>Ga0209643_1000020_pt1 | contig 552139 bp, 574 predicted proteins | sample AutmiccBRH37_all_FD_187383 | JGI IMG/M metagenome (GOLD analysis project Ga0209643, IMG submission 187383) | Deep subsurface microbial communities from Mt. Terri, Switzerland - Autotrophic microbial communities BRH/37_all (SPAdes) (version 2) | ecosystem: Environmental > Aquatic > Deep...
TAGGCCTTGAATTCACCGAAGTACTTGGTGATCGCTGCCGTCAGGGACGTCTTGCCATGGTCGACGTGGCCGATCGTACCGATGTTGACGTGCGGCTTATTGCGCTCAAACTTACTCTTTGCCATTTGAATGCTTCCTATGATCGAGAAAGATGTGGAGCCGGCGAACCGGTTTGGTCCCGCCGTTTAAGGCTTTCCCGAGGATTGCGCAAGACTTAAATGATTTGGCGCCGGATCGTCGGGACGAGGCCTACCCCTGCCCCGCCGACCGGCACCAGATCGGATCCGCGGCCGGCCGATCCGGCATCGGCGGCCGGGTTGTTGCGAAGCGGACTTACGGCTCGATGGCGACCTTCAGAACGCCGTCGCGCTGGTTTGCGAAGAGGTCGTAGGCCGCCTCGATGTCGTCGAGCTTGTAGCGATGGGTGACCAGCGGCTTGAGGTCCACGCGGCCCGACGCGCAGACTTCCATCAGCCGGCGCATGCGCTCCTTGCCGCCAGGGCAAAGGGTCGTCACGATCTTGTTGTCGCCAAGACCGGCCGAGAAGGCACCGAGCGGTATCGTCAGATCGCTGGAATAGACGCCGAGGCTCGACAGCGTGCCGCCGGGGCGCAAGGATTCGAGCGCCGAGCGGAAGGTGCCCTGTGTGCCGAGCGCTTCGATCGCGACATCGACGCCGCGGCCGTCGGTCAGCGCCATGATCTGCTCGACGGGATCGCCGGCCTTGAAGTCGATCACATGGTCGGCGCCGAGCTTTTTCGCCACTTCCATGCGCGAGGCCAGCGTGTCGACGCCGATGATCGTCGTCGCACCCATCAGTTTCGCGCCTGCGACCGCGCAAAGGCCGATCGGCCCGAGCGCGAAGACAACGACCGTATCGCCGATCCGAACGCCACCACTCTCGGCACCGGAAAAGCCGGTCGACATGATGTCGGGGCACATCAACACCTGCTCGTCGCTCAGATGGTCGGGGATGGGGCTCAGATTGGCCATCGCATCCTTGACCAGAACGTATTCGGCCTGGCAACCGTCGATCGTGTTGCCGAACTTCCAGCCGCCCATCGCCTTGAAGCCATGCCTGGTGCCGGCGCCGTCCTGCGAGCCGCAGCCGCACAGGCAGGCATAGCTGTGACCGGACGGCGTGATCGCGCCGGCGATGACGCGCTGGCCTTCGGTGTAGCCCTCGACGGCGGAGCCCAGTTTTTCGATGACGCCCACCGGCTCGTGGCCGATCGTCAGCCCTTTTGCGACCGGATACTCGCCTTTCAGGATATGGACGTCGGTGCCGCAGATCGTCGTCGTCGTTATGCGGATCAGTGCATCGAGCGGGCCGACATCAGGAACAGGCTTCTCATCGAGAACGATGCGGCCTTTCTCGACAAAGATCGCGGCTTTCATTTTCTGCGCCATGATAGCTCCTCCCGGGATGATGATCCGTCGCAGGCTAGAGCATTTATGTGAAGGCGTGAATACGGATCCACGGGAAGGTCGTCACGCTTCCAGCGTCAAGAACCTGCGCAATTCAATGGTAACTTCGCAGAAGATGGCCTGGAGCGGGTAGCGGGAATCGAACCCGCGTATTCAGCTTGGAAGGCTGCTGCTCTACCATTGAGCTATACCCGCGATGGTTCGATCCGAGGACGAATGGTGGAGAGAGTTGGATTTGAACCAACGTAGGCGAAGCCAACGGATTTACAGTCCGTCCCCTTTAACCACTCGGGCATCTCTCCAGTCTATTCGTCCGGATCAAGCGACCAAGCTTTCAGTCGAGATCGCGTTGGCGTTAGCCCCGTGATCTGCGGCGGGTATATGACGGCCCTTCCCCTTCATGTCAACACGATGAATGTGGAAAAATCTGGAAAAAATTTCGCGTCGCGGAAAACAGGCCGCAGCCCGGCGGGTCTATCCCCGACGATCCCGGGCAGCTATAAGAGCGCATGGTAAAAGATACGAAGATCGACAAGACCGCCCGCGATACCCACTATGCGACGCTGCGCCGCCAGGTGCGCGACGCCAAACGCGAACGGGGCGAAATCCCCACCCCCGATCCGCGCAAGGAGCGCCGCAAGGAGACCGACTGGACGCCGCCGCAATTGGCGCCCGACCAGGTGCGCCTCTACGGCCTGCACACCGTGCGCGCCGCGATCGACAATCCCGAACGCAAGCTGATCAAGCTTTCCGTCACGCAGAATGCGCTCGTCAGGCTGGAAATCGGCCCGGTCGATTCGCTCGACTTTCCTGTGGAGATCGTCACCCCGCAGGATCTCGACAAGCAGCTTGGGCCGGATGCGATCCATCAGGGCGTGATGCTGGAGACGCGCCCCCTTCCGGTGCGACGGCTGGAGGCGCTGAAGGACAGCCCGCTGCTTCTGGTCCTCGACCAGGTCACCGATCCGCACAATGTCGGCGCCATCATGCGCACCGCCGTCGCCTTCGGGGCCGGCGCAGTGATCACCACCATGCGCCACAGCCCGACCGAATCCGGCGTGCTGGCCAAATCCGCCTCGGGCGCGCTGGAAATGATACCCTATATCCAGATCACCAACCTGTCCGACGCGCTCGGCGAGTTGCACAAGCTCGGTTTCTTCACCGTCGGACTTGATTCGGAAGGCCCGGCCCCGCTGGAAGGCGTGCTCACCGGCGACAAGGTGGCGCTGGTGCTCGGCTCGGAGGGCAAGGGGCTCAGGCAAAAGACACGCGAGACGGTCAACGCGCTGGCGCGGCTCGACATGCCGGGTGAGATCAAGTCGCTCAACGTCTCCAACGCGGCGGCGATCGCGCTCTACGCCACCCGTCAGCATTTGCTGAAAAAGACGGCATGATCGTCGTCTTTACCGACCTCGACGGCAGGGCGCGAAAACGCCGCGCGCATCTGCCGGCAGTTCGAGCTGTGAAAAACCCCGATAGACGTCTTGGTGATTGCGGAGCTTAGCCTCCAGTGTCAGGCGTTCCGTGTCCTCGCACGTGTCTGTGCCCTTAGCGTCCGGCACAGCATCGCTGCCCGCCAAGACGTCCGGCGAAAACCGCCGCCAAATTAACATATTCCATTTTATATATATCAATATTCTTATGTTTTGATCGATTGCATCACGAGGATGCAAGAAAGGCAATTCCATGTTGAAGACCATCATCTGCGGAGTGAGTGCAGGCCTGTTGGCGATGACGCCGGCCATGGCATCGCACAACAACCCCTGGGCGACAGCCGAGGACACCGTCCTGGAGAAATACCACGACGAAAACCAGACCAAGAGCGAGGACACTCCAGGCGAGGACGAAATGTATGGCGGCAAGACCGGCGTCGCCTTCGGCAAAACCGGTGTCAGCGCTACCAAGGGAAAAGGAACAGCCACGACAGGTGGTGCAAGCAGTTCCAAGGACACTGGCCCCGGTCGCGGCAGCAAGAAATAAACTGCCGCCCCGCAGATGGGGCGCACTTCCGTGAGGCACCGAGGTGCCATGCTATCGAAATGATGTAAAGTCCGTCGAACTCGGCGCCCTTCCCCAAGGGCGCCGAGTTCGCGCAATCTGTGGGCGCACCATCCGCGCCATTCGACTGATCGGCGCCATCGCCCGGCGCAGATGTAGGGGGGTGTTACCTTCTGGACACCGAGGATGATGGATCTGAAAGCCTCGAAGCGCCTGAGAAATAAAGGGAAACTGGCGAGAAGACGCCGCGGGCTCTGTGGACACGAATGAAATCATGTCGGCAAAAGGGACGATAAATCGCGCATCCGTGTCGCACAATCTTTCATTCCGCCAGCAGAGTCAGCGCATCGGCGCTCGATGATCGCGCATCGGCCGGAGGAGCCCGAAGAACAAGGGGTTATTGGCAAACGACCTGCGCCGCCGGCGTGGCGCGAGGCGCAGGTGCGCACGGCCCGAAGCACTTTCGCGTGGCGGATGCCGCCGTACAAGGTCCGAAAAACGTGCAGACCTCCGCATGGGTCTTCGGACCTCACGCAGAGCGTTGTTGGCAAAGGATTTTCGGCAGAGCGATGCGGAAATATCGCTCTGCCGAGGTCCGAAAACAGAAATGTGGCTGATGGCGTTAGAAATCGGACTTACCAACGCAGCGACGCATGCCGTCCTAACGCGTCAAAATGCAGACCCTCTGCAGAAGTTCCCACGGAAATAGGTGAGCGCCGCATCTAAGCGCCCCCTGTCATCCTCGAAGCCCGGAGGAAGTAGGAAGCTGCTGCTGCATTCGCTCCCGGCCCGAACTGGACAGGAACCCTTGAAGTCCAGCCAGATAAATTCCGGGCCGTCAGATCGAACGCCGATGAGCTGTGAGAAGTCCACGGAGAAGCTGCCGTCAGGCCCCTGCTTTTCCAAGTTCGATAACGTGTAGACGCATTCATTCTCCGCTGTAATGAGCATCAGCCCCTCGGACCTTGGCGGCGTTCCCGCCATCACGCGAAACTCAGCCTTCCCAGGTGTCTGAACTATGGTAAATCGTTCGTTCAAAACCTTGTAGGAGCGCCCGTCTTCCAAGCCCCCCACGATAAACGCCACGGTCTCTTCTGCAGTTTGAGCGGCCGCGATTTGGGCGCCGGTCCAGCACAGAAATACAAAAGAAAACAGCACGAGTCTCATTTAGGGAATCCTGCAAAAATAGACCACCCGGCCGACGGGGCTCAACTCGTCGACACGGTCGGGGCCGAAAATCTCAATCGGATAGCCGGCGGCACCGTTGTCAGACACCAGTTCCAATTTACCGTCCATGCGCCAGCGGGCACGCTTGACCAAAACAGAATGGCCGACGGTGAACACGTAGATGCAACCGTGGTCTATTTCCGTCTGACTTCGATCGACTACCATCAATGAGCCGTCGGGAATGGTGGGGAGCATGCTGTCCCCCTTGGAGGGGAGCAGGATGCAGGCATCCGGCCGAGCGCCCAGTGCGCGAAGAAAGGGGCGGCCGAAGGCGATCGGGCTATCGGATATCTGCTCGTCGACGGGAATGATGCCGTTGCCGGCCGATGCTTGCACCTCGTAGAGCGGCAAGACGACGAAGTCCTGCTGTAGCCCCGAGACCTCACCAGGATTGCCACCGCCGTAGAGGGCTTCCTCCTCATCTGACCGAATTGAGTTTGCTAGAAAGCCGCCGCTACCGGCTGCAGGGTCAATGGCTAACGAAGATGTTGCAAAGCGTCTGGACGTAGGGCCAACCAAATCGTCGATCATCTGGCTGAGAGGATCCGACTGATCACCTTTGGAGTGGGCGGACCTCTGCTTTAGCTCCAAACGTCGGGTGTTCATCGCAATGCTATCCAGCAGCAGCTTCCGCATTTCATGAAGGTCAGCCAACTGCCCCGGAGGCTCGTCGAGCCCCTGCCTTATCAGGCTGTCGACTTCATGCAGTTCATCGCGAAGCTCTTCGATCTGCAGAGCGATATCAGCGACCGTTATAGCCTTGCCGTGCACGATCCATTCGAAACTGACGTCACCTGCCTCGGACAACCGGCGCAGCACTTTGAAGGGTGGCTCCGCCCCCTCTGCATACCGCTTTAGCTGCCGGACGGATTTGCCAACAAGCTCGGCAGATTTGTCCTCCCCAATGAAGCCGACCAGTAAGCCGATTCGCTTTCCGACGCTCAAACTCTCCCGATCGGGAGAGGTTTCGTCCTGATTTGTCAGCAGCTCCGCTCCAGTCTGTTTCATATTCCTCAATCAATTCAATGACGGACAAATCTGTCTTTACTTGAGACAGATTTGTCACTAACACTCCTGTTGCAGCCCGCTTTGGCGTGCTGCGGTTGTCCCAAAGAAACCGAAAGAAAGCGGGTGTTCCAGCACCCGCTTTCATCAGGAGTAGTCGCATGAGAAAAACCACCGAGTGGAGCCCCAAGAGGATCCTCTGCGAGATCCACGAGCGCGGAATGACGCTCGAACAGCTTGCCCTTCGCAATGGCCGCAATCCCAGCTCTTTCCGCAATGTGTGGGCTCGCCCCAACAGCATCAACGAGAAGATCATTGCCGACTTCGTCGACATTGCTCCCGAGACGCTCTGGCCCGACCGTTATCCCAAAACCACTACGCGGATCTACGATAGCGCGAAGTGGGGAGCGTTAGAAAGTCAAAAATCCAAGGCCGCGCCTGACAGGAGGGCGGCGTGATGCCGGCGATCGTGTCAATCGCTCGCCGCCTGCCTGACAACGACGATGGCGCGGTCCACAGGTCAGTGCAGGGTGGTGCGCCATGAGTTCCGGCGTCCCGCTTCTCACTTTCATCGCCATCATGGTCGCTTTCCTGGCCCTGACGGTCGCGTCGGCTGTGTGGTTCGTCCGCTCGGCTACGCCTCGATCCGGAGCCCCGAACGCCCGGTGGCCGGCATGAACCATCGTCTGAAGGCCCTCGCCGCCTTGCTCCTTGCTGCAGCACGATCGCCGATCGCGCGCGACGTCTTGGCGTTCGCGACGGTCGCTCTCTTCGTCTTCGTTTTTCTCATCTGGTCCGCCTATGCCGCGGACCGCGTCATCCAAGGGAGATTGCAATGAACGTCGTCAATCACCGCGAAATCATCCCCTTCTTCAGCACGCTCCCGAGCGTTGCGGTACCTGCCGCCGCAAAGCTGTGGGAGGCCGCCAATGCCCCGGACTATAACGGGGTCCATGCCTATCAGGATTTCATGTCGCGCCTCGAAGATGTCGGCGTGAGCCCGCCGGCGCGCGCGATCGTCAAGCGGTGGGTTGCCGGCGTCCAGGCCGGATTGATCGCCCGCCCCACCGCCGATGGCGACTTCGTCCATGATGGGCCATCCGGAGGGCCGCTCGCCTATTTCGACGCTCTTCCCGAGGCGGCGCGATCCGCGCTCCAGGCTGCATGGGACCGGGCCGATAACGGCTTTTCACCTGTCGCCATCTTCGAAGGCTTTTGTCATGACATGGATCACATCGGTCACGAGAAGCCCACCAAGCAGCAGATGTTCGGCTGGGTCGAGCTGGTGCGGAAGGGTGAAGTCGAGCGGCCGGCCAAGCAGGTCACTCCCGAGGCCTCGCCAATCGTAGGTGAAAAGGCCGCCAGCGCCGCCGAAACCGCCGCACAACAGATCGCCGATCCACGCCGCCCGAAACTGAAGGGATCGGCCGAGCGTCATAACCGGAAGGCCTACCGCTCGGCAGACCCGCAGCTGCCGGGCGCGGCAGTCGAGCTGGCGGATGGCTTCAGGCCGCTCACTCCCGCCGATTTCGCCCGGCCGGCGGAGAATCCGGCGACGGCAAGCTTCTTACCGAACGAGCCGGTGTTGGTGTTCGACGCTATCGAGGCGGGGCTTGCCGCACCGCTGCGCGCGGTTCGCGACGCGCTGGTGAAGGACACGATCGAGCGCCTGTCGGCGGACCTGCAGAAGACTGCGGAACGGATCGTCGCCCAGCAGCTGCTGCGGCTCGCCTCGGAGATGAGCGGGGTGGCCGGACAGACGGCCTACACCTCCTCGTGCGCCTGACGTTTTCACTCTTCACCGCGCTGATCCGGTCTTGCGTCCGGCGCGGTCAGGCGGAGCCGCCGTCTCCCCCAGCCAGAGGCTGCGGCTCCGCAACGCAAACACGACAGCCCTGAAGGTTCAGCATGCACATCGCGACATCCCGGGAAGAAGCATCTTCCGAATTCCACCTTCCGATCGCCGATATCGACATCCCTGCCCACCGCGCGCGCGATCTCGATCCGATTTGGGCCGATGCTCTCGGCCGGATCATGGCGAAGCAAGGGCAGACCAATGCCGTCACCATTCGGTTCCTGCTGACCGGCCGCCCCGTTCTGGTCACCGGCCTGCATCGCATCGAGGGCCTTCGGCTACATGGCGACGGCACGGTCCGCTGCCGGATCTCCACAGCCAAGAACGACGACGAGGCGCGGCTCGAGGAGGTGATGGAAAACCTCGGTCGAGCCGAGCTGAACGCGCTTGATCGCTGCCGCCATCTCCATGAGCTGAAGCAGGTCTACGAACGGCTGCACCCGGAAACGAAGGCCGGGGTCGCCGGCGGCCGCGCTCGGCAGGGAACAGCAACGGAAATCTTTTCCTTTGCTGTCGACACGGCAGAGAAGATCGGGCTGTCCGATCGGGCAATCCGCATCGCCGTCAAGATCTGGACGGACCTTTCCCTCTATTCGAGAGCAAAGCTCGCCGGAACGGAACTTGCCAAGAAGCAGTCCGAACTGAGGCTTCTTTCCGCACAGTCGCCAACGGTCCAGGAGAAGATCCTCGATCTGGTGCTCGATCCAGCGCAGGACATCGATGGCGTCCAAGAGGCGATCGATTATCTGCTCGCCAAGGTTCCCATGAGCCCCGCGGAACGAAAGTTCGCCGCATTCTCCAAGCGGTTTGTGGAGCTGGAAGACACCGATCTCGACCGGCTCATCCTCCAGGCGGAAGACCGCGTGATCGCTTCGCTCAAGCGCCGGGGGCGGATCTGATCATGGCAAAGCATCGCGACCCGCTAACGAAAGATCTGTTTTCCTGGGAGCCGCCGAAGGTGGCGATCGGGTACAGCGAAGACGTTATCGGTCGCGGGCGCCTGGACAACAAGATCGCGCGGCTCGTTTCCCACGCCCTCCGCGATGCGCGCGAAGACAGGGACCTGAGCCGCGCAGCCGTGGCGCAGAAGATCAGCGAGTTTCTCGGTCGCCCGATCTCCGAGGCAATGCTGAACAAATGGTCCTCGGAAGGCTCTGAAGATCATCGCATTCCGCTCGACGCATTCATCGGCCTGGTAGCTGCGACAGGCGCCCAAGACTTGCTTGGTTTTGTGCCAGGTGAGTTCGGACTGACGGTCATCGAGAACGAGTATGCCGAACTGATCGAGGAGCGCCTCCTGGAAGATCACATCGAAGAAATGCAGGCGCGCAGGCAGATGCTTGCAGCCCGCAGGAAGGCGAAACGATGAGCGTGAAAGAATGGTTTACCGCGCGCGAACTGGCGGAAGCCGCTGCCCGGAGAGGGCTGAGGAATTTTCCGCAATCCGAGCGCGGTGTGCAGATGATCGCCAAGCGCGAAGGCTGGAACGAACTGCCTTCCAACCTCTGCCGCATCCGATCCGGCCGGGAGGGTGGCGGCGGCCGCGAATATCATTTTTCGGTGTTCGCCGCCGACAATCCGTTCCTCACAGCCGCGCTGCGTCGCGAGGAGATGACGGCGCTGCAGCTTGCCGCCCAGGCCAACCGCCAGGACGATGACCGTCGCAAGCTCACCGCAATGAACACCATGTCGCTTTCGGCCCGGCAACGCACCGTCATGGAAAAGCGCGCCGAGATCTTGGTGGCGATAGAGCGTTACAAAACCATGCGTGATTTGGCGAGTGACCGGGAGGCCATTCTCGCCTTCGTCAGCGCACAGGAGAGATATGCCGCATGGAAGCAAGCCGAGGAGCGGCGCGACCAGGGAGTGCTCCTCAACGCGGCCGAGCTCGTGCTGCTCTCCCGCGAACCGGATCTTGTATCTCCGGATGCGTTCGACCTTACGCCGGCAGCGCTCGAAATTGCCAACAACCGCCCCAAGGGTAATGGGCGAGTCAGCCGCGCGACGATCTACGAGTGGATCAAAGCCCGCAAGGCGGGCGGGGTCGCTGCTCTCGCGCCGGCGCTGACCAAGGCCGACGAGGCGATCTCGGAAGAGTTCAAGACCTTTCTCACCTACTATGCCAAGCCTGCGAAGCCGGCCGCTACGGAGGCGCTGGAAGATTACAGAACCGACTATCCCGACAGCAATCTAACCATCGACCAAGTCTATTACGCGCTGGAGAAGAAGCTCAACAGTATTGAGCGCTATGTCGGACGCGAAGGTCTTCTCACGCTGCGTTCCCGCATGGCCTATATCCAGCGATCGACGGAAAACCTCTTCCCGACCACCATCTATACGGCCGACGGCAAGACGTTCGACGCTGAAGTGGCGCATCCGGTCACCAACCGCCCGTTCAAGCCGGAAATCACCTCGATCCTCGATGTGGCAACCCGCAAATGTGTCGGCTTCTCGATCGCGCTCAAGGAAAACGTGATCTCGGTAACGGAGGCACTTCGGAACTCCTGCTGCTATCACGGCATCCCGGCCATTTTCTACACCGACCGTGGTCCCGGCTACAAAAACAAGACATTCGACGGCGATGTGAACGGTCTGATGGGGCGGCTGTCCATCACGAAGATGCATGCGCTGCCCTATAATTCCCAGGCGAAGGGCATCATCGAGCGGTTCAACGGTACCGTCTGGAACCCGCTTGCGAGGAAATACCCCACCTATCTCGGCGAGGAGATGGACAAGGAAGCGGCTTCGGCTGCCCACAAGGCCACCCGCCGGGACATCGCCCAGTTCGGCTTCTCCAAGGTTCTCCCCACCTGGGAAGAGTTCCGCCGCGACTGCGAGGCGGCGATCGCCGCCTATAACGACCGGCCGCATGACAGCCTGGCGGTGATCGAAGACCCGAAAACGGGAAAGCGGCGGCACATGTCGCCGAACGAGGCCTGGAGGATGCATGTCGCGGCCGGGTTCGAGCCCGTGCCGGTCGACGACGATATCCGCGATGATCTGTTCCGGCCTTACGAAATCCGCGTTACCCGCCGCTCGCTCGTCGAGTGGAACCGCAACACGTATTTCCATCCGGCGCTCGAAGGCTGGCATGGCGAAAAGGTCATGGTCGGCTATGATTTCTCCGACGCCGACAAGGTCTGGGTCCGCGAGATCGATCGCGAGGCGGGACAGCCCGGCCCGCTGATCTGCGTAGCCGAATTCGGCGGCAACAAGGTCGACTATGTCCCGCGCACCTTCCAGGCCGCAGCGGAAGACAAGCGCCGCGCTGGCAGGTTGCGGCGGATCGAGAACAAGGCCCGCGACATCCGCGAAGAATTCATCGCGCCGTTCCTTATCGACCAGTCGGCCGAGCCGATGCCGATGATCGACATCACGCCGGAGCCGATGCCCGCTTCAGGGCCGCAGCTCGTCGTCGACAATTCCAGCGAAACACCCATTGCGGCTTCCGGAGCCGCCGAGAGCCCGCGCAGACGGACCTTCGCAAGCGACGAGGAGCTTGCGGCGTGGGCTCTCGAAAATCCGGAAAGTCTAACGGTCAACCAGGTGCGGGTTCTGCGTCAGTGCCTCCAACGGCAAACCGCGGTCGACCTCTTCAGAATGTCCGGCATCGACGTGGATCAGCTTCGAAACATCATCCGCGCCGCTGCCTGACACCCTTCAAACAAGGAAAGAACTAGCATGAGAAACGTATTTGTCGAGACCAGCAACGTAAAACGCTTCATTTCGGCGCTTTCTGCGCTGGAGGATCGCGGGGCATCGGAGGCATGCCTGGTTGTCGTCGATGGGGAGCCCGGGCTCGGAAAAACCACCACGCTGAAGCACTGGGTGGCCCAGAACGGCTGCGTCTATCTGAGAGCCAAGAAGGAGTGGACGCCCTCCTGGTTCATGAACGAACTTCTGGAGAGCCTCAGGGTCCACCCGCCGCACAGCTTCCGCCAGAAATACGCGAAGATCCTCGAGGAGCTTGCGCCGAGGCACCAATCAGCCCTCATGGCGCGAAAGTCATTCGGCCTTGTCATCGATGAAGCCGACCATATCTCGTCGAAGTCGTCGATCCTCGAAACCGTGCGCGACATCTCCGACATGATCGAATTGCCGACCATCCTGGTCGGCATGGGCAAGGTGAACGACAACCTCACCCGCTTTCCCCAGGTCTCCTCGCGCGTCAGCCAGAAGGTGAAGTTCCTGAAGGCTAGCAAGGAAGATGTGCGCCTGCTGATCACCCAGCGCTGCGAAGTCGCGGTCGCCGACGATCTCGTCAACTTCGTTCTGACCATCAGCCAGGGCTACAATCGCGAAGTCCTGGAGGCCATCGCCAATATCGAGCGCTTCGGCCTGCGCTCCGATCCCGGACCGGGCGGCGTCACGCTGAAAGACATGGCCGGCCAGAAGATCATCAACGATCGCCGCACCAACCAGGCCGTGGTTGTTCCGGAGGGGATCTGATGGGCGACATCCTGCCTCCCGGCATCATTGCGACCACGATCCTGCGCCACCTGTCGGACGGCTCCTGCCAGACGATCGACGCGATCGAGGTGGCCCTTAGCCTGACACGCCGACAGATCTCGGACGGAGCGGCCAGACTCATTTTGCGAGGCTTCGTCGAACGCACCGAGGTCGGCTGCTACCAGCTCACGTCCGCGGGCCTTCAGGCCCAGAAGGACGGCTTGGTGATCACGTCCGGCCCGTGGCGGCCGCTGACGGCCAAAGCCCGCCGGCCGCCGCGCGATACGTTTCGCCAGCGCATCTGGAACGCGATGCGCATGTCGAGGACGTTTACAGTTGGTGATCTGGTCGTCGCTGCGGCCCGAGACGAGCTGGACGCCGAGAACAACACCTCCTGCTACCTGCGCCGGCTCGTTGCCGCCGGCTACGTCATCGAACTGCCGACCCGGCAGAAGGGCACGCGGCTCACCTCCAACGGCTTCAAGCGCTGGCGCCTGATCCATGACAGCGGACCGATCGCGCCGGCCTACCGGCGGAATCAAGATGCCCTGCACGACTTCAATACCGGAAAGGATGTGGGATGCGCCAGGAAAGCCTGATGCCACTCGCCGATCCTGCATGGATCGAGATGCTGCGAGCAGAGGCCGCCAAGCCCGGTCGCACGAAAGCCGAGATCGGCCGTGAACTCGGCATCAGCCGCACGGCCGTCTCTCTCATCTGCAAGGGGGACTACAGCGCCAAGCTTGACAAGGTCAGCCGGAAGGTCGCCGGCAAGGTCATGGCGCTCTACGGCCAACAAGTCTGGTGCCCGCACCTTCGCGCAGCGATCACGCCCGGCGCCTGCGAGGATCATCGCACCGCTCCCATGGCGATGAGCGACCCCGCCGCCCTCAAGCATTGGGTCGCATGCCGCGGCTGTCCCCAAAACCCCGCCCGCGAGGAGACCGCCAATGCTGTCTGATGCGATCCGAGAAATGCGCCGGCGGTTCGAAGACGGCGTTAGCGCCGCTGATCCGGCCGGGCTGGTCCTAACGTTGAGAGCCTTCGAAATGGAGGCCCGAAACATGGAGGACAGGCTGGAATACCTGACCGGGCAACCGCATGCCGTCCTCGACGGACGGCTGCTCGTCGCGCGGGAGGCGCCCCATGTTTAAGCCGTCACCATTCCTGCAACTCCTGCGGAAAGCCTTTGAAGCGCAGATCGCCATCGGTCAGCCACTCTCGATCGAGAGCCTGCAAGGCGCAATCCGCATCCTCCAGGTCTGCGAGGAACACGCCCGAAAGATGGAGGAGCAGACGAAACCTGCACCCCCGTTAGAGGACGACAAGGTCGTCTTCCTCGATGCCTGGCTGCGAAAACACGCCAAACCCACTGAAACCTTGTGAAGGAAAGATCATGAAAAATGCACTGAAGAAGAAGTCGCTGGCCATATCCAGAGTACCGCAGAACCGCGAAGACGCCGTTCGCGCCATCGGCCGGATCGGTACGCTGCGGCGCGAGATCGCCCAGCACAAAGCCGTTGCCGACGAGGCTGTCCGTCTGGCCGGGGAGAAGCTGGAGGCGGACACCGCTGATCTGATGACCGAACTGGCGGAGCACGAGCGCGGGGTCCAGACCTGGTGCGAAGCGAACCGTCAGGCGCTGACTGCCGACGGCAAGGTCAAGTTTCATGATTTCGGCACGGGCCAGGTCAAATGGCGCGCACGCCCGGCCGGCGTTTCCATCCGCGGCCTGGAGGCCGTTATCGAAGCCTGCAAGAAGCTCGGCTTCACGATGTTTATTCGCGTCAAGGAGGAGATCAACAAGGAGGCAATGCTCGCAGATGCCGAGAAGGCCTGCATGATCGCCGGCGTCACCATCAAGTCGGCCGGCGAGGATTTCGTTGTGGAGCCCATCGAGATCGATGCTCCCCAGGCGATGAGGGCGTGATGGTCGTGGTTAGTCCTGCATCACACCTGAGGCAAGGAAAGGCGCGCCCGATGCCCTTCGGGGAGTTCGCAGAGCTTCTTGTAGTCGTAGCCCTCGAACGCCCAGACCTGCCCCCAAATTCGGTGCCATGCCGGAATGAAAATCCTTTCCCATTTTGGGAAGAGTTCGGTTGCGCCGATCGCGTCATTGTACGCTTTGCAATCGAGCGCTCGAAGTACCGGTGGCTCGTCACCTGCAATCCGCACCATGCGTCCCTGCCACAAGCACAACTGCTCTTCGCTCGGATCGGTGCATTCTTCGATGTCGGCGAGCAGATAGTAGTAATCCCGTTGCAGGGCCTGATGGTCCCTGGCTCGTCCGGCGAAATCGAACACCAACTGGGCCGCTCCGATCACTGCGGTCACGCCGGCCAGCCATACGATTTGTCCTTCGGCGAAAAGGGGGCGGGCAGCATCGGCGAAAGCGGATGCCCCGAAGATGATGACCGCGAAATTGCACCATCTGTTCCATCGGTCGAACGTCATCCGACGCCCTGTATGATAGAGCGCGTTACGCAGAACGTTGAAGTAGATGTTCTGGCGGTCTGTGGCCATACGGTCCTCTATTTCTTCGACGGCGGCGGCGCCGCTGGCTGGGGGGGCGGTGAAGGCTGGCGAGGTCCAGGCCCGGTCTGCGGGCTAGGTTGCCGTGGGCCCAGGCTCTTCTGGTCGTGCGCCATTTCATACACCTGGTACGGTTGCCTCGGCCCGAGGCTGAAATCCGCCGAATCCTTCTTGCTCATTTCTATCGTCCTCATGTGGGTGCTTCGCGTGGGGATGCTAGGTGCTGGGCTGCGCGGGAACGCAGCTCAGCACCGTTTCTTTCTAATTGATTGTGCGCCGTCACATTTGCACTCGTCAATCGAGAATCTCACCCGTTTGCCATTGATGCATGTGGCCACTGGAATGGCAGGAGGCGGTTGATGGGCGCGGCGCTTCCGTTGTTCCGCAATGCGGAGCTGGAGGCGCTCCGCCAGAAGCGCACTGCGCTGTTGGCGAGGCTCTCCCGGAAGCGCCGCTTTTCCCATGACCGCCTCGAACTTCTCGGCCGCCTGAAACAGGTCACGGCCGAGATCCTCACCCTCGAAATCGAACTGTCGGCCGCAGGCCCGGAGAGACGCGCGAAATGACCCCCAGGATCGGTTCATCTTTCACCCAAGGCTATGTGCTGTGCTCGCCGCACGGCGTCATCCTCGGTCATAGCTACCGCGACACGGCGGCAGGCGCGATCGAGGCCGTCTTCACCAATCCGGAACACCGCGATGCGTTCTGGAAAGAAGCCCAGGCGGAGGGCTGGAGCGTCGAATTCGTCTATGCGCGGATCTTCACGCCTCAGTACTTCGCCGCCGCCGTCATTCCCCAGGCCGGCGAGGAAGCGGCATGAATACCACCGCGATCATCAATATCGCTCGCCAGCAGCTCGGCATCGAGGAGGATGACTACCGGGCGCTGCTCGTGCGCGTCACCGGCCAGTCTTCCCTGCGCGCGATGACCGAGCGGCAGCGGATCTCCGTGGTTGAGGAGCTGAAACGCCGGGGCTTCCGGGTGACGACACGCGGCAAGTCGTTGCCGACCTCGACCAAGCCCTATATCCGGCTGATCCACGCCTTGTGGAAATCCTGCCATCGGCTCGACGTCATCCAGGACGGTTCGCGCGAAGCGCTCCGGGCTTTTTGCCGCGGCGTCCTCTATCCAGGCAATGACAAGGTGGCCGTCGATCCGGACACATTAAATTATGAGAAGGCGCGTCCTGTCATAGACGCCCTGAAGGCGATGGAGAAACGCGGGAAAGGAGCTGCCCGCGCATGACCGAGAGGCCGGACCTTCCCACGTCGATCGAGGAGATCGCCGAGACGATCGGTGTCCGGCTGGCGCTCAAGCTCGTACAGATATTCGGTGGCCTGGAAGTTCAGTTTCCGGCTCGCGCCCATGATGAACATCCGATCATTCTGGCGCTTGGCAAGGAGGATGGGTATGCGATATGCCAATACATGGGCGGCAACTCATACTCGGTGCCGCATTGCCGGCCGCCGCGTAACGCGAAGGCCGCCATCGCCAAGCTGGAGGCCGAAGGCCTTTCTCGTGCCGAAATAGCCCGCAGGCTCGGCTTGACCCAGCGGCATGTCCGGCGGATGGCGAACGCCCCGCCGGCGCGACAGCTCGACCTTTTCCCCGAAGAGCCCTGACCGGACCTTGTGTCCGGTCGTTTTGTTTTGGCGCCCGGAGATATGGTCCAGGGAGAAAACTCTCGTGTGGGGCTCCATGTCTATCGTTTCGAAAATCGACAGTTCCGTCCTGAAGGCGATCGCGCCCTATGCACCCGCCAAGAAGGCCGCTTCCCAGGCCGCTATCATCCGGAATTTCGGCGACCTGCTGCCGGAATTGCTGTCCTCGGCCGCAATCACCACCGCGCTGCGCATCCCTCACTTCCTCGCCCAGGTGGCGCACGAGAGCGACGGCTTCTGCACCCTGGAGGAATATGCCTCTGGCGCGGCCTATGAGGGTCGGCGCGACCTCGGGAACCTCAAGTCAGGCGATGGTATCCGCTTCAAGGGTCGGGGTCCGATCCAGCTCACCGGCCGGGACAATTACCGCGCCTTCGCGGTCTGGATGCGGCTTCGCCAGCCGGACTGCCCTGATTTCGAGACGGCACCGGAAATGGTCGCAACGTGGCCCTGGGCTGGTTGGGCGACCATCTTTTTCTGGGAAACGAAGAACTGTAACGCGGCCGCCGATCGCGATGACCTGGTTGCCGTCACGAAGATCATCAACGGTGGACGCAATGGTCTGATCGACCGCGCGAACTATCTGACGAAGGCGAAAACCGCCATTGCCAGGATTGCCGGCGACCAGCTCTCCGGCCGCCAGCGATATCCGGTCCTGGTGCGCGGGATGTACGGCGATTCGGTGGAGGTGCTGCAGCGGGCTCTTCAGGCGGGCGGCCATTACCTGCTCACCATCGATGGCGTGTTCGGGCCGGGCACGGAGGGTGCCGTCATGACCTTCCAGCGCGCCCGCGGTCTGGACGTGGACGGCATTGCCGGTGCCGAGACCTTTGCCGCGCTTTCTGCCTACATGGGCGAGCCTTCCTGACATGCAGAAGCCTTCCTACACCACGTCCAAGAGGGCCTTGTGGCTGTCATCCGCCATGGCGTGGCTCGTCATCCTGATGCTGTCGGCAGGGGCTGTTCTTGGATCGGAGCAGGCCGTCCGGCTCGCCGACATCATGGTGCCGTACATGATTGGCCTGATCGTCGCGATCCTCGGCATCCATCGCGGGTTTGGTTCATTCGACATGTGGACCATTACCCGCCAACCCCAGGCTCCTCCAGGGGGGCAGAGCTGATGCCGACTTTTCTCGCTCCCTTCCTTCTCGCCGGTGTCCGCAAGGTTGGTATCGTACCGATATTCGTCAGCCTGGTCTTGATCGCTGTGGCCTTGCTTGGATGGCTTTCGCTACGAACCATCGCCGCCCTGGTCGACGATGCCCGCGCCGTCGTCGTCGCCGAGCGGAACGCCTACTGGGAGGGCCGGATAGAGAAGGCTAACGCCGCAGCCGAGAAGAAGGCAGCCGAACAGTTGGCAATCGCCATGAAGATCGAGGCCGCCGCGAACGACAGGGTTCGCGCCGCCGAACAGAAGCTTACCGAACTGGAGAAAGAGAATGCGGCTTTGCCGGATGGCGGGTCTGTCGGCCTTAGCCGCGATCGTGTCCGCCTGCTCGCACGTTGACGTCGAGCCTACCCCCACGCCCGTTAAATTCCTGGGTGCCAATGTGCCACCCGAGGCAAGAAAGCCGTGCCCAGCGCCTGTGTTCGTTCCCGATCGGGACATGACGCAGTCGGAGGTTTTCAGCGGCTGGAAGACCGACCGAACCTCCCTGCAGATCTGCGAGATCCGGCGCGCGGGTGCCGTCTCCGCCATCGAGGGAGGTTCCCGTTGAACGGTTATGACTTCCCTGCACACATCCAGAAGCAGGCCGAAGAAAACAAGGCCGACATCAAGGACCTCAAGGAGCGGGTAAACAGCTTGGAAAAGGACGGGGCCGTCCAGGCCGAACGCATGGTGACGGTTCAGACCAGCCTGACCAAGATCGACAGCAATACGACGTGGATCGTCCGGCTGATCCTTGGTGCGATTGCGGCCGGTGTGCTGACCTTCATCGTGAAGGGCGGTCTGAATGTCTAGGAACGAACAGGATCTCCGCCGCAAGGCCCGCGCCGACTACGTCTATCGCCGCATGACCGGCGCGACCATCTCGCTTGCGCTCGGCATTTCCCAGGCGACATTCGGCCGGTGGAAGAAGGCCGCCAAGGCGGCCGGTGACGATTGGGACATCGCCCGCACGGCGTCCGTCATCGCCGGTGAAGGTATCGAGACGGTGGTTTCCTCCGTCGTCGAGGACTTCATGATCATGGCCCAGTCTCTCCTCGAGGAGATCAAGAACGGCGAACTGACCATGGACCAAAAGGTCAAGCACCTGGTCGCGCTGGCCGACGCCATGACCAAGATGACGGCTTCGGCCGGCAAGCTGGCACCGAAAATATCCGAGCTGGGCGTGGCCCAGGACGTCATGAGGCACCTGCTCGATTTCGTGCGGCAGCACTTCCCGCAGCATGCAGTTGTCATCCTCGAGATCATTGAACCCTTCGGCGAGAGGCTCGCAGGCCTTTACGCGTCATGAAGTGGCCACAGCTGAAGGCGTCGATCAGCGCCAGGGAGTTCAAGGAATCGCTCGCCGCCATGGCGGGCGATTTTTCGCGCTGGATCGAACTATCCGTTTCCGACTTTCCGGCAGATCCGGGAGCCAAGGCCGAGCGCCTGGCGAAGGTCCGCGATCAAGAGGACGGCTACCAGTTCTTCATGGAGACCTACCTTCCGCACTATGTTCGCGGCGAGCACAGCCTGTTCCATAAGCACATCTTCGCCAGGGTGCCGGAGATCCTCGCCTCGGAAAAGGGCGCCCGGGATCTCTTCATCGCGCCTCGCGGCTCTTCGAAGTCCACCCACCTGTCACTCGGCTTTGCCCTCTATTGCGCCGTGCTGGGGGCAAAACGCTACATCTTGGAAGTCTGCGACGTCTATGAACAGGCGGCACTTCTGATCGAGGCCATCAAGGCGGAGCTGACGACCAATCCGCGCCTGGCCCATGATTTCCCCGAGGTGTGCGGTGAAGGCCGCATCTGGCGCGAGGGCGAGATCGTCACGGCCAACAATATCCGGATCGAGGGGCTGGGTGCCGCGAAGAAGATCCGCGGCCGTCGCCATGGCCCCTACCGTCCGGACCTGATGTTCTTCGACGACCTCGAAAACGACGAAGCGGTGCGCTCGCCCGATCAGCGCACCAAGCTGGAAAAGTGGATCAACCGGGCAGCGCTGAAGGTTGGTCCGCCGGATGGCTCCATGGATGTCATCTGGGTCGGGACCGTCCTCCATTACGATGCCGTCATCGTGCGCGCGGCGAAGTCGCCCGTCTGGCACGTCACCGAATTCCAGGCGATCGTTAAGTGGCCCGATCGGATGGACCTTTGGGACCGGTTCGAGGAGGTGTTCCAGAACGACGGTGAGCCGGCCGCAAGAGCCTTCTATATCGAGAACCAGACGGCGATGGACGAAGGAGCCGTCGTCAACTGGCCAGGTGTTCAGCCGCTCATCTTCCTGATGCTCGAGCGGGCTGGCGATCACGACGGATTCCAGACCGAATACCAGAACAAGCCGATCAGCGAAGGCAATCCGTTCGGCAAGCTGATTTACTGGAACGTTAGAAATTCGAACCTGATTTTCTTCGGCGCGATCGATCCATCGCTTGGCAAGCATGGCAAGGGCCGAGATCCTTCCGCCATTCTGATCGGCGGCATGGACAGATTGACCGGCAAGATGGACGTTGTCGAAGCCTCGATCCGCCGCCGCCTGCCGGACATCATCATTTCCGATACGATCGCGCTACAGCGCGAATATCGTCCGTTGGTCTGGTTCGTCGAGGCCGTCCAGTTCCAGGAGTTCCTGCGGACCACGTTGATGCTGACCGCGGCAAAGCAGGGCGTCGGCATTTCCGCAGTGCCGATCACTCCGATCGCCGACAAGAACCTGCGCATTGAGCGTCTCCAGCCGCCTGTCGCGGCCGGCCTTATCCGCTTCAACTCCGCTCACACCACGCTGATCGACCAGCTGCAGCAATGGCCCAACGCCGACCATGATGACGGCCCCGACTGCCTCGATATGCTGTGGCAGAACGCTCTCTACTATTCCGGCACCGGCACGGGCATCGCCTCCGGGATCATGACAGCCGGATCCTCGGATGACCGGGGCGGCCTGGGAGACTACCGGCTATGAAGACACCGACGACAAAGATCACCGAAGAGACCCGCAAGAACCTACCGGCCGATGCGCGTCACCTGATCGCCAATGCCCGCAACGACATCACCATTCCCTATTATTCGGGATCGCTGCAATATGTCGACGACACGCTCCTCCAGCGCGGCGGCGGCAAGGGCCTGAAGATCTATGACGAGATCGAGCGGGACACGCATGCATTCGCCATGCTGCAAAAGCGCAAGAAGCAGCTCCTGTCGCGCGATTGGGAGGTGACGCCGGCATCTGACGCCCCCATCGATGTCGCTGCCGCCGATTTCTGCCGCGATGTCATCGAGGCCCTGCCGTTCGACCGGATCTGCGAGGATCTGCTCGATGCTACCTTGAAGGGGTTTGCGGTATCGGAGACCGTCTGGAGGCGGGACGGCAATCGCATCGTTCCCGCCGATATTGTCGCACACGACCAGCGCCGTTTCGTCTTCGACGAGAACTGGCGGCCTCGGCTTTTGACCTGGACGAACATGCGCGACGGGATGGAGCTGCCCGACCGCAAGTTCATCGTCCATCGCTTCGGGGTGAAGGGCAACAATCCGTATGGCCTCGGCCTGGGTACAAGGCTCTTCTGGCCGGTCCTGTTCAAACGGGAGGGCGTAGCCTTCTGGCTGCATTTCCTCGAGAAATTTGCCAGCCCCACAGTGGTCGGCGCCACGCCCTACGGGACGTTGAGCGAAGAGCAGACCAAGCTGCTCAATATTCTTCGCTCCATCAGGGGCAGTTCGGCGATCACCGTGCCGGTCGGCACGGATGTGAAGTTCCTGGAGGCGGCCAGATCGGGCGCCGTCAGTTATCAGGACTTCCTGGCCTATTGGGACAAACAGATCTCGATCTGCGTCAACGGCGAAACGCTGACGACCGACATCGGCAACAACGGTTCGAAGGCCGCGTCGGAAACCCATGCCGACATGCTGGACATGCTGGTCGACAGCGACGGGGATCTGTTGTCGGACAGTTTCCGGGAACAGCTTCTCACCTGGCTGGTGGACTATAACTTCCCAGGCGCCGGCGTCCCGTACCTCTATCGCGTCCGGCCTTCAAACGAAAAGGAGAAGGCCGCCGTGCGGTCGGCGCGGGCCGACGCAGCGACCAAGGAACATGATGCCCTGGTCAGGATCATCGCGACCGCGGCGAAGTTTGACGATGACGACCAGGCACGCGATTTCATCACCTCCTTCGGCCTCACGGACCATCTGTCGGAAGAGGCGATCGGCCGAATCGTTGTAGCGCGCTTCGCCTTCATGGAAGGTGGCGAGCGCGGCCGCGACCTGCGCCAGCTAGCCGAAGAGAACCCGGCCTTTGCCGCTCTCTTTGGTCCGTTAAAAAAAAACTCTATAGCTCCGTAGGCTTTGCCGCCGACCACGACGATCCATCGCTGCCCATCACCGAGGCACTGGAAAAGGCGGCAGAAAAGCATATCGATCGCCGCATCGAGACGGTCCGCAAGGCGCTCGATGCGCCGGACCTCCAAACGGTCGCAACCAACCTCCTGCAGCTTGCTGCGAAATGGACGCCGGCGGGAATGGCTCGGGTGCTCGGCGACGCCCTGGAGGCTTCCGCCTATGCCGGCCGCGAAGCGGTCTTCCTGGACGGCGAGGATCTCGCCGACTTTGCCGAGGGCGGCGGCTTCAGCGTCTTCGGCCAACCGTTCCGTGAGCAGGTCGACTATTTCCGCCAGAAACGGGTCAAGCCGACCAAGCAATGGACCGACGCATTGCGGGGCGTTCATGATCGCGCCTTCGTCATCGCCGGCGCCATGGATACGGCGATGCTCTCGGACTTCCATACGGCGATCGCCGGCGCGATCGAGAACGGCGGCACGCTCGAGAGTTTCCGGAAGGACTTCGACCGAATCGTTGCCCAATATGGCTGGCAGTACAAGGGTGAGCGCGGTTGGCGAACCAGGGTAATCTTCGAAACGAATGTGCGCACCTCCTACATGGCCGGCCGATTGCGGCAGATGCGCGATCCGGAGGTAATCAAGCTCCGCCCGATCTGGCAATACCGATGGGGCGAAACCCGCACTCCCAAGCGTCCGCGCAAGCTCCACAAGTCCTGGGACAAAGACTGCCGTCTGCATAATGATCGCTGGTGGGAGAGGCATTTTCCGCCGAACGACTGGTTCTGCACCTGCGGTGTCCGAACGCTCTCCTGGGATGATGTCAATCGGCTCGGCCTGAAGGTTTTGGATGCCTCGGCCGACACGCTCATGAAACCGATCATCGATCCGGTCAGCGGTCAGCTAACCGAGCAGCCGCAAGGTGTCGGCTACGGTTGGGACTATATGCCCGGGGATCTTTGGGAACGCGGCCTGACACCGTCCGCATTGATGGATGATGCGGGCGCAACGCTCGAACCCGGCCGCCAGGCCGTCTCGATCGACGAAGCCGAGCCGATCGAGGATCTGCTGACGAAGTCAAAGCCGTTCGAGGCCGTTCCGCTCGAGGAGGGGCTGGACCCGGAAGATTATGTCCGCGCCTTTCTGGAGCCGTTCGGCGCCAGTATCGGCAAGGCGGTCCTGTGGGAAGACAAGGCCGGCACGGCCATTCCGATCTCCGATCAGCTTTTCCGTGATCGCGCCGGCGAGCTGAAGGTGATGAAACGCGGCCGTCATGTTCTCACGCCGCTGATGGCCGAGACGTTGATGGACCCGGACGAGATCTGGATCGGCGTAGCCCGAAAGGTCGACCCCGCCGACCAACAATCGGAAGAGCTGCTCGTCGACCGCCGATACATCCGCGTCGATCGCAAGACCGGCATCCAGATCGTCTTCGAGATCGGTCAGCGCTTCTGGGAGGCTGTGACCAGTTTTAACCGGACCACCAAAAAGGGCGATCCGGATTTTCACGCGCTCGACAGGCAACGCAAGGGCAAGCTTGTCTACAAGAGGGGCGGAAGTGAAAAAAGGCCGGGGTGATCCGGCCTCTCGTGCCGGAACGCTGCCAGGGCCATCACCGCCTTCGCATTCCAACCTTCAAACAATACCTCATCAGGCGGAGAAAGTCCAATGGATGGCATCACGTACTCGGTCAGCATCAACGATCAGAAGGCACAGGCGCGGCTCGACGAACTGCTGGCGCAGATGGCCAATCCGGCCGGTTTCTACAAGAACGTCGCGGAACACCTTCTGAATTCCACCCGGGATAATTTCGGCCGGGAGGCGAGCCCGGATGGCGTTCCATGGAAAAAGCTGATGCCGCGCACGATCAGGGAACGCGAACGCAAGCGGCTCGTGCCGATCACGATCCTGCGGGCGCGCGGCCGGCTAACGGGATCGATCCATCCGTCATCGGACAGCAGTTCTGCACGGCTTAGTACACCCGTGCCCTATGCGGCCGTCCACCAGCTCGGCGGCAAGATCAAGAAGAAGGAGCGGGTGGGCACGGTGTATCAGCACTATGACGCCAAGACCGACACGCTCGATCAGACGTTTCGGAAGAAATCGAAATCGAACTTCGCCCGTGACGTGAAGATCAAGGCGCATGAGATCGACATGCCGGCACGACCCTATATGGGCATCGGCCCCGATGACGTCGTGGCTATCATCCGCATCGCCGAGACCTGGCTGACGACGGAAAAAGGCCCATCGGAATAGCGCGCCAAGGACGGGCGCGGACGGTCTGAGGCTCCCGGCATAGGACGAAGATGGGTATCAACCGTTAGAGCGGCGTTAGAATTCGAAGGCGATGCCATTGCATCCCGGTCCTCGCTTGCGGACTTGCATCCTCGCTTCGGCTGACGCATTGTGACCCGACAAGTCAGACGAGACCGACCGGACCTTACGTCCGGTCGTTTCTTTTTCTGGGCTGACGCATGGTCGTCCTCGGCAATTCGCACCGAGGACCGTATGACCACCAGAACAGCTCGCATCGAGGTCTTTCGCACCGGCACCTTCACCCCCATGCAGGGTGAGGCGATCACCTATTCCGCCGCCGACCTGAAGGCCGTTTCCGACGTCTATGATCCGGCGACCGCGCCGGCGCCGATCGTTGTCGGCCATCCGACCACGGATGCGCCGGCTTTCGGCTGGGCTGAAGCCTTCGATTTCGATCCCTTGAGCGGCCGGCTCTATGCGACCGTGGGCGAGATCGACCCGGCATTCTCGGAGGCCGTCAAGGCGGGCCGCTACAAGAAGGTTTCGCTTTCCTTCTTTCGTCCGGACGCCTCCGCCAATCCGGTTCCCGGCACCTGGTACCCGAAACATATCGGCTTCCTGGGCGGAGCCGCGCCCGCCGTCGCCGGCCTGAAGAACATCGCATTTTCCGGCGCCGCGGCTGATGCCGTTACCTTCAGCGCCGCCTTCGGCGAGGCAGGCTTCGAGCAGACCGCCAGCATTCTGCGGGCCTTGCGTGATTTCTTCATCGAGCGCTTCGGCCTCGAGGAGGCCGACAAGGCCTTGCCGGCCTATCAGATCGAATGGCTGCAGAACACCGAGATCCGCAAGGCGGACACGCGCGCCTTCGCCACCCCTCCCGAACCGAAAAAGGAACCCGAAGTGAAGCAGCCCGATCCGGCTTTCGCCGAGCGTGAGAGCAAGCTTGCCGCCGACGAGGCGGCCCTGAAGAAGCGGCTGGGCGAACTCGCCCATGCCGAAAACGTGGCTTTTGCCGAAACCCTTGTCGTCGAGGGGAAGCTGATTGCTGCCTCGAAGGACAAGCTTGTCTCGATCCTCGACGCCGTCCCGGCCGAGACCGCGGTGTCGTTTGCCGCCGACGCGCAGCCGACGCCGATCGACAAGGCACTGCGCGATCTGTTGGCCGCCCAGCCGAAGGTGGTTTCCTTCGGCAAGGCCGACCTGCCCGCGGGCGGCAAGGATGGTGGCGATGCGGCATCCTTTGCCTCCGACGGCAAGCAGGTCGATCAGGACCAGCTTGCTCACCACGAAAAGGCGCTCGCCTATCAGCGCCAGCATCCCGGCACCGACTATCTCGCTGCCGTCCACGCCGTCCGCTGAAGGAGCCGAGCCCATGCAGCACTATCATTCGATCCTCTCCACCACGGTTAGCGCCGCGGCCGTCTTCGCCGCCTTCGACCTGATCGGCTTTAACGATCAGAAGATCGCGGCCGCCGATGCGCCGGTAAAAGCCGTCGCGCTCAACCCCGCCACCGAAGTCGGCCTCGATGTCGCTGGCATGGTTGTCGGTTTCGCCCGGCTGAAGGTTGTCGGCGCGGTCAATGCCGGCAACGCACTTGTCTCGGCAGCCGCCGGCGGCGTCCAGGCCGCAGCGCCCGGCAACGTCAACGTCTTCGCCCGCGCCTACTCATCCGCCGCCGATGGCGGTTTCGTCGACGCCTTCGTCTTCATGGTCCCGCCGGCGCCGCCGGCCGTTTAGGAGTAATCCCTTGAGCACTCTCAATCAGCGCACCGCCGCCGTCATCGATCCGATCCTTTCGACGCATGCCCGCGGCTATCGCAACTCCGCCTTCGTCTATCCGTCGCTGTTCCCGATCGTCACAATCCCGAACCGCTCCATGCGCGTCATCCGCTTCGGCAAGGAATCCTTCCGCATGCTCAACACCCGGCGCGCGCCCGGTGCCGAGAAGAAGCGTGTCCAGTATGGTTACGCCTCCGATCCCGTGGCGCTCGTCCAGGATGCCCTGGAAGGCGTCGTGCCGGTCGAGCATCAGGAAGAGGCGGAAAGCGTTCCGGGCATCGATCTGGGTGCAGCCGCCGTCAACATGGTGCTCGATGTCGTCGAGCTGGGTCATGAGTACGGGGCGGCGACGCTCGCCCGCAACGCCGCCAACTACGACGCCAACCACAAGCTGACGCTCGTCGGCGCGGACCGCTGGACCGATCCTGCCAGCGATCCCAAGGCGGATTTCGATACCGCCAAGGAAGCAGTTCGCCGCTCGATCGGCCGGGACCCGAACACGTTCACGCTCGGCCCCACTGCCGGCAACGCCCTGAAAAACCATCCGAAGATCAAGGAGCAGTTCAAGTACACCTCCAAGGACAGCATCACCGATCAGATGCTGGCGGCGTATTTCGAGCTGGAAAAGGTCATCGTCGGCAAGGCCGTCTACCTGCCGGAGGGCGCGGACGATGCCGCCCCGGCAACCGACGTCTGGGGCGACGATGCGATCCTCGCCTATGTGCCGACGACCGGCGACAACTATCAGGTTCCGAGCTTCGGCTACACCTACGAGCTGCGCGGCTATCCGCAGGTCGAGCAGCCGTATTTCGAGCGCAAGACTGACAGCTGGATCTATCCGACCAAGGCCGAGCGGCAGACGCTGATCACGGGCGCCGAAGGCGGCTTCCTGTTCAAGGACGCCGGAAAGCCGGCGGCTTAACGGGAGGTGACCATGGACAAGACAGTCAACGTCACGCTCCTGCAGCCGGCCAAGATCGACGGCAGGCTCCAGATGCCCGGCAAGACGGTCGCCGTCACGCAAACCCAGGGCGATCAGCTCGTCGACGCTGGCGCGGCGGTCCGTTCCGGGGACGTGGCCCTTGCGGACACCCCGCTGGGCGCCGACTTCGACCAGGCGCTTGCCTCCGGGATCGCCGAACGGGAGGCACTCTGGTCGACCGCCATGGATCATTTCGAGACCATGGCCGAGGACGAGAAGGCCGCCCTGCGGATGGAGGTCGACACCCTTCAAGCCAAGCTGACTGCCGAAGGCGAGGCTATGGCGAAGCTCGAGGATGCGCTGCTCGCGGCCGGTGAGAAGATCCCCACGCTGGAAAACCAGATCGCTGCCGCCGGCAAGACCGATCCCGAAGGCGGGGATCAGGGAGCGGACGGCAAGCCCGCGTCGAAGAAGTCCGCCAAAGAGGTCCGTTCCTAAATCTCCCAAGCCGGACCTCGGTCAGGGCGGCCGGTGCCGCCGCCGCCCTGACTTTCCGTTAGAAAGGTGAAGCCCATGACCGCGCATTCCGGACTGCCTGTTTCGGGCTGCAAGCCCCAGACGGACGAAAAAGTCGCCACCGTCAATGCGAACAAGGAAATCGAAGAGCGGGTTTTGCGGCTCCTCGATGCGCTGGAGACCGTCGAGGGCGTAGACAAGCGCTGGCTTGCGATCGGTCGAACCGCCATCGAGCAAGGCTTCATGGCCGTTAACCGCGCCGTCTTCCAGCCTTCACGCGTCGTTCTGCCCGAAGACAGGGGAGACGCCCGATGACCTACGCCTCTCTCGAGGATCTGATCGAGCGCGCCGGCGCCAAGGAAATCCTCCAGGTGGCCGATCGCGACAAGGACGGCACCGCCGATCCGGGAGTCGTCGATGCGGCGCTCGTGCATGCCGACAATATCGTCAACGGCTATGTCGGCGCGAAGTACGCACTGCCGCTCCTCGATACGCCCGACCTGGTGCGCACCTGGGCCGTGGCGATCGCGCGCCACTACCTCCATCGCAACGGTCCTCCGTCCTATGTGGAAACCGACTACGACAATGCCATTGCCGCGTTGAAGGACGTTGCCCGCGGGATCATCACCCTGCCGATCGCAAATGGCGGCTCACCCTCCATCGCCGGTGGTTCGTTCCAGGGCTCGGCTCCCGACGAAGTGTTCAATAGCGACTTCCTTTCGGGGTGGTGGCCATGCTGAGCACGATCGTCGATCGCCTGGAGGCCAATCCCGGTACGCTGACTGAGATCCAGGTCGCGGAAGATCTGGACGCCGTGGTCGCCGCTACGGCGCCGGACAGTGGAACGGCCTTCGTCGTGCCCTTCCGCGAGATCGCCAAGCCCAACACAAGAATGACCGGCGCCCATCTGCAGCGTGTTGACGTGCAGTTCCTCGTGGCCTTCGTCGTCCGCTACCACGACGACGCCGCCGGCGCCGAGCGCGCGGCGATGTTCGATGGGCTGAAGACGAGCGCCGAAGTCGCGCTCGCAGGTTGGCAGCCGTCGCCCGAGGGCGATCCCTGCAGCCTGGTTGGAGGCGAAACCAATCCGCTCGGCAACGGCGTCACCGTCTACGTCCAGACCTGGCAGACCTCGCGCTACCTTACCGGAGCTGACCTATGACCATTCCACGCCCGGGCGGCCGATATATCCGCGACGGCAAGACCGGCGCTGTCATCCGCGTCGAAGACACCCATACCCGCAGCGAAGAGAGCGGCGATGCTGCCAGCGTGGCCAAGGCCGCGCCGGTGAAACCGAAGGCGAATTCCGATGATACCGAGGCCCTCCCGGCCGAGGCGGAGAAACGAACGCCACACCCGGAGGCGGAAGCATCGGCTTCCGGGGACACCGTCAAGACCGCGACTGCGGCAATCAGGAAGGGCAAGTAAACCATGGCCTACGCACCACGTTTTTTCCGCAAGCTCGCTTGCCTCAACAAGATCGAAGCCACCTACGGCATCGACAGCGTGCCCGCCGTCGCCGATGCGATCCTCATGGCGAATGTGACATTCCGTCCGCTCGTGGCGCAGCGCCTCACCCGCGACCTGCTGTTGCCCTATCTGGGCAATCAGGGCGTCATCCTCACCGGAATGTATGCCACGATCGAAGGCGATATCGAGCTTGCCGGCTCCGGCGTGGCCGGTACGCCGCCACGCTGGGGCAGCATGATGCGCATCGGTGGCATGACCGAAACGATCGAGGCTGGCGTTGGCGTCACCTATGAGCGTGCGGACTACCCGCAGGATTCCGGCACCATCTATTTCGTCATGGACGGCGTCCGTCATGTCCTTCTGGGATCGCGCGCGAACCTGGCACCCGCCTGGTCGACCAGCGCCTTGCCACGCATGCGCGCCTCAATCACCGGCCTGCTCGGAACCGTCACGACCGTCGCCAATCCCGCCGTCAGCAAGACGGGGTGGATTACGCCGCTTCCGGTCAACAAGGCGAACACGACGCTCTCCCTGCACGGCTGGAGCGCGGTCGGATCGAGCCTCTCTCTCGACCTCGGCAACACGGTAACGCCGCGCTTCCTGATCGGCGATGAGGCTATTCTCATCACCAACCAGCAGGCAACCGGCAGCGTCGTCATCGACGCGCCGCCGCTCGCGACCTTCGATCCGCTGGCGATCGCCAAGGCGCGTACGCGCGGCGTGCTGGACTTCCAGCACGGGACGGTCGCCGGCAACATCATCGATGTGACAGCCAGCGCCGTCGAACTGGGCGAGCCGCAGCCGGGCGAAAGCGATGGTGTGCTGATCAATACGATCGCGCTCGATGTCTGCGTCACGGACGGGTTCGACGACCTGACCATCGTCGCCCGCTGATTTTCATCTTCAGTTTCGAAAGGAAAAAACATGTCCCAGCAATTCGTCGTGGGTGAGGTCGTTCGCTACTGGTGGCCCGTGATCGTCAGGATTCCGGATCCGGAAAAGGCCGGCCAGGTGCTCGAGCGCAAGTTCGAGATCCTGTTCGAGCCGGAGGATCAAGATACGGCGGTGGAGACGCAGCTGGAATACAGCGCCATCGCTTCCCTGAAGGACCGTATCGAACACGAACGCCAGCAGCTTCTTCGCGTGGCCAAGGACTGGAAAGGGGTGCTCGACAAGAACAGGCAGCCGGTCCTGTTCAGCGAGGAGAATTTCCGCGCTGCCCTCCAGCAGAGCTGGTTCCGGATCGGTGTCAATACCGCCCTTGCCGAGAGCCTTGCCGGCCAGGCCCGACTGGGAAACTGAGGGCGGCGGCCAGGGCCTGGGCTTTTGCCCGGCTCGGCCGCGCGGATGCAAGCCAGGTCGTGACGGTCGATGAGGACGTCGCGGCGGATTTCGCGCTGATGGGGGCGACCATCGACGCGCATGAGGTCGTAAAAAAAGAAGGGGTGTTCGAAGTGTGGCCGATCAACTGGGACAGCGTCAGAGCCTTCCTCGCCTGCGAAACGCAGTGGCGGGTCGTGTCTACGTTCAACCGGGTGATGGAAACCGGCCTCGACTATAGCGGGGTCGACGTGGCCCTGCGCCGTCTCGGATTTGGCGATCATGTCTTTGCCGATCTGCAGGAGATGGAGGTGGAAGCCATTTCCATCTTCGCGAGGGCTGGCGAATGAACCAGCTCGAATTCGAAATGGTGTTCCGCGGGAACACCGGCCCCCTCAAAGCCGCCACGACCGAAGCCAAGCAGGAAATCTCATCTGTTTCTAACGAAGCCGCCCAGTCGGCCGGCAAGATCGACCAGCATGCCGCGGCCCTGGAGAGAGAAGCGGCCGCTGCACGAAAGGCCGCCGACGCGAATGAGGCCCTGGCGGCGGAGGCGCGACGTGCGCGCGAGGAAGCCGCGCGCGCCGCCGGCGCCAATCCGGGTGCCACTCTGCCTGCCTCTGCGCCGGCATTGCCCCGCCCGACGACGCCGCCGCCCACGACGCCTGGGCCGGGGCACAATCCGCCGCCGCCACGACCGGTGCCGCCGGTGCCGCCCCGCAACCCGCCGGTCAACGATAACGAGCGCAACGACCGGTTCCGGCTGCAGAACCTGTCCTATCAGACGTTCGATATCGGCCAGGGCCTGATGGGCGGAATGCCCTTGCCGATGATCGCGGCCCAGCAGTTGCCGCAGATCATCCAGCTCTATGCCGGCCAGGGCGGCATGAACGCGGCGATGAAGGATTTCCAGACGCTTGCGGCCGGGGCTACGCGGGCGATCACGCCGCTCACGCTCGGGATCGGCGGTCTGACTGCGGTTCTGGGGACCGGGGCCATTGCCTATTCCAACTATCTCGCCTCCACCAAGGAGGTGGAGACGGCCGCCGCAGGGCTCGGCCGGGCCACCGCCGGCACCGCGGCGGCCATGGAAGCCTCGGCACGGGCGGGCGCCACGGCCGCCGGCATTTCCGTGTCGGCCGCGCGCTCGATGGAAGCGCAATTCCTCCGCACTGGCCGGATCGGTTCCGAGAATTTCGAAGATCTGATCGGGCTGTCGAAGGACTTCGCAGCAACCATCGGAATCGATGCCGACGTGGCCGGCGATGCGCTGGCCAAGATGTTCGCGGACCCGGCGCAGGCGGCGGAGACGCTCTATCGGCAGTATGGACTGATCGATGGCGCCACCGCGCGGCAGGCCATCAACCTTGCACGGCAGAACCGGGAATCGGAAGCTCAGGCTTTGCTGCTCGATGCGCTGCCCGATCGGCTGGTCAAAGCCGAGCAGGCAACGACGGCGCTCGGACGCGCGTGGGACTGGGCCGGCCGTATGGCCAGCAATGCCGGCAACGCCATTGGTGGCGCCGTCGACAAAGCGGTATCCGGCCCTTCTCTGGAGGAGCGATACGAGACAGCGCGCCGGGAATACGAACGCTTCTCCGGACAGTCGTGGTTTCTTCGAACCTTTAACGGTGCTGGTGACCGGTCCGATGCGGCGCGAGCCGACGTAGACACTCTGGGAGAGGAGCTGCGGCGGCGAAGCCAGCTGGAGTTCGAGCAGCGCCGGCGAGCCGAGGAAATCGCCCGCAGTGTGCGGGTGAACCAGATCGCCGACGCATCCGGCGCCAATTCCGGCACTCTCCAGGAGGAGAAACTCCGCAATGAGATCGAAGCCTTGCGTAGCGGACAGGGCAATGGCAGCGTCGATCAGACACGGCGTGATACGGCGCTGGAGGCGAAGACCCGCGTTCTCGATGCGCTGATCAACCGCCAGCAGCGCTCGGCCGAGCTGGACCGGCTCGATATCCAGATTGCCAACGAGCGCAATCCGATCCTGCGGGCCGAACTCGAAGCGCGCCGGACGAGGCTCGAACTCGCCAACCAGGAGATTTCCGCCGCCACGATCCAGGCGGAGGCCGAGCGCGCGCGCAATCGCGTCATCGAGGAAGCCATCTCCAGTGCCGCCACCCAGGCCCAGGACATGCAGGCCGAGCTGGAAATCCGCTCCGGCCTTAATGCCCAGGTCGCCGCCGGCACCCTGTCTGCCGGCGAGGCCAACAGGATCTTGCAGGAGGAAATGACTCTGCGGCCGCTGATCGCCGCGGCCGCCTCGGCCGAGGGAGAGGCCAAGGAGCGCCTGAACAAGGTGATCGACGAACTGCGTAGCGGATATGCGGGCCTCGCGGAACAGCAGCGAAACGCATCGGCCCAGGACTATTTGAGAACGCAGGCCGAACGCATCGAGCAGCTCCGGGTCGAACAGGCCTTGATCGGGGCCAATGACGAAGTGCGGGCGCGGGCCATGGCCCGCCTGGAGGCCGAACAGGAGATCCGACGCCGTGGGCTCGACAGCAACGGCGATCTGGCCCGGCAGATACGGGAAGTGGCGGACGCGGAAGCCACACTCAACCGTCAGATCGAGCGGCAGGCGGAGGCCTGGGACAAGGTGCAATCGTCGGCCGAAAGCACGATCGACGGCATCGTCGATGCGCTTTCGAGTGGCGACCTGGACGACGCGCTGGAGAGCATTTCCAAGGACATCAAAGGGTCGCTACTGGAACTGGGCGTTCAAAACCCGTTGAAGAACGCCCTGCTCGGCACGGATTACGGGACCGTCTCGGACATCGGCGGCATTGGTGGCATTTTCTCGCGTCTCTTCGGCCGCACCCAGTCCGATCCGACATCGATCGTCAGCAAGGCCATGGGGCAGTCGGTCGGCGCCATGACGGTCACGGCCGGCACGGTGATGATCAATGGCGGTGTTACCGGCGGTGTGGGCAGTCCCTTCGATCTCGTCATGGGTGGCGCAAACGACAATGCCGCGGCCCAGGTCGCCGGCGGTGGCGTCCAGTCGCAGATCTGGAACTATTTCGCCGCGAAAGGTCTGAAGCCGCATCAGATCGCCGGGATCGTGGGAAATGTGTCGGCGGAAAGCGCATTCAACCCGACAGCCGTCGGCGATGGAGGCAGTGCCCTCGGCCTTTTCCAGCACAATGATCGTGCGCCGGCACTCCTCAACTTCCTTGGCGGCCGGGGCAATCTGGGCGATGTGACAGGCCAGCTCGATTTCGCCTGGAATGAGTTGCAGACGACGGAAAGGGGCGCGCTACAGCGTTTGCTTGCCTCTACCGATGTTCGCTCGGCCACGGCCGCCTTCGCCGGCTTCGAGCGGCCGCAGGGCTGGTCGCTTGAGAACCCGGAGGCTTCGCATAATTTCGTTGGCCGACTGCGTGGCGCCGAAGATGCCCTGACGAGGCTCGGCGGAACGACAAACGTCGCGGCCCAGGGCCTCGGAACGCTTGGCACCGGGTTCGACCAGTTTGGTAGAAACCTGACCAGCCTTTTTCCCGCAGCGCCTTCCGCGCCTTCCGGCGGCGGCGGAATGTTCGGGTGGCTCGGCCGCCTGTTCGGCGGCGGCGGAATTGGCTCCTTCTTGTCCTCGTCGCCGCAGTTCGCGAGCGCCTGGGCCGGCGGTGGCATCGGTCTTTATGCCAATGGCGGGATCGCCGACCGGCCGTCGATCTTTGGTGAAGCAGGCATCGAGGCGGCGGTGCCGCTGCCGGACGGCCGCACGATCCCCGTCACCCTGAATGTCCGTCAGGCCTATCCGCACCAGACATCGGCGCCGGCGCCGGTCGCCCCTGGCCTCAATGCGCCGATCATCAACAATTACGGTTCCTCGGACGTCGAATATCAGGAAGCGACGGATCAGAGCGGCAACCGTCAGCCAGTCATCACGATCGGCGAAATGGCCGCTGCGGCCATCAAGCAGCGTGGAAATCCCCTGCGGCGCACGATGATGTCCGAATTTAACGCCAAGCCGCGGAAGGTCTCGCGATGACCGTCGCTGTCTGGCCCTCTCAGCTTCCGCGCCCCGAACGCAATACCTGGAACGTACGTCCGCAGGATGCGCGGCAGAAACGGCAGTCGGACGCCGGTCCGCCCGGCTGGCGTCGCAAGTTCTCCAGCGCGGCGAAGCTTGTGTCCCTTTCGGTCCTGCTGACGCGCAACCAGAATGCCGTCTTCGACAATTTCTACAAGCACGATACCAGGCACGGGACTCAGCTGTTCTGGATGCCGGACCCCACGACGCACGGTCATGCGCTGCTCACGGCCGACGGAAAGCCGATCCTGGTCACCGGAGGCGCTAGCGAGGGGCAGCCCATCCTGCTTGGCGCCCAGTGGCTGTGCAGCTTTGGCGACGAACTGCCGAGCGAGACCATCGTGGGTGTCGAGTTCCGTCGCGCCTTCAGCGTCGTGGTGATGCCATGAGGATCCTGTCTCTCAACGCCCGGCTCGCCAAGGATGCTCCTGCCAGCGCCGAACTTCCGGTGGTGCTCATCGAGATCAATCATCCGGAGCTGGAGCGACCGATCCGGCTTTCGACGGATCGAACCGAACGGCTATCCAGCGATCCGCTCTACTACGGCACGCGATCGACCTGGCGCGGCGCCAATCCCATGACCGATCCCTATCTCTGGGTCGTCGCCTCGGCGCTGCTTCCGTCCGACGAGGACGATACCCCGGCATCGGCCCAGCTCGTGCTGGAAAACCTCGACGCCGACATGGTGCGCCTGGTCCGATCGTTCACGGACGTTGCGACGGCTCACATCGCCGTGGTGCTGGCGGATACGCCGAACCTCATCGAGGACGAATACACCGACCTGCAGATCCTGTCGGCCGACATCGATGCCGGCCAGATCGCCTTGTCGCTCAGCCGCGAGGAGATCGAGCTTGAGTATTTTCCGGGCGGCCGGATGAGCCGTGATCGTTTCCCAGGACTGTTTCTGTGATTGAACCCTTGGTCCTTCCTAAAACATGCGATCCGAGTGCTAGCGGCATCACTTTGGGAGCCCGCAAGCCGATATTGGAGTTGGCAGCTATTTCGGCGTTCGAGAGGCGTGAGGGGCCGGTTTCAGCGGCTTTGTCAGCGTTTTATTCACGTTGGCAAGAAAGTCCCCGATCCGCCGGTACTGAGAAAGGGTCACGGCTTTGACCCATTCTTCGTGGCTCGGATCGACTTCGTTCTGCTGCGCCTGCCAGAGAATGTCCTCCAGAGTGACCCGCACGTCAGAGCTAGTAATCGAAAGCTCCGCAATCATAAGCGTGCAGAGAGCTTCCAAGACCATCAGTCGCTCGGTCAGCTCTGTAACCACCTCGTTGTGTTCGTTTCTAGGCACCCAGTCGGTTTGCTGCTCACTCATCTTGCTCTCCTCATGCTTTCCTCGCGGGGTGATGATCGGCGCTGGTCGGTGTTCCCCTGCCAGCGATCATCGCAACTCTTGCATGAGTCCGGTCTCTCATCCAATTGGAGCGCGGACATGAGCCAATGCTGGACGGACAAGTTCATCGGCCTTCCTTATGCCGAATTCGGCCGCGCCCGGGAGGACGGCTGCGACTGCTGGGGACTCGCCACGGTCATCTACCAGGAAGAGCTGGGCATCAGCCTGCCGGACTATCTCGGTTATTCATCCATCGAGGAACATGGCGAGCTTGCCGCTGTCATCGCCGGCGCCGTCGTGTCTCCATTGTGGGTGCCGGTTGTCGGCAAGGCGATCGCCTTTGACATCGCGGTCTTCCGCCGTGGGCGGCTGGATACGCATGTGGGCATCGTCGTACGTCACGGCCTGATGATCCATATTGCCCGCGACGACTGCGCCAAGATCGAGAGCTATCGGTCGGGCTCCTGGTCCCATCGCCTGACCGGTCATTATCGCCATGTCGAGATGGTTTCGAGGGCCGTGCGATGAGCGTTAGAAAGGGTACCATACCCGTTCTCGCAGCGCCGATGATCGACCCGGGCCGGGATCGCATTACCCTGGAGCTTCCGGCCGGGCTGTCGGTCGCCGAGATCGTTGATCAGATCTTGCCCGGCCGGAGCATCGCCCGTGAACATGTCCGGGTCGCGCTCGTGACGAAAGACGGCTCACAGATCGTACCACCCGAGGTCTGGCACCGTGCCTATCCGCATGCCGGCGTCCATGTCGTCATTCGCGTGGTACCGGGAAGAGACGCTCTGCGCACGATCCTGACGGTTGTCGTAGCGGTCGCGGCCATCGCGATCGGCAACTTCTTCGCCGGTACACTACTGGGACTGACCGCAGGCTCCGTCGGTTATGGCCTTGCGTCCGGAGCCGTCGCTCTTGGCGTCACCCTTGTCGGCAATCTGCTGATCAACGCCCTGATCCCCCCATCCAAACCCGACGATCAAGAACGGCAGAACCGGTATTCGATCTCAGGATGGCGCAATCGCATGGACCCGAACGGTGCGGTTCCCGTCGTGCTGGGTGAAATCCGCTACGCGCCGCCTTTTGGTGCCCTGTCCTGTAGCGAGATCGTCGGTGACGATCTCTACATCCGCTCGATGCTCAACTTCGGCTACGGGCCTCTGGCGCTCGAGGATTTCCGCATCGGCGAGACTTCGCTCTCGGAATACGATGAAGTCGAGATCGAGGTCCGCGATGGGGTCGCGGGAGATCCTCCGCTTGGCCTTTTCGCGCGCCAAGTGCTGGAAGAGACGATCGGCGCCGATCTGACCATGCCCTATCCACGGGACGATCTGGGCGAGATCATCGACGGCAGCGATCCGGTCGAGACGCCCGTCACAAGAAGCGCCGGCGCCGACGCCATTGGTGCCGCCGTCATCTTCGCCTGGCCCGCCGGCCTGTTCCGGGCCAATGACGAGGGCAAGCTGCGCAACTCCACCGTGGTCATCAAAATACTGCAGCGGCTGGTCCAGGCGGAGGAGTGGCAGGAAGTAACCACCCTGACGATCACCGCGAAGAAGCGCGAAGCCTTCTATCGTCAGCACACGTGGGATTATCCGGCCCGTGGCCGGTATCAGATCCGCTGTGTCATGATGACGCCGGAAACCACCAAGTTGGATATATCGAACCGCACGGCCTGGGCGGCACTACAGACCATTCGTCCGGAGTACCCGTTAAACTTCTCCGAACCGCTGGCACTCGCCGCCGTGCGGATCAAGTCGACGCACCAACTTAACGGACAGCTGGACAGTTTTAACGCCCTCTGCCGGCGCGTCTGCCTTGATTATGATCATGCAAGCGGTGAGTGGGTCGAGCGCGCAACCCGGAACCCGGCCGCACTTTATCGTTATGCGCTGCAAAGCCCGGCCAATCCTCGACCCGTCGATGATCTCGGCATCGATGTTGAAGCACTTGAGGACTGGCATGATTTCTGCCGCCTGAAGGACCTAAAATACGATGCCGTCCTGGACGACGCCGGAATGTCCCTGCGAGACGCCTTGGCTGAGATAGCCGCCGCCGGCCGCGCCACACCTCGGCATGACGGCCGCAGATGGAGTGTGGTTGTCGACCGGCCGGCCGACCTGCCGATCATCGATGATTACGGGCCGCGAAACTCCAGCGGCTTCAAGCTCTCACGATCATACTACCACCGGCCGGACGGTCTACGCATCAAGTTCCTGGATCAGACCAATGACAACAAGCCGACCGAGCGGATCGTGCCGTGGCCTGGGCATGTCGGCGAGATCAAGCTGACCGAGGCGCTCGAAATGCCCGGCAAGACGGACCCGGTCGAAATCTTTCGGGAAGGGACCAGGAGGATGTACGAGGCGATGTGGCGGCCCGACGTCTATCGCATCTCCCTGGACGGACCGCTGAGCCCGGCGACGCGCGGCGACAAGGTCCGGCTTTCGGCCGACACGATTGAACGCACGCAGGTCTCTGCTCGCGTCAAGCGCGCCGATGGCCAACTGGTAGAGCTGGACGAGCTGGTCACGATGGTATCGGGAGAAAACTATGCGATCCGATTCCGCACCGGGATCAGCGAAAGTGACACGATCGGAACGTCCATCGTCAGAACTGTCGTCAATGTTCCGGGGGAGACGCCGCTCCTTGTGCTGGAAGGTAGCGGCGCAGTACCGGCAATCGGCGACCTGGTGTTCTTCGGCATTGCGGGCCGCGAGAGCTTTGAACTGATCGTAAGCGGCATCGAGGCCGGCGAGGATTTCTCCCAACACGTCAAGATGATCGATGCAGCGCCGATCATCGACCAGCTGGTCGACGCACTCGAAATCCCGCCATGGTCAGGCCGGGTTGGCACCGAGATCCCGGAAAACCTTACGGCGCCGCCGGCGCCGCGCTTCACCAGCGTCGAAAGCGGTTTTGCCGGCACCGACACTGAGAACCTGATCTCGGTGACGCTGGTGCCTGGCTCCGGTCCGATCGCCACCGCCCAGTTCACGATCGAGCACCGAACCGGCGCCGGCGCCTGGACGCCCGTCACCATTCCGGTCGCCAATGGCGGTCTGGACATCACCGGCTATACGCGCGGCACGATCGTCGAGATCCGAGCTTTTGCCCTGTCGGCAGTGGGTGTCGCGGGACCGGTGACGCCGATCGTCACGATTACGGTGGGCGAAGGCGACGCCGATATTCCGGGCGGACTTGACCCGGCCCTGATCTCGATCGGCGCGCTGCTCGGGGGCGCGGTCGCCGCCTTCTCTACGAGCGATGATGCCCGCACCACGAAGGTCCAGCTCTACCGGTCTTCCACGACGGTTCTCAACCGGGCGACCGATGCCGTCGGCGCGCCGCTCGCCGTCCTGCCGTCGCGCTCCTACAGCATTCCCGATGGCGACACGACGCGCTCGACGCTGATCGCCAACGGCAACATGGACACCGCCGCCAGTTGGACGCTCGGGACCGGGTGGTCGATCGGCAGCGGCGTCGCCAGCCATGCCGCCGGGACGGCTTCAAGCCTCTACCAGACTTGCGCGCTGGTGAGCGGCAAGTGGTACCGCGTCGCCTATACGCTTTCGGGGGTGACCGCCGGCTCGGTCTTCCCACGATTGGGTGGCGGCACGGCGCGCAACGGCACCACGCAGACGGCAAACGGCTCCTATTCCGACCGCATCCAGGCGGTCACCGGCAACAATTTCTTCGCCTTTGTCGGCCTGGCCGATTTCGTCGGCTCCGCGGACAACGCGGTCCTCTTTGAGGAGACCGCGACCTGCCTGGCGGCGGGCACCTACTACTACTGGCTCGAACCACAAAACGCAGACGGACTGCCGGGCCCCGTGGCCGGACCGTTCACCGTGACCATCCGATAGGAGATCCAAATGGCAGCGACGGCAGGCATATTTTCAACCAACATGGACGCCACGGCGGTTTCCGATGAAGTCATCGTCAACCGCGACGGCTCGACAATGCGGCAGACGACGACTGATCTGGCGACGCAGCTCGCCGGCAGCGGGGCTATAGCCGCCCAGCTGGCAGCAGCGAGCGCCGGCATAAAGGCCTATTCGTTGCGCGCAACACTCTACGCATACCTTGCGCCCGTCGATGGTGTGGTCGCCTGGGTCACAGAGGACCCGACGGCCGGGTACAATGGTCAGTATCGAAAGAACGGCGCCGCAAACGCCGGTGGCTGGGTGAAGTTCGCCGAACTCGGCGATGGCGCCGTGGCGGCCGAAGTCGTTGCCGCCCGCGACGGCGAAACCAATCTGGCGGCCAAGCTGGCGAAACTCGAACTGGTACCGGCAGCCGGCGCCATCAACTTCCTGTGGCCCTTTGCCAGCGAGCCGCTGAAGGCGGACAGCGTGGACCCGATGGCGATCGGTGCGACCACTGACGTCTCCGGCCGCGTCATCGAGCGGATCGATGAACATGGCCGCACCGTGATCCGCCGCCCATCCGATCCGGACAATGCGGCCGATGGCCTGTTTGGTCCATCATGGCTCGACCTCGGCGGCAGCTACCTGCTCGCCTTTGGCGCTCCGGGCCATCTCATCGAACCGGGCCAGGCCTGGGGCGGTGTGGTCGGCAAGGAGGCAGATGGCCGGCCCTATGCGATCGACCAGTTCGGTACCAAAACCATCCTGAGTTCGGACCCGGCGGTCGGCGAGGTGTCGATGGGTGGCCCCTATCTGATCAAGGTCGCGTTCGCCGAGGCGGGCATCGGCTCTCACGTCATCCGCCTGTTCGGGCCGAACAGCGGCGGCGGGTCGATCTTCGCCGGGCCGATCATCCAGTATGACGAGGTCGACGGCCAATCGCTCAGCGTCGGTTCCGCCGCGGCCGAGGCATTCTATCAAATGCTGCATGCATGGCGGTCCTGCGTTCTCATGCTCGATCGCGCCAATAGCAGCGTCGTCGATGATGTTCGTGGTGGCAATCAATCCGTGGACAGCGCAACACCGACGCTCACCGAGCTGAATGTGTTGGGGTTCATTCCGCTCGAAGAGAAGCTCTCCGGCACGGGCTACGGTGGCCAGACGATCTGCTCGTCCTTCGCTGACAAGATCAACGAGCGGCTGGAGGCAGACGTCGGCCGGCCGCAGGTGAGACTGGCGGCCGCGGTCGGTGCAGGCGGCGCGAGCTATGCCGAACTCGGTCCGGGTAGCCCCTGGTGGAACAACAAGCTCAATGTCATGCGGGCTGCAAACCGCATCGCCCGCGCGCGTGGGGCGCGCTTGTTCAAGCCGGTCAAGAAGATCCTGCACGGCGAGAGCGACCATCTACGCTACAGCGCAGCCGAACAGATTGCCGGATCCGGCTACTACGCCGACATCCTTGACTGGTGGGCCAATGACAACACCGCCACCAAGGAAATCCTCGACCAGGACACCGACGTGTTGTTCCTCTTCCTGGCCGAGAGCCAACGGCATGCCGGCCTGGAGATCACATCCCCGGTCGCGATGCTCGATGCGATGCGCAATTATCCGACCAAGGTGATCGTGGCGGGACCGCAATACCCGATCCACGCCACCGGCCACGGCCAGGCCGACGCGGTCCACCTGAAGGCATCGGGCGAAGTCATCGCAGGCGAGTATCTGGCGCGGGCCGAGTATGAGCTGATCAACCGGCGCAATCGCGCCTGGCGGCCGCTGCACATGACGGCCGTCGCCTGGGACGGCGCCTCGGGCATCGAGGTCACCGTCCACAATCCCGAGACCAGCATGCTCGTGGTCGACACGGTGACGATCGCGGGTCGCGAGGGCTGGGGCTTCAATGTCGCCGTGGATGGCGTCGAGACGGCCGTCACGACGGTAACGCCCATCAGCGCCACCAAGCTCCAGCTGCAGCTCGCCGGCGTTCCCGCGGCCGGCACCTATCGCGGCCTCCATTATGCCTGCAAGGGGCCGGCGACGATCGAGGCCGCCGACCCGCTGACCAACACGCCGGCGGGCAACATCCGCAACACCCGCACCGAGCAGAGCCGGATCGCCGGCTTCGTTCTCCATGACTGGCTCAACACCGACCATATCGCGTTCTAGGAAAGGACAGAGACATGACCGAATATCCGTATGGCGTACCGGATCAGCAGCCGAGCCGCATCCGGCCGCAGTTTCGCAGTGGCGGCCAGTTCGGCTTCCCCTGGCTGGGCGTCGATACCACGCCGCTCGGGCTGCGCAAGCTTGCCCAGATGCCCGGCGTGGTCGGCCTGATCGATCCCTCGACACTCAAGACGATCAGCGGGGTAGGACAGACGATCCGCTGCGTCGTATCGGGTGCGGTCTACACGGCACCGGCCGGCAACTGCACGCTGGTGGCGAAGGGGCAAGGCAAAGTCCTCAACTCGACCGGAACCATGGGCTTCAAGCCCGACCTGCAGAGTGGCATTGTCATGCCGCAGGAGCGTTGGACAGCAATGTTCGTGATCGCGCCGGATAACCTCGTGACGGGCATTGGCTATCTGTTTTCCAAGATCACCGCCGATGCAACCGAGGGACGGCCCGACTTTTCGATCGGGATGAACAACCTGAAGATCTGTGAATTCGACCACAATCCCGGTGTCGGATCCCAGATCATCTCGACCCACACGTTCGGCGCGGCAGACTACAAAGTTGTGACCATTTCCCAGAGCCCGGAATATGGTGAGACGATTTCGATCAACGGCGTGGTCGACAAGAACGCGCCTCTCCTGACGGCCGGGCTTTCGAGCGTGCGCGAGGAACGCATGTTCCAGATCGGCGCCTATGGGGCGCTGACGACGCTCAACTACACCGGAAATCTCGGCTGGAGCATGTTCGCGGACGGTGACTATCACGACCCGCGCTATGCCGAGCCCCTGGCCAAGTCGGTAGCGGCCATGAAGGACTTCTACGCGATCGCCTGATTGGCGCAGACCGCCGGATGCCGGGGGAGTGATCCCCCGGAGACCAAAACCAGGATCGACAACGAGGATGACAAGATGAAGCATGCAGAAGCCGACAAATTCAAGACTCTGTTTGCACCGATATGGATCGATGGCGCGTCACTATCCGTTGGGTCGATTGCCGGCGAGCCGGATAATGGCACTCCCCACATCCCGATCTGCGTTCATAAGCAAGAACTCCAGATACCGCATCTTCTCGCCGAGCGGGCCTCGAGGGTTATAAATAAACGGAGGCAAAGGTAAGCCCGACGCCTTTGCAAACATCTGCTCACATCTATATCCCATCTGCCACCGGAGCTCGGTGAGCTGCCGGCGGATCGCCTCTTTGCTGTGATAGGCTTGGATAAAGGCATGAACGGCCGGGTCTTCGGCGAGTGGCACGAATATGTTGTCTATGGTGGGCGAGATATCGAGGCGCACCTCGGCTCCCGCGTCAGCGACGAAAATGATGGCTTTGCTTGATCTGTCAAACGGCAACGGCTCGGTGACATCGACCAGAGTGCCATCGGGCATACGCCAAACCGCGTGGTGCATCGCGACCCCAAACACTTTAGGCCACCATGCGATGGCCCAACCGGTCACCATCTCTCCGCCGTTCTGGTTGACCTTATAGGCTACGTTCCAATAGCAGCCACCTCGAGGGAGTGGCTGTCGAACTCGTTTCACATACACGGGGGAGTGCCCAGAGCCTATTCGCTCCGCGAGCTGCTGCACGACTGGATTATAAATCTTTGGCGTGACCTCACGTGTAGAAACAGTGTTCATTGGCGATCCTCCCAGCTGCGTTTGATGAGAGGAGAAAGCGTGAGTCGAGTCCAGGGTTTCTGCAAAACTCGAGGCTGTTCAGGGAAGCGTCTTCGAATGAATCACTGGATAACACTAGACACAAGATCGCATAGATTTAGCGTGAGTGAAGCTCTTCTGGAGTAAGCCTGCCACCGAGTCTCCGAGCTTGGATGCACGTTACGGGCTTCTCCCGCTCTTCGATTTTTGTCAGTCAGGGAAACACTGTCGGTGGAAAGTCGTTAGTATCGAGGCCACCTTTTCAATCATCGCTTCAAATGCCGGAAGAGCTTCGCGGTACGCCGACCGTCCGGCATTACTCCCGAAAGCGATGGTTGCTCGGACAGAGATGTCTCCGTATTGGGCGCTGCCGTTCTTGCCTATCTTTCCCAGCAGGTAGCCTTGGATCAGGTCGACCCGGTGGATGGCACCTCCGAGCACCAGGCCAACGGATTCCGGATGGCCGCCACCATCTATTATACCCCCGCGTATGGTCATGCCGGTAAGCGCTGCGCCGAAGGGGATCAGAAAATTATGTTTGTCGACGTTCGCCAGTTCCTGCATCGCACACAAAGCGGAATCGCCTCCTTCACTCCATGGGCGCTCGCGGTAGAGCAAATCCGTAACAACAGCGGATAGACCCTTCGTCTTAGCAGCAAACTCTTTCTCATACTTCATTGCGGGGAACTTTGATTGGTGTGTTGGCACGATCCCCTCGGCAGTGACCACGGCGATGAACATTTGATCGAGGATTGATCGCAGGTGGTAAACCAGCTCCGCTGCCTCGTGATGCAGATCTTCATCTACCGGCTTTTCGGCCCTCAAGACGACATGAATTAGATCACCGGGCATTTCGTCATAGTCGATCCGGTATCTCGCGTTGGCGATATAAGTTGACGCCAACGATGAGACCTCCGTCATCTTTACGCGTGCGCGTTCCAGCTTGCTGTAGCAGCCAAAGAGCCTGTGCTTGCGATCGACTTCAGCCATGTACTTCTCCAGTCCCTCTGTTCCAACCTAGCGTCGGCTAGGATCTCCTCAAACTGCGCAGGCAGGCAATGCATCAGCTTATGCTGTTCTAAGCTAGAGGCGTCCGCCCCAAGGATGGGCGGACGCCTATGTGATCATCGAACGTCGGCGGATAGCTCAGTCGTCTCGATCGCTATAGTCGCCAGCGATTTCGCGTTTTACAGTCTCCAGGTTCTTCTGTGCGCTTCGTAAGCTGGCGCCCCATGGGATGCTCTTCTCGGCCAACTGCTCGCGCACCTGGGCTTCGATCGCTGTGAGGTCTACCCCATCCAACAGACCCTTTTGGCGGAGTATCTCCAGCATAAACATCTCTCGGATGTTGGACAGGTTCGTAGAAATCGGATGCAACTGATGAGTGGTCATAAACCGCCCCTGATTACCTTCCAACTGCCTCATGCTGACCTTTATGTCGTCGACAGCCTTGTGGAGGCGGGTAATCGCTTCTGCCAATTGCTGAAGGGTTAAATCCATCTGCGCGTTGTTTGTCATGATTCTCTCCTCAAGAACGACGGCAGTCTGGTACCGAAAGACGTCGCTGTCGAGCAGATTGACCTGATCTGTAGTCCCGCTCTTTCTGGCCTCAGAGCCCTTTGGTATGTGCTGCCATCCGATTTTGCGCGCCCCAGAAGACGGGCGTTAGGCGGCAAAGATTTCCGTCCAGAAGCTAACGCCAATTTGTCCAGAAGTCGCCGCCGCGCCACAGCAGAGAGATCATTTCAACCGACCAAACCGAGCGGTTACAGGCCGATCCATCGACAGCCCTTTCGGCACGGGGGTTGTCACCCATGTCTTAGGTACGCGATGTTACCTATGTGTCAGGAATGGACAAAGTGGAAGAATGGTGCCCCCGGCAGGATTCGAACCCGCGACCCCCTGATTACAAATCAGGTGCTCTACCAACTGAGCTACAAGGGCAGTGGTGCCGTCCTTAAGGGCAAATCGAATTGCGGTAAAGCAAAATTTCGCGCGACAGACGGGAACCGCGCTTTGCAGTACGGGCGGCGGGAGAACGGTTTGCGGCGGTGAATGGCTTGTGGTTACAGGGCTTTGTCATGTACCACTGGCGCCGATAACAAAGGGCTGCCCATGTCGCGTTCGTTCCGGTCGCTTTCCTTCATCGCCTCCAATTCCGACGAGGCCCAGGCCTCGCGGGCGGAGCTTGCCGCACGCTACGGGAGTGTCGAGCCGGCAGAGGCGGACGTCATCGTCGCGCTCGGCGGTGACGGCTTCATGCTGCAGACGCTGCACGACACGATGAATTCCGGCAAGCTGGTCTACGGCATGAACCGTGGATCGGTCGGTTTCCTGATGAACGACTATTCCACCGAGAGCCTGCGCGAACGGATTGCCGCGGCGGTGGAGAACGATTTTCACCCGCTGAAGATGACCACCACCAATGCCGACGGCACGCAGTCGGTGGCGCTCGCCATCAACGAGGTTTCGCTGCTCAGGCAATCCTACCAGGCCGCGAAGCTGCGTGTCGTCATCGACGGCAAGGTGAGGCTGGACGAATTGATCTGCGACGGCCTGATGGTCGCCACCCCGGTCGGCTCGACGGCCTACAATCTCTCCGCCCACGGGCCGATCCTGCCACTGGAGGCGCCGCTTCTGGCCCTGACGCCGGTCAGTCCGTTTCGGCCGCGGCGGTGGCGCGGCGCCCTGCTGCCGAACAAGGTGAGCGTCGAGATCATCGTGCTGGAACCGGAAAAACGTCCGGTCAACGCGGTCGCCGACCATACCGAGGTCAAGTCCGTGATCAGGGTGCAGATCGCCCAGTCCGAGGACACGACCGCGCGCATCCTCTCCGATCCCGATCGCTCCTGGTCGGATCGCATCCTTGCCGAACAGTTTTCCGACTGAGGGAGATCGACGCATGGCCCCTACCCTACTTCTCCGCGCCGGCTTTCTGGGCCTGATGCTGGCTGGCGGCCCGGCCCTTGCCGAGGACATCGACCAATTGCCGGTGACGGCGACCTTCGTCATCAGTGGCGGTTCCTGGGAGGGCGATGCCGAGCCTTCTGCGTCCGCCCCGCCGGTTTCACCGACGCCGGCACCGGCGCCCGCCGGCGCAACCGCTCCGGCTCCGCGCCGCGGCTATTACAAGCTGATCGCAATCCGCCAGCCGGATCGTACCGCCAAGGTCTATCTGCAGCAGATCCTTGCGAGCGATGCCGGCCCTGAAGTTCTGGAAAGCGTCGAGCTCGAGGAGTTTTCCGCGATCCGTCCCTATGTCACCGACATCCGGCCGGAGGATTCGACCGGTATCAGCCGGCAGCCGGGATTCTTCGCCACCGTCTATCTGAAGACCGATCCGGCCGCGGTGGAGCCGGAGGGCTGGACTGTGCTGATCGACGAGTTCGGCGAGATCCGCGTCGAAAGGGCGACCAACTGAAGCTTACCGCCATCAGCCGAACCTTGCCGAACGCGAAACGGCGGAACTTCCGTCCCGCCGTCAATGTCCGCGATGGCCTCGGAGCCGATCAATCGATGTCGGCGACCGAATCGGCGCTGCCGCTGATGCGATGCGCGAGGGCCGCCTCCATGAACTCGTTCAGCCCGCCGTTCAGGACCGTATCGGGATCGGTGCTTTCGACACCGGTGCGAAGGTCCTTGACCAACTGGTAGGGCTGCAGCACGTAGGAGCGGATCTGGTGTCCCCAGCCGATGTCGGTCTTGGACGCGGCTTCGGCATTGGCCGCCGCCTCGCGCTTCATCAGTTCCGCCTCGTACATGCGGGCCCGCAGCATTTCCCAGGCCTTGGCCTTGTTCTTGTGCTGCGACCGCTCCTGCTGGCAGGCGACCACGATGCCGGTCGGAATATGCGTGATGCGCACGGCCGAGTCGGTGGTGTTGACGTGCTGGCCACCGGCGCCCGACGAACGATAGGTGTCGATGCGGCAGTCGCTCTCGTTGATCTCGATGTTGATCGAGTCGTCGACGACGGGATAGACCCAGACCGACGAGAACGAGGTGTGGCGGCGCGCATTGCTGTCATAGGGCGAAATGCGCACGAGGCGATGCACGCCCGATTCGGTCTTCAGCCAGCCATAGGCATTGTGGCCCTTGACGTGGATGGTTGCGGACTTGATGCCGGCTTCTTCGCCGTCGTGGACTTCCATGACCTCGACCTTGAAGCCCTGCTTCTCGGCCCAGCGGATATACATGCGCAGCAGCATATTGGCCCAGTCCTGGGACTCGGTACCGCCTGCGCCGGAATGGACTTCGAGATAGGTATCGTTGCCGTCGGCTTCACCGGACAGCATGGCCTCGACCTGAAGCTTGCCGGATTCGGCCTTCAGCGCCTTCAGCGCATCCTCGGCTTCCTTGACGACGGATTCGTCGCCTTCTTCCTCGCCCATCTCGATCAGCTCGATGTTGTCGGTCATCTGCTGTTCGAGACGCTTGACGCCATTGATGCTGTCATCCAGCTGCTGGCGCTCGCGCATCAGCTTCTGGGCCTCGGCGGCATCATTCCAGAGGTTCGGATCCTCTGCCTTGTTGTTCAACCAGTCCAGTCGCCTTACCGCCTGATCCCAGTCAAAGATGCCTCCTCAGCAGGCTTATGGCCTGCTTGATTTCGTCGACTACATTCTCGATTTCGTTGCGCATCGCGGTTGATCTTCACCTCGGTGTAAAAACTGGATCGTCAATTAGTTGCGGCCGCCCCCGATGTAAAGGGGCGGCCGCACGCAGGATGATTGCGCTGGATTTCAGAACAGGCCGCCGGCGCCCGATGTGACGGCCTGGTTGGCCTGCGGCGATTCCCTGAGGATTTCCTCGGGCGCCACATATTCCTCCATGCCGATGACCGAGAAGGTATCGGCCGGGCCGGTGCCGGGCTTGAAGGCTTCGATAATGGTGTCGGGCTCGCCGTCATAGGCCTGCATGCCCGTCTTGCGATTGACCGGTATGAGCTGCATGCCTTCCGGCAGGCGGAACTTGCCCGGCGGGGTCCCGGCGACCGCGGCCTGCATGAACTCGTTGAAGATCGGTGCCGACATGGAGCCGCCGGTCGAGCCTCGGCCAAGCGGCGCGGGATTGTCAAAACCGATGTAGAGGCCGGCGACGAGGTCGGGCGTGTAGCCGACGAACCAGGCATCCTTTTCGTCATTGGTCGTGCCGGTCTTGCCGGCGACCGGGCGATCGAGCTTGATCTTGCCGGCCGCGGTGCCGCGCGAGACGACGCCTTCCATCATCGAGGTGATCTGGTAGGCGGTCATCGGGTCGAGCACCTGCTCGCGATTGTCGACCACGGTCGGCTCTTCCTGGCCTTCCCAGCCATTGGCGTTGCAGCCTTCGCAGACGCGTTCCTCATGGCGGAAGATGGTCTTGCCGTAGCGGTCCTGGATGCGGTCGATGAGGGTCGGCTTGATCTGCTTGCCGCCGTTGGCCAGTACCGCATAGGCGGAGACCATCCGCAGCACCGTGGTCTCGCCGGAGCCGAGCGACATCGACAGCAAGGGCATCATCTTGTCATAGATGCCGAAGCGCTCGGCATATTCGGCGACCAGGTTCATGCCCATGTCGTTGGCAAGGCGAACCGTCATCAGGTTGCGCGACTTCTCGATGCCGAGACGCAAGGTCGACGGGCCGGCCGAGCCGCCGCCGTAGTTCTGCGGACGCCAGACCTGGCCACCCGAGACGAATTCGATCGGCGCATCCATGATGACCGAGGCGGGGGTGTAGCCATTGTCGAGCGCCGCCGCATAGACGAACGGCTTGAAGGACGAACCAGGCTGGCGCATGGCCTGGGTGGCACGGTTGAATTCCGACTGGGCATAGGAAAAGCCGCCGACCATGGCGAGCACGCGGCCCGTATGCGGGTCCATGGCGACCAGGCCACCCTGCACCTTCGGCGGCTGACGCAATCTGTAACCGCCCTCGGCATCCGCCAGCGGCTCGACGAAGACCACATCGCCCGGCGCCAGCACGCCCTCCGGCGACTTCGCCGTCTTGCGGTCACCAGTTGCCGAGCGATAGGCCCATTCCATGTCCTCGGCCATGATCCGGCCGGTCTGGCGATCCGACACGACCTTGCCACCGGCTTCCTTGGCGGGCTGAAGGCCAATGTCGACGCGTGACGCGGAGACGGCGAGCACGACGGCGAGCTTCCATTCCGGGACGTCGCTCAGCGCATTGACCTTGGCGAGCTCGGCACCCCAGTCGCCCGAGGCGGAGATTTTTGCCACCGGACCGCGGAAACCGCGGCGCTGGTCGTAGGTCAGCAGTCCGTCCTGGAGGGCCTTGCGGGCGACGATCTGCATCTGCGGATCGAGGGACGTCCGCACGGAGAGGCCACCTTCGTAGAGCGACTTGTCACCGTATTTCTCGATGATCTGGCGGCGAACTTCTTCGGCGAAATAGTCCGAGGCGAAGAGATAGGAACCCGTGCGGCGACCGGTCACCCCAAGCGGCTGCTTCTTGGCCTCATCGCCGTCGGCCTTGACGACGAAACCATTCTCCACCATCCGGTCGATGACCCAGTTACGACGTTCGATCGCCGCCTCGGTGTGACGGAACGGATGGTAGTTCGACGGGCCCTTCGGCAGGGCGGCAAGATAGGCGGTCTCGGCGATGGTGAGTTCGGTCACCGACTTGTCGAAATAGGTGAGTGCCGCCCCGGCGATGCCGTAGGCATTCATTCCGAAGAAGATTTCGTTGAGGTAGAGTTCGAGGATCTTGTCCTTCGAATAGGTCTGCTCGATGCGGAAGGACAGGATCGCTTCCTTGACCTTGCGGTCGATCGTCTGGTCGGAGGACAGAAGGAAGTTCTTCGCCACCTGCTGGGTGATGGTCGAGGCGCCGACGGGACGCCGGCCGGAGCCGAGGTTCTGGACGTTGACCAGGATGGCGCGACCGAGACCATAGATGTCGACGCCGGGGTGGTTGTAGAAATTCTTGTCTTCCGCCGACAGGAATGCCGCCTTCACCCGGTCGGGGATGGCCTGGATCGGCAGGAAGAGACGACGTTCGCGGGCATATTCCGCCATCAGCGCGCCATTGCCGGCGTGAATGCGCGTCGTGACCGGCGGCGCATAGCTCGACAGAACCGCATAGTCCGGCAAGTCCTTCGAGACCCCGTTCAGGTAAACGGCAACGACGCCGGCGACGCCGAGGGCGAGGACGGACGCGAGTCCGAAGAGATAACCAATCAGTCTGATCATATTCGAGCTACCGGCAATGCTTTCGGTTCAGCGCGCAATGGGCGAACATCGCACATAGCGTGGCGTTTTGCACGTCATGCCCTGCTTGGCAAGACGCAAGCGACCCAGTTCGGAGTAACGGCCCGATTGTGAGGAAAATAGGGCCATCCCTCGCTTATGCACCGCCCACCGGCCCCGCTGCCGTCGGCATCAACCACCATTGGCGACGACCGGAAGACGGTAGCGCCTGATGGCCGCCGCCAGCAGATCGGCGATCTTCACCCGCCAGGCGGGATCGAGCAGGAGCTTCTCGTCCTCCTTGTTGGACAGGAAGCCCAGTTCCAGCAGGATCGACGGGACATCATGGGCTTGCAGTACCCGGAAGCCGGCATAGCGATGCGGATTGTTGATCAGCGCCACCTGCCCTTCGAACGACCTGACGACGGATTCCGCCATGGATATCGAAAAGGCCTGGGTCTCGCGCCGCGTCAGATCGAGAAGGATGTCGGACACTTCGGCCGGCTCGCCGGTATCGCTGACGCCGCCCACCGCGTCGGAGAGGTTCTCGCGCTCGGCGAGATCGGCGGCCATGCGGTCGGATGCCTTGTCCGATATGGTATAGACGGTGGCGCCGCGGATATTACTCTGGCGAAGCGTATCGGCATGGAAGGAAATGAGGAGATTTGCCCCGCGCTGCCGCGCGATGGTCACGCGCTCCGACAGCGACAGGAACTCGTCTCCCTCGCGCACCAGAAAGGCCTCGATGCCGGGCTCGCCCTTCAGCCGATCGGAAAGGGCCTTGGCGAAGGCCAGCGTGATTTCCTTCTCCTGCGTCTTGGTCGCCGCCCCCGTCGCGCCGGCGTCAATGCCGCCATGCCCTGCGTCGATGGCGATGACAAAGGCACCCGGCGCGGCGGGCTCGCTCTGCCCGACCCGATCGCCGCGCTGCGCTGTGGCGGTCGCGTCTACGCTCGCCGTCATCCAGCTCTGGTCGTTGACCAGTTTTTCGAAATCCTGTTGCGACACCATTTCGGCATCGAGCACGAGGCGATAGCCCGCGCCGCTTTCATTGGCCATCACCTCGCTCGCGACGAGCCGGGCGGGCCGATCGGCGGTCAGCACCAGACGGGCGGAATCCGCGTCCATCGATCCGTAGCGGATATCGCGGAACAGGCCCCGCGCCTCGAGGTCTGCCTCAGGGAAAGTGAAGACCGTCGCCGGCAGGTCGATGACGATCCGGTCGGGCCTGGCAATGTAGCGCACGGCAATTTCCGGCTTCCGGTCGAATTCGAGCACGATTCGGGTACGCGCCCGGTCGCCGACGATGCGCGCAGCATAAACCGCCAACGGATCGGCGGGCTCCGCCTGCGCGGCAAAAGCCACGCTCCCGGCTGCCCCGGCGCCCGCAACCACCAGCAGCATGAGGACAGCGATTCGCGAAAACAGGCGCCCAAGGTGCGCGCACTGCCCAGGACGAGACCGGCTCCGCAGCAAACCGCCTCCCCGCCCCGGATCGTTGACGATCGCCCCATTGCCGCCGCCAGCGTGCCGATCATGCATGAAATCAATCCAATCTTTCTGGAAATGGCCGGATTTCCCGCAGCTGCCCTGCGCCTCAGCGACACAACCGCGCCCTTCGCCCGAGAATCGGCACTCCACCTCAAACCACGCTAATCAATCGATATTATGGCATAATTTCGTTTCCCCTTGCTATTGTCACGGAGAAAACATACAAGGCAGATGAGGGTTAAAAGTGCCAACGGGATAGAATGACCGCCACGGCTGCCAACCTCTTCAAGGACTTGGCGCCTAAGCTTGTCGGATCTTCATCCGCCGTCTCCGCTTTTTTTCCTGAAACTGGTTTAACACGCCGGCCCGGCCGGCACATGCAACTGGTGGTTTTCCACCGCATGCTCTGAAGAGCACTCATCGGGCCCCATGGGGCCTATGTCATTGTCGTTTTCGTTCGGTCTTTGATGTCATTGCAGTTGATCTTGAACACTTTTGGCGGATCGGGCTTTTCAAGCACCCCGGCAGCTGTTCAATTGCTGCTAGCGCACCCCGTCGGGCGGGAACATTTATATCCGGCGCCAAGCCCCCAAGGCATCACCCGCACCAGAGTACAGCGAGCGAGTGAATCCCTTCCCGGCGGCGCCGAGGAGCACAGCTTAAATGGCAGACAGAATGTTGATCGACGCGTCTCACGAAGAAGAGACGCGGGTTGTCGTCGTACGCGGTAACCGCATCGAAGAATTCGATTTCGAGTCCCAGCACAAGAAGCAGATACGGGGCAATATCTATCTGGCGAAGGTGACGCGCGTCGAACCTTCGCTACAGGCGGCCTTCGTCGACTATGGCGGCAATCGCCACGGCTTCCTGGCCTTCGCCGAAATCCACCCCGATTACTACCAGATCCCCTATGCCGACCGGCAGGCGCTGTTGAACGCCGAAGCCGAAGAACACCGGCGCGAAGACGAATCGGATGGCGACGAGTCGCCCGCCTCGGATCTGGCCTCACAGGAACAGCCGGACGTCGGCATCGTGCCGGTTGAAACCGCTGAACCGGAAGCGGAAGCTGAAGTTTCGGCCGAAGCGCCGGCCGAAGTTGTGGCCGACGAGGCAGCCCCCGCCGAGGAGGCGCCCAAGGCCAAGCCGAAGCGCACCCGCAAGCCGCGCGCCAAGAAGACCACCGAGACCGAGGAACAGGTCTCCGAGGCCGTCGAGGCCATTGAGGACGACGGCAAGGGCGACATGGCCGCCCTGTTCGAGACCGACGACGAGATCTCCGAAGATGCCGGCGGACGCCGCGGCCGCGACGACGATTTCGACGACGACGACGACGACCACATCGAGGAGAAGGAAGAAATCGAATCCGTTGGCGCCGAAGACGCCATGGAAGAGGTTCCGGACCGCATCGTGCGCAAGCCGCGCAAGCAGTACCGCATCCAGGAAGTGATCAAGCGGCGCCAGATCCTGCTGGTGCAGGTCGCCAAGGAAGAACGCGGCAACAAGGGCGCAGCTCTCACCACCTACCTGTCGCTCGCCGGCCGCTATTCGGTGCTGATGCCGAACACGGCGCGTGGCGGCGGCATTTCCCGCAAGATCACCCAGCCGACCGACCGCAAGCGGCTGAAGGAAATCGCCCGCGGTCTCGAAGTGCCGCAGGGCATGGGCGTGATCCTGCGCACCGCAGGTGCCAACCGCACCAAGGTCGAGATCAAGCGCGACTTCGAATACCTCATGCGCCTGTGGGAAAACGTGCGGACGCTGACGCTCAGCTCGACCGCGCCCTGCCTGGTCTATGAGGAAGGCTCGCTGATCAAGCGCTCGATCCGCGACCTCTACAACAAGGACATCTCCGAGATCGTCGTCGCCGGCGAGGAAGGCTATCGCGAAGCGAAAGACTTCATGAAGATGCTGATGCCGAGCCACGCCAAGGTGGTTCAGCCCTATCGCGACCTGCACCCGATCTTCTCGCGCTCCGGCATCGAAGGCCAGCTCGACAAGATGCTGCAGCCGCAGGTGACGCTGAAGTCCGGCGGCTACATCATCATCAACCAGACCGAAGCGCTGGTGGCGATTGACGTCAACTCGGGTCGCTCGACCCGCGAATACTCGATCGAGGACACCGCGCTGCAGACCAACCTGGAGGCCGCCGAAGAGGTTGCCCGCCAGTTGCGGCTGCGCGACCTCGCCGGCCTGATCGTCATCGACTTCATCGACATGGAAGAAAAGCGCAACAACCGCGCCGTCGAGAAGAAGCTGAAGGACTGCCTGAAGAACGATCGCGCCCGCATCCAGGTCGGCCGGATCTCGCATTTCGGCCTGCTGGAAATGTCGCGCCAGCGCATTCGCGCCTCGGTCCTGGAATCGACGACCCAGCTCTGCCCGCATTGCGGCGGAACGGGCCTCATCCGCTCGCAGTCGTCGGTTGCCCTGCATGTCCTGCGCGGCATCGAAGAATATCTGCTGAAGAACACGACGCACGACATCACGGTTCGCACCACGCCGGAGACGGCGCTCTATATCCTCAACCAGAAGCGCGGCACGATCGTCGATTACGAGCACCGCTTCGGCGTCGCGATCACCATCGACAGCGACGACTCCGTCGGCGCCCAGCACTTCGGCATCGATCGCGGCGAGGCTGTTGCCAATCCGGTGAAGATCGAGAGCCTCATGCAGCTTCTGCCGGCGATCGAGGAGGACGACTACGTCCCCGAGCCGGAGGAAGAGGACGAAGAGGAAGAGATCATCGCAGCCGCACCGGCCGCGCAGCCCGCGGCTTCGGCCAATAGCGACGAGCAGAACCGCAAGCGCAAGCGCCGCCGCCGCCGCCGGGGCAAGAACGGCCAGCCCGGCAACGGCGCTCAGGCCGGCGCCGAGGGCGATATGGAGGGCGACGAGGACGACGGTGAAGAGGGCGACGAAGACGGCGCCGTCGAGACCGCCGGCGAAGCCCGCGAGCAGGACGGTGATACCGTTGGCGAAGATGGCCAGAAGCGCAAGCGCCGCCGCCGCGGCAAGCGCGGCGGTCGCCGTAGCCGTCCGGGCGAAGAGGGTCTGGAAAACGGCGCCGAAGGATCGGCCGAAGGTGACGACGGCGAAAGCAACGATAGCGATACCGAAGCCGCGCTGATCGAGGAGATCGCCGAACAGGCCGTCGCCGAAGAGCCGGCAGCCATGGCGGCGATCGAATCCGCCGAGGAGGTGGTCCAGCCGAAGCCGCGCCGCAGCCGCAAGGCCAAGGTCGTCGCGTCTCCCGTCGAGGAGCCCGTGATCGCAGCCGAACCGGTCGTCGTGGCAGAAGCCGAGGTCGAGGCGCCCGCTGCCGTGGAGCCCGCTGCGGAAGACGCGGTGGCGCCTGCCGAGGCCGAAGCGGTGGTGGAAGCCCCCGAAGAAGCCAAGCCGGCTCGCGCCAATCGCCAATCCAACGTCACCTCCTCCGAACCAGTGGTGACCTCGGTCAAGGCCACGACGGACGGCGACGATGAACCGACCAAGCCGAAAAAGGGCGGTTGGTGGCAGAAGCGCGGCTTCTTCTGAGAAGCGCACAGCCATCGCTGAAATCAAAAGGGCCGCGTTCGACGCGGCCCTCTTCGTTTGCGGTTATCGTTCAGAAACAGATTCAGGCGCTTCGCGATCCGATTCCGCCGGAGCGCATAACCATCTGATCAGATTGTAATTTCGGGAAGCCAGGCAGCCATCCTGTCGGTCGCTTCGACCATCTCGGCATAGGTCCCTGCATAGGAAATGCGCAGCGCGCCATGGCCGTCGAGCGGATCGAAATCCATTCCGGGCGTCGCCGCCACGTCGATCTCGGCAAGCATCCGCCGGGCAAACGCCATGCTGTCATTGGTATAGCGGGTGACATCCACATAAGCGTAGAACGCGCCGTCCATTGGCGAGAGCAGCGGCAGGCCCAGTTCCGGCAGACGCGCCATCAGGAAGTCGCGGTTCCTCCGGCAGCTCGCCTTGTAGCGCTCCAGTTCCTCTTCGGCACCGAGTGCGGCGATCGCTGCGATCTGCGACAGTTCGGGTGCGGAAATGTAGAGGCTCTGCGCCAGACATTCGAGCGGCCTGACGATATGGTCGGGCACCACCATCCAGCCGATGCGCCAACCGGTCATGCAATAGTATTTCGAGAAGGAATTGATGACGATCGCCTCGTCGCCGATCTCCAGCGCGGTCGCCTCCTCGCCGGCATAGGTCAGGCCATGATAGATCTCGTCGGAGATCAGCGTGATCCCCTGGCCCTGGCAATAGTCATAGACCGCCTTCAACTGGGCGCGGCCCGTCACCGTGCCGGTCGGGTTGGCCGGGCTGGCCAGCAGAACGCCTTTCAGGCGCACGCCTTCCCTCGTCTGGGCGGCTTCGAGGCTTTCCGGCGTGAGCGTGAATTGTGTCTCGGCATTGACGGGCACCTCGATCACCTTGAGACCCAGCGCCGAGAGGATGGCGCGATAAGCCGGATAGCCGGGCCTCGCGATCGCCACGGCGTCGCCGGCATCGAACAGGGCCAGGAAGGCTAGGTTGAAGCCGGCCGAGGAACCGGTGGTGACGACGACGCGGGCCGGGTCCACGGCAACGCCATGACGACGGCGATAGTAGTCAGCGAGGCGGGTCCTCAATTTAGAGAGACCAAGCGCGTCGGTATACCCGATCCGGCCGTGGCCGAGCGCCTCACGCGCCGCGGCAAGGGCCGCCTGTGGCGCCGGGTGGCCGGGCTGGCCGACCGCCATCGAGATCACCGGTCTCCCGGCATTGCGCCGTCTGGTCGCCTCCGCCAGAAGATCCATGGCATGAAAGGGTTCGACTGCGCTGCGTCTTGAAAGGGAAACCACGAACAACTTACTCCGGTCGATGAAGGCGCCCGACAATTGCCGCATTATTCAAGTCTTCACAATGGCGAGAGCGTTCCGCTGCGGCCATTTTTCCAATTCCACTTGCCGTTCGCTGCCGATACGCTACAGCAAATCAACGGTTTCGGATGGACCCCGTCATCCGCACGACATCCGCCATGGCGGACAATATGCAAGAGGAAAGACATGGCCTTGAATTTCAGGAAGCTTGCCGCGACCGCCCTCGTGCTCCTGCCGGTGGCCCTGCCCACCGCGGCCGGCGCGCTGGACGATGCGCAGAAGAAGGAGTTCGGTGAGTTCATCAAGGAATACCTGATCGCCAATCCGGAGATCATGCTCGATGTCCAGGATGCGCTCGAGAAGAAGCAGCAGGATGCGCGCCTGCAGCAGGCTTCGGCGGCGGTGAAGGACAATCAGGAGGCACTCTTTGCCTCGAAGCATGACATCGCGCTCGGCAACCCCAATGGCGACGTAACCATCGTCGAGTTCTTCGATTACAATTGCGGCTATTGCAAGCGCGCCCTGTCGGACATGGACGAGATCATCGCCAAGGACAAGAATGTTCGCTTCGTGCTCAAGGAGTTCCCGATCCTCGGCCCCGAGTCGGAGGCCGCCCACAAGGTGTCGGACGCCTTCCGCAAGATCGCCCCTGAGAAATACGGCGACTTCCACCGCGCCCTGATGACCGCCGAAGGTCGCCACGGCGAAGAAAGCGCGATCGAGATCGCGACTTCGCTCGGCGTCAGCGAGGAGCAGATCCGCAAGATGATGACCGAAAACCCCAATGACGCTTCGGTCAAGGAAGCCTATCAGCTGGCCACCAGCCTCGGCATCACCGGGACGCCGTCCTATATCCTCGGCAATGAGGCGATGTTCGGAGCGATCGGCTCCGAGGCGATCGAGCAGAAACTGGCAAACGTCCGCAAGTGCGGCGAGGCGACCTGCTGAGCGCCCGGCACACCGCGCTTAACCTTCCCGCCATTTTCCGGGGAACGATCAATGCCCGAGGCCGCAAGGGGCTTTCCCTTGCGGCCTCGCCGGTCTATAGGAGGCGGTTGAAAGTCGACGGAACCGCAGATGAGCAACACAATTTTCGTCCTGAACGGCCCTAATCTCAACATGCTGGGAAAGCGTGAACCCGGGATATACGGCGGCAAGACACTTGCGGACATCGAAACCGAGTGCAAGGCCGCCGGGGCGGATCTCGGGCTCTCGGTGGATTTCCGCCAATCCAATCATGAAGGCGTACTGGTCGACTGGCTGCATGAAGCGAGCGACAAGGCGGCCGGCGTGGCGATCAATGCGGGCGCCTACACGCATACCTCCGTCGCGCTGCACGATGCGATCCGCGCCATCGGCATCCCGGTTGTCGAGGTGCATATTTCCAACATTCATGCGCGGGAGCAATTCCGCCATAAATCGATGATAGCGCCCGCGACCAAAGGCATGATCTGCGGCTTCGGCCCGCAAAGCTACATCCTGGCGCTGCATGCGCTGAAGACCCTCACGCAATAACAAGAATACAGGACCCCTTTCCATGGCTGACAAGAAATCGGGAATCGATCAGGCGCTGATCCGTGATCTGGCGAACATCCTCAACGACACGGACCTCAGCGAGATCGAGGTCGAGCAGGACGACATCCGCATCCGCGTCTCGCGCGCCGCGCCGCAGATGATGGCGATGCCGCAGATGGCCTATCAGCAGTTCGCCGCCCCGGCACCGGTCGCAGCGCCGGCGGCTCCGGTCGTGTCCGCGGAACCTGTCCGCAATCTCGCCAATGCCCTGACCGCGCCGATGGTCGGCACCGTCTACCTCGCCCCTGCCCCGGGTGCCCGTCCCTTCGTCGAGGTCGGCTCGATCGTCAAGGAAGGCCAGACGCTTCTGATCATCGAAGCGATGAAGACCATGAACCAGATCCCGGCGCCGCGCTCCGGCAAGGTCGTCGAAATCATCGTCGAAGACGGTCGCCCGGTCGAGTACGGCGAGCCCCTGATCGTCATCGAGTAAGCCGATGACCATTTCAAAGATCCTCATCGCAAATCGCGGCGAAATCGCGCTCCGGGTGCTTCGCGCCTGCAAGGAGCTCGGCATCGCCACCGTTGCCGTGCACTCGACGGCTGACGCCGACGCGATGCATGTGCGCCTTGCCGACGAAAGTGTGTGCATCGGCCCGCCGCCGTCGCGCGACAGCTATCTCAATATCCACCAGATCGTCGCGGCCTGCGAAATCACCGGGGCGGATGCCGTCCATCCCGGTTACGGCTTCCTGTCGGAAAACGCCAAGTTCGCCGACATTCTCGACGCCCACGGCATCACCTTCATCGGGCCGACCGCCGAGCATATCCGCCTGATGGGCGACAAGATCACCGCCAAGAAAACCGCCGTCGAACTCGGCATTCCGGTCGTTCCGGGCTCCGCCGGCGAAGTTCTGCCTGAGAATGCGCTGGAGATCGCCCGGGAAATCGGTTTTCCTGTCCTGATCAAGGCGACAGCCGGTGGCGGTGGCCGCGGTATGAAGGTCGCAAAGACCGAAGCCGAGCTCGAGGAAGCCGTCTCCACGGCTCGCTCCGAGGCGCTCGCGGCATTCGGCAACGACGCCGTCTACATGGAAAAATATCTCGGCAAGCCGCGCCATATCGAAGTGCAGGTGGTCGGCGACGGCGCCGGGAATGCGATCCACCTCGGCGAACGCGACTGCTCGTTGCAGCGCCGCCACCAGAAGGTCTGGGAAGAGGCCAATTCCCCTGCCCTCAACGTCGAGCAGCGGATGAAGATCGGCCAGATCTGCGCCGACGCGATGAAGAAGATGAAGTACCGGGGCGCCGGCACGATCGAATTCCTCTACGAGAACGGCGAGTTCTATTTCATCGAAATGAACACCCGCCTGCAGGTCGAGCATCCGATCACCGAAGCCATTACCGGCATCGACCTGGTGCACGAGCAGATCCGGGTCGCCTCCGGCGCCGGCCTGTCGGTCACGCAGGACGAGATCACGTTTTCCGGCCACGCCATCGAATGCCGCATCAATGCCGAGGATCCGCGCACCTTCGTTCCCTCCCCGGGCACGATCACGCATTTCCACGCGCCGGGCGGCCTTGGCGTTCGCGTCGACAGTGGCGCCTATGCCGGCTACAAGATCCCGCCCTACTATGACAGCCTGATCGGCAAGCTGATCGTGCACGGCCGCACGCGCGTCGAATGCATGATGCGCCTTCGCCGCGTGCTCGACGAGTTCGTCGTCGACGGCATCAAGACGACGCTGCCGCTGTTCCAGGATCTGGTGGCCAACCAGGACATCGCCAACGGCGACTACGACATCCACTGGCTGGAAGACTACCTGGCCAGGACTGCGCCGTGAGGTGAGACAGACATGGCAGGGCGCCGCAGCAGGGACCAGAGGATAACCCCGGAACTCCTGCTGCGCGCCTATTCCATCGGGCTCTTCCCGATGTCGGATGCCGCAGACGACCCGGAAATCTTCTGGGTCGAGCCGGAAATGCGCGGCATCCTGCCGCTCGACGCCTTCCATATTTCCAAGAGCCTCGCCAAGGCGGTGCGCAAGAAGCCCTTCGACATCCGCTTCGACACCGCCTTCGACGCCGTGGTGGAGAAGTGCGCCGAGGAGGCCGAAGACCGGCCGAGCACCTGGATCAACGATACCATCAAGGAACTCTACGGGGCGCTGCACAAGCTGGGCCACGCCCATTCGGTCGAGGCCTGGGAGGGCGATGCGCTGGTCGGCGGGCTCTACGGCGTGTCGCTCGGATCGGCCTTCTTCGGCGAAAGCATGTTTTCGCGGCGCACCAATGCCTCGAAGATCTGCCTGGTGCATCTGGTCGAGAGACTGAAGATGCGCGGCTTCACTCTGCTCGACACGCAGTTCACCACCGAGCACCTCAAGACCTTCGGCGCGATCGACGTTCCAAAGCAGGACTATCTGAAACTGCTCGACAAGGCGGTCGACAGCGCAACGCTGCCGTTCTGAACCCCATCCTCAGGCGACCGACAAGATCCGCAATGCCGGCAGATGTGTCAGGCGGCGTTGAGATCGGCGGTCTCGCCGAACTGGATCAGCAGGCGCGGGCTCGTCATGTCGCCGCTCTCCTCGTCCACCTGCACCGAATAGGCCGCGACGCCGATATGGCGCGCCGACATGGCGGTGGCGATCTTCTCGGCGGCGGCGGCGTTGGAGGCCTGGCGCATTTCGCCCGGAACCAGGTTGCCGCGGTTCTTCTTGAACGGCAAGACGATGAACTTTTCAGAAAGGGCCATGATCGCAACTCCTGTTCGTTCCCTGATTGTTCCCATTGAGAGACAATGTCAAGCGCCGGATTTCATTGCGTCGTCAGGATGAACCGAATTGCGGAGATAAGTATTTGGATTGGTTTTGCGTGCTTGCTTGAGAAGGCAGCGGCGGTACCGCATTTGCGTTCGTCCACCCGAGCCGTTTGCCTCAGGACGTCAGAACAGTCCGACACTTCCCGGTGGTGTCACCGCGGCCGGCGGTACAGGCTGCCCCTGCGGCACTTCCTCTCCGCCCGGGGGCAAATCGAGCGGCGGCACGCCGTCGCCGGGCACATCATCCGGTATCTCTTGCGGCGCATCGAGCGGGGGGACGGCGATCGGGGCGGTCTCGGCAGGCAACGTACCACCCTGCTCACCCGCCGGCTGCGGCTGCGTGTCTGCGGCAGGCTGCTGCCCTTGGACTGGCTGCTGCGTCTCGGCGGCCTTCTGGGCCTCGCTGGCGGGGACCGGAGCCGGGTGAGCAGCCTTGACGCCCTTTGGAGCCGGCACATCGGAGGTCTGCTTGCAGCCGGTCAGCCAGACGTCATAGATCGCATGCTCGACGGCATTGAGTGCGGGGCTGTCGGCGAACATCCAGCCGGAAAAGATGCGGCGGATCTTGCGGTCGAGGGTGATCTCGTCGACCTCGATGAAGGCGTCGATCTTCTGCGCCTCGCTCTCGTCTCGGGAATAGCAGACCTTCGGCGTGACCTGCAGGGCGCCGAACTGCACCGTCTCGTCGATGTAGACATCAAAGGAGGTGATGCGGCCGGTGATCTTGTCAATGCCGGCGAATTCGGCGACCGGGTTGGAGATCCGCTCGGCCAAGGCCGGGCCAACGCCCCCCAGGGTGCCGATGGATGCGGCCAAGGCCGCCATGCCCATCACAGCCAGGGTTGAGCCACGCCCGATACGCTTCATGTCTGCCATTCTCCAGCCTTCGAATATGCGGGTGCCGCGATCAGAGCGGCCTCCACACAGAGGCCCTAGAACCGAATTGTGGCCAAATCCGGTGTCAGTTGCCGGGGGTCCAGGCGTCATAGTCGCCGGTGACGCGCGGACGCTCGCCCGCAACGGCGATCGAACCCTGGGGACGATAGGCATTCGCCGTGCCGGTGGCATTGGCGCGGTGCGGTTTTTGCCATTCCGCGGCCTTGTAGTCTTCCTTGGACGGCGGAACGTCGGTGCGGTAATGCATCCAGCCATGCCAGCCGGCCGGAATGGTCGAGGCGTCGGCATAGCCCTTATAGATGACCCAGCGGCGCGGCAGTCCGAAGGTGGTGGTGCCGCCCTCGTAATAGATGTTGCCGAACTGGTCTTCGCCGACCTTCGTGCCCTTGCGCCAGGTGAAGAAACGCGTGCCCATGGTCTGACCGTTCCACCAGGTGAAAAGTTCCAACAGAAGCTGCTTCATGTCTCGTCCTTGGCTCCGGGCCTTGTCGACCACCGGCTTGTCATCCTTCTCCGCTTATGCCGCCTCGATGGCCGATTGTCCAGTGATTCGCCGCGGTGCGGCACTCATTTCAGCTTGTACTTGAAGCCGAAATGGCTCTTGGCGAATCCGAGCCGTTCGTAGAAGCGATGCGCATCAGTGCGGGCGGCATTCGAGGTCAATTGCACCTGGCGCAGACCGAGCCGCCTTGCCTCATCGAGGCAGAATCCGATCATCTGGCCGCCGATGCCGCGGCCGCGCATGTCGGGCCGCGTCTGCACCGCCTCGACGATCATCGAAGTCGCACCGCGTCCGGTCAGGGTGGTGGTCAGGAGGGTCTGGAACGTGCCGACGATCTCCCCGTCGCACTCGGCGACATAAAGGGTTTCGCGCGGCGTCTGCTCCAGGGTGCGGAAGGCATGCAGATAGTCCGCACGCGCGGCTTCGTCGCTCGTGTCGCCATGGCCGCCGATATCATCCGAGGCGAGGATCGCAACGATTGCCGCGAGGTCCTGCTCGTGAGCCTTCCTGATGGTGATCGCCGACCCTTGCATATTCTTTCCTTCCGCGCGTTACTGATGCCGAGGTTATGGAGGATGCAGGAGGGCCGCATGACAGTGAGAGGGTTTTGCACGCTTATTTTCGTGTTCGCGCTCACGGCGACGGGTACGATCGCACAGGAAGGCGGGCGCCAAGGCATCGCCTTCGTCCAGGCACCGGAGATGTCGAGCGGGGTCTGCACCGGCGAGGATGCCTCCACCGCCTTCGACTGCGCCCGCAAGCAATGCGTCGATGGCGGCGGAACGGACGAGGACTGCCTGGAACAGGCCTATTGTTTCCCGGCGCGTTTCAGCGTCGACGTGTTCATGCGGTCGTCCGAGGGCCCGCACTGGCACGAATACTATTGCGGCTGGGACACCAAGGAACTCGCCATGGCTGCGGCCAAGGTCGCCTGCGACAACATCAAGCGGCCCTACCTGATCGAATGCACGCCGGTGCTGATCTATGACGAGGACGGCAGGTCGGAAGAAGTCGAGATGGACAACTGAGGCCGGGCCGGCTCAAAAGGGCATTGCTCAACCGAGCCGCTTTTCCATGACGATGGCCGGCAGACCGCTGTCCGGCCCGCCGCAGCTCGTCGTGCGGTCGACCTCGACGAAGCCGTGTTCCTGATAGAAGACGACCGCCGCCGTGTTGCGCGGCTCGACCTCGAGCCGCATGATCTCGGCATCGGGAAAGCAAGTCTCCAGCTCGGCAAAGAGATCGCGGCCGATGCCCATGCGCTGGCACGAGGGCCGGACGTAGAGCTGGTGCAGGAAGGCGGTCTTGGCCATCTTCGTCGACATGGCCGCATAGGCCATGCCGCCGAGCTGTCTGCCATCGTCCGCGACGAGGAACTCGCCGCCCTTCTTCTCGATCCGGGACTTGAGGGCCGGGATCGAGTGCCAGGCATCCACCAGTTCGCGCACCTTCGCCTCACCGTAGAGCGGGTCATAGGTGGCGTGAAAAGTCTCCGACAGCAGGGCGCGGAGAGCATCCGCGTCGTTGAGGCTGGCGGTGCGGACGAAGAACAAGGCCTTATTCCTCGACGATGCCGAGCTTGGCCTTGACCAACGCCTGGACGGCCTGCGGGTTGGCCTTGCCGCCGGTCGACTTCATCACCTGGCCGACGAACCAGCCAGCGAGCGTCGGCTTGGCGAGCACCTTGGCGACCTGGTCGGGATTGGCGGCGATAATCTCGTCGACTGCCTTTTCGATGGCGCCGGTGTCGGTGACCTGCTTCATGCCACGGGTCTCGACGATTTCGGCCGGATCGCCGCCCTCGTTGAAGACGATCTCGAACAGGTCCTTGGCGATCTTGCCGGAGATGGTTTCGGCCTTGATCAGGTCGATGATGCCGCCGAGCTGGCCGGGCGAAACCGGAGTCTCTTCAATGCCTTTGCCTGCTTTGTTCAAGGCGCCCAGCAGGTCGTTGATGACCCAGTTGGCGGCGATCTTGCCATCGCGGCCTTCGGCCACGGCTTCGAAATAATCGGCGATCGCCTTTTCCGAGACGAGCACGGAGGCGTCATAGACCGAGAGGCCCAGATCGCGCACGAAACGGGCCTTCTTGTCGTCCGGCAGTTCCGGCAGATCCTTCTTCAGCGCCTCGATGAAGGCGTCGTCGAATTCCAGCGGCAGCAGGTCCGGGTCGGGGAAATAGCGGTAGTCATGCGCATCCTCCTTGGAACGCATCGAACGCGTCTCGCCCTTGCCCGGATCGAAGAGACGGGTTTCCTGATCGATGACGCCGCCGTCCTCAAGGATGGCGATCTGGCGGCGGGCTTCGTATTCGATCGCCTGTCCGATGAAGCGGATCGAGTTGACGTTCTTGATTTCGCAACGCGTACCGAATTCGCCGCCCGGCTTGCGCACGGAGACGTTGACGTCGGCGCGCATCGAGCCTTCGTCCATGTTGCCGTCGCATGTGCCGAGATAGCGCACGATCGAGCGCAGCTTGGTCATGTAGGCCTTGGCTTCGTCGGAGGAGCGCATGTCGGGCTTCGACACGATTTCCATCAGCGCGACGCCCGAACGGTTAAGATCGACATAGGACATGGTCGGGTGCTGGTCGTGCATCGACTTGCCGGCGTCCTGTTCCAGATGCAGGCGCTCGATACCGATTTCGATATCCTCGAAATTGCCCTGGCGGTCGGGACCGAGCGAGATGATGATCTTGCCCTCGCCGACGATCGGGTCCTTGAACTGCGAGATCTGGTAGCCCTGCGGCAGGTCTGGATAGAAATAGTTCTTGCGGTCGAAGATCGAGCGCTTGTTGATCTGGGCCTTGAGGCCAAGACCGGTGCGAACGGCCTGGGCCACGCATTCCTCGTTGATCACGGGCAGCATGCCGGGCATGGCGGCATCGACCAGCGACACGTTGGAGTTCGGCGCATTGCCGAAGGTCGTGGACGCGCCGGAAAACAGCTTGGAATTGCTCGTCACCTGGGCGTGGACTTCCATGCCGATGACGATCTCCCAGTCACCGGTGGCGCCGGGGATGAAGCGTTTCGGATCGGGCGTGCGGGTGTCAACAAGGGTCATCGGCTGCTCGTGTCATGCGTGGATTTCTCAAGCCCGTGAGGTAGAACAAATGCGGCGGTGGCGCAAGGCTTGTGCGGTTCGCGCAACGGGCTTCGGCGGCGTACAAAGCGTTAAACGGCAGTCGCTAGACTGATGCTCATGACCTCTGCAAACATGCTCATCCTCGTCGCCATCGCCGCGCTCTACAACCTCGCCGTCTTCGGCATCTACGCCTTCGACAAGGTTGCCGCGCGGAACGGCGACTGGCGGGTGCGGGAATCCACCTTGCTCTGGCTGGCCGTGCTCGGCGGCGGGATCGGCGCTTTTCTCGCTCAGCGGCTCTTGCACCACAAGACGCGCAAGCCGCCCTTCTTTGTGGTGCTGCCTGTGCTGTTCGTGCTGCAGGTCCTCCTCGCCGTTACCCTGCTGCTGGCGTCGGGGGCGGCAATCGCTGCGATCCAGGCCAGCGTTCAGGCGATTGGGGGACGCTAGAATTCCTGGCCGTAGGCGGGAGAGACCGGCGCGGCCAGCTGTTTCGACAGGCCGACCGACTGGACGTCGCGATCGAGCTTGGGATTGTAGGCGATCGTCAGCCAGTGCACCGCATAGCCATGCTTCTCGAAGAAATGCACCGCCTCTTCGTTCTTGGCGTGGGTCTGCAGGCTTGCCTTGGAAAACCCCTGATGCAGGACTTCCTTCTCGATCTCCTCGAGCAGCGCCGTCCCCAATCCCATGCCCTGGAAATCCGGATCGATCCAGAAGTCGGTGATGTTCTCGTCGAGCTCCTCGCGCGCCGCCCAGCCGGCGGGCTGACCGTTCAGCTCGATGACCGAGATCGTCAGCCATCCCGAGCGGGTGAAATTGAGGAAGGCGGAGCGGGCGCCCTCGACCATCGTCTTCGTCTCGCCGACCGGGATCATCGCCTTTTCCCAGGCACGAAAGCCGATGGCGGCCAGCAGGTCCGCTTCGTCGCGGCGGGCATTGCGTATGGTGATCATCGGCACCCCATCTTTCACCGATAGTAGACCATCGCGCCGCGGGATTTTCCAGCCTGCCGTCCGGCGCCCCCTTAGGGCTTGATGTTTATCGATTGTTTTCCGTCGGTTAGCGATGCGTTAGGGCTTTGCGAAACGTCAGATGAGTGCCGCCACTCGTTGAAACTACGCTGTGACCGATTCGACACGGCGCCCGCGGAGGACGTCATGTCGCGGCATCGGGCGCTTGACCGGGAGGCCGGCCACGCCCATTTTCAAGCCGTAACCAATGGAGTTTGGATGTTCCGTCAGTCGGAGTCCCGGTAAAGGCCCCTGCCCGCGATCCTCATGATCCGCGCGCCTGGGCCCGAAAAAAGCGAAGCCCCGACGCCTCAGCGGCGCCGGTATCGTTTTTGCGCGCTCGTCTCTCGAGCGCTTAGCCGGATCGACACCATGGACATCTCCCGCGCCGAACAGCGCATCCTCCACCTGCTCGCCCAGGGCGGGCGCATCGAACTCACCCGTGACGAAAACCGCAGAATAGAAAAGATCCAGCTCTTCACCCGCGAAAGCTGGGTGTTCAGCGGCCTCGACGTCATCGCCTTCCGCAAGCTGAAGCAGAAGAGGGCGATCAAGTCTTCCGGCGGCCACCCCTACCGCATTACCGAACGCGGCCTGGTTCTGGTCAGGTCACAGCCGGACAACAGGTGAGGAGAACACTGGCAACGACGGGATTTCCTGCCGTTGCCAGGCATTACATTTGTAGTTACATTACGTCATGAGTTTCGAATGGGACGAGACGAAGAACAGGATCAATCGTCAGAAGCACGGCATCTCTTTTGAGGAAGCCTGCCTGATCTTCGACGGATCGGTCTTCAGCGCGAAGGACGAGCGTCTCGACTATGGCGAGGAGCGGATCATCAGCATCGGCGCTATCGCGTCGCTGGTCATCGTCGTCGTCGTTCACACGGATAGAAGCGGCTCGATCCGTATCATTTCGGCTCGGCTGGCGAACAGAAAGGAAAGGATGCGCTATCATGCCCATCTCTCAGACAAGACTGAAGGAACTGGCGTCTCGATCTGACAAGCAGATCGACTACAGCGATATTCCGGAACTGGACGAAGCCTTCTTCGAAAAGGCGCAACTCGTGAGGCCGGCGGCGGACAAGCGGCAGATCACCATCCGGATCGATGCCGACGTGCTGGACTGGTTTCGCGGCCAAGGCAAGGGCTACCAGACGCATATGAACGCGGTGCTGAAAGCCTACATGCATTCGCAAAAGCCCTAGATTCCGCCGCCCTCCCGCGATGTACCCGATCGAAAAACGGCGCCTCTCGGCGCCGCAGTTGTTTGAAGCAGAGGTGAAGCCCTACCACCACTTCGAAGGCGTGAACTTGCCGGCGGCCTGTTCGATGACGTGGGCGGTCTTGAACAGGGTGCTTTCCTCGAACGGACGGCCGATCAGTTGCAGGCCGAGCGGCAGGCCTTTGGCGTCGAGGCCGGCGGGGACGGACAGACCCGGCAGGCCGGCCATGTTGACCGTGACGGTGAAGATGTCCTGCATGTACATCGCCACCGGATCGGCGGCGAGTGCCTCGTCGCCGATGGCGAAGGCCGAGGACGGGGTGGCCGGCGTCAAAATGGCGTCGACATTGTTGAAGGCCAGCTCGAAATCGCGCTTGATCAGCGTGCGGACCTTCTGCGCCTTCAGGTAATAGGCATCGTAATAGCCGGCCGAGAGCACGTAGGTGCCGATCATGATGCGGCGCTTGACCTCGGTGCCGAAGCCGGCCGCGCGGGTCTTTTCGTACATGTCGGCAATGTCTTTGCCGTCGACGCGCAGGCCGTAGCGCACGCCGTCGTAGCGGGCAAGGTTCGAGGAGGCTTCGGCCGGAGCGACGATGTAATAGGCCGGCAGGGCATACTTGGTGTGCGGCAGCGAGATGTCGACGATCTCGGCGCCGGCGTCCTTCAGCCAGGCGACGCCTTGGCTCCAAAGCTTTTCGACTTCGTCCGGCATGCCGTCGACGCGGTATTCTTTCGGAATGCCGATGCGCATGCCCTTCAACGACTGGCCCAGCGCGGCTTCGTAGTTCGGCACCGGTATGTCGACCGAGGTCGTGTCCTTGGCATCGGTGCTGGCCATCGACTTCAACAGGATCGCGGCATCGCGCACATCGCGGGCGATCGGGCCGGCCTGGTCGAGCGAGGAGGCGAAGGCGACGACGCCCCAGCGCGAGCAGCGGCCATAGGTCGGCTTGATGCCGACGGTGCCGGTGAAGGCCGCCGGCTGGCGGATCGAGCCGCCGGTATCGGTGGCGGTGGCGCCGGCGCAGAGATGCGCGGCAACGGCTGCGGCGGAACCGCCGGACGAGCCGCCCGGCACGAGCTGCTGGTTGGAGCCGCTCGCCTTCCACGGGTTGACGACCGGTCCGTAGTGCGAGGTCTCGTTGGACGAGCCCATGGCGAATTCATCCATGTTGAGCTTGCCCAGCATGACCGCGCCGTCATCCCACAGGTTCTGGGTGACGGTCGATTCGTATTTCGGCTTGAAGCGGTTGAGAATGCCGGAGCAAGCCTGGGTGTGAACGTCGCGGGTGGCGAACAGGTCCTTGATGCCGAGCGGAATGCCTTCGAGCGCGCCTGCCTTGCCCTCGGCGATGCGCGCGTCCGAAGCCTTTGCCATCTCGCGGGCCTTGTCGCCGGTCACCGTCACATAGGCATTGATCACGTCATTGGCGGCCTCGATCGCCTGGACATAGGCATCCGTCAGTTCGACGGCCTTGATTTCCTTGGCCACCAGTTTGGCGCGGGCTTCGGCAATGGTGAGGCTGGTCAGTTCGCTCATGATGTCGGTTCACTTCAGAAAATCGGCGCTTTGGCCAAGCGCGCGGAAACGGGGATCGGCGGAAGGCAGAGAGACGCTTGGTCCCGCTGCTTATTCGACCACCTTCGGCACCAGGAAGAAATTGCGGTCGGTTTCCGGCGCGTTGGCGACGATGTCGTCGGCCTTGCCGCCGTCAGTGACAATATCCTGGCGCTTCTTCATCGCCATCGGCGTGACCGAGGTCATAGGCTCGACGCCGGAGACATCGACCTCGGAGAGCTGCTCGACGAAGCCGAGAATGCCGTTAAGTTCACCCATCATCCGTTCGGCTTCGTCTTCGCTGAGCGCGATTCGGGCCAGGTGCGCGACGCGCTTGACGGTCTTGAGATCAACGGACATTGCTACTCTCCGATTAGATTTTCTCCCTCGCTATAATGGCCATGTCCACGCTTCGCAACGGTCAGAATCTCCGATCCAAGCAGGTGAAGCAGCAAATCGTCCAGATTCTCGATCGGCGTAAAGGCGCTGGCCTTCACGCTGCGATGGCCCGGGCGCACCGCCTTGGTGCCCTGGGCGTTTCCCTTGGTATGTTTGACGGCGCCCATATTGGCAATCTGCAACAGCGGCTGACCTGGTTTGCCGCCAAACCAGCGATATCTCTTCAGATTTAATTCGTCATCGACAGAGATCCAGATAACGCAGCCGCTGGGCTTTTCGGCGAGCCGGAGATTAACATTGACCTCCGACCGTGCGCCGCCGACCCTCGTCACCTTGAGTTGAATGTGGCGTGTGATTTGCCGGCAGGTCAACACAAGATCATAGCCTGCGTTATCGAACTGGCTCTTGAGAATCTCAGTGTCAAGGATACCGAACTGCCAAAGGCGACGCAGCAGTTCACCGGCAAAAATGTGCTCGACTATGGTTTCGCGCAGGACGGAGTTCTCCGCATGAAGCCGTCTCAAGTCTTCAACGGATGCCGCATGTCTCACAGCGAGAGGCTCTCGCCGGCCGTCGGCGTGACCACACGGGTGCGCGTGCCCTCCATGCCGAGCACGAACTTCTCCGGGGTCGGGTCGATGATGCCGAATGAGCCGTAGTGGCAGGGCATGGCGATCTTGAAATCGAAGAAGCGCTGGCAGGCGAGTGCCGCCACAGCGCCACCCATGGTGAAGCGGTCGCCGATCGGCACAAGGCCGATGTCGGGCTGGTGAAGTTCTTGGATCAGCGCCATGTCGGAGAAGATGTCGGTGTCACCCATGTGCAGCAGCGAGGCGTCCCCTTCAATGTGTAGCATCAGGCCGTTGGCATTGCCGAGCGCGTGGGACACGCCGTCCTCGGTGATCTGGGCCGAGGAGTGAAGTGCGTTGGTGAAGGTGACGCTGAACCCGTCGAAGGCGATCGTACCCCCGGTATTGCCGGCCTCGAGCTTGGTCACCCCTTTCGAGCCGAGCCAGGCGGCAAGATCGGCATTGGCCAACACGGTCGCCCCGGTCTCGCCGGCAAGTTTGACCGTGTCGCCGACATGGTCGCCATGGCCATGGGTCAGAAGGATGTGCGTCACACCCGTCGCCCAATCCTTGGCGTCCAGACCGGCAAAGCCCGGATTTCCGGTGAAGAACGGGTCGATCAGGATACTCGCCTTGGCGGTGTCGAGCCGGAATGCCGAATGGCCGAGCCAGGTGATCTTCATGGAATTCTCCTTCGATGCGTTGCCCGGAATATAGGCCATGACATTCCTGCGGCAACCGCGTTTTCCGCAGACGTCAGGCCTACCGAGTTGCGCCTTCGAGGAGCGTGCGATAAGCCGCAATTGCCAGGCTTGGTCTGGCAAGGCCGCCCTCACCGCTCCGGTCGTCCGGCCGACAATCAACATCAACGACTGGGAGACCAAAATGGCCGCCGACGACGATTATGTATATGACGAAGTGACCGGCGAATGGCGCCCGGCGTCCGAAATGGCGGCCGCTGCCAATGCCAAGCCGGTTGCCAAGGATGCGGCCGGCAATGTGCTGGCTGACGGCGATTCGGTGACGCTGATCAAGGACCTCAAGGTCAAGGGTACCAACACCACCCTCAAGCAGGGAACGGTCATCAAGTCGATCCGCCTGACGGATGACCCGGAAGAAATCGACTGCCGGAACGACACGATCAAGGGACTGGTCCTCAGGACCGAGTTCGTGCGTAAGCGTTAACTGCCCGGGGCCGCAGCATGACCACCCTCACGATCGAAGAACTCGCGGAAGTGCTGCAGCCCCGACAGGCGATTGCCGGTCTCGACCTCGGCACCAAGACCATCGGGCTTTCGATGTCGGATCTCGGTCTGCGGTTCGCCACGCCGCGAACCGTCCTCAAACGGGTGAAATTCACCCAGGATGCCGAGACGCTGCTGGCATTCGCGGCAAAAGAGAACGTGGCCGCCTTCATCATCGGCCTGCCGATGAACATGGACGGCTCGGCAGGACCCCGGGTGCAGGCGACCCGCGCCTTCGTGCGCGCGATGTCGGAAAAGACCGACATTCCCTTCGTCTACTGGGACGAGCGGCTGTCAACGGTGGCGGCTGAACGGGCCCTTCTGGAGATGGACGTGTCGCGGGCCAAGCGTAGCGAGCGGATCGATTCGGCGGCTGCGAGCTTCATCCTTCAAGGCGCGCTGGACAGATTGTCGGCGCTGCGCACGACGATCGGCCGCAGCTCGGACGAGGCCTGACGCGCCGCCCACCATGCGGCGATCTTGCGGCGGCGGCGGAACGCGATGATGGCGAAGACGATGGCGCTGTCGACGGCGATGGCGCGGGCGACGAGGGGCGGAATGGTCTCGGGCGCCAGGCCCAAGGCGTTGCCATAGACTGCAAAGACGAGATCGTGCGCCTGACGGGTCAGCATGAAGAAGCCGAAACTCAGGTCATAGTAAGAGAGCCCATACCAGCCGCCGAGCAGCAGGATCGGCAGTGCCCACAAGACCAGAAATACCTTCATGCGGGTCTCCCCTTCCAACGCTGCGGCGGCCAATGACGGCTCGACCGCGATTCGGGCCAGGCCTGGACCATCCAGTTCGACGCCGCCATCAGGCTCAGCGCCATGGCCGGAACCGCGATGTCGAGCGCCAAGCCTGCGAAAAACGTCGCCATGACGCCTGTCAACGTCACCCTTGCCATTCCGGTTCCCATTGCGACGCCCTCGAGCTCTCTGCCTATCGGCGGAGAAACTGGCCCGTTAACCGTTCCGTCGCAACGTAAACCCTTTGTTAAGGTTAACGCGCGTTGGGGATAACGCAAGATGCCGTAGCTTGCCAACCGATGATGCAATAACGGCCGATGGCGGCGGCGCAATTGCCTTGCGCGCCCATCAGCTGTTATGCGAAGCCCGCCCCTCCCCCACGGCGCCCGGCCCCGAAAGCAAACCTGATGCTCCTGATCTTCGAAAGCGTTCTGCCGATCTTCCTGCTCGTGCTTCTCGGTGTGCTGCTGAAACGCTGGCCACGGATCGACGACAGCCTGTGGGGTGGGCTCGAGCAGTTCGGCTACTACGTGCTCTTCCCGGCACTGCTGTTTCTCACGCTGTCAAAGGCCGATTTTTCGACCATGGATACGGGCGCCGTCAGCGCGACCGCCCTGGTCTCGGTCGGGATCATGTCGGCCCTGGTGTTGGCGCTGTGGCAACCGCTCCACCGGCTGGGGCTCGAGGGACCGGCCTTCACCTCGATCTTCCAGACGGCAACCCGCTGGAACGGTTTCATGGCGCTTGCCATTGCAGAAAAGCTGTCCGGTCCGGTCGGGCTGACCGTGGTCGCCGTGGTGATGGCGGCGATCATCATTCCGCTCAACGTCATCAATGTCGGCGTATTGATCTGGTTCTCCGGCAACGGCCGAAACCTCAAGGACTTTGCCGTGAAGATCGTCTCCAACCCGATCATCCTCGGCGCGGCGAGCGGCGTGCTGGTCAATCTGGCAGGCATAACCGTCTACGACCCGCTGATGATGGCGGTCGATCTCGTCGCACGCTCCTCGCTCGGTCTGGGCCTGATCATGGTCGGTGCGGGCCTGAGGATCATGGACGCATTGAAGCCTCAGCCCAACGTCATCCTCGGTTCGGTGCTCAAGCTGCTGGTGTTTCCTGCGGTCATGGCGGGCGTCGCCCTGCTGTTCGGCGTCGAGGGCGAGACGCTGGCCATGCTGGTTCTGAGCGCTGCGGTTCCGACCGCGATGAACGGCTATCTGCTGGCCAAGCAGATGGGTGGCGACGCGCCGCTCTATGCGGCAACCGCGACCGTGCAGACGGTCGCGGCGGTGTTCACCATTCCGCTCGTGCTCTACCTTGTCGGTCAGGTCGCGGCCGGATAGAGCAGATCGAGCACGTAGCGGGCATCGAAGCGGGCGTCGAGCACGCCATAGGTATGCCGCCAGCCGCCGGCGAGGCGCGATTCGAGGAAGGCATCGGCGATCTTGCCGGCTCCGAGCTTGTAGAGCTCGGCCGCGGCAGCCGCCAGCGCCAGTTGCTCGATCAGCAGGCGGGCAGCACCCTCGTCGCGCTCGGCAAGAGCGGTTGCGGCGCGTAGCACTTCCACCGTCTTCTTGCCCGACGCGCCGAGATCGCGCTCCAGCCCGGCAAAGATCGTCTCGAACAGGTCCTTGCCGCGGCTGAGCACCCTGAGCAGATCGAGCGCCATGACGTTACCGGATCCTTCCCAGATCGCATTGACCGGGGCTTCGCGGTAGTGCCGGGCGATCGGTCGTTCCTCGATGTAGCCGCTGCCGCCGATGCACTCCATGGCCTCGTAGATCAGCGCCGGCGCCATCTTGCAGATCCAGTATTTGACCACCGGCGTCATGACGCGGGCATAGGCAGCGTCCACGGCATTTTCGCGGGCGCGGTCGAAACTGTCGGCGAGCCTGAAGGCCAGAGCGGTCGCGGCGGCGACGTCGAGCGCCATGTCGGCGAGCACGCGGGTCATGATCGGCTGGTCGATCAGCTTCTTGCCGAACACCGAGCGCCCGCGGACATGATGCACGGCTTCCGCCATCGAGGCGCGCATGATGCCGGCCGAGGCCAGCGCGCAATCGAGCCGGGTCAGGGTCACCATGTCGAGAATGGTGCGGATGCCGTCTCCGGGCGTGCCTAGCAGGAAGCCGAACGTATCGGAAAACTCGACCTCGGAGGACGCGTTCGACCGATTGCCGATCTTGTCCTTGAGGCGCTGGAATTCCAGCCCGTTGGCCGAGCCGTCCTCGAGCAGGCGCGGAACGAGAAAACAGCCCATGCCGTCCTTGGTCTGGGCCAGCATGACGAAGGCATCGCTCATCGGCGCCGACATGAACCACTTGTGGCCGGACAGCCGGTAGATCCCCTCGCCGACCCGCTCGCCCGTGGAGGTATTGGCGCGCACATCCGTGCCGCCCTGCTTCTCCGTCATGCCCATGCCGATGGTGACGGCGGATTTCTGCATGGCCGGCTTGTTGGACGAATCATACTTGCGCGACAGGATCTTCGGCGCCCATTCCTTCTGCACGTGCGGCGAGGAGACGAGGGCCGCGACCGAGGCGCTGGTCATGGTCAGCGGGCAGAGATGGCCGCATTCGAGCTGGGCGGTCAGGAAGAAGCGCACGGCGCGAGCCAGATGTTCATGGCCGCGGGCCTCCGGCTGGTTTTCCCAGACGGAGGATTGCAGGCCGACCGACATCGACCGGCGCATCAGTGCATGCCAGGCCGGATGGAACTCGACCACGTCGAGCCGCTCTCCGCGAACGCCATGGGTGCGCAATTGCGGCGGGCTCTGGTTGGCCATGCGCGCCAGTTCCTGCGCCTCGTGCGAGGTCACATACTTGCCGATGACGTCATATTCCTCGCGCAGGCCACGCGAGAGACCCGCACTCAGGTCGACCAGCAGCGGATCGGAGCGATAGGCATTGATACCGGACCAGAGTTTTGGCTGGTTCAGTTCGGCGAGTTTTTCTTCAGTCCGGTTCATTGGGGTCATGCCGATCCTCTAGCGGAAATCGATTCGTTTTACATGGGGACCGTGCTTCTATCCACACTGCATGTGCTTGCCCCTTGGCCCCGGCTTCTCTATAGACCGCGTGACATCTCAGGAGGACGTCCATGGTCTTCTTTCCCCATCGCCATCTCATCGGCATCAAGGGCCTCACCGAGCAGGACATTACCTATCTGCTCGACAAGGCCGACGAAGCCGTCAAAATCAGCCGCCAGCGGGAGAAAAAGACCTCCACGCTGCGCGGACTCACGCAGATCAACCTGTTCTTCGAAGCCTCGACCCGGACCCAGTCCTCGTTCGAGCTCGCCGGAAAGCGCCTCGGCGCCGACGTGATGAACATGTCGGTCAGCAATTCGTCGGTGAAGAAGGGCGAGACCCTGATCGACACCGCCATGACGCTCAACGCCATGCGGCCCGACGTGCTGGTGGTGCGCCATTCTTCAGCCGGCGCCGCGGCCCTGCTTGCACAGAAGGTCGCCTGCTCGGTGGTCAATGCCGGCGACGGCCAGCATGAGCATCCGACCCAGGCGCTGCTCGATGCGCTGACGATCCGGCGCGCCAAGGGCAAGCTGTCGCGCATCATCGTGGCGATCTGCGGCGACGTGCTGCATTCGCGCGTCGCCCGCTCCAATATCTTGCTGCTCAACGCCATGGGCGCGCGCGTCAGGGTCGTGGCCCCCGCGACGCTTCTGCCAACCGGGATTGCCGACATGGGCGTCGAGGTCTTCCACGACATGAAGGAAGGCCTGAAGGACGCGGACGTGGTGATGATGCTGCGCCTGCAGCGCGAGCGCATGTCTGGCGCCTTCGTGCCTTCGGTGCGCGAATATTTCCACTATTGGGGCCTTGACGCCGAAAAGCTGAAGGCGGCGAAGGAGGATGCGCTCGTGATGCATCCGGGCCCGATGAACCGCGGCGTCGAGATCGCCTCGGAAGTGGCCGACGGCCCCCAGAGCGTGATCGAGAGCCAGGTGGAAATGGGCGTGGCCGTGCGCATGGCGGTGATGGAAGCGCTGCTCGTTTCGCAGAACCAGGGCCCCCGCAGCGAAGGAATGGGCGCATGAACCGGCCGCTCGTCTTGAAGAATGCCCGCATCGTCGACCCCTCGCGCCAGCTCGATACCGTCGGCACGATCATCGTCGGCGAAGACGGTCGCATATTGGCAGCCGGTGCCGAGGCGCAGAACCAGGGTGCGCCGGACGGCGCCGAGATCCGCGACTGCACCGGCCTCACCGCCGCTCCGGGCCTGGTGGATGCCCGCGTCTTCGTCGGCGAACCGGGCGCCGAGCATCGGGAAACCATCGCTTCGGCGAGCCGCGCGGCAGCAGCCGGCGGGGTCACCTCGTTCATCATGATGCCGGACACGGATCCGGTGATCGACGACATCGCGCTCGTGGAGTTCGTCAAGAAGACCGCGCGGGACACGGCCGTCGTCAATGTCTATCCGGCAGCGGCGCTGACCAAGCATCTGGCCGGCGGAGAAATGACCGAGATCGGCCTTCTGCAGCAGGCCGGCGCCGTGTCCTTCACCAACGGCCGCCACGGATTGTCCGATAGTCAGGTCCTGCGCCGCGCCATGACCTATGCGCGCGAATTCGGGGCCGTGATCGATCTCGAGCCGCGGGAAGACTATCTCGGCAACGGCGTGATGAATGCCGGCCTGTTCGCTAGCTGGCTCGGCCTGCCCGGCGTGCCGAGGGAGGCCGAGATCATCCCGCTCGAGCGCGATCTGCGCATTGCCGGGCTGACCGGCGCCAAATTCCACTCCTCCGAGATTTCCGTGCCGGAATCGGCGGAAGCCATCCGCGTCGCACGTGGTCGTGGCGCGAAAGTGACCTGCGGCATCTCGATCAACCATCTGGCGCTGAACGAGAACGACATCGGCGAGTACCGGACCTTCTTCAAGATGACGCCGCCGCTTCGCGCCGAAGACGACCGCATGGCCATGGTCCAGGCGATCGCCGACGGCACGGTCGACATCATCGTCTCCGCCCACGACCCGCAGGACGTCGATACCAAGCGGTTGCCCTTTGCCGATGCGGCAGACGGTGCCGTCGGCCTCGAAACCCTGCTTTCGGCGGCGCTGCGTCTGCATCACAGCGGCCACGTGTCGCTGATGCGGCTGATCGACGCCATGTCGACGCGTCCTGCCGAAATCTTCGGCCTTGACGCCGGCTCCCTCAAGCCGGGTGCCAAGGCGGACGTCACGCTGATCGACCTCGATGAACCGTGGCTGGTCGCCAAGGAACTGCTCTTGTCGCGCTCGAAGAACACACCGTTCGAGGACGCCCGCTTCTCGGGCCGTGCGGTCGCGACCTATGTCGCCGGCAAGTGCGTGCATTCGCTTTAGGAAGACCAGGGGGATCAAGTGGCCAGCATCAATTTTCTCGCGATCGGTTGGCCGGCGGTGATTGCAGTGCTGAGCCTCGGCTATCTGATGGGCTCGATCCCGTTCGGCCTGCTGCTCACCCGCATGGCCGGCCACGGCGACCTGCGCTCGATCGGTTCCGGGAATATCGGCGCGACCAATGTGCTGCGCACCGGCAACAAGAAGCTCGCCGCCGCGACGCTTCTCCTCGACGCACTGAAGGCGACGATCGCCGCCGTCATCGCGCAAGCCGTGTTCGGCCAGAATGCCGGCCTGATTGCCGGCTTTGCCGCCTTCATCGGCCATCTCTTTCCGATCTGGCTCGGCTTCAAGGGTGGCAAGGGTGTGGCGACCTATATCGGCACCCTGCTCGGCGTCGCGCCGCTGATGGTGCTGGTGTTTGCCGCCGTCTGGCTGGCCGTGGCCTTTGTCAGCCGCTATTCCTCACTTTCCGCGCTGGTTGCAACTCTTGTCATTCCGGTTGTGTTGTGGATACTGGGCATGCCTGAAACAGCACTGGTCACGGCCGTGATGACGGCCATCAGCTACTGGCGCCACAAGGCCAATATTGAAAGACTGATGGCGGGCACCGAGAGCAAGATCGGGCAAAAGGGATGAAGGCATGCCGGAGCCGGGCGCAAGACGAACAGGGATTGCGCTGAACGACCGGCAAAGGATCAGTTGGCTGAGACTGATCCGAAGCGACAATGTGGGCCCCGCGACCTTTCGCGATCTCATCAATCATTTCGGCACGGCGGAAACCGCCCTTGCCATGCTGCCGGAGCTCTCCCGGCGCGGCGGATCGACGCGCGCCATCCGCATCGCCACCGAAGCGGAAGCCGAGCACGAACTGGAAACCGCGGCGCGTTTCGGCGCGCGCTTCCTCGGCATAGGCGAACCCGACTATCCGCCGGCGCTGCGCCAGATCGACGGGGCGCCGCCGCTGCTTGCGGTCAAGGGCGACCTTTCGGCGGCAAGCCTGCCGGCCGTCGGCGTGGTCGGTTCGCGCAATGCCTCGATCAGCGGGGCGAAATTCGCGGCGCTTATGGCGCGCGACATCGGCCGGGCCGGCTATGCCATCATTTCCGGCCTGGCGCGCGGCATCGACACCGCCGCGCACCGCGCCAGCCTGGACACCGGCACGATCGCCGCCATGGCGGGCGGCCTGGACAAGCCCTACCCCCCGGAAAACATCGAACTCCTGCGCGAGATCTGGGACGGTCGGGGACTGGCGATTTCGGAAATGCCGTTCGGCTGGGAGGCGCGCGCCCGCGACTTTCCGCGCCGCAACCGGCTGATCGCCGGCGTCTCGCTCGGCGTGGTGGTGGTCGAGGCTGCGGCGCGGTCGGGCTCGTTGATCACCGCGCGTCTCGCCGGCGATTTCGGCCGTCTCGTCTTTGCCGTGCCGGGGTCGCCACTCGATCCGCGTTGCGAAGGCACAAACGGGCTGTTGAAGGATGGCGCAACCGTGACCACACGGCCGGACGACGTGCTGCAAGCGCTGGCGCCGCTGTCGCAGATCGACCTCCTGTCCGGGCACGAGGCGGAGGAACCGGCCGGAGATGCGCAACACCAGCCCACGCCGCCGCCAAGCGACAGCGAACGGGTCCGCATCACCGACGCTCTCGGGCCGACGCCCGTCGAGATCGACGATATCGTGCGCCATACCGGACTTGCGCCGGCGGCTGTCTATCTCGTGTTGCTGGAACTCGACATTGCCGGGCGGTTACACCGGCATCCGGGTGGGCTTGTTTCCATTGCGATGATGGATTGACAGGGCGCGGCGGCCCATCTGCAGGTCGCCCGCCTCGACATAGGCCATTTCGATCAGGTAGCAGAGCATTTCCGCTCCCTCGTTTTCCGCAACCATGCGCAACTCGCCGAGCATCTGCCGGACATAGGCAATGTTTTCCGCCGCGCGTGACTCGCCGCCGTTCATCGCTTTCGAGACCATGCTTCCCATCCACATTTGCCGCCTGGAGCGACCGAACCCCTGTGGTGAAAAACGATAGTTCCATTTATCGGAAATTGCAATCTGCGACAAATCTACACAAGGTTGCATCGCGTTGCAGGCAGGAGAAAAACCAACTGCCCTCTTGACCGCAGCCGAATCCCCCTCCATGTCGGGAAACCGGTTATCGGGACCAGGCCCTTTCGCCCCGGAGGCAAGCCTTTTCCGCAGTACAGAGAAACGCAATGGATGTCGTAGTCGTAGAATCTCCGGCCAAGGCCAAGACGATCAACAAGTATCTGGGTCCCGGCTATAAGGTGTTGGCATCCTTTGGCCACGTGCGCGATCTGCCGGCCAAGGACGGCTCGGTGCGCCCCGATGACGACTTTGCCATGGACTGGGAGGTGGACGCAGCCTCGGCCAAGCGGATGAAAGACATTTCCGACGCCATGAAGGGCGCCGACGGCCTCATTCTCGCAACCGACCCGGACCGCGAGGGGGAAGCGATTTCCTGGCACGTGCTGGACCTTCTGAAGAAGAAGAAGGTGATCGGCGACAAGCCGGTCAAGCGCGTCGTCTTCAATGCCATCACCAAGAAGGCCGTGCTCGACGCCATGGCCCATCCGCGCGACATCGACACGCCGCTGGTCGACGCCTATCTGGCGCGCCGCGCGCTCGACTATCTCGTCGGCTTCAACCTCTCGCCGGTGCTGTGGCGCAAGCTGCCCGGCGCCCGTTCGGCCGGCCGCGTCCAATCGGTGGCCTTGCGCCTCGTCTGCGACCGCGAGGACGAAATCGATCGCTTCGTCGCCGAGGAATACTGGAACATTTCCGCGCTCTTGAAGACACCGCGCGGCGACGAATTCGAGGCAAGGCTGGTCTCACATCTCGGCAAGCGCATCCAGCGCAATTCGGTGACGAACGGCGAGCAGGCAGGCGGAATCAAGACCTTGCTCGAAGGCGCGCAATACGTCGTCGACAGCGTCGAGGCCAAGCCCGTCAAGCGCAATCCCGGCCCGCCCTTCACCACCTCGACCCTGCAGCAGGCCGCCTCCTCCAAGCTCGGTTTCTCGGCTTCGCGCACCATGCAGGTCGCGCAGAAGCTCTATGAAGGTATCGACATCGGCGGCGAGACGGTCGGTCTCATCACCTATATGCGTACCGACGGCGTGCAGATGGCGCCCGAGGCGATCGACGGTGCCCGCGCCGCCGTCGCCGATCAGTTCGGTCCGCGCTACGTGCCGGAAAAGCCACGCTTCTATTCGACCAAGGCGAAAAACGCCCAGGAAGCCCACGAAGCGATCCGCCCGACCGATTTCAACCGCTCGCCCGACAAGGTGCGCCGCTTCCTCGACGCCGACCAGATGCGTCTCTACGACCTGATCTGGAAGCGCGGCATCGCCAGCCAGATGGCGTCGGCCGAGATCGAGCGGACCACGGTCGAGATCCTTGCCGACAACAATGGCGAAAAGGCCGGTCTGCGCGCCGTCGGTTCGGTCATCCGCTTCGATGGTTTCATCGCCGCCTATACCGACCAGAAGGAAGAGGGCGAACCGAGCGAGGACGGCGACGACGAAGGCCGCCTGCCGGAGATCAATGCCCGCGAGGCGCTCGCCAAGAAACAGATCAACGCAACCCAGCACTTCACCGAGCCGCCGCCGCGCTATTCGGAAGCGACGCTGATCAAGAAGATGGAAGAACTCGGCATCGGCCGTCCCTCCACCTATGCCGCCACGCTGAAGACGCTCAGCGATCGCGAATATGTGACGATCGACAAGCGCAAGCTGATCCCGCATTCCAAGGGACGGCTGGTCACCGCCTTTCTCGAGAATTTCTTCACCCGTTATGTCGAATACGACTTCACCGCGGATCTCGAGGAGAAGCTCGACAAGATCTCCGCCGGCGAACTGAACTGGAAGGACGTTCTGCGCGAATTCTGGACGAATTTCTTCGCCCAGATCGAGGATACCAAGGAACTGCGCGTCACCAACGTGCTCGACGCCCTGAACGAGGCATTGGCACCGCTGGTCTTCCCCAAGCGTGAAGACGGCTCGGACCCGCGCATCTGCCAGGTCTGCGGCACGGGCAACCTGTCGCTCAAGCTCGGCAAATACGGCGCCTTTGTCGGCTGCTCCAACTATCCGGAATGCAGCTTCACCCGCCAGCTCTCCTCGGACGGTGGCGCGGACGCCGAAGCCTCCGGCAACAACGAACCGAAGGCACTCGGCAAGGACCCGGTGACGGGCGAGGAGATCACGTTGCGCAGCGGCCGCTTCGGCCCGTACGTGCAGCGCGGCGACGGCAAGGAGGCCAAGCGCTCCTCGCTGCCTAAGGGCTGGACCCCGGACAGCATCGACTTCGAGAAAGCACTTTCGCTGCTGTCGCTGCCGCGCGAGGTCGGTCCGCATCCGGAAACCGGCAAGATGATCACCGCCGGCCTTGGTCGCTACGGGCCGTTCATCCTGCATGACGGCACCTATGCCAACCTCGACAGCATCGAGGACGTTCTGTCGGTCGGTCTCAACCGCGCCGTCACAGTTCTGGCGGAAAAGCAGAGCAAGGGTCCCGGCGGACGAGGGCGCACCGCTGCTGCCGCGCTCAAGGAAATCGGGGAACATCCGGACGGCGGCGCGATTACTGTTCGCGATGGCAAATACGGTCCCTATATTAACTGGGCCAAGGTCAACGCGACGCTGCCCAAGGGCAAGGACCCGCAGTCGGTGACGATGGAGGAAGCCTTGCTCCTGATCGCCGAGAAGGCGGGCAAGAGCGGCACCAAGAAGGCCCCGGCGAAGAAGGCCCCGGCCAAGGCCGCAGCGAAACCGAAGGCCGCCAAGGCCAAGGCTTCGGACGCGGATGCCACTGTCGCCAAGGCAAAGAAGACAACCGCCGCCAAGCCGAAGGCCAAGGCGGCACCAAAGACGAAGAAGAGCTAGATTTGAGCAAGACCCCGCGCGACCGTTCTCCCACTCCCGCCTCCGGCAACCGCAGGAGCCGGCGCGCGGAGGGTGCGGGCGCGAAAAGCGACAAGCCGGCGATCATCCATGGCGAGATTCCGTCACGCGAGGTGTTGCTGGAGTTCATCGCCGACAATCCGGACCGCGCCTCCAAGCGGGAGATCGCCAAGGCGTTCGGCCTGAAGGGCGATGCACGGGTCGAGCTCAAGGAAGTGCTGCGCGCGCTGGAGAACGACGGCCTGGTGCAAAAGGACCGCAAGTCGCTGAAGCGGCCGGGTGCCCTTCCCCCCGTCACCGTTCTCGACATCACCACTCGCGACAAGGACGGCGAACTGATCGGCCGTCCGGCGGAATGGAACGAGAAACTGGGCGTCGCGCCCGCCGTCGCCATCCGCCAGTCGAGCGCCGACCGCGCCAAGGGCAAGGCGCCCGTCGGTGGTCTCGGCGACCGGGTGCTGGCCAAGATCTTCGCCTCCAAGGACCGGGCCGGCCCGGCCTATACCGCCCGCATCATCAAGATCATCGACCGCCACCGCGATGCGCTTCTGGGCGTCGTTCGCGAAATGCCCGGCGGCGGTGCCCGCCTGATGCCGATCGAGCGACGCGGGGAGGAGATGCAGATTGCGCCGAACGACCTTGGAGAGGCCAAGGATGGTGACCTGGTCGAAGTCGAGATCGCCCGCGCCGGCCGCCTCGGGCTGACGCAAGCGCGTGTACTGACCGTCATCGGCTCGGTCGCCTCGGAAAAGGCGATCTCGATGATCGCCATCCATGCCCACGGCATCCCGCATGTTTTCCCGCAATCGGTTCTCGCCGAGGCGGAGGAGGCCAAGGCCGCCTCCATGTCGCACCGCGAGGACTGGCGTGATGTGCCGCTGATCACCATCGACCCGCACGACGCCAAGGACCATGACGACGCGGTCTATGCCGAGCGCGACCCCTCGCCCGACAATCCGGACGGCGTGATCGTCACCGTCGCGATCGCCGACGTCTCCTGGTATGTCCGGCCGAAATCGGCGCTCGACCGCGAAGCGCTGAAGCGCGGCAATTCGGTCTACTTCCCCGACCGGGTCGTGCCGATGCTGCCCGAGCGTATTTCCAACGATCTCTGCTCGCTTCGCGAGGGCGTCGACCGTCCGGCGCTCGCCGTGCGCATGACGTTCTCGAAGGAAGGCCGCAAGGCGGGCCATACCTTTCACCGCGTCATGATGAAGAGCGCGGCCAAGCTCTCCTACCAGCAGGCCCAGGCGGCAATCGACGGCAAGCCCGACGACAAGGCCGGCCCGCTGCTGGAGCCGATCCTGAAGCCGCTGTGGCACGCCTATGAGGTCTTGAAGCGCGGCCGGGACCGGCGCCAGCCGCTCGAACTCGACATGCCCGAGCGCAAGATCATCCTCAAGCCCGACGGCACGGTCGATCGGGTGCACGTGCCGGAGCGGCTCGATGCGCACAAGCTGATCGAGGAAATGATGATCCAGGCGAATGTCGCCGCCGCCGAGACGCTGGAGAAAAAGCGCCAGCCGTTGGTCTACCGCGTGCACGACGCGCCGAAGCTGTCGAAGCAGGAGGCGCTGCGCGAGTTCCTGGCGACGATCGGCCTGACGCTCGCCAAGGGCGCCGGCCTACGTTCCAACTCGTTCAACGGCATTCTCGCCAAGGCGCTCGACACGCCGCACCAGACCATGGTCAACGAAATGGTGTTGCGCAGCCAGAGCCAGGCGATATACAGCCCGGAGAATATCGGCCATTTTGGGCTCAACCTCTTGAAATACGCCCATTTCACCTCACCGATCCGTCGCTATGCCGACCTGATCGTGCATCGTGCGCTGGTCGGCTCGCTCGGACTTGGAGAGGGCGGCATCACGCCCGAGGAAGAGGCGGCACTCGACGACATCGCCGCGGAAATCTCGACCTTCGAGCGGCGCGCCATGGCGGCCGAGCGCGATACCATAAACCGGCTGATCGCCCATCATCTCGCCGGCAGGATCGGCGACGAGTTCGACGGGCAGATCTCAGGCGTCACCAAGGCCGGCCTGTTCGTCACATTGCCGCAGTTCGGCGCCGATGGCTTTGTTCCTGTTTCAACGCTCGGGCGCGACTACTATATCTATGACGAGGCGCATCAGGCGCTGTCGGGCGAGAAGACCGGCCTGGGGTATCGCCTCGGTGATTCCATTCAGGTCAGACTGGTCGAGGCCGTGCCGCTTGCCGGTGCCCTTAGATTTGAGATGCTGAGCGAGGGGCGCGCCATGCCGGTCGCCACGCGCTCGTTCCACAAGGCCGGCCGGCGCGGAGCGTCCAGGAAGCCGGGCACGCGGCCCAACCGGCCGAGACGGTGAGGAAGACCATGGAAGGAAATGAGATGCCAGCCAGCCAGCAACAGGAAGCCATACGCTTCGGCGGCGCAGCCCCAGAGGAACGCCCGCTCGGGCGCTCGATCATGCGCGGTCTCCTCAATCAGTGTCCGGCCTGCGGCAGCGGCAAGCTTTTCCGGGCCTATCTGAAGCCGGTCGATACCTGCGCGGCCTGCGGCGAGGAGATTTTCCATCACCGCTCCGACGACCTGCCGCCCTACCTGGTCATCATGGTCCTCGGTCACGTTCTGCTCGGTGGCTTCATGATGACCGATCTGATCTTTCCGGCGTCGGACTGGATCCATCTCGCCATCTGGGCACCGCTCGGCATCGTCACCGCGCTTGTCACGATCCAGCCGATCAAAGGCGGCGTGATCGGCCTGCAATGGGCGCTGCGCATGCACGGCTTCGGCGGCGAGACCGACGAGCCCGAGAGCTTCGGTCCGAAGACCAACCCATGACACCGCATCCCTTCGAGGTGCAGGACAGGGCATCCCAGGCTGCCGTGAGACTGCGGCCGCGCGACGCGGCATCCCTTCTCCTCATCGATCGCTCGGGTTCCAGCCCGCGCGTGCTGGTCGGCAAGCGCGGCAGCGGCCACGCCTTCATGCCGAACCTCTATGTCTTCCCCGGCGGACGGCGTGATCGCAGCGACAGCCGGCAGGCCATCCTGCGCGATCTGCACCCCCACGTGCTGGCAAAGCTCAGCGGTGACCTGGAGAGCGGCACCGCACTCAGCCGCGGCCGTGGCCTGGCCTTCGCCGCCGTGCGCGAGCTTGAAGAGGAGACCGGGCTTGTCATCGGTCGCCGCGAGATCGGCCGCAACCGCACTCCCCGCCTGTGCGCCGATCTCGGCAGCCTGCGCTATGTGGCGCGCGCCATCACGCCACCCGGAAATGTCCGGCGTTTCGATACCCGCTTCTTTCTCACCTTCACCGACGAGGCCGAAGTCGATCCGGGGGCGATCTCCGATTCGTCCGAGCTGCATGACCTTCGCTGGCTTGACATGCACGACCTTTCCGGTCTGAACATGCCGGACATCACGAAGACCATTCTCCAGGACGTGAAGGCGCAGATGACCTTAGACCCTTCCCTGCCGTTCGGAGGCAGCCTGCCCTTCTATTTTTCCCGCCGCGGCCAGTTCTTCCGCGAAGTTATCTGAGGATTATCCGATGACGAATTCGGGAAACGGCGCGAACGGTCACCGCGAGGATATTCACTGGCCCTCGCTTGTTGCGGCGATCTCGGCGATCTCCGCGGTCGGCATCGCGATCGGGCTCGGCCTGCCACTGCTCAGCATCATCCTGGAAAAGCGCGGCATATCGTCCACGCTGATCGGACTGAACTCCGCCATGGCGGGGATCGCGGCCATGGTCGCCGCCCCCATCACGACAAAACTGGCGCACAGCGTCGGTGTTGCCCGTACCATGCTTTGGGCGGTCGCCCTGTCGGCCATCAGCGGGCTGGGCTTCTACTATGCCGACCAGTTCTGGATGTGGTTTCCGCTGCGGCTGGTCTTCCATGGGGCAACGACGACGCTTTTCATCCTGTCCGAGTTCTGGATCAATGCCGCAGCACCACCCTCCCGCCGGGGCCTCGTGCTCGGGATCTATGCAACGGTGCTGTCGCTCGGTTTCGCCAGCGGCCCGCTGATCTTCTCGCTGATCGGCAGCGAGGGCATCCTGCCGTTTGCCGTCGGTGGCATCGCCATTCTGCTTGCAGCAGTACCGATCTACATCGCCCGCGGCGAGAGCCCGCAACTGGACGAAAAACCGAGCAGCCATTTCCTGCGCTACATCTTCCTGGTTCCGACCGCGACCGCCGCCGTCTTCGTCTTCGGCGCCGTGGAGGCCGGCGGCCTTTCGCTGTTCCCGATCTACGCGACGCGGATTGGATTCGGCGAATCGCAGGCGGCCTTGCTGCTGACCGTGATGGGAATCGGCAATATGATCTTCCAGATCCCGCTCGGCCTGCTGTCGGATCATCTCAAGGACCGCAGGCTTCTGCTGTCGGCCATGGCCGTGATCGGGCTCGGCGGGTCCCTTGCCCTTCCCCTATTGTCGGAAAGCTGGCTGCTGATGGCCGTCGTACTGCTTTTCTGGGGCGGCAGCGTCTCCGGCCTCTATACGGTCGGCCTCAGCCATCTCGGCTCGCGCCTGACCGGTTCCGACCTTGCGGCCGCCAATGCTGCCTTCGTTTTCTGCTATGCAGTCGGCACCGTCGCCGGCCCGCAGGCGATCGGGGCGGCGATCGACATCTCCGGGAACCACGGCTTTGCCTGGGCGATTGCCGGCTTTTTCGGCCTCTACGTCGTACTTTCCGTGGCCAGGCTGTTTTTCAAAGGTAAACGGACTTGACTTTTCCGGCGCGATTTGTAGTTTCGCGCCAGATTTGCCGTGGGCTTCGTTCGGTCGTCCACGGCTTCGTTTATTAAAGGCAGGACGACCATGGCCAAGGCTACAACAATCAAGATCAAGCTGCTGTCGACAGCCGACACGGGTTTCTTCTACGTCACGACCAAGAACAGCCGTACGATGACGGACAAGATGACGAAGACGAAGTACGACCCGATCGCGCGCAAGCACGTCGAATTCAAGGAAACCAAGATCAAGTAATTCTTGATCGCTTTCCAGCGTTTCAGGCGCGTTGCCCCGAGCAGCGCGCCTTTTCGTTTTGGGATGGTAGAGTAATCGCCGCAACTGTTCGTCTGCCCGCGGCCCCCGCTCGACGGAGAGCGCCATAAAAGCAAAAGGCACCGCGCCTAAACGGCTGCGGTGCCTTTGCTACGTGAACGGGGGTCGGTCGGTACACAAATACGGCACGAGGAACCGTTTATCACTTGCGTACCAACCGACCGACCCCACGACCCAGGAGATGCGGCGGACCTGAGCATCATGGGGCATCGATTGGCCTCTTTCACGAGGCGTTCTTTCTGTTGACCTCAACTTCGCTCAACTTGAGAAGAAAATCAATAGTTTCTTAACTCTTCCACATTTTGCTTCTGGCTATGGTTAAAATGACAGAGGCCGGCACAGTTTAGGCCACCGGAATACAAACGGTCCGCATCAAATCTACTTTACCAAGATATTGCGTTACTGAAGTAAAACCGGCCACCGGACACACGAGAGTCTACGCCCACACAGTCTGGGCCCGCCAATATATCACAATTCTCTAATATAAATGGGTAAAGAAACGAGACCGGACGCATCAAGTGCGCCGGATATTTCAACTATAGTTGCGACTTACTCAAATGTACCCAGGCAAAGCGGTTTGAACATTATTGAAACCAAACAAAAGCTTCAAACAGCTGATGCGTACAACAAAGAAACTTAAGCGACGATGGGCGAACCAGCGCTCAATTTTGACCATTGTCATTCACAGACAACTCGAGCGCAATCCCCCAATCCGGCAACTTGACAAAATCGATATTCACCGAATGTCCAAGATCGGATGGGTGGCCCGGATCATTTTGCTACACCACGTTTCAAGCCGCAGCGGCGACCACGCGGTTGCGGCCGTCGCGTTTCGCCTGGTAGAGCGCCAGATCGGCCTGCTTCAACAACTGCTCCGGCGTATCGACTCCTCGGCTGGCAGTCGCAATGCCCATGGACGCCGTGATCTCCAGCGCCATGTCCGTTCCTTTCAACTGGAACGGTTTCGACTCGATGATGGCCCGCAGCCGCTCGGCGACATGGGCCGCGACGTCCGGTGAGGTATCCGGCATCACCACGACGAACTCTTCCCCCCCGTAGCGGCAGGCCAGGTCGGCACCACGCACGGTCGAGCGGATTCGCATGGCGAACTCCTTCAACACCTCGTCGCCGGCATCGTGACCATAGGTATCGTTGACCTGCTTGAAGCGGTCGATATCGGTGATGCAGACCGAGAGCGGCTTGCCACGCGCCTGAGCGCGGGTGAACAGCATTTTCAGATGGCTGTCGAGATACCGGCGATTGTGGAGCCCGGTCAGGCCGTCCGTCACCGCGAGTTCTATCGTCTGCGTGACGCTGTGGCGCAGGCGGTCATTGAAGCGCTTACGGCGGATCTGCGTCAGCGTGCGGGCCACAAGCTCGTTGGGATCGAGCGGGCGCACGATGTAGTCGTTTACCCCGAGATCGAGCGCGCGCACGATCATCTGTTCGTCGCCAAGCTCGGTGATCAGCAGGATCGGAATGATCCGGGTGCGTTCGAGAGAGCGCAGTTGTGAGCAAAGTCGAAGCGGATCGTAGTCATCCAGATTGCCGTTGACGATCACCAGATCATAGGCGTTTTCGGCAGCGTCGAACACCGCTGCCTGCGGATCGGACATGGCCGTTACCAGCGCGATCGGCTTCAGCGTCTTGATGATGCGTTCCTGCGAACTGCCGCGGCTGTCGACCAGCAACACCTGGGCGGCCTCTTCGAGCCTGCCGTCGTTGAGGCGGAGCGGATCGTCGATGCCGATGGATTGGGCCGTATCGGCACGGATGCGCAGCTCGTCGCTCAACGTCTTCAGGCGCACGAGGCTCTTGACCCGGGAGATCAATTGCAGGTCGTTGACCGGCTTGGTGAGGAAGTCGTCGGCGCCGGCCTTCAACCCACGCACCCGGTCGGACGGTTGGTCGAGCGCCGTCACCATCACCACCGGAATGTGCGCCGTGCGCGGATTGGCCTTCAGCCGCTCACACACCTCGAAACCGTCCATGTCCGGCATCATGATGTCGAGCAGGATGACGTCGACCTGCGTGCGGTCGCAGATGTCCAGTGCGTCTCGACCGTTGTCGGCGGTAAGCACATCGAAATATTCGGCGATCAGCCGGGCCTCGAGCAATTTGACGTTGGCCGGTATATCGTCGACGACAAGAATTCTCGCGGTCATCGGCCCCGTTCCCTCACGCGTCGCCCAGATAGGTCTTGATCGTCTCGATGAACTTCGGCACCGAAATCGGTTTCGACACATAGGCCTCGCAACCGCCCTGGCGGATGCGCTCCTCGTCGCCCTTCATCGCAAAGGCCGTAACAGCGATCACGGGGATCACGTGCAATTCCGGATCTTCCTTCAGCCATCGCGTCACATCGAGGCCCGAGACCTCCGGCAACTGGATATCCATCAGAATAAGGTCGGGACGGTGCTGGCGGGCCAGATCGAGCGCCTCCAGGCCATTGCGGGTCTGGATCGTCTCATAGCCCGAAGCTTCGATAAGATCGCGGAAGAGCTTCATGTTGAGCTCATTGTCTTCGACAATCATTACCTTCTTCGGCATAAACCCCGTCCCTTGATCCCGCCTGGCGTCCGCTCAATCTTCACGGCGCGGCAGTCTGCACTTCTGGTGCGATCCCATGCTAAGGTCATTTGGTTGAGAAATAGGTAACTCTGTCGGAGAAGACAAAAAGGCCCATGAAGAACAGCAGCATATCCGCCCATGCCGAGGAAACCGCCATTGCCGTGCTCGGCTGGCTGGCCGGAGAACCAGACATGCTCGGGCGTTTTCTGGCGCTCTCGGGCACGCGCCCCGACCAGTTGCGCCAATCGGTTGGCGATCCTGCCTTCATGGCCGGCATGCTCGATTTCCTGATGGCGCACGAGCCGTCCCTCTTGGCCTTTTGCGCGGCGACCGGCACCGAACCGGAGGCGGTGGTCAGGGCATCGCATCACTATACCGGTCCGACGCTCGATTCGGGAGAATGCTGAAAGGTGATCGGGCTCGATGCGGTCCGGTTGACCGAAAGGCCTCTGGTCGTCTGCGATGTCGATGACGTCGTTCTCGAATTCGTCACACCGTTCCAGGCATTCCTCGAAAGCCGAGGCCATCGGCTCCTGCCGCGTTCGTTCCGGCTGCATGGCAACATCGTTGCACAAGCGACCGACACCGCCCTGCCCGATCGCGAGGTCAGCGATCTCATCGAGGCCTTCTTCGATGCCCAAGAGGCCTGGCAAACCCCGTTTTCCACAACGGCTGCGGCGATCGAGGCCATCGCCCGCGATGCCGACATCGTGTTCCTGACCGCCATGCCGCCGCGCTTTGCTGACCGACGCCGGCGCCTGCTCGACTCGATCGGTCTCAGCCAACCGCTGGTGGCGACCCAAGAGCCCAAGGGTCCAGTTGTCGAAACCCTGCATGGCGGGCGCCCGTTGCCGGTCGCCTTCATCGACGACATGGCGCACAATCTGGCTTCAGTTGGAACACATGTCGCCGACTGCCTGCTCCTGCACATGATCCCGGGCTCCGAGATCCATCGCCATGCGCCGCTGGCCGAACCGCCTGTCCTGCGCGTTGCCGACTGGCCCGAGGCAACGCACCACATCCGCCGGCATTGCAGCGCCGGCAGGGCCTCATAAGAGCGCCAGCCGCATCAGCGGCCTGCCCTCCTTGCGCAAGGCCACTTCCTCGAAACCGGCAGCGCGAAAAATCCGCGTCGGCCCGACATAGAGACCAACGGATTTCGACTGCTTGGTACGATCGATCGGACAGGCCTCGATGCGGCTTGCCCCGTTTTGTCTGGCGAAATCGACGGCTGCGGCCAGCAAGGCGTGGCTGAGGCCGGCGCCACGGCCGGACGAGACAACGAAAAAGCAACTGATCGCCCAGACACCCGGATCGGCCGCATCGGCCTCGTCCACCGGGCGGGACACGGTGCGCGATGAATTCCAGTTGGGGACATCGCTTCGCGGCCCCACCTGCACCCAGCCGATCGGTTGGCCGTCGCGATAGCCGATCAGGCCCGGCGGCGGCCCCGACAGCACGCGCGCCCGCATGTGCTGCTTCTTCTCAGCACCGCCGAGCAGCTTGCGCTGCGCCGGCATAAGGCGGAAATGGGTGCACCAGCAGCCATAGCAGGCGCCCTGCGGCCCCATCACCGTTTCGAAATCGGGCCAGAGGTCAGGGGACAAAGGCTTTGTTGTGAACGCGGTCTCATTCATCGAATCTTGCCTCTTGAGTGCGATGAGGCTAGCGCGTATGGTTGCCATGTTCAACCTTTGTTCTCATCATGACCGCGCCCACCGATCATCTTCCGGGCTTCTGTCGCGACTGCCTGACCGGCCAGGCGGAGGGCGCAAGGCGTTGCCGTGCCTGTGGCAGCCCCCGCCTCGTCTACCATCCGGAGCTCTACCGGCTGACGCTCGCCCATATCGATTGCGACGCCTTCTATGCCTCGGTGGAGAAGCGCGACAATCCCGACCTCGTCGACAAGCCGGTGATCATCGGCGGGGGAAAGCGCGGCGTCGTGTCGACCGCCTGCTACATCGCCCGCATTCACGGGGTGCGCTCGGCCATGCCTATGTTCAAGGCGCTGGAGGCCTGTCCGCAAGCCGTGGTGATCAAACCGGACATGGAAAAATACGCCCGGGTCGGCCGCCAGGTCCGGACCATGATGGAGGAACTGACACCGCTGGTTCAGCCGCTGTCGATCGACGAAGCGTTTCTCGAGCTCAAGGGGACCGAGCGGCTGCATCACGACCCACCGGCGCGGGTGCTGGCGCGCTTTGCCCGGCGCGTGGAGACGGAGATCGGCATCACGGTCTCGGTCGGTCTTTCCTATTGCAAGTTCCTGGCCAAGGTTGCATCCGACCTGCAGAAGCCGCGCGGCTTCTCGGTGATTGGCGAGGCCGAGGCGCTGTCCTTCCTCGCCCCCCGTCCGGTCACGACAATCTGGGGTGTCGGCAAGGCCTTTGCCGCGACGCTGGAGCGCGACGGGATCCGCACGGTCGGCCAATTGCAGACGATGGAGGAAGGCGACCTGATGCGCCGTTACGGCACGATGGGGCAGCGGCTGCTCCGTCTGTCGCGCGGTATCGACGACCGCGACGTCCATCTCAATGACCCCGCCAAGAGTGTTTCGGCCGAGACCACCTTCTTCGATGACATCTGGCATTTCGAGGATCTGGTGACGCACTTGCGGGCGCTGTCGGAGAAGGTCGCTTGGCGATTGAAGAAGAGCGGCATTGCCGGTCAGACTGTCGTCCTGAAACTCAAGACCGCGGACTTCAAGGGACGGACGCGCAATCGCCGTCTCGACGATCCGACGCAGCTGGCTGACCGGATATTCCGCACCGGACTGGCACTGCTGGAAAAGGAAGCCGACGGCACGCGCTTTCGCCTGATCGGCATCGGCGTGACGGACCTGCAGGGGCAAGCGCTCGCCGACCCGCCGGATCTCGTCGACGAACAGGGGCGGCGGCGCGCGGCCGCCGAGGCGGCCATGGATAAACTGCGCGAAAAATTCGGCAAGGCAAGCGTACAGACCGGCTATACCTTTCCGGTGAAGGACAGGACGGGAGAGCGATAAATTATACTTGAGGTTTCAAGCCGATTTAACAAATTGTGAAGGAGGCGAGCAAAATATCAAGTTCACCTGACCTACACGAGTTCGTGAACATCGATTTCTCTTCAAACTTTCCTTAATTTTGGAATTATAGTCTGTGGAAATTCGTATTGCGTAGGGGGTCTCGTATAATGCTCAAGTCACTGGCTGCTTCACTCGGCCTCCTGTCCGCGACCATTCTCGCCCAACCGGCTCTCGCGGGCGGCGGCGAGGCGCTGCAGATCTTCGTGTCGAAGGCCGAGCAATCGCTGACCGTGTATGACGGCGATCGGGTGGTCGCAACCTCGAGGGTATCGACCGGCAAGCCCGGCCATTCCACGCCGTCCGGCATTTTCTCGATCCTGGAAAAGCGCAAGTATCACGAATCCAATCTCTATTCGAACGCACCCATGCCATGGATGCAGCGCATCACGTGGTCCGGCGTGGCCCTGCACGAATCAAGCAGCGTACCCAGCTATCCAGCCTCGCACGGCTGCATCCGCTTGCCGCGAGCCTTCGCCAAGGACCTGTTTGCGATGACCGAGCGCGGCGCGCATGTGATCATCACCGACCAGCCGGTCGCGCCCGTCTGGCTCGAGCATGCGGCACTGTTCTCACCGCGCATTCCCGCACAGGAAGGCCAGTTGCTCTCCGATGCAGAATTGCGGCCCACGACGATCGACGCCTCGCTGAAGCCGGTCGAGGTGGCGATGGCCGATGTGCTGCCGAAAGCCGGGGCGACGGCCAAGGTCGTGCTCAAGGACGAGCCGCCGCTTCGCATCCTCATCACACGGCGCGGCCAGCGCGAAACACTGCTCGACGCGCAGGCGCTGCTGGGCGAACTCGGCTTCGACGCCGGCGTTCCCGACGGACATATCGGCAAACTGACCATCTCGGCCGTCAACGGCTTCAAGCGCTGGAAAGGTCTCGACACCCGTGGCGAACTGGTCACGGCCGAATTCCTCGACGCGCTTTACCAGAGCGCCGGCAAGGGCCAGCCGCCGCTCGGACAGATCATGGTGCGGCAGAAGTTCAAGCCGATGTTCGAGGCGCCGGTCACGATCGCCGATCCGCATGTCGCACTCGGCACGCATCTCATCGAGGCCGTCGACGTCGACCGCTATGGCGGCAAGGCCGCCTGGCGGGCGGTAACGCTCGACAATCACATCTCGAAGACGACGGCCAAGCGGCTCGGCATCACAAGGCCGTCCGGCGACGCCACCATCGACAACGCCGCGGCCGCGCTCGACCGGATCACCATCCCCGACGACATCCGCCACCGGATCGAGACACTGATGAGCGAAGGGACCTCGCTGACCATCTCGGATACCGGCATCGGACCTGAAACCGGCCCCGGCACGGACTTCATCACCATCACCCACCGCGCGCCCAAGGCCTGAGCCCCGGCGGCTCAGACCAGTTCGACGTCGATCACGCCCGGCGCGGAGCGCATGGCGGCGGCGATTTCCGGAGAAATTCGGTATTTCTCGGTGAGTTCCACCTCGATCTCGCGCTGGCCGTCGTCCTTGATGACGATGAAGGAGACAAGGCCGTCGCCGCGGGTGTTGAGATGGGCGGCGACCGTCTTCAGCGGGCCGGAATCGCGCACATAGACGCGCAGCGCCTTCTGCATCTGGACCGATTTCTCCTCCAGCGACTGGGCCGTCTGGATGCGCAGCCCGATGCCTTCCGGCCGTTCCTCGGCGGCCACCGTGATGACCAGCGACTTGCCCGATTCGAGCAGGTCGCGGTATTGGTTCAACCCTTCCGAAAACAGCACGGCTTCATATTGTCCCGACGCATCGGAGAAGGTGACGATGCCCATCTTGTTGCCGGTGCGGGTCTTGCGTTCCTGTCTTGCGATCACGGTGCCGGCCAGCCTGCCGGCGGTCGCGCCCTGGCGAACCGACTGGGAAAAATCGGCGAAATTCTGCACCCGCAGCTTGTCGAGCAGCGACCGATAGGAATCGAGCGGGTGCGCCGTCAGGTAGAAGCCGAGCACCTGGAATTCGCGCATCAGCTTTTCCGACGGCAGCCAGGCCGTATAGCCCGGGAAGGAGATGCGCTCCGGTCCGCTCGCGGCACCTGAGCCGAACATGTCCGACTGGCCGCTTACTGCATTTTCCTGGGCACGCTGGGCATAGCCGAGGATACGGTCGAGGCCGCCCACCAGCTCGGCCCGGTCGCGGCCGAAGCAATCGAAGGCTCCGGCGCAGATCAGGCTTTCGAAGACCCGGCGATTCACCTGCTTCGGATCGATCCGCAGGCAGAAATCCTCGATCGATTCGAAAGGCCTGTCGCCGCGTACGGCAACGATGTGCTCGACCGCCGAATCGCCGACGCCCTTCAATGCGGCGAGCGCATAGAAGATCCGGTTCGGGCCCGCCTGGAACTGACGGAACGAGGTCTGAACCGAAGGGGGTACGATCTCGATGCCGAGACGGCCGGCATCCTGGCGGAAGTCGTTGAGCTTTTCCGTGTTCGCCATGTCGAGCGTCATCGAGGCGGCGAGGAACTCGGTCGGATAATGCGCCTTCATGTAGGCGGTCTGGTAGGAGACGATGGCGTAGGCTGCGGCGTGCGACTTGTTGAAGCCGTAGTTGGCGAACTTGGCGAGCAGTTCGAAGATGTTTTCCGCCTGCGGCTTGGACACGCCGTTCTTCATCGCGCCATCGACGAAGCGGGCGCTCTGCTGGTCCATCTCCGCCTTGATCTTCTTACCCATGGCACGACGCAGAAGGTCGGCTTCACCGAGCGAATAGCCCGACAGAACCTGGGCGATCTGCATGACCTGTTCCTGGTAGACGATAACCCCTTGCGTCTCCTTCAGCAGGTAGTCGATCTGCGGGTGGATGGAGGCAATCTCCTCCTCGCCGTGCTTTCGCGCGTTGTAGACCGGGATGTTCTCCATCGGACCCGGTCGATAGAGCGCGACGAGCGCGATGATGTCCTCGATGCAGTCGGGCCGCATGCCGATCAGCGCCTTGCGCATGCCGGCACTTTCCACCTGGAACACGCCCACCGTTTCGCCGCGCGACAGCATTTCATAGGTCAGCTTGTCGTCGAGCGGGATCGCCGCCAGATCGACCTTGATGCCGCGCTGCTCGAAGACGAAATCGACTGCCGTCTTCAAGACGGTCAGGGTCTTCAGGCCGAGGAAGTCGAACTTGACGAGGCCGGCCTGCTCGACCCACTTCATGTTGAACTGGGTGACCGGCATGTCGGAGCGCGGGTCGCGATACATCGGCACGAGCTTCGACAGCGGTCGGTCGCCGATGACGATGCCGGCGGCGTGGGTCGAGGCGTGGCGGTAAAGTCCCTCGATCTTCTGGGCGATGTCGAGCAGCCTCGCCACCACGGGCTCTTCCTCGGCCGCCTCGCGCAGCTTCGGCTCCTCCTCGATGGCCTTCGACAGCGGGGTCGGATTGGCGGGATTGTTCGGCACCAGCTTGCAGATCTTGTCGACCTGGCCATAGGACATTTCCAGCACGCGGCCGACGTCGCGCAAGGCCGCGCGGGCCTGGAGCGAACCGAAGGTGATGATCTGCGCCACCTGCTCGCGGCCATACTTCTGCTGCACGTAGCGGATCACCTCTTCGCGGCGATCCTGGCAGAAGTCGATGTCGAAGTCGGGCATCGACACGCGTTCAGGATTGAGAAAGCGCTCGAACAGCAGCGAGAATCGCAAGGGATCGACGTCGGTGATGGTCAGCGCATAGGCGACCAGCGAGCCCGCGCCGGAACCACGGCCCGGACCGACGGGAATGTCGTGCTGCTTGGCCCATTTGATGAAGTCGGCAACGATCAGGAAGTAGCCCGGAAACTTCATGCGCTCGATGACGCCGAGTTCGAACTCCAGCCGTTCGCGATAGTCCTTCTCCTCATAGCCCGGCGCCATGCCGAGCGCCGCCAGCCGTCCGTCCAGCCCCTCCTCCGCCTGACGGCGCAATTCCAGCGCCTCGGCGCGTTCGGCCTCCTGCGGATCGTCGGTGCCGCCGGTAAAGCGCGGCAGGATCGGCTTGCGGGTATCGAGCACGAAGGCACAGCGGCGGGCAATCTCGACCGTATTGGCCAGCGCCTCGGGCAGATCGGCAAACAGCGCCTGCATTTCCTTGCGGCTCTTCAGATAGTGATCCGGCGTCAGGCGGAAACGGCTGTCGTCCGAGACGATCGCATTGTGAGCGACCGCCATCAGGGCATCGTGGGCCTCGTAGTCGTCGCGCGACGGGAAGAAGGCTTCGTTGGTGGCCACCAGCGGCAGGTCGTGCTCATAGGCCAATTGCACCATGCGTCGCTCATGGCCGCGATCATAGTCGCCATGACGCTGCACCTCGACATAGAGACGGTCGCCGAACAGACGTTTCAGCTCGCCCAACCGCGCCTCGGCCTGGGCTCGGTGGCCCTCCTTAAGGGCCAAATCGACCGGCCCCTTCGATGCCCCGGTCAGCGCCACCAATCCGTCGGTTCCCATCTCCTCCAGCCAGGACATGGCAATATGGACCGCCTGGGCCGAATCCCCACCGAGATAGGCGCGGCTGACCAGATCCACCAAGCGCTCATAGCCGGCGGCATCAGCCGCCAGAAGCACGATCGCCGGATAGGCGCTCACACCGGACTGGCCGGCGCGTTTTTCGCTGCCGCCATCCTCCATGTCGATCGACAACTGGCAACCGATGATCGGCTGGAGACCGTCGCCGAGCGCCTTTTGCGAGAATTCGAGCGCGACGAACAGGTTGTTGGTGTCGGTAATGGCGATTGCCGGCTGATCGTCGGCAACCGCTTTGCCGAGGATCTTCTTGAGCGGTAGCGCCCCTTCGAGCAGCGAATAAGCCGAATGCACACGCAGATGGACGAAGCCCGGCCCTGCGCCAAGCGGCTCTGTTCCATTCCCGCCCGCAACCATGTCAGCCATCGAACTCAATCCTCGTCACGCATCTGAATCAAGCGTGATTTTCCGCCGTGCGGGAGGCGAAGTCCAGAACAGTTTGGACCGAGATCGGGATCTCTACAGATATGCGAGGACCAAAGGGTACCAGCGGGGGAAAATCAAAGCGCCAGCATGATCACCGAGAGGCTGGCGACGAACATGGAAATCGAGGCGAATGCGGCAACGTCACGAAGAATTTCGGTCATGGCTCTCTCCTTACTCGTTATGTATCTTTTATGTTCGCTTTCTGTTCTAGTGTCAATACCAAATTAGGTCGGCCTCTCGCGTGACTTCGCGCCGGAGATCCGACAGACTGCGCATATAGGCTTTCGGGGGATGGGCAGTGATCAGGCAGTTCTTTTTGTGGCTTTCGGTGGGGCTGCTGCCGGCAATGGGTGTTCTTGCCCAGTCGTTTCCGGCCGAGCGGATTATCTCCGGAGCGTCCGGCGACTGGAACAAGGACGGAGCGGCGGATCTGGCCCTGCTCGTTGCCCCCGGCAGCGATGACGAGGTAATCGGAATTTATCTCTATGTCACGGAGCGCGATCGCGGCCTGCTGAAGCTGGTGACATCCGCACCGGACAAAGTCTGGGGCAATTCCAGACTGGACGGCTTCTATGGCCAGGATCCGGCGATCACAGCACTCGCAAACGGCTCCATCGCGGTGATGTCGCAAAACTCGGCAATCGGCCGCAACCGCTGGGAAAGGACCCTGACACTTGCCTATCGCGAGAACCGGTTCATCGTCGCCGGCTACACCTACACCTACCATGACACGCTTGATCTCGATGACAGCGGCTCCTGCGACTACAATGTCGTGACCGGCAAGCTCAAGCGGGACGAAACCGCGCAAAGCGTGGCCCCCAGGACCGTGTCGGTCGAGGATTGGACGGACGAGATCGGCAGCAAGGCTTGCGGGCTCCTCTAGACGGTCCCGCTCCCCCCGCCGACTATGCGACGAAATCGACGACCTTTCCGTCGATCAGCGTCACGCAGCGATCCATCCGGCGCGCCAGTTCGTGATTGTGGGTGGCGATCAGGGCAGCGAGGCCGGACTGGCGCACCAAGGCTTCCAGCGCGGAAAACACATAGGAAGCCGTCTCCGGATCGAGGTTTCCAGTCGGCTCGTCGGCGAGCAGGACGAGCGGCGCATTGGCAACGGCGCGGGCGATGGCAACGCGCTGTTGCTCGCCGCCCGACAATTCCGCGGGGCGGTGTTCGCCGCGATGGCCGATCCGCATGTAGTCGAGCAATTGCGAGGCGCGTTCGCGGGCCTCCTCGCGCGAAAGACCGGCGATCAGCTGCGGCATCATGATGTTCTCCAATGCGGAGAACTCCGGCAGCAGGTGATGGAACTGGTAGACAAAACCGACCGAGTGGCGCCGCATCGCGGTGCGACGCTCATCCGAGAGATCGTGGCAGGCCACGCCGCCGAGAGTCACTTCGCCCGCATCGGGATGCTCGAGCAATCCGGCCACGTGCAGGAGCGTGGACTTGCCCGTACCCGAGGGAGCGACCAGGGCGACGGTCTCCCCGCTCCTCAGGCTGAAGTCGGCGCCCTTGAGGATACTGAGTGTGGTTTCGCCCTGCCCGTAATGGCGGTCGATGCCCGAGAGCGAAAGAACGGTATCGGAAGGCATGAAGCGGTATCCTTATTCGTAGCGCAGGGCTTGGACCGGATCGAGGCGCGAGGCGCGCCAGGCCGGGAAGATCGTCGCCAGGAAGGACAGGCTGAGTGCCATGACGACGACGGACACCGTCTCACCGACATTCATGTCGGCGGGAAGCTTGCTGAGGAAATAGAGCTCCGGGTCGAACAGAACGGTGCCCGAGACCCAGGAGAAGAAACCACGGATCGATTCGATGTTGAGACAGACGACCACGCCGAGCACGACGCCGGCAAAGGTGCCGGTCGCACCGATCGCCGCCCCGGTCATGAAGAAGATCCGCATGATGGCATTGGCGCTCGCCCCCATGGTGCGCAGGATGGCGATGTCGCTCGACTTGTCCTTCACCAGCATGATCAGGCCGGAGATGATGTTGAGGGCAGCGACCAGCACGATCAGCGTCAGGATCATGAACATCACGTTGCGCTCCACCTGCAGGGCGGAGAAGAAGGTCTGGTTGCGCTGGCGCCAGTCGGTGATGAAGATCTGCCGGCCAGCGGCCTCCTCGATCTTCGGCCGCATCTCGTCGATCGCGTCCGGGTCCGAAACGAACAGCTCGATCGACTGAACCAGGCCTTCGGCGTTGAAATAGAGTTGCGACTCCTCAAGCGGCATGTAGATGATCGAGGCGTCATATTCCGACATGCCGATTTCGAACACACCCGAGACAGGATAGGCCTTGACGCGAGGATTGACCCCGAGCGGCGTCACGTCGCCCTCCGGCGAGACCAGCGTGATCGTGTCGCCGGCCGTGATGCCGAGATCGGCGGCCATGCGCGAGCCGACCAGCACGCCCTGCCCCGCGGCAAACCCGACCAGGTCACCGGCGCGGATATTGGCGGAAACGGTAGTGAGCTTGGTCATGTCCTCGGAGCGGATGCCACGCACCAGAGCGCCGGTTCCGGCCCCGGCGCGGCCGGAGGCGAGCGTCTGGCCCTCGACCAGCGGCAGCGCCATGGTAACACCCGGAACGGCGGAAAACTTCGTCGCCAGCTCCGCGTAGTTCTCCAGCGGACCGTCGACCGGCTGGACGATCATGTGACCGTTGATTCCAAGGATGCGGGAAATCAGTTCGGTGCGAAACCCGTTCATCACCGCCATGACGATGATCAGCGTCGCCACGCCCAGCATGATGCCGACGAAGGAGAAGCCGGCGATCACCGAGATGAAGGCCTCCTTGCGCCGGGCGCGCAGATAGCGCCAGGCCACCATGCGCTCGAAACCGGAGAAAGGCCGCGCGGCCTTATCCCCATCCGGAGCGGCCGTCTCGTTGGCGGAGGCTGCACTCGTCATTTCGTCTCCTCGCTCGGTCTTACCCGACCAGCTTGTTGATGGCCGCTTCGATCGTCAACGTCTCGCGGGCGCCGGTCTTGCGGTCCTTGATCTCGATCTCGCCATTGGCGACCGAGCGGGGCCCGGCAATCAGCTGCACCGGAACGCCGATCAGGTCGGCGGTCGCGAACTTGGTGCCGGCGCGATCGTCGGTATCGTCGTAAAGCACGTCCTTGCCGGCCTTGGAAAGCGCCGCGTAGAGCCGCTCGCAGGCGGCATCGCAGGCCTCGTCACCGACCTTCATGTTGATCACGACGCAATCGAACGGCGCGACCGAATCCGGCCAGATGATGCCGTTCTCGTCATGCGAGGCTTCGATGATGGCGGGAACAAGGCGGGTCGGGCCAATGCCGTAGGATCCCATGTGGACAAGGTGCTCCTTGCCGTCCGGCCCTTGCACCTTGGCGCCCATCGGCTCGGAATATTTGGTGCCGAAATAGAAGATATGGCCGACCTCGATGCCGCGAGCCGAGAGGCGATCGGCTTCGGGGATAGCATTGAAGGCTGCTTCGTCGTGCATTTCCGAGGTAGCCGCATAGACCGAGGTCCACTTGTCGAAGATCGCCTGCAGACCGGCGACATCGTCGAAATCCGTATCTTCCGCCGGAATGTCGAAATTAACGAAGCTCTTGTGGCTGAAGACTTCCGACTCACCGGTCTCGGCAAGAATGATGAATTCATGGCTGTGATTGCCGCCGATCGGGCCGGTGTCGGCGCGCATCGGGATGGCGCGCAGGCCGAGGCGGGAGAACGTCCGCAGATAGGCGGCGAACATCTTGTTGTAGGAGTGGATCGCGTCGTCCTGGGTCAGGTCGAAGGAATAGGCATCCTTCATCAGGAACTCACGCGAACGCATCGTACCGAAGCGCGGACGGATCTCGTCGCGGAACTTCAGCTGGATGTGGTAGAGGTTCAGCGGCAGGCTCTTGTACGACTTGACATAGGACCGGAAGATATCGGTGACCATTTCCTCGTTGGTCGGACCGTAAAGCATAGGACGATCCTGGCGGTCCTTGATGCGCAGCATCTCCTTGCCGTAGTCCTCGTAGCGACCGCTTTCCTGCCAGAGTTCTGCCGACTGCAGGGTCGGCATCAGAAGTTCGATGGCGCCGGCGCGGTTCTGCTCTTCGCGAATGATGCCGTTGACCTTGTCGAGCACGCGCTTGCCGAGCGGCAGCCAGGAATAGATCCCCTGGCTCTGCTGGCGGATCATGCCGGCGCGCAGCATCAGGCGGTGGGAGACGATCTCCGCTTCCTTGGGGTTTTCCTTGAGGATCGGCAGGAAATAGCGCGAAAGACGCATAACAGGTTCCAACAGTTTAGGATTCCGCAAGAAGCGGAATCAGCCATGACGACGGTGTTTCTCGAAGCGTTCATAGCGGTTTCCCTCGCACAAGAAAACCCGGATGAACGTGGCCGCATGGTCACCCCACAGGCCTGTCGCGTGTCATGTCGGACAGCATGCTGGCAGGGATGGGACCGTCACGAAATGCGGAGTTTCAAGACCTCACCTGCGACATTTCCGGCGTGAACGATTTTTTCTCGGGACTGTAGCAATTTTGCAAAAAATGGGGTGACAAAGCGCACAAGTTGGGCTAGCGTTAGCCCACAAAACAGGCAGGAAGTTCAAATTCTTGCCAAATTCGCGGTCAAGTCTTGGGAGGATCAGATCTTAGGCGCGCTCGTTCGCAGCCCCTTAATTGGTGAAGGATCACGCGATACTTGAACAAGGTCTTCGGACCTTGTTTTTTTTTGCCCTTCAGAGATCTTGAGACATCAGACAGCGGTCGATGACGCGTTTTCCGTTGCGATGACAATGACTTAAGCGCTGCTTCTGAGGATTTGAATCAAGCGTCGCAGGCTTGTGCGACCCAGATTACGCTCCGGACCGACGCGGCCTTCAATCGAATTTGGGAAGGAAATTCGGCAGGCTGTCGAGGCCCACGCCGAAATAGGCCGTCGCGAGATACCAGCCGCCGTAGATGACGGCCGAGACGACAGTGGTGATCGCCACGACCTTGCCGCCGCGAAAACGTGCCGGCGCGCTCTCGACGCTTCCCGGAACGACATCGTCGGCCTCGGCCTGCGTCTTCATGCCGATCGGCAGGACGGCAAACAGCGTAATCCACCAGATGACGAAGTAGATCGCGAAAAACGACAGAATGGACAAGGTCTGGATCCTTCGGCTGGCCGGCGCCCACAGGGTGCCGGGTTCGACCGTCTTATAGGGTCACTGCGGGTTTCGCGCAAATGGCCGGTGGCGCCGGCTTAGACCTGCTCGAGTTCGATCAGCGTACCGTAGAAATCCTTCGGATGCAGAAACAGCACCGGCTTGCCGTGGGCGCCGATCTTCGGCTCGCCACCGCCAAGCACGCGTGCACCGCCGCTTGCCAGTTGATCGCGCGCGGCCAGGATATCCTCGACCTCGTAGCAGATGTGATGCATGCCGCCGCCCGGGTTCTTGGCGAGGAAGGCGGCGATCGGCGAGTCGGCGCCGAGTGGCTCGAGCAGTTCGATCTTGGTGTTGGGCAGTTCGACGAAGACCACCGTTACGCCGTGTTCCGGCAGAGCCTGCGCCTGCGAAACATGGGCGCCCAGCGTATCGCGATAGGATGCGGTGGCGGCAACGAGATCCGGAACGGCGATGGCGACGTGGTTGACGCGTCCAAGCATGACAAGCTCCCTAAGAGACGAAACACGGCGAAGCTATAGCAGCTTCGCCGCGAAGATCAGTCAGACTTTGGTCACGAACACGGTGACGATCGGCTTCTTGCCCCAGGCATCGTTGGCCGTGCCGCGCACCGCCCGCCGAATGCTCTCGCGCACCATTTCCAGGTCCTTGCGCCGCGCACGCGGAATGCTCTCGACCGCGCCGAGCACCGCGTCATAGAGGGTGTCCTCCATGGACTCACCCTCCTGGTCGTATTGCGGCAGGCCGAAGGTGACGAGTTCCGGATCGCCGAGGAATTCAAGGCGAGCATCCAGCACGACGTTGACGGCGACGTGACCGACATAGGACAGCTTGCGCCGGTTGCCGATGCCCATCTCGTCGAGATTGCCGATGAGCTTGCCATCCTTGTAGATGCGGCCGTGCGGAACCTGGTCGATGACCTCGGCTTCGCCCGGAGCCAGCCGGAGCATATCACCATTTCGCACGCGCGGTACGCTCTTGATGCCGGCCTGCTCGGCCAGTTCGGCCTGGGAAATCAGGTGGGCGGCTTCACCATGTACCGGCACGAGGATCTGCGGCCGCGTCCATTCGTACATCTGCAGCAGTTCGTTGCGCCGCGGGTGGCCCGAAACATGGACCAGCGCTTCGCTGTCGGTGACGATATGGATGCCCTGCTCCATCAGACCGTTCTTGATCTCGATGATCGCCTTCTCATTGCCCGGAATGGTGCGCGACGAGAAGACCACGGTGTCGCCGGCGGTCAGCGCCACATTGCGCATCTCGTCGCGGGCGATCTTGGCGAGCGCCGCGCGGGGTTCGCCCTGGCTGCCGGTGAGGATGATGACGACCTTGTCGCGCGGGATGAAACCGAACTCGTCTTCGGCGATGAAGGGCTTCAAGCCTTCCATGATGCCGAGATCGTCGGCGACCGCGCAGACGCGCTTCAGCGACGAGCCGAGCAGCAGCACTTCGCGGCCGGCGGCTTCGGCAGCTTGCGCGATCGAGCGGATACGCCCGACATTCGACGAGAAGGTGGTGATCGCGACGCGGCCCTCGGCCGCCTCGATGATCTGGCGAAGCCCTTCTGAGACCTGTTCCTCCGAGGGCGATACGCCGTCGCGCATGGAATTGGTGCTATCGCACATGACGGCCAGCACGCCCTCGTCGCCGAGTGCGCGGAAGCGCGCTTCATCGGTCAACGGGCCGAGCGACGGGTGATGGTCGATCTTCCAGTCGCCAGTGTGGATGACATTGCCGAGCGGCGTGCGGATGACCAGCGACATCGGCTCGGGGATCGAGTGGTTGACGCCGACGGCCTCGATCGAGAACGGGCCGACATTGATCACGTCGCCGGCCTTGAACGGTGTCACCGGAATCTTTGCCCGGCTGCCTTCGTAGTCCCGCTTGGCTTCCAGCATGCCGGCGGTGAAGCCCGAGCCGTAGACGGGGACGTTAAGGCCCGGCCAGATGTCGTTGAGGCCGCCATAGTGGTCCTCATGCGCATGGGTGATGATGATCGCCTTGAGCTTGTTCTTGCGGGCGGCGATGAAGCTGACATCGGCAAGGACGAGATCGACGCCCGGCAGGTCCGGACCCGGGAAGGTCACGCCGCAATCGACCATGATCCATTCGCGGTTCGACGGTGCGCCATAACCGTAGAGTGCGAGGTTCATGCCGATTTCGCCGACGCCGCCCAGCGGCACGAACACCAGTTCTTCGTTCTTAGCCATTCTTTCCTTGATCCAGTTCACCCGAAAAAGACGTCGCCAGCGGCGATCGCCATGCGGCCTTCGTCGCCGCGGTCGAGTATCAGCATGCCTTTATCATCGATTCCGCAAAAGTAACCGGAAATCGACCGGTCCGGCAGGTTCACCGTAATTTTTTCGCCGATGCCGCAGGCGACCGCCCGCCATCGTTCGACGATGCCGGCGATCCCCCTGCCCTCGTCCCAGATCGCCAGCATGTCGGCCATGCTGGCAAACAGGTGGGCAAACAATTCCGGAGGCGAGACAAAGACCCCGTGATCGTTGAGCGAGGTGACGGGATAGGCGGTGTCGTCCGGCTTGGCGCGTATGTTGATGCCGATGCCGATCACCAGTGCGTAACGCCCGTCGGCAAGTCGCTCGCCCTCCAGCAGGATGCCGCAGGTCTTGCTTCGACCGATCAGGATGTCGTTGGGCCACTTGACTTCGAGCGGCGGCGCATCGGCGGGAAGCACCTGGCGGATCGCGCCATGAACGGCCAGCGCCACGGCGAGCGGCAGTGACGCCATTCGCTCCAGCGGCGCCGGGTCGATCAGCAGCAACGACGCATAGAGATTGCCGGGTTCCGACAGCCAGGTTCGGCCGCGACGTCCGCGCCCTCCCGTCTGGCTGTCGGCCGTGATCCAGAGGAAACCGAAATCGCCCGCGCGAGCGCGGGCGAGGCATTCCGTGTTGGTCGAGGCAACGGCGCCCAGGGCCTCATGCCGGAAGTCGTCCAGCGACAACCGGCGCTGTCCGCGGCCCTCGCTCAATTAAAGAGCGTCTTGGCAGCCGCTTCGGCGGCCGTGCCGAGCGGTCCACCGACCAGCACATAGCCGACGACGAACAGACCCGAAAGGCCGAAGACGAGGCGGAGTTCGCCGGCGATGCGCGAGAACTCGCCCCTGGCTTCGTCGAACCACATGACCTTGACGATGCGCAGATAGTAGAAGGCGCCGACGACGGAGGCCAGAACGCCGATGATGGCCAGCGCATAGAGCTTGGCTTCGATGGCGGCGACGAAGACGAAGTACTTCCCGAAGAAGCCCGCCAGCGGAGGAATGCCGGCCAGCGAGAACATCAGCGCGGTCAGTACGACGGCCATGAACGGCTTGGTGGTCGAAAGGCCGGCAAGGTCATCGATGTTTTCGACATTGCCGCCTTCCTTCTGCTTCATCGCCATGATGCAGGCGAAGGTGCCGAGCGTCATGATCAAGTAGATCAGCATATAGGTGATGACGCCGCTGACGCCCGTCTCCGTGCCGGCAGCCAGGCCCACCAGTGCGTAGCCCATGTGGCCGATCGAGGAATAGGCCATCAGTCGCTTGATGTTGCGCTGGCCGATCGCGGCAAACGAGCCGAGCAGCATCGAGGCGATCGCGATGAACACGATGATCTGCTGCCATTCGGCGAAGACCGGCAGGAAGGCGTCGATGACGATGCGGACGACGATCGCCATGGCACCGATCTTCGGGGCAGCGGCGAGGAAGGCCGTGACCGGGGTCGGGGCGCCCTCGTAGACGTCCGGCGTCCACATGTGGAACGGCACGGCCGAGATCTTGAAGGCAAGGCCGGCGAGGATGAAGACGAGGCCAAAAATCAGGCCGAGGCCCGGCTCGCCGGCGGCCATCACCGCGGCAATCTCGTCAAAGCCGATATTGCCGGTAAAACCATAGACCAGCGACATGCCGTAGAGCAGCATGCCCGACGACAGCGAACCGAGAACGAAATACTTCAGGCCGGCTTCGGTGGAGCGCAGGCTGTCGCGGTTGATGGCGGCGACGACGTAGAGCGCCAGCGACTGCAATTCGAGCGACAGATAGAGCGCGATGAGGTCATTGGCCGAGATCATCAGCATGATGCCGAGGGTGGCCAGAACCAGCAGGACCGGAAATTCGAACTTGTCCAGATGATCGCGACGGGCGTGACCGACGGCCATGATCATCGCGGTGATCGAACCGATCAGGGCGAGCGCCTTCATGAAGCGGGCAAAGCCGTCCGCCTTGTAGGCGCCGCCGAAGGCCTCGCCCTGGGCAGGAACCAGCATCATCCACAGGCCCGAAGCGATCAGCAGTGCAACGGCGAGCCCCATGACGGTCGTTGCCGACTTCTGACCGGAAAAGACGCCGACCATCAGCAGCACCAGGGCACCGACCGCAAGGATCAGTTCCGGCATGATCAGGTGCAGACTAGCGAGGAGTGTTTCAGGGGTCATGTCCAAAGGATCCTGTCGTCAGTTCGCGATGAGCGCAACGGATTGCGCTGCCTGCAGTGCGGCTTCGTAATTGTTCACGAGAAGGTCGACCGATGCGGCCGTGGCGTCGAAGATCGGAGCCGGATAGACGCCGAAGAAGATGGTCAGCGCGATCAACGGATAGAGGATGGCCTTCTCGCGCAGCGAAAGATCGAGCAGACCCTTGAGGCTTTCCTTCTCCAGCGCACCGAAGACGACACGGCGATAGAGCCACAAGGCATAGGCCGCCGAGAGGATGACGCCGGTGGCGGCAAACAGGGCAACCCAGGTATTGGCGCGGAAGACGCCGATCAGGGTCAGGAACTCGCCGACGAAACCGGATGTGCCAGGAAGACCGACATTGGCCATGGTGAAGACCATGAAGGCGACCGCATATTTCGGCATGTTGTTGGCGAGGCCACCATAGGCGGCGATCTCGCGGGTGTGCATGCGATCATAGATGACGCCGACGCAGAAGAAGAGCGCGGCCGAGACGAAGCCGTGGCTGATCATCTGGAAGATCGCGCCCTGCACGCCCTGGGTATTGGCGGCGAAGGTGCCCATGGTCACGTAGCCCATGTGCGCGACCGACGAATAGGCGATCACCTTCTTCATGTCGTCCTGCATCAGCGCCACCAGCGAGGTGTAGATGATGGCGATAACCGACAGCGTGAAGACCAGCGGGGCGAAATAGTCCGACGCCAGCGGGAACATCGGCACCGAGAAACGCAGCAGGCCGTAGCCGCCGAGCTTCAAGAGGATGCCGGCGAGGATCATCGATCCGGCGGTCGGCGCCTGGACGTGCGCATCCGGCAGCCAGGTGTGGACCGGCCACATCGGCATCTTCACGGCAAACGAGGCGAAGAAGGCGAGCCATAGCCAGGTCTGCATTTCGGCCGGGAACTTGTGGTTCAGCAACTGGGTGATGTCGGTCGTGCCGGCATTCCAGTACATGGCCATGATGGCGAGCATCATCAGCACGGAGCCGAGCAGCGTGTAGAGGAAGAACTTATAGGAAGCGTAGACGCGATCCTTGCCGCCCCAGACGCCGATGATGATGAACATCGGGATCAGGCCGGCCTCGAAGAACACGTAGAACAGCACGATGTCGAGCGAGACGAACACGCCGATCATCAGCGTTTCAAGGATCAGGAACGCGATCATGTATTCCTTGATGCGCTTCTCGACCGAAACCCAGCTGGCGAGAATGCAGAACGGCATGAGCAGCGTCGTCAGGATGACGAACAGCATGGAAATGCCGTCGACGCCCAAATGATAGGCGATGCCGGTGCCGAGCCATTCGGTCTTCTCGACCATCTGGAAGCCCGGGTTCGAGTTGTCGAAGCCGATCCAGATGAAGAGCGAGACGACGAAGGTGAAGACCGTCGTCAGAAGCGAGACATTGAGGATGTTGCGGCGGCCAAGGCTGGTGTCCTGGCGGGTCAGCAGCAGCAGCGCCACGCCAACCAGCGGCAGAAAGGTGACCGTCGAGAGAATAGGCCAATCGGTCATCAGAAGGAACTCCCGAGCATCATCCAGGTAACAAGGGCCGCAATGCCGATCAGCATCGCGAAGGCATAGTGGTAGAGGTAACCCGACTGCAGGCGGACCACGCGCTGGGTGAGGTCAGCGACGCCGGCGGCGACACCGTTCGGGCCATAGGCGTCGATGACGCCGATGTCACCCTTCTTCCAGAAGAAGCGTCCAAGGGCCTTGGCGGAACGGACGAACAGGAAGTCGTAGAGTTCGTCGAAATACCACTTGTTGAGCAGGAACTGGTAGAGAACGCGGTGCTGCTCGGCGAGGACCTTCGGCGTCGAGGGCGACTTGATATACATGTACCAGGCGGTGACGAAGCCGGTGAGCATGGCGACGAACGGGCTCCACTTGACCCACAGCGGTACGTGGTGGAACTCTTCGAGGATTTCGTTTTCCGGACCGGTGAACAGGGCACCCTTCCAGAATTCGTTGTATTCGTGGCCGAAGAAGTAGCCTTCGAAGACAACGCCGGCAAACACGGCGCCGAGCACCAGGACGACCAGCGGAAAGAGCATGACCATCGGCGATTCATGCACATGGTGCATGACATCGGCCGAAGCGCGCGGCTTGCCGAAGAAGGTCATGAAGGCCAGGCGCCAGGAATAGAAGCTGGTGAACAGCGCGGCGATGACGAGCAGCGTGAAGGCGAAGCCGGCGACGCTCGAATGCGAGGCATAGGCGCTCTCGATGATCACGTCCTTGGAGAAGAAGCCGGCAAAGCCGATCATCGTTCCGGGGATCCCGACGCCGGTCAACGCCAGCGTGCCGATGGTCATCGCCCAGAAGGTATAGGGGATGTGCTTGCGAAGGCCGCCCATGTAGCGCATGTCCTGCTCCCCGTCGACGGCATGGATGACCGAGCCGGCACCCAAGAACAGGAGCGCCTTGAAGAAGGCGTGGGTGAACAGGTGGAACACGGCGGCGCCGTAAGCACCAAGGCCGAGCGCGACGAACATGTAGCCGAGCTGCGAGCAGGTCGAATAGGCGATGACGCGCTTGATGTCGTTCTGCACCAGGCCGACGGTCGCGGCGAAGAAGGCGGTGATCGCACCGATCAGGGTGACGAAGGTCAGCGCATCCGGCGACAGTTCGAACAGCGGCGACATGCGCGCGACGAGGAACACGCCGGCGGTGACCATGGTCGCGGCATGGATGAGGGCCGAAACCGGGGTCGGGCCTTCCATGGCGTCCGGCAGCCAGGTGTGCAGCAGGAACTGCGCCGACTTGCCCATGGCGCCCATGAACAGGAGCAGGCAGACGGCGGTGATCGCGTGGCCCTTGTCGAGCGCCATGCCGAACAGGTTGATCACGACTTCCGTGCTTTCAGCACCTTCGGCCGGCAGATAGGTCTGGGTGGCGGCAAAAATCGTCTCGAAGTTGATCGAGCCGAACAACACGAAGATGCCGGAAATGCCGAGGATGAAACCGAAGTCACCGACGCGGTTGACGATGAAGGCCTTCATGGCGGCAGCAGCGGCCGACGGCTTCTTGAACCAGAAACCGATCAGCAGATAGGACGCCAGGCCCACGCCTTCCCAGCCGAAGAACATCTGCAGCAGGTTGTCGGAGGTCACCAGCATCAGCATGGCGAAGGTGAACAGCGAAAGGTAGGAGAAGAAGCGCGGCCGATGCGGATCGTGGTGCATGTAGCCGATCGAATAGAGGTGCACGAGGGTCGACACGGTATTGACGACCACCAGCATGACCGCGGTCAGCGTGTCGATCCTGAGCGACCATTCGACGTCGATGCCGCCGGACTGGATCCAGCGCAGGACGGAAACCTTGATGACCTCGTGGCCCTCGCCGTGACCGAGGCCGACATTGATGAAGACGATCCACGACAGGATGGCGACGATCACCATCAGGCCGGTGGTGATGTATTCCGAAGCCTTGGCGCCGATCTGGCGACCGAACAGGCCGGCGATGAGCGCGCCGATCAGCGGAAGAAAGACGATAGCCTTATAGATGAGCATAGCCGTATCAGCCCTTCATCACATTGACGTCTTCGACGGCGATCGAGCCGCGATTACGATAGAAGACCACGAGGATGGCGAGGCCGATCGCCGCTTCCGCCGCCGCCACCGTGAGGATGAACAGGGCGAAGACCTGGCCGACCAAGTCGTTGAGGAAGACCGAGAAGGCCACCATGTTGATGTTGACCGAAAGTAGGATGAGCTCGATCGACATCAGGATGACGATAACGTTCTTGCGGTTGAGGAAGATACCGAAGACGCCGAGCGTGAAAAGCAGTGCGCTGACTGTCAGGTAGTGGGAAAGACCGATTTCCATAATTCTTGCTCCTTGACCTCTCAGCTGCCTCAGATGCCCTGGCCCGGCTTGACCTTGACCACCTTGACGGCGGTCTCGGGCGTGCGGGCAACCTGGCGGGAGACGTCCTGCCGCTTGATGTTTTCACGATGGCGCAGCGTCAGCACAATCGCGCCGATCATCGCCACCAGAAGCACCAGGCCGGCGATCTGGAAGAAATAGACATAATTCGTATAGAGCACGTCGCCGAGGGCGGCGGTGTTGGTGCGTGCGTCAAGCGCCGGGATGGGCATGGTGATCGCTTCTGCGGCTTGCGGCGAAAGCGCGCTGCCGCCGATGACGATCAGAAGCTCCGCCGCGACGATCACACCGACCAGCGCGCCGACCGGGGCATATTTCAGCACACCGGAGCGCAGCTCGGCGAAATCGATGTCGAGCATCATCACCACGAAGAGGAAGAGGACCGCCACCGCGCCGACATAGACGACCAGCAGGATCATTCCCAGGAACTCCGCACCGATCAGGATGAACAGGGCCGAAGCGTTCACGAAGGTGAGGATCAGGAACAGGACCGAATGGACCGGGTTCCGCGCGGAAATGACCATGAACGCCGACGCCACAGCGACAAAGGCGAAGAGATAGAAAAAGAGAGCCTGAAGACCCATGTTGGTGCCTTTTCATCTTCCCCCGGGCGTGGGCTCCTGCCCTGCCGCCCGATGACGCTCAACCGGCATCCCCACCGATCAAGCGCCCCGTTTCAAATTCTGCCGCAGCGGAGGACACTCGTCCCTCGCCATGGCGCCGTCATGCCGCGGATCAGCGGTATGGCGAATCCAGCGCGATGTTGCGCGCGATTTCGCGTTCCCAGCGGTCGCCATTATCGAGCAGCCGGGCCTTGTCGAAGTAGAGTTCCTCGCGGGTCTCGGTGGCGAACTCGAAGTTCGGACCTTCGACGATCGCATCGACCGGGCACGCTTCCTGGCAGAAACCGCAATAGATGCACTTCACCATGTCGATGTCGTAACGCACCGTGCGGCGCGTGCCGTCATTGCGGCGCGGGCCGGCCTCGATGGTGATTGCCTGGGCCGGACAGATCGCCTCGCACAGCTTGCAGGCAATGCAGCGTTCCTCGCCGTTCGGATAGCGGCGCAGCGCATGCTCGCCACGGAAGCGCGGAGAGACCGGTCCCTTCTCGAAGGGGTAGTTGATCGTCGACTTGGGCGCGAAGAAATAGCGCATCGACAGGAAGAAGGCGCCGACGAACTCTTTCAGGAACAAGGAACTGACAGCCTGGGAAAGACTTGCCATCTTCAACCTCCAAATCTGCCGAATGAACGGATGGCCATGATTATGCCCACCCCATGATCTTCAGCACGAATGCAACGATGATGACCATGGCGAGCGAGAGCGGAAGGAAGACCTTCCAGCCGAGGCGCATCAGCTGGTCATAGCGGTAACGCGGGACGAAGGCCTTCACCATGGCGAACATGAAGAACACCATGGATGCCTTCAGGACGAACCAGATGATGCCCGGAACCCAGTTCAGGAACCAGACGTCGACCGGGGGCAGCCAGCCACCGAGGAACAGGATGGTGGTCATGGCGCACATCAGCACGATGGCGGCATATTCGCCGAGCATGAACATCATGTAGGGGGTGGAGCCGTATTCGACCATGAAGCCCGCGACCAGTTCCGATTCCGCTTCCGGAAGATCGAAGGGCGGGCGGTTGGTCTCTGCCAGTGCCGAGATGAAGAAGATCACGAACATGGGGAAGAGTGCCAGCCAGTGCCAGTCGAGGAACGAGTTCGGCAGGCCCGCCATGGTGCCGAGACCGTCGCGTTGGGCGTAGACGATGTCGGTGAGGTTCAGCGAACCGACGCACAGCAGGACCGTGACGATGACCAGGCCGATCGAGACTTCGTAGGACACCATCTGCGCCGCCGAGCGCAGCGCGCCGAGGAACGGGTACTTCGAGTTCGAAGCCCAGCCGCCCATGATGATGCCGTAAACCTCAAGCGAGGATATGGCGAAGATGTAGAGAATGCCGACATTGATGTTGGCAACCACCCAGTTGTCGGCGACCGGCACGACGGCCCAGGTGGCAAGCGCCAACGTCACCGAGACGAGCGGAGCCAGCAGGAAGACGCCCTTGTTGGCGCCGGCCGGAATGACCGGCTCCTTGAAGACGAACTTCAAAAGGTCGGCAAACGACTGGAACAGACCCCAGGGACCGACGACGTTCGGGCCGCGGCGCATCTGCACGGCTGCCCAGATCTTGCGGTCGGCCAGAAGGATGTAGGCAATGAAGACCAGGAGGGCGACCAGCAGCAGGAGCGACTGGCCGATCATGATGGCCGCCGGCCAGACATAAGTGGAAACGAAGCTATCCATGATCCCCTGCCCTTACTCTGCCGCAGCCTGGAAATTGTTGCGGGCCAACGCCGAGCACTCGGCCATGACGGCCGAAGCGCGTGCGATCGGGTTCGTCAAATAGAAGTCTTTGACCGGCGACGCAAACGCGGATTTGCTCATGCTCCCGGCTTTTTTCGCAAGTGCGGCAATTTCGGCACCGGCGCCCGGTGCGATCTCGTCGAGCGCGGCGAAATGCGGGTAGTCCGCGTAGAGCCTGGCGCGAAGAGCGCCCAGCGAATCAAACGGCAGCTTCTTGCCGAGCACATCGGAAAGGGCGCGAATGATCGCCCAATCCTCGCGGGCGTCGCCCGGCGCGAAGCCGGCGCGGTTGCCCATCTGGACGCGGCCTTCGGTGTTGACCCAGGTGCCCGACTTCTCGGTATAGGTCGCGCCCGGCAGGATGACGTCGGCATGGTGCGCGCCGTTGTCGCCGTGGCTACCGATATAGACGGTGAACTTCGCAGCCTTCCTGGTGAAGTCGAGTTCGTCGGCGCCCAGCAGGAACAGCACGTCCATCGAGGACAGCATGTCGCCGGCATTGGCACCGCCTTCGCCCGGCACGAAGCCGAGATCGAGGCCACCGACGCGCGAAGCGGCGGTGTGCAGAACGGCAAAGCCGTTCCAGTCTTCGCTAACGGCACCGACCGCATTGGCGAGAGCGGCGGCATTGGCCAGAACGGCAGCGCCACCGGCGCCGGCGATCGCGCCCTGGCCGACGATGATGAGCGGAGCCTTGGCGGCCTTCAGCTTCTCGACGAAGCCGTTCTTGCCCGACACCAGTTCGCCCAGCGTATCCGTACCGGCACCGAGATGCTCATAGGGATAGCGCATCTCGCCGCCCTCACCGATCACGCCGATCGGCAGGCCGCTGCGACGCCAGGCCTTGCGGATGCGGGCGTTGAGCACGGCCGCCTCGTAGCGCGGATTGGCGCCGATGATCAGGATGGCGTCGGCCGATTCGATGCCTTCGATGGTGGAATTGAACAGGTAGCTTGCGCGACCGAGCGACGGATCAAGTGCGGCCCCATCCTGGCGACAGTCGGTATTGGTGGAGCCGAGTGAATTGACGAGCGCCTTCAGCGCGTACATTTCCTCGACCGAGGCCAGATCGCCGGCGATCGCACCGATCCTGGCACCGGACGTCGCGGCGACAGCCGACTTGATCGCGGCGAAGGCCTCTGCCCAGGTCGCTGCCTGCAGGCGGCCATCACGGCGCACATAAGGGCGATCGAGGCGCTGGGTTTTCAGGCCGTCCCAGATGAAGCGGCTCTTGTCGGAGATCCACTCCTCGTTCACCTCGTCGTTGACGCGCGGCATGATGCGCATCACTTCGCGGCCACGGGTATCGACGCGGATCGCGCTGCCGAGCGCGTCCATGACGTCGATCGATTCGGTCTTGTTCAGTTCCCAGGGACGGGCGGTGAAGGCAAAGGGCTTGGAGGTCAGCGCGCCGACCGGGCAAAGGTCGACGACATTGCCCTGCAGCTCCGAGGTCATCGCCTGCTCGAGATAGGTGGTGATCTCGGCATCCTCGCCACGGCCGATCAGGCCGAGTTCGGCAATGCCGGCAACTTCGGTGGTGAAGCGGACGCAGCGCGTGCAGTGGATGCAGCGGTTCATCACGGTCTTGACCAGCGGGCCGATATACTTGTCCTCGACGGCGCGCTTGTTCTCGGTATAGCGCGAGCTATCCATGCCAAAGGCGATGGCCTGATCCTGCAGGTCGCATTCGCCGCCCTGGTCGCAGATCGGGCAATCCAGCGGATGGTTGATCAGCAGGAATTCCATCACGCCTTCGCGGGCCTTCTTGACCATAGGCGTGTTGGTGAAGACTTCCGGCAGTTCGCCGTTCGGGCCGCCACGGATGTCGCGCACGCCCATGGCGCAGGAGGCCGCCGGCTTCGGCGGGCCACCCTTCACCTCGACGAGGCACATACGGCAATTGCCGGCGACCGACAGCCGTTCATGGAAACAAAAGCGCGGGACTTCGGCGCCGGCTTCCTCGCACGCCTGCAACAGCGTGAAATGATCCGGGACTTCGATCTCTTTACCGTCGACTTTCAGCTTAGCCATATTCGCCTTCCTGCCTCACGCATAGTGCGCATTGCACCGCAGCTTTCGCCGCGGCAGGCGGAGCGGTCCAACCTGGATTGACCCGTCCCCGCCGTCTATTTCCCGATCCGCACCCCGCGTCGCGAGGCTGGACATCCGTTGTTCTTCGCCGACAGCAACCGCTCCCTGCAGAGCGCTTTGACCGGCGTTATTTCCTGCCGCGCGCCAGCTTGCGCGCCTGCCCCGCCCAATCGTCCCGAATGGCCCGGCCGTCAAGCCCGATTGCCGCGTCGAGCGCCTCGAGTTCCGCGGCGTCGAGCGCCGCCAGATCCGCAAAGCGCCGGATGCCGCGAGCATTGAGCACCTGTTCCAGCTTCGGGCCGATCCCTTCGATCTTCTTCAGGTCGTCGGCCCTGCCGTTTGCCTTTGCGGTCTTTGCCACGGTGACCGCCGCTGCCTTCTTCGGCGCCTCGGTCGTGATCGCAGCGCTACTGCGCCGTGCCGTCACCGGCTTTGCCGCTGCCGCGTTCGCCGTGGCCGGCTTCGGCGTGGCCGGCTTCAACGCCATCGGCTTTGCCGTCCTTGCCTTCGCCGGTCTGGACCGTGACGCCTTTGAAGGCTTCACGTCAGCGACAACGACGGGTTCGGCCGCCAAGCCTGCATCCTCGCCCTTGGCCTCGGCGTTCGCCTGCTCTTCCTCGAGCCTTCGGGCCAGCTTGCCGCTCGCCTCGAGCGCACCGTGCAGCGAGCCGAGGAAGACGCTCGTCATGTGCGTCGCAAGACCAAAACCGATCGCCGTGGCCGCGGCAAACGCCGCCGTCGGATGCGCCATCAGCGGGTGCAAGGGCGCGGCCGGCATGTCCTTCAGCGCATCGGCAAAACGATCGGAATCAGCCGGCTGTGCCGACCGCCCTTCCCCCGTCTTGTCTGGTGCCTTGGCCATCGCCGCTCGTTCCTTACTCGGCTGCTTCCATGACCACGCCATGCGCCATGGCGTGGCGTGTGTACTGATCGATCCGCGCCTCGATCTCCGGCCGGAAATTGCGGATAAGGCCCTGGATCGGCCAGGCGGCGGCATCACCGAGCGCACAGATGGTGTGGCCCTCGATCTGCTTGGTCACCTGGAACAGCATGTCGATTTCGCGCTTCTGGGCATTGCCCTTCACCATGCGCTCCATGACGCGCATCATCCAGCCGGTGCCTTCGCGACACGGCGTGCACTGGCCGCAGCTCTCGTGCTTGAAGAAGGCCGCGATACGCCAGATTGCCTTGATGATGTCGGTCGACTTGTCCATGACGATCATGCCGCCGGTACCGAACGACGACTTGACCTCGCGCAAACCGTCGAAGTCGAGCACCACGTCCATCATGTCCTCGGCCTTGACGACCGGGCAGGATGCGCCGCCCGGAATGACGGCGAGCAGATTGTCCCAACCGCCACGGATGCCGCCGGCGTGCTTTTCGATCATCTCGCGGAAGGTGACGCCCATGCTCTCCTCGACCGTGCACGGCCGGTTGACGTGGCCGGAGATCATGAACAGCTTGGTGCCGACATTGTTCGGGCGGCCGAAAGAAGAGAACCAGCCGGCGCCACGGCGCAGGATGGTGGGGGTAACGGCGATCGATTCGACGTTGTTGACCGTCGTCGGGCAGCCATAAAGACCCATATTGGCCGGGAACGGAGGCTTCAGACGCGGCTGGCCCTTCTTGCCTTCGAGGCTTTCGAGCAGTGCCGTTTCCTCACCGCAAATATAAGCGCCGGCGCCGTGATGGACATAGATGTCGATGTCATAGCCGAGCTTGTTGTTCTTGCCGAGCAGGCCGTAGTCATAGCACTCGTCGATCGCCGCCTGCAGGGCCTCACGCTCGCGCATGAACTCGCCGCGGACATAGATGTAGGCCGCGTGCGCCCCCATGGCGAAGGAGGCGATGACGCAGCCCTCGATCAGCGTATGCGGATCGTGGCGCAGGATGTCGCGGTCCTTGCAGGTGCCGGGTTCGGATTCGTCGGCATTGACCACCAGATAATGCGGACGGCCGTCGCTTTCCTTCGGCATGAACGACCATTTGAGGCCGGTCGGGAAGCCGGCGCCGCCACGGCCGCGCAGGCCCGAGGCCTTGACCTCGTTGACGATCCAGTCACGGCCCTTTTCAAGCAGTTGCTTGGTGCCGTCCCAATGGCCACGCGCCATGGCGCCCTTCAGGGACTTGTCCTTGAGGCCGTAGATATTGGTAAAGATGCGATCCTGATCTCTCAACATATCCTAACCCCTTATCGCGGCTTCTTGCCGAAGACCTTGATGTATTCGGCCTCGCCGCCCCGGGCGAGCGCCTCGGCCTGCTTGACCCAGTCGTCGCGCTCGATACGGCCTGCGAATTTCAGATAGCCGTCGACCCATTCGCGCTCGGCCTTATGCCAGCCGGCGATCTGGGCGAATGTGTAGATGCCGAGACCGTTTAGGATGCCTTCGATTTTCGGGCCAACGCCCGAGATCATCTTGAGGTCATCCGGCGTGGCCGGCTTGTCGATGCCCGCCGGACGGTTCTTGTCGTCCAGCGACGGCTGGGCGGCGACCGGTGCCTTCTGCGCTTTCGCGCCCTTGCCGGCGGCATCGGCGGCAGCAGTTTCGGAAATGGGTTCCTTGATCTCGTCGCTGGCCGGCTTTGCGCTCTTGCGCGCCGGCTTCACGTCGGGACCACCCGGCGTCGCGGACTTGCCATCGGCGGGGGACTTCAGCACGGGGTTGGTTTCATCCGTAGAGGTAACCACCCTTGCAGCATTGGCCGGCGGCACGGCCGCCTCGGCCACAGGTGCCGGCTCGATCTTCGCCTTCTGCACGACGATTTCTTCCGTCAGCGTCGTCGGTCCACCGGCCGGGGCCGAATAGATGCGATCGACCTGCGGACCGGGCGTAATGTCGGAGCCCTTGCCTGCCTGAAAACGATCGATGATGTGCTCAAGCTGGGTCGGCGTCAGGTCTTCATAAGAGTCCTTGAAGATCATCACCATCGGCGCGTTGACGCAGGCGCCCTGACATTCGACTTCTTCCCAGGACAGGGTACCATCCTCGTTGAGCTCGAACGGATCGTGATGGATCTTCGACTTGCAGACCTTGATCAGGTCCTCGGCGCCGCGCAGCATGCACGGCGTGGTGCCACAGACCTGGACGTGGGCGCGGGTGCCCACCGGCTTCAGCTGGAACTGGGTGTAGAAGGTCGCGACTTCCAGCACGCGGATATAGGGCATGGAAAGCTTGTCGGCGACGAATTCGATCGCCGCTCGGGTAACCCAGCCGTCCTGTTCCTGGGCGCGCATCAGAAGCGGAATGACCGCCGATTGCTGCCGGCCTTCGGGATATTTGGCAATCGTTGCCTCGGCCCAGACGGCATTCTCCTCGCTGAACGAGAAACCTACCGGCTGGAATTGATCTTCGGCTAGTCGACGAACGGACATTACTTCCTCACGCCTTGTCTCAGTTTATGGAACCACACCGCGAATTCGTCAGGGACGTGAATTCGCAGGCATAGGCCGAGTTTTCTTTCTGCAGGAATACGATCAGCTTGGAACCGTTGGAGACGGTGGACTTGATCTCGTAGCCCTGCTTGATGAGGTCACCCATCGATGTCGAGGAGCCGCTGGACGATACGCCTGAATCCTGCGCCTGCGCAAAGGCGGCGAACAAAAAGGCGGCGGTCGTCAGCAGCACGCGCATCATCAGCGGTCGACCTCGCCGAACACGATGTCGAGCGAACCGAGGATCGCCGAAATATCGGCAAGCTGGTGGCCGCGGCAGATGTAGTCCATCGCCTGGAGGTGCGCGTAGCCCGGCGCGCGGATCTTGCAGCGATACGGCTTGTTGGTGCCGTCCGATACGAGATAGACGCCGAACTCGCCCTTCGGGGCTTCCACCGCGGCGTAAACTTCACCCGCCGGCACATGGTAGCCTTCGGTGTAGAGCTTGAAATGATGGATCAGCGCTTCCATCGACCGCTTCATTTCGCCGCGCTTCGGCGGGACGACCTTGCCGTCGATCGAGGAGATCGGACCGGTCTTGGCATCGCCCAGCAGGCGATTGACGCACTGCTTCATGATCTTCACCGACTCGCGCATTTCGAACATGCGGATCAGGTAGCGGTCGTAGCAGTCGCCATTCTTGCCGACCATGATGTCGAAGTCCATGTCGGCATAGCACTCGTAGGGCTGCGACTTGCGCAGATCCCAGGCCGCACCCGAACCGCGGACCATGACGCCGGAGAAGCCCCAGGCCCAGCAATCCTCGAGGCTGACCACGCCGATATCGACGTTGCGCTGCTTGAAGATGCGGTTGCCGGTCAGAAGATCGTCGATGTCGTCGAGCTTGGCCGGGAACTGGTCGCACCACTTGCCGATGTCCTCGACCAGTTCATGCGGCAGGTCCTGGTGGACGCCACCCGGACGGATATAGGCCGAGTGCATGCGCGCGCCGCAGGCGCGCTCATAGAACACCATCAGCTTTTCGCGTTCCTCGAAGCCCCAGAGCGGCGGCGTCAGCGCGCCGACGTCCATGGCCTGGGTCGTGACGTTCAGGAGATGCGACAGGATACGGCCGATTTCCGAATAGAGCGCACGGATCAACTGGCCACGGATCGGGATCTCGACGCCGAGCAGCTTTTCGACCGCCAGCGAATAGGCATGTTCCTGGTTCATCGGCGCGACATAGTCGAGCCGGTCGAAATAGGGCAGCGCCTGCAGATAGGTCTTGGTTTCGATCAGCTTCTCGGTGCCGCGGTGCAGCAGGCCGATATGCGGGTCGACACGTTCGACGATTTCGCCGTCGAGTTCCAGGACCAGACGCAGAACGCCGTGCGCCGCGGGATGCTGCGGGCCGAAGTTGATGTTGAAGTTGCGGACGTTGTGTTCCGACATGACGATAACCTTCCGTCCCTACTGCTTCGCCTTCTCATCGCCCGGCAGCACGTAGTCCGTGCCTTCCCAGGGCGAGAGGAAGTCGAAATTGCGGAATTCCTGCTTGAGCTCGACCGGTTCATAGACGACACGCTTGGCGTTGTCGTCGTAGCGGACCTCGACGAAGCCGGTGGTCGGAAAGTCCTTGCGCAGCGGATGCCCCTCGAAACCGTAATCGGTGAGAATGCGGCGCAGATCCGGATGGTCGGTGAACATGATGCCGTACATGTCCCAGGCTTCCCGCTCGAACCAGTCGGCGCCGGGGAAGACGGAACAGGCGGACGGAACCGGCTTGTCCTCGTTGGTCTGGACCTTGACGCGGATGCGGAGATTCTGGCGCGGCGAAAGCAGATGGTAGACCACATCGAAGCGATCTGCGCGCTTCGGGTAGTCGACGCCGCAGATGTCGATCAGGTTGACGAACCCGCACTGCACGTCGTCGCGCAGGAAGGTGAGGAGCGCGATGACGGTCTCGGGCTTCGCCGTCAGGGTCAGCTCGTCGTAACGCATCTCCGAAGAGGCGATGAGCGCACCGCGCACCTCGGAGAGGTAGGATGCAAGCTCGTTCAGGGCTTCACTCATTTGTCTCGTCCCTTCGCCTTACCGTTCGATGGTGCCGGTGCGGCGGATCTTCTTCTGCAGCAGAAGCACACCGTAGAGCAGCGCCTCTGCCGTGGGCGGACAGCCCGGCACGTAGATGTCGACCGGCACGACGCGGTCGCAGCCGCGCACGACCGAATAGGAATAGTGATAGTAGCCGCCGCCATTGGCGCAGGAGCCCATCGAGATGACGTAGCGCGGTTCCGGCATCTGGTCGTAGACCTTGCGCAGCGCCGGCGCCATCTTGTTGGTCAGCGTGCCGGCGACGATCATCACGTCGGACTGGCGTGGGCTGGCGCGCGGCGCAAAACCGAAGCGCTCGACGTCGTAGCGCGGCATGGAGAGCTGCATCATCTCGACCGCACAGCAGGCGAGACCGAAGGTCATCCACATCAGCGAGCCGGTGCGGGCCCAGTTGATCAGCTCGTCGGTCGAGGTGACGAGAAAGCCCTTGTCGGCGAGCTCATTGTTGATCTCGCCGAAGAAGGCATCGTCAGAGCCGATCGGCTTGCCGGTATTGGGATCGATGATCCCCTTGGCCTGCGGCGCAACCAGCGTCGTGTTGGACTGGCTCACTCCCATTCGAGTGCCCCCTTCTTCCATTCATAAATAAAGCCGATGGTCAGCACACCGAGGAACACCATCATGGACCAGAAGCCGAACCAACCGATATCACCGAACGAGACCGCCCAGGGGAAGAGGAACGCGACTTCGAGGTCGAAGATGATGAAGAGGATCGACACCAGATAGAAGCGGATGTCGAATTTCATGCGCGCATCGTCGAAAGCGTTGAAGCCGCATTCATAGGCCGAGAGCTTTTCCGAGTCGGGCGCCTTGAAGGCAACGGCGAACGGCGCGATCAGCAGCGCCAGGCCGATTACGAGGGCAATACCGATGAAAATGGCAATCGGAACGTAGGAACTGAGCAGTTCAGTCATCATGTCCATCCCTGCTTGTATCGAATGCCGGGCGGCAGTTCGGGCACAAGGCCAACAAGCCGAAAAGAGTGTTGCAACGAGCCGTGGTTAGCGCAGCCGGCCCGGTTGCGCAAGACCGGCATCGGGCTTTTCACCCGATAGCGGGACCACATTACCAGCCGGTAAAAACCCTGTCGCGCGCAATCGGTATATTATGACCGTGCGGCGCAACAAAACACTGAATGAAGGAAATGGGAATGGCGCGAGTGACGGGGCTCGAACCCGCGACCTCCGGCGTGACAGGCCGGCACTCTAACCGACTGAGCTACACCCGCGCATTGATGGACCACCAAATTGGTGACCCGACCCTCAACGCCGCCCGCAAGAGCTTGACGGTAAGGTTAGGCTTTTTGAGAATGGCGCGAGTGACGGGGCTCGAACCCGCGACCTCCGGCGTGACAGGCCGGCACTCTAACCAACTGAGCTACACCCGCGCATTTCTCAAGGAAGCGTTGCCGCTTCGTTACGATCGGCTGGGCCGTTCGATGAGCGGCTAACTAAGGGGTTCGCTTATTGGTGTCAAGCGCGATCGAAGACAAATCCATGACGGAACGAAATTTGTTCGTGCGCCCTGGCGCCATCTCCAGACACCGGTGGAAAACCACCCTCGCCTGCCCCTCACGAAAAGCCTGCAAACCCGGCACTTCCCGTCTGAACCCGCCGTCGGGGCGGTAAAAAAATCAAAAAATCTTCACAAACACCCTTGCGGATTTTTCCCGATCCGCATAGATCACGGCCACCGACGCAGCGGGCCTTGCCCGACAATGCGGAAGGGCGATTAGCTCAGTTGGTAGAGCGCCTCGTTTACACCGAGGATGTCGGGAGTTCGAGTCTCTCATCGCCCACCATTCCCTTACAACGTAAATTTCGACCTTCATTCGCCGTTTCCGCGTCATGCCAGCAGCGTGCGCAAGCGCTTCTGCTCGGCCTCGTCCAGGGAGAAGCGCCACATCAGCGCGATGGCGGCCAGTTTCGGCAGAATCGGCAGCCAGGCATAGAGCGCGCCGAGTGCCTGCAACGCTGTCGCGCTCTGCGACGCAGCCGGGGCGGTCGAAAAGCTGGCAAGGCCCAGCAGCGGAAAGACGATGCCGGCCGACAGCGCCAGGGCCAGCTTGGTGATGAAACTCCAGGCGGCGAAATAGAGGCCGGAACGCTGCTCTCCCGATCGCACGGTGTCGTTGTCGATGACGTCGGCCTGGATGGCCGGCGGCAGCGCCAGATCGTACCCCAGCAGCAAGCCGGTCGCCACGCAGATCACGGCGAAGATGGCGACATCCCCCTCCCCGAGCAGGCCCGCGCCCGAGAAGACCAGGCAGGCAAGCGCCATGGAGATCGACCAGGCGCGGTGCTTGCCCATTCGCGCCGACGTCCAGACCGCGAGCGGAACGCCCGCGACCGCGGCGAGGAAATAGGAAAACAGCAACGGCCCTTCCAATCCCGGCGCGTCCAGGCGGGCGGTGACGAAATAGATGAACAGCGAGGCGGGTATGGCATTGGCGAAGCTGTTGAGCAGGAAGGCTGCGGCCAGCCGGAGAAACGGCCGGTTGCCGACCAGATGCGACAGGCTTTCGCGAAGGGACAGGCGGCGCACCGACCGGTCGGCCGGCTCCGGCACGCGCCAGACCGCCAGGCCGCCCGCAAGCGGCAGAACGATGGCGACGAAGACCGCGATCCAGGCGAGGCCATGGAAGGCGTCGGCGCGCTCGAGCCCACCGACGAACGGCAGCGAAATGGCCAGCAGCGATCCGACAAGCGTCGCGCCCTCGCGCCAGGCCGAGACCCGGACGCGGTCGTGATAGCCGTCCGAGAGTTCCGCACCCCAGGCGGTATAGGGCAGAAGAGTCCAGGTGGCGCCGATCGAAAGCGCCGTTCCCCAAAGCGCCAGATAGACGAGGCCGGCATCGGCAGGCGGCCAGAAGAGCATGAAGGCGGCAAGGGCCGTCAAGGGCACGGAGGAGAGAAAGAACCCGCGACGGCGACCGAATCGGCACGTCACGCGGTCGGCAAGCCAGCCGAAGAGCGGGTCGGTCACGGCATCGATCAGACGAATCGCCAAGAGAACCCCGCCGATGGCCGCAAGGGGAATGGCAAAGGCGGCCGCATAGAAGCTCGGCACGATGATGTAGAGCGGCAACGCGATCGCCGCCATCGGCAGGGCCGGCAGGGCGTAATAGAAGCATGTCACGGCGGACTGCCGGGGCTGCGACGCCGGATTGGTCATGTCGAGTGTCTCCGGGCCGCCAGGGATCGACTGCGGCCTATCCCGTTACGGCAGAAGCGGCAGACTGGTTTTCGCGCCCACACGACGGCGGTGGCGGAGAATGGTCGAAAGACCTGGCTCAGATGATTCGGAAAAGCTTCAGAACGGGCGCGGAAGCCGGCGCCCCGGCCAGAGCGAACCGGGCGAGCATTCTCGCGGAGAGACGCAGCACGGCGAGCAGGAATGCCAGCAGCAGGCCGGCAACGGCTGCGGCGACGGCATAGAGCGCCGCCCCGATCTCGAGAATGGATCGGCCGAGGAATTTCATCACCGCATGCGATTCGTCGCCGAAGCGGGTGGCGACCCTTTGCAGCTTGCGCAGGTCCTTCGGGCCGTCGGCAATGGCCAGGGCGGCCAGCGAGCTGCGCACCCCGCCCTTCGTCCCGATCGTTCCGAGCACCGTCGCGTCATCCACAAGGGTCTGCGCGACCTTGCCGTCTACCGAACGGGCGGCCAACTTCTGCAGCCGGGCCAGGCCGAGGGCGCCTTCGTCGCTCGCCGCCACCAGTTCCGCCTTCAAAATGCGGGTGTCGATGAGCTTTGCCGCATTTTTCGTCAGATAGGCGGTGAGCGGGCCAGAGATCTTGCGTGCGCGGTAAGCGTTCTTCAGCACGGACAGGCCGGCGTCGGGGACGGCTGCGGCGCCGGCGGTTCCGAGCGTCGAGACCGTGAGGCCGAGGCCGACTGCCGACAGGCCCAGCAGGATCGGGTCGTAGTCGTCGCCCGCCACATAGCGGTAGCCCTGGACGGAGAAATCCCGCAGATCGCCGACGCCGACGAGATCGCTGGTGACCGAGCCGGCGATCTCGGCGCCGCTGTCGAGCGAGCCGACGACGAAGCCCTTTGCCGCACGACTGCCGGTCAGATAGGCGCGGCCGAGCCATGTGCCTTCGGCCCGTTCCCGAAGCGCGGGAGACAGGGCGTGGCCGTGGCGCACGGCCAGATCATAGAGCGCCACGGCATAGTCGTGGTCGCCGGCAGCGATGGCCCCTTCGATCTCCGCGACATAGGTGGCGGCCGGAGCCGCATAGAGCCGGTATTCGGCGAGCGCCGCCGGGTCGAACAGCCCGAACATCATGCCGGAGCGATAGACGGAGGTCGCGGCATTCCAGGCCGCGAGCCCGAGGGCCAGCAGCGAAGCCAGTCGCAGAACCTTCAAGAACGCCGATAGCAGTCTCACGCCTTCATCCCGGATTTAAGGTGCAGCCACCGAGGCGCCCTCTCCTATCCGCCCTTCACGGTGAATTTACGGCGCGGGCGTGCGGCATATCCCGTCATCGCGCGCGGTCACCCGCACGTCACTTGCCCGCCTGCCCCGCCCTTGCTAACTGCAACGATGCAGAGTTCATCAACCAGGAGATCGACCATGCGACAGCATTCATTCGGCAGAACGGACTTCACCGTCAGCGACATCGGTTTCGGCGCGTGGCAGATCGGCGGCTCCTGGGGCGAGGTTTCCGAAGCGGACGGCCGGGCGGCGCTCGATGCCGCGCTCGACGCCGGCATGACCTTCATCGACACGGCCGACGTCTATGGCGACGGGCGCTCGGAGCGCATCATCGCCGACGTCCTGAAGGCGCGCGGCGGCGTTCGGCCCATGGTCGCCACCAAGGCCGGCAGGCGGCTCAATCCGCATGTGGCGGGCGGCTATACCAAGGCCAATCTGGAAGGCTTCATCGACCGCTCTTTGCAGAATCTCGGCGTCGAGCGGCTCGACCTCGTGCAACTGCACTGCCCGCCGGCCGAGGTCTACTATCACCCGGAGGTGTTCGAGGGGCTGGAGGCGCTCAAAAGCGCGGGCAAGATCGCCCATTACGGGGTCAGCGTCGAGAACGTGGAGCAGGCGCTGAAGGCGATCGAATATCCGGGCGTCGTCAGCGTGCAGATCATCTTCAACCTGTTCCGCCAACGCCCGGCCGGCCTGTTCTTCCAGGAGGCCCGGCGCCGCAAGGTCGCGGTCATCGCCCGCGTGCCGTTGGCAAGCGGCCTGCTGTCGGGCAAGATCACCGCGGCGACGCAGTTCGCGGCGGAGGACCACCGCAACTTCAACCGCCATGGCGAGGCCTTCGACGTCGGCGAGACCTTTGCCGGCGTCCCCCTGGAGACCGGTCTCCAGGCCGTCGAGGAGGTCCGCAAGCTGGTGCCGGCCGGCACGGCGATGGCGGCCTTCGCGCTGCGCTGGATTCTGATGCACGAAGCCGTGACGGTGGCCATTCCCGGCGCGCGCAATGCCGCCCAGGCGCAGGCGAACGCGGCGGCGTCCGGCCTGCCCGCCCTTTCGGCGGAGGTCATGGCGGCGGCGAGGGACATCTTCGACCGGCTGATCGCCCCGCACGTCCATCAGCGCTGGTAGGCGATGCCGAGGGGGCAAGCCCTGCGGCACATGCAGTGGAGGCCGGTGATCGTTCACCCGGCCTCCAATCGTCTTGGGAGGACGATGTCGGTCAGTTGGTGCCCTTGAGGTCGACCGGGAAGAACAGGGTCTCGCCGGAGGAGTCGTCGACACCGTCATTGTCGGTCACGGCAAAGGCCTTGCCCTCGGCGTCGAAGGTGAAACCCTCCAGCTTGTCGACGACATAGCCGTTGGTCGCGGCCTTGAGGTCGGGCAGGAAGTCGTGGGCCTCTTCCTTCTTCACCAGCGGCAGTTCGCCGCCGAGCTTGGCCGGCTTCAGGTCGGCGATCGCCACGCGGTAGAGCTTCTTGAGCTTGGCCGCATCGCCGATCAGGTTGTCGCGCTCGACGATGTAGACATGGTCGCCATGGGCGGTGATTTCGGACAGGCCGACCCAGCCATCGGCACCCTTGTCGAGCGGATAGCGCACGGCGCCCCATTCCTTCGACTTCGGGTTATAGGACACGAGCTTGACCGTGCCCTTCTCGTCGTCCTTCCATTCGCGCTGGACGGCCATCCACAGCGTCAGGTCGTCGCCTTCGCCGACCGTGGTGATGCCCTCGAAGCCGAAGCGGGTCTGGCCGGCGAGCAGGTCGACGGGCAAGCCGATTTCGGCCTTGATCTCGCCCTTGGCATCGACATTGTAGATGCCGTGGCCGACGAGCTTTGCCGGATCGCCCTCGGAGGCAAGCCAGAACCCGCCCTTGCCGTCGAGCGCGATGCCCTCGATGTCAAGCTTCTGGGCCGGCTGGCCGGCGCGGGTGACCGGCAGGGCCGTGGTGATGACGGCGGGCGTCTGCGTCGCGTCGATGGTGAAGATCGTCGGCTGCATGGCGTAGAAGCTGTCGTTGACGGCATAGAGCTGGCCTGCCTTCTCGGCATCGCCGACCAGGCCCGAGAGCGCGCCCCAGCCGATCGGCGCGCCGTCGACCATTTCGGAACGGATCGTCGGATAGGCGGCTTTGCCTTCGCCGAGTTCATAGAGCATGACATGCGAGCGGGCGGCGCCGTCCTCGACCAGGTCGGTTTCATTGGCCGTCACGAACAGGTTGCGGCCCGGGATGGCCACCGCGCCTTCAGGACCCACGCCGGACGGCAGCAACTGCACCAGTTCCGGCTCGGCGCCGGTGTCCTTGTAGACGCCCACGACGGATGCGCGCTCCGAAAGGACGAAGAAGTACTTGCTGTCGCCGAAGGTGGCTGCCTCCAGGCCCTCGAGCTCGACGCCCTTGGACTTGGCGCGCTTGTCGGGGAAGTGACCGATCCGCGCGATCTCGAGTTCGAGCGAAGCGCCCGATTCGTAAGAGACCTTGCCGGTCTTGTCGAATATGGTGAAGCTGCGCGAGCCGCCTTCATAATCACCTTCATTGGCAACCACAAAACGATCGTCGTCGAGCCACTTCAGCGCGTCGGGCTCCCGAAGGACACCTTCCTTCTTGCCCGAGAACTTCAGCGCGCCGTCGGACTTGGTGTCGATGCCGGAAAGGTCGATGGCGCCGGCCGAGAAATGGGTCTTCACGGTGCCGGTCTTGCCGTCGACGATGGCGACGTGGTTGTTCTCCTGCAGCGTCACGGCGATTTCGCCAAGGCTGTTGATCGAGACGAATTCCGGCTCCGGATCGTCCGCGCCGACTTCGGCAAGGCCCGTCATGGCGACGTGCTTGATCGAGGCGCAATCGGCCACGCCATCCTTCAGGGAGACGATGACCAGATCGCCGGCCGGCAATTGCGGAAGCTGTCCGTCATTCAGGTCTTCGTCGCGCTCGTTCTCGATGGCGATCGCGGCGAAACTCTTGTCGGCGGAGACGGCGACGGAATCCGGCTGACCGCCGAGATCGCAGGTCGCATCGACGGCCCTGGACGCGAGATCGACGATGGCCAGCTTGCCGGAGGGCTTGGCCTTGCTCTCCGACGTGTTGACGGCGACGAGGACCTTGCCGCCGACCACGGCCACCGAGGTCGGCTCACCGTCCATGGCCAGCACGCCGCCGGCCTTCGGGGCCTTGGCGTCGGAAATGTCGATGAAGCCGATCACGCCGAGCGGGCTGTCGGAATAGACGAGGGTCATGCCGTCTTCCGACGCGGTGATGATCTCGGCGGACGTCACGGACTTCTGATCCTTGTCAGCCGGAATATTGGCGGCGACGGGGAAGGATGCGACACGATTGAAAACCTGCTCGGCACCGGCCGGAACGGCAACGGACGCCAAAAGGGCTGCGGTCAGCGCCGCGCGGGAAAAGCCATACGTCATGGGAAACCTCCTGTTTCCGTGAGAAAGGAACAGGAGGCTTTTGCGTCATGCGGATGACAGGCGGATGACAATCCGGGCGGATTGCATGACGCCCCTTCCCGGTCACGCGAATGCGGATTACCGGCGTCGTGACGCGCCGCGTCACGTGCAAGGCACCAGCGCGTTGAACGAAAAAAGCCCGGCGCGACGGCCGGGCTTTCCATGGGTATGACCCGCCCTGCGCCAGGCAGGGAGGCGATCAGCAGATCAGCTGTTGCAGGCGTCCTTGAGACCCTTGCCGGCCGTGAACTTCGGCACGTTGCGGGCCGGGATGTCCACTTCAGCACCCGTCGACGGGTTGCGACCCTTGGAGGCTTCGCGACGACCGACGGTGAAGGCGCCGAAGCCAGCGAGGCGAACGTCGCCGCCGTTCTTCAGCTCGGCCTGGACCGTTTCGAAAACGGCGTCAACGGCGGAAGCTGCATCGGCCTTGGTGAGGCCGGCCTTTTCGGCGACCGCGGATACGAGTTCGTTCTTGTTCATGTTTCCACCCTTTCTGATTGGTATGAAACGACTCAATGGATAAGTCGGGCGGAGAATACGGATGCATCTGCCCTAGGCAACTCAAAAGCACCGCAATGGCCCGGAAAACAAGCAGTTTCAGGCAGTTTGCACAAAAAAGGCTGGCATTTCTGCCAGCCTTTTTTCGTTCGATGTGCCAATTTGGCAAGACTAAGGCAAAATTGGCCTCAATGCGCCACGGCGGCCCCGGTTTCGTCGACGCCTTCGACGGTGCCAATGGCCGGGGTTTCGACCGTTCCGTCCCATTCAATCGGTTCAGGTACGCGGATCAGGGCATGTCGGATGACCTCGCCCATGCGCGAGACCGGAACGATTTCAAGGTTGTTCTTCACGTTGTCCGGGATGTCCGCCAGGTCCTTGGCGTTCTCTTCCGGGATCAGAACCTTCTTGATACCGCCGCGCAGTGCCGCGAGCAGCTTTTCCTTCAAGCCACCGATGGGCAGGACGCGACCACGAAGGGTGATCTCGCCCGTCATCGCCACGTCCTTGTTGACCGGAATGCCGGTCATGATCGAAACGATCGCGGTCGCCATGGCGACGCCGGCCGACGGGCCATCCTTCGGGGTCGCCCCTTCGGGTACGTGGACGTGGATGTCCGACTTGTCGAAGCGCGGCGGCTCGATGCCGAAGTCGACGGCCCTGCTGCGGACATAGGATGCCGCCGCAGAAATCGATTCCTTCATCACGTCCTTGAGGTTGCCGGTGACCGTCATGCGGCCCTTGCCCGGCATCATCACGCCTTCGATCGTCAGCAGTTCGCCGCCGACCTCGGTCCATGCCAGACCGGTGACGATGCCGACCTGATCCTCGCCCTCGGCCTCGCCGTGGCGATAGCGCGGCACGCCGAGATAGTCGTGGATATTGGCGGCGGTCACGGCGACCGACTTGACCTTGCCCTTGAGGATTTCGGTGACCGCCTTGCGGGCGAGCTTCATCAGCTCGCGCTCAAAGCTGCGCACCCCGGCCTCGCGGGTATACTGCTGGATGATCGCCTTGATGGCGTCGTCGGCAACCGAGAATTCCTCCGGACGCAAGGCATGGTCCTTGATCGCCTTCGGCAACAGATGCCGCTTGGCGATCTGCAGCTTTTCGTCCTCGGTATAGCCGGCGATCCGGATGATCTCCATGCGGTCCATCAGCGGGCCCGGAATGTTGAGCGTGTTCGCCGTGGTGATGAACATCACGTTCGACAGGTCGTATTCGACTTCCAGGTAGTGGTCCATGAAGGTCGAGTTCTGTTCCGGATCCAGCACCTCGAGCAGGGCCGACGACGGGTCGCCGCGATAGTCCTGGCCCAGCTTGTCGATCTCGTCGAGAAGGAAGAGCGGGTTGCCCTTCTTCGCCTTCTTCATCGACTGGATGACCTTGCCGGGCATCGAGCCGATATAGGTACGGCGGTGACCGCGGATTTCGGCTTCGTCACGAACGCCGCCGAGCGCCATGCGGATGTATTCCCGTCCGGTCGCCTTGGCGATCGACTTGGCAAGCGAGGTCTTGCCGACGCCCGGAGGGCCGACGAGGCACAGGATCGGGCCCTTGAGCTTGGTCGCACGCGTCTGGACGGCGAGATATTCGACAATGCGCTCCTTGACCTTGTCGAGGCCGAAATGGTCCTCGTCGAGGATCTTTTCCGCCGCGTTGAGGTCGACCTTGACCTTGGACTTCTTGCCCCATGGCAGGCCGAGCAGCCAGTCGAGATAATTGCGCACGACGGTGGCTTCCGCCGACATCGGGCTCATGTGGCGCAGCTTCTTCAGTTCGGCCTCGGCCTTTTCACGGGCTTCCTTGGAGAACTTCGTCTTCGCGATCTTTTCTTCCAATTCGGCCATCTCGTCGCGGCCGTCCTCGCCGTCGCCGAGTTCCTTCTGGATCGCCTTCATCTGTTCGTTGAGGTAGTATTCGCGCTGGGTCTTCTCCATCTGGCGCTTGACGCGCGAGCGGATGCGCTTCTCGACCTGGAGGACCGAGATTTCGCCTTCCATGAAGCCGAGCGCCTTTTCAAGACGCGTCTTGACGCTCACCGTCTCCAGCATTTCCTGCTTCTCAGTGATCTTGATGGAAAGGTGCGAGGCAACCGTGTCGGCGAGCTTGGAATAGTCCTCGATCTGGCTCGCGGCGCCAACCACTTCCGGGGAGATCTTCTTGTTCAGCTTGACATAGTTCTCGAACTCCGAGACCACCGAGCGGCTGAGCGCCTCGATCTCGACCGGATCCTCGTCGGGCTCGGCGAGAACATTTGCCGTCGCCTCGTAGAACTCCTCGCGACCGGTATAGGTCTCGATCTTGGCGCGGGCGCGGCCCTCGATCAGCACCTTGACCGTACCGTCGGGAAGCTTCAGCAGTTGGAGGACATTGGCAATGGTGCCGATCTCATAAATCGCGTCAGAGGCAGGGTCATCGTCCCCGGCATTGATCTGGGTCGCCAGCATGATCTGCTTGTCGGAGCCCATGACCTCTTCCAGCGCACGGATGGACTTTTCGCGCCCGACGAACAGGGGCACGATCATGTGGGGGAAAACCACGATGTCGCGCAGGGGCAATACGGGATAGATATTGCCTTCGTTTGCTGCAGACGTTTTCGACATTTTCATTCCTTTCCGACGTCCCGGCGTGAACCGGAACCTGGCACCAGTCCCCGAAGGCAACTGGCACATCTCTTGCTCCCCCAACAAGTGGAGTTCCGCGATGATGAATTCAAGCCTGCCCGAACGCCTGCCGCCCTCGAATGTGACAGCGGTGTTACGGACGGCGACACAACGCTACACAACAAAGCTTGCGCGACAGGTGCGGAACCGAGCGCCTTGCGCCATGCTCCGACCGGCGACCGTAAACGTCGCGGCGAAGCACTTCACCTTGTAGACCATGGCCGCGCCCGGGAAAACCACGGATCGGCAAAATCACTGACTTCTTAGCCGTTTATCGCCGCACCCCGCCATTTGTCTCCTCTGGCTTCGGTCTTCGCTCTGCTTTCCGGGGAAACCAAATGAAAAAAGCCCGCCACAGCGCGGCGGGCTTTCATACAAAGAGGAGACCGGTGTCAGGCGGAAGCGTTGGCCTTCTCTTCCTGACGGTCGGCATAGATGTAGAGCGGACGCGACGATTCGCGCACCACGTCGTCGGAGATGACGACCTCGCGAACACCCTCGAGTTCCGGCAGTTCGAACATCGTGTCGAGCAGGATCTTCTCCATGATCGAACGAAGGCCGCGGGCGCCGGTCTTGCGGGTGATTGCCTTGCGGGCGATTTCGCGCAGCGCGTCCTCGTGGAAGGTCAATTCGATGTCTTCCATCTCGAACAGGCGCTGATACTGCTTGACGAGCGCGTTCTTCGGCTCCGACAGGATCTGGATCAGCGCATCCTCATCAAGATCCTCGAGCGTTGCCAGAACCGGCAGACGGCCGATGAACTCCGGGATGAGGCCGAACTTGACCAGGTCTTCCGGCTCCAGTTCGCGCAGCACTTCGCCGACGCGGCGATCGTCTTCGGCCCGAACCGTCGCACCGAAGCCAATGGAGGTCTTTTCGCCACGCGCCGAGATGATCTTGTCGAGACCGGCAAAGGCGCCGCCGCAGATGAACAGGATGTTCGTCGTGTCGACCTGCAGGAATTCCTGCTGCGGATGCTTGCGGCCGCCCTGCGGCGGAACCGAAGCGACCGTGCCTTCCATGATCTTCAACAGCGCCTGCTGCACGCCCTCGCCCGAAACGTCGCGGGTGATCGACGGGTTGTCGGACTTGCGCGAAATCTTGTCGACTTCGTCGATGTAGACGATGCCGCGTTGGGCGCGCTCGACGTTGTAGTCGGCAGCCTGCAGCAGCTTCAGGATGATGTTCTCGACGTCCTCGCCGACATAGCCGGCTTCGGTCAGCGTCGTCGCGTCGGCCATGGTGAACGGCACGTCGATGATGCGGGCGAGCGTCTGGGCAAGATAGGTCTTGCCGCAGCCGGTCGGGCCGACGAGCATGATGTTCGACTTGGCCAGCTCCACGTCACCGCCCTTGGAGGCGTGCGACAGGCGCTTGTAGTGGTTGTGCACCGCGACCGAGAGGATCTTCTTGGCCTGCCTCTGGCCGATCACGTATTCGTCGAGAATCTTGATGATGTCCTGCGGCGTGGGAACGCCGTCGCGGGACTTGACCATCGACGACTTGTTCTCTTCGCGGATGATGTCCATGCACAATTCGACGCATTCATCGCAGATGAACACCGTCGGTCCGGCAATCAGCTTGCGGACCTCGTGCTGGCTCTTGCCGCAGAAGGAACAATAGAGGGTATTCTTGGAGTCACCGCCGTTGCTTCCGCTGACCTTGCTCATGTCTTTATCCTTCCAGCACGCCGCGCCTCCGACCAGCGGAGGGCGGTCACTCACACCGCCCGGCCCGGCCGTCACCTGACGGCCGAAACCTTACCCGATTTGGAGGTACTTACCGATCCATTCAATCCAGTTTCAGGATCGGCGGCAACGAAAACCCCTTCAAATCGTCAGGCTACGTCATCAAACTACAACATAGCCTTAATAGGTACTAATAGCGCTTTCCGCGTCGGTTTACACCCCTGGGCCAATCACAACCGGTTCATGCGACGCGAACCGGGATCGCCCAGGGCCGAACTCACGCGGCCGGAGCGCCTTCGAGTTCCTGGCGAGAGGTCAGGATCTTGTCGATCAAACCCCAGTCCTTCGCCTCGCTCGATTCCATGAAATGGTCGCGGTCGAGTGTCTGTTCGACTTCCTCGAGGCTGCGGCCCGTATGCTTGACGTAAATCTCGTTCAGCCGGCGCTTCATCTTGATGATGTCGCGCGCATGGCGTTCGATGTCCGAAGCCTGGCCCTGGAAACCGCCCGAGGGCTGGTGCACCATGATGCGGGCATTCGGGGTGGCAAAGCGCATGCCCTTCTCACCGGCGGCCAGAAGCAGCGAACCCATCGACGCTGCCTGACCGACGCAAAGCGTCGAGACGGCGGGGCGGATGAACTGCATCGTATCGTAGATCGCCATGCCAGCGGTAACAACGCCGCCCGGCGAATTGATGTAGAGGGCGATTTCCTTCTTCGGATTCTCGGCTTCGAGGAACAGAAGCTGTGCGCAGACCAGCGACGCCATCGTGTCTTCGACCGGACCCGTCAAGAAAATGATGCGCTCCTTGAGGAGGCGGGAAAAGATGTCATAGGAGCGCTCGCCGCGGTTCGTCTGCTCCACAACCATCGGCACCAGGGCCATGGCGGTATCAACTGGATTTCTCATGTCCGTCCTTTATCAGCCTCATCCCCGAACACTCGGTGCGCGGCGGGAATCACATAAAACCTGTCAATCCCTACATAGAGTGTCAGCACCCTCGACTTCAAGGCTCGCGGCTCGGTTATCCTTAATGGCGCGGGGCGCAGAACCCGAGCCATTAAACACTTCGCACCTTCACGCCTATGCCATGGCCCGCCCCGACCACAGCTATTCCGAGGCCGATGGTAAACCAGATGCTAATAAACACTGACAAGCTTGCGCGAACCTGCGGAACCCCCGATTTCTTAAGGAGGCGTTAAACACTGTGCCCCATCTTGCGACGAATTCTCCGAGCGTAGCCAAGGCCCATCCGTGATCGACATCAAGACCGCATTGCTGCTGTGGGCGATGGAAGCCGCAACGCTCGCCGTTCTGCTTGCGGCCGTCTGGTTCCACGATCGCGGCCAGCGGCATTTCGTCCTTTGGGCACTCGGCTTTTTCGCCCAAGGTTCGGGCGTCGCGCTCATTGCCCTGCGCGGCCATATCCCGGACTTCGCCTCGATCGAATTGGCCAATGCGGTGGCGCTGGCCAGCTTCTTCTTCTGGACCGCCGGATTGCTGCATCTCGCCAAGCGTCCGGCCAGCGTCTGGGCCCTCATCCCCATGCTCTTGTGGATCGGCGGCATGCTTGTTCCGATCGTGCGGGATACCATCGCCTACCGCATCGCGCTCTACAATTTCGGCACGGCCTGCGGCCATATCCTGCTTGCCGCCGTCGTCGTTCGTCACGAAGTCGCGAAACCCCGTTACAGGAAGCTGTTCTTTGGCATTTGTGCGATCGAGGCGGTGGCGGGCCTGCTGGTCATGATGATGAGCATCCTTACCCTGCCGTCCAGCATCCAGACTGCTCCCCATGCAGCGATCACCGCCGCCATCAACCTGTTCGGCTTCCTCTCGGCCATCCTGATCGGAGCGAAGATCGTCATGGATCGGTCCGAGTCGCGCCTGCAACAACTGATCCGGACCGATCCGCTGACGGGCGCGCTCAACCGACGGGGTGTGTCGGAAGGCTTCGCCAGCCTCATCGCTCCGTCGAACCATACAGCGCCGTCTCTGGCACTCCTGCTGTTCGACCTCGATCATTTCAAGCGCATCAACGATACCCATGGCCACCAGGCCGGCGACGCGGTCCTCGTGGCCTTTGCCGGGATCTGTCGGGACCTCACGCCCGAATGCGGCCTGTTCGGCCGCACCGGCGGCGAGGAGTTCATGGCCATGGTGCCGGTCAAGGATGTGAAGGATGCGGCGCTTCTCGCCGAAACGATCCGCCAATCCCTTGCCACGGCGAAGATCGACACCGGCGGCCAGCTCATCTCGGTCACGGTCAGCATCGGCATCGCGACATCGCCAAAGACCGGGGCCAACCTCGACCAGATGATGAGCAATGCCGACAGGGCACTTTACAAGGCCAAGGCGCGCGGTCGGAACCGCACGACCATATTGAGCGGCGACCGGGTACTCACGGTGCCGTCCGCCGGGCCGGAGGCGCTGGACGAGCAGGCCGACCGGCAGGTCGCCGCCCTCAAGCGCCTGATGGCACGGGCCGTGCCGAAAACCGGCCTCACCAAGCCATAACAGCATGTCGGACCTTCATCCGGCCCTCGAAGAGCATGATCATGAACCACCTCCCCTTCCTCACCATCGACCCGGCCACCCGTAGCGTCAGCCTGGACGGACGCGACCCCGCCTTCTACAGCGACCCCAATCGCGCCTATGCCGCCCTGCACGCAGCCTGTCCGACATTCTACTGGCAGGAACAGAAGCTTTGGTTTTTCACCGGCTACGACCGGGTCAACAGCCTGCTGCGCGACCGCCGTTTCGGGCGACAGATATTGCATATCGCCACGCGAGAAGAACTCGGCATGCCGGAGCCCGCCGCGCACACGCGGCACTTCGACGCGGCAGAAGCCCATTCGCTGCTCGAGCTGGAGCCGCCCGAGCACACGCGGCTGCGAACCCTGGTCAACCGCGCCTTCGTCTCGCGCCATGTGGAAAGGATGAAGCCGGAAATCGAGGATCTCGCCAACCGGCTGATCGACGGATTTGAGAAGGAAGGCAAGGTTGAGCTTCTGTCCGCCTTCGCCGACATCATCCCGGTGACGATGATTGCCCGAATGATCGGCATTCCGGAGGAAATGGGGCCGCAATTGCTGAAATGGTCGCATGACTATGTCGGCATGTACATGTTCAAGCGCAGCCGCGCCGACGAGGACGCCGCGGACCGTTCGGCCAGGGAATTTGCCGACTATGTCCGCGGCATGATCGCCGACCGTCGCGCGAACCCGCGCGAGGACCTGCTCAGCCACATGATCCATACCGAACACAAGGGACAGTTGCTGACCGAGGACGAACTGATCTCGACGACGATCGTGCTGCTCAATGCGGGCCACGAGGCGACCGTGCACCAGATCGGCAATTCGGTCCGGGTCATTCTCGAGAGCGGGCTTGATCCGGCCGCCATGTTCCAGGATGAAACGGCAACCGAACGCACCGTCGAGGAAACCTTGCGGATCTGCGCACCGGTGCACATTTTCGACCGCTACTGCCTGGAGCCGGCGGAAATCGACGGGATCGCCTTCAAGCGGGGCGACAAGGTCGGCATGATCCTTGCCGCCGCCAACCTCGATCCGCTGAAGTTTGCCGATCCATTGACGTTCAAGCCTGAACGCGACGAAGCGCCCAATCTTTCCTTCGGCGCGGGCATCCATTTCTGCATCGGCGCTCCGCTCGCCCGGCTGGAGCTCAACATCGTTCTGCCGCTCTTGTTCAAGCGCCTGCCGGGCCTCAAACTCGCGGGCCAGCCCAAGGTCAAGGACGTCTACCATTTCCATGGCCTGGAGCGGCTCGACCTTAGCTGGTGATGGTCCGGCTCAAAGCCGGATCACGTAATCCTTGCGAGTCGTTTCAACGACTTCCCAGGTGCCCTTGAAGCCGGGCCTGAGGATCATCCGGTCGCCCGCCCGCAGATGCATCGGCTCTCCGCCGTCCTCCGTGACGACGGAATAGCCTTCCAGCATGTGGAAATATTCCCACTCATCGTAGGATATCCGCCACTTGCCGGGCGTCGACTGCCAGATGCCGGCATAGATGCCGCCCGGCGCCTCCTCGATGTTCCAGGTGGTGAAACGCGGATCGCCGGAAAGCAGGCGGTCGGCGGCAGGCGCGCCCTCCTCCGGCTCGACCGTCGAGGCATCAAAATTCAGGTAGTGCGACATGCTCGCTCCTCGGCGCCGCGGCCACGCGGGCTGCGGCGCTCGTTCGGTTGACGGATCAGACCTTGGCGAGCGACTGCTCGAGATCGCCGATGATGTCTTCGGCATCCTCGATGCCGATCGACAGGCGAACGACGTCGGGGCCGGCGCCGGCGGCGATCTGCTGGGCTTCCGTCAGCTGGGCATGGGTGGTGGAGGCCGGATGGATGACCAGCGATCGGGTGTCGCCGATATTGGCGAGATGCGAGAAGAGCTGCAGCCCTTCGACCAGCGCCTTGCCGGCGGCATAACCGCCCTTCACGCCGAAGGTGAAGACGGCGCCCGCGCCCTTCGGCGAATAGCGCTTCTGCAGCGCGTGGTTCGGATCGCTGTCAAGGCCGGCATAGTTCACCCAGGCGACCTTCGGATGCTGCTTCAGCCAGGTGGCGACCTTCAGCGCATTGTCGCAATGACGCTGCATCCTCAGCGGCAGGGTCTCGATGCCGGTCAGCAACAGGAAAGCGTTCATCGGCGCAATCGCCGGGCCGAGGTCACGCAAGCCCAGCACGCGGCAGGCGATGGCGAAGGCGAAATTGCCGAAGGCCTGGTGCAACACCACACCGGAATATTCCGGCCGGGGCTCCGACAGCATGGGGAACTTGCCCGACGCCGACCAGTCGAAGGTCCCGCCATCGACGATGATGCCGCCCATGGAATTGCCGTGGCCGCCGAGGAATTTCGTGGCGGAATGCACGACGATGTCTGCACCGTGCTCTAGCGGGCGGATCAGGTAGGGGCTGGCCATCGTGTTGTCGACGATCAGTGGCAGACCATGCTGCTTGGCAACCTCAGCGATGGCGGCGATGTCGACGAAGGTGCCGCCCGGATTGGCGAGGCTCTCGATGAAGATCGCACGCGTCCGGTCGTCGATATGCGCGGCAAAGCTGTCGGGGTCGGCGGGATCGGCCCAGCGCACCTGCCAGCCAAAATTCTTGAAGGCGTGGCCGAACTGGTTGATCGATCCGCCATAGAGCTTCTTGGCCGCGACGAAATTGTCGCCCGGCTGCATCAGCGTATGAAAGACCAGCATCTGCGCCGCATGTCCCGAGGCGACTGCCAGGGCTGCCGTGCCACCTTCGAGCGCCGCGACCCGCTCTTCCAGCACCGCCTGGGTCGGGTTCATGATGCGGGTGTAGATATTGCCGAACTGCTTCAAGCCGAACAGGGCCGCCGCATGGTCGGCATCGTTGAAGACATAGGCCGTGGTCTGGTAGATCGGTGTGACACGCGCGCCGGTCGCGGGGTCAGGCTGGGCGCCGGCATGCACCGACAGCGTGGCAAAACCCGGATTGTTCTTGGACATTCTTCACCTCCACTGGAATTTGTCGCGGCGATCATAGCGGCTTGGATCGTGATGTCAGCCTAGTTTTTTCCCTTATCGTTCGGGGGACGGCGCGTGCGGTATTGATCGAAATCAATGCGCACCGTGTGGCGGGCGGACATCATCCAGAACTGATCTGGAGGCTGCTCATGGATATGCTCGTCAACGATTCCGCACGCACCGTTTTTGCGCGCTTGGTGGATTGGTTCGCCAAGGGTTGGGAAAGCAGTGCCGAGGCAGACATGATCGCCTCGCTGGACGATTTCACCATTCAGAGCATTGCCCATGACTGCGGGATCTCGCCCGATCAGTTGATCGAGCTGGCCAAGGCCGGGCCGCATGCCGCCGACGAGATGATCGGGATGATGAAGGCGCTCAACATCGACCCCGCCGAAATCGAGCTGCGGTTGCGCGCCCAGTTCCGCGACATGCAGATCACCTGCGCGCATTGCGCCCACAAGGGCGAATGCCGCAAGGATCTGGCGAGCGGGGCGGCAGCCGAGAATTTTGCCCACTATTGTGGCAATGCCAACGAACTCAACGCGCTGCGCGCCAACCCGGACTTCCTGCTCGGCTGACGGGAACGCTCACGCGCTAAAGGCCCAGTCGCGGCATCTCGATGGCGGGGCAGCGGTCCATGACGACCTTGATCCCGGCCGCCTCGGCCGTCTTCGCGGCGAGGTCGTCTCGGACCGAGAGCTGCGACCAGATGGACTTGGGCCGAGGTTCGAGAGCGATTGCCTCATCGACGACGGCATGAAGGTATTCCGAGGCACGAAACACGTCGACCATGTCGACAGGTTCCGGAATGTCGCCGAGCGTTGCGTAGACCGTTTGCCCGAGGATTTCCTTGCCCGCCTGCCCGGGGTTGACCGGAATGACGCAATAGCCCTTGGACAAAAGAAAGCGCATGACACCAAAGCTGGGGCGGGCCGGATTGGGCGAGGCGCCGACCAGGGCGATGGTCCTGGCTTCCTGCAGGATGCCGGAGAGATAGGCGGGATCATAGCGGTCATGGTTGATCGTCATCGGCGGCCTCTTGAATTTGAGCATTTTCGAAAAAAGAGTATGCTGGCGTGGCTTGTTTATGTGGGACGCGTCGGTCCGATGACAAGCAGACAAGAGCAGAGAGCCACGTTCTTTTCCAAGAAGGAATGCAATCATGAAAGCCTTGTTCTTTGCACTGCCGATGGTGATCATCGCAACATCGGTCCACGCAGTCCCGAAATACACCTCGACCCGCATGAATTGCGAAGCTGTGCAGGCGACGGTTCGGGAGCACGGACGCGTCATTCTCACCTACCCATCTCAACGCCTGAAGGGACAGAGCCTCTACGACACATACGTGGCCAATGGTCATTTCTGTCGACCTGGCGAGATCATCAAGATGGCGACAGTACCCAGCGCCGATCGTCCCAATTGCCCTGTTCGCCAGTGCGAGCCAAACGACACGGAACATGAACCCTACGGACGAGACCAGAGCCCCAACGATCCGGCTTACTAGCGGCCGGCAAGTCCGACGCCCTGAGGCAACTTAACCGGCTCGGGCGGATGCTGTCGGTTGCGCGTCCGAATGCGACAATTCGTAAACCAGCGGATATTCCGTCACCAGGGCGCGATCCATCACCACCTTGATGCCGGCCGCTTCGGCACGCGCGGCGGCGGCATCATCGCGGACCGAAAGCTGGCCCCATATCGCCTTGGGCAAGGTCGGCAGCCGGAGGACCTCTTCCACGAGTTTGGCAAATTCATCCGGACGGCGGAAGACGTCGACAATGTCGATGGGCTCGGGAATATCCGCCAGGCTGGCATAGACCGGCTGGCCGAGGATGCGGTCGCCGGCATGCTCCGGATTGACCGGAAAGACATGATAGCCCTTGCCAAGCAGGAAGCCGGTCACCCAATGGCTCGGCCGATTGTCGCGGACAGAGGCTCCGACGACGGCGATCGTTCGCGCCGTTCCGAGGATCTCGGCGAGGTAGGCCTGGGAATAGGTGTCGTGCATCATGGCGTCCTCCCTGCGGCCAAACCGCAATTGACGAACCCCATCCTTTGTCCCCATACGCCTTATATGAGAATCTTCTTAATTGAAGGTGGACGTAAAGCAGCAAATGCGAACAATTGCCGCTTCCGCTTCAATCCTCTCTCACTCGGGCAAGACGATGTGCCCATGCTCGTCCATCGGAAAGAACGGATTGTGGGCCACTTCCCACAAATGCCCGTCCGGATCGGCGAAATAGCCGGAATAGCCTCCCCAGGAGACCTTTTCCGGCGCCTTGACCAGCCTGGCGCCGCAGGAAACGGCAAACTTCACCACCGCGTCGACTCCGGTTGGGCTCGAGACATTGTGCGCCAGGGTGACACCGGAAAAGCCGGGCGCGGTGTTCTCCACCTCCGCATCGCGGGCCAATGCCTCGCGGCCGAACAGCGCAAGCACCGTCCCCCGCATCTGGATGAAGGTTACGCTTTCCTGCGAGGCCGAGGATTTCTTCCATCCGAGTCGCTGGTAAAAGGCCGTGCTGGCCGCCACGTTGGCGACGCCGAGCGTGATGATCGAAATGCGGCGCTCCAGCGACATGCCCTACTCCCTAATTTTGAGTCGAAAATCCCGTTTGTTCTTCTTATGTTTACTTTTCATTCACGTCAATATTAGTGCAGGCTCATGGTTGTGTTTGTTCAGCCTACAATCATTTTAAAGTAAAACTAACAACTCCTGCGAGATGTCGTGAGCCCCGAACGGGCGCCGATAGAATGCACTTACTCACCCGTCCAGGTCGGATGTCGCTTGTCGAGGAAGGCGCCGATCCCTTCAGCCGCGTCGCGGGCCAACATGTTTTCGACCATCACGCGGGCGGCGTAGTCATAGGCCTCCTCGAGCGGCATGTCGATCTGGCGGTAGAAGGCCTCCTTGCCGATCTTCAGCGTCAACGGCGACTTGGACGCGATGATGGCCGCGTATTTGTCGACCACCTGGGAAAGATACTGCTTCGGCACGATGCGGTTGACGAGGCCGAAATCCTTGGCCGTCGAGGCATCGATCGTCTCGCCCGTCAGCAGCATTTCCATGGCCTGCTTGCGGTGGGCGGCGCGGCTGACGGCGACCATGGGCGTCGAGCAGAACAGGCCGATGTTGACGCCGGGCGTGCAGAAGGCCGAGGTGTCGGTGCAGATCGCCAGATCGCAGGATGCGACCAGCTGGCAGCCCGCGGCGGTCGCCAGTCCGTCGACCTCGGCGATCACCGGCTTCGGCAGATGGGTGATCGCCAGCATCAGGTCGGCGCATAGGCGCATGGTCTTTTCGAAAAAGGCGCGCCCGCGGTCAGGATCCGCCCGATGCGCCGTCATCTCCTTCAGGTCGTGGCCGGCGGAAAACAGCTTTCCGGCTGCCGCCAGCACGACAACGCGCACGTCAGGATCAGCGCCGGCCGCGGCGAGTTCGGCCATCAGCGCTTCCATCAACCCGATCGAGAGCGCATTGGCCGGCGGATTGCTCAAGGTCAGGCGCAACACGCCCTTGTCGAGCGAAGACAGCACCGGCCCGGCCCCTGCATCCCCACCGTCCTTCTTGAAAGACACGACTTCCGCCATCCTCGACCTCCCTTGGCGTTTGCACTTGGCGCAAAGCCTGCCATAAAACGCCCAGGATTTAAAAGCCCATTCCAATAGAGACCCGACCTTATGCAGCCGATCATGACCGCCGACGAGATCAATGCCTTCCTCGAAACGGATTTCCCGCAGATCCACACCGACGGACGGGTCTTCCACGTGACCGATGTGGCGCCGGGCCGGGTAACGATGACCTTCGACCCGGCCGAGCGCCACCTGCGACCCGGCGGCACGGTCTCCGGCCCGGCCATGTTCACGCTCGCCGACGTTGCTGCCTATACGGCGGTGCTGGCCCATATCGGCCCGGTGGCGCTGGCCGTCACCACCAGCCTCAACATCAACTTCCTGCGCCTGCCCCAGCCACAACTGATCCGCTGCGAATGCCGGGTCCTCAAGCTCGGCAAGCGGCTCGCCGTCATCGATGCCTTGCTGCTGCAGAACGGCAGCGGCGAACCGATCGCCCAGGCCACGGCCACCTATTCGATACCTCCCCGCTGATCCCAGCCGGCCCTTTTCGGGGCGAAACGGGCGCCGACTGCGGCACCGGAGACCGCGCACAGTTGGGGTAAAATAATACCGCATTGTTAAGTAGCTGTTTTAACTGACCAATTCCAAATCGCAATCAATACCGGCACTCTTGACCGCAAAAAGCCCTCGGCCTATACAACGCCCAGTCTGCGGGCCTTCGGGGCCGCTTTCTGTTTCCTGCGTTCAAACGCGTGAAATCAAGCAACAAGAAACGCCCGGCGCGCCTCGGCTCGCAGGGTCCAAAACGGAAAGTATCATCCATGTCTACCTTCGTTCAGAAGCCTGCAGAGGTGGAGAAGAAGTGGATCATCATCGACGCCGAAGGCCTCGTTGTTGGTCGCCTCGCCTCCCTCATCGCCATGCGCCTGCGTGGCAAGCACAAGGCCACCTACACCCCCCACGTTGACGACGGCGACAACGTCATCGTCATCAATGCCGAGAAGGTCGCGCTGACCGGCAAGAAGTACTCCGACAAGAAGTACTACTGGCACACCGGTTATCCGGGCGGCATCAAGGAGCGCACCGCGCGCCAGATCATCGAAGGCCGCTTCCCGGAGCGCGTTCTCGAGAAGGCCGTCGAGCGCATGATCCCGCGTGGCCCGCTCGGCCGTCGCCAGATGAAGAACCTGCGCGTCTATGCCGGTTCGAACCATCCCCATGAAGCCCAGCAGCCGGTCGCGATCGACGTGGCATCGCTGAACAGCAAGAACGTAAGGAGCGCCTGATCATGGCTGACCTCTCTTCCCTGAAGGATCTCGGCACGGCTGCTCCGGAAGCCTCCGCTCCGGTTCACGTCCGCAAGGTCGACGCTCAAGGCCGCTCTTACGCGACCGGCAAGCGCAAGAACGCCGTTGCCCGCGTCTGGGTCAAGCCGGGCTCCGGCAAGATCATCATCAACGGCCGTGACTTCACCACCTATTTCGCCCGTCCGGTCCTGCAGATGATCCTGCAGCAGCCGATCGTTGCCGCTGCCCGTACCGGCCAGTTCGACATCGTCGCGACCGTTGCCGGCGGTGGTCTCTCCGGCCAGGCCGGCGCCGTGCGCCATGGTCTGTCCAAGGCGCTCACCTACTTCGAGCCGGGCCTCCGCGCCGTGCTCAAGAAGGGTGGCTTCCTGACCCGCGACAGCCGCGTCGTCGAACGCAAGAAGTACGGCAAGGCCAAGGCCCGTCGTTCGTTCCAGTTCTCCAAGCGTTAATCGCTGGACACCGGAAACGGAAATCAAGGCGGGGCTTCGGCTCCGCCTTTTTCGTTTCGGGGTGCTCACCTTTTCGCGTTTAGATCGTCCATCGAGAAGGCGACGCCCTGCATTGCCAGCCAACGCGCGAAGCGCTCGACCTTGGTCTCCAGCGAACAGGTCGGCGGCTCCTTGTCGAGTTCGGCCTGATAGGCAGCCTGAAGCGCGTCTCGCTCGTCATCTGCCAGACTGCTCCAGGGCTTCAGACCATGCCCGGCTTCAATCATTGCGACATCACCCCATCGTTTATCGGTTCGCCTTTCAGCGCATCTAGAATTGCCGAGCGCAATGGGCAACGTCAAATTGCGATCTGTCGCAGCCGATTGGACCTCTTGCCGGAAAAAACCTCTGGCAATCGGTTGTCCCGACCTTAATATTGCGCCGCAACACGGCAGTCCTTGCCGCAAGGGAGACCATTCCATGGCCGAGAAGACCATCGATCACGCCATCACCGCAACCGACCTCAAATCGGCCGCGACCGATCCGACCCATGCCGGCGTGCTCTCCTTCATGCGTCGGCGCTACACGAAGTCTCTCGAGGGCGTCGATGCCGTAGTCTGGGGCATCCCCTTCGACGCCGCGACCTCCAACCGTCCCGGCGCGCGCTTCGGACCACAGGCGATCCGGCGCGCCTCGGCGATCTTCGACAACGACCCGCAATATCCTTTCGAGCGCGACCTGTTCGCCGAGATGGCGGTGATCGACTACGGTGACTGCCTGCTCGACTATGGCAATCACTGGCAGACGCCGGAGACGATCGAGACGGAGGCCGCAAAGATCCTTGCCGCCAGTGATTTCCTGCTGACGCTCGGCGGGGACCATTTCATCACCTGGCCGCTGCTCAAAGCCCATGTGGCCAAGCACGGGCCGCTGGCGCTCGTCCAGTTCGACGCGCATCAGGACACCTGGTTCGACGACGGCAAGCGCATCGACCACGGCTCCTTCGTCGGCCGCGCCGTGCGTGAAGGGCTGATCGATCCGGACCGCTCGATCCAGATCGGCATCCGCACCCATGCGCCGGAGGACTGCGGCATCCGCATCGTTTATGGCCATGAGGTCGAGGACATGCGGGCGGGCGACATTTCCTCGCTGATCGTCAGCCATACAGGCGGCCTGCCGACCTACCTGACTTTCGACATCGACTGCCTCGACCCGGCCTTTGCGCCCGGCACCGGCACGCCGGTCGCGGGTGGCCCGTCCAGCGCCAAGATCCTCTCGGTGCTGCGCGGGCTCTACCAGCTCGACATCCGCGGCGCCGACGTCGTCGAGGTGGCACCGGCCTATGACCATGCGGACATCACCGCCATTGCCGGGGCAACCGTCGCGATGTATATGCTGGGCCTCCATGCCGAGCGACTGGCGCGCCAGCGTTGAGACATTGATTCATCCCTTTGACAATCCGATTCCGAGAATCGACGCAAGCTCCTGACAGGAGAGGATAAAATGGCAGCAAAGATCTTCATCGACGGCGAACACGGCACCACGGGCCTGCAGATCCGCACCCGCATGGCCGGCCGCCGCGACGTCGAGCTGCTGTCGATCCCGGAAGCGGAGCGGCGCAATGCGGCGCTGCGCGAGGACATGCTGAACAGCGCCGACATCGCCATTCTGTGCCTTCCCGACGATGCGTCGAAGGAAGCGGTAAAGATGGTCGCCGGCAACAACAAGGTGCGGATCATCGACACCTCGACCGCCTTCCGGGTCGCGCCGGACTGGGCCTATGGCTTTGCCGAAATGGACAAGGCGCAGGGCGAGAAGATCCGCTCGGCCCGCTACGTGGCCAATCCCGGCTGCTACCCGACCGGCGCGATCGGCCTCATCCGGCCGCTCAGGGCCGCCGGCATTCTGCCCGACGGCTATCCGGTCACCGTCAATGCCGTGTCCGGCTATACCGGCGGCGGCAAGCAGCTGATCGCCCAGATGGAAGACAAGGCCCATCCGGAGCACCTCGCCGCCAATAATTTCCTCTACGGCCTGACGCTGAAGCACAAGCACGTGCCGGAGATGACGATCCACGGCCTGCTCGACCGTGCCCCGCTGTTTGCCCCGTCCGTCGGCCGCTTCGCCCAGGGCATGATCGTCCAGCTGCCGCTCTTCCTGGAAGATCTCGCGGGCGGGCATCAGAGCCTTGAAAGCGTTCATGCGGCGCTGGCCACCCATTATGCCGGCCAGTCGATCGTCAGCGTCGTGCCGCTCGAAGAAAGTGCCGGGCTTGCCCGCATCGACGCCGAGGAACTGGTCGGGCAGGACACGATGAAGCTCTACGTCTTCGGCACGCCGGGCGGCGCGCATGTCAATCTGGTTGCGGTGCTCGACAATCTCGGCAAGGGCGCCTCGGGTGCCGCCGTACAGAACATGGACCTGATGCTTTCGGCATAAGCGAAAGCATCACGGCAAAAGAAAACCGCGAAAGGCCGAGCCTTCCGCGGTTTTCTTTTTCTGCGCAGGGCTATTTTGACGCCCGGCTGTGCCTCAATCCCGCTCGACGACCAGCACTTCCGGCGGATAGGCGCCGAGGAAGCCGCGCCAATGGGCCACGGCAAAGCCGAGCACCACGAGCGCGCCCCCCTGATGCGCAAGAGCCGCATGGAGCTGCACCTGCATCACCAGCGTGGTAATGCCGAGCGCGGCCTGAAGCGTGATGAGCGCGAAAAGCACCACGCTGCGGCGGGCGTGGGTCGTCCCCGGCCCCTGCCGCAGGCACTGCACCATGTGCCAGAGCGCGGCGATGAAGAGTACATAGGCACCGAGGCGATGGACAAACTGCACCGTCTTCGGGTTCTCGAACAGGTTGATCCAGGCCGGGTTCTGGACGAACAAGCCACCGGGAACCCAAGCTCCGTCCATCAGCGGCCAGGTATTGTAGGACAAGCCGGCATCAAGTCCGGCGACGAGGGCACCCAGATAGATCTGGAAAATCGAGAACAGGGCAAGGGCCGCGGCCCAGCCGCGCGATGCCTCAGACGGCACCGGATCGTCGCTATGGGGCGCCAGCCCCCGCATGATCCACACGCAGCCGGCAAAGATCAGACAGGCGATGACCAGATGGGTCGCCAGCCGGTATTGGCTGACATCGACGCGCTCGGCGAGGCCCGAGGAAACCATCCACCAGCCGATGAAGCCCTGAAAGCCGCCGAGTGCCAGCAGGCCGAGCAGCGGAAGCTTGAGGCGGCGCTCGATACGGCCGGAGACCCAGAAGTAAAGAAGCGGAAGAGCAAAGACCAGGCCGATGCCGCGCGCCAGCAGCCGGTGCCCCCACTCCCACCAGAAGATCGTCTTGAACTCGTCGACGGTCATTCCCTTGTTGATCTGCTGGTATTCCGGAATGCGCTGGTAAAGGGCGAACTCCTCTTCCCATTCCTGCGCGGACAGCGGCGGAATGACACCGTGGATCGGCTTCCATTCGGTGATCGACAGGCCCGAATCGGTCAGACGCGTTGCACCGCCGACCAGAACGAGACAGAACAGCGTGAGGACCACCACGCCCAGCCAGAGGCGGATCGCCCGCCGGTTGCTCTCCAGACGGCCGATCTTTCGGCGCACTGCAATTTCATCGACGGTCGTCGCACTTGTCATTCGTCAATCCTCATTTGAGCTGTTGATTTGCATGACACGGCTGTGCAAAACAAGCCCGACTGTTTGCGGCAAGCGGTCGCGTCCCCGTTGGGAAGTTCCCGCTGATCGCGGAGAAGGAAGATAGTCGATGCCTCTCAGGTTGCGCAAATTCATTGGCACCATTCTGATCATCTGCCTCGTCATCCTATACGCGATTCTCGCGACCACCATCGCCTCCGCCTATCTCGGAACCTCCCCCTGGTGGGTGCACCTCCTCTATTTCCTGCTTTCCGGCATTTTGTGGATCCTGCCGGCCATGCTGATCATCAAATGGATGGCCGGGCCGGTCCGTAAATAAAGGCGGCCGACCTCAAATGTCGGCCGGTTAACCGGTCGATAACCGCGACTCGCGGAAATCCTGTACCGGCCTGCCTCGCTAACCGATTCTTCCCTCTCCCTTCGCTAGGGTTCGCGCAGAGCGTCATCCGTCGGAGAAGGACCGTGCAGACATCGTCGCTGGAATTTCGCAGCCCTGAAGAAGTGACGGCAGGCGTGGCCGCTCCCAGCGCGCAGGCAAGCCCGAGGGAGGGCGGCATGGCCCTGATCCAGGATCTGGAAATCCGCCTTTTCGAACGCATGGAACCGCTTGAAGCCGAATGGCGCAAGCTCGAAGCCGATCCCGCCAATTCGCTCCACCAGGCCTATGACTGGTGCACGTCCTGGGTGAAGGCGCACCGCAATCCGCTGGCCGTCATTCTCGGCCGGAGGAACGGCGAAACCGTCTTCATTCTGCCTCTCGAAATTGTCCGGCACGGCATGGTGAGGAGCGCGCAGTTCATCGCCGCGCGGTTCAACAACATCAACAGCGGCCTCTTCTCCGCGGCATTCCGTGCCAGTACGGGCCCCGCCGAGGCAGCGGTAATCCGCCAGGCTTTCACCGACCTGCTCGCCGGCCGGGCCGACCTCGTCAGCTTGACCAACATTCCGCTCGAATGGCGCGGCGAGCGCCACCCGCTTGCGAGCCTGCCTGCCATCGAAAACCAGAATCATGCCTTCCAGCTGCCGCTGATGGCCGACTTCGAACAGACGATCGGCCAACTGAACGCCAAGCGCCGCCGCAAGAAGTTCCGCCACCAGTGCCGCAAGCTCGATGCGGCCGGTGGTTTCGACCATGTCATCGCGCAGACGACCAAGGAAAAGAACGCGATGCTCGACGCATTCTTCGAGCAGAAGGCCATTCGCTTCAAGGCGATCGGCATTCCCAACGTCTTCCAGGCTCCGGAGACCCAGGCGTTCTTCCGCCTCCTGCTGGATGTCGACACAGGTAGCCACGACACGCCGCTCGAACTGCACGCCATCCGGTTGAAGGGGGAACTCGAAGGCAGGATCGCCGCCATTGCCGGCTTGTCGCGCAAAGGCGACCATGTGATCTGCCAATTCGGATCGATCGACGAGGACCTTGTTGCGGATGCAAGCCCCGGCGAACTGCTGTTCTGGTTGATGATCGAGCGCGCCTGCGAGGAAGGGGCGAGCCTTTTCGATTTCGGCCTCGGCGACCAGGGTTACAAGCGAAGCTGGTGCACGGTTGAAACCGTACAGCACGATATCCTCGTGCCGATCAGCACGATTGGGCAGTTGGCCGGCCTCGCACAGCGGGGCATGACCCGGGCCAAGGCGGTGATCAAGGGCAATCCGCAGCTCTATTCCGTTATCCAGCGGCTGCGGGCGCATGCCGACGAGGTGCCGATCCGCTCCACCGGCACCGACAGCTGATCAGGCTGCGCTGCGCTTGGCAGCATTGCTGCGCGTGGACGTCCCGCTCATCAGCACCAGGTCCGAATAACCGACCTTCTCAAAGGCGGTCATGATCTCCACGAGCTCGTGTTCGTCGGGCTTTGGCGCGGAAAGGATGATCTCGTGGTCGCCGTTGCGGCTGAGGCGGACGACGCTCTCGGCATTGGCCGGGCCACATTCCACCAGCACCAGGTCGTAGGCGTCGGCGAGCGCATCGGCGATCATCGACAGGCGATCGGCCCCACGCATGGCCTGCCGCACATCGGAATTGCCCTGCGGGATGACGTCGGCGCCGGAGAGCCGGTCCGGATGGATCGTCTCGGAGAAAGGTGCGGCACCACACAGCAAGTCGGTGATGCCCGGCAGATCCCTGCGCGCCGCCATCAGCCAGGTCGGGCAGGCCGATCCGGTCATGTCGATCAGCACGACCTTGCGTCCGCGCTCGTCCAGTTCACGCGCCAGCATGACGGTCGCGGTCGAACCGTCGTCGCCTGACGGCGAGATGGCAAAGGCGATCCGCGCCCGGGAATCGATCAGGTAGGCGGCAACCGTCTCGATGGAGAACTCGTTGCCGTCCAATGGCGTCATTCCGGAATCCTCCTCCGGCTTCACGTCGTCTTCGATTTCGTCGGCCGAAGTCTCGTCAGCCTGCACGGAAAGAAGGCTGGCCGGAAGGCCTCGGCCTGTGGAAACGGCCTGGGTCGTCGCGGCTGAGGGAGCAACGAGCTCCTGCGGCAATGCGACTCCGGCCTCCTCGGCCGTGCCCGGCTCTTCCCTTCGCATCGCAGGGCTTACCGGACGCAAGGCCCGGCCGCTGAACAATTCGGCCAACATCACCACCACAGCACTCATGATCAGTGTCGCAAGGGCGGCAACGATGGTGATCGGGATGACCTTGGGGAAGCTTGCTTCCTGCGGTTCGGTCGCGTTGGAAATGACGCGCGCGTCGGCGGGGCTGGCGTTCTTGTCGAGGCGGGTCGTCGCCTCGCGGTAGCGAGCCAGATAGGTTTCGAGCAATTGGCGCTGCGCCACGGCCTCCCGCTCGAGCGTCTTCAACCCGACCTCGTCCGTGCCGGCGCGGGCGCTATCGGCCTTGACCGTGTTCAGCTGCTGAATGAGCTGGGTCTCGCGCGCCCGGGCCACGTTGGTATCGTTTTCCAGGCCTGAGGCGATTTTCGCCGACTCGGCCGTGATCTGGTCACGAATGCCGGAGAGTTGCGAGCGCAGGGCCTTCATCTGCGGATGACCATCGAGCAGGGTCGTCGACAGATCGGCGATCTTGCTGCGGATCTCCGACTCGCTGGCCTTCAGTCGCTGGATCGCCTCATTGCCGGTGATGGCCACCAGCGCATCCGTCGATTTTCCGCTCTTCAACGCATTGCGAACATTGTCGGCCTTCGCCTCGGCATCGGCCCGCTCGCCACGCACCCGCGCCAGTTCGGCGGAAATGTCGCTCAACTGCTGCGAGGAGAAGTTGGTCGATTCACCAAGCGGCATGAGACCCGTCGAGGCCCGGTACTCGGCGACCTTCTGCTCCGCCTCCCTCACCTTCTCGCGCAAGTTGGCGATCTCCGGCTCGAGCCAGCGGGCGGCGTCTGAATTGCTGTCCAGCTTGGCGCCACTTTGAAGCTGGCGATAGACGTCGGCGATCGCGTTCGGGATCGCGGCGGCGAGCTTCGGGTCCTTCGAGGTGAACTGGATGCCGATGACGCGGGACTTCTCGACCTGATAGACCTGCAGCTTCTCCTGGAAGGCCTTCAGCACCCGTTCTTCCGGGGCGAGGTCGAGTGGATTCTTCTTCAAACCGAGCATGACCAGCAGGTCGGACACGCCGGAGGGACTGGTGTCGGGATCGAATTCTTCCAGCTCGTAGAGCTTCAGGTCGCGCGCCACCTGCTTGATCAGGTCCACCGACTGCAACAGCTGCACCTGGCTGACGATGTTGAGTTCGTCCGGCAAAGGCTCGGCCATCGTCTGGAGGTTGGCCTGCACCGAGAAATTCGGCTCGCGCGGCTCGATCAGGATGCGCGCCTCGCTGCTGTACTTGGGCGAAAGCATGCTGGCGCCGACGAAAGCAAGGCAACCGACAAGGGCCGTCGCCGCCAGAATGCGCGCCTTGCGGTGCCACACTGCGCGAAACAGCTGCGCGAGATCGATATCTACGTCCTGGTGACCGCTGCCTACGCTCGACATGCCCAACTCCCGGTACAATCTCGCGAGAGTGTAAAGGATCATGGTAACCCAAGCGTTAACCGGCAAAGACAGGGAGCCAGCGAGCCCTGCCAGGGACAATTTGGCAGGAAAGGCCAAAGCACGCCCCTCGTCTTTACCGGCCGTTAACCCTAACCGAAAGATAACGGTGCTATCGAATTCTTGCATCGGGAGCGCGACGGCGCATGTCATCGGCTGGCACTAGGGGAATGATGTTGCTCATTGTCGCGCTGATAGCCGCGGCCCTGAGCAGCTGTGCGACCTACCGGCCCGCGCCGAAGGTCTTCCACGAGGCAACAATCCAGCCCTATCGCCTGGACAGCGGCGACCGGCTTCGCATCACCGTGTTCGAACAACAGAGCCTGACCAATACCTACACGGTCGATCAGGCCGGCTACATCGCCTTCCCGCTCGTCGGGCAGGTCGCCGCTCGCGGCGCGACCGTCACCCAGCTCGAAGGCGTGATCGCCCAGAAGCTGAAGCAAGGCTTCCTGCGCGACCCCGACGTCACCATCGAGCTTGACCGCTACCGCTCGATCTTCGTCATGGGCGAGGTCGGCCAGCCGGGCCAGTATTCCTATGTTCCGGGCATGACGGTGCTAAACGCCATCGCCGTCTCCGGCGGCTTCTCGCCCCGCGCCAACCAGCGCGACGTCGACGTGACGCGCAAGATCAACGGCAACATCCTGACCGGCCGCGTTCCGATTACCGATCCGATCCTCGCCGGAGATACGATCTACGTGCGCGAACGGCTGTTCTGATCCATGCAGGATGGCCCGCCGCTACGCATTGTCCATTGCTTCAGGTCGCCTGTCGGCGGAATTTTCCGCCATGTGCGCGATCTTGCCGAACAGCATAGCCGGGCGGGCCATGAGGTCGGCATCGTGTGCGACAGCACGACGGGCAGCGAGCACGAGGACCGGCTGTTCGAGCAGATCATGCCCTATCTCGCGCTCGGACTGCACCGGATGCCGATTGCCCGGTCGGTCGGCTTCGGCGACGTCCCGGCGCTTCACAAGAGCTACAAGGAAATCAAAGAATTGCGGCCGGATGTCGTGCACGGTCACGGCGCCAAGGGTGGCGTCGTGGCACGCATCATCGGCTCAGCCTTGCGGGCGAAAAGGTATCGCGTTGCCCGCTTCTATTCACCCCACGGGGGCAGCCTGCATTTCGACCAGGCTTCATTGTCGGGCCGTACCGTCTTTGCCGTCGAGCGGATGCTCGAGCGCCTGACGGATGCCATTATCTTCGTCTGTGACTATGAACGCCGGACCTACGAAACCAAGGTCGGCGTGCCGCGCTGCGCCCACCGGATGATCTATAACGGCCTGAGTGACCGGGACTTCGCCGTCATCCCCTCGCGGTCCGACAGCGTCCATTTCATCTATGTCGGCATGTTGCGCGACCTGAAAGGACCCGATGTCTTCATCGAAGCCTTTGCGCAGACCGAGCGCCTGGTCGGACATCCCTTGAGCGCACTGATCGTCGGCGACGGGCCGGATCGGGACAAGTATCGCGACATGATCGAGCAGCGCGGCTATGGCCGGCGCATCGGCCTGCTTCCCGCCATGCCGGTGAAGGAAGCCTTCGCCATGTCCAATATCGTGGTGGTCCCGTCCCGCGCCGAGGCGATGCCCTATATCGTGCTTGAAGCGCTTGCCGCGGGAAAGTCGCTGATCGCCACGCGCGTCGGCGGCATACCGGAGGTGCTGGGCGAAGACAGCGATGCCCTGGTCGAGCCAGGCAATGTGCAGGATCTGGCCCGTGTGATGGCGCGCGCCGTCACCACGCCCGATTGGCACGGCGCGACCATGCCGGAGCCCGAAGCCTTCAGAGCCAGGTTTTCCGCCTCGACCATGGCCGAGCAAATGGCCGATCTCTATCGCGAACGGCTCGCCCGCCACTGAGGGTGCCCTGTCGGCAAGGCGGCAACCCTATTCGGCAGCGCTCTTCGAAGGCGGCTCCGCCCGTCTCAGTGGTTCATAGTCGTCGGGCGTCAGCGTCTCGCGCTCCAGGAGCAACTTCGCGCCCGCCTTCAGTTCGACGATCCGCCCCTCGAGCGCCTGCTTCGCCTTCTGGTAGGCCTCGTCGATCAACTTGCGCACCGCCAGATCGACCTCGCGCGCCGTCGCCTCGGAATAATCCTTCGGCCGCGTGCGGAACTGGCCGTCATCCAGCCATTGCTGCCGCGGGGGCTCGAGCACCGCCTGACCGACGGACAAATCCATGCCGAAGCGGGTGACATACTCGCGGGCAATGTCGGTCACCTTGGCCAGATCGTCTGCGGCACCGGTGGAAATCTCGCCGAACACCAGATCCTCGGCGGCGCGGCCGGCGAGCAACACCACCATGCGATCCTTGAGTTCGCCCGCCGTGATCAGAAAGCGATCCTCGGTCGGGCGCTGCAGCGTGTAGCCGAGCGCACCGATGGAACGGGGAATGATCGATACCTTCTGCACCGGGTCGGCCGAGGGCAAACCGGCAGCCACGAGCGCATGGCCCATCTCGTGATAGGCGACACGCCGGCGCTCGTCGGCATTGAGAATGCGGCTGCGGCGCTCGGCGCCGGCGATGATGCGTTCCACGGCGGCGACGAAGTCTTCCATGGCGACGGTGGTCCCGCCGCGGCGCGTGGCAAGGATGGCCGCCTCGTTGATCAGATTGGCCAGATCGGCGCCGGTGAAGCCGGGGGTCAGGCCGGCAATCTCGTCGACGCTGACGCTCGGTTCGATGGTGACGTTCTTCATGTGGACCTTGAGGATCGCCGCCCTGCCCTTTCGGTCGGGACGGTCGATCACCACCTGGCGGTCGAAGCGGCCGGCGCGCATGAGCGCCGGATCGAGGATCTCCGGGCGGTTGGTGGCGGCAAGCAGCACGATGCCGACCCGCGGGTCGAAGCCGTCGAGCTCGGCGAGCAGCTGGTTGAGCGTCTGTTCCTTCTCGTCATTGCCGCCAAAACCACCGAACGAATTGCGAGCCCGGCCAAGGGCATCGAGCTCGTCGATGAAGATGATGCAGGGTGCCGCCTGCCTTGCCTGCTCGAACAGGTCGCGCACGCGGGCTGCACCGACGCCGACGAACATCTCGACGAATTCGGAACCGGAGATCGAGAAGAACGGAACGCCCGCCTCGCCGGCGACCGCCCGCGCCATCAGCGTCTTGCCGGTGCCGGGCGGACCGACCAGCAGGATGCCCTTGGGGATGCGGGCGCCGAGCCGGCCGTAGAGGTCCTTGTCCTTGAGGAAGGAGACGATTTCCTGCAGTTCGGCTTCCGCCTCGTCGATGCCGGCGACATCGTCGAAGGTCACGCCGGTCTTGCGTTCGAGATAGATCTTGGCGCGGGATTTGCCGATGTTGATCAGGCCGCCCATGCCCTGCTTTTCGGCAATGCCGCGAAAGAAGAAGGACCACAGCGCGAAGAAGACGATGACCGGCAGGACCCAGGAGAGAATCGAGGTCAGCCAATTGCTGTCGCTGGCGCCGGTGATTTTCACGCCCGCCTTTTCGAACAGGGCGGCGAATTCGGGATCGACTCGGTTGGCGATGAAATACTTGCGGCCGTCGACCGGCTCCTTGAACTCGCCCTCCACCCTGCTCTCGGTCAGGGTCACCGAGGCGATGCGTCCCTCGCCGACCATGCGCATCATGTCGCTGTAGGTGAGTTGGGCATAGTCGCGATAGCCGATCCAGGCCTGGAAAGCCATCAGCAGGGCGAAGGCGAAAAGGAAATAGCTGAAGTTGAAGACGTGTTTCTTTTCCATCGACAAGCATCCCGTTGTGCATCGGCGGTCGGCCAAGCCATCCCATACGACGATCCGTGTCACGCTTTGCTGATCCGTGTCAAACCGCAGCCCGCGGCAAACGCTGGCTGTTCTGTGCCAAATCGAACCAATCTTGGTCCCTAGATGCCCACTCTGCCTCCGGTTCTCAAAAGTTTCTTAGCAAGTCTCGGCTATTCTCTCGCGGCAACGAGCGGGATATTGCGATGAACCAGATGGAAAAGCCGGAACAGTTCGATATCGACGCCCTGCGCCGGAAGGTCTCGGCAAGCGGTGAGCCCGGCAAGGCGACGGCCGCCGGCGAGGAGGCGGAGATCAATCCGCTGGCAAAGCAGATCGCCACGCAGTTCAGCGAGGAGAACTATTCGCCCTCGATCGTCACCGGCCAGTTGCGCCTGCTGGAATTCGTCAGCCTGTTCGCGATCGGGCTTGGGGTCCACTATTTCCTGTTCAACGATCCGTCGTCGCGCTTCCTCACCGATCTCCTGATCGGCCTGGCGGGCTCGGCCTTAGCCGTGCTGTTCATGCAGATCGCCGACAGCTATCAGGTTTCGGCGCTGCGCACGCCGCTCCGGGCGCTGCCGCGCATCGCCGGCAGCTGGACGCTGGCGGCGGCCCTGATCGCGCTCGCCCTCTTCCTGTTCCGCCCGGGTGGCTTGGATTTCCGCGACTGGCTCGTCTCCTGGTACGGCTTCGGCCTCGCCTTCCTCTTCGTCGAGCGCAACCTTGTCGGCTTCGGTATCCGCCGTTGGGCCCGCAATGGCATCATGGAGCGACGTGCCGTGGTTGTCGGCGGCGGCAAACCGGCCAAGGATCTCATCCGCGCGCTCGAGCAGCAGCCGGAAAACGACATCCGCATCTGCGGCATCTTTGACGACCGCGGTTCTGCCCGCTCGCCGGACGTCGTCGCGGGCTATCCCAAGCTCGGAACGATCGCCGAACTGGTGGAATTCGCCCGGCTTGCCCATATCGACATGCTGATCATCGCGTTGCCGCTCTCGGCGGAGGCTCGCATCCTGCACCTCCTCAAGATGCTCTGGGTCCTGCCGGTCGACATCCGCCTTGCCGCCCACTCCAACAGCCTGCGCTTCCGTCCGCGTTCCTATTCGCATGTCGGCGCGGTGCCGATGCTCGACATCCTCGACAAGCCGATCCGCGACTGGGATTCGGTCGCCAAGCGCGGTTTCGACATCTTCTTCAGCATTGTCGCGCTGCTTTTGCTGTGGCCGGTCTTCATCGGCGCGGCGATCGCCGTCAAGGCGACCTCCAAGGGACCGGTGCTCTTTGTCCAGAAGCGGCACGGCTTCAACAACGAGGTCATCAACGTGCTGAAGTTCCGCTCGATGTATACGGAAATGAGCGATCCGACGGCGCGCCTGGCCGTCACCAAGGGCGACCCTCGTGTTACCCCCGTCGGCCGTTTCATCCGCAAGTCCTCGATCGACGAACTGCCGCAGATCTTCAACGTGCTCAGGGGCGACCTCTCGCTCGTCGGTCCGCGTCCGCACGCGGTTCTGGCCCAGACGCATGACCGCCTCTACGGCGACGTGGTCGAAGGCTATTTTGCCCGCCACCGGGTCAAGCCCGGCGTTACCGGCTGGGCCCAGATCAACGGCTGGCGCGGCGAGGTGGACAATGACGACAAGATCAAGTTCCGCACGGCCTACGACCTCTACTATATCGAAAACTGGTCACTGCTGTTCGACCTGAAGATCCTGTTCCTCACGCCGTTCCGCCTGCTCAACACGGAAAATGCGTATTGAGCACGCTCGACGCCCATCATCCGGTAGCGTTCAGGCCGCAGATCGCGGTCCTGACGTTGTTCGGCTCGGCGATGGTGGCCTTTGGCGTCTTCCTCTCCGGTTTCGTGATGTCGGAACCGGCGCCTTACGAATTGCTGATGGTCCTGCAGGTTGCGGTCTGGTTCCTGCTCGGGCTGAAGATCTCGCGCGCTGTCGCCCCGCTTCTGGCCCTGCTACTCACCTTCAATGTCGGCGGCATACTCTCGCTGACCGTGATGAAGGATCTCGGCACGGGGCCGATGTATCTGGCGGTCTCCACCTTCCTGGCCCTCACATCCGTCTTCTATGCGGCGATCATCGAGGACCGCCACCAGCGTCTTCGATTGATCTTCCAGGCCTGGGTGGCGGCGGCGATCATCACCGGGCTGCTTGGCATCCTCGGTTATTTTCACGCCTTCCCTGGCGCCGAAGCCTTCACCCTCTATGACCGCGCGAAAGGTGCATTCCAGGACCCCAACGTCTTCGGCCCCTTTCTCATCGCACCAGCGCTCTATCTGATGCACGGCCTGTTGACCGGAAAACTCTCATCGGCGCCGCTCCGGGTCGCCGGCCTCTTGATCATCGCGCTCGGCGTATTCCTGTCGTTCTCGCGCGCCGCCTGGGCGCTGTTCCTGTTCTCCGCCGTCGCGCTGGTCTTCATCCTGCTGCTGAAGGAGCGCACGGGGGCCTTCCGGCTGAAGATCCTCCTGCTCTCGCTGGCGGCCGTCGTGCTGCTCGTGGTGGCCGTGGTGATCGCGCTGCAGTTCGAACAGGTCCGCAACCTGTTTCTCGACCGCACGACGCTGGTCAAGGAGTATGACGGCGGCCATCTCGGCCGTTTCGCCCGCCACCGCATCGGCTTCCTGATGATGATGGAAAACCCCCTCGGCATCGGACCGATGGTGTTCAGCCAAATCTTCCCCGAGGACGAGCACAATATCTGGCTGAAGTCGCTGACGAGCTATGGCTGGCTCGGCTTCGTCTCCTACGTCGCCATGATGGCCTGGACGCTTACAATCGGCTTCCGCTTTCTGCTGCGCGACCGCCCCTGGCAGCCCTATCTGATGATCGCCTGGATCGTCATCATTGGTCACGTGATCATCGGCAATGTCATCGACACCGACCACTGGCGGCATTTCTATCTGCTGCTCGGCATCGTCTGGGGCTGCGGCGCGCTGGAATGGCGCCATCAGCGGGCCCTGCGACGCAGTCCCTTCCCTGCCTGACCCATGAAAAAGAGCGAGACACCGTTGGACATCCTCGAAGTGCTCGAACCGAGCGGCGGCGGCTCAGGCCGCCATTTCGTCGACCTGTGTGGCGGCCTGAAGGCGCGCGGCCACCGGGTGACGGCGGTTTATTCCCCCGTCCGGGCGGAAGAGCGCTTCGTTCGCGAACTGATGGCACTCGATCTCGCCAAGGTCATCGCCCTGCCGATGCTGCGCGCTGTCGGGCCCGGGGATTTCGCTTCCTGGCGCGCCCTCGGCCGGGTGATCCGCGAGGAGGGCCCGTTCGACATCATTCACGGACACAGTTCCAAGGCCGGTGCGCTGACGCGCCCTCGCCTGCCCGGCCCGCATGCGCCGCGCGTCTACACGCCACACGCGTTTCGCACCATGGATCCGAGCCTGTCGTCGAAGGGACGTCTGGTGTTCGGCGCGATCGAAGGTCTCCTCGGACGCTTCTTTACCGACCGGGTGATCTGCGTCTCGAAGAATGAATACGACCACGCGCTCGGACTTGGCATTCCCGCTTCAAGGCTCGCCGTCGTGGTCAATGGGGTCGGGGCGATCCCGGCCGGGCGGCGCGGGGAAGTCCGCTCGCGGTGCGGAATTCCTGAGGACGCGCTGGTGTTCGGCTTCATCGGCCGGCTGTCGGCTCAGAAGGCCCCGGAGCGGCTGATTGCAGCCTTTGCCGCCATCGCGAGAGATATGCCGAAAGCCCGCCTGCTGATGATCGGCAGCGGGGAGCTGGAGGCCGACGTGCGGCGCCAAATCGAGGCGGCCGGCATCGCGGATCGCGTCGTCATCGAGGCCGACCTGCCCGGAGCGGAAGCACTGCAGGCGATCGACGTGCTGGTCATGACCAGCCGCTACGAGGCGATGTCCTATGTCATGCTGGAAGGTGCGGCCGCCGGGCTGCCGATGATCCTGACCGATGTCGGCGGAACGGCGAATGTGCTCGACCACGGCGTCAACGGCCTCGTCGTGCCGAACAGCGACGACACGGCGCCGCTCATCGCCGCCATGACAAAGCTCTGCGACGCGGCGACGCGCGCGCGACTGGCCGACGCCGCGCGCGCGCGCAGCGGGCGCTACGGCGTCCACGCCATGGTCGACCAGACGCTCGATGTCTACCGCCAAGCGCTCGCCGGTCGACATGGGGTGCGCGATTGATTTTTCCGGCACATCCGCCATATTCCTTCTCATGATCACACCCGCTCAGATCCGCGCCGCACGAGCGCTCCTCGGCCTCAGCGTCGACCAGATTTCGGCGAAAAGCGGCGTATCCGCCTTCATGGTCCTGCAGATCGAGGAGGAGAAGTCCGCTTCGCCCGATCAAGCCGTCCTGCTCGCCCTTCGCAGCGCCTTCGAGCAAGCCGGCATTGCCTTTCTCGCCGACGGGGATTGTCCTCCCGGTGGGATGGGGGTAAGGCTTGCCGCCCGCCACGACACTGGCGAGGGCCTGCGGCCGGAAAATCTCAACGCGACCAATGACGGCTGAAACCTGCAATCTTCAGGGAACAAAAGCGCGTCTGCCGGTTTATTGCCCGTCACACCTTTTAGGAGCAATGCATGAATCGGAACAATGGTCTCTATCTCGTCATCGGCGCGCTGATCGTCGTGGTCGTCGGTCTGGGTGTCTACCTGTACCGCGAGGAGACGAAGCCCAAAGGCGTTGAAATGACCATCGGAAGCGACGGCGTGAAGATCCAGGAGAACTGAAACAGACTGGGTCCCGACGGCGGCCTGACGCGGCCGACACTGGTTCCTGCTGATAAGAAGCCCGGTTCGCCGGGCTTTTTTTCTTTTCAAGCGCACGCCATCCAACATCGCTTCAGCGACTCGCCAGGATGGCCCGGTTCAAATGGGTCGGCGCGCTGATGCCGCCCTCCAGCATGTAAGGCATACCGGCCTTCACGGTCGCGGAGCGCTTCGCCATGATCGGCAGGCCATGGCCCATTCCTTCGATCAGGCAGAACTCGACCAGCGGTTTTCCAGCCGCATCATGCCAGACCCTTGCTGGCTGTCCCTTGATCGTGACGGCTTTGCCGTCGGCCTCTTCGAGACCGTAAAAGTCGAGCCATTGCGAAAGCGTGGCGCGGGCATTGGCAACCGAGACCACACGGTCGGCCGTTCCATGCCAGATCGATACCATCGGCCGCTTCTTTGCCTGCGGCGTGACGGCACGCACAAGATCGCCCCATTCTTGTGGGGTCCGGTTGATCCCGGAGTTCATCACCGACAGCGCCGACATGGCATCGCGCGCCGCTCCGAACGGCAATCCCGCGACGATCTGGCCGGCAGCGAACAGTTCCGGATAGGTTGCGAGCAGCGCCGAAGCCATGGCGCCGCCAGCCGAAAGGCCCTGAATGTAGATGCGCTTCTTGTCGACATGGTGCCGGGCGCAGGCATTGTCGATCATCTGTCGGACCGACATCAGCTCGCCGCGGTCCCTCGCCACAGCGCTCGGGCGGAACCAGTTGAAGCAGAGATTGGGATTGTTCGACTTGCGCTGCTCGGGATAGAGCAGCACGAATCCGCCCTCACGGGCCAGCGCGCTCCAGCCGCTGCCCCTGTCGAAATCATCGGCCGTCTGTAGACAGCCATGCAGGACGACGACGAGCGGAGCCCCCTTGCGCGCCTTCGGCGGCACGTATTCCAACATGCGAAGGTGACCGGGATTGGTGCCGAAGCCGGTAACCTCGATGAGGCGGGTGCGCACCGTGCGCGGCTTGCGGGGGCGCACCGTGCGCGCCGGCGCGGTCAGCGGGAGTGAAGGCATGGCCTTCAAAATCTTCTTCTGCAGCTTCTTCTGCTGACCGAGGATGAAGGAAAACGGCATGGGAATCTTGAGGCGCATGAAAAAGGAATTCCTTTTCGAAAAACTCGAAGTATCTCTCCCCGTCTAAAGCCCCGCCGCGCGCTCCGGTTCCCATGCGGAGGACCCAAGAACAAATATAATGCCGCGATGCAGCATTTATAGGGCAGTAACGTCCTTTCACACAAAAAGACGCCCGCCCTGCCGCGGGCGTCCGGCTCCCCAAGTTTGCTGATCCGGCTGGCGTGACGCCCTTGCGGAGAAATGGCGGCACCCGCTTTGCACGGGCGCCGCCATGCCTTCGCACCGCCCCCAGACGACGAGTTCAGCAAGCGCTGAGCTCCCGTCCGGCTGCGATCAGTCACGACCTAGATGACAAAGAAGTCGGCGTGCGTAAGCGTGGCGAAATTCGCTATCTCGGCGATCTTGACGGCGCCATAGGCGGTTCCCGAACCATCGCGGTCATAGTAGAGATCGCCGCGATCCTGATCGTACAGGATCCGGTCGTTGCTGTCGGCGGCACCCAGGTCAAGGTTCTTGAATGCCGTGGCCGCAAGCACTCCGGTCGCCGTCAGTGCACTGAAAATGCCGTTTTCGAGCCAGATAACATCGTTGTTTCCGGTGGAATTCGAGAAATCCCGGATCGTATCGATGTTGGAAGAGCCAAGGGCGGTATTGAACACGAAGGTATCGTTTCCCATGCCGCCGGTCAGCGTGTCGCTGCCGGCAGCGCCATTGAGCCTGTTGGCACCGACATTGCCGACGATCACATTCGCAAGGCCGTTGCCACCAGCGCTGAGGTTGGCGCTCCCCAGCAGCCCGATGCGCTCGACATTGGCCTCCAGATTGCGACTGACCGACGTCTGAATGGTATCGATGCCGGAACCTGCCGCTTCGCTGACCACGTCACCGGCATTGTCGACGACATAGGTGTCGTTGCCGCCGTAGCCTGACATGCGGTCGGCACCGCCTCTCCCGTTCACGATGTTGGCGGCGTTGTTTCCACGCATGGTATTCGCCAGGTCGTTGCCGACCCCGTTGATCGCGGCGCTGCCTTCCAGATACAGCATTTCGACATTGGCCGAGAGCGTGGAACTGACGAAAGCCCTCACCAGGTCGATGCCATTTCCGGCGGCCTCGATGACCGTGTCGGCCGCGTTGTCGACGATGTAGGTGTCGTTCCCGCCAAGGCCGAACATGCGATCCGCGCCGCCTCGTCCGTTGAGGACGTTGGCTCCCGCATTTCCGATCAGGGTATTAACCAGTTCGTTGCCGGTCAGGTTGATCGACCCTGTGCCACGGTCGTTCGTCGTTCGCAATTCCTCGACATGCTCGCCTGTCGCAAGGGCAAAACTCACACTGGTATAGACGCGGTCATAGCCTCTTGCGGCGTCCTCGAATACCTGGTCCCGGGCGTTGTCGACGTAGTAGGTGTCGTTGCCGCTGTCGCCCCACATGGCGTCAGCGCCGCTGCCGCCATGAAGGAAATCGGCGCCGTCGCCGCCGTGCAACTCGTCAACCCCCGCTTCGCCGTTCAGAAGGTCGCTTCCTGCCCCGCCGGCGGCAAAGTCATTGCCGCCTCCCAGGTAGGTGTCGTCGGCATAGTCGCTGCCGAAGACGATATCGATGCCCGTCGAGCCGTAGTAATCCTGTCCGGTTGTGGCCAGCGTATCGTTAACGAGTTGGGCGCGCCAAACGACGGTCTCACCTGTCCAGTCGCTGGAGACCGTGGCGGTGATCGTCTGAATGCCCCTTCCTACATAGTCGTTGAATGCAACGAACGACACGTAGCCGTTCCCGTAACCGGAGCCCACGACACGTCCATCGACCGTGGATTGGAAACTCCAGTCGCTCAGGTCTTCGCCCGTGTACGGGTCATAATAGGAATAGTCCACAGTAGCCTGGGCGTAGAAAGTCTGGCTGTAGCGATCAAAACTGAAACCATACAGGGACATATAAAGCATAGCGACCTCACCGGGGACAGGGTGCTCAACATCGTCTTTGAGACGTGGCGAAAGTAAGGCCTCAGTCTATGAAAGGTGAACGCGTTCCGCCGCGAAGATGGAAATCACATCCTGAGGCACGAAAGCCCCAAAACGACGAAAGCCGCCAACGGCGGCATTCGAGTATAACCAGGGATATCAAGAGTTTATTGGTCGGGACGGCGTGATTCGAACACGCGACCCCTTGACCCCCAGTCAAGTGCGCTACCGGGCTGCGCTACGCCCCGACCTGCTTTTCGCAAAGCACGTTCTCCATAATGGCAAGGTCCGGCGCACGCAAGGGGAAAAAGGAATGAATCTGCAACGGCTGAGTGGCACCTATCGTACCTGGTCGAGCAGACGCTTGCATTCGAGGAGATCGAACAGTGCTTCCTGCAGCAGGGCGCGGTCTTCCTTGCCGACGGAACTACCCTTTCCGACGGAGATTTCCGGCATATCGTCTTCGCTTCCGCCAAAGCCGAAGAATCGGCCGCTGGCCTTGACCTTCGGCCGGCCGACGATCTGGTCCTCCTCGGGGGGGCCGAGCTTGGGCTCCTCCGCCTTGGCAGCGCCGGCGGCCATCAGCGCTTCCATGGTCGCAAGATCGCCGCTGGCGACCGCCATGACGAACTTGTTGCCGTTGGTCTTCAGCAGTTTCTGCACGCCCTTGATCGTGTAACCCTGATCGTAGAGCAGATGGCGAATGCCCTTCAGCAATTCGACATCGTCCGGGCGATAGTAGCGGCGACCGCCGCCACGCTTCATCGGCTTGATCTGCGGAAAGCGGGTTTCCCAGAAGCGCAGCACGTGCTGGGGAAGATCGAGATCGTCGGCAACCTCGCTGATGGTGCGAAAGGCATCCGGGCTCTTTTCCAACTCCATCTTACCGCTCCTGCCAACAGATAGCGCGGACAAGCCGCGACTCACGGGCTATTTCAAAGATTTGTATCGGAAATTTCAAGCAGCCCGTGAAGCCCGGCCGAACGGTCCACGGTTTTCGTGGTCAGGTCGCCGGGTTTTGCGGCTTCTGCTTGGCCTTGCGCTGCAGGTGCGATCGCAGGATGCGCTGCTTCAGCACGTTCGACGCCTTGAAGGTCATCACGCGTCGGGGCGAGATCGGCACTTCCTCGCCGGTCTTCGGATTGCGGCCGATACGCTCGTTCTTGTTGCGAACCTGGAAGGTGGCAAAGGACGAGAGCTTGACCATTTCGCCACGGACGATCGCGTTGCAGATCTCGTCGATTACCGTTTCGACCAGTTCCGCCGATTCGGTACGCGAAAGGCCCACCTTGCGAAAGACCGATTCCGCCAAATCCGCTCGCGTCACTGTCTTACCGGCCATGGTTCTCGTCCGCTTAAATCAATGATCTTGTTGAATTCGCCAGAGAGTATTGCCCTTGGGCTTGACGGTCAAGCGCTTGTTACAAATCCTTTATTTCGCCTCCGTGCGGCTACCAGCGCAGGAGCACGGCTCCCCAGGTGAAACCGCCGCCCATCGCTTCGAGCATCACCAGGTCGCCCTTCTTGATGCGTCCGTCGGCCGCAGCCACCGACAAGGCGAGCGGAATGGAGGCCGCCGAAGTATTGCCGTGCAGGTCGACGGTGACGACGACCTTTTCCAGCGGAATGCCGAGCTTCTTGGCCGAGCCGTCGATGATTCGACGATTGGCCTGATGCGGCACCAGCCAGTCGATGTCGTCGGCCGTCGTGCCGGTTGCGGTGAAGGCTGCCTCGATCACATCGGTGATCATGCCGACGGCATGCTTGAAGACTTCGCGTCCTTCCATGCGCAAATGGCCGACCGTGCCGGTCGTCGAGGGCCCACCATCCACGTAGAGCTTTTCCTTGTGCGTGCCGTCGGAGCGCAGGTGGGAGGAGAGCACGCCGCGATCGGCATTGGTTCCCTCGCCTTCGGCCGCTTCCAGCACGAGGGCACCGGCGCCGTCGCCGAACAGGACGCAGGTGGTGCGATCCGTCCAGTCGAGGATACGCGAGAAGGTTTCGGCGCCGATCACCAGGACGCGGCGGGCCATGCCGCCACGGATATGCAGATCGGCGGTCGAGACCGCATAGACGAAGCCCGAACAGACCGCCTGCATGTCGAAGGCGAAACCGTGATGCATGCCGAGGCGGTTCTGGATATTGACGGCTGTCGCCGGAAATGTGTTGTCCGGCGTAGACGTCGCACAGATGATCAGGTCGATGTCGGCGACCGTGAGGCCGGCGTTTTCAAGTGCCTTCCGGGCCGCTTCGGCCCCGAGCGACGCCGTGGTCTCTCCCTCGCCGGCGACATAGCGCTGGCGAATGCCCGTGCGCTGCACGATCCATTCGTCGGAGGTTTCCACCGTCTCCTCCAATTCGCGATTGGTCACCACCCGCTTCGGGAGCGCTGCCCCGAAACCGCGAACAACAGAACGGATCATTGTCTTCCTAACCCCGTCGATCATGCCGCTTCCGGTCCGGCCGAAGACGGATGCCGGGCATGATATTTCTTCAGATCGTTTTCGATTTTCTGCGTCAGGCCATTGCGCGCCATGTCATAGCCGACATCGATCGCGGCAGCGAAACCCTCGGCATCGGTGCCGCCATGGCTCTTGATGACGATGCCGTTCAGCCCGAGGAACACACCGCCATTCACCTTGCGGGGGTCCATCTTCTCGCGCAGCTTGTCGAAGGCGCCCTTGGCGAACAGATAGCCGATCTTGGCCAGCAGCGTGCGCGACATGGCGGCACGCAGGTATTCGGCGATCTGGCGTGCCGTGCCTTCGGCGGTCTTCAGCGCAATATTGCCGGTGAAGCCCTCGGTCACCACGACGTCGACCGTGCCCTTGCCGAGATCGTCGCCCTCGACGAAACCGTAATAGTCCATCGTGTCGAGACCCGCCTCGCGCAGCATGCGACCGGCTTCGCGGACCTCTTCCTGGCCCTTGATTTCCTCGACGCCGACATTGAGCAGGCCGACCAGAGGGCGCTCCACTTCAAACAGGGCCCGCGCCATGGCGCCGCCCATCAGGGCGAAATCGAGAAGCTGCTGGGCGTCCGCGCCGATGGTGGCGCCGACATCAAGCACGATGCTCTCGCCCGAGAGCGTCGGCCAGATCGCCGCGATCGCCGGACGCTCGATGGTCGCCATGGTGCGCAGGCAGAACTTGGCCATCGCCATCAGGGCACCGGTATTGCCTGCCGAGACGACGACGTCGGCCTGGCCGGTCTTGACCGCCTCGATCGAGCGCCACATGCTCGAGACGTAGCGGCCACGACGCAGGGCCTGGCTCGGCTTCTCGTCCATGGCGACCGCCACATCGCAATGATGGAAGACCGACTTTTCCTTGAGCTTCGGGTACTGGGCGAGGAGCGGCAGACAACGCTCCTGCTGGCCAAACAGAACGAACTGGATGTCGGGATGCCGTTCCAGCGCCTTGGCAGCACCGGGAATGACGACTTCGGGGCCGAAGTCGCCCCCCATGGCGTCAAGAGAAATTCTGATCACTTATGCCTGATCCTTCTTATTCGCTGCCCGGCGAAATTTCGGCCAAAATACCGGTTTCGCTGTACCGCACAACCCAATTCACCGATGTCGCGGCCGCGATCAGTCCTTTTTCCAGTCCTTCAACACGGCAAAGGGCGATGGTGGTCGATCATCCGCCTCGTCGCTCTCGACGTGACCGGCAAACTGCGCGCCCGGCTTCTTCGGATAGGGATCGATGCCGAGGGCGGCGAATTCCGCAACCAGAGCACCGGCGTCGATCGTGTCGCCGACGAAGGTTTCCGGCAGGTCCGGCCCTTCGGGATCAAGCAGCATCTCTCCGGCCTCGTCGGTGACGATGCGGGCGAGCTTCGAGCCTTCGGGCACGAAGATCTGATCGATCTCCTGCCGGATTTCGGTGACCACCGGCTCGAGCGTCACGACACAGGCCTGCACGAGTTCTCCGTCGACCTGGCCGCGAATGCGGATACCGTCCTTCTTCCAGCGATTGATCTGCAAATCGGCCTTCAGCCGATTGACCGCCTCCACCTTCCACAACTCTGCGAGTGCTGCGCGCTCGCGTGCATCGGCCTTGACGTGCACCTGCACGGGATTGGCCGACACATGGCCGACCTTGACCCGATAGGAGAAGGCCGATTGATCGGCGTCCTTGTTGTGCGATGTCATATCAGAGCAAACCTCCGGGAGGATCGAGCCGGACGGTGCCGGTCTCGACGACCCCTTCATCGAGGACCCGGAGCTTGCGCTCGACGTCCATCATCCATTCGGCGAGACCGGCCATATCCGGCGCGTCTTCGCCCGTTTCGGGATATATATTGCGCCGAAGGGCAGACGCCAACAGGTCCCGGTCATCTTTGTCGAGTGCTGCGGCATAGGATTCCAGCCGGCCGTAGAACATCCCGGCCAGTTTCTTCATCCGCTTCGGCACGCCCTGGTCGCCGATCCCCAACTCGCGAATGGAATGATCAACATCCTCGAAGAAGGCGTCGACGATCTCCTGGGCGATCTCCTGACCGCTGCGCGGCGACTGGCGCGTGCGGCGAAAATAGAGAATCAGGACCACCGACAACATTTCGAAGCGGCCCATGACCGTATCGGGCACGGCGAGTTGCTCATAGAAAACAGGCGTTCGCGCGGTGGCGGTCAATGCCGCATACTGGCGCTCGACGATGAGCCGGTTGTGCTTTTTCTGCCGGAAGAACCCGAATAGCATTCATTTCACCAAAAAGAACCCAGCGAACCGGTTCGCCTGCCCTGGGTCGTGTTGCATGATTGCGAAAGCTGGTTTACCGAAGCAGACGTGAATTGCAATGCCGTTTCTGCCGTCCGGTCCGAACCTCGAGGCCGTTACCGGGCAGCCGGCTGCCTGGTCCCGATAGGGTAAGGCAGCACTGGTTTCGACCCCGGAAAGGCCACAATGGTATGCGCATCAGGTTTTGCGGTCGACCCAGTCGGGTGGCCTCATCGAGTCATTGGAGACGTGTGGTTGGAAATGCGGTATCTCGGATCGGACAGAAAAGTTCTCGGCTGCACTGCCCTCGCCCTTGCTCTTTCGGTTGCCAGCCTTAGCGGCTGCACCACGTCGGAAGTCTTCCACAACGGCTATGTCGTCGACCAGGACGCGCTGGACCTCGTGCCGGTCGGCTCGAGCCGCGAACAGGTGCTGTTGTCGCTCGGCACGCCGTCGACCACCGCCACCTTCGATGGCGAAGTGTTCTACTACATCTCGCAGAAGCGCACCCGTTCCGTCGCCTTCATGAAGCAGAAGCTGGTCGAGCAGCAGATCCTGGCGATCTACTTCGACAAGGACGGCGTGGTTTCGCAGCGCGCCAACTACACCATGCAGGACGGCAAGGTGTTCGACATGATCTCGCGCACCACGCCGACGGGCGGCAAGGACCTCACCTTCCTGCAGCAGATCCTGTCGGGTGGCGGCGGCGCCGCCAACAGCGTCAAGAACTTGCTCGGCGGCATCTGATAACCGCCTGGGAATACCGGACAGGTATTTCTCTCGCTCCATTGAAAAAACCGCGGAAGTCAGCTTCCGCGGTTTTCTGTTTCCTACGCTGGCGCCCGAGACTTAGCCGGCCAGAACGGCAAGCAGCAAAAGCGCGACGATATTGGTAATCTTGATCGCCGGATTGACGGCCGGGCCGGCGGTGTCCTTGTAGGGGTCGCCGACGGTATCACCGGTCACCGAGGCCTTGTGCGCATCCGAGCCCTTGAGGTGCTTGACGCCATCCTTGTCGACAAAGCCATCCTCGAAGCTCTTCTTGGCATTGTCCCAGGCGCCGCCGCCCGAGGTCATGGAAATCGCCACGAACAGGCCGTTGACGATGACGCCGAGCAGCGAAGCGCCGAGCGCCGCAAAGGCCGAGGCCTTGGAGCCCGAGATCGCCAGCACGCCGAAATAGACGACGAGCGGAGCGAGAACCGGCAGAAGCGAGGGAATGATCATTTCCCGGATCGCCGCCTTGGTCAGCATGTCGACGGCGCGGCCGTAGTCCGGCTTGACCGTTCCCTGCATGATGCCGGGGTTTTCCCGGAACTGCCGGCGGACTTCCTCGACGATCGAACTCGCTGCACGGCCGACGGCGGTCATGGCGATGCCGCCGAAAAGATAGGGAATGAGGCCGCCGAAGATCAGGCCGGCGACGACATAAGGGTTGGACAGGCTGAACGAGATGTCGCCCATGTCGGCGAAATACGGATACTGCGCCGCATTGGCGGCGAAATATTGCAGGTCGTTGGAATAGGCGGCGAACAGCACTAGCGCGCCAAGACCGGCCGAGCCGATCGCATAGCCCTTGGTGACAGCCTTGGTCGTGTTGCCGACGGCATCGAGCGCGTCGGTCGACTTGCGGACTTCCGCCGGCAGACCGGACATTTCGGCAATGCCGCCGGCATTGTCGGTGACGGGACCGAAGGCGTCGAGCGCGACGATCATGCCGGCGAGGCCGAGCATAGTGGTCACCGCGATCGCCGTGCCGAACAGGCCGGCAAGCTGGTAGGTCGAGATGATCCCGCCGACGATGACGATAGCCGGGAGTGCGGTCGATTCCAGCGAGACGGCAAGCCCCTGGATGACGTTGGTGCCGTGACCGGTCACCGAGGCCTGGGCAATCGAGTTGACCGGCCGCTTGTTAGTGCCGGTGTAGTATTCGGTGATGACCACGATCAGTGCGGTGACCACGAGGCCGAGGATGCCGCAGATGAACAGGTTCCAGCCGGTGATGTCCATACCGGCGACAGTGCCGATCGAGCCCCAGCCGATGGTCAGCGAGGTCGCCGCAGCAAGACCGAGGATCGACAGCGCGCCGGTGACGATGAGGCCCTTGTAGAGGGCGCCCATGATCGAGCCGTTGGTGCCGAGCTTGACGAAGAAGGTGCCGATGATCGAGGTGATGATGCAGGCGCCGCAAATGGCGAGCGGATAGATCATCGCGATCTCAAGGGCGGCGGAGCCGGCAAAGAAGATGGCGGCCAGAACCATGGTGGCAACAACCGAGACCGCATAGGTCTCGAACAGGTCGGCGGCCATGCCGGCGCAGTCGCCGACATTGTCACCCACGTTGTCGGCGATGGTCGCCGGGTTGCGCGGATCGTCTTCCGGAATGCCGGCTTCGACCTTGCCGACGAGGTCACCGCCGACGTCGGCACCCTTGGTGAAGATGCCGCCGCCGAGACGGGCGAAGATCGAAATGAGCGAAGCGCCAAAGCCGAGCGCCACGAGCGAGTCGATGACTTCGCGCGAACCGCTCTCATGGCCGAGTACCACGGTCAGAATGTAGAAGTAAATGGCAACGCCGAGCAGGGCGAGACCTGCCACCAGCATGCCGGTGATGGCACCGGACTTGAAGGCAATGTCGAGACCGGCGGCAAGGCTCTGCGACGAGGCCTGGGCCGTGCGGACATTGGCGCGGACGGAGACGTGCATGCCGATGAAGCCGGCAGCACCGGACAGAACTGCGCCGATCAGGAAACCGATCGCCGCCGTTGCGGAAAGCAACAGCCAGGTCCCGATGAAGACCACGACGCCGACAATGGCAATGGTGAGGTATTGGCGGGCGAGATAGGCCTGGGCACCTTCACGAATATAACCGGCAATTTCCTGCATGCGGGCATTGCCCTGATCGGCGGCCAGCACCGAGCGCGTCGCCCAGACCGCATAGACCACCGAAAGCAGACCGCAAAATATGACGCCTAAAAGCACTGTCATTCGCAATACCTCCCGTATTGCCCGCGCCTCACTCCCCGCGGGCGGTGACGTCCGGCCTGGCCCCTCCTCCAGAGGTCTCCGGACTTGGCGCGAGATTGCGTTGCGGATTCCCTAACGTCAAGCCCCGGCGGCGTCGCAGGGACGAGGGATCAGGCTTGGTCCTTGCGGGCAGCGGCACGCATCTGCAGGACCACGAGGATCAGGCAGACGATGGTCACGGGCCAGATGACGAGGTTCATGAAGGACCAGCCGAAGGCGGAAAAAATCTTGCCCGAGGAGAAGGAGGAAAGCGCCACGGTGCCGAACAGCACGATGTCGTGGAAGCCCTGGACCTTGTCTGCCTCGTGCGGCCGATAGCTGGAGGCGACGATCGCTGTCGCGCCGATGAAGCCGAAGTTCCAGCCGATGCCGAGCAGGACGAGCGCCAGCCAGAAATTCCACAATTCGACGCCCATATGGGCAATGACGGCACAGCTCATGAGGATGAGAAGGCCGGTAGCGACGACCTTTTCCGTGCCGAAGCGCGAGATCAGCATGCCGGTGAAGAAGCTCGGCGCGAACATGGCGATGACGTGCCACTGGATGCCGAGGGTGGCAAGATCGGACGAGAAGCCGCAACCGACAACCATGGCAAGGGGCGCGCCGGTCATCATGAAGGTCATCAGGGCGTAGGAGCTTATGCCGCAGATCATGCCGGTGGCGAAGCGCTGCGTCATGACGATTTCGCGCAGTGGCCGCGCCGGCTCGCCATCGGTCCCCGTCTTCGACGAAGTGTCCGGCAGCTTGAGGAAGAACAGGACGCCGATGGCGAGCAGCATCAGCGGCACGAGACCCATGAAGGCGCCGGCAAAGGTGACCGGCTCCATCCAGTCCTTCAGCCAAATCGCCAGCTGCGGGCCAACGATGGCCGAAACGATGCCGCCGGCGAGGATCCAGGAGATCGCCTTGCCCTTGTAGAAAGTCGGCGAGGCATCGGCGGCGGCGAAGCGGATCTTCTGGGTGAAGCCGCCGGACAGGCCGATCAGCAGGAGGCCGAAGGCAAAGAGCCAGAATTCGGATCGGAAAAGCGCAAGGGCCGCAACCGCGCCGCCGATCGCGCCCATCAGAGCGCCGACCATGAAGCTCTCGCGCCGACCAAGAAAGCGTGAGGCGGCGGCAACGACGATGGCGCCGAGCGCCACGCCGACGTTGAAACCGGTCAGAGGCGCCGTCGCCAGAGACTTGTCGGCGCCGAGCAACTGGAAGCCGGCCAAACCGCCGACCGAAAAGCTCAAGGGGGCCGCCGATCCGAGAATGGCCTGGGCAACCGTCAGAAGGGATACATTGCGCTTGGCCGTGCGCAGTTGACCGTCCAACCCTTGAGCCTCGTGAGCGGACATGGCGTGTTTCCCGGATTTACTTCTTGGTGGTGCCGCGGACCTGCTTGGCGATCCGATCGAGCACGGCGTTGACCAGCTTCGGCTCTTCGTCCTCGAAGAATGCCCGGGCGATCTCGACATATTCGGTGACGATCACCGGGACGGGCACGTCCTTGCGTTCGAGCAGCTCGAAGGTGCCGGCACGCAGGATGGCGCGGACGGTGCTGTCGATGCGCGACAGTGCCCAGTCGTCCTGCAAGGCCTTGGCGATCATCGGATCGATGGCCTTCTGATCGCGCACCACGCCGGCGACGATAGAACGGAACCATGAGGCATCCGCCTTGAGATAGGTGTCGCCATCGACTTCCTGTCCCAGGCGGTGGGTTTCGTATTCGCTGACCACTTCCAGCACGCCGGTTCCGCCAATATCCATCTGATACAGCGCCTGCACGGCCGCAAGGCGGGCTGCGCCACGCTGGTTGGCGGTCTTCACCGGCTGTTTGTCTTCCGTCGACATATTCGTTCAGTTACCCAGTTTCTTCTTCAGCGCGATCATCGTCAGCGCAGCGCGGGCGGCGAACCCGCCCTTGTCCTTGTCCGACCGGCGCGCACGCGCCCAGGCCTGTTCTTCATTCTCGACCGTCAGGATGCCATTGCCGATGGCCAGCGATTCGGACACGGCCAGATCCATCAATGCCCGCGAGGATTCGTTCGAGACGATCTCGAAGTGATAGGTCTCGCCGCGAATGACCATGCCGAGCGCGACGAAACCGTCATAGGCGACCCCCTCTTCATCGGCAGCGTCGAGCGCCATCGAGATCGCAGGGGGGATTTCCAGGGCGCCCGGGACGGTTACGATGTCATAGCTCGCGCCCGCTTCGTCGAGTGCCGCCTTGGCGCCATCCAACAAGGCATCCGCCATGTCGTCATAGAAGCGCGCTTCAACGATCAGGAGATGCGGTGCAGATTTCTTCTTGGACATGACCTGGACCCCGGTTTTTGAGGAGAAGTCCGCGCAATGTCGGACAGACGGCGGTCAAACCACGGCGCACGGGGCTTGGCAAGTGTTTTTCCGCTCGGCCGGGCGCCAGCGCCGTTCGATCCGCCAAAATCGGCGAGGCCGCGCCGGGCGTGCAAAGGAACAAAAATGGCGATGCGGTGTTCTAGCGATGACCGCCGCATGATCACGCGGTCGGGAAACAACATCAAGATCGGCACGTCCGACAGGAGGTATATCATGGGTCGCGGTATTCTGCTTTGGTTTCTTGGGATTCCGATCCCGCTCATCATTCTGATCATGCTGTTCTGGCGCTAGGAGGCGGCATGTCAATTCCCGTCAGCCCGTCTCCCACCCTGATGCCGATTGAATCGTCGGCGTCAGCGGTGTCGCTCAAGTCGATCATCGCCGGTGCGCTTGCCGCTTCCGCCATCACTCTCATTCTTACGCTTATCGGCTCCGGACTCGGCTTGACCATGGTGTCGCCCTGGGCGGGAGAGAGCGTCTCTCTCGAAGCGATCGGCTGGACGACTGCCGTTTGGCTTGTTCTTGTCCAGTGGCTTTCGGCCGCCTTTGGTGGCTACATGACCGGCAGGCTTCGCACCAAATGGGTCGGCGTCCACACGGATGAGGTTTTCTTCCGCGATACCGCCCATGGCTTCCTGTCCTGGGCACTTTCGACCCTGCTGGTGGCCGGTCTTCTCGGTTCGGTCATCAGTTCCGCCGCTGGAACCGTCGCCGGCGCCACGGCAACGGCGGCAGGTGCCGCCGGCACAGCGGGTATCGCCGCTGCCGCGAACGTCTCGGATGAAGGTTCGGGCTTCTCGGTCGACTATTTCGCGGATGCGATCCTGCGCCCCGCCAATCCGGCCACGCCGCCTGCCGTCCAGAGCGACGAGCGCGTGACGGCCGAAGTCTCCCGCATCCTGATCAACGGCACCGTGCGTGGCGAGATGCCGGCCGATGATCGTGCCTATCTGGATCGCGTCGTTGCTTCTCGCACCGGACTTTCGGAAGCCGATGCCAAGGCCCGCGTCGATCAGACGCTCGCCAATATCGAGGCAGCGAAGACGGAAGCTCAGGAAGCAGCCGATGCAGCCAAGCAGGCGGCGACCGCTATTGCGCTTGCCGGCGCGGTCTCGCTGATGATCGGCGCCTTCATCGCCTCGGTGGCGGCTGCCCTCGGCGGACGTCAGCGCGACGAAGAAGAAGACCTCGTCGCTGTCATCTGATTGCATCTGCAGGAATGAAATACCAAGCTCGGCCGCTTCTGCGGCCGGGCTCTTTCGTTTGGAGCGTTACTTAGTGTAGCCGTCAAGCTCGCTCGAAAACGTCCAGACGATCCGGTCCAAAGTGGCTCGAGCGCAACAGACGAAACCGCGCCGGCACTGTCTGCGCCGTCAGCGGTGAAGCGATGCCATCGGCACCCACCTTGGTCGCGCCCTGATATAGCTGGATCTCGTCGACCAGATCGGCGGCGAGGAAATCCCTGGCGACGCGCGCACCGCCTTCGACCATAAGGGAGGAAATTCCGCGGCTGGCGAGGGCGAACAACAAGTCATCGACCGAGGATGCGTCAACAATCTCCACACCGCAGGCCTGGAGCGCGGCTCGCCGCGCCGCCAGAGCGTCGGTCGCCTGTCCGTTTCTTTCGCCGTCAAGGGCGCCACCACTGACAGCGCCGCAGACGACAATCAGCGGAACCGTTCGCGCCGTCCGCACGAGCTTGGAATCGAGCGGCAGGACGAGATCACGATCGAGCACGATGCGGACCGGTGAGCAATCCTCGAGCCCTTCCAGTCGGACCGTCAACTCGGGATCATCAGCCAGAGCCGTGCCGATGCCGACAAGGATCGCATCGGTCCTCGCCCGCAGAAGCTGGACCTGGTGACGGGCCAGCGGACCGGTGATCGCGACCTGCCCCTCGCCCTTCCGGCCGATCATGCCATCCGTCGAAACGGCAAGTTTCAGAATCACATGGGGCCGGCCCTTCATCTGGCGGGTGAGGTAACCCGCAAGCGCCCTTTTGGCCTCGGCCTCCAGAACGCCGCTCGATACCGTGATCCCGCCGTCCTGCAAGATCCGCAGACCCCGGCCCGACACGCGCGGATCGGGATCGGTGACGGCCACGACGACACGGGCAATGCCGGCCTGCACCAGCGCATTGGCGCAGGGCGGGGTCTTGCCGTGATGGGAACAGGGTTCGAGGGTGACATAGGCGGTCGCCCCCCTCGCCTTTTCGCCGGCATCCGCCAGCGCCTCGGTTTCGGCATGCGGCCTGCCGCCCTTGGCGGTGACGCCCCGGCCGACGATTGCGCCGTCCTTGACGATCAGGCAACCGACAGAAGGATTGGTCGAGGTTTGGCCGAGATGGCGCAAGGAGAGCTCAATCGCTTCAGCCATGAAGCGTGCATCATCCGCCGCTCCGGACATGGATCACTCCACGCCGCTGTCGCGCGAGATCTTGGCGTTGATCTCGGCGATGACGTTCTCGAAGTCCTCGGCATGGGAGAAGTCGCGATAGACCGAGGCGTAGCGGACGAAGCCGACATCGTCGAGGCTCTTCAAGGCTTCCAGCACCTGGAGACCGATCTCTTCCGAAGAGATTTCCGTCTCGCCCGAGCTTTCCAGACGGCGGACGATACCGGAGACGGCGCGTTCGATGCGCTCGTTGTCGACAGGACGCTTCCTGAGCGCGATCTGGAAGGACCGCACCAGCTTGTTGCGGTCGAAGAGGACCTTGCGGCCCGTCTTCTTGACCACCATCAACTCGCGCAGCTGGACCCGTTCGAACGTCGTGAAGCGGCCACCGCAGTCGGGACAGATGCGCCGCCGGCGGATGGAGGTGTTATCCTCCGCCGGACGGGAATCCTTGACCTGGGTATCTTCCGAACCGCAGAACGGGCAGCGCATGCGCTTTCCTTACATGTAAGGGTACATCGGGAAGCGGCCCGTCAGGGCTACGACCTTCTCACGCACCGATGCTTCCACGGCAGCATTGCCCTCGTCGGAATTGGCAACCTTCAGGCCGTCGAGAACCTCGACGATCAGGTTGCCGATCTCGCGGAACTCGGCTTCCTTGAAGCCGCGGGTGGTGCCGGCCGGCGTGCCGAGACGGACGCCGGAGGTGACGAAGGGCTTTTCCGGGTCGAACGGGATGCCGTTCTTGTTGCAGGTGACGTAGGCGCGACCGAGGGCGGCTTCGGCACGCTTGCCGGTCGCGTTCTTCTTGCGCAGGTCGACCAGCATCAGGTGGTTGTCGGTGCCGCCCGACACGATGTCGAGGCCGCCGGCGACCAGCGTCTCGGACAGCGCCTTGGCGTTCTTGACGATCTGGGCGGCGTAATCCTGGAATTCCGGCTTCAGCGCCTCGCCGAAGGCCACGGCCTTTGCGGCGATGACGTGCATCAGCGGTCCTCCCTGGAGACCGGGGAAGACGGCCGAGTTGAACTTCTTCGCCAGATCCTCGTCATTGGTGAGGATCATGCCGCCGCGGGGCCCGCGCAGCGACTTGTGGGTGGTGGTGGTGGCGACATGGCAGTGCGGGAACGGCGACGGATGCTGGTTACCGGCAACGAGGCCTGCGATGTGGGCCATGTCGACCATGAGATAGGCACCAACTTCATCAGCGATCTCGCGGAAACGCTTCCAGTCCCAGATGCGCGAATAGGCGGTGCCGCCGGCGATGATGAGCTTCGGCTTGTGCTTGCGGGCAGATTCGGCAACCGCATCCATGTCGAGCAGGTTGTCGCCTTCGCGAACGCCGTAGGACACGACGTTGAACCACTTGCCGGACATGTTGACCGGCGAACCGTGGGTCAGGTGGCCCCCGGAGTTCAGGTCGAGGCCCATGAAGGTGTCACCCGGCTGCAGCAGGGCCAGGAACACGGCCTGGTTCATCTGCGAGCCGGAATTGGGCTGGACGTTGGCGCAGTTGACGCCGAAGAGCTTCTTGGCGCGCTCGATCGCCAGTTCCTCGGCGATGTCGACGAACTGGCAGCCGCCGTAATAGCGCTTGCCCGGATAGCCCTCGGCATACTTGTTCGTCATGATCGAACCCTGCGCCTCGAGTACGGCGCGGGACACGATGTTTTCCGAGGCGATCAGCTCGATCTCGTGGCGTTGGCGACCCAGTTCCTTCTCGATCGCGCCGAAGATCTCGGGATCGGTGTCGGCAAGCGTACGGGAAAAGAAAGCATCGGTGTTCGACATGACTGCGGGCTCCTGACGGTTGATGCCAAGGGGTCTTAGCGCTCCGTCTCGGCAAGGGCAATACGGGACGCGACATTTGCGCATCAAACAGCGCTGCGGCACGGTTCGCCCCTCTCGGACCGGCCGCGAGAGGCCGGCGCCGCGCCCCTGAAGACATAACAAAAGCGACGGCCCGCAGGGGCCGCCGCCTTCTTCTTCATTGAGCCGCAACCTGCCCAACATGGCCCTCGCCGCATTTATTGCGGCAAGATGTCGTCTTCGACCGAGCCGGCCGAGGTTTCCACGCCGATATTGGCCTGAAGAGCAAGCTGAGCATTGCCGTCGATGGCATAGATGTCGTCGCGGAACTGCACGATATTGTCCTTGGACGACCAGGCACTGATGTAAACCCAGTGCACGCCGACTTCGTCCGTCAGCGCGATCGGCGTATTGACGCGGGTGGCGATCACACGCTCGATCTCCTGGCGGCTCCAACCGGGCGTGTTCTTCAGCAGCCAGACCACGAGGTCGCGCACGTTCTGAACGCGCACGCAGCCCGAAGACTCGAAGCGCATCAGCTTGTTGAACAGGCCCTGTTGCGGCGTGTCATGCATGTAGACGGCATGCGTGTTGTGGAAGTTCAACTTGGTCGACGACATGGCGTTGATCTTGCCCGGGTCCTGACGGAACATCAGGTTCGGCGCCTTTTCCGCATGCCAATCGATCGTCTCCGGCGCAACCTCGTTGCCGTTGCCGTCGATCAGACGGATCGCGTTGCGGGAAAGATAGGTCGGATCCTTGCGCATCAGCGGCATGATGTCCTTCTGGACGATCGAGCGCGGGGCGGTCCAGTAAGGGTTCAGGATGACCTCGTGGATCTTCGAATCGAGTGTCGGAGAAGGACGGGTGATCGAGCCGACGATGGCCGTATTGCGCAGGGCGACCCGGTCGTCCTCGACGGCCTCGACATAGGCAGCCGGGATGTTGACGACGACATAGCGGCGCTCCAACTGCTTGTTCATCATCTCCTGGAGTCGCTGCTGGTTGACGTTGAGCTGCATCAACCGCGTGTCGGCAGGAACGTTGAGCGCCTTCAGCGTGAACTCGCCGAGCACGCCGTCCTGCGGAAGCCCGTGACGGGCCTGGAACCGCTTGACGGCGCCGTCGACGTAGGAATCGAACGAGTTGGACATGCCCGCCGAGCGCGGCAGGTCGCCGGATATCATCAGGCGCTGGCGCAACTGCTGCACCGAGGGGTCGACCGCGCCGATCTTCAGCTTGACCGACGGATTGACCTGCGGCCAGCCGCCGTTCGCCACGATCGTCTGATACTCGGTGATCGCCTGCTGCATGTAGATGAAATTATTGGCGCTCAGCATCGGCGTGTTGGATGTGACCGCGGCGGCGGTGCGCGATGCCTTGGCATCGAACTGATCGTCCCAGTTGCCGCGCCGCGGGGCCGTGATCAGTTCATCGATGGCCGTCTGGGCGGCTGCCTGACCGGCGATGGCGGCAGCACCGGCTGCTGCGGCGCCGGTGAGCAGTGCACGGCGCGACAGGGCTACGATTCCAGACTTTTTCGACATTTTTCCTACCGTTTTCCAAATTGAACGATCCACACCATCCCATACGGAGACATGGTTAACAAATGGACGAAGAACGCCCGTCACCGCGACAAACAGCGACTTTCAGCCACGACGGATTGCAGCTTTTGCATGCAAGGCCGGTCCCATATCAATATGGCCAATTCGTGGCTCGGCAAACCGGCTGGGTTTCACGAACACGTCATCGCCACGGCTACGGATCCGGATTTCCGCCATCGGTGCGGCACGGTTCGGGCGCGATCCGGCACCCTTGGAACCTGGCCGAAACGCGAGCAGGCGCCATGGCGGGCATCGCTGCCGCCTGGCGCCGTCTCGTGCTGCCGCATGACTGGAGGAAATACAGCAGGTCCTGGTCTCTTGTGGATCAGAGACGGTACATGATGCTGTCGTTCCAGAAGCGGTCGAGACGCTGCAGAAGCTTGTTCATCTGGGTGAACTCGTCGGAACCGATGCCGCCGACCTTCTGGATCGAACCGATGTGGCGCTCGTAGAGCTTGGCGACCGTCTCGGCCACTTCCTGGCCGCTCTCGGTCAGGCTGATGCGGACCGAGCGGCGGTCGATGCGCGAGCGCTGGTGGTTGATGAAGCCGAGGTCGACGAGCTTCTTGACGTTGTAGGAGACGTTCGAGCCGAGATAGTAGCCACGCGAGCGCAGTTCACCGGCGGTCAGTTCGGAATTGCCGATATTGAAGAGCAGGAGGGCCTGGACGGCGTTGACGTCGTTGCGACCCTGGCGTTCGAACTCGTCCTTGATGACGTCGAGAAGACGGCGGTGGAGACGTTCAACGAGATGCAGGGATTCGAGATAGAGATTCCGGATCGCGTCTTCCTGGGGATCGAGCGTTGCCGGCTGCGGCTTCATCTTGGTGTTCATGTCGGTCTGCCTCACTGTTTGGGTGGCGGCTGTTGTTTTCTCCCGCCTTAGTGAGGACCATATCCAATGCGCATAAAATTCTATTTAAAACGCAGGCTTAACAGAGGCTTACCGAATGACCTCGTGGCATCAGGGTAAATCAACCCTTATCTCATCGCCCTTGTGGCGCATTTCGAGCCAGAGCGCGAGGCGGAACACCAGATAGACGGTGGCGACAAGCACGTGCATGGTGATCGCCAGCCGGTTGTAGCCGAATATGTCGGACCACAGCCAGTACATCAGGACCTGCGCGCCCGCGCCGAGCGCCCAGATCACCGGCCCCCAGGACACCGCCATCCAGAGCCCGAGCGCTGCCACCGGGAAGATCACCGCCAGGCTGCTGCCCGCGACCTTCCAGGGCAGGTCGAGCAAGTCGAAACGCGCCCGGCCGCCGAGCGAATAGCCCACCAGCATGGCCCAGTATTGCAGCGCGAACCAAAGGCAGGCGACCGCGACCATGCGCAGGAACACCACAAAGAGGAGTTCCGTCAGGCTGCGCTTGGGTGCGTTGTGAGAATCAGGTTCCATGGCGCGAGGATATGCCGAAGGCACCGGTCACCGCCAGCCGTAGCCGCGACTAAGCGTCGTCTTCCGTTTTGGCAATCCCTGCCGTAAGTGCTATCCACACGCTAATCATGAGACAAGGACGAGGACTTCGCCATGCAGGACAAGACACTTCTGGTCGACGACATCACGGGTCACCGCCGGATGCGCCGCAACCGCAAGGCCGATTGGACCCGCCGTCTCGTTCAGGAAAACCGTCTGACCGTCGATGACCTGATCTGGCCGATCTTCATCATCCCCGGAGAAGGTATCGTCGAGCCGATCGCCGCCATGCCGGGCGTCAACCGCATGACGATCGACAAGGCCGTCGAAGCGGCAAAGGAAGCGGCAGACCTCGGCATCCCTGCGCTTGCCACCTTCCCCAATGTCGAGATGGACCTGCGGGACGAGACCGGCTCGCAGATCCTCGAAGCGAACAACCTGATCAACCGCGCGACCGCCGCGATCAAGAAGGCCGTGCCGAATATCGGCGTCATCACCGACGTGGCGCTCGACCCGTTTACCAGCCACGGCCATGACGGCATCCTGCGCGGCAACGAGATCGTCAACGACGAGACCGTCGAACAGATCGTCCGCGCCGCGGTGCTACAGGCCGATGCCGGCTCCGACATCATCGCACCTTCCGACATGATGGACGGCCGCATCGGCGCAATCCGCCGCGGGCTGGACGCCGCCGGCCACCAGTCGGTCGGCATCATGTCCTACGCCACCAAGTTCGCCTCCTGCTATTACGGCCCCTATCGCGAGGCGATCTCGACCGGCGGACTGCTGAAGGGTGACAAGAAGAGCTACTATATCGACCCGGCCAACGGCACGGAGGCACTGCGCGACGCGGCCCTCGATGTCGAGGAAGGCGCCGACATGCTGATGGTCAAGCCCGGCCTGCCCTATCTCGACATCTGTTGGCGGATGAAGGAAGCCTTTGGTCTGCCGGTCTTTGCCTATCAGGTGTCGGGCGAATATGCGCAGATCAAGGCGGCTGAGGCCAATGGCTGGATCGATGGCGAACGCGCCATGCTCGAGACCCTGCTGTGCTTCAAGCGCGCCGGCTGCGATGGCATCCTGACCTATTTCGCCGTCGACGTGGCGAAGTATCTGGCTGCCAAGGGCTGAGGATCGCGCCCTTCGGATTGTATTTCCTCGTTATCTCCCCATATCCATAGCTCGAAACACCAGCGGGAGCCGACGATGACCCTCGATCCGAATCCGATCTATGCTGCACCGGACGACTGGCGCGCCTATAGCGGCGTGCTGTCGCGCCGAGTCTTTGCCTTCCTCATCGACTACCTGATCGTCGCCGCGCTGTGGATTCCCGCCGCCGTTCTCGTCTTCTTCGTCGGCGTGCTGACGCTCGGCCTCGGCTTCCTGCTCTATCCGATCCTGTTCTTCATCGTTGCGGGCCTTTATTTCGGCATGTCGCTTTCCGGCCCGTCGCAGGCGACGCCCGGCATGAAGGCCATGGGTATTGCCATGGTGCGCCTCGACGGCCGACGGATCGACTTCGTCCTGGCGCTCGCCCATCTGGCGCTGTTCTGGATCCTCAACTCGGTCCTGACGCCGCTCATCCTGCTCGCCGGCCTGTTCACCGAGCGGTCGCGCCTGGTGCACGATCTGCTGCTCGGGACCGCCACCATGCGGACAGCCTGAGATCGGCCGGCCGTGCCATCCGCAATTGGGTGGCCAGCGGCCGGCGCCCGTCGGCGTCATGGTTCGTGACAGACAGTTGACGTTTTCCAATCTTGCGCCATGCTGATATATATTCGATGGCGAAGGCTTCCGACCGGCGGACGATGAACACACAGGCTTCCCTTTCCCCGCAATTCTACCTCACGGCGCCGGCGCCGTGTCCTTACCTGCCGGGCGAGATGGAGCGGAAAGTCTTCACCCATCTGGTCGGGCCCCGCGCCACGGAAATGAACGACCTGCTGACGCAGGGAGGTTTCCGCCGCTCGCAGAACATCGCCTACCGGCCCGCCTGCGAGGGCTGTCGCGCCTGCGTCTCGGTCCGCGTCCTGGTGGACGAGTTTGAACCGACACGCTCCCTTCGGCGCGTTCAGTCGGAGAATCGCGACATCGTCTCGACGGTTTTTCCCGCCCAGCCCTCGACCGAGCAATTCTCGCTGTTTCGCACCTACCTCGATCATCGTCATCAACAAGGCGGCATGTCGGACATGTCAGCGCTCGACTATGCCATCATGGTCGAGGACACTCATGTCCAGACGCGGCTCATTGAATACAGGCTTCGTAGCCCCGGCGACGGCCTGAACCTGCAGCCGAAGGGTGAACTGGTTGCCGTGGCGCTGTCCGACCTGATGAGCGACGGCCTGTCAATGGTCTACTCCTTCTTCAATCCGGCCATGGTCAAGCGCTCGCTCGGCACGATGATGGTGCTCGACCATGTCAAGCGCGCCAAGGCGCTCGGCCTGCCTCATGTCTATCTCGGCTACTGGGTGAAGGGCTCGCACAAGATGGATTACAAGACCCGCTTCCAGCCGCAAGAACATTTGACCAATCAAGGATGGGAAAGATACCAGCCGAACGATGGCGATGACGATGGTGGTGCCGACTAGGAATGAGGCGATGGGGGTATGACCCGCACCGGCGGAATTACGTCCCTACGTCACGCCACGAGTACCGCGTCTACCGGTCGGCGCGGAGAATAGGGCATTTCCGGCGCATGGCCGAAGCGCAGGACGACATCCGTCCTTCGCGATCCAAGACCCGCCAATGCGGCCATTTCATTGCGCAGTTCAGGCACTTCGACAGGCTGGTTGACGAAGGCGGTCTTTACGCCCAGCGCGGTGGCAGTCAGGCAGAACCGCTGGCACGCACGCCCGACGGCGATCCATCCGGCCGGCCCTTCGTCCCGCGCAGCGAACACGGCGACGCCGGCCGAGCTATTCATGTGACGCGCATATTTGTCGGCTTCGCTTTTGGGCTTGAACGCCAGATCGAAGGCGATCGGCCCCAACCATTCGGGCAAGGGCGGATTGCCGCTCGCCGGTGCATAGAGCCCGTCGCCTCGCTCCATCGCCGCCGATGGACTGAAGCGCAACCAGTCCTTCAACTCCCGCATGAAGGCGGGCTCGGCCATCTGAACGTCATTGCCGGCGATAACGAGGTCGCGCACCCGATCGACGGTCGACCGCTCGGTCAGCAGAACGATGTCGACGCCCTCGACCGTTGCGCTGTCTGACAGCCGCTGGAGATGATCGAAACTCACGGGAGTTCCGTCATAGAGACTGCGGGTCGACTGGCGGACGGGAATGGCGCGGAAAAGCTCAAGAGTTGCCGGATCGGCCGTGCCCGGTTGCGGCGAGAAGGTGAAGGTCGCGCCGCCCTCCCCCTCGATCACCATCTCACCGGATCGCCCCGTCGCTCTTGCGGCGATCTCCAGGTTCTCCATCGCGCAGCCAAGGCTGACATAGAGGTGATGGTCGTCCGGATCGACCACCGGTGTGCGCCGGGAAAAGTCCGGCAGGACAGAAATGGCCTGCCCACTCTCGCGAAACAGCCAGGGCTGGGTATTGTGGCCGTTGGCGGCAAGGGTAGCGTAGCGGATCAGATCCCGGGACGCCGCTTGCGGTTTGGGCGGTTCCCGCAATTGGGCGGTATAGGCGGTATAGTGGCTGCTCGCCAGCCTCATCGACAAGACCGCGCCCACCCCGCCAGCAGTCAGGATCGCCGCTCCACCTGTCAGTATCCCACGCCGTGTCAGCATTGGCCGTCTCCTGAATATCCGCAGGCGAGCATAGAGTGGCAAGACGACACCGCGTTGACCGCGATCAATTGCATCGACGAGTAACCCGCATCGCGTGTGCCGTGTGTTCTTTACCGACCCTACGCCCCATGTTATAACCTTGTTGCAACACAAGGACCAACACGATGAACGTCATCATCCGCAAGATCGGCAATTCCGAAGGTATCATCATCCCGAAGGAAATCCTCGACCGTCTGGGCTTGAAGGCGGGGGACAGCTTGGCGCTGTCAGAAAGCCAGAATGGCTTGCTGATGAAACCGATGGATGACGACTTCGCGCGTCAGGTCGCGCATGCCGAGCGCTTCATGGACAAGTACAAGACCGCCCTGAAGAAACTCGCCGAATGAGCAGCTTCGTCTTCATTTCCCGGCCGGTCGTCGAGACCCTGCACCAGATGCAGATTGAACGCTTCGGCGGAGCCTACGGCCTGCGCGACGAAGGCGCGCTCGAATCTGCCCTTGCCCGCCCCGTAAACCGGGAGGCGTACGGGTGTGACGATGTCAACGAATTAGCCGCCGCCTATCTGTTCGGCCTGGCCAAGAACCATGCTTTCATTGACGGAAACAAGCGCATAGCGATCGTCACCGCCGCTGTCTTCCTGATGGAAAACGGCTATGAGATCAACGCCACGGACGCGGAGCTCTACGCCTTCGTCCTTTCCGTGGCCGCAGGCGAGATCGACGAGGAAGGCGCGACGCGGTTCCTGAAGGATCACACCGTCGCGCTTTCCTGACCCGAGCGAAATCAGCCGGAGAACTTGCCGCTGCGCGGGAAGCCCTTGGGCACGGTGCGGCCGGCCGAGGCGCGGTCGCCCTGCCATTCGATCAGTTCGTCCTTGGTCTTGGTGAACATCCGGGCGGCACTGTCTTCCCAGGTCAGGCCGTCGGCAATCGCGAAACACTTGATGTCGGAAATGCCGCCATCCTTGTAGCGCTGCAGGCGAACGCCCTTGCCGCGCGCCATCTCCGGGACCTGCGCCAGCGGGAAAACGAGCATCTTGCGGTTCTCGCCGACCACGGCGACGTGGTCGCCCGCCACCGGCACGACCAGCTTCATCTCGTCCGGCATGCCGACATTCATCACCTGCTTGCCCTTGCGGGTATTGGCGACGATCTCGTTTTCGGCAACGACGAAGCCGTTGCCGGCGGTCGAGGCAATGAGCAGCTTGCGACTCGGATCATGGACGAAGGCGGTCAGCACGTCCTGGTCGTTTTCCATGTCGACCATGATGCGCAAGGGTTCGCCATGGCCGCGTCCGCCGGGCAGCTTGTCGCCGCCCATCGTGTAGACCTTGCCGCCCGTCGTCACCAGCAGGATCTTGTCGGTGGTCTGTGCCGGGAAGGCCACGCGAAGCGCGTCGCCCTCCTTGAAAGTCAGGCTGGTGGTGTCGGAAATATGGCCCTTCAGGGCGCGGATCCAGCCCTTTTCCGAGATGACAACCGTGATCGGCTCCTTCTCGATCATCGCCTGCTGGATCGCCTCGACATCAGCGACCGGGGCATTGGAGAAGGTGGTGCGCCGGCGTCCGAGATCGGTCGCCTTGGCATACTTCTTCTTGACCTCGCCGATCTCCCAGGAGACCGTTTGCCACTGCTTGTCGTCGGAGGCGAGCAGCGTCTCGATTTCCGCCTTTTCCGCCGACAGGGCCTCATGCTCCTTGCGGATCTCGAATTCTTCGAGCTTGCGCAAGTTCCTGAGCCGCATGTTGAGGATGGCTTCGGCCTGGTTGTCGGTCAGCGTGAACCGCTCGATCAGGACCGGTTTCGGCTCGTCCTCCTCGCGGATGATGCGGATCACCTCGTCGAGGTTGAGATAGGCGATGAGAAGGCCGCCGAGGATCTCGAGCCGCCGGTCGATCGCCGCCAGCCGGAACTTCGAGCGACGAACGAGGACGTCCTTGCGATGTGCCAGCCACTCGGACAGCACCTCGTTGAGCGCCATCACCTTCGGCACCTTGCCCTGGCTGAGCACGTTCATGTTGAGCGGGATGCGGCTCTCGAGCTCGGTCAGCTTGAACAGCGATTCCATCAGCAGCGTGGCATCGACGGTGCGGCTCTTCGGCACCAGAACGATGCGCACGTCCTCGGCCGATTCATCGCGCACGTCCTCGAGCAACGGCAGGCGGCGGGCGATCAGAAGCTCGGCGATCTTCTCGATCAGGCGCGACTTCTGGACCTGGAAGGGGATCTGCGTAACGACGATCTGGTAGCCGCCGCGACCGAGATCCTCGGTTTCCCAACGGGCGCGGACGCGAAAACCGCCACGGCCGGTACGGTAGGTCTCGATCATGCTCTCGCGGCTTTCGACCACGATACCGCCTGTGGGCAGGTCCGGGCCCTCGATACCCCCCCTTTGCGGATTGGCCGGATCGGCCAGCAGTTCCTCGACGGTCGCGCCGGGATTCTTGATCAGATAGAGCGCCGCGTCGCAGATCTCGTGGACATTGTGCGGCGGGATCGAGGTCGCCATGCCGACGGCGATGCCCGAGGCACCGTTGGCCAGCAGGTTCGGGAAGGCGCCCGGCAGCACGACCGGCTCCTCGTCTTCCTCGTTATAGGTCGGGCGGAAGTCGACCGCATCCTGGTCAATGCCTTCGAGCAGCAGTGCCGCGACGTCGGTCATGCGTGCTTCGGTGTAACGATAGGCGGCCGCGCTGTCGCCGTCGATATTGCCGAAATTGCCCTGCCCGTCGACCACCGGATAGCGCTGGGAGAAATCCTGCGCCAGCCGCACCAGCGCGTCGTAGACCGACTGGTCGCCGTGCGGGTGGAACTTACCGATGACGTCACCGACGATACGGGCGCATTTCTTGAAAGCCGAGTTCGGACGAATGCCCATCTCGCTCATGGCGTGAATGATGCGCCGGTGTACCGGCTTCAGCCCGTCGCGCACGTCGGGCAGCGCCCGGTGCATGATCGTCGACAAGGCATAGGCGAGATAACGCTCCTCGAGCGCCGCCTTCAGATCGATCGGTTGAATGTGGTCGCCGCCGTCATCGGGCGGAATAAGACTTTTCCCCATGGCATCCAACTAGACGAGATGACCGCAAACAGCAAGGAATCCCGGCATTCTGGCTGTGGATTACCGCGGATGTGACAACGGTCACGACAGCAGGAAAGTAAGGCTGCGCGACGCAAGGAAAGCAGTGGAAGTTTCCGTGCCAGGCCATATAAGGTTTGGCACAAATATACTGCGCCGAATTTCACCCGTTCCGATGAGAGGATCGTTCCATGACCCGAATTCGCTTCAAAGGGCTCCTGTTGGCAGGCGCCGCATCCGCCGCTCTCTCCGGCCCGGCCTTCGCCGCTCTCGACGGCCAGGACCTGCTCGCCAAGATCAACGCCGCCTATGCCGCCGGCAGCGGCGTGCTTAAGGCCGAATCGATCGAGATCAACGGCGATGACGTCGTGCTCAAGGGCACGACCTTTACCGCCACCGGCCCGCAGGAGAAGTCCATCGCGCTGGGTAATCTGACGCTGCAGGACGTGACCGAGGCAGACGGCGGCGCCTATCATATCGATCGCATCGAATTCCCCGAGGTCAATGTCACCGAGGAGAAGAGCAGCATCAACGTCAAGGATCTCTATCTCGCCGGCGTACGAGTGCCCGGCAGCACGACCGGCGACGATCTGAACGCCATGATGATGTATGACGAAGCCCATAGCGGTTCGGTCGAGGTGAAAGTCGATGGCAAACAGATCGTCAGCGTCCAAGAGAGTTCCATAACGACGGGCGTCTCCGAGGATGGAAGCTCCCTTTCGTTCGAGGGCGGCCTGACCGGTCTCACCGTCGACCTCTCGACGCTGGAGCCGAAGACCAAGGAGGCCGTCGAAGCTCTCGGGATTCCGGTGATCGAAGGCGACATTTCGGCGTCGGGCAGCTGGGAGCCGTCGAGCGGCACAATCGATCTTGAGGACTACACGCTCGACTTCGCCAATATCGGAAGCCTGTCCATGTCCTTCGCGCTGACCGGCTACACGATGGATCTCGTCAAGCAGTTGCAGGAGACCGCCCGCACCATGCAGGCCGATGCGAACAACGAGCAGGCGCAGCAGGCTGCCGGCATCGCCATGTTCGGCCTGATGCAGCAGATGTCGTTCCAGAGCGCGCAGATCAGCTTCGAAGACGCCGGCATCACCGAGCGCGGTCTCGATTATGCAGGCAAGCAGCAGGGGTCGAACGGCGAACAGATGGCGCAGATGGTCAAGGGCATGCTGCCGATCCTGCTCGCCCAGGCCAAGCTCGGCGCACTGCAGAACCAGGTGTCCGAAGCGGTCAACGCCTTCATCGACGATCCGCAGAACATCACCATCACCGCCGAGCCGGAGAAGGAAGTGCCCTTCCCGATGATCATGGGTGCCGCAATGGGCGCGCCGGAAAGCGTGCCCGCCCTGCTCGGCGTCTCCGTCACCGCGAACGAATAGCGGCTTTCCCGCGATCCCGAACCAGTCTCCGCTCCCGGCCTCCGTGGCCGGGCGCGACAGTATATCCAGGGCTTGCACATTGACCGGCGCGCGGCATTCGCTAAGGCTAGCCCGAAGGATCTACCGCCTCAACGGCCACACTTGCGGAACGGAACATCATGCTCGGCTGGCTTCAGCGCCCCGTCAACATCTCCGAGAGGCTCGAAGGGCACGACTTCGAGCCGGCCCATGCCGACTACTACGACGGCAAGCCCAATCGCCCGCTCAACCTGCTTCTGCAGGCACGAACCGACTTCCTGTCCGTCTGGCGGGTCGGCGATTTCAAGGAGAAGGTCAGCTCGATCCGGATATTGGGGCGGCAGATCGTCCTGGTGAACTCGCCCGATCTGATCCGCCATGTCGTGGTCAATCGCCATGACAATTTCGAACGCAAGTCCCCGCAGATGCGGCGCGCGCTCGAATACCTGCTGGGCGACGGCCTGTTCATTTCCGACGGCGAGACCTGGAAGCAGCGCCGCTCGCTGGTCAACGACATCGTCCACCGCAACCGGGTGCCGGCCTTCGGCCCGGTGATGGAAAAGACGGCGAGCGAGATGGTCGAGCGCTGGAACTCCATGCCCGACGGCGCCGAGATCAACGTGCTGCACGAAATGGCGGGGCTCACCGCCGAGATCATTTCCCGCAGCGTGTTCGGCAACCAGCTCGGCCGCGAGAGCGCCGACGCGATCACCGACAGCTTTTCCAGCTACCAGTCGCTGATCGATTCGGTAAACCTCGGCTATTTCATCGGTTTCGACGAAGGCCTGCCCGTGCTGCGCACGCCCTCGCTCAAGCGGTCGGTCAAGCGCATCCATGACCTGATCGACAAGGTGGTCGAGGATCACCTGGCGGGTCGCGGCGACCACAGCTCCATGGTCGATCTCTTGATCCGCCGCCAGCAGCGCAATCCGGAGCTCAATCTCGACATGGTCGCGCTGCGCAATGAGGCAGCCACGATCTTCATGGCCGGCCATGAAACGACGGCCGCCACCCTCACCTGGGCCTGGTACCTGTTGTCGCAGGCGACTTGGGTGGAGCGTCAAGTGCAGGACGAGATCGCCCGCGTCTGCGGCGACCGCGTACCGACGATCGACGACGTGCCCCAACTCGACTGGTGCCGCGCCGTTATCAACGAGACGCTCAGGCTCTATCCGCCGGTGCCGATCCTTGCCCGCCAGGCCAAGGAAAAAGACCGGATCGGCGACATCGACGTGGCGCCCGCCTCGCTTGTCCTGATCGTGCCCTGGCTGCTGCACCGCACGCCGAGCCTGTTCGAACAGCCGCATCACTTCAAGCCGGAGCGCTTCCTCGGCGACAACCGGCCGAAGCCCTACAGCTTCATCCCCTTTGCCAGCGGGCCGCGCGTCTGTCCCGGACAGCATTTCGGCGAGACCGAGGCGATCCTGTGCCTCGCCATCCTGGCGCAGAAGTTCAGCCTCAGGCTTCGTCAGGGCCACAAGGTGGAACCGCATTGCCGCCTGACGCTGCGGCCGAAGGGCGGCTTGCCGGTCACGCTGCATCGCCGGGGAGCTTCGAGCCAATGACAGAGCAGGACGCGCCGGCAAGGTCGGCAGGGGCAAGTGCTAAACCGGACATCGCCAAGCGCAAGGCCTGGCGGTTCAGCCGGCCCGACGCGCCGGGCTTCGCCGACTTCATGGCGGGCGGCAAGGCTCGCAAGGCTTTCGTCAAGTACTGGCTTGACGACAATGTCTGGAACGGGCTGCATCTTGCCGGTCACTACGGCATGAAGCTGATGCCGATGGATGTCTGTTCCAATTTCGGCGCCCGCCTCGGCCTCTTCGCCCTGCCCCGTTATCACAAGGTGGCGCAGAGACGGGCGCGGGCGACGATCGCCCGGCTCTGCCCGCAGATGAGCGAGGCCGAGCGCGAAGCGCTCTACATAGAGAACTGCAAGGCGCAAGGCCGGCTGATGACCGAGTTTTCGGTGGTCAACCGCATCGCCCGGCAACCGGAACGCATGGTGCTGCACAATCCGGAATACATCCAGGACGCGGCCAAGGCCGGACCGATCATCATCGTCGGCATGCATCTCGGCAATTGGGAAATCGGCCCGATCATCCTGCGCCAGATCGGCGTCCAGCCCTATACGTTCTACGTTCCCCCGGTCGAGCGGGCCAAGGCCTGGATCGCCGAGCGGGTCCGCAGCAAGACCGGCCTTCGCTTCATTCCGCCCGGCATGCAGGGCATTCGCCCGGCGGTCAGCCTGCTGAAGAAGGGCGGCGTCGTCTCGGTCTTCGCCGACGAGGCCTTTGCCGGCAAGATCCGCGGTCCATTGTTTGGCCGGGCGCCACATCTCGAGGGCAATATCGCGCTGACCATTCGCCTGGCGCGGATGACCGGGGCGACGATCTGCCCCTGGTACAATGTGCGCAGGAGTGACGGCTTCCGCTTCGACGCCTATGCACTGCCGCCGTTCAAGCTGCCGGCGGAAGCAAAGCCCGGCGAGCGGCTGGTGGAAGACATCAAGCTGTTGAATGCGGTGATCGAGCCGGTCGTGCTCACCCATCTCGACCAGTGGTACTTCCTCGACAACGCCCTGCCATCGTGATTCAAGGCGCGCCGTCAGCCTGTTGATCCATAACGACAAAACCCCGATCGCGTCGGCGACCGGGGTTTCGAAAGGCTACAGGGTCAAAGGACCGATCAGTCCTTCTTCGGCTGCGGCACGACGCGCAGCGCCAGTTCGCGCAGCTGTGTCGGGGTCGCCGGTGACGGGGCGTTCATCAGCAGGTCCTGCGCCTGCTGGTTCATCGGGAAGAGCGAGATTTCGCGCAGGTTCTTCGCACCGACGAGCAGCATGACGACGCGGTCGATGCCGAAGGCGCAGCCGCCGTGCGGCGGGGCGCCGTACTGGAAGGCGCGGTAGAGGCCGCCGAAGCGCTCTTCGACGTCAGCCTGACTCAAGCCCACCTTTTCGAAGGCCTTGACCATCAGTTCCGGCGACTGGTTACGGATCGAACCGGAAGCGATTTCGAAACCGTTGCAAACCGCATCATACTGATAGGCCTTGAGCGACAGCGGATCCTGGCTCTCCAACGCTTCCAGACCACCCTGCGGCATCGAGAAGGGGTTGTGGGCGAAGTCGATCTTCTTTTCTTCCTCGCTCCATTCGTAGAACGGGAAGTCGACGATCCAGCACAGCTCGAAACGGTCGCGGTCGACCAGATCCAACTCCTCGCCGGCGCGGGTGCGGGCTTCGCCGGCAAACTTGTAGAATTTCGCCGGATCGCCGGCGACGAAGAAGCAGGCGTCGCCTTCGTCGAGGCCGAGCTGCGTGCGGATGGCCTCCGTGCGCTCCTCGCCGATGTTCTTGGCGAGCGGGCCGGCGCCTTCCAGCACGGCACCTTCCTGGCGCCAGAAGATATAGCCGAGGCCGGGCTGGCCGGTCGACTGCGCCCAGGCGTTCATGCGGTCGCAGAAGGCGCGCGAACCGCCGGTCTTGGCCGGGATTGCCCAGACTTCAACCTTCGGGTTGGAAGCGATCATGTTGGCGAACACCTTGAAGCCGGAACCGGCGAAATGCTCGGTCACTTCCTGCATCTCGATCGGGTTGCGCAGGTCCGGCTTGTCGGAGCCGTACTTGCGGATCGCGACATCGTAGGGAATACGCGGCCACTGCTTGGTGACCGGCTTGCCATCGGCAAACTGCTCGAACACCTGGGTCATCACCGGCTCGATGGTTTCCCAGACATCTTCCTGGGTGACGAAGCTCATTTCCAGGTCGAGCTGGTAGAACTCGCCCGGCAGGCGGTCGGCGCGCGGGTCTTCGTCACGGAAGCAGGGCGCGATCTGGAAGTAGCGGTCGAAGCCGGCGACCATCAGCAGCTGCTTGTACTGCTGCGGGGCCTGCGGCAGGGCGAAGAACTGGCCCTCGTGGATGCGGCTCGGGACGAGGAAGTCGCGTGCGCCTTCCGGCGAGGAAGCGGTCAGGATTGGCGTGGTGTATTCGGCAAAGCCGATATCGCCCATGCGACGGCGCATGTCGGAGATGATCTGCGTGCGCTTGACGATGTTCTTGTGCAGCGTGTCGCGGCGGAGGTCGAGGAAGCGGTACTTGAGGCGAACGTCTTCCGGATAGTCCGGCTCGCCGAAGACCGGCAGCGGCAGTTCCTTGGCGGCCGAGAGAACCTCGATTTCCTGGGCGTAGAGTTCGATCTCGCCGGTCGGCATGGTCTTGTTGACCGTGTCCTCGGTGCGGGCCTTGACGAGGCCGTCGATGCGGATCACCCACTCGCCGCGAACGGTTTCGGCCAGCTTGAAGGCCGGGCTGTCGGGATCGGCCACCACCTGGGTAATGCCGTAATGGTCGCGCAGGTCGATAAACAGCACGCCGCCATGGTCGCGGACGCGATGGACCCAGCCGGAAAGCCGGACGGTGGAACCGACATCGGACTTGCGGAGAGCGGCACAGGTGTGGCTGCGGTAACGGTGCATGGTTTTATCCTGCATATTCTTTGAAGGGGTCCGGCAAGGGCACGGAATCTTGGGCTTTAAATCGCGCGGACAAGCGCATGACGCGCCCGATTTGTCAAGGCTGAAGGCTTTCGCGCGGCATGGCAATTGCCAAGGTCAATCGATTTTCGTGATGGCTTCATTCACGACGTGAACTGTTTTCGTTGCACCGGCACAGATACAAGATGAACGGCGTCCGGGCGATTCCGAGTCGCGCCTCAACCTGCCCGAATAGGCCTTCATGTCATCGCTGCGCCCGCTCATCCCCCTGCTTGCCACCGCCGGCATCCTGATCGGTGGCAACGGCCTGCAGGGAACCTTCATCTCGCTGCGGGCGCTTGAGGAAGGCTTTTCGACCTCGATGATCGGCGTGGTCGGCACCGGCTACAATATCGGTTTTGCCATCGGCTGCATCTATGTCACCCGGCTGATCCGGGCGACCGGCCATATCCGCACCTTCTCGGCGCTCGCCGCCATCGCTTCCGCCGCCTCGATCCTGATGCTGCTGTTCATCGATCCGACCGCCTGGTTCCTGATGCGCCTCGTCCAGGGCATCTGTTTTGCCGGACTGTTCGCCGTGGTGGAAAGCTGGCTGAACGCCAAGGTGACCAATTCGACCCGTGCCCGGACCCTGTCGATCTATCGCTTCGTCGATCTGGGCGCCGTCACGCTGGCCCAATATGCCATCCCGGCCGTCGGCATCGGCGGCTTCGAGCTGTTCGTCATCATCTCCATGGCGCTGACGCTGTCGCTGGTACCGATCTCGCTGACCGACCGCTCCAGCCCTGAAGCGCCGGAAGACGTGCGCTTCGACATCCGCGTGCTGTGGAAGGTGTCGCCGCTGGCGACGGTCGGCTGCATCGTCGTCGGGCTGACCAATTCCAGCTTCCGCTCGCTGGGTCCGATCTATGCCGACGGCATCGGCATGTCGGTGACGGCAATCGCCACCTTCATGAGTGTCGGCATCTTCGCCGGGGTGGTGCTGCAATATCCGCTCGGCCATTATTCCGACAAGCTCGACCGGCGGTTGATCATCCTGGTCGCCACCTTCGGCGCCTTCGCTTCGGGACTGTTCCTGGCCTTTGTCGCCGGGACCAATGCCTGGCTGAATTTCGCCGGCATCTTCGCCTTCGGGGCCTTTGCCATGCCGCTCTACTCGCTCTGTTCCGCCCATGCCAACGACCATGCGGCGCCCGGCCAGCATGCCCTGGTTTCGGCCGGCACCCTGTTCTTCTGGTCGATCGGTGCGGTGATCGGCCCGCTGTTCGCCTCCTTCATGCTCGACCTGTTCGGCCCGCAGGCGCTGTTCATCTACATGGTCGTCGTGCTTTTCGGTTTCATGGCCTATACGCTGAGCCGCATGATGGTGCGCGAGGGCGTCCCGGCCTCCAAGCGCCGCATGGGTTTCCGCAACCTGCTGCGCACGTCGACCTTCTTCAACAAGCTGGCCGCACCGCCGTCCGACAAGGGCGATTGATCACCCTCACCGAGAGTGGGAAAGCCAGGATGACCGGGGATCCGCGGATCGTTCGAGACGACGGCATGGTTGACAACTGTCAACGCATGCCGCGGGATGGCACAGTCCCGACGCTTCCATCCTGCAGCGCCGTCGCGCCATAAGGAGCCACGCCTTGCCAAACCTCGCCGCCACGATGACCGTCCTCGAGCCCTATCCCGGTCTCTACGCCTATTACGACGGCCGGATCGTCGGAAAGCGCCTTTACTCCGAGGCAAAGAACTGGCTCGACGACGGCGCCTATTCGCTCGGCATCGCCACTTACGCCCTGGTCGCCGGCCATGAGGCGATCGTCTACGACAGCCATACGTCGCTCGACCATGCCCGCGCGGTGCGCGACCACCTCGAAGGGCTGGGCGTCACGGCCATGCGCCTCGTGCTCAGCCACTGGCACACCGACCATATTGCCGGCAATGCGATCTTCGCCGATTGCGAAATCATCGCCAACCGACTGACGGCAAAGGCGCTGATCGAGAACGTCAAGACACTCGCGCGCAAGACGCCGCCGATCAATCCCGTGGTCATGCCGAACCGGCTGTTCGACCGGCAGATGACCCTGACTCTCGGCGAACGGACGGTCGAGCTTCTGCAATTCGACATTCACAGCGCCGACGGGACCGTGCTTTTCCTGCCCGACGAAGGCATACTTCTGGCCGGAGATACGCTTGAGGACACCATCACCTACATCTCCGAACCCGAGCATATCGCCACCCATATCGCCGAACTCAATCGGCTGAAGACCCTACCGATCCGCCGCATCCTGCCGGACCATGGCGCGCGCGAACGGATCGCCGCCGGCGGCTATGCGCCAAGCCTGATCGACGCCAATCGCGACTACCTGCAACGGCTGCTCGATCGCGCCGAAGACCCGGCCCTCGACAGCCTCTCCCTGCGCGACTTCGTGGCCGAGGATATCGCCGCCGGGCGGATCATCTATTTCCAACCCTACGAAGAAGTCCACCGAGCCAACATCGCGGAAGTGCGCAAGGCGCGCGGCATCGATGCCGCCGACCAGGGCTGACCTATCAGCCACGCAGAAAAGCCGTGGGGCAACGCCCCGGCAAAGCCCGCAGGGCGCCGGTTGTATTGACATCGCCGGTCGAAAGGGGAACTAAGGTTGATCCACTCCAGTTCATGACCGAGCCCCAATGATCGAGACCACTGCCGCATTAGAAGAAGCCTGCCTGAAGCTCGCCCAATCGGATTTCATCACCATCGACACCGAGTTCCTGCGGGAAACGACGTTCTGGCCGGAACTCTGCCTGATCCAGATGGCGAGCCCCGATCTCGAGGTGATCGTCGATCCGCTGGCCAAGGGCCTCGATCTTTCGCCCTTCTTCACGCTGATGGCCGATACATCGGTGATCAAGGTATTTCATGCCGCCCGCCAGGACATCGAAATCATCTTCCATCTCGGCAACCTGATCCCGCATCCGATCTTCGACACCCAGGTCGCAGCAATGGTCTGCGGCTTCGGCGACAGCGTCTCCTACGACCAGCTGGTGCAGAAGGTAAAGAACGTCCATATCGACAAGACTTCGCGCTTCACCGACTGGAGCCGCCGGCCGCTGTCGGAAAAGCAGCTCGACTATGCGCTGGCCGACGTCACCCACCTGCGCGACGTCTATCTGAAGCTCAAGGAAGAACTGGACCGCGAGGGCCGTGCCGCCTGGCTGACCGAGGAAATGGCGATCCTCGAATCCCGCGAGACCTACGACCTTCATCCCGACGACGCCTGGCAGCGGCTGAAAATGCGGCTGCGCAAGCCGCAGGAACTGGCCGTCATGCAATATGTCGCCGCCTGGCGCGAACGCGAAGCGCGCAATCGCAACGTTCCGCGCTCGCGCGTGCTGAAGGACGATGCGATCTACGAGATCGCCCAGCAACAGCCGAAGGACACCGAAGCGCTGGCAAGGCTGCGCACCATCCCGAAGGGCTGGGAACGCTCTGCCTCGGGTGCGGCGATCGTCGAACAGGTCAATGCGGCGCTCGCCTTGCCGAAGTCCGACATGCCGCATGTCCAGCGCCACAGCCACGCCCCCGAGGGCGCCCAGGCCGCCGTCGAGCTGTTGAAGGTGCTGCTCCGTCTTACCTCGGAGAAACACGGCGTCGCCTCGAAGGTGATCGCCAATACCGAGGATCTGGAAAAGATCGCCGCCGAGGGCGAAAAGGCCGATGTCCAGGCCATGCATGGCTGGCGGCGCGAGCTGTTCGGCGATGTCGCGCTGAAGCTGATTTCCGGTGGGGTCGGCCTGCGCTTCGTCGACAAGCGCGTCGAAGCGGTGGAATTCTGAGCCCCTCAGGCTAGCGAAAAAGGACGGGATCGATGGAACTCCCCGCCCCGCTCAAGGCCGCCGTCGAGCAGATGCTGGCGCATGAACCGATCGAGCGTCTGGCCCGCGCCAGCGAAAAACTCTCAGACCGCTATCGGCGGGAGGTGCGCGACGGCAAATTCCATCTCGATGGCGAGCTTGCCGCCAAAGCCTATCTCGCCACCCGCCTGCCGGCGACCTATGCCGCGGTTCGCGCCGCCCTTTCCATGGTCGAAGAGGCGTCCGCCGATTTCCAGCCGACGAGCCTTCTGGATTTCGGCGCCGGGCCCGGCACGGTTTTCTGGGCGGCCAGCGATGCCTGGCCGGATCTCGGGCGTGCGACCCTTGTCGAGGCAAGCCCCGCCATCCGCTCGGTCGGCGCGGCTTTGGCGAAGCACTCGAACGTCGTGACGGACTGGCTCGCCGGCGACATCACCGGCACCGTCCCGCCGCTTGAACCGGCCGACCTCGTGACGCTGGCCTATGTGCTGGACGAGATTGCCGAGACGGCCATTGGAAATGTCGTCAAGCGTCTCTGGGATCTGACCGCCCATACCATCGTCATCGTCGAACCGGGCACGCCTGCCGGATGGCGGCGCATTCTTGCGGCGCGGCAGGTGCTGATTGACGCGGGCGCCGAGATTGTTGCGCCCTGCCCGCATGCGAAAGCCTGTCCGATCATGGCACCGGACTGGTGCCATTTCTCGCGCCGGGTCGCGCGCTCGCGGGTCCACCGGCTTTCCAAAGGGGCCGAAGTGCCGTGGGAAGACGAGAAATACATCTTCATCGCCGCCTCGCGCCAAGCCGCTGCGCCGCCCGCCGCCCGCGTGCTCGCGCCGCCGCGCACGTCGAGCGGACTGGCCAGGCTGAAGCTCTGTCTTGCCGACGGTCGCGCCGAGGAGCTGACCGTCAGCCGCCGCGACGGCGCCGTGTTCAAGGCGGCCCGTCGTGCCGACTGGGGCGATGCCTTCGAACCGGAGAGCGGGGACGTTAGCGATGACGACAACGCTTGATGGCGAGACCGCCGACCGCCTCGCGCGGATCGCCCTTGGCCATGTCGAGCGCGAATACCCGCACAAGCCCGGCCATGTGCTTGCCGGGGAGAGCGATGTGCAAAGCCCACGCGAAACGCATCCGGTCTTCTTCGGCAGCTTCGACTGGCATTCCTGCGTGCACGGCTACTGGATGCTTGTCCGTTTGCTCAACCGTTTTCCCGACATGCCATCGGCCGAGGCGATCCGCGCGCTGCTCAACCGCCGGCTGACGGGTGAGAGCATCGCGGGCGAATGCGCCACCTTCGATCGCCCGATGAATCGCGGCTTCGAGCGGCCCTATGGCTGGGGCTGGCTGCTGAAACTGGCCGCGGAACTGGAGGCGGCCGAAGACCGCCGCTTCGCCCGGTCCCTGCGGCCACTGACAGACCGGATCGTCGGGCGCTTTTGCGAATTCCTGCCGCTCGCCACCTATCCGGTGCGGGTCGGCACGCATTTCAACACGGCCTTCGCCCTTCGCCTCGCCGCCGACTATGGCGATGCGGTTGGTGACGAAAGCTTCATCGATCTGCTGCGCATGACGGCGCTCCGCTGGTATGGGCCGGACGAGAATTGTCCTGCCTGGGGCGAACCCTCGGGCGACGACTTCCTGTCCTCGACGCTGATCGAGGCGGAGTGCATGCACCGGCTGCTTCGCGCCGACGATTTCGGCGTCTGGTTCGGCCGTTTCCTCCCCGGCCTCGAAAGCGGCGAACCCAAGACCCTGTTCTCCCCGGCTTCGGTCTCCGATCGCTCCGACGGCAAGATCGCCCATCTCGACGGGCTCAACCTTTCGCGCGCCTGGTGCTGGCGGTCGCTGGCCGCATCGGTCGCGGAAACGGACGCCCGGCGGACGATCATGAACGCAGCGGCCGAGCGCCATCTGGAGGCCGCCCTTCCCCATGTCGCAGGGGACTATATGGGCGAACACTGGCTGGCGAGTTTTGCCGTGCTGGCTCTGGAGGCGTGAGAGCATCTTTCACCAACGCGCGTCCACTGATCGCTGTCACGCTTGAGGACAGTCACCGAAACTTCATCGAACGGAGATCGCTCTGACACGGGCGCTCCCTAACCATGCCGCGTCTGAAACCGTCTCACGAATGGTGACGCCATGAAAAATCATCTCTTTGCCTCCGTATCCCTTTTCCTTCTCGCCACTCCGGCTTTCGCCGACGAAACCGCCTTTCCCGCCAAGCTGGTCAGCCACGCCGTCCTTCCGGCCAATTCGATCATCGCCGCCCCGGCCGACGCTCCGGCCCATCTCAAGACCTCGGGCAAGTTCACCACCGCCGACCGCAAGCGTGCTGAAGGCCTCGGCACCGTGCCCGGCAAGGACGGCGTTCGTCCGACCGGCCTGTCCATGCCGTTCGACGGCCAGGCCCTGCAGGGCTTCTCCGGTATCAAGACGATGGAGGACGGCACGTTCTGGAGCCTGTCCGACAACGGCTTCGGCTCGAAAGCCAATTCCAGCGATTCCATGCTGATGCTGCATCACATCAAGTTCGGCTGGGACGCCGGCAAGGTCGAGCATCTTGAAACCGTCTTCCTGTCCGACCCCGACAAGAAGGCTCCCTTCCCGATCGTCATGGAAGGCGCCGAGCAGCGCTACCTGACCGGCGCCGATTTCGACGTCGAATCGATCCAGCCCACGGCTGACGGCTTCTGGGTGGGCGAGGAATTCGGCCCCTATATCCTGAAGTTCACCCGGGACGGCAAGCTGACCGACGTGATCCCGACCAAGGCCGGCGAGATCGTGGTGAAGTCGCCGGACAATGCGACGCTCGTCGTTCCGGCAAACCCGACCGCCAAACTGCCCGCCTTCAACCTGAAGCGTTCGGGCGGCTATGAAGGCATGGCTATGTCGAAGGACGGCGCCAAGCTCTATGGCTTGCTCGAAGGTCCGCTCTTCCTCGAAGACGGCTCGGTCGAAAAGGCTGATGGCCTGACGGCGCTGCGCATCATCGAACTCGACACCGCCTCCAAGGCCTGGACCGGTCGTTCGTGGCTCTATCCGCTGTCGGAAGGCGGCGAGGCCATCGGCGACTTCAACATGATCGACGGCACGACCGCCCTCGTCATCGAGCGCGACAACGGTGCGGGTGCCACGACACAGGCTTGCGCCGATCCGAAGAAGCCGGAACCGACCTGCTTTGCCACGCCCGCCAAGCACAAGCGCATCTACAAGATCGAAATGACCGACGAGAATGCCGGCAAGGCCGTTCGCAAGATCGGCTACATCGATCTGATGAAGATCGCCGATCCGGACAACAAGAAGCGCCAGGGCGGCGGCGAAGGCTTTTATGACATGCCGTTCGTCACGATCGAGGACGTCGATGTCATCGACGCGACGCATATCGTCGTCGGCAATGACAACAACCTGCCCTTCTCGGCCGGCCGCGCGCTCGACAAGGCGGACGACAACGAATTCGTGCTGCTCGAAGTCGGCGAGTTCCTCGCCGCCAAGTAAACCTGGCTGCACGCAGGCGGAAACGGAAGAGCCGGCGGGTCTCCCCCGCCGGCTCTTTTTGCTCTTTGTTCGGTCCAGAGGCAAAGGACCATGCCGACCGTCGCCTTGCAGATCCGGCTATTGCCTAACTTGTCAACGATGGACGAAAGCTGGACTGCCGTTGGAGCGCCCCGCAGGCGCGGTGCGAAAACCCTATTCGAAGCGGAACGCCAGCCGCTTGCCGGTCAGGCGCGCCAGTTGCTGCAGGCGGCCGTCGAGCCGTTCGCCGGCGAATTCGCGATAGGCGGACGGCACGACGAATTCCAGATCGAGATCCGGCCGCGCGGAAGGCCGGAATGCCAGGTTGTGGACGATACCCGGCATCGAAGCGGAGAACAGATAGACGACACGCAGCAGACCGCCGAGCAGCTTGGCGTTTTCCAGCAGCCGCTCGGTGGCGATCGTCGCCAGCGGACCCGTCTGGCCATCGTCGTAGAGGCCCTCGAAACGATAATAATTGGCGAGCGCGATAAAGGCGCGGCCCGGGTGGGTGATGCCGACGAAGGAGGAATGGGCGATGATGTTGAGTGCCTGCAGGCCGCGATAGTCGGGATGTGCGCGCCAGCTGATATCGGCAAGCAGGCAGGCGGCCTGCCGGTAGCGGCTCTCCTCTTGCGTTTCGGTCACGCCGAAGAAGGGCATCATGCGCCCCGTCCAATCGGCCAGTTCGCGGGCATGTTCCGGTGAACGGGCCCTGAGGATGGCCAGTTCGTCGGCCGCCGCCAGCAGCGGATCGAGCGCGCGATCCTCCTCGGACAGCAGAGAATAGAGGTAGCCCTCGCGCACGCCCTGTGCCGAGAACGAAACCCGGTCGGGCCGCATCACCTCCAGCACCTCGCGCATGGCGACCGCACCGAAGGGCAGCAGGGTACGGCGGCTCTTGGAAATCGATCCCCAGGCCGGATCGCGGGCGTTGGTACCGGATATGATGTCATCGAGAAACCGGACGATTTCGTCGTAAGGCAGCTCGTAGCCCTGCATCATGTGCAAGGGGTAGTTCCGCATTTCCATGTGCAGCTTGGCGATGTTTCGCCATGTGCCGCCGACCGCGTAGAAGGTGCGGCCCCTGCCCCGTTCCAGCATCGCCGCCTGCTTGATCAACTTGCGGGAATAAGCCCGTGCCTTGGCGATCGAACCGCCGGCCGTCTCGGACAGCCTCAGGCCGCCGAGCGGCAGGGTGATGCCGGTGCCAAGTTCGCGCCCCTTGATGTCGATCAGTTCGAGCGAGCCGCCGCCGAGGTCGCCGGCGATCCCGTCCGGATCATGGAAACCGCTGACGATACCAAGCGCCGAATAAAGGGCCTCCTGCTCGCCGGTCAGGACCTCGATGCCCTGGCCGAGGATTTCTTCGGCCCGGCGGATGAAATCGGGGCCGTTCTGCGCCTCGCGGGCGGCGGCGGTCGCCAGCACATACATCGCCGTGGCGCGGGCCTGGCGCGACAGCGCGCCGAAACGCTTCAAGGCTGCGAGCGCCCGCGATACGCCCTCGTCGTCCATCCGCCCGGTGGTCGCCAGACCCTTGCCCAGCCCGCACAGCACCTTTTCGTTGAACAAGACGGTGGGTGCCCGCGACAGGCCTTCATAGATGACCAGTCGGATCGAGTTCGAGCCGATGTCGACGACGGAGACAGGGGCTATGCCAGGCAGTCGCCCCTGCGCTTCTGATCTTGTCATGAAGTACCAGTTATTGTTTCCTGCCGGAGATGATCCCGGCAATCAGTTTCGGCGCGCTCTCATTCAGCGAATCTCCCCGGCCCGACAGGCTCGGATTGGTCATGAAATAGTGTTGCGCGTTAAAAGGTTCCTCGCCGGGCCGCACTTCCATGCGCCGCGACGTTCCGTCGGGCAATATCTCGTAGCTCTGCTGGTTGTCAATCAGGTTGCCCAGCATGATCTGTGAAAGGACTTGCTCATGCACGGTCGGGTTGACGAGCGGCACCAGCGTCTCGACCCGGCGGTCGAGATTGCGCGGCATCATGTCGGCCGAGCCGATGTAGACGAGCGCCTTTTCCGAGGGAAGACCGAAGCCGTTGCCGAAGCAGAAGATGCGGCTGTGTTCGAGAAAACGGCCGACGATCGACTTCACGCGGATATTGTCGGACAGGCCCGGCACGCGCGGACGCAGGCAGCAGATGCCGCGGATGACCAGGTCGATCTCGACGCCGGCCTGGCTGGCGCGGTAGAGCGCGTCGATGATCTCCGGGTCGACCAGTGAGTTCATCTTCATCCAGATCGATGCCGGTTTGCCGGATTTCGCGTGGACGATCTCCTCCTCGATATGGCGCAGGATGCGGGGCCGCAGGGTGTAGGGCGAAACCGCAAGCTTCATGCCTTCCTCGGGTTCGCCATAACCGGTGATGAAATTGAAGACATTCGCCATATCGTGGGCGATCTTCGGATTGCAGGTGAAGAAGGAGAGGTCGGTGTAGATCTTCGCCGTCACCGGATGATAGTTGCCGGTGCCGAGGTGGCAATAGGTCCGAAGCTTGCCGTCTTCGCGCCGCACGACCATGGACATCTTGGCGTGGGTCTTCAGTTCGATGAAGCCGAACACGACCTGCACGCCGGCGCGTTCCAGGTCGCGTGCCCAGCGGATATTGGCCTCCTCGTCGAAGCGGGCTTTCAGTTCGACCAGCGCCGTTACCGATTTTCCGGCGTCGGCGGCGTCGATCAGCGCGCGCACGATCGGGCTGTCGTTCGATGTGCGGTAGAGGGTCTGCTTGATCGCCAGAACGTCCGGGTCGCGCGCCGCCTGGAGCAGGAACTGCACGACCACGTCGAAGGATTCGTACGGGTGGTGGACCACCATGTCCTTCTCGCGGATGGCCGCCAGGCAATCTCCCGCATGTTCGCGCACCCGTTCCGGGAAACGGGCATTGTAGGGTTCGAACCGCAGGTCGTCGCGCGGCGCCTTGGCGATTTCCGAGATCGTGTTGAGAGCCAGCAGGCCGGGCAGAACAGCGACGCGATTGTCCGGAACCGCCAGTTCATGCACGACGAACTGGCGCAGGCCGATCGGCATTTCCGAATCGACCTCGATGCGGATCACCGATCCGCGGCGCCGGCGCTTGAGCGCCCTTTCGAAGTAACGCACCAGGTCTTCGGCTTCTTCCTCGACCTCGATGTCGCTGTCGCGAATGATGCGGAAAGTGCCGAAACCCTTGACCTCGTAACCTGGATACAACTTGTCGATGAACATGCCGACAACGTCTTCCAGCGTGATGTAGCGGATCGTCGTCTTGTCGTCCGGCAGGCGCACAAACCGGTCGAGCGTCGGCGGCAGGCGCAGCAGCGCGGTCATCGGCTCGCCGCCGCGCCGACTACCAAGCTGCAGGCCCATCGAGAATCCGAGGTTCGGGATGAAGGGGAAAGGATGGGCCGGATCGATCGACAGCGGCGTCAGCACCGGGAAGATCGCTTCCTCGAACTCGGTGGCAAGCCAGGTCCGGTCCTCGGCGGAGAGCGCCGCCGGACGGACGATCAGGATGTCCTCCTTCGCCAGGTATTGCTGCAGGACGGCCAGCGAAGCCTGCTGCTCCATCTGCAGGTTGTCGATTTCCTTCAGGATATCGTCCAACTGCTCGGCAGGCGTCTTGCCGTCCGGGCTCTTGATCGTGATTCCTTCGCGCACCTGCCCCTCGAGGCCGGCGACGCGCACCATGAAGAACTCATCGAGGTTGGCGGCGGAAATGGACAGGAAACGGACGCGCTCAAGCAAGGGATGCGCCGTATTCAGGGTTTCCTCAAGCACGCGGCGATTGAATTGCAGCCAGGAGAATTCGCGATTGATGAACCGCAGGGGGCTGCTGGACAGGTCCTCCACCTCCTCGATGATCGCCTCGGGAGTATTCGTTTCAGTCACAACAGAATCCATTGCCCATCCCTCAATTGCCGGAGCGCCCGCAATTATAACAGTTTGACGACACCGCTGTGACGCTCACTCGGTACCGTCCGGCTCGTAGAGCTCGCCCAGGACCTCCGCCGCCAGCGTCCGGGTGATCTTCGTCCGTCGCGACAGAGCCAGACGGTCGATCCGATCGACCACTTCCTGCGCTGCGGCACACGAACGCTCCATGCGCTTCACGATATAGTCGACGATCTTGTCGTCAATATTAAGCTGGCGATCGGCGAACAGCTTGACGATCACCTGGGACAGGAGCGCCTCGTCCGGGCTGCCGATTTCCACCAAGGTCGCCGCCTTCAGCCGCGAACGCAGGTCGGGAAGCGCGACCGGCCAGGACAGTGGCCAGGTGCGCGAGGTCATCAGCAGGCTGGTGCCGTGCTCGCGCACGCTGTTGATCACATGAAACAGTTCGACTTCGTCGAAACCCGCGCGGTCAGCATCCTCGAGCAGGACGGGACCCTCAGCAGCGAGACGCGCGGCATCCTTGCCCTTTACCGGATCGATCGGCGTCGCCTGCGCCTGTTCAGCCCAGATCCGCGCCAGATGCGACTTTCCCGATCCGGCCGGCCCCGCGAGGATCACCACCGGCGACGGCCAGTCGGGCCAGCTGTCGATCAGCGCCACGGCGGTCGCCAGACGATCGGAAACCAGAAGGTCGTCGCGGCCGGACGCGGTGCCGTGCTCGAAGGCGAGCGGCAGTTGTTCGGCTGCCCTGCGGTGCGGCGCGGCCTTCATCGTTTCACGCATCTACTTCTCTGAAACGCCGGGATCGGGAGCGATTTCCACCAGCGTCGATTGTCCATAATACAGATCGCTCTCAAGATACCGCGACAGCGCGAAGCGGACAAGCACGCCGACCGAGGCCGCCGCCGGCACGGCGATGAGCACGCCGACGAAGCCGAACAGCGCGCCGAAGGCGAAGAGAGCAAACATCAGCCAGACCGGGTGAAGTCCAACGCTCTTGCCCACCCATTTCGGCTGCAGAATATTGCCTTCGATGAACTGACCGGAGAAGAAGAACACCACAACGATGATCAGGTGGACATAGTCCGGCCAGAACTGCACCACCGCCACCCCGGCGGCGAGTACCAAGCCGACGGTCGAGCCGACATAGGGAATGAAACTCAGAAGGCCGGTGAGGAAGCCGATCAGCAGGCCGAAGTTCAGGCCGATCAACGACAGGCCGACCGCGTAGTAGATGCCGAGGAAGAGGCAGAGCGAACCCTGCCCGCGCACGAAACCGGCAATGGTGCTGTCCAGTTCGGCGGCGATCTCGCGGACCGTGGCAACATGGCCGCGCGGGATCCAGCTGTCGACCTTGGCGATCATCCGGTCCCAGTCGAGCAGGAGGTAGAAGGCGACGACCGGGGTCACCACCAGCAGCGACGCGATATCGACCAGTGCCTTGCCGGAATTCCAGATCTGCGCGATCAGCGTGCCGAGGAAGCCGACACCTTCGGAAAGATACTTGGAGAAGTTTTCCTTGATCGTATCGGTCTGGGTGCTCAGCCAGCCCGGCAGCCATGCCGCGTTGGACGTGGTGATATAGGTCTGCAGCTGCGTGATGTAGCCGGGAATATGCTGGATGAACTCGTTGAGCTGGCTTGCGAGGATCGGGATGATGATCATCAGCGACAGCACGAAGACGACGATGAAGGTGACCAGGATCACGACGGTCGCCCACATGCGCGACAGACCGAGCCGTTCCAGCCGGTCGGCGACCGGATCGAGGAAATAGGCGAGCGCCATGCCGGCGATGAACGGCAAGAGAATGGTCCGGAACATCATCAGGAAGAAGATGAAGACCGCGAGCGCAGCCAACCAGAACATCAACTGCCGCCTGAGCCCGCTTCCACTGATGTGCTGAACCATTGTCCGTCTTCCTCTTTCTTGCCGCAGCCGCATGCCTTGCCGGCTCTTCTAGCAGGAAACGCCAGATAGGTCAGGCCGAAAGCGAAGGTCAAGGTCGTGCATCCGCAGGAGCATGACGGCGATGGCAAAAACGCCGGAAAACCGCGCTTTCCCCGCCGCGCGACTTGCATATCCGGGCTCTTCATGCAATGGCCACCGGCAATATCGACACCCATCGGAGGCACGAGATGAGCCAGTCTGAACGCAACGGTTTGACCTATAGCGACGCAGGCGTCGACATCGATGCCGGCAATCTGCTGGTCGAGAAGATCAAGCCCCACGTGCGCTCGACGCGCCGCCCCGGCGCCGACGGCGAGATCGGTGGCTTCGGCGGCCTGTTCGACCTGAAGGCCGCAGGCTTCACCGATCCTGTTCTCGTCGCCGCCAATGACGGCGTCGGTACCAAGCTGAAGATCGCCATCGACGCCGGCATCCACGACACGGTCGGCATCGACCTCGTCGCCATGTGCGTCAACGATCTCGTCGTCCAGGGCGCCGAACCGCTGTTCTTCCTCGACTATTTCGCCACCGGCAAGCTCGACCCGGACCAGGGTGCGGCGATCGTCGGCGGCATCGCGGCCGGCTGCCGCCAGGCGGGCTGTGCGCTGATCGGCGGCGAGACCGCCGAAATGCCCGGCATGTATGCCGGCGGCGACTATGATCTTGCCGGCTTCGCCGTCGGCGCCGCCGAGCGCGGCCAACTCCTGCCCGCCGGCGACATCGCCGAGGGCGACGTGATCCTCGGCCTCGCCTCCTCGGGCGTCCATTCCAACGGCTTTTCGCTGGTGCGCAAGATCGTCGGCCTCTCCGGTCTCGACTGGAATGCGACCGCACCCTTCGACACGGCCAAGACGCTCGGCGCCGCCCTGCTCGAGCCGACCCGCATCTACGTCAAGCCGCTGCTGAAGGCGATCCGCGAGACCGGCGCCCTGAAGGCGCTTGCCCACATCACCGGCGGCGGCTTCCCGGAGAACATTCCGCGCGTGCTGCCCAAGCACCTCGCCGCCTCGATCGACCTTGACGCCATCACCGTTCCGCCGGTTTTCAGCTGGCTCGCCCGCACCGGCGGCGTCGCCCAGAACGAGATGCTGCGCACCTTCAACTGCGGCGTCGGCATGATCGTCGTCGTGGCCGAGAAGGACGCCGCCCGCGTGGCCGAAGTCCTCTCCGCCGAGGGCGAGAAGGTCGTGACGCTCGGCCGCATGATCGCCCGCGCCGAGGGCGAGGCCGGCACCCGTTACGAAGGCAAGCTCGCTCTATGACGACGGCCCGCAAACGCGTCGTCGTCTTCATCTCCGGCGGCGGTTCGAACATGGTGGCGCTGGCGGATGCCTGCGCCGCACCGGACTTCCCGGCCGAGATCGTCTCGGTCATCTCCGACAAGCCGACGGCGGGCGGGCTGGCCAAGGCCGCCCAACGCGGCATCGCCACGCATGTGTTCGAACGCCGCGCCTATGCAAGCAAGGCCGAGCATGAGGCGGCGATCCTCGCAGCGCTGGCCGCGCTGTCGCCCGACATCATCTGCCTCGCCGGCTATATGCGCCTGCTCAGTGCCGATTTCATCCGCCCCTATGAAGGCCGGATCCTCAACATTCATCCCTCGCTGCTGCCGCTCTTCCCCGGTCTACACACCCACCAGCGGGCGCTCGACGCCGGCATGATGGTGGCCGGCTGCACCGTGCATTTCGTCACCGAAGGCATGGACGAGGGACCGATCGTCGCCCAGTCCGTCGTGCCGGTTCTGCCCGGCGACACGTCGGACAGCCTCGCGGCACGGGTGCTGACCGTCGAGCACCGCTGCTATGCCCAGGCGCTGCGCCTGTTCGCCGACGGCACGCTAAGCCTGGACGCCGACGGCCGTGTCGTGCGGACCGGCTATGCCGGAGACGCGGCCGCGAGCCTGGTTTCGGTCTAAGAGACTATTTCGCATTGCTCATGAAGAAGGATGCGCCCCAGGCCAGCAGGCTGCGGGGAAAAAGGCGCGTCGAGAGAGTGATGAGCTTGTTGGCCACGCCGGGCACCACGCTCGGCCGCCCGGCATAGAGGGCCTTGAGGCTCGCCTCGACAACAGCCTCGGGCGTCATCAGGACCGCGGACGCCATCCGGTTCAGCCGGTGGCCGGCCCGCTCCCAGAAGGGCGTTTCCGTCGGGCCGGGACAGGTGACGGTGACCACGACCTTGCGGCGGGCAAGCTCCCGGTGCAGCGCGTGGCCGAAGGCCAGCACATAGGCCTTGGACGCCGCATAGACCGCATAGCCGGGGATCGGCTGGTAGGCGGCGGTGCTCGCGACCAGAAGGATATGCCCGCCGCCACGCTCGGCCATGTCCTTTGCGAAGAGATACGAAAGATCGGTCAGCGCCCGCACATTGACGTCGACCATGCCGAGTTCGGCGTCGCGCTGCCGCGAGACGAAACGGCCTTGAACGCCGAAGCCGGCATTGGCGACCAGCGTCTCGATGACCAGTCCGCGGGCGTCCAGCGCCTGTTTCAGGCCCAGGCAGGCATCCGGCTCGGCCAGATCCGCGACTTCCACCACGACCTCGCCACCGTGGCGGCTGAGCTCCGCCGCCAATTCCTCCAGGGCGTCGGCCTTGCGGGCGGTCAGCACGAGATTGTAGCCGCGCCTCGCAAGCGCCATGCCGAACGCTTGCCCCAGCCCGCCCGTCGCGCCCGTAATCAAAGCCCATTTGCGATCATCCGCCATCTAGGTCCCCCTGCCTGCCGGCCGATCATCGGGAAAAACACCCCGTGCCGCAAGCGCCAAGGGCGGCGCGAGGATGCCGGCATTCTCCCACCAAAGACAGACACTTGCGCCGAAACGGTGAATGCACCCAGTTTTGGCCGCCACAAGGCCCAGAAGTGGACGCTGCAAGCCATTGAGGCCATTTGCGTTTTCCGCAAGGGTGCCGGCCATCTGACATTCACTGACATGGGGACTTTCGCATGACCAAGCTGTTGACCACGACCGCGCTGTTCGTCGGGCTCGCGCTCTGCCCGACCTTTGCCGCTGCGGCGGACGACCTCTTTGCCTCGCCGGACGGCGCATTCTCCCTCTATGGCAGCGTCGGCCTTGCCAATGTCAAGGCTGGCGAATTCGTCTATGACGGCTCCCACAAGCTGAGCCAGCTCAACTGGGAAAGCCAGGGCATGACGCTCTACACGCTGGGCGCCGATGCGCAGATCGACAAGAACTGGAAAGTCCGCGCGGCCTTCAACGTCGGCACCGGGGGCGACGGTCATATGGTCGACTATGACTGGATGGACTACAGCAATGACGACTGGACCGATCGTTCGGTCCATCCGGACACCCAGCTCGACCACTATTTCAGTGGCTCCATCGAGCTCGACCGGCAGGTCTATGAAAACGATACGACCAGCTTCGACGTCGGCGCCGGCTTCCGCTACACCGACGTCAAGTGGACCGCCTATGGCGGCTCCTACATCTACAGCAGCGGCGGCTTTCGCGACGACGTCGGCGATTTCCCCGATGGCGAGCGCGGCATCAGCTACCAGCAGAAGATTCCTGTCGGCTTCCTCGCCGTCAACGGCGCCCATACGATCGGCGCGCTGACGCTGAGCGGCGGCCTGCAAGGTGGCCTCAGCTTCGGCATCGACGACATCGACGACCACTGGATGCGTGACCTGCGTTTCTACGACAGCATGGAGATCGCCCCGATGATCGGCGCCAATGTCACGGCCAACTACCAGCTCAACGAGATGGCGGCGCTGTTCGTCACGGGATCGTTCGAGCGCGTCTTCCATGCGCGCGGCGACATGAAGATGGTCGACACGACCGGGGCGAGCCCCGACGTTCACCAATCGGACGCGGCCGGCGCCACCTATCAGGCGATGTCGATCTCGTTCGGCCTCAAGGGCACGTTCTAAGAATACCGAGCCCCCCGCGGGCAGCGCCTGGCGCTGTCCGTCCGGCCGCGGACGCTCCCTTTGCGCGTCCGCGGCCATTTTCTCTGTCACGGCGAAAGGGCGTCCGGATTGAGCGCCGCCCACTGCAGCAGCATGATGGTCTTGGCATCGCAGATGCGCCCGTCGGCGATCATCGTCATGGCGCCGTCGAGAGACAGCTCGGTGATCTCGATGTCCTCGTGCTCCTCGGCCAGCCCGCCGCCGTCCGCCGTCTTGTGGGCGGCCTCGATGCGGGCGAAGTAGAAATGCACCTTCTCCGTCACCGCGCCGGGTGAGGTATAGGCGCTGAACAGATGCCGCGGCGCGGCAACCTCGTAGCCGGTTTCCTCCATCGCCTCGCGGCAGACGGTCTCCGTCGGGTCCTCGCCATGCTCCATCGAGCCTGCGGGCACCTCCAGCAGGAAGGCATGATCGCCCATCAGGTGGACCGGAATGCGAAACTGCCGGACCATGACGACGACGCGCCTCTTGGGGTCGTAGAGTAGGATCGCCACGGCCTCGCCGCGGTCGAACACCTCCCATTCCAGCTGGACCTTGCTGTCGTCGGGCCGGATATAGTCGAAGACGATGCGGCGGAAATGGCTCCAGCCCCTCCACAGGGTCTCGTCCTTGCGGATGGCGATGCGAATCTGATCGAAGCGGCTCATCCGGCGGCCTTTTCCAGCCAGACCTTGTTGTCGTGGAAGGCGGCCCCGCCATGCGGTGCGGGGGCATCTGCCCCGGTCAGCACGTTGACGCCTTCGCCGTCGAGATGCGCCTTGTTGGGCCACAGCCCCTCGGCCACCAGCACCCCCGGCTTGACCGCATCGGTGATCCGCGCGTGAATGCGCAGGCTTCCCCGCCGGTTGCCGAGGCGGACGACGTCGCCGTCGGCAATGGCAAGCCGCAACGCGTCGGCCGGATTGACCATTACCTCGGGCCTTCCCTCTTTCTCGCGCGAAGTCGGCGTCTCGGAGAAGGTCGAGTTGAGGAAATTGCGGGCCGGCGAGGTCGCCAGTCTGAACGGATGCTCGGCATCGACCACCTCGATCAGATCGACCTGGTCGGGAAACTCAGGCAGGGCGGCGACCGGGCCGAGATTGCCGAGCCTGACCGGCGGTTTGTTCGGCGCCTTGCCGTTCTGCCAGTCCGGACGGAAGCGGAACTTGCCGTCGGCATGGCCGAAACCGTCGAGGTAATGCGCCGTGCCAAAATCCGGCTGGCAGTCGAACCAGCGTTCCTGCTTCAGCGTGTCGTAGCCCGGCCAGCCGCTTGCGGTGAGCATATGGTCGATATGCTCCTGTTCGGTGAGGCCGAAACCGGGCCGGTCCGAGACACCCAGGCGCTTGGCCAGTTCCTCGATGACGAAGAGGTTGGTGCGCACCGTGGCCGGTGGCTCGACAATCTTCGGGCCAAGCAGGATATGGCTGTGGCCGCCGCCGCGATAGAGATCGTCGTGCTCGACGAACATGGTGGCCGGCAGAACGATGTCGGCGACCTCGGCCGTCTCCGTCATGAACTGCTCGTGCACGGCGACGAACAGGTCGTCACGGAGGAAACCTCTTTTCACCAGCCGCTGTTCGGGCGCGACATTGACGGGATTGGTGTTCTGGATCAGCAGTGCTGTGACGGGGCCGCGGTGACGCAGCGCCTCGGCGTCGCCGGTCAGCACACGGCCGATCTGTGACTGGTCGAGCATGCGGATGTCTTCATCGACATAGCTCGTGCCCATCAGTTCCGCTTTGTTCAGCCGGAAGATGTCGCCATTGTTGTGGAAGGCGCCACCGCCTTCATACTGCCAGGAGCCGAGGACCGTCGCGACCGAAAGCGCTGCGTGCATGCCAACCGCGCCATTGCGCTGGCGGGCAAAGCCGTAGCCGAGGCGGAAGAAGGTCTTCTTCGTCGTGCCGACAAGCCGGGCGAAGGCCTCGATCTCCTCGACCGGAAGGCCGGTGATCGCGGCCGCCCATTCCGGGGTGCGGGTCTTGAGATGCACCTCGAGACCGGCCGGGTCGTCGGCATAGCGAGCCATGTAGTCGCGGTCGGCATAACCGTCTCGGAAGGCAATGTGCATGACGGCGCAGGCGAGCGCCGCGTCCGTACCAGGCCGTACGATCAGGCCAAGATCGGCCTGCTTCATCGTCGCATTGTCGTAGACGTCGATCACAACGATCTTCGCGCCGCGCTCCTTGCGGGCCTTCATCGCGTGCGTCATCACATTGACCTGGGTGGCGACCGCATTGGTGCCCCAGATGACGACGCAATCGGCCTTAGCCATTTCGCGCGGATCGGGGCCGCGCAGGGCGCCCGTGCCCATCACATAGCCGGTCCAGGCCATGTTGGTGCAGATCGAGCCGAAGAAGCCGGAATAGCGCTTGGCGTGGCGCAGTCGCTCGATCGAATCGCGCTGCACCTGGCCCATCGTGCCGGCGTAGAAATAGGGCCAGATGGCTTCCGAGCCGTGCACCGCTTCCGCCTTGACGAAGGCTTCGGCGATCTCGTCCAGGGCATCCTCCCAGGAAACCTCCTGCCAGACACCCTCCCCCTTGCCGCCCTTCCGGCGCTTCGGCGTCAGCAACCGGCCGGGATGATAGAGGCGCTCGGCATAGCGGGCGACCTTGGCGCAGATAACGCCGGCGGTGTATGTATTGTCGGGCGAGCCCCGGACGCGACCGATGCGGCCGTCCGCCTCGAGATCGACGTTGAGCGCGCAGGCGGATGGACAGTCGTGCGGACAGACCGTATGACCAGTGGTTCGGATAGGGCTCGCGATGTTCATGACGTTTGTATATTGCATGGCCGGACGGCTCAAAAGCCCCATTCCAACAAATCATCGAACGATCAGGACGACAGATGAACTATCGCCACATCTACCATGCGGGCAATTTCGCCGACGTGCTGAAACATGCGGTGCTGGCGCGGCTGATCGTCTATCTGCAGCAGAAGGACAAGGCCTTCCGCCTGCTCGACACCCATGCCGGCATCGGCCTTTACGACCTGTCCTCCGAGGAGGCGCAGAAGACCGGCGAATGGCGCGAGGGCATCGGCCGGCTGCTCGAAGCGGAACTGCCCGCGCCCGTCGCCACGATCCTCGCACCCTATCTCGACGCGGTCCGCAGCCTCAACCCTGAGGGCGAGATCACGCTCTATCCCGGCTCGCCGAAGCTTGCCCGCATGCTGTTCCGTCCGCAGGACCGTCTTTCGGCGATGGAACTCCACCCCGACGACAGCCGTCGGCTGGCCCGACTGTTCGAGGGCGACTACCAGGTGCGCGTCACCGAGCTCGACGGTTGGCTGGCGCTCGGCGCGCACCTGCCGCCGAAGGAGAAGCGCGGCATCGTGCTGGTCGACCCGCCCTTCGAGGAAGAGGGCGAATACGACCGGCTGATCGACGGGCTTTCGCGCGCCTGGCGCCGCTTCCCCGGCGGCGTCTATTGCCTCTGGTATCCGATCAAGAAGGGTGCGCCGATCGCCGCCTTCCATGAGGGACTGAAGGCCCTGCAGATCCCCAAGATGCTGTGCGCCGAGCTGTCGGTGAAGAGCGATCGCGAGACCACGGGCCTGTCCGGCACCGGCCTCGTCATCGTCAATCCGCCCTTCACGCTGAAGGACGAGCTGCATTTGGCGCTTCCCGAATTGAAGCGCGTTATGGCGCAGGATCGCTATGCTTCGCACCGCTGTTTCTGGCTGCGCGGCGAGACGACGGACGCGGAGCGGCAGGACGACTGAGAGCTCGCACGAGCCCACCCTCGCCGCCCTTGACCTCGCCCTGCTTTGCCAACATTCTGACGGCAAAAGGGAGAGCCACCATGTCCGCCCGCCTGCCGTTTCGCACGACGCTTTCGCTCACCAGTCTCCTGTTTCTGAGTGTCGCGACCGGAGCTTTGGCGGGTACGCCGTCCTGCGAACAGGTGACCGGCATGGTGTCCAGCCGCTTTGCCCAGAACATGCGCGGCTTTCTCGGCCTCGACCTGTCGATCGCCGAGTTCGGCGTCATTCACCAAAGCAGGGTCGAGCCGCGCGACGACACGCATCCGGTCGAACGGCGCTACTGCCAGGCCAAGGTTACCACCACGGATGGCGAACGGCGCCGGCTCTGGTATGTGGTCGAAGACAATTGGGGCTATGCCGGGCTCGGCTCGTCGGTGGAGTTCTGCATGAGCGGCCTCGATCCGTGGCACGTCTACGGCGCGCACTGCAAGTCGCTGCGCTAGCTCAGCCCTCCCCGCCGCCGCCCGGCGCCTGGCCGGCGCGAAACTGCAACCGCTCGAAAATCGGGATCACCGGCAGGGCGATCACCAGCGGGATCAGCAGATAGAACAGGCGGAAGACCAGCAAGGCCGCGATGACGTCTGCCTGGTCCATTTCCGGCAGGCCCATGACGAAGACGAGTTCGAGGACGCCGAGACCGCCCGGCGCATGCGAGATCAGCGCGGCGGAGAAGGACACCAGGAAGATGCCGAGCACCACGACGAAGCCGGGATTTCCGACGTCCGGAAGGGCGAAATAGATGATGCCCGCGGCGCCGATCAGTTCGAGCGGGCCGACCAGCAATTGCGGCAGCACGACGCGCGGTGCCGGATAGGTGATCTGGAAGGTTCCGATGCGCAAGGGACGGAGCCGCAGCAGGCTGGCAAGCGCATAGAGGCCGACCAGGGCAAGGATGACACAACCGGTCGCCGTCGAGGCGCCGATCGGCAAGAGGTCGACGAAGCGCTCGGTGATGTCGGGTTCCAGCACGAGGACCAGACCGACGAGCAGCGCCGCCCCAAGCAGAAAGGTGAAAGAGCACATGGCAATGAGGCCACCGATCTCGCGTGCGCTCAAGCCCTTGGAGGAATAGGCCCGGTAGCGCACCATGCCGCCGGAAATGACCGAGGCGCCTACATTGTGCGAGAGCGCATAGGCCGTGAAGGAGGCGATGGCGATGAACAGCCAGTTGACCTTGCGGCCGAGGTGCATCAGCGCGATGCGGTCATATCCGGCAAGCGCCGCATAGGCCGCGAGCGAGCACAGGCCTGCCGAAATCCAGCTATCGGTCGGTATTCGGGAAAGGCTGTCTTGCAGGTCGCCAAATGACAGCCCGCGCAATTCCTTGTAGAGAAGCCAGGCGGATACCGCTATCGTCACGGCGCCGATCACGGGCCAGAAATATTTCTTCAGGGTCATCCAGTCTTGCCGATCATCTCTCCCCGATACCGAGCGCGCCGCCCCAACAGATCCGGCTGCCCTGACAGTTTGGAGGGGAAGGATTAATGGTTCAACCCGCCAGATGCTTTTTCGGGCTTATCCTTTCGTCCTTCGCCTGGCTCGGGGCGAGCCTTGCGCACGGCAATGACCGCGGGCGCGATTTCGACTTCTACGTCCTGTCGCTCTCCTGGTCGCCGACCTTCTGCACGACCGCGGATGCGGCGAGGAACCGCGATCAATGCGGGACGTCGCGCCAGTTCGGCCTGATCGTCCATGGCCTTTGGCCGCAATATGAGCGCGGCTATCCGGAAACATGCCCCAGCAACCAGCCGAGCCGGGTGCCGTCGAGCCTCGGCCGCCAGTATTTCGACATCATGCCGTCCATGGGGCTGATCGGCCATCAATGGCGCAAGCACGGAACCTGTTCCGGCCTCAGCCAGCAGGACTATTTTTCGACGATGCGCAAAGCCGTCGAGCGTGTGCGGATACCGCCGGCGTTGACGCGTGCATCGCGGGAGACCAAGGTTGCGCCGGACAATCTCGAACAACAGTTCATTACCGCCAATAGGGGTCTCAGCCCGCGTGGTATCGCCGTCACCTGCGAGGCGGGCAAACTTGATGAGGTGCAGATCTGCCTGACAAGGGATCTTCGGTTTCGCACCTGCCCCGAGATCGACGGCAATGCCTGCCGTCAGCGCTCGATTTCCGTTCCGCCGATAGACTGAGACCACCATCGACCGAAAACGACCAGCCCCGCATCCAGGATGACCACCCGATGAAGCTACTCTACTCCCCGACCTCGCCCTATTCCTCCAAGGTCCGCATGGCGGCCCGTTATCTGGACATCGCCATCGAAGACGTGGCGGTCAACACGGCCGACGAGCCGCCAGCACTGATCGAAGCCAATCCGCTCGGCAAGATCCCGACCCTCATCACCGACGACGGCGAGGCGATTTTCGACAGCCGCGCCATCATGCACTACCTGCACCGGACGGCGAAGAAGCGGCTCTACCCCAAGAAGCACAGCAAGCGCACCGAAGCGGAAGTGCTGGAGGCGCTGTGCGACGGCATCAACGACAGCCTCCTGGCGATCGTCTATGAAAAGCGGCTGCGGTCGCCGGAGTTCCAGAGCCCGGATGCGATCCAGCGCCAATGGGCCAAGGTCGAGCGCGGCCTCGACCATCTGGAAAGACATATGCCGAAGTTCGGCAAGACGCTGCATGGTGGCCACTTCGCGCTTGCCTCGCTGCTCGGCTATCTCATGCTGCGCTTTCCCGGCGAATGGGAGAATGGCCACACGCGGCTTGCCGCCTGGCCTGGCAAGTTTGCCGATCGCTTCAAGCCCTATGCGGCACTGAAACCGCAGACCTGAGCGACACGGCGAACGTCGTTGAGACAACAAAAAAGCCGGGCGCAAACCCGGCTTTTCCGTAACTGCGTGTCGTTCGGATCAGAACTTGACGCCGATACCGACCTTGACCGAGTGATCGTCGAAACCGCGCGAAACGGTCGCGCCGTCGATGTCGAAGTCACGCGAAGCGTAGTCGGTGTAGCGATATTCGACGCGGGCCATGATGTTGTCGGTGACGAGGGCTTCGACACCGGCACCGACGGTGTAGCCGATGGCGGCCTTTTCGTCTTCGTCCGTCGCGCTCTCGATCGTGTGGTTGGCGGCGGCAATACCACCGGTACCGTAGATCAGGAACGGGTTCATGTCGTAACCGACGCGGGCGCGCAGCGAGCCGTTGACGCCCTGCTTGCCGTCGAGAACAGTGCCGGCCGAACCTTCGACGCCGCTGTAGCCGATGTCGGCTTCGGCACCGTAGACGATCTGGCCGCTCTGCATGTTGTAACCGCCATAGAGCGAACCGCCGACGCCATCAGCATCGCGTTCGTCGCTGCCGTCGAAGCGACCCCAGTCATAGGTGACCGCGCCACCGACATAGGCGCCGGTCCAGTTGCCAGCCGGAGCCACATAGGCTTCGGTCGCAGCCGGTGCTTCCGGAATCTGCTCGACGGCGTCCGCCGCCCTGGCAGCCTGGAAAGCCATCAGGCTGGTGGCGGAAGCCAGAAGAATCATAGTGAGGGTACGCATACGTGTCTCCTTTCAGTTCCGAGCCGCGCCCAATCAAAAATCAGGGCCGACCGAACGATAGATGTAAATCCCTGCCCGTTCCGAACTGAAGATGGGCCGCAATTGAGGATTTGAAAGAGCCGAAATATGAATTCATTGTGGCACACAGGTGACCGAATCTGGATGTTGCCTAAACGCAACAAAGAATTCATTAACCATAGCAATAACCACACGAAGATATACTCAGTAAACAGGAGATTAAACTGTAGAACTCTCTCTTAATACGTTCATGCTCGGCAAGAAGAGATTTGCGGAAGCCCTATGCAAATCGCCTTGTGCAGACCTATATGCCAAGCACAACCATGGAAGACCAAGCAAGATCGCTATGAAAGACAACATTCCAAAGGCCGCCCTCGTGACCGGAGCGGCGAAGAGACTTGGGCGCGCCATCGCGCTGGATCTGGCGCGCCACGGTTTCGCCGTCGCGGTCCATGCGAATCGATCTCTCAACGAGGCGCAAGCCGTGGTCGACGAGATTCTGGGCTTTGGCGGGACCGCCGTCGCCCTGCAGACAGACCTTCGCGACAAGCATGCCACGGCTGCGCTCGTGCCGGCTGCCGCGGCGGCGCTCGGCCCGATCGGCCTTCTGGTCAATAACGCCTCCGTCTTTCTGGACGACAGCGCGCAAGCCTTCGATGCCGACGTTTTCGACCAGCATTTCGACCTGCATGTGCGGGCACCGGCGATTCTCGCATCCTCCCTGCTGCAGGAGCTTCCGGCCCGGCAGAACGGCCTGATCGTCAATATCATCGACCAGCGGGTTCTGGCGCCGAAACCCACCTTCTTTTCCTACGGCCTGTCGAAATCGACGCTGCTGGCGGCGACCCACACCATGGCGCAGGCCTTTGCCCCACGTATCCGGGTCAATGGCATCGGGCCTGGGCCGACACTGAAGAGCGCCCGGCAGGCGGACGAGGATTTCCAGGCGCAGATCGACGCGCTTCCCCTGGGTCGCGGTCCGGAACTGGGGGAATTCGGGCGGACGATCCGCTTTCTTTTTGACACGCCGTCGATCACCGGCCAAATGATTGCGCTCGACGGCGGCCAGCATCTCGCCTGGCGTATGCCGGGCGAAACGGAGATCACTGAATGACCGGAGGAAAGCTGCCGGACGGCGGCATTCTCTATGACGGCACGGAAGAGGACGACGACATCGTCGTCGAAAGCGATGCGCAGCGTCCTCTGCTGGCCGTCGACTGGAGCCTGACCAATGTCAACGAGACCGGTCTTGTCGGCGCCGACCTGATCGGCGAATTCGTCAAGCAACTGCCCAACAGTCCCGGCGTCTACCGCATGCTCAATGCCGAAGGCGACGTGCTCTACGTGGGCAAGGCGCGCAGCCTGAAGAAGCGCGTCAGCAACTATGCGCAGGGGCGACTGCATTCCAACCGACTGACGCGGATGGTGCGCGAAACCGCCAACATGGAATTCGTCACGACCCGCACCGAGGTCGAGGCCCTGCTGCTGGAAGCCAATCTGATCAAGCGCCTGCGCCCACGTTTCAACGTGCTGTTGCGCGACGACAAGAGCTTCCCCTATATCCTGATCACCGGCGACAGCCGGGCACCGGCGATCTACAAGCACCGCGGCGCGCGCGGGCGCAAGGGCGACTATTTCGGCCCCTTTGCGTCGGCCAGCGCCGTCGGCCGCACGATCAACTCGCTGCAGCGCGCCTTCCTGCTTCGCACCTGCACCGACAGTGTCTTCGAAAGCCGCACCCGTCCCTGCCTGCTCTATCAGATCAAGCGCTGCTCGGCCCCATGTACCCATGAGATCGCCGATGACGACTATGCCGCGCTCGTCAGCGAGGCGAAGGATTTCCTCTCCGGCAAGAGCCAGAACGTCAAGGCTTCGATCGCAGCGGCGATGAACGAGGCGGCGGAGAACCTCGATTTCGAACGCGCCGCCGTCTTTCGCGACCGGTTGGCGGGCTTGAGCCACGTCCAGAGCCACCAGGGCATCAATCCGGCCAATGTCGAGGAGGCGGACGTGTTCGCCATTCATCACGAGGGCGGGCTGACCTGTATCCAGGTGTTCTTCTTCCGCGCCGGGCAGAACTGGGGCAACCAGGCCTATTTCCCCAAGGCCGATCCGCAGATGAGCGGCGCCGAAGTGCTCAACGCCTTCCTCGCTCAATTCTACGACGACAAGCCCTGCCCGCGGCAGATCCTCTTGTCCGAGGTGATCGAGGAGCAGGAACTGCTCGCGACCGCGCTCACCGCGCGTGCCGGCTACAAGGTGCATATCCTCGTGCCGCAACGCGGCGACAAGAAGGATGTGGTCGATCACGTGGCAGCCAATGCCCGCGAGGCGCATGGCCGCAAGCTGGCCGAGACGGCATCGCAGGCGCGTCTGCTGCAGGGTTTCGCCGAGACCTTCGCCCTACCTTACGTGCCGCGCCGCATCGAGATCTACGACAATTCCCACATCATGGGCACCAATGCCGTCGGCGGCATGGTGGTGGCCGGGCCCGAGGGCTTCGTCAAGGGCCAGTACCGCAAGTTCAACATCAAGTCGGAAGACATCACGCCGGGCGACGACTTCGGCATGATGCGCGAGGTGATGACCCGGCGCTTCTCGCGCCTTCTCAAGGAGGAGGGAAAGCCCGACCGCAGCGTCGCCCCGGAGGATTCGGCCGAGGCCGCCTTTCCCGCCTGGCCCGACGTGATCCTGATCGACGGCGGCCAGGGGCAGATGACGGCGGTGCGGGCCATTCTCGACGAACTCGGTATTGCCGACTGCGTGACCGCCATCGGCGTCGCCAAGGGTGTCGACCGCGATGCCGGGCGGGAGCGATTCTTCGCGCTCGGACGCCCCGACTTCACCCTGCCGCCGCGCGATCCGGTGCTCTATTTCATCCAGCGCCTGCGCGACGAGGCCCACCGCTTTGCCATCGGCTCGCACCGCGCACGGCGCAAGAAGGAAATGGTGAAGAACCCGCTCGACGAGATCGCCGGCATCGGCCCGACGCGCAAGCGGGCGCTGCTGCAGCACTTTGGTACGGCCAAGGCCGTTTCCCGCGCCGCCGTCACCGACCTGACCGCCGTCGAGGGTATCTCCGAGGCCGTCGCCAGGCTGATTTACAATCATTTTCACGAAAAAGCCGCGGATTGACGCCACCAGACGCGCTTTCGCGGCTCACGACCTTAAGAACAATTAAGAAATCTTGTGTTGACGGTCGCGTCGGGAAACCGTCATCTACACGCCAAACTTATCCGACAGACAGGGCATCATGGCTTCGCGCGCTTACAATATCCCCAATCTCCTGACCTATGCCCGCATCCTCGCCGTGCCGTTGATCGTCGTGTGCTTCTTCATCGAGGGCCGGCTGGAGAGCTCCGACTTTGCCCGCTGGACCGGTCTCGGCATCTTCATCGTCGCCTCGATCACCGATTATCTCGACGGCTATCTCGCCCGCATCTGGAACCAGACCTCCAATATCGGCCGGATGCTCGATCCGATCGCCGACAAGCTGCTGGTCGCCTCGGTGCTGCTCTTGATGGCGGCCGACGGGACGATCGCCGGATGGTCGCTCTGGGCCGCGATCACCATTCTTTGCCGCGAGATCCTCGTGTCGGGCCTGCGCGAATATCTCGCCGCGCTGAAGGTCAGCGTGCCGGTTACCCGGATCGCCAAGTGGAAGACCACGGCGCAGATGTTCGCGCTCGCCTTCCTGCTGGCGGGGCCGGCCGGCGACAAGGTGCTGCCCTACACGACGGAAATGGGCATCACCCTCCTGTGGATCGCCGCCGTGCTGACATTTTATACCGGCTACGACTATTTCCGCGCCGGCGTGAAGCACATGGTGGATTGAGGATGACGAAGCTCGTTTATTTCGCCTGGGTCCGGGAACGGATCGGCAAGGGCGAGGAGGACATCGACCTCCCCGACCACGTGAAGACGGCGGGCGACCTCATCGCCCATCTGGCGACGCTCGGCGAGGAATACGAAAACGCCCTGCAGTTTCCCAAGGCCATCCGGGTTGCGATCAACCAGGAGCATGTCGAGCATGACGAGCCGATCGCCGGCGCCCGTGAGATCGGCCTGTTTCCGCCGATGACGGGCGGGTAAGGCACGTCAAGGATAGAGCGATGACCCGTCCGGCCCTCACCATCCGCGTCCAACACGAGGACTTCGACCTTTCCGCCGAAAGCCGGGCTCTCACGCAAGGCCGCGTCGACATCGGCGCCGTCGTCTCGTTCACCGGCCTTTGCCGCGACGAGGCGGGCACGCTTTCAGCCCTCGAACTCGAGCACTATCCCGGCATGGCCGAGGTGGAGATCCGGCGCATCGGCGAGGAAGCCATCGACCGCTTTGGCCTGATCGGCCTCACCGCCATTCATCGTTTCGGCAAAATCGCGCCCGGCGGGCAGATCGTCCTGGTGATCGCCACGGCGCCCCATCGCCAGGCGGCCTTCGACGGCGCCAGCTTCATGATGGACTACCTGAAGACCTCCGCCCCCTTCTGGAAGAAGGAACACCTGACGGACGGCACGACCGGCGACTGGGTCTCGGCCAAGGATGCCGACGACCGCGCGCGCGACAAGTGGCGATAGTCAGGGGATGTCGCGCTCGCGGCGGCTGATGACCAGCACGAGCACCAGCCCGCCGATGACAGCCGCATCGCGCCAGAGCGTCGCCGCGTAGCCACTCCAAAGAGTCTCGGCGAATCCGACCGCTGCGGCACCGCAGGCCGAACGCGTTGGAACGCCATGGCCGCCCGCCGCCGCGATCAGCACGATCTTCAGACCGAGCATCAAGCCCGAGCCAAAGTCCATCGTGCCGTAGTAGGACGTGGCCAGAACGCCAGAGACGGCAGCGATGACCGCCGCGGACAGATAGGAGAGCGTGAAGACGGTATCGGAATTGATACCACACAGGCGTGCCGCCACCGGATCGTCGGCCACGGCGCGCCAGGCCCTGCCCGCGCGCGTGCGCCCCAGCGCCAGATGCCCCAGGGCCACCATGCCCGCCATGATCGCCGCATTGCCAAGCTGCATCACGGTAAGACCAACCTCGGATCCGTCTCCCACCGCCAATACGACGCGGTGGTGGAGGAAAGGCGAGATCCAGAGCTCCCGGCTGTCCATGGCCAGTCGCATCCCTTCGGACAGCACGATCAGAAGGCCAAGTGAGGCGACGATCACGACGTTCGGAGAATGGGCGCGCAGGGGACGCATAACATAGTGAGCCACCGCGCCGGCCGTGGCCAGCGTGTAGAGGAGCGCCATGGCGGCCGCCAGCGAAAGGGTGGCCGGCAATACCAGGAAGAGCTGCTGCCAGCCGAACTGGGCAAACAGCAGGAAGACCTGGCCGGAAAGCGCGATGAGCGCGCCATAGGTGATGTCGGGTCGTCGCGTCATGCCGAAGATCACGGCGTAGCCGAAGGCGAGCGACGCATAGAGCGCCGCGATCGGCACGGCATTGGCGATTTGCTGCAAGAGATAGACCATCATCTCCCCCTGCGCATTTTTATAACTGGTAATTAGCCTTTTGCCAGTTATAATTTTGCATGACCTTTTCCTGGACCCCGCATCGTTTTTCCGGTGGCGCGCTCGCGCTCGATGTCGCCAACAGCGTGATCCTGCGCTTCGACCGCAACCGCAGCATCGACCGTTTCGCCGTCGAGGAGCAGTTCGCCGCCTTTCCGGCCGCAGCCGAACAGTTCTGCGCCGAACGCGCCCTGTTCGGCTCGATCACCCCGGTCGAGGCGTCCAACACCTATGGCTTCCTGCGCCTGCGCGAGACGATCGACCGGCATTTTCGCGCGCAAGTGCTGGGGCAGGCCGATCGCAAGACCCTGGCCGACCTGCTGGAGGCCGCGGCCTTGATGCTGCGTGCGGCATCGTCGGAGATGGCGCTCGAGGCGGCAACCGCGCGCTCGGCGCTGCACCTCGTCGCCATGCCGGAGCCGGATCGCCTGAAGATCTGCGGCAATTGCGGCTGGCTGTTTCTCGACCGCAGCAAGAACCGCAGCCGCACCTGGTGTGACATGGCCGTATGCGGCAACCGCATCAAGGCAAACCGCCACTATCAACGGGTCAGGCAGGGAGGCACGACGTGACGGACCTTTGGAAAGCCGTGAGCTTCGCGGCCCTGGCCCTGGCGCTCACGGCTTGCCAGCGCGACGACAGGGAGAAGCCGCTGGTCATCTCCGGCAAGGTGTTCATCTTCAACTATCGCGTGGCGCAGGCCACCGCCGTCATCACGCTGGCGCGCAATGGCGCCTTGCCGGACGAGAGCTATGTCGAGACGAGCTTCGAGAACCCGGCGGGCGGCGCGCCGCACCTGACCCGGTCGAGGATCTTTCCGTTCTGGAAGAAGGTGACGGTCGAGAGCCCGCCGATGCGCTGCGTCGCCAAGGACCGACCCTATGCGGTCGCGATCCGGATCGTCGATGCCGATGGGCGCGAATTGCAGTCGATCGAGACGACCATCGTCTCCAGCCTGGATCAGTCGATCCTGCCGTCGAAACCGCTGGTGGTCGGGCCGGCCTACACCAGGAACCCGGAGGTCTTCAAAGCCGACGGCAGCACGGATTATGCGCCGGATCTCTCCTGCCCGAAATGAAAGAACCGGGATCTTTCGACCCCGGTTCCCTCAAACTGTGCAAAGCCTTGTGCGGCCGTGCGCAAATCCCGATTCAGCCGACGATTTCGGTGTCCGAGAACCAGTACTTGATTTCCTGGGCAGCGGTTTCCGGGGCGTCCGAACCGTGAACCGAGTTCTCGCCGATCGACAGGGCGTGGGTCTTGCGGATGGTGCCTTCGGCGGCCTGGGCCGGGTTGGTGGCGCCCATGATCTCGCGGTTCTTCAGGATGGCGTTTTCGCCTTCGAGAACCTGAACGACGGTCGGGCCCGAGGTCATGCCTTCAACCAGTTCGCCGAAGAAGGGGCGTTCCTTGTGCACGGCGTAAAAGCCTTCGGCTTCGCGCACGCTCATCCAGACGCGCTTGGAAGCGACGACACGCAGGCCGGCGTCTTCGAGCATCTTGGTGATGGCGCCCGTCAGGTTGCGCTTCGTTGCGTCCGGCTTGATCATCGAGAAGGTGCGTTCAATCGCCATCGGTCTAGTCCTTTTGTCCTATTGGGAAAGTGGGCGGTTTCTAGCCGTGTCAGGCCTTGAAAACAAGGGGTCCCGGCGAATTTCACGCCCGCGTCACACAACGACCTCAGGCAATCCGGCGCGCCTCTCCGTCATGAAGGTCGAGGCAGCGTTCGAACCAGTCGAGAACCGGATCATCGGCGGGAAGATGGACCGAGCCACTGGTGATCTTCAGCCATTGCAGCGCGCCGAAGACGATGTAATCGGCAAACAGTGGCGCCTGGCCGCCGATGAAGGGCTGATGGCCAAGCATGTGGCGCAGCGGCTTCAACGTCGCCGGGAAGTCCCTGATCTCGGCATCCCGACCGGCCGCCACCTCCTCGACCGTGCGACCAAGCCGTTCCTTGCGGCTCTCGCGAAAATAGGCCTGGTCGTGCGGGTCGAGCATGTCATGGATCTGCTGGATGGCGATCCGTGTGACGGCAGGGTGGATGGTGGTCTGGGAATAGCTCTCGACGAACCGCGCCATCGCCTTGCCACCCTCGCCGGCGAACAGCGACGGCCGCTCCGGATAGGCCTCCTCCAGATGGAGTGCGATCGCAAAGCTGTCGGCGACCAGCCGGTCGCCGTCGCGCAGGACCGGCACGGTCTTCGACACACCGCCTTCGATTTCACTGATTGCGGTGAAGGGCAAGGGTTGCTCGACATAGGCGAGCCCCTTGTGCTTCAGCGCCATGACAACCTTCCAGCAATGGGGCGAAAAAGGGCGGGCGCGGTCGGTGCCGCACAGGCTGTAGAGCGTCCTGGACATGGGGTCTTCCTCGTAGCGATTGTGTCCGGCACTCGACCGCAAAAATTGCGAACAATCAATTCAGGAAATTTCATCGGTTTCATCACATCTGTTTGTGGCGATCTCGGCTAGGATGCGAGACACTTTCGGGAGACCAGCCATGCTGCAACATTTCCAGATGTTCGCCGCCTACAACCAGTGGGCCAATCGCACTCTCTACTCGGCGGCCCAAGACCTCACTGCGGAAGAGTTGAATGCCGACCGCGGCGCATTTTTCGGCTCGTTGTTCGCAACATTGACACACATCGTGGTCGCCGATCGGATCTGGCTCAGACGCTTCACGAATGTGGGACCTCTGCATTCGGCACTCGACGAGAAACCGTTTGAGAGCTTCACCGAACTCGCACGGGCGAGACAGGATGAAGACCGGCGCATCATCGACTGGTGCGAGGCGCTCACGCAGGAGCAGTTAAGCGGCGACTTCACCTATAGTCCGATCACCAATCCCACACCGATCAGCCAGAAGCTCGGACCAGCGCTCGCCCATCTGTTCAACCACCAGACCCATCACCGCGGACAGGCGCACGCCACCCTGACGGCGCTCGGCAAGCCGTCGCTCTCGCTCGACCTGATCTACTTTCTTCGACAGGAAGGACGGCAGTGGCTTTAGCCCCCCCCGCTTCCCTCAAACGCGATAAGCCGGCAGATCGCTCCGCCGGCTTTCACTTTCATTGAGTTGCGCAGATCAGATCAGGCGGCGCGCTGCTGGCGAGCGTAGCTTTCCCCGGTCGAGATCTGGAAGCGGACCATCAATTGCTCGAGTTGCGAGGCTTCGTTGGCGAGCGACTGAATGGCGGCCGAGGATTCCTCGACCATCGCGGCGTTCTGCTGGGTATTGCGGTCGATATGGCCGATCGCGGCATCGATCTCCGTGAGGCCGTTGGACTGCTCGCGCGCGCTGTGAACGATCTTGGCGACCTCCCGGCTGATGGACGTGACCTCGTTGGCGATCGTGTGCAGCGCCTCGCCCGTCTGGTCGACCAGGGCGACACCATTCTTGACCTCCGCACCCGACGCATTGATCAGCGCCTTGATGTCCTTTGCGGCATTTGCCGAGCGCTGGGCCAGTTCGCGCACTTCCTGAGCAACGACGGCAAAGCCCTTGCCGGCCTCGCCGGCCCGTGCCGCCTCGACACCGGCATTCAGCGCCAGAAGGTTGGTCTGGAAGGCGATCTCGTCGATCACGTTGATGATCTGGGAGATTTCGCGCGAGGATCCCTCGATCTTGCCCATGGCCTCGACCGCACTGGTGACGACCGAGCCGGAGCGTTCCGCACCCTGGCGAGCCGCCTCGACCATGCGGCCGACCTGGTCGGCGACGCTTGCCGTCTGCTTGACCGTTTCCGTCACATTGCTGAGCGCGCTTGCGGTTTCCTCGATCGAGGCGGCCTGGCGCTCGGTGCGTGAAGAAAGGTCGTGGTTCGCATGACTGATCTGACCCGTGCCATCGCGGATGATACGGACCACCTGGCTGACCTGGCCGATGACCGATTCCAGCCCTTCCACTGAGGTGTTGAACGAGCAGCGCAGCTTGTCGAGTTCCCCCTTGAACTCCTGGGAAATGCGATGGGTGAGATTGCCGGCGGCGAGTTGGCTCAGCGCTTCATCGAGCTTGCGCACGACGAAGTCGACGGCTTCGGCCTCGCGGGCCTTCTCCTGCTCGCGCTCGGCGCGCATCTCTTCGGCATGGGCGTCGGCCTGCCGGGCCTGCTCGGCCATCGTGGTTGCCTTGCGCTCCGCGCTGGTGGCCGCCTCGACGGCCGCCTCTGAGGCGACGAAGGCACTGACCACCGAATGGGTGAGCGCGATCAGCACGCCGCTCTGGAGCACCAGCACGACCGCATGCAGCACGACGCGGGAGAAATCGGATTCACCGGGGAAGATGGCGAACGGCATGACGAAGAAGAGAAGCACGTGGTGCACGGCGACCAGCGCCGCGTAGCCGACCAGTGCCCGCCAGTCGACCCACACCGCACAGATCGCCAGCGAGGCGAAGAAGTACATGTGGATGTCGATCTGCAACGGCGAACCGGCAAAGGCGTAGACCATGATGGCGACCGTGGCGGCGTGCGCCATCGATGTCACGATCCTGGTCGTCGGACCGGTGCGGTCCTTGGCCCACAAAAGCGTCGCCGAGCCGACGATCAGCAATGTGGCGGCGATGGAGAAGAGATCGAAGCCGTCGGCGCGCATGAAGTTGCGCAACGCGATCAGCGCGAAGTTCAGCCACAGAAGCGCGACGATGCCAATCGAGGCCTTGTGCCGCAGAGCATAGAGAGCATTCATGTCAATTCCCTTCAAGGCAGCCGACTGCCAGATCATGGTTCAGCACAAGGAGAGCCCCGGCCCGCATCAGGCGGCCGGTAAAGTCGTTCGCATCGGAGTAGGCAACCGATATCCAGTCATAGCGCCCGGACCAGACCAGCCGGCCTCCGGCATCGCCGATCACCTGCATATTGCCGCTCGCTTCACCGTCCGGGTCCGTCACGACCAGGACGAAAGGCCCGGCAGGGCGCGCCCAGACCGCCACGATCAGCAGCAGGAAGAACGCAAAATTCGCCAGGACGATCGACCTGTGGATTGCCATCAGCCGTTTTTCCCTGGTTTCATTCCCCGCACCCGCTCCTTCAGTGGCTCGCCGCTACGTATGGTCCAAAAGAGACCATCCGGGCCCCGCACTGCAAAATTAAGGTACAGGCTCGTAACTAAGAATTCATTAAATGGGGATTGCCGCATCGTCGCTGCCGACGAGTTGGGCAGATCCCGCCCAACTCCGCCGTATATTGGTGCAGGCAAGCAAACATTAACCGCGAGCGAAGGGAGGCGGGCGCGTGGGCGTGCCGCGGCGGCGATTTAACGGAATCCAGAAGGTTGCACGATATGCTCGCGTGAAAAGCCCGAACCGGCGCGCACCAAGGGGAAATACAATGCAGCAAGACGTCTATGGCGCATCTCGCAAGTCCCATCCGCCTCAGGCCGGCGCCCGGCAGGGATCGGGCCTGGACCCGCTGCAGAAGATCGCGAGCTTCATGGCAAAGCACGAGATCGCCGGATTGCCGCGCAACTACCACCTGGTTCACGAGGCATTCGACGGGCACAATCCCGGGCTTGCCCGCGACCTCGGCGCCCTTGGCCAGCGTCCCACGCAGCATGCCCTGGACCAGCTGGGCCTGAAGCATCGTCTTGCCAGCCATTGCGGGCTTGCCGAAGAGAAATTGCAGTCCGAGGGCGTGGCACTGCTCGCCAAGCTGAGCGAGCATGTCGGCCTCGGCATCCTGCACAAGCAGACCTTTGCGCACGCCCTCGAGACGATCAGCCGCTCGATCCGCGAGGACGAGACGCGCGGCATCGGAGAACTGATCGCCGAACTCGACTTCCTCGCGGCCGCGGCGGCGGATCTGCTGCAGACGGAAACCGAACTGGCCCTCAAATTGAAGAATGGTCTGCAGCAGATCGAAGCGGCAAACCGCGCGGCCGAGGCGGCCAAGGCGATGATGATGAAGGATGGGCTGACCGGCCTGCCCAATCGCCTCGCCTTCATGAAGCGGCTCGACGAACTTCTGGAAGACAGTGCCGCGCCCGCAGCGGCGCTGATCGTCGTCGACATCGATGACTTTCGCTCGATCAACCAGCAATTCGGCCAGGACGCCGGGAACCGGCTGCTGAAGCACATGGCCGCCATTTTTCGCAAGACGATCAAGAAGAACGATTTCGTCGCACGGATCGACGGTGATGCCTTTGCCTTCCTCTTCCGCGACGTCACGGTCGAAGACGCCCATGTGATCGCCGAGCGACTGCACGCCGCGATCGAGAACAATCTCGTCTTCGCCGCAGAACCGGGCGCCCATTCCGGTGGTCTCGGCCTGTCGATCGGTATTGCTCTCAGCCCCACGGCGGCCTCGCCGATGCAACTGCTCGCCAATGCCGAAAAAGCGCTTCATGTTGCCCGTGCCAATCCACGCCAGCCGATCGCCGTCTATCCGGCGGCGGTGGGCCGCGCCGCCGGACGCCAGGTCGCCTGACGGCTTGGTGGGCGCCGCTTGCGGCTGTTGCCGCGATGCCACCATGGCGCACGCTTGCTTGCCGCTGGCGGACACCCACCCGGCGACGCCTTGCCTTTGCACCCCACATCGGCCAAAACCGCCGGCATGATCACCATCAACGACATATCCGCGCGCATTGCCGGCCGCCTCCTGATCGACCATGCCAGCGTCGCGCTGCCCTCCGGCACCAAGGCCGGCCTCGTCGGCCGCAACGGCGCCGGCAAATCGACACTGTTTCGCATCATCACCGGCGACCTGTCGGCCGAGAGCGGCTCGATCTCCATCCCGAAGAACGCCCGCATCGGCCAGGTGGCCCAGGAGGCGCCGGGAACGGAAGAATCGCTGATCTCCATCGTGCTCTCCGCCGACAAGGAGCGCGCCGCCTTGCTGGCAGAGGCAGAGACCGCGACCGATCCGCACCGTATCGCCGAGATCCAGACGCGGCTCGCCGACATCGGCTCGCATTCGGCCGAGGCGCGCGCCGCCACGATCCTGTCCGGGCTGGGTTTCGACCATGAGGCGCAGCTACGGCCGGCCTCGTCGTTTTCCGGCGGGTGGCGGATGCGCGTGGCGCTCGCCGCCGTGCTGTTCGCCGAACCGGATCTGCTGCTGCTCGACGAACCGACCAATTATCTCGACCTGGAAGGCACGCTGTGGCTGGAAGACTATGTGCGGCGCTATCCGCATACCGTCATCGTCATCAGCCACGACCGCGACCTGCTCAACACCGCCGTCAATTCGATCATCCATCTCGACCAGAAGAAGCTGACCTTCTACCGCGGCGGCTATGACCAGTTCGAGCGCCAGAAGGCCGAGGCCGACGAACTGCAGATGAAGGCCAAGGCGAAGAACGACGCCGCCCGCAAGCACCTGCAGAGCTTCATCGACCGCTTCAAGGCCAAGGCGTCCAAGGCCAAGCAGGCGCAGAGCCGGGTGAAGGCGCTGGAGCGCATGGGCACCGTGGCCTCGGTGATCGAGGACCATGTCCAGCCGATCTCCTTTCCCCAGCCGGAAAAACAACCGGCCTCGCCGATCGTCGCGATCTCCGGTGGCGCCGTCGGCTACGAACCGGGCAAGCCGATCCTGAAGAACATCAACCTGCGCATCGACGCCGACGACCGCATCGCCCTTCTCGGCTCGAACGGCAACGGCAAGTCGACCTTCGCCAAGCTGATCGCCGGTCGTCTTGCGCTTCAGGCCGGCGAAATGAAGCTCGCGCCGAACCTCTCGGTCGGCTTCTTCGCCCAGCACCAGCTCGACGACCTGATCCCGGAGCAGACGCCGGTCGACCATGTGCGCCGCCTGATGCCCACCGAGCCTGAGGCCAAGGTTCGCGCCCGCGTCGCGCAGATGGGACTTGCCACGGAGAAGATGGCGACCGCCGCCAAGGATCTGTCGGGCGGCGAGAAGGCCCGGCTGCTGATGGGGCTTTCGGCCTTCCACGCCCCGAACCTCTTGATTCTCGACGAACCGACCAACCATCTCGACATCGACAGCCGCCGGGCCCTGATCGCCGCCCTCAACGACTATGACGGCGCCGTCATCCTGATCAGCCATGATCGCCACCTGATCGAGGCGACCGTGGACCGGCTATGGCTGGTCAACAATGGCACGGTCAGCGTCTTCGAAGGTGACATGGAGGAGTATCGCAGCCTGATCGTCTCCTCCGGCAAGAAGAAAGACGAGAAGGACAAGTCGGACGCCGCGCAGGAGCAGGTCAACAAGGCCGACCAGCGCAAGCTCGCCGCAGAACGCCGTGCCTCGCTTGCCCCGCTGAAGAAAAAGATCAATGAAATCGAGTCTCTGACGAAGAAACTGGAGACATTGATTCAGGCGCTTGATGCAGAGCTTGCGGATCCGGTTCTCTACGAAAAGAACCCGTCCAAGGCCGCCGACAAGGCCAGGCAACGCGGCGAGGCCGCGGCCAAGCTCTTAGCGGCCGAGGAGCAATGGCTGGAGCTGTCAGCGGAGTATGAAGAGGCGATGGCGGGGTAAAACCCGGCAGCTGGCACGCGCATCCGCGCGGCGGCTTACGCCTTCTTCTCCCAGCGCCCTTCGTTGGTCTGTTGCCAGTAGGTGAGCTTGTGGCCCTCGGCCTTCAGCTTCTTCCACTGGCCACGCGCGCCTTCGAGCTGTTCCTGGTCGTGCCCGTCGAAGACGAAGACCAGGCGGTCGTAGCCGAGCGCGTCCGGCGGCTCGGCGCCATCGACGATGAAGCGGACGGTTGCCCCGTTGATGTTGTCCGGCACGGTCGAGATCAGCACCGGCTGCCCTTCCGGCGCCTCGCCGGCATCGGTCCCGTGCGGCAGGAAACTCTCGTCGCGCCAGGTCCACAAATGCGTGTCGAGCGCATCGCGGCGCGCCGGATCGGCGGTCTGCACCGCCACCCTCCAGCCGCGCTCGACGCTCTTTTCGAGAAGCGGCGGCAGGGCATCCTCAAGCTTCGATTCCGTCAGATGGTAGAAGAGAATCTCGGCCAAGGCCCCTGCCCTTTCCAGTGTCACGCTTCGTAGTTGGCGCGGACCAGTTCGTCGAGCAGGCGCACGCCGAAGCCCGAGCCCCAGGACTGGTTGATCTCGTCCGACGGCGAAGCCATGGCCGTGCCGGCAATGTCGAGATGGGCCCAGGGCGTGTCCTTGACGAAGCGCTTGAGGAACTGCGCAGCCGTGATCGAACCCGCGTGGCGGCCGCTCGAGTTCTTCATGTCGGCGAACTTCGAATCGATCATCTTGTCGTAGTCCTTGCCCATCGGCAGGCGCCACAGGCGCTCGTTGGTGGCAAGACCTGCGGCGAGCAGCCTTTCCGAAAGCGCGTCGTCGTTGGAGAACAGGCCGGCATGCAGGTTGCCGAGCGCCAGCAGGACGGCACCCGTCAGGGTGGCCAGGTTGACCATGAATTCCGGCTTGAAGCGGTCGTTGCAGTACCAGAGCGCATCTGCGAGCACGAGGCGACCCTCGGCGTCCGTGTTGATGACCTCGATGGTCTGGCCCGACATCGAGGTGACGATGTCGCCCGGACGCTGGGCATTGCCGTCCGGCATGTTCTCGACGAGGCCGATAATGCCGACGACATTGGCCTTGGCCTTGCGGGCGGCGAGCGTGTGCATCAGGCCGGTGACGGCAGCCGCGCCGCCCATGTCGCCCTTCATGTCTTCCATGCCGGCGGCCGGCTTGATCGAAATACCGCCGGTGTCGAACACCACGCCCTTGCCGACGAAGGCGATCGGCTTGTCCTTGGCCTTGCCGCCCTTCCACTGCATGACGACGAGACGGGGCGGGCGCACCGAGCCCTGCGCCACGCCGAGCAGCGCGCCCATGCCAAGCTTTTTCATGTCCTTCTCGCCGAGAATCTCGACCTCGACGCCGAGCGCCTCGAGCTTCTTGGCGGTCTCGGCGAATTCTTCCGGCCCCAGCACGTTGGCCGGCTCGTTGACGAGATTGCGGGCGAGGATCACCCCTTCGGCAATGGCCTCGGCATCGGTGAAGGCCTTCTTCGCTGCGCCCGCGTCTGTGGTGACGATGGTGACCTTCACATCCTTGTCGTCCGACGCGGCGTCGTCATCGCCATTGTTGTCGTTCTTCTTCTTTTTAGTCTTGTAGCTGTCGAACTTGTAGGCGCGCAGCAGCATGCCGAGCGCGAAGTCGGCTGCGGCCTTTGGCGAAATCGCCAAACCGTCAACGTCGAGGAAGACGGTGGCCTTGTCCGACCCCTTCAGCAGGCCGGTGGCCTTGCCGCCGGCCTTCAGCCAGTCGTGACCGGTCAGCGCATCCGCCTTGCCGAGCCCGACGACGACGATCCGATCGGCTTCCGAGCCGTGCGGCGCGACGATGTCGAGCGTACTCATCGACTTGCCGGTGAATTTTGCCACCTTGGCGGCGCGGGCATAGACGCCCGCCGGATCGGCCTCGACCGCCCCCGACGGCACATCCGCCTCGACCGTCTTCAACAGCACGGCAATACCACCCGTGACGCGATGGGACTTGGAGAATGTAATGTCGATCTTGCTGGCCATAGGGACTCCACGAGCATGGATGGATTTTGAGAGAAGCGGAGGCGATCTTGTCCTTTTCCGCTGCGAAGGCAAGGAAAACCGGATGCGGCACCACGACAATCCCCGATGGATGGGCGATGGACCGAACGTGATCGCTGAGCCTCTTGTCAGGGCAAGCCCAGTGCGGATAGGTTCCGCCCGCTTCGCGCCGGCCGCGCAGCAAGAGAGTGTTTTTCGAAATGGAACCGCCTTTGCCGAAGCCAGACTACCATGTCCTGTTCGATGCCGTTCGTCGAGACGCGGACGCCTATCGCGCCGTGGTGCTCGCGCTGGCGTTGTTCGCGTTCTGGTGGCTGCTGCTGGCGATCTTCCATTTCTTTCCCATGCTCGACATTGCCGCCAGTGCCGCCTTCTTCAAGAGCGCCGCGTGCCCCGAAGGAATGGCGGAAGGGGTCGTCTGTGGTGATTTCCCCTACCGGCTGGACGGCCTATTCGTCTTTCTGCGCAAGGTGCTGTTCTACGCGCCGTCGGCCGCGGCAGTGGTCGTCGTGATCGCGCTGATCATGGCCTTGCAGCACCACGGAGCGACTTATGAACCGCAGAAGGTGCGCCGCTACGGCCTATCACTGATCGCCTTCTTCCTCGGCCCCTACGTTCTGGTGAACCTGCTACTCAAGAGCTTTTCCGGCCGTCCGCGGCCGCACCAGTCGGACCTCTTCGGCGGAGATCTGCCTTTCATGCCGGCAGGCTCTTTCAGCGGGCAATGCGAGAACAACTGCTCGTTCATTTCCGGCGAGGCTGCCGGCGCCGGATGGCTGATCTGCCTGATCCCGCTTCTGCCGCAAAGGCTACGCCTCGTCATGGCGCCCGGCATAATCGCAGTGTCGGTGGTCACGCCGGCCTTGCGCTTCAGCTTCGGCGGTCACTATCTATCGGATGTCATGCTCGGCTGGCTGTCATCACCGGTCGTCTTCCTGCTGGTCGTGGCCGTGTTCGAAATAGCGCGGGTCAGGAAAAACGCAGTATGACACGCGGGAAAAGCGGGAGTGCGCTGTCGCCAAAATGCCGCAAGCGTCGTAGACAGAGCCAAACCTCACTCGTGGGCGCGATCCGATTGCAGCGCTCCCAGGCAACCGCATGAAGCTTCTCGAACTGTACATCCTGCGGCGTGTCGGCCAGATGTTCCTCACCGCGCTCCTGCCGGTGCTGGCGATCATCTGGACGACGCAGGTGCTGGCGCGAATCAACCTGGTCACCGATAGCGGCCAGTCGGTCGGATCGTTCATGAAGCTCGCGACGCTGATCCTGCCGACCATCATTCCCGCCGTCCTTCCCTTCGCTCTGGTGATCGGGATTACCCAGGCGCTGACGGCGATGAACAATGATTCGGAACTGGCGGTGATCGACGCGGCGGGTGCGCCGCGCCGTACGATCACCCGGCCGCTTCTGCTGTTTGCCGCGGCCCTCAGCGTCTTTTCCTTCCTCATGGCCAATTTCGTCGAGCCGAAGCTTCGGGTCGGCACGCGCGAGATGATCGCGGCCGCCTATGCCGACCTCTTGTCGACCGTGATCGAGGAGAAGAACTTCCGTCGCATCGAGGACGGTCTCTACGTGCAGATTTCCGAGCGCCTGTCGGGACGCGTGCTGCGCGGGCTGTTCGTCGCCGATTCGCGCGATCCCGCCTATTCGCTGATCTATTATGCCCGCGAGGGCGCCGTCGACGAGAGTGGCACGGCGCTGGTGATGAAGGACGGCGAAGTGCAGCGCAAAACGGCCGAAGGCGAAGTGTCGATCGTGCGATTCGATTCCTATTCCTTCGACCTGTCCGATCTGTCGCAGACCCGCAGCCAGGCCCGGCTGCATGCGATCGATCGGGACCTTTCCTTCCTGCTCAATCCCGATCCCGATGATCCGGACGTGCAGAAGAATGGCGGGGAATACCGGAGCGAACTGCATCGACGGATGAGCACCTGGGCGATGCCGCTGGTATTCGCCCTGATCTCGCTGGTCATCTGCGGCAATGCCCGTTCGCATCGCGAAGCCCGGCTGCATCCGATGGCCTCGTCGCTCGCCATCGCGCTCGGTCTCTATTGGCTGTCGAACTATACGGTGAAGCTGGCCGAAGGCGACGCGGTCTATGTGCCGCTCGTTTACGCCGTACCCGTGGTCGGCGGCGGCCTTTCCGCTTTCCTTCTGTTCAGCGGACGTCAGCTGCGCTTCCCCCGCTTTATCCGCCATCCAGCGGCGCGCCTGTGGAACGCCTTGTCGGCCTACGTCCCGCGTCGTGAATCATCCGGCAAGGGGTCCGCGCCATGATGTTCACGCTCGGCCGCTATTTCTTCCGTCGTTATGTGACGACGATGCTCTGGTTCCTCGCCGGGGTGATCGCCATCGGCTACCTGATCGACTTCAGCGAGACGTCCGGTCGACTTGCCGGTCGCGGGGTCTTTTCCGTCTGGGGCCTCTTGTGGCTGACGGCGCTTCGCCTGCCGCTGATCCTGCAGCAGACAATCCCCTTCATCACGCTGTTCGTCGGCATGACGACACTGATCGCCCTCAACCGAAAGTCCGAGCTCGTCGTGGCCCGGGCGGCGGGCATTTCCGTCTGGCAGTTCATGGCTCCATTCCTTGTTGGCGCCTTTCTGGTCGGCCTCGCCACTTCCTTCGTCGTCAACCCGCTTGCGGCCTGGGGCCAGCGGCAGGCTTTGCAGATCGAGGCAAGTTCGCGCGAGAGCGGCGGACGGCCCTCCACCAATGCGGTGCCGTGGCTGCGGCAGATCAGCGGCAAGGCCGACGTCATCATCGGCGCCGAGACGGTGCTCGAGGACGGAACCTTCCTCGTCGATGCCGTGCTGATCCACTTCGACAGCGACGGCCGCATCATCCTGAGACAGGACGCGCACTCGGCGAAATTGAAAGATGGTTACTGGATGCTTACCGATGTGACGGAAACCCGTCCCGGCGAGATCCCCACCAGGCTCGCCACAGCCCAGGTCAGTACCAATTTGAAACAGGAATTCGTCCAGGAACGCCTGGCGCAGCCGGAGACCGTTGCTTTTTATGAGCTTTCTCGAAAGATCGCGGTGGCCAAATCATTCGGCGTGTCGACCAAAGCGCTTGAGACGCAATTCCATTCGCTTCTTTCGCTTCCCTTCCTGCTGGTCGCAATGACGCTGATTGCTGCAACCGTTTCATTAAAATTCAGCAGGTTCAACCAGTCGCGCTCGGTGATTCTGGGTGGAATCCTGTCCGGCTTCGTGCTTTATGTGGTGACCGTGCTTGTAAAAGCATTCGGAAGCAGCGGTGTCGTACCGCCGTTCGTCGCGGCCTGGGTTCCGGTCGTCGTGGCGATGGCCTTGGGAGCGACGATCCTGCTTCATCAGGAGGATGGTTAGTGGCGGTAAGTGACCGCGTGAATATCAGAAGGCTAGCCCTAGCCCTGCTGACGGGAGTCGCCGTGTGCGCTTTGGTGTCGCCGGCCGTCGTCGCGCGTGCGCAAGACAGCCAGCCGGCTGCTTCGCTTGCAACTGATATTCCCGAAGATGCAAAGCTTCTGTTGGCAGCCAATGAACTTCTCTATGACCGTGACGCTGAACGCGTGACGGCGATCGGCGGTGTGCAGATCAATTACGGCGGCTATCAGATGGTCGCGCGCAAGGTCGTCTACGACCAGAAGAGCGGCCGGATGACGGCCACCGGCAATATCGAGATGATCGAGCCGGGCGGCAACCGCATCTATGCCGACACGCTCGACGTGACCGACAATTTCGCCGACGGCTTCGTCGAGGCGCTGCGAATCGAGACCACCGACAACACCCGCCTGGCCGCCGAACGCGGCGAGCGGGTGAACGGCACGGACATGATTCTCCACAAGGGCGTCTACACCGCCTGCCTGCCCTGCGCCGACCATCCGGAACGCCCGCCGCTCTGGCAGGTCAAGGCCGAGCGCGTCATCCAGAACGGCCAGAAGCACACAGTACGGCTGGAAAAGGCACGATTCGAACTGTTCGGCCGCACCATCGCCGTCCTGCCGGCGATCGAAGTGCCCGATCATACGGTCAAGCGCAAATCCGGCTTCCTTTTCCCCGAGATGCGCACCTCGGAAAACCTCGGCTTCGGCCTGACGGTCCCCTACTATTTCGCCCTCTCCAACCAGCGTGACGCCACCGTCAAGGCGACCGGCTTCACCAGCCAGGGCGTTCTGCTGGAGGCGGAGATCCGCCAGCGATTCGAGCGTGGCACCGCGACCTTGCGTGCCGCCGGCATCGACCAGTTGCACCGCGAGAGTTTCGACGCCAACACCAGCGATGCCAATCGCGACCTGCGCGGCATGGTCGCGTCCGAAGGCAAGTTCGAGATCAATCCGCGCTGGACCTTCGGCTGGGACGTGATGCTGCAGAGCGACAACAACTTCGCTCGTACCTACAGCCTCGAGGGGCTGGACGACACAACCCATACGAACCAGATCTACCTGACCGGTCTCGGCAAGCGCAATTCCTTCGACATGCGCGGCTACTACTTCGACGTTCAGGATGCGGATACCGAAAACACCGCGGAGAAGATGCAGCCGACCGTGCTGCCGTCGGTCGATTATGCCTATTATGCGCCCGAGCCGGTCGCCGGCGGCCAGCTTTCGGGCAATCTGAACTTCACCGCCCTGTCGCGGTTCAAGTCGGATGAAGTCGACGTCGATACTAATGGTGACGGCATAGACGACCTGACGCGGTTCCGCGGCCTTGACGGCACCTCGAGCCGCCTGACCGGCGAACTCGAATGGAAGCGGACGCTCAGCGTCCCCGGCGGCCTGCAACTGACGCCGTTGCTTGCCGCACGCGGCGACGCCTATGGCCTCGATCTCAACGCGCCGGTTGGCTACACCGGCAACTTCACGACCGAAACGGCGGAAACCCGTTACATGATGACGGCCGGGCTCGAAGCCCGCTACCCCGTGCTTTTGACGACCAACAACAGCAGCCACATCATCGAGCCGATCGGCCAGATCTATGCGCGCAACGACGAGCAACTGGCCGGCCGTCTGCCGAACGAGGACGCCCAGAGCTTCGTCTTTGACGCCACCAACCTGTTCGACCGCGACAAGTTCTCCGGCTATGACCGGGTCGAAGGCGGCACTCGGGCCAATGTCGGGCTGCGCTATACCGGCTCGTTCGACAATGGCTTCGGCGTGCGCGGCGTCGTTGGGCAGTCCTACCACATCGCCGGCCTGAATTCCTTTGCCACCGACGACCTCGTCCAGGTCGGCGCCGATTCCGGCCTCGAGACCGAGGTCTCCGATTTCGTCGGCATGGCCGGCATCGACATGCCGAACGGCATGTCGGTCGCCACCAATCTGCGCCTTGACGAGCGGACGCTGGCGCTGCGCCGCACCGATGCGAACGTCTCTTTCTCCAACGAAAAGCTGCAGACGAGCCTGACCTACTCGCAGATCGCCGCGCAACCGGAATACGGATTGTCGAAGCGCAATGACGAAATCCAGTCCGCGAGTTCGGTCAAGGTCAGCGAGTACTGGTCGCTGTTCGGCTCCGTCACCTGGGACATCGACGACAGCGTGATCAACCGCAAGGGCATCGGTGTCTCCTATGCCGACGAATGCACGGTCTTCTCGCTCGTCTACTCCGACAAGTACGATCCCGAGGAAGAATCGGCGAGCGACTGGTCGATCGGTGCGCGGCTGACTTTCCGCACGCTGGGCGACGTCAAGGTCGGCGATACGGAGCTCGCCGGGTTCAATTAAGCCCGGTTTCACGGCAAAACCCCTTGCGATTGGGGGTCATCGTCATTGTTTCGCCGCACGGATTGTGCAATCGGTGCGGCAGATTATACTTTCACCGGACTATGCGTAGGCGGGTTGAGCACTGTTTTGCTCCCGCTGGAAAGGAAGATGATGGCCATTGCAAAGAAGGGAAAGCGGATGCTGCTCGCCTGCACGGTCGCGCTGGCGATCATTGCGGGTGACGCGTCCGTCGTCAATGTCGCTCAGGCTGCGAGCCAGGTCGTCGCCGTCGTCAACAAGACGGCCATCACCAATGGCGACGTTGCCCGCCGGGTCGCCTTTCTTCGCCTTCAGCGCCGCAAGGGCAATCTGAACCAGATCGCCAAGGAAGAGATGATCGAGGAAGCCTTGAAGCGGCAGGAAATCGCCCGCGTCGGCATGTCGGTCAGCACGTCCGAGGTTGATGCGGCCTATGCGCGGTTTGCCTCGGGCAACAAGCTTTCGCCGCAGCAGATGACCCAGATCCTCGGCCAGGCCGGCGTCGGCGTCGAGCATTTCAAGGCCTATATCGCCGTTTCGATGAGCTGGCCGCGCCTGGTCAACGCCCGGTACGGTTCCAAGAACAAGATGTCGAACCAGGATCTCGTCACCCGCCTCCTGGAAAACAAGCAGAAGCCGGTGACCACCGAATATTTCCTCAAGCAGGTCATTTTCGTCGTGCCCGCTTCGAAGAAGGGCATCACCGGCAAGCGCAAGGCCGAGGCGGAAGCCTCCCGCGCCAAGTTCCCGGGCTGCGACGGCGCCATGGACTTCGCCAAGAACTATCTCGACGTGTCGATCCGCAATCTTGGTCGCGTGCTCGAACCCGAACTGCCGGCGGACTGGAAGCCCCTGATCGAGAAAGCCAAGGGCGGCACGACCGGCACACGCGTGACCGAGCGTGGCGTCGAGTTTCTGGCGATCTGCAACCAGCGCGAGGTCTCGGACGACGTGGCGGCCGAGGTCGTGTTCCGCGCCGAGGACCTCGGCAAGGAGAAGCAGGACGACAATCCGAATGCCAAGAAATACCTGGACGAACTGCGCGCGAAAGCACAGATCGTCAACAACTGAGCCGAGCACCGGATGACCCCTGCCGACCATCTTCCTCTTGCACTGAGCCAGGGCGACCCGGCAGGCATTGGTCCCGACATCGCGCTCGCCGCCTGGGTGAAGCGGGCGGAGCATCGGGTGCCGCCTTTCCTCTACATTGGCGACCCGGCCGTTCTTGCCGTTCGTGCACGCCAGCTCGATCTCGACGTGGCGCTCAAGGAAACCGATGCCGCCGGTGCGATCTCCGTGTTCGACACGGCGCTTCCTGTTCTTTCCGTGCCGATCGGCTTCGACGTCGTTGCCGGCGAGCCGCATGTCGCCAATGCCAAGGGCACGATCACGGCGATCGAAACCGCCGTTCAGCTGTGTTTCGATGGCAAGGCGCGCGCCATGGTCACCAACCCGATCGCCAAGTCCGTGCTTTACGAGGCGGGTTTCGGCTTTCCTGGCCACACCGAATTCCTCGCCGAACTCGCCAAGCGCCGCACCGGCGAGACCTATCGCCCGGTGATGATGCTGGCCGGTCCGAAAGTCCGCGCCGTGCCCGTGACGATCCACATCCCCATCAAGGACGCCCCCGGGGCGCTCAGCGAGGCCGTCATTGTCGAAACCTGCCGGATCGTCGCCGCCGATCTCAAGAACCGTTTCGGCATCGCCCATCCCCGCCTCGCCGTCGCCGGCCTCAACCCGCATGCCGGCGAAGGTGGCGCGATCGGCCACGAGGACGAGGACATCATCCATCCGGCCGTCATGACGCTGCGCAGCGAGGGTATCGATGCCTTCGGCCCGCTGCCGGCCGACACCATGTTCCATGACGAGGCCCGCCGCCGCTACGACGTGGCGATCTGCATGTATCACGATCAGGCGCTGATCCCGGTCAAGGCCCTCGGCTTCGACGATTCGGTCAATGTCACGCTCGGCCTTCCCTTCGTCCGCACTTCGCCGGACCACGGGACCGCCTTCGGCATTGCCGGCCAGGGCATCGCCCGCGAGGACAGCCTGGTCGCGGCGCTGAAGCTCGCCGACGAGATCAGCCGGACGAGCGAAGCAAGATCCTGATGGCGGCCATCGACGGACTGCCGCCACTGCGCGACGTGATCGCCCGCCATGGGCTCGACGCGCGCAAGGCGCTCGGCCAGAACTTCCTGCTCGACCTCAACCTGACCCAGAAGATCGCCCGGACAGCCGGACCGCTCGAAGGCGTGACCGTGTTCGAGGTCGGCCCCGGCCCTGGCGGCCTGACGCGCGCCATCCTGTCTCTCGGCGCCAAGAAGGTCATCGCCGTCGAGCGTGATGCCCGCTGCCTGCCGGCGCTTGCCGAAATCGCCGAGCACTATCCCGGCCGTCTCGAGGTGATCGAGGGCGATGCGCTGAAAACCGATTTCGAGGCGATGGCGCCGGATGGTCCGGTGAAGATCATGGCCAACCTGCCCTATAATGTCGGCACGCAACTCCTGATCAACTGGCTTCTGCCGCGAAACTGGCCGCCGTTCTGGCAGTCGTTGACGCTGATGTTCCAGCGGGAAGTGGGCCTGCGCATCGTCGCCGACGAGAGCGACGATCACTATGGCCGGCTGGGCGTGCTGTGCGGCTGGCGCACCGAGGCACACATGGCCTTCGACGTACCGCCGCAGGCGTTTACACCACCGCCGAAGGTCACCTCCTCGGTCGTGCATTTGGTGCCGAGACAGGAACCGCTTCGCTGCGACGTGGAGAAGCTGGAACGCGTGACGCAGGCCGCCTTCGGGCAACGCCGCAAGATGCTGCGCCAGAGCCTGAAATCGCTCGGCGGCGAGGCGTTGCTGGCCAGGGCGGGGATCGATCCGGCGCGGCGAGCCGAGACCTTGTCGGTCGAGGAGTTCTGCCGCATCGCCAATCTTCTGTAACAAAAGACCTCGAGCGATTCTATTCCGAGGCTTCGTCTGCCGGTTCCAATGTGATATCCGCGCCCTTGGTACCGCCGCGTGCTTCCTTGACCAGCCAGGCGGCCAGTTGGGCGACGCTTGCTCGTCGCGCCCGAGGAACCAGAAGCCAATAGCCGCGATCCGCGCCTTCGAGCACGCCACCCGCCGGGCAGAGCAGACCACTGTCGAGTGTCTGGTCGACGAGGCCGAGCCATCCCAGGGCCAGACCCTGCCCTCCCAGCGCCGCCTGTATGACCATGGCATAGGTGTTGAAGCTCATGTCGCCATGGCCGGCATCCGGTTTGCGGCTCGTCTCCGTCCTGCCGAGATAGCTCGGCCACTCGAACCACGGCGACGGGACTGCCGCATCCAGATGGATGAGCGGAACTGCCGTCAGGGCTTCGGGATGATCGAACGGACCATGACGCTCGAGAAAGGCCGGTGTGCAGACCGGCACGACACGCTCCGGCATCAGCAGGATAGCATCCTGACCGAACTCGCCATGCGAACCGAAGGCGACGGCGATGTCGGCCCCCTCCTCCCAGTCGCTGGCGAGGCGCTGCGTCGCGACGATCTGCAGATCCAGTTCGGGATGGGACTGGCGAAACGCGTGCATGCGGGGAATGAGCCAGAGGCTGGAGAAGGCATAATCGGTGCACAGCCGGATGACGGGCCTCTGGCTGGCGGCACGAATGACCCGCTCGACCTCATCCAGTTCCTGGACCGTGCGCGCGGCGATGTCGAACACCCGCCGGCCCTCGTCCGTCAGTGCCACGCCGCGATGCAGACGGCGCAACAGGGGCGCCCCGAAACTCTGCTCGAGGAGCCGGATCTGGTAGCTCACCGCCGGTTGGCTCAATCCCCGTGCACGTGCGGCGGCCGACAGGGAGCCACGCCGGCCGATCTCGACCAGAAGCCGCATCCATCCGAGGTCCACCGGCGCATCTGCCATAAGGTATCCTTATGTCAACGATCAGAACTTTCGAGCTTCACAGCCTAACGTAGTTTCCGCTTCAATAAACCTGGCGAATATCAAAAAAAGAGGGAACGAAGACATGCACAAGAACGAAGGTCTGACCAGACATTGGCTCGGCGGCGTCGCGCTCGCGGTTTCCATGGCCTTAGCCGCTCCGGCTCTGGCCGCCGATGCCGAGAGCTGCAAGACCATTCGCCTGTCTGATCCCGGTTGGACCGACATTACAGCCACCAATGGCGTGGCATCCGTGCTCCTCGAAGCGCTCGGCTATCAGCCCGAGGTCAAGACGCTCGCCGTTCCGATCGGATACCAGTCGATGAAGAACGGCGAGATCGACGTCTTCCTCGGTAACTGGATGCCGGCGCAGCAGGCCTTCATCGACGACCTCAACGCCGCCAAGGCGGTCGAGGTGATCAACAAGAATCTCGAAGGTGCCAAGTTTACCCTGGCCGTGCCGACGGCCTTGGCCGAGAAAGGCGTCAAGGACTTCGCCGACCTCGAAAAGCATGGTGACGAATTCGGACGCACGATCTACGGCATCGAGCCCGGCGCACCGGCCAATCTCAATATCCAGAAGATGATCGACGCCGGCGAGTTCGGCTTGAAGGACTGGAAGCTGGTCGAATCCGGCGAACAGGCCATGCTCTCGCAGGTCGAACGAGCGACGAAGGAAGGCAAGGGCGTGGTTTTCCTTGCCTGGGCACCGCATCCGATGAACGAGCGCTTCCAGATCACCTACCTCTCCGGCGGCGATGCCCATTTCGGACCCAATTACGGGGGCGCCGAGGTCTATACGCTGGCGCGGACCGGCTGGTCGGAAAGCTGCCCGAATGCGGCCGGCCTGTTCAAGCAGCTGAAGTTCGAAGTGAGCATGGAGAACGTGCTGATGGGCGAAATCCTCGGCGGCAAGGATTCCAAGGAGGCGGCGAGCGCCTGGCTCAAGGCCAACCCCGCCGTGCTCGAAAGCTGGCTGTCCGGCGTAACGACGCTCGACGGCAAGCCCGGCGTAGAAGCCGTCAAGACGTCTCTCGGTCTCTGAGATGGACAGCATCGTGCAAGCCCGTCCGAACATCCTGATCCTGATGGTCGACCAGTTCAACGGCACGCTCTTCCCCGACGGGCCGGCTGAGTTTCTTCATGCACCGAATCTGAAATCCCTGGCGAAGCGCTCCGTGCGCTTCGCCAACACCTATACGGCCAGCCCGCTCTGCGCGCCGGCGCGGGCCTCGTTCATGTCGGGGCAATTGCCGAGCCGCACCCGCGTCTACGACAATGCGGCGGAATTCGCCTCCGACATTCCGACCTTCGCCCACCACCTGCGCAATGCCGGCTACCAGACCAGCCTGTCGGGCAAGATGCACTTCGTCGGGCCCGACCAGTTACACGGCTTCGAGGAGCGCCTGACCACCGACATCTACCCGGCCGACTTCGGCTGGACGCCGGACTATTCCAAACCCGGTGAACGCATCGACTGGTGGTACCACAATCTCGGCTCCGTCACCGGGGCGGGCGTGGCCGAGATCACCAACCAGATGGAGTATGACGACGAGGTCGCCTACCATGCGACACGCCGGCTCTACGATCTGTCGCGCGGCCAGGACGAGCGGCCGTGGTGCCTGACGGTGAGCTTCACCCATCCGCACGATCCTTACGTGGCAAGGCGCAAGTTCTGGGACCTCTACGAGGACTGCCCCGCTCTCGACCCGACCGTACCGGCGATCCCCTATGACGCCCAGGACCCACATTCGAAGCGGCTGATGGATGCCTGCGACCATACGGCCTTTGCCATTAGCGACGAGGACATTCGTCGCGCCCGCCGCGGTTATTTCGCCAACATTTCCTATGTCGATGAAAAGATCGGCGAGATCCTCGACGTGCTGGAGCGGACCCGGATGGCGGACAATACAGCGATCCTGTTCGTCTCCGACCATGGCGACATGCTCGGCGAGCGCGGCCTGTGGTTCAAGATGAACTTCTTTGAAGGTTCGGCCCGCGTGCCGCTGATGCTGTCGGCGCCGGGGCTCAAGGCAAGGCTGGTGGCCGAGCCCGTTTCAACGCTCGACGTGACGCCGACGCTTGCCGGTCTTGCCGGCATCGACATGTCGACGCTTGCCGCCTGGACCGACGGCGAGGATCTGATGCCTCTGGCACGAGGTTCTGGCGAACGCGGTGTCGTGCCGATGGAATATGCGGCCGAGGGGTCGATCGCGCCGCTGGTCGCGATCCGGGACGGCAGCTTCAAGCTGACGCTGTGCGACCGAGATCCGCCGATCCTCGTCGATCTCGACAGCGATCCGCAGGAATTGCACAACCTGGCAAGCCAGCCGGCCCATGCCGAGACCCTTCGGCGGCTCGAAGCTTTGGCGGCAGGGCGCTGGGATCTCAAGCGCTACGACGCCGCGGTCCGCGAGAGCCAGGCCCGGCGCCACGTGGTCTATGCCGCCTTGCGCAACGGGGCTTACTTCCCCTGGGACTACCAGCCGCTGCAGAAGGCATCGGAGCGCTATATGCGCAATCACATGGACCTGAACATCCTGGAGGAGAGTCAGCGCTTTCCGCGCGGCGAATAGGTCGAGAGATCGGGTGTGCGCACCGCGCCGTCTGACGATCCCCGAAGGGGTTTGTTTGCGCCGGGGCATCATGACCAGGAAACGTGAACGGGGCCTGAAGGCCCCCGTCACCCTTTCGGATGGACGAACCGATTACGCGGCGCGCAGGGAACGGCTGCGGCTGGCCTCGGCCAGGCGGAACAGCGCCACCTGCTCGTTCAGCCGGTCCGCCTGGTTGGCGAGACCGTGCGTGGCGGCGCTGGTTTCCTCGACCATGGCGGCGTTCTGCTGGGTCACCTGATCCATCTGCCCGACGGCGGCGCTGATCTCGCCAAGCGCGGCGGACTGCTGGCGGGCGGCCGAGACGATCGCCATGATCTCGTCATTGATCGTTTCCACATGGGACTCGATGCCCTTCAGCGCCTCTCCCGTCTGCCCGACCAGCGTCACGCCGGTCCTCACCTCCCCAGCAGAGCGGGCGATCAGTTCCTTGATCTCGCGGGCGGCATGGGCGGATCGCTGGGCGAGCTCGCGCACTTCCTGGGCGACGACGGCAAAGCCCTTGCCGGCCTCGCCCGCACGGGCTGCCTCGACCCCGGCATTGAGTGCCAGAAGATTGGTCTGGAAGGCGATGTCATCGATGACGCCGATGATCTGGCCGATCTGACCCGAAGACTGCTCGATCCGCCCCATGGCGTCCACCGTCTGCCGGACGACTGCCTCGGAATGCCGGGCGTCCACCGTCGCACGCTGGACCAGCCCGCCGGCGTGTTCTGCCCGGCGGCTGACGTCGCGAATCCCCGAGGTGATCTCGGTGATCGAGGCCGAGGCCTCCTCCAGCGCGGCGGCCTGGCGCTCGGTGCGCTGGGCAAGGTCGTCGGCGGCCTGGCGGATTTCCAGCGAGCCATGGTGAATCGTCGATGTGCTTTCGCTGATCGAGGCAATCACCGTCTGGAGCTTGTCCAGCGAGGCGTTGAAGTTGAGGCGCAGCGCGTCCAGCGCCGGCGCAAAGCTCCGGTCGATGCGCTGAGTGAGATCACCGGCAGAGAGATGATCGAGACCGATGCCGAGTTGCTCCACCGCAAAGCCGATCTCGGCGGCACGTTCGGCCCGCTCGCTGTCGGCGGCATCGCGCCGGGCCTGTTCCACTTGTGCCAGGCGAGCCTCCTCCTCGCGCTCACGCCGGACGCGGTCCCGGGACATGGTGATGAAACTGCCCACGGCCTGCCCCATCGCCCCGATCTCGTCCCGGCTGTCGGATTGCGTCAGGTTCACGTCGACTTCACCGGTCGCCAGCTTTTTCATCGCATTGGTCAACACGCCCAGCGGCCGGATCACGGTGAAGGCCAGCGATACGGCAAGGAGGAAGGCCAGCAGCACGCCGCCGAGGCCAAGAGCCAGCACGGTAACGAAGCTCTGCATTTCAACGGCGGCAATATGGTTGGCCTCGGTCACGATCGCCTTGAGGGTCGCATCCTCCGCCGTCTTCAGGCGCTGGATGCGTTCGCTCGCCAGGGAAAACCACTCGGGAGCCTTAAGACCGTTCAGATCGCCCGCGACGCCGCCCTTGAGGATGCGGGCACGCATGGTTTCCAGCTCTTCGCCATTGCCCTGCAATTCGCCCACCACCTGTTGGCGCAGGTCTCCGGGCAGAAGCTCGACATAAGCGTTGAGCAGCGCCGTCTGCGCGCCGAACAGGCCGGCAAAATCCATGAAGCGCTGTTCGTCGATGCGAGCGGCCGACAGGAAGGCATTGCCGAGCGCGCGCTCCTGGCCCGCCAGTTCCTTGGCGTTCATCAGGAGGTTGTAGGCGATCATGTGCCCGAACGTGCCCTCGCTGCCGATCGCCAGCGAAAAGTCGCGCGAAAGATCCGTGAGTTGGCCGATCAAACCCGTGTAGAACTTGAAAGCATCCGCCGCTGTGGCGGAGAGCCCGTCCACCGCCTCGCGTCGATCCGCCAGTTGGGCGAGTTCCGCCGCGACGCGATCGGCGCGCGCCTTGAGAGAAGAATTGTCCTCGGCAGCGACCGTGGCAAGAACGCCCGTCATGGCGGCGACGTGCGGATCGCTCTTGCCTCGGGCTGCGGCCAGGGCATCCGCACCCTGATTGCCCTGCGCACCGATGAAGCCGACCGTCTGGCCCCGTTCGACCTGCAAGGCATGCACCAGGCTGCCCAGAGGCGCGATCTCCTCCGTTGCTTCGACCAGGCGCTCGGCATGGCGGTAATTGTCATAGCTGGCGCTCATCTGCATCCAGGCCAGCACGACCACCGCCACGAGCGGAACGGCCATGGCCGCAGCAAGGCGCCATTTCACGGATATGTCTTTCAAACGCATTTTCTCGTCTCACGATGGGAGGATGGCACGCTCCAGGCGAGCCTTGTCGCGAAAACAAGTAAACGGCGCTCAACTATTAACTTTAGCTGAAGCTCACTTTGTATTTTCTAGCCTCGGCGGTGCCGATGCGCGCATGGGTCGCGGTCAGCGTCCGTCCGATTCGACGAGGGTGCTGACGAAGTCGAACAGCCCATGACGGCGGTCACGACGGAGCCGCTCGGCCTTGACGATCGACTGGACGGCGTCGAAAGCCGTCTGCAGGTCGTCGTTGACGATGACATAATCATACTCGCGCCAGTGGCCGATCTCGGAGCGGGAATTGGCAAGCCGCGTCTGGATGACCTCTTCGGTGTCCTCGGCGCGGCGATGCAGGCGCGACTGAAGCTCGGCCATGGTCGGCGGCAGGATGAAGATCGACACCACGTCCGCCTTCATCTTGTCCTGCAACTGCTGCGCACCCTGCCAGTCGATGTCGAACAGCATGTCGCGCCCCTCGGACATGGCAAGCTCGACAGGCTCGCGCGGCGTGCCGTAGAAATTGCCGTGAACCTCGGCCCATTCCAGCAGCGAGTCCGAATCGCGCATGCGCTCGAATTCGCGTTGCGAGGCGAAGTGGTAATGCACCCCCTCGATCTCGCTCTGGCGCCGCTGGCGCGTGGTGACGCTGACCGACATGCCGATCTGGCGGTCGCGCTCCATCAGCGTACGCGCAATCGTCGACTTTCCCGCGCCCGAAGGCGACGAGATCACCAGCATCAACCCCCGGCGTGCGATCTGGACGACCGCCCCCTTGCCCTCTGCCATCAGTTCACTCCAAATTCTGGACCTGTTCGCGGAACTGGTCGATCACGACCTTCAACTCGATGCCCGCGGCGGTCACGGCCACGCCATTCGACTTCGAACAGATGGTATTCGATTCGCGGTTGAATTCCTGCGCAATGAAATCGAGCTTGCGACCGACGGGGCCGCCAAGCGCCAGGAGATCACGGGCGGCGGCGACATGCGCCTTCAGCCGGTCGATCTCCTCGCGCAGATCGGCGCGGGTGGCCAGAAGCGCCACCTCGGCATGCAGCCGGTCACGGTCGAGCGTGCCGGCAGCGCCCATCAGCGTGGCGATCTGGCTCTCCAGGCGCCGGGCAATTTCGCCGGGCTGGCGCGACGGATCGGCCTCGACGGTCAGCGCCAGTTCCTCGATACGCGTCACCTGGTCCGAAAGCAGGCGACAGAGCGCATCACCCTCGATGCGCCGCATCTCGCACAGCGCATGCACGGCCTGCTCCAGGCCCGCGAGAATATCCGCCTCGCGCCGGGAAACCGCTTCGGCGTCGTCGGCCGCTTCCTTGAATTCGACGAGACCACGGATCGACAACAGGGCGTCGAGTCTCAGCGGCGCAGGATCGACCAGCGCCGCACCGAGTTCATCCCTTAATTTAAGCAGAGCATCGAGCGCGTCGCGATTGAGCACCGCCTCGACGCGGTTCTCGCTCACCTGCACCGTCAGTCCGACCTGGACATTGCCGCGCGTCACAAATTGCGACAGCAGACGCCGGATGTCGCTTTCAAGGCCTTCCATGCCCTGCGGCAGGCGCATCCGAATGTCGAGCCCCTTGCCATTGACCGAACGCAGTTCCCAGGCCCAGCGATACCGGCCGCTGGTTCCCTCGCTCCGGGCAAAGCCGGTCATGGATTGCAGTGCCATCGCCCTGTCCTCGGTTAGCTGCTCAGCTCTTCTTCTTCTTCGCGGAGGCGGCGTCCGGATCGGCTTCCGGCGGCGCATCGACCGCTGCACCCGGATCCTCGCCACGTTCGGCCTCGATCTTGCGCCAGTTGCGCACATTCGCATTGTGCTCGTCGAGCGTCGCGGCAAAGACATGGCCTCCGGTGCCGTCCGCGACGAAGTACAGGTCCTTGGTCTTCCACGGATGGGCGACGGCCTCGAGCGCGGCACGGCCCGGATTGGCGATCGGGCCCGGCGGCAGTCCCTTGATGACGTAGGTGTTGTACGGCGTTTCCTTCTTCAGATCCGACTGGTAGATCGGCCGGTCGGACGGCTTGCCGTCACCGCCGAACAGGCCGTAGACGATCGTCGGGTCGGACTGCAGCCGCATGCCCTTGGCCAGGCGATTGATGAACACCGATGCGACATGGGCGCGTTCGTCGTCCTTGCCCGTCTCCCGCTCGACAATCGACGCCAGGGTGACGAATTCTTCCTTCGTCTTGATCGGAAGGTCGGGATCCCGCTTTTCCCAGATCTGGTCGACGAGTCGCTGCTGCGCCGCCGCCATCTGGCTGACGATCTCGGTGCGCTTGGTGCCGCGCGAGAACTTGTAGGTATCCGGGCGCAGCGAACCCTCGACCGGCAGTTCGGCCGGCAGTTCGCCTTCCAGAACCGGATCGTCCGCCAGCCGCTTGAACATCTGCTTGACCGTCAGGCCCTCCGGCATCGAGACGGAGTAAAGAATGGACTTGCCCGACTTCAGCAGATCCATGACCTCCTTCATCGACGCGGACGCCTTGATCTCGTATTCGCCGGCCTTGAGGCTCTCGCCTTCCTGGAGGTAGGTCGCGGTCACATGGCGGAAGATGCGGGAATCGGTGATGATGCCGTTGCGCTCTAGGCTGCCGGCGATCTCGGCCAGGCCCGCGCCGCTGCGCACGACGAAATTGGTGTTGGTGGCGAGCGGACCGGGATTCTGGTAGGCCGACATCGCATAGAAGAACACGGCGACCGCAATCACGCAGACCGCCACCACCATCGTCATCAGAAAGTTGAGGAAAATAACCACCTGGCTGCGCGCCTTGCGCGAACGGCGGGGCGGAGCGGGAACGCGCTCCGGACGGAGTGCCTCGGTCGGAGACTTCGGAATGATCGGCCCCTTTGCAGAGGTTTCCGCTCCGCGGCCAAAGGAAATCCCGCTGTTCTGGCTATCGTCGGTCACAGGCAATCCTCTTCAGTTCGGTATCGCTGCTGTCTGGCCAAGCAATACGGCAAAAAGCAGGTGGAAGCGGGACTTGCGCCCCGGCATCCACAAACTTTGCCATGGTCGCGGCGCTCAGCCCTCGTAGCGCCGAAGCACCAGGGAGGCGTTCGTACCGCCAAATCCGAAGGAGTTGGACAGCGCGACGTTGATTTCGCGCTTGCGCGCCTTGTGGGGCACGAGGTCGATCGCCGTCTCGACATCGGGATTGTCGAGGTTGAGCGTCGGAGGTGCGACATTGTCGCGAATGGCAAGTGCGGAGAAGATCGCCTCCACGGCACCCGCCGCACCCAAAAGGTGGCCGATCGCCGACTTGGTCGAGGACATCGATATCTTCGAGGCCGACTCGCCGACGAGACGCTCGACCGCGCCAAGCTCGATGGTGTCGGCCATGGTCGATGTGCCATGGGCATTGATGTAGTCGACATCTGCCGGGGTGAGACCGGCGCGCTTCAGCGCCATGGTCATGCAGCGGAATGCGCCATCGCCGTCCTCGGAGGGAGCGGTGATATGGAAGGCATCGCCGGACAGGCCGTAACCGACCACTTCGGCATAAATCTTTGCACCGCGCGCCTTGGCGTGCTCGAGCTCTTCGAGCACGACGATGCCGGCCCCCTCGCCCATGACGAAGCCGTCGCGATCCTTGTCATAGGGACGCGATGCGGCCTTCGGATCGTCGTTGCGTGCCGTCGACAGCGCCTTGCAGGCGGCAAAGCCGGCGAGCGAAATGCGGCTGATCGGCGATTCCGTGCCGCCGGCCACCATGACGTCGGCGTCGCCGAATGCGATCAGGCGGGCCGCGTCACCGATCGCATGGGCGCCGGTGGAGCAGGCGGTGACGACCGAGTGATTGGGACCGCGCAGCTTGTGGCGGATGGATACCTGGCCAGAGGCCAGATTGATCAGTCGACCGGGAATGAAAAACGGCGACAGGCGACGGGGGCCCTTGTCGCGCAGGATGTAGCCGGCCTCGACGATGCCTTCGATGCCGCCGATGCCGGAGCCGATCAGAACGCCGGTGGCACACTGGTCGTCATCGGTCTTCGGATGCCAGCCGGCATCGTTCAGCGCCATGTCGGCGGCTGCGATCGCATAGATGATGAAATGATCGACCTTGCGTTGCTCCTTGAGCTCCATCCAGTCGTCGGGATTGAAGGCGCCCTCGGCATTGCCGGTCGGGATACGGCAGGCGACCTTGGCCGGCAGGTCATCGACCTCGAATTCGGTCACGAGGCGGGCACCACTTTCCCCGGCGAGAAGTTTCGACCAGGTCAGTTCAGTTCCACACCCTAGCGGAGATACCATGCCGGTACCGGTGATAACGACACGTCTCATCGCCCGTAGTCCACCCCACTCTTGCAGTCGATGCCATCAGAAAACAGTAAGGCCCGCGTGTCGCGGGCCCCGGCGGGAAAGGCAGCCACAGCCGCCGTCCCGCTATGCATGCAATCGATCAGGGCTGAGCCTTTTCGATGAACTTTACGGCGTCGCCGACCGTCAGGATCGAGTCAGCCGCATCGTCCGGGATCTCGACGCCGAATTCTTCTTCGAAGGCCATGACCAGTTCGACCGTGTCGAGCGAGTCCGCACCCAGATCATCGATGAAGCTTGCGCCTTCAACAACCTTTTCAGCGTCTACGCCGAGATGATCAACAACAATTTTCTTAACGCGTTCTGCGATATCGCTCATGTCGGTTTCCTCGACCTTCTTAATCTCAGGGGCGTCTGGACGACTTCCCTACCCTGTTCAAACCGGCGAACACTTCATCGCCACCGGCAAACCCGTTCAGCCCCGTCTCAATGAACCAACCATACAATCAAGTGCATAGCAATCGCCTTGGGAGACGGAACGACTGTTCACAGTCATGGCCCGCTTAACACGGTTTAGCCGCGCCGCAAAGCCAGAAAAATCGCGCGAGGCCAGTGCTCAACACCCAATTGGGCAAGCAGTGGCTCACGCGCGAGACTTGCTCAGATCATCGCCATGCCGCCGTTGACGTGCAAAGTCTGCCCGGTCATGTAGCTCGCCTCGTTGGATGCGAGATAGACGACGGCGGAGGCGACTTCCGAGCCGGTGCCCATGCGACGCATCGGGATGGCGCCCATGATGGCGTCCTTCTGCTTGTCGTTGAGCTTGCCGGTCATGGCGCTTTCGATAAAGCCCGGAGCGACGCAGTTGACCGTCACGTTGCGGGTGGCGATTTCCTGAGCGAGCGACTTGGAGAAACCGATCATGCCGGCCTTGGAAGCGCAGTAGTTCGCCTGGCCCGGATTGCCCGTGACCCCGACGACCGAGGTGATGTTGATGATGCGGCCGAAGCGGCGGCGCATCATCGGATGGGTGAGTTCGCGCGTCAGGCGGAAGACCGCCGTCAGGTTGACTTCGAGCACTGCGTCCCAGTCGGCATCCTGCATTCGCACGAACAGGCCGTCCTTGGTGATGCCGGCATTATTGACCAGGATGTCGACGCCTTCGAGGTCCGCCTCGGCCTTCTCGCCGAGTGCCTTGACCTCGTCGCGGTCGGACAGGTTGGCCGGGAAGATCTTGACCCGGTCGCCGAGTTCGGCGGCGAGCGCCTCGAGCTTTTCGACGCGGGTGCCGTGCAGGCCGACGATGGCGCCCTGGGCGTGCAACTGCCTGGCGATTTCCTCGCCGATGCCACCGGTCGCGCCGGTGACGAGGGCCTTGCGGCCGGTCAGGTCAAACATGTTCCTAGTTCCTTGTTCCAGATCATCCAGACAATCAGCCGAGAAGCGCAGCAAGCGCCGCGTCGATGTCGGCCGCAGAATTGACGGCAATGCCGCTGACGTTCTTGTCGATGCGGCGGGCAAGCCCGGTCAGCACCTTGCCGGAGCCGATTTCATAGAGCGTGGTGACACCGTTAACGCCGAACCATTCGACGGTCTCGCGCCAGCGGACCTGGCCGGTCACCTGCTCGACCAGCAGGTCGGCGATTTCGCCGGCGTCGGTGACGGGGGCGGCACGCACGTTGGCGATCAGCGGTACGACCGGATCGTGCTTCTCGACCTTGGCCAGCGCCTCGCGCATGGCGTCGGCCGCCGGGCCCATCAGGGCCGAGTGGAAGGGAGCCGAGACCGGCAGCATGATGGCACGCTTGGCGCCTTTTTCGGTGGCAAGGGCCGCTGCCTTCTCGACGGCCGCCTTGGCGCCGGAGATGACCAGCTGGCCGCCGCCATTGTCGTTGGCGATCTGGCACGGTCCGGCAGCGGACGCCTCCTGGCAGGCAGCCTGCACATCGCCGTGCTCGAGGCCGATGATCGCCGCCATGGCGCCCTCGCCGACCGGAACGGCCGCCTGCATGGCATTGCCGCGGATGCGCAGCAGACGCGCGGTGTCGGCGAGCGAGAAGGTGCCTGCGGCACAGAGCGCCGAATATTCGCCGAGCGAATGGCCGGCGACGAAGGAAACCCTGGATTTCAGGTCGAGGCCGCGGGCCTGCATGACGCGGATCACCGCCATCGACACGGCCATCAATGCCGGCTGGGCGTTGGCGGTCAGGGTCAAGGTCTCTTCCGGTCCATCGAACATGGTGGCCGAGAGCTTTTCGCCGAGCGCCTCGTCGACTTCCGCAAAGACCGCCTTGGCTTCCGCATAGGTTTCGGCAAGCTCCTTGCCCATGCCGACGGCCTGACTGCCCTGGCCGGGGAATGTGAATGCAATGCTCATGGGGATATTCCTTCTCGGGATGATGTTCTTCCCTGACTTTTTCCTTTCCCATTGACGTGTTTTTCCAGCGAGTCAAGACCGGGGGCCCTCGGTTGACTTTTTGCCCACGGAACCGATTCGGCGCATTTTGCCCTTGCGAATGATCGAGGCGCCCCTAAATTTCCGCCGGTCCTCTCCACCTTTCCGAAGCCCCCACCACGGATTCCTTTTTCATGAAGCACAATACACTCGGCCGCACCGGCATCTCCGTCTCCGAAATCTGCCTCGGCACCATGACCTGGGGCTCACAGAACACCGAAGCCGAAGCCTTCGACCAGATGGACTATGCCGTCGAACACGGCGTCAATTTCTTCGACACCGCCGAACTCTATCCGACCACGCCGCTTTCGCCCGAGACCTACGCATTGACCGAAACGATCATCGGCAACTGGTTCAAGAAGACCGGCAAGCGCAAGGACATCGTGCTCGCCACCAAGGTCGCCGGCGCCGGTCGTCCCTATATCCGCGAGGGCAAGCCGATTACCGGCGCTTCGATCCGCGAGGCGGTCGATGCCAGCCTCAAGCGCCTACAGACCGACTATATCGACCTCTACCAGATCCACTGGCCCAACCGCGGGCACTTCCACTTCCGTCAGGCCTGGACCTACAACCCTTACGGCCAGGACCGCGAACGTACTCTCGCCGACATGAACGAGAAGCTCGAAGCGCTCGACACCTGCGTCAAGGCCGGCAAGATTCGCGCCATCGGCCTGTCCAACGAGACGACCTGGGGCACGCAGAAGTTCATCGCGATCGCCGAAGCGCGCGGCCTGCCGCGCGTCGCCACGGTGCAGAACGAATACAGCCTGCTCTATCGTCACTATGACCTCGACATGGCGGAACTCTCCCACCACGAGGACGTCGGCCTGCTCGCCTATTCGCCGCTCGCCGCCGGACTTTTGACCGGCAAGTATCTCGGCGGCACCAAGCCGGCGGGTTCGCGCGCGGCGATCAACGGCGACCTCGGCGGTCGCCTGCAGCCGTTGCAGGAACCGGCGGTTCGCGCCTATGTCGACATGGCAGCGAAGCATGGCATTGACCCCTCGCAACTGGCCATCGCCTTCTGCCTGACGCGCCCCTTCATGGCGTCCGTCATCATCGGCGCGACGACGATGGAGCAGTTGAAGACCGACATCGGTTCGGCCGACATCACACTGTCGGACGAGATCCTGAAGGAGATCGGCAAGGTTCACCGGGTCTATCCAGCGCCGATCTGAGCGGCCCGATGACCGTTCCGGCGAACAGGGCCGAGCTCCTCGAGGCGATGACGCAGAACTTTGCCAGGCTCGAGGCCGAGCTTTCGTCGATCAGTCCCGCGGATGCGCAGCATCCGGGCATGGAGGGCCATGCCCGGGATACGGTGATCAGCGTCAACGACCTCGTCGCCTATCTTTGCGGCTGGGGCGAACTGGTGCTGAAGTGGGTCGAATTGCGCGACCAGGGTCTGGAGCCGGACTTTCCGGAAACCGGTTACAAATGGAACGAGCTCGGCGCGCTGGCGCAGAAATTCTGCCGCGACCAGCAGGGCCTCGACCTTCCCGACCGCCTGGAAAGATTGAAAACCAACCATGCACGGCTCGTGGCGCTCGTCGATCATCTTGACGACGACGCGCTGTACGGGCGCTGCTGGTACAATCAATGGTCGCTCGGGCGCATGATCCAGTTCAACACTGCCTCGCCTTATGCCAATGCGCGGGCGCGAATCCGCAAGTGGAAGAAGGCGAAAGCGGCGGCCTGAGGGTTTTTCCCGGATTTGCCTTGCTATCGCGCCGAAAATCCGTATAAGCGCGCTGTTCACAACACCCGGTCTCCTGGCTGGTGGCTGAACGGAGGGCCGGCTTCCGATGCGGAAGCCGCAGGAACCGAAGGGTTTTCCGGCCTCCCGTGTCTCCGCTCTCGACCGTCTCGAACACAACGCTTTTCTTGCCTCGGCTTGGCCGAACAGGAGCAGTCGTTGAGGCTTAGCGCCGGATCCGGGTGATGACAACCGCAAGAAAGGCAAAGCTTACAATGGCTCTTTACGAACATGTATTCCTTGCCCGGCAGGATATGTCCGCACAGCAGGTTGATGCCCTAGTCGAACAGTACAAGGGTGTTATCGAAGCGAATGGCGGCAAGGTCGGGCGCGTAGAAAACTGGGGCCTCAAGTCCCTGACCTACCGCATCAAGAAGAACCGCAAGGCTCATTACGCCCTGATGGACATCGAAGCTCCGGGTGCAGCCATCCACGAGATGGAACGCCAGATGCGCATCAACGAAGACGTTCTTCGTTACATGACCATCGCTGTCGAGGCCCACGAAGAAGGCCCGTCTGCCATGATGCAGAAGCGCGACCGTGACGACCGTCCGCGTCGTGACGGCGACGATCGTGGCCCGCGCCGCGAAGGTGGCTTCGGCGACCGTGGTCCGCGTCCGGACCGTGGCCCGCGCGAAGGTGGCTTCGAGCGTCGTCCGCGCGAAGACCGCGCGTAAGCTGAGCAAAAGGAGAAATTACAATGGCTGATGCATCCTCTTCTCAGGCACGTCGTCCCTTCCATCGTCGTCGCAAGACCTGCCCCTTCTCGGGCGCCAATGCTCCGAAGATCGACTACAAGGACGTTCGCCTCCTGCAGCGCTACATTTCCGAGCGTGGCAAGATCGTTCCCTCGCGTATCACCGCGGTTTCCCAGAAGAAGCAGCGCGAACTGGCCCAGGCCATCAAGCGCGCCCGCTTCCTCGGCCTGCTGCCCTACGTCGTAGCGTAATTTGATCCGAAGCCTGCCGGTCACCGACCGGCGGGCTTCATCCCTTCCGCGTTGGGCGCGGATCGGAACCATGCCGAAGGTCGCTCGATTGATGAAAAGCATCAACGACCTCAGGCGAAATCCCATGTTGGGGACGGACTTCAGGATTTGAATCCGATCCATCCCCTAACTGCTTGAACCGGCAGGACAGCGAACGTGAAACAAGTGAACGGACAATTGCTGCTGATCGGCGTGATCGCCGGTGTTACCGCCGCCCTGCTGGTGCTGGGCGCGAATGCGCAGCCGTCCTTTTCGTCTATTCTCTATGCGGCCTCCGCCCTGCCCGTGCTGATCGTCGGCCTCGGCTGGGGCAATGTCGCGGCGATCGCCGCCGTCGGCACCGCTGCCCTCCTGGGAGCGCTCGCCATCTCGCCGCTGTTTGCGTTGGCCATGGCGGTCTTTACGCTCCTGCCCGCCGGCTGGCTCAGCCATCTGGCCAATCTCGCCCGCCCAGCCTCCGAGATCGGCGGCCCTGACGACCTGATGGCCTGGTATCCGCTGTCGGACATCCTGCTGCATCTGTGCGCCCTGGTCACCCTCGCGGTGATCTTCCTCGGCGTGATGATCGGCTATGGCCCCGAACTGACCGGCCAGATGGTCGACATGCTGTTTTCCTCGATCAATGCGCGCGATCCGAGCCTTGCGGCCGATCCGGCCGCTGTCGATCAGATCAAGGGCATGATGGTCCTGCTCCTGCCGATCGTCCAGGGCGGCATGTGGGTGCTGATGCTGTTTGCTGCCTACTATATCGCCATGCGCGTCGTCAGCACTTCGGGCCGGGCACTGCGTCCGCGCGAGGATCTGCCGTCGTCGCTCCGGATGAACCGCAATGCGGTCTTCGTCTTCCTCGCCGGCATCGTCGCCTGCTTCATCGGCGGCACGCCTGCCCTGATCGGCGCCACGGTCTGCGGCACCTTCGGCGCTGGTTTCCTGCTTGCCGGCTTCGGCTCGCTGCACCTGAGGACGCGCGGCAAGGACTGGCGCCTGCCGGTTCTGGTGCTTGCCTATCTGTCCGCGCCGATGATCCTGCCGGCCTTCCTCATTCTCGTCCTCGGACTTGCCGATACCCGGCGGACCGTGGCCCTGACCCCGGCTGCCAAGGCCGAAACCGACAATTCCAAGTCTTGAACTCAAACTGAAAGGAACAGAAACATGGACGTCATTCTTCTCGAACGCATCGCCAAGCTCGGCCAGATGGGCGAAACCGTCAAGGTTCGCGACGGCTTTGCCCGTAACTACCTCCTGCCGCTCGGCAAGGCTCTGCGCGCCAACGCCGCCAACAAGGCCCGTTTCGATGCCGAGCGTGCGACGCTCGAAGCGCGTAACCTCGAGCGCAAGTCGGAAGCCCAGAAGGTCGCCGACGTGCTCGACGGCAAGTCGTTCATCGTCGTCCGCTCGGCCGGCGAAACCGGCCAGCTCTACGGTTCGGTCGCAGCTCGCGACGTCGTCGAAATCCTCGGCGCCGAAGACTTCGTCATCGGCCGCAATCAGGTCGAACTGAACACCCCGATCAAGACCATCGGCCTGCACAAGGTGGTCATCCACCTGCATTCGGAAGTCGAGATCTCGGTCGAACTGAACGTCGCCCGTTCGGCTGAAGAAGCAGAACGCCAGGCCAAGGGCGAAAGCCTCACCTCGGCCGACGCCATCTACGGCATCGACGAAGACGCACTTCGTCCGGAAGACTTCTTCGATCCGGAAGCCGACCGCGACGGCGACGAAGAATAAGCCTCAAGCCTTTGCCGAAAGATTGCGCCCGGGTCGGACGACCCGGGCGTTTTCGTTTTTTCGTGCCTCCCGGCACGAGGACAGGACGCAAGGCTTGCGGCAAATCTCAGCACTTTGCGATATGATCGGACGTGGTTGTCGATTCGTTTGGCGAACGGCCTTGCAAGCGCTTTCCGCATCCGACGTGCGGATTTTCTTGCGCCCCCTGTGGATAAAAGGGGACAAGCCAGATGCGCGTGATTGAAGTTGACTCGCACCGGCCCAGCCGCCAAATCCTAGGACCAACACGATAGACATTCCCGAGAAGAAAAGACGGTAGCCCGCGATGAACGATGCTGCGCGCAAGATTGCCCCGCTTCAACCGGCCGAGCCCCATTACCGGGAAGCGCCGAACAATATCGAGGCCGAACAGGCCCTGCTGGGCGCGATCCTGGTCAACAACGACGCCTATTACCGCGTCTCCGACTTTCTCAAGCCCGACCACCTGTACGAGCCCCTGCACCGGAAAATCTTCGAGGTCGCCTCCGAGATCATCCGCATGGGCAAGACCGCCAATCCGGTCACCATCAAGACCTTCCTGCCGGCCGACCAGAAGGTCGGCGACCTAACGGTCGCGCAGTATCTCGCGCGTCTGGCTTCAGAAGCGGTCACCATCATCAACGCCGAGGATTATGGCCGGGCGATCTATGATCTGGCACTGCGTCGCGCCCTGATCCAGATCGGCGAGGATGTCGTCAACATCGCTTATGACGCGCCGCTCGACATGCCGCCGCAGGCACAGATCGAGGATACCGAGCGCCGCCTCTTCGCGCTGGCCGAGAACGGCCGCTATGACGGCGGTTTCCAGTCGTTCAACGATGCGGTGGCCCAGGCGATCGACATGGCGGGCGCCGCATTCGAACGCGACGGTCACCTGTCCGGCATCTCCACCGGCATCATGTCGCTCGACGGCAAGATGGGCGGCCTGCAGCGTTCCGACTTGATCGTGCTCGCCGGACGTCCCGGCATGGGCAAGACCTCGCTTGCCACCAATATCGCCTACAACATCGCGGCGGCCTACGAGCCCGAGATCATGCCGGACGGCTCGTTCAAGGCGAAGAACGGCGGCGTCGTCGGCTTCTATTCGCTGGAAATGTCGTCCGAACAGCTCGCCACCCGTATCATCTCAGAGCAGACCGAAGTCTCCTCGTCGAAGATCCGCCGCGGCGACATCACCGAGGCCGATTTCGAGAAGCTGGTCGCCTGCAGCCAGATGATGCAGAAGGTGCCGCTGTTCATCGACCAGACCGGTGGTATTTCCATCGCCCAGCTCTCCGCCCGTGCCCGTCGCCTCAAGCGCCAGCGCGGCCTCGACTGCCTCGTGGTCGACTATATCCAGCTGATGACCGGCACCGGCAAGGCGGGCGAGAACCGCGTGCAGGAAATCACCCAGATCACCACGGGCCTCAAGGCGCTCGGCAAGGAACTGAACGTCCCGATCATCGCGCTGTCGCAGCTGTCGCGCGGTGTCGAAAGCCGCGAAGACAAGCGTCCTCAGCTTTCCGACCTTCGCGAATCGGGCTCGATCGAGCAGGATGCCGACGTCGTGCTCTTCGTGTTCCGCGAGGAATATTACGTGAAGAACAGCGAACCCCGCGATCTCGCCGACCCGAAATATCCCGAATGGGAAGCGCTGATGGACAAGGTCAAGGGCACAGCCGACGTCATCATCGCCAAGCAGCGTCACGGACCGACCGGCACCGTCAAGCTGGCCTTCCAGTCGGAATTCACCCGCTTTGCCGACTTGGCCGATCCGAGCTTCGTCGAATATCAGGAGCCTTGAGCGGAGTCGATTTGACTCTTCGCCTTCATGTTGGCAATATCGCCAACATGAAGGCGAAGCTGCTCTATCGCGCAAAAACCGTGTTGTCGGATGGAGCCATCGTCGAAATGGTCATCTGGAAGGTCCCTCGCCCGGTATTGGGTAGCCAACACGCTTACAAATACAGCCTTTTCTATGGTTATGACGGACGGCGGGTTGTCGCCTACGACAATGAACGGGGGAAAGGCGACCACAGGCATACTGGAGACCACGAGGAAGCTTACGGGTTCTCCTCGGTCGATGGTCTGATCGCCGATTTCCTGAAGGATGTGCAAGCAAGAAGGCAGCGCGGCCGATGACGACAGCCATAATCAGAATTCAGCGCGACGACGAGGCAGCGCTTCAGGACGCCGGCAAGGGTTTTCTTGCCGCATGGAAGACCGGAGAAGCTCAGGATCACGTGTTCAGCTTCTCCTCGCCGGAACAGCTCTTTACAATATTGACGCCCAAACGCTGGACCTTGATCGAAAAGCTTCAGTCACTCGGTCCTTCCACTTATCGGGCTTTGGCGCAGGCGCTGGCGCGCGATGTAAAAAGGGTTCATGAGGATACGGCGCCTCTGATCGAATGGGGCTTTGTCGAGGTGAACGCGGAGGGCCGGATCTTTGTGCCCTATGAGGTCATTCGCGCAGACTTCGATCTGCGAAGCGTCGCCTGACATTCCTCGACCGAGAAAATTGTGCAGCGCAAAGGTATTTTGCGCGCCGGCCTTTTTCCGGCCCTTGAAACGGGTAGGATATCCGGAAACTTCTCATGCCCAACGAGCAGACATGACCGCCTTCGATCTTACCGACGCCTCCGATGAATTCCTCGCCGCTCCGCTGCGTCTGACCATCGACCTTTCCGCCATTGCCGAGAACTGGCGCGACATGGCTCGCCGCTCTGGCAAGGCGCGCACGGCCGCCGTGGTCAAGGCGGACGCCTACGGCCTTGGCATCGAGGATGTCGGCCAGACGCTCTATCATGCCGGCGCGCGTGATTTCTTCGTCGCGGTGCCTGCCGAAGGCGCGACGCTCAGGCCCTATGCGCCCGAGGCACGGATCTTCGTACTCTCCGGCATCTGGCCGGGCATGGAGGCCATCTTCTTCGAGCACGATCTGGTGCCGGTCATCGCCTCGCAGGAACAGCTCGCCTTCTGGATGTCGGTCGTCGCCGAGCATGGGGATCACCCATGCGCGCTGCATGTCGATACCGGCTTCAACCGTCTCGGCCTGCCGCTCGAGGATGCCTTGGCGCTGGCCGACGACGTGTCGCGCCCGGCAAGCTTCTCGCCCGTGCTCGTTCTCAGCCACCTTGCCTGCGGCGACGATCCGGCCTCGCCGATGAACCGCCAGCAACTTGAATCCTTCCGCAGGGTTAGCACCGCCTTCGAAGGCATTGATTCAAGCCTTTCAGCGTCTGCCGGAACTTTCCTGGGCGCCGACTATCACTTCGACCTGACCCGTCCCGGCATTGCGCTTTATGGCGGCGAAGCCGTCAACGGGATGGACAACCCGATGCGACCCGCCGTGACGGCCGAGGCCCGCATCCTGCAGATCCGTGAAGCCAAGGCCGGGGAGACGGTCAGCTACGGCGGCACAGCCATGCTCAGCCGCGACAGCCGGCTGGCCATCGTCTCGGCCGGCTATGCCGACGGCTATCTGCGCGCCCTTTCGGGTAGCGGCGTGCCCTTGCGCGAGACCGGCATTCCCGGCGCCTTCGGCTTCATCGCCGGTTACAAGGTGCCGGTCGTCGGCCGCGTCACCATGGACCTGACGATCTTTGACGTCACCGATGTTCCGCCGAACGCGATTGCCGCGGGCGACTATATCGAACTGTTCGGCGCCAACATGCCCCTCGACTATGTCGCACGCGCCGCCGGCACCATCGGCTACGAATTGCTGACCAGTGTCGGCCTGCGTTACGAACGCCGCTATATCGACGCGCTCTGAAGACTTGCGAGCTGAAGACTTGCGGGAGCCGCTTGCCTCTTGTGGCGTTTTCTCCTAACTGAGAGAGCGATATTCACTCTTTGTTCCGCATTTGCGCGGCGACGGACTCCACGGCATGGCAAAAGCGAAGACCCAATTCATCTGCCAAAACTGCGGCACGGTGCATAACCGCTGGGCGGGCAAATGCGACGGCTGCGGCGAATGGAACACCATCGTCGAGGAAGATCCGATGGGCGGCATCGGTTCCGGCCCCGGCAAGACGCCGAAGAAGGGCCGCCCGGTCACCCTCACCTCGCTGTCCGGCGAGATCGAGGAAGCGCCGCGCATCCCGACCGGCATGGGCGAACTCGACCGCGCGACCGGCGGCGGCTTCGTGCGCGGCTCGGCGGTCCTGATCGGGGGCGATCCCGGCATCGGCAAATCGACGCTTCTGATGCAGGCGGCGGCTGCCCTGTCGCGCAAGGGGCATCGCGTGATCTACGTCTCGGGGGAAGAGGCCGTCGCGCAGGTTCGGCTGCGTGCCCAGCGTCTTCATGCCGCCGACACCGAGGTTCTTCTTGCCGCCGAGACGAATGTCGAGGACATCCTCGCCACGATCTCCGAAGGCAAGCGTCCCGATCTGGTCATCATCGATTCGATCCAGACGCTGTGGAGCGACACGGCGGATTCGGCTCCCGGCACCGTCACCCAGGTCAGGACCGGCGTGCAGGCGATGATCCGCTTCGCCAAGCAGACCGGCGCCACGATGGTGCTCGTCGGCCATGTCACCAAGGACGGCCAGATCGCCGGGCCGCGCGTGGTCGAGCACATGGTCGATGCCGTGCTCTACTTCGAGGGCGATCGCGGCCATCACTACCGCATCCTGCGCACGGTAAAGAACCGCTTCGGCCCGACCGACGAGATCGGCGTTTTCGAAATGTCGGACAAGGGCCTGCGCGAAGTTGCCAACCCGTCGGAACTCTTCCTCGGCGAACGCAATGCCAATTCGCCCGGCGCCGCCGTGTTTGCCGGCATGGAGGGCACCCGCCCCGTCCTGGTCGAAGTGCAGGCGCTGGTGGCACCGACGACGCTCGGCACGCCGCGCCGCGCCGTGGTCGGCTGGGATTCGTCGCGTCTTGCGATGATCCTCGCCGTGCTCGAAGCCCATTGCGGCGTTCGGCTCGGACAACACGACGTCTACCTGAATGTCGCCGGTGGATACCGCATATCGGAGCCGGCGGCCGACATGGCCATTGCCTCGGCCCTTGTTTCGTCGCTGGCCGGTCTTGCCCTTCCCGCCGATTGCGTCTATTTCGGCGAAGTCAGCCTGTCGGGTGCCGTCCGTGCCGTCTCGCACACCGCTCAAAGGCTGAAGGAAGCGGAAAAGCTCGGCTTCTCGTCCGCTGTTTTGCCCGCCGCCTCGTCGGAACTGCCGAAGGGGACGACGGGAAAGTGGAATGAAGTCGAAAGCCTGCCCGATCTCGTGGCGCGGATTGCCGGTTCCCGGCTGAAGGCGCGCTCGGAAGAGGCCGGCGACTGATCCAATCCGGCGCGCCCGGCCGGTTGAAGCGGCAGCGGTCGCATTGGCAATCATGCGGGCGTTGGCCGGCAAGTCTTGGAGTTGGTATTTATGCCCATTACGATTTTTGACGGTATTGTCATCGGCGTCGTGCTGTTCTCGGCCGTGCTCGCCATGGTGCGCGGTTTCTCGCGCGAAGTCCTTTCGATCGCCAGTTGGGCCGGCGCGGTTGCCGCCGCCTATTATCTCTATCCGATGCTCGTGCCCTACGTGAAGAACTACACGAGCGACGACCGCATCGCAGTGGCCGGCTCGGCCGGCATCATCTTCCTCGTCGCGCTGATCGTCATCTCGTTCATCACCAGCCGGATCGCCGATTTCATCATCGACAGCCGCATCGGCGCGCTCGACCGCACGCTGGGCTTCCTGTTCGGAGCGGCGCGCGGCATCCTGCTGCTGGTCGTCGCCGTCGCCTTCTGGAACTGGCTGGTCGACGTCAAGCATCGGCCGGACTGGGTCAACAACGCCAAGTCCAAGCCCTTCCTCGACACGCTGGTGCTGAAGCTCGAAGCCGTTTTGCCGGAAGACATCGAGCCGCAGATCCGCTCCCGCATTCTCGGCAAGCAGGAACCTGCCGCAGAGGCGCCTGCAGACCAGGCTCCGGCGGATCAGGCGCCCGCAGAACAGGCACCGGCCGAAGACGCGCCGGCCGCCAACAACTGACCGGGCTGCGGCCTTGGGCCGCGCCCTCGAAATCCCCAAGCGGGCGCCGCCGGATCAGGACAGACCGGCGGCTTCCGTGTTAAAGCCGTCACGGCACATCTGTCCGATCGAGCAAAGGCCTGCTTCCATGTCTCAGTCTGATTTTTCCGGTTTCGAATGGACGCTCGAAGACGACACGCTCCATGAGGAATGCGGGGTGTTCGGCATTCTGGGCCACACCGACGCGGCGACCCTGACCGCGCTCGGCCTGCATGCGCTGCAGCATCGCGGACAGGAAGCGGCCGGCATCGTCTCCTTCGACGGTCGGCAGTTCCACACCGAAAAACACATGGGCCTGGTCGGCGACCACTATACCAACCCGGCGACGCTGGCGAAGCTGCCGGGTTCGGCAGCGATCGGCCACACGCGCTATTCGACCACCGGCGAAGTGGCGCTGCGCAACGTGCAGCCGCTGTTTGCCGAACTGGAAGAAGGCGGCATCGCCATTGCCCATAACGGCAATTTCACCAATGGCCTGACGCTGCGCCGCCAGATCATCGCCACAGGCGCCATCTGTCAGTCGACCTCGGACACCGAAGTCGTGCTGCATCTCATCGCCCGCTCGCGCCATTCCTCCACCGCCGATCGCTTCATCGACGCCATCCGCCAGATGGAAGGCGGTTATTCGATGCTGGCGATGACGCGCACCAAGCTGATTGCCGCCCGCGACCCGATCGGCATCCGCCCGCTCGTCATGGGCGAACTCGACGGCAAACCGATCTTCTGCTCGGAAACCTGCGCGCTCGACATCATCGGCGCCAAGTTCGTCCGCGACGTCGAGAACGGTGAAGTCATAATCTGCGAGATCCAGCCCGACGGCTCGATCACCATCGACGCCCGCAAGCCGGCCAAGCCGCAGCCCGAGCGGCTCTGCCTGTTCGAATATGTGTACTTCGCCCGCCCTGACAGCGTCGTCGGCGGCCGCAACGTCTACCAGACGCGCAAGGCCATGGGCATGAACCTTGCCGCCGAAGCGCCCTGCGACGCCGACGTGGTCGTGCCGGTTCCCGATGGCGGCACACCGGCAGCGCTCGGCTATGCCCAGGCGAGCGGCATTCCGTTCGAATACGGCATCATCCGCAACCACTATGTCGGCCGCACCTTCATCGAGCCGACCCAGCAGATCCGCGCCTTCGGCGTCAAGCTCAAGCATTCCGCCAACCGGGCGATGATCGAGGGCAAGCGGGTCGTGCTGGTCGACGATTCGATCGTGCGTGGGACCACCTCGGTCAAGATCATCCAGATGATCCGCGATGCCGGCGCCAAAGAAGTGCATATCCGCGTCGCCTCGCCGATGATCTTCCACCCCGACTTCTACGGCATCGACACCCCCGACGCGGACAAGCTGCTGGCCAACCAGTATTCCGGCGTCGATGCGATGGCCAAATACATCGGCGCGGACTCGCTTGCCTTCCTATCGATCGACGGGCTTTACCAGGCCGTTGGCGGCAAGCCGCGCGACAACGCCGCGCCCCAGTTCACCGACCACTATTTCACCGGCGACTATCCGACCCGTCTGCTCGACAAGGAAGGCGAGAAGATGGGCCGCAAGGTCTCCATGCTGGCCACCAACGGCTGAGCTTGAAGGATAGATATCATGACTGTTGACCTTAAGGGCCGTATCGCGCTCGTCACCGGCGCCTCGCGCGGCATCGGCTATTTCACCGCCCTGGAGCTTGCCAAGGCGGGTGCCCATGTGATCGCCTGCGCCCGCACGGTCGGCGGCCTGGAAGAACTCGACGATGCGATCAAGGCGGTCGGCGGCAGCGCCACCCTCGTGCCGTTCGATCTGGCCGACATGAACGCCATCGACGCGCTGGGTGCATCGATCAACGAGCGTTGGGGCAAGCTCGACATCCTGGTCGCCAATGCCGGCATTCTCGGCGTGATTTCGCCGATCGGCCATATCGAGGCGAAGGTGTTCGAGAAGGTGATGACCATCAACGTCACCGCCACCTGGCGCCTCATCCGCTCGCTCGAACCGCTGCTGGTCAAGTCCGACCAGGGCCGCGCACTGATCCTGTCCTCGGCCGCAGCCCACAAGTGCCGGCCGTTCTGGGGCGTCTATTCGGCCTCCAAGGCCGCCGTCGAGGCGCTGGCCCGCACCTGGGCCGGCGAAACCCAGCGCCTGCCGCTGCGCATCGTCTCGGTCGACCCCGGCCCGACCCGTACCGCGATGCGCGCGCAGGCCATGCCGGGCGAGGATCCGAGCACCGTTCCGCACCCGTCGGAAGTTGCCGCAAGGCTTCTGCCGCTCTGCGGTCCCGAGCTGACGGAAACCGGCAAGCTGTTCGTCGTCCGCGAGGAGAAACTCAAGGATTATCGCCTGCCGGAGTGATCGGCACGGTCAGTTTCCCGCTCCTGTTCGGAAAAGGCTAGCGAATCCCTCCTCGGACGGACACAGGACATTCAGGTCGACGGGGCCTTGAATGCCGTCCAGGGAGCCGTTGTCGGCAAACTGCCAGATCGACCAGCGACGGCAGTCCTGCTGCTTCGGCTCACGGGCGATACTGCGCAGCCAGAGAAAGTGCTCCGGAAAGAGCGCCTCGTTTCCCCTCAGGTAGCGATCGTGGAAGTCCTCGTCGACGTAGAAGATCGGCTTGCCCGCAAACACCGCGTCGAGCTCATCCATGAAGGCGCCGAGTTCTGTGGCCAGTTCATCCACGGTCGGCACCTTGTCGCAATTGCCGTGGAACTCGATGTCAACCGCGATCGGAAGCGTGTCCGGCTCGCGCGGCACCGTGGCGATCACATTTCGCGCCTGGTCCCTGCCCGGCCGGCAGAAGGTGAAGAAGTGATAGGCGCCGCGCACGATGCCGGCCTGTTTGGCGCGTTGCCAGTTCTCGGCGAACTTGCGATCCCGGAAATCGCCGCCCTCGGTCGCCTTGATGATGGCGAAGCGCGCCCTCTGCTGCATGGCAAGCCTTGGCCAATCGATGTCGCCCTGGTGGTGGCTGACGTCGACGCCCTGGATCGGGTAGTCCTTGGGGGACGGAGGTTCGAAGGGGGCCATTTCGGTTCCATACCAGACATGGAGCGCTCCCGCAGCGGCAAGAATCACCGCACCGATGATGATCGTCTTGATCGAACTCCTCACGACGACGCTCCTTTCTCCCCGCCCCCGCCCCGCGATCGACAAGGGGCCGGACGGCGTCATCGGGACAGTTTGTGACCGATCTCAATTGCGGCCATCGGCCCGCGTCACCCGCTTGTGCCCCAGCGGCTGATTGGCGGCGTTCGGCTGCGAATGGTCGTTTGCGAGCATGGTCCGCCGCGCAAAACCCGGGACGTGCCTGCGAACCCGGTTTCGACCGTCGGCCTTCGCCTGGTAGAGCGCAACATCGGCGGCGGCGAGCAGCGGATCGAGACTTGGTGCCGCCTCGTCGGTCGCGGCGACCCCGATGCTGACCGTCACCAGAACGGAACGTCCGTCGACCGCCGTGTGCAGGCGTTCGACGGCCCTGCGCATGGCCTCGGCGATATCGGCGCCTTCCGAGATCCCGCTATTCGGGATCAGGCAGGCGAATTCCTCCCCGCCTATACGAGCGAGGAGCCAGTCGGACTGCATCCGTCCTTCCAGCAAGGCCGAGAACTCCATCAGAACCTTGTCGCCGGCGGCATGGCCATAAGTGTCGTTGATCTGCTTGAAATGATCGATGTCGAAGAGCAGGAGCGCGGCCGGCGCGGATTGGCGGGACAGCATCGCCTCGGCCTCGGCGACAAACGAACGGCGATTGCGGACATTGGTCAACGGATCCCGTTCGGATACGAGCCGGCTTCTGCGCTCGTCGCGCTCCAGCGCCAGGATCATCAAGGTGATGACGGAAAGAATGATCAGGAGCGTCTGCGCAAGGGAGACGAGAACGAACCACGTCGGATACGGACCCTGATCGGTATAGACCGGTCCGAAGGCGAACGTGCCGACGAGCACCAGGTACCAGACGACGGCGCGGGCACAATGCACGCCCGCCGCCAGCTTGCGGGACGGCAAGGGCTCCCTCAGCCTGCCTCGCCAGATTTCCAGCGCGCCGAGCAGGGAATAGGTGCCCATAATCAAGCCGAGAACGGTCGTACGTACATTGATGGATGATTGAAACAGCGGCGTGAAGAACAGGCAGGCCCAGATGATCGCACCGGCAGCGGCATGCAGGTAGCGGGGTCGCTTCCCTTCGAAGACGACGATTGCCTGCCAGAACAGGCCCATCGCAAGCATGCTGGCACCGAGGCCGAGGCCGGAGGAGACCGGGAAGGGCAAAGCGCCGCGCATCGCGTGCAGAATGGTCCCGACGAAGCCGACCGTGGCCGCGAAGGTCAGGATGCCGAGGAGGACGCTGTCGCGACGCCGGCGCCAGAGCGTGCCGACCAAAAGCGCGGAGATCAGCGTCGAGCAGGCGTGGAACACAAAAATCGTCGGAAGATGCAGCAATTGATCCATGGGAGTGTAAGAGCGTCCATCGCGCGACTGAATTTTCTGGATGATGGCGCATCTTGCCTTTCAGAACCCTTACACGGCATCAACGGGAACGCCCAAAATTGGTCCTGCAGCATTGCCCCTTTCCCGCTCCACCGGGCCTTCCCGTGCCGCTCCTGTCCTTCCTTCCGGACCACGGCGACGTTATTCTGTTGCATCTCCAGTCGGGAACTCTTCGCCATGACCTTCCTACGCTATGCAACCGCGGCCTTTCTCCTTGGCGCCAGCCCGAGCCTTGCCGACGATCTGGTTGCCTTGAGCACCACTGCGACCGCAATCACCGGCGACATCAGTTTCGATGATTTCGAAATGATTTTCGAGAACGGCGAAAGGATCGAGTTCGAGGAGCTTATCGCCGATCACTTCACGGTGGACGGCAAGGACGTGCCGGCCTCCGTCTACAGCGTCAAGGCGCCCGGCAATCCGGTACTGCTCAACGGCAACCGCCTCTGCGGCGAAAGCCCGGTCACCTATCTCGCCTCCTGGCTGGACGGCGACGTGACCATGGTCGCCGTGTTCGAGACGGCGGAGGCGCCGACGCGCAACGACAGCATGTGTGCTCTCTACACCTACGTCTATCCGTGACATTGCGGTGCGACGGGGGACCTCCCCCTTGACCTCGCCTTCGGCCCAAGCCATAACTCGCCCCATGAAAACGACCATCTGCATTATCTGCGGGATCATTATTCGCTAGCGTCAGCGCTGGCCCGGCCGTTTTCGTCTCCCGACCCAAGTCCCAGATGACAAACGCCCCGGTCCAGCCGGACGGGTTGGCTATCGGGAGACGGGAATGGCGACGAGCCTCAAGCTTTACAACACATTGACGCGCGACAAGGTCGAGTTCGCCCCGATCGATGCCGAAAACGTGCGCATGTATGTCTGCGGCCCGACCGTCTACGACTTCGCCCATATCGGCAATGCGCGCCCGGTGATCGTCTTCGACGTGCTCTACCGGCTGCTGCGCCATGTCTACGGCGAAAGCCACGTCACCTATGTGCGCAACATCACTGACGTCGACGACAAGATCAACGCCCGGGCATTGCGCGATTTCGGCGCGAGGATCGCCGATGGCTCGATGACGCTGAACGACGCCATCCGGGCCGTGACGGAAAAGACCGAGAGCCAGTTCCACGCCGACGTCGCGGCGCTGGGCTGCCTCAAACCCACGGTCGAGCCGCGGGCCACCGACAATATCGTTCAGATGGTCCTCATCATCCAGCGACTGCTGGACCAGGGCCACGCCTATGTGGCCTCCGGCTCCGAAGGCCATGAGGTGCTGTTTGCCACGGCCTCCATGGCCGATTACGGCCAGTTGTCGAAGCGCAAGCTCGAAGACCAGCAGGCCGGCGCCCGCATCGCCGTCGAGGCCCACAAGATGAACCCCGGCGACTTCGTCCTGTGGAAGCAATCGGCCGACACCGAACCGGGCTGGAACGCCGACTTCGCCTTCGAGGGCAAGACGGTGGCGATCCACGGCCGCCCCGGCTGGCACATCGAATGCTCGGCCATGTCGGACCGCTATCTCTGGGAAGAAATCAAGGACCGGCTTTCGCCGCGCGCCAAGGCCCGTCCGCACCAGTTCGACATCCATGGCGGCGGGCTGGATCTCATCTTCCCGCATCACGAGAACGAGATCGCCCAGTCCTGCTGCGCCTTCGACACCGACATCATGGCCAATGTCTGGATGCACAACGGCTTCCTTCAGGTCGAGGGCCGCAAGATGTCGAAGTCGGAGGGCAATTTCGTCACGATCAACGAGTTGCTGGAGACCGACAAGTTCGGCGGCCGCAAATGGCCCGGCGAAGTGCTCCGGCTCGCCATGCTGATGACGCATTACCGCGAGCCGATCGATTTTTCGGTCAAGCGGCTGGAAGAGGCGGAAAGGCTTCTTGCCAAGTGGCCGACCAAAGATGCCGGCGACGCACAGCCGGACTCGGCTATCATCGACGCGCTGGCCGACGACCTCAACACGGTCGCCGCGGTCCAGGCGCTGCATGCGCTTGCGCAGGCCGCCAATGCCGATGCGTCGAAGCTTGGCGTGTTTGCTGCCAGCGCCGCCCTGCTCGGCATCGTCCCAAAGAAGGCAGCCCTGAGCGACGACCTTGCCGCCGCCGTCGAGGCGCTCGTCGCCATGCGTCTGGAAATGCTGAAGACGAAGAACTTCGCCGAGGCCGACAAGATCCGCGACGATCTGCTGGCCAAGGGCATCCAGCTCAAGGACGGCAAGGACAAGGAAACCGGCGAGCGGGTGACGAGCTGGGAGGTCAAGCGGTAGGATGTATGTTCTGGCAACTGGCGATACCCCCCTCTGCCCTGCCGGGCATCTCCCCCTCAAGGGGGGAGATCGGGATGTTGCGCCGTCGCGAGAACACCTGAACCGCAGCGTTCGCGGATATGGACTTGAATCTGGGCGGTCTGCCTTCCTTCGCTTTTGGCAGACTCACGGGTTCTCATGTGGACAGAGACGGCTGCGGCTTGGTCGATCTCCCCCCTTGAGGGGGAGATGCCCGGCAGGGCAGAGGGGGGTGAAACCTTGACCACCGCGCCAACATCAGGAGAACCATCATGACCGATGCCATCTACACCGGCGGATGCCAGTGCGGAGCGATCCGCTTTCGGGTCGCTGGCGTTCTCAAGGATTCGTCGATCTGCCATTGCCGGATGTGCCAGAAGGCCTTTGGCGCCTATTATGCGCCGCTCGTCTCGACCCGGGGAGCGGACCTCGAATGGACGCGTGGGCGCCCGAAGACCTTCCGTTCGTCGAATTTTGCCAGTCGCGGCTTCTGCGACAATTGCGGTACGCCGCTGACGTATGAGGCTCCCGACGGCGTGGCGATTGCCGCCGGAGCCTTTGACGATCCATCGCTTCTGCCTCCGGTCGTGCAGTTCGGGATCGAATGCAAGATCGACTTCGTCGACCGCCTGCACAAATTGCCCGGCCACCGCACGGAAGAGGATGCCGACGAGGCCCCGTTCGTGCTGGAGATCGTGTCCTACCAGCATCCCGACCACGACACCGACGGCACCTGGCCGAAGGAGATCCAACAATGACGCAGAAAAATCCCAACACCCAGATGCCGAAATGGCTGCTCTACGGCCTGATCGGCAAGGGCATCGTGGTCGTCCTCATCACCGTCGGCGTCGTCGCCTACGTGGCACTGCGCTAGGAGACAATTGATGGACGGAGTTTTCACCGGCGGATGCCAGTGCGGCGCGGTCAGGTTTCGGGCGGAGAAGCTCGGTCGGCCGTCGATCTGCCATTGCCGCATGTGCCAGAAGGCATTCGGCTCGTTGTTCGGCGCGCTGGTGACGGCCGACCATGCGCACCTGACCTGGACCCGCGGCCAACCCTCGCTTTTCCGCTCCTCGGCCAAGGTCAAGCGCGGCTTCTGCAACAAGTGCGGCACGCCGCTGTCCTACCATGTCGGCGAAAGCATCGAGCTTGCGATCGGCGCCTTCGACCATCCGGAAGCGCTCGAACCGCAGGTGCAGGTCAACCACGACAAGCGCCTGCCCTGGATCGACCACCTGTTCGACAAGCCGGCGGTGAAGACACCGGAAATGGAGGCGTTCTTTGCCTCGGTCGTTTCCAACCAGCATCCCGACCATGATACGGCGGTCTGGCCGCCCGAAGAGGATTGACCATGACCAATGACTTGCGCTGCTTCTACCCGGAGATCGAGCCGTACGAGACCGGCTTTCTCGATGTCGGCGACGGCCATACGATCTACTGGGAACGCGTCGGCACCCGGGGTGCCAAGCCCGCCGTCTTCCTGCATGGCGGTCCGGGCGGCGGCACCAGCCCGACGCAGCGGCGCCTATTCGACCCCGCGCTCTACGACGTCCTGCTGTTCGACCAGCGCGGCTGCGGCAAGTCGACCCCGCATGCCGGCCTCGATGCCAACACCACCTGGCACCTCGTCGCCGATATGGAACGGCTTCGCACGCTGATGGGCGTCGAGAAATGGCTGGTCTTCGGCGGCTCATGGGGCTCGACCCTGGCGCTCGCCTATGCGGAGACGCATCCGGAGCAGGTGTCGGAACTGGTCCTGCGCGGCATCTACACGCTGACGAGGGCCGAGCTCGACTGGTACTACCAGTTCGGCGTGTCGGAAATGTTCCCCGACCGGTGGGAGCTCTTTCAGGCACCGATCCCAGAAAACGAGCGCCACGACATGATGGGCGCCTATCGTCGCTATCTCACCGGCACGGACAAGAAGAAGCAGCTCGAATGCGCGATTGCCTGGAGCACCTGGGAAGGCGCGACCATCACGCTTCTGCCCAATCCGGACTATGCCGCGCATTTCGGCGAGGACGATTATGCGATCGCCTTTGCCCGGATCGAGAACCATTTCTTCGTCCATGCCGGCTGGCTGGAGGAAGGGCAGTTGCTGCGCGACGCCCATAAGCTAAAGGACATTCCGGGCGTCATTGTCCACGGCCGCTACGACATGCCCTGCCCGGCCAAGTATGCCTGGCAGTTGCACAAGGCCTGGCCGAAGGCCGATTTCCACCTGATCGAGGGAGCGGGTCATGCCTTTCTGGAGCCCGGTATCCTCGACCAGCTGATCCGCGCGACGGACCGGTTTGCGGGGAAATAGAATGAGCAATGGGGGAAGGCATCAGACACAGTGGGCTGCGCAGTTCGCTGTCGCAAGCGAGCTTTGCAAGAGAGGCTGCGATGTCGGATTCACAATGGGTCATAATACGCCGCTAGCAGATCTCTTTGTTTTGGCACCCGACAAAAAGACGACTTTCTTGGTCGACGTGAAGGGGATGAAAACGAAAAATTTCTGGCAGATAAAACAGAAAAAACAAACGGATAATCTGTTTTACGTTCTGGCCTACGTTCCCACTGGTTTGCCCAACAGATTCTTCATATTCAACCAGAAACGCCTAACCGAAACGATGAACAACTATCAATTTAGCGGCGTAAAGTTTGATCCTCGCTTCTCAGGCATCAACTGGGGCATGGCTCTCCCACAGGAAGGCATGTGGGAGGAGCTACCCATTGCAGACAAGGTAGAGGCAGCACAATGAGCATAGAAAGAATCTACCTCTTCGACACGACCCTGCGCGACGGCCAGCAGACGCCGGGTGTCGATTTTTCGGTCGAGGACAAGATTGCCATCGCCGCCATGCTGGACGAGTTCGGCCTCGACTATGTCGAGGGCGGCTATCCGGGCGCCAACCCGACGGACACGGCCTTCTTCGCCAAGAAGCGCACGAGCCGCGCCGCCTTCGTCGCCTTCGGCATGACCAAGCGGGCCGGCGTCTCGGCCTCCAACGATCCGGGTCTCACGCAGCTGCTGCAGGCCAAGAGCGATGCCGTCTGCCTGGTCGCCAAGACCTGGGACTATCACGTGGAGGTGGCGCTCGGCTGCACCAACGACGAAAACCTCGACAGCATCCGCGAGAGCGTCGAGGCAGTTGCCGCCGCCGGCAAGCAGCCGATGGTCGATTGCGAGCACTTCTTCGACGGCTACAAGGCCAATCCCGCTTACGCGCTGGCCTGCGCCAAGGCGGCCTATGAGGCGGGCGCCCGCTGGGTGGTGTTGTGCGACACCAATGGCGGCACGCAGCCGGCGGAAATCCGCGACATCGTCCAGGCGGCGATCACGGCCGGTGTTCCGGGCTCTGCGCTCGGCATCCATGCCCACAACGATACCGGCCAGGCGGTTGCCAATTCGCTGGCCGCCGTGGAAGCCGGCGTGCGCCAGATCCAGGGGACGCTCAACGGCATCGGCGAGCGTTGCGGCAATGCCAATCTGGTGACGATCATCCCGACGCTCTGTCTGAAGGAGACCTATGCGTCGCGCTTCGAAACGGCGATCGACACGGACAAGCTGGTCGAACTCACCCGGCTGTCGCACGCCTTCGACGAGCTCTTGAACCGCTCGCCCGACCATCAGGCACCTTATGTCGGGGCGTCTGCCTTCGCCACCAAGGCGGGCATCCATGCTTCGGCGCTGCTGAAGGACCCGCGCACCTACGAGCATGTCGTGCCCGACAGCGTCGGCAATTTCCGCAAGGTCATGGTTTCCGACCAGGGCGGCAAGGCCAATTTCATCAACGCGTTGAAGCGGCGCGGCATCGAGGTCGACAGACAGGATCCGCGCCTCGACAAGCTGATTGCGATCGTCAAGGAGCGCGAGGCGTCGGGCTATGCCTATGAGGGCGCGGATGCGAGCTTCGAGCTGCTGGCGCGTCGCACGCTCGGCACCGTGCCGGACTTCTTCGCGGTGGAGAGTTTCCGCGTCATGGTCGAGCGCCGCTTCGACAGCCACGGCCGGCTGAAGACGGTTTCGGAGGCGGTGGTGAAGATGGTGATCGACGGCAAGACCGTGATGTCGGTCGCCGAGGGCGACGGTCCGGTCAACGCGCTCGACCTGGCGCTGCGCAAGGACATCGGCAAGTTCCAGGCCGAGATCGCCGATCTCGAGCTCGCGGACTACAAGGTGCGTATCCTCAACGGCGGCACGGAAGCCATCACCCGCGTGCTGATCGAATCCACCGACGATACCGGCGTGCGCTGGTGGACCGTCGGCGTGTCGGAAAACATCATCGACGCCTCGTTCCAGGCGCTGATGGATTCGGTCGTCTACAAGCTGATGAAGAACCGACAGTTGGCGGGCAAGATCGCGGCGGAATAGCGGCGTCACTCCGCCGCGGCAACGGCCAGCGCATGGGTGGACAGCCCCCAGTCCGGCTCGGAGTACCATTCGTCCTCCGCCGGCATGCCCTTCCAGCGCAGGCTCTGGACCGCCCGCCAATTGTCGGCGAAGGCGGCGCGCAGGCGCGTGTGGCAGGCCCAGTCGGATGGGGTCACCCCCTCGCCCCAGATGAACGAGACACCCTCGATGAACCGGGCGGAGTAGCCTCCGGCTTCCCATCTCACCAGCAGGAACCCGGCCATGGCGGTGTATTCCGGACCCTTGTTGCGCCCCTCGAAGACGGGGACGCCCAGCGGGAACAGCAGCCTTCCACCCGGCCTTAGCCCCTCGATCCAGGCCTCGGCCGGCCGGTCGACGGCGAAATTGACGTAGATGATGTCGGCCTCGTGCTTCGGCCATTCCAGGGCATTGCCGCAGACAACCTCGACGTTGAGGTGGCCGGCCAGGCAGGTCCGCGCCCGGTCGGCAAGCACGGCATCGTATTCGACGGCAAGCACACGCCCCTGCGCGCCGACAAGCTCAGCCAGGATTGCGGTGTAATAGCCTGTTCCGGCACCCGCATGGACCACCGTTTCGCCCGCCTGGGGCGACAGCGAATGAAGGGCCAGCGCGTGCAGCGAGGGGCTGCCATTGTTGACGCCGCGCGAGGCGTCGAGAGCCACCAACACATCCTCATAGAGCGTCGCCACGTCATGCGAGGGCGCCTCACGATAGCCGCCACGCTCCTGTATCAGCCAGGGCGGCGGGCCGAGGAAATCCTCACGCCTGACCCGCGAAAAGGCATCCGCCAGGCGGTCATCCGACAGGACACCCGCCTTCTGCAGCATCCGCACCGCATAGTGCTGACGCTGCTCCATGGTCGAACCGGCCAGCATGATCCGCCTCCATCTGCGTGGCCCCCGACTGCAAATTTGCCGTGTGCACGCATCAAAAGCAATCGACCATTGTTCACCCGAATGAATTTGCCCATTCGCAAGCCATCCGCTAACCCGCATGGCCGAGATATCGATCAGGAATGTCCATCATGACCGAACAGATTGCACCTGCGGTGAAGAACGAGGACAGCGCGCGCGGTTTCGCCTTCGCTTTCGCGGCCTATTTCATGTGGGGCTTCCTGCCGCTCTACCTCAAGCTGGTGGCGCATATTCCGCCGATGGAGGTGGTTGCCAACCGCATCGTCTGGTCGCTGCCGATCACCGGTGTCATTCTGTATTTCCTCAAGCGCGGCGGCGACGTTTGGAAGGCGATCCGCACGCCGTCCATGCTCGCCATGGCGTTCGTCACGGCCACCCTCGTGACGATCAACTGGCTGGTCTATGTCTATGCGATCACCTCCGGCCAGGCCCTGCAGGGCGCACTCGGCTACTACATCAACCCGCTGATCTCGGTGCTGATCGGCGCCATCCTGCTCAAGGAGCGGATGATGCTGCCGCAGAAGATCGCCGTGCTCCTGGCGGCAATCGCGGTCGCCATCCTCACCTATGATGCCGGCGGGCTGCCATGGATCTCGCTGGCGCTTGCCTTCAGCTGGGGCTTTTACGCCTTCTTCCGCAAGACGCTGCCGATCGGGCCCAACCAGGGCTTCTTCCTCGAAGTCCTAATCCTGTCGGTACCGGCCTGCCTCTATATCCTGTTCATTGAACTGGCCGGCACCGGGCATCTGTCCAACGGCTCCGGCGCAACCGATATCGGCCTTCTGTTCTTCAGCGGCATTGCCACGGCCATCCCGCTGATGACCTACGCCAACGGGGCAAAGCTGCTCCGGCTGTCGACGATCGGCATGATGCAGTACATCGCGCCTACCATGGTGTTCATCACTGCGGTCTTCGTATTTAACGAGCCCTTCGGACAGACGAAGTTCATTGCCTTCCTGTTCATCTGGGCCGCCCTGATCACCTATTCCTGGCCGATGATCCGCGAGTATCGCAACCGCTGAAAGGCGGGCTCGGGCGGGCGGCCGCTCGGCCCAAACAAATCGGAGACGTCAGATGCAGATGTCGGACATTCCCTTCGGCACCACCGACTGGAGCATGGTCGAGACGACGGAGCATAAGGGGGAGACGGGCTCCGCCAGCTGGCGCACACGCCAATTCGGTCCGGTCCGGGTTCGGATGGTCGAATACACGCCCGGCTATCTGGCGGATCACTGGTGCGTCAAGGGGCATATCCTGCTCTGCCTCGAGGGCGAACTGACAACCGAGCTTGCCGACGGCCGCGTCTTCGTACTGAAACCGGGCATGAGCTATCAGGTGGCCGACAATGCCGAGCCGCACCGCTCCTCCACAAAGATCGGCGCCCGGCTGTTCATCGTCGATTGACCGGCTCTGGCCTCAAAGCCGGGAAATGACCTCGTCGGCCCCGTCGAGGTCGGTGACCGTTTCGAGCTTCTCGAGGATCGCCGGCACGATGTCGTCGATCTCGGCGATCACCATCGGCTGAACCCTGTGGGCGGTATGGATGAAGCCCTGCTCGCGCATGTGGCGCACGAGGTCGAGCATCGGGTCCCAGAAACCGTTGACATTGGCAAACACCATCGGCTTCTCGTGTCGGCCGAGCTGCGCCCAGGTCATGATCTCGACGATCTCTTCCAGCGTGCCAATCCCGCCCGGCAGGGTGACGAAGGCATCGGCGCGCTCGAACATGGCGTGCTTGCGCTCGTGCATGTCCCTGGTCACGATCAGTTCGTCGAGCTGGCCCAGAGAATGGCGCGTAGCTTCCATGTCGACGAGGAATTCCGGGATGATGCCGGTCACCTTCCCGCCGTTCGACAGGACGCCGCTGGCGACGGCGCCCATGATCCCCTTGGTACCGCCGCCATAGACGAGCTGCAGACCATGCGCCGCGATCGAGCGGCCGAGCGCACGGCCCGCTGCAAGGTAAGACGGATCGCGTCCGGGCTGGGAACCGCAATAGACGCAGACGGATCGAATCGAAGATGCTTTTTCACTCATGTCAGAAACATGAGCGTGGAGCGACGGCGAGGTCAACAAAATTGACGGAAAGCTGTTTGCCACAATCCCGAATCCCTTGGGAACGCTTGTGAAAGTCGAAATATGGGGCTAGCAATTTTTAGAGATTATGGCGGCTGTTCCGCCCGGAGACTGACGATGATGAAAAACCGCGCCCTTTGGGTCGCCCTGTTGGTGCTCGGCGTTTCGACCCTGCTGATGGTGTTCTTCGTCCTGCCGCGCGTCTCGCCGGTCAAGGAGGATGCGTCGAAGGTCGCGACCCCGGCCGTCGACACAGCCAAGGACGCGGCGACACAGGCGGAATCAGCCGTGGCGGATACTGCCAAGGCGGCAGCTGAAAAGATGGACCGGCTGAAGGCGGAAGCTGTAACCGCGGTGACCGGCATGAAGGCGTTGTTTGCCGAGGGCCGTACGCCTGCGGCCGACGCGTTCGCCACCGCCAAGGCCGTAGCGAGGGCAGCCGTCCAGGCGCTCGTCACCCTCGACATTCCGGCCGGCATCGACGCGACGCTCGACACGGCGATGAAGACGGCCCGCGACGGCGCCGCCCAGGCACTCTCCCTGATCGAGGCGCTGCCCGACGATCCGGCCAAGGCCGCCGGGCTGATCGCCGCGATCGAAGGTGCGCTTACGGGCACAACGACACCGGAGGCGGCCCCTTCCGCCCCCGCGCCAGCGCCCGACAACGCCGCCGACGCCGCCTTGCCGCGCTTCGACATTCTGCGCGTCGAGCCCGACGGTTCGACGGTGATCGCCGGCAATGCGGCTGCGGGTTCGAGGCTGGAGATCATGTCCGGCGACAAGGTGATCGCCACGCTCGACGTCGATCCGAGCGGCGATTTTGCCGCCGTACTCGACCAGCCGCTACCGCCCGGCGACCACAGCCTGCAGCTCAAGGCGACCGGCAAGGACGGAAAGTCGGTCACGTCGGAGGAAGTCGCGACGATCTCCGTTCCCGCCAATGCGGACGGCAAGCTGCTCGCCATGGTGTCCAAGCCCGGCGAAGCGAGCCGGCTGATCACTTTGCCGGAAAGCGTCAATTCCGCAGCCAAGCAGGAGCGTGTCGCGGCGGCCGACGGCGCAAGTACGCCAGCAGCGCCGGCAGCGCCCGAGAGTGGCCAGACCGCAACCGCGCCGACGGCCGACCAGCCGGCAGCCGGTGACGGTGCGGCGGTCGTGAACCCGGAAATCCAGGTGTCCGCCGTCGAAATAGAGGGCGACCGCATCTTCATAGCCGGCAAGGCGCCCGTCGGCGGTACGGTCCGGGGCTTTGCGGACGACACGGTCATCGGCAATGCCGTGGCCGACGCCAGCGGCAATTTCGTCATCGAAGGGCGCATCACGCTTTCGGTCGGCGCGCATGTCATTCACGCCGAACTGCTCGATACCGCCGGTCAGGTGGTCGTGCGGACCTCGGTGCCGTTCAATCGCCCGGAAGGCGAACAGGTTTCCGTCGTCGCGCAGAACAGCCAGACGGCCTCGGGTCAGGGCGGCGCCATGGTGCCGGTCGATCTCGCCGCCTTCGAAAAGTTGCGTGGCTCGCTCAGCCAGGCCTTCGCCCTGCTGCAAGGTCTCTATGCGGACGGAAAGAAGCCGGTTCTCGAAGAGCTTGCCGCCGCCCGCTCGGCGAGCGAAATCAGCTTGAAGTCGATCGCCGATTTCCGCCCCGCGGCAGCGGCAGCCAAGCCAATCGTCGACTTCGTCGCGGCAACGGCGGTGAAGGCGGCAAAGGCCTATACCGCCCTCCAGGGCCTGCCGAACGATATCGAGGCGGTCGGCGCCGAACTGCCGAAGATCGCCGCGCTGGTCGAGGCGGTCCTTTCGCCTTCGGCACCGTCGTCGGATCTGGCCTTGCCCACCGCGGAAGCCCCGGCCACCCCGGGCACCGCGCCCGCTGAACCGGTCACGCCTCAGACGACGGCCGCCGCGCCGAAGACGATCGAGCAGCCGCCGCTGACCGAAAGTCGCAACAGCGTGATCATCCGTCGCGGCGATACGCTGTGGCAGATCTCGCGCCGCGTCTACGGCCAGGGCGTGCGCTACACGACGATCTACCTCGCCAATTCCAATCTGATCAACAATCCTGACCTGATCGAGCCGGGCCAGGTATTCGAGGTTCCGAGCGAAGCTTTGCCCGATGCGGAGGAAATCCACCGCAGGCGCCTGAGCGGCGAAAGCGGCAACTAGGCCGGCGGGGAAGTTTCTCCGCCACGACATTGCATTGGGCAAGGTGAGGCCCTATGTGCGAGATCAGGCGGCGGCTCCCAAGGGGTCGCCGCTTTTTTGGCGCGAAAGAGACTTTCGGGGTGGATCAAGGAATGGCTGGCAACAAAAAGACGGTTTCGGCAGACAGCAGCAATCCCCTCAATACGCTCGTCAACCTCTGGCCCTATATGTGGCCGCGCGACCGGCTGGACCTCAAGATGCGGGTCGTCTGGGCAACAGTCTTCCTGCTCGTTTCGAAACTCGTCCTGATCCTCGTCCCCTACTTCTTCAAATGGGCGACCGACGCGCTCAACGGCAAGCTCGACATGGCCGGCATACTGCCCGCCTTCCTGCTCGGCGCCGTGGCGCTGGTCATCGTCTACAACCTCACCCGCATCGCCCAGGTCGGCCTCAACCAGTTGCGCGACGCGCTGTTTGCCAGCGTCGGGCAATATGCGGTGCGCCAACTCGCCTACCGGACCTTCGTGCACATGCACAAGCTGTCGCTGCGCTTCCATCTGGAGCGCAAGACCGGCGGCCTGTCGCGCATCATCGAGCGCGGCACCAAGGGCATCGAGACGATCGTCCGCTTCACCATATTAAACTCGGTTCCGACCTTCATCGAATTCCTGCTGACCGCGGCGATCTTCTGGTGGGGTTACGGCTTCTCCTATCTCGCGGTCACCGCCGTCACGGTCTGGGCCTATATCTGGTTCACCATCCGCGCCAGCGACTGGCGGATCGGCATCCGCCGCTCGATGAACGACAGCGATACCGACGCCAACACCAAGGCGATCGATTCGCTGCTCAACTTCGAAACGGTCAAATATTTCGGCAATGAAGACATGGAAGCGAGCCGTTTCGACCAGTCGATGGCGCGCTACGAGAAGTCGGCGACCCAGGTCTGGACCTCGCTCGGCTGGCTGAACTTCGGCCAGGGCGTGATCTTCGGCCTCGGAACGACCGTGATGATGGTGATGTCAGCCATGGCGGTGAGCCGTGGCGAGCAGACGATCGGCGATTTCGTCTTCGTCAACGCCATGCTCCTGCAGCTCGCCGTACCGCTCAATTTCATCGGTTTCGTCTACCGGGAAATCCGCCAGGGCCTGACCGACATCGAACAGATGTTCGACCTGCTCGAGGTCGAGGCGGAGGTGGTGGACAAGCCCGGAGCACCTGACCTCGTCATCGGACAGGGCGCCATCGTATTCAAGGACGTGCATTTCGCCTATGACCCGCAGCGCCCCATTCTCAAGGGCGTGTCGTTCGAAGTGCCGGCCGGCAAGACGGTCGCCGTGGTCGGCCCCTCCGGTGCCGGCAAGTCGACCATCTCGCGTCTTCTCTATCGATTCTACGACATCCAGCAGGGGTCGATCACCATCGACGGCCAGGACGTGCGCGACGTCACCCAGAAGAGCCTGCGCTCGGCGATCGGCATGGTGCCGCAGGACACCGTGCTGTTCAACGACACGATCGCCTACAATATCCGCTACGGGCGACCGTCGGCCAGTGACGCCGAGATCACTCAAGCCGCCGACGTCGCCCAGATCGGCCACTTCATCACCGACCTGCCGGACGGTTTCCAGACCAAGGTCGGCGAGCGCGGGCTGAAGCTCTCGGGCGGGGAAAAGCAACGCGTGGCGATCGCCCGCACCGTGCTGAAGGCGCCGCCGATCCTCATCCTCGACGAGGCGACCTCGGCGCTGGATACCACGACCGAGCAGGAGATCCAGGCGGCGCTCGACATCGTGTCGAAGAACCGCACCACGCTCGTCATTGCCCATCGGCTCTCCACCGTCGTCGACGCCGACGAGATCATCGTGCTCAAGGGAGGCGAGATCGCCGAGCGCGGCACGCATGCGGCATTGCTCGACTTGGGCGGGCTTTATGCCTCGATGTGGAACCGCCAGCGCGAGGCGACCCAGGCGGAGGAACACCTGCGTCAGGTGCGCGAGAGCGACGAATTGGGGATCGTGGTGCGCAAGCCGCCAGCGGTCTGAGCCACGGACCGCGGCCGGAGCGGGTGGCCTCGGCTTAAGCCGCGACGCAAAGTCGATTGCGGCCGCTGTTCTTGGCCCGATAGAGCGCGTCGTCAGCGCGCTTCAATGCCTCATCCAGGTTCTCTTCCCGGGGGCGGAAAGCGGCAAGACCGATGCTGACCGTGCCGGCCAGCGCCGACAAGGCTGTCGTCTGACAAATGCGCTCGACTTCCATGCGCATGCGATCGGCGGTTTGTTTTGCCTCGGTGATCGACCCGCCGATGAACAGCGCGTAGAACTCCTCCCCGCCGGCGCGGGCGATGACATTGCCCTTGCCGACCGTTTTCTCCAGTGTTCCGGCGATCATCCGCAGTGCATTGTCGCCTTCGGCATGGCCGAGCCTGTCGTTGATCAGCTTGAAGTGGTCGACATCAATGACCGCGACCGCCAGGGGCTTGTCGTCATCACGGGCCTGTTGCACCATCTGCTCGGCCAGATCGAAGAACTTGCGGCGGTTATAGGCATTGGTCAGCGGATCGCGCTCGGCGGCCTCGGTCAGGCGTGCTTCGAGCGTCTTGCGCTCGGTGATGTCGAGGATGGCTCCGGCAATGCCCCGGACACGCCCGTCCCCACCCTTGATCGCCGCCTTGTGGAACATGACATGGCGCCGCGTTCCGCCCGAGTGGCAGACCTCGCTTTCGTAGACCTGGGTGCCGCCGCGCTCCAGCAGTTCATCGTCGGCTGCCTGGTAGCGCTGGGCCAAGGCTTCGGGCGCCACGTCGTAGACGGAGCGGCCGACCACGCCGTCCGGCGGGCTGCCGATGAACTCGGCGAAGGCGCCATTGCAGCCGACATAGATACCTTCCGAGTTCTTGAAGAAGATCGGTGCCGGCAGGTTGTCGATGCAGGCCTGCAGGTAGTCACGCTCCATGGCCAGGCAGTCATGCTCGGTCTGTGCACCGCGCGCCCGTTCGATCGCCCGGCTTGTACGGGCGAGACAGATGGCGACATCTTCCGCCGAAGTCGGATCGACGACATCGTCGGCGCCGAGCGTGATCGCGCGCTGGATCCAGGCGGGGCTCAGCTTGTCGGAGGCAAGGACGAGATAAGCGTGCTCGCCCAGCGTTCGGCGCAGTTCCCCGATGGCGCTGCCCAGGCGCTCGGCATCGACCGGCACGAAGTAGGCCACCGGCGTCCTCGGTATCTCGATCGAAACCGGTGCGGCCACGCCATGTTCCGCCAAGAACCGGGGGATCGGGCGCCCGTCGACCGCCAGCCAGAAAACCGCGCGGTGTCCCTTCAGATCGGGCTGCCGGATCACTTTTTGTTCAAGACTGGACAATTATGCTTCCATCATGCGGGGGATGCCGGATGAGAACTTTCCGAAACGGACCGATGCAAGTTTTTACCTATTGTTCTAGGGGGGAAATATTGACGGATGGTGCACGCGGCCCCACCTACCAAAAATGGTCGGACCTGAGCTCGTGATAACGCGGCATGGGGTTTCCGATGCGAGAGCATTGCCCCCGGCACGCTTTCGGGTTAGTCAGCCACGTCGATCCTTTGCAGCGAAACGAGGTTTTTCATGGATCTGTTCGAGAGTATCCGTAAGGCTATCGTGCCTGTGCACAAGGAAGGCTATCCCTTCGTCGCCATCTTCTTCGTCGCCTCCCTGATCCTCGGCTGGATCTTCGAGCCGCTGTTCTGGGTCGGAATGGTGCTGACCCTGTGGTGCGCCTATTTCTTCCGCGATCCTGAGCGCGTCACGCCGCAGGATGACGACCTCGTCGTCAGCCCGGCCGATGGCCGCGTCTCCGCCATCCAGATGACCGTTCCGCCGGAGGAATTGCACCTGGGCAACGAGCCGATGCTGCGCATCTCGGTCTTCATGAACGTGTTCAACTGCCATGTGAACCGCTCGCCGGTGCGCGGCCGGATCGACAACATCGTCTATCGCGAAGGCAGCTTCCTCAATGCCGAGCTGGACAAGGCGAGCGAAGACAATGAGCGCAACGGCCTGGTCATCGAGAGCGGCCATGGCAAGATCGGCGTCGTGCAGATCGCCGGCCTGGTGGCCCGGCGCATCGTCTGCTGGGCCAATCCCAACGATCCGCTGGCCGCCGGCGAACGCTTCGGCCTCATTCGCTTCGGCTCGCGTCTCGACGTGTTCCTGCCCGCCGGTGCCGAACCGCGGGTGTCGATCGGCCAGACCGCCATTGCCGGCGAGACGGTAATCGCCGAGTTCGGTTCGACCAAGGGGCCCGTGGTCAGCCGCCGCAGCTGAGGCGAGGAAGGACAAGAGAGCGCCATGCAGACGCAGAAGCCGCCGGCCGAAGAGAATGGGAGCAATGATCGCGCCCGCGGACCCCGTCTCCGCGAGATTCCGATGCGTTTGCTGGTACCCAACCTCATCACGGTTCTGGCGATCTGCGCCGGCCTGACCGGTATTCGCCTGGCCTTCGAGAACCGCTATGAGCTGGCCGTCATGATGGTACTGGCCGCCGCCTTCCTCGACGGGATCGACGGGCGCGTCGCGCGCATGATGAAGGCGACGTCCAAGTTCGGCGCACAGATGGATTCGCTCGCCGACATCGTCAATTTCGGTGTCGCCCCGGCCCTGGTTCTCTACGTCTTCATCCTCGACCAGGCCCGTTCCTTCGGCTGGATCGCCGCCCTGATCTACGCCATTGCCGCAGGGCTGCGCCTTGCCCGCTTCAACGTCATGGCCGAGCGCGAGACCAAGGTTCCGTGGCAGTCGGAATTCTTCGTCGGCGTGCCGGCCCCGGCCGGGGCCATGCTGGTTCTGCTGCCGGTCTATCTCGGCTTCCTCGGCGTGCCGCCCAGCGCGCCGGTCGCCTTCGCCGGTGCCGTCTACACCATCCTGATCGCCTATCTGCTGGTCAGCCGGCTTCCGGTCTGGTCGGGCAAGTCGGAGACCAGCCGCATTCGCCGGGATCTCGTCCTGCCGATGATCCTCGGCGTGGTGCTCTACGTGGCGCTGCTGATGAGCTTTACCTGGGAAGTGCTGTCGCTCACGGTCCTCGGCTATATTCTCTCCCTGCCCTTCGGCGCCCGCTCCTGGCACCGGCGCTACGGCACCCTGACGATCGGCGAGGAAGCTCCGGAAAAGGGTCTCTCCGAGATCGATCGGGGCCTCTGAGGCGCGTTTTCCCCACCGAACGGCATGTTTTTCCGCGAAAATGGCCCTCAACTCGCGAAATATGGTGGCTTCTGATCAAAATTGATTTGCGTGCGAGCCTGCGTCACGCTTTTGTCATGATCTGCTCAAATAGAGCGAAAGATAAAAAGAAGAAAATACCAGGGAAACGCTGCAGGAGCATGACATGACCACCAAGCCCCCCGCCGAGCCAAAACCGGCGCCCCAGAATCTCGATTCCTATTATCGGCCTCTCGGCCTCAAGGCCGTTCTCGCCGCTGCATTGATGCTGAAGCGAAAGCCGGCCAAGAAGGCCACCGCCTGAATGCTAGAACAGGCTCATCTGGCCGCCGCCGGATGACGACTTCTTCGGCTTGGCCACCGCCAGACTTTCCCCGACGGGCGCCTGCACCTCCGGTCCGGTGTTCTTGACCTTGTTGACGAGGTCGGAAACGGGAACCGCTTCGAAAAAATCTTCCTCGGCAGATGTCATCAGATCGGCGACGTGCCGAGGCTCTCCACTCTTGCAGTCGAGCCAGCGCTCGTAATCCTCCGGCTTGATCACGACCGGCATCCGGTCGTGAATGCGGCCGATCGTCTGGTTGGAATTCACCGTCAGGATCGCTCCGGTATCGACTTCGGAACCGTCCGCGGACGCCCAGGTCTCCATCAGGCCGGCGAAGGCGACGATCTTGCCGTGGCGCGGCCTGATCCAATAGGCCTGCGATTTCTCGCCACTCTCCTTCGCCGGCCGGTGCCATTCATAGAAACCGGAGGCGGGGACCAGCACGCGACGGTGGCGCATGGCGGCCCGGAACGAGGCCTTGCCGATTGCGGTTTCGGCACGGGCATTGATCAGCAGCGGAAATTCCTTCGGATCCTTGACCCAGGACGGCATCAGCCCCCAGCGAACCAGGACGGCCTTGCGATCCGGCAGATTGCTGCCCGGCCCGTGCCGATCGCCGGCGACGACGACCAGGATCGGCTGGGTCGGGGCGATATTATAGCGCGGCGGGAAATCCTCGAGCTCCAGAAGCCCGAGGAAATCCCGAACCTCTTCGGGTGTCGCCGTCAGTGAAAAGCGTCCGCACATGAGGATGTGCATCGCACCTGACGCCATACCGGTCAAGCCGCTGCCGCCGTGCATGGTCGCTTGCAGCCCAAGGCAAAGCTGTCGATAGTCGGCTGGTCGATTCTGCGCCGGGCGAACGCACCCGCCGACGAGATCCACCAGGAGATAAGGTCACCATGCAGACCCGTCCGCGCCTCGCCTCCTCCGCCATCGTCGAACGCGATGGCCGGTTCCTGCTGGTGCGCCGCCGCAATCCGCCGGCGGCGGATCTGTTCGCCTTTCCCGGCGGCAGGGCGGAGCCCGGCGAGACACCGGAGCAGACGGCGATCCGGGAACTGTTCGAGGAAACCGGTCTTCTCGGACGTGAACCCCGCCTGTTTGAGACGGTCGAGCTCTTTCCCGAGGACGGCATGCCGGAAAGCCATTTCCTGCTATCGGTATTTCGCGTCGAGGCGGAGCCGGAAACCGTCGCCATCGCCGATGACGACGCCCTGGAGGCAGGATGGTTCCTGCCGGAGGAGATCGGCCGCCTGCCCGTTCCGGACAGCGTGCGCGCCTGCATCGAGAGACTGGTCAGGGCCGGCGAAGCGGGTTAAACAATGGCATGGCGCATCGATCGCCCACATGTGACGGAAGCGACGACAAGGCAGGGCATGCGCGCGACACGATCTTTTGCCACGGCTTTCCTCGCCTCAGCCCTCATTTCCCTTGGCCCGCCGTCGGCCATGGCGCAGTCGACCGATGCTCCCGCGGTCGAGGAGCCGGTTCCGCAAATTGCGGAGGAACCCGCTCCCTACGACGACAAGCTCGCCCGCCTGTCGGAGATCCTGGGCGCGGTGCACTACCTGCGAAATCTCTGCAACCAGAACGGCGAGCCGGAGTGGCGTCAAGCCATGCAGGCGCTCATCGACGAGGAGACGGCGAGCGAGCCGAAACGGCGGGCACGCATGGTCGCCGCCTACAATCGCGGTTATCGATCCTTCGCCTCGGTCTACACGCGTTGCACCGCATCGGCGGTCGCGGCGGAAGGGCTCTACCGTAACGAAGGCGCAACACTGGCCGTCGAAATCGCCGCCCGCTATGGAAATTAACGATTAATTCACCTGTTTTGGTCTCGGGCCGTGTCGTTTTGATAAAAGACTGATAGTGTCATTAACAGGTGAGTAAGGACTACGCTTCGGGGAATGACCATGGAACCGCGCCGCAACGAGATCGACGACATGATCGTGCATGAGAAGACGCAGGTTGCGCTGGAATACCAGAACGAAGCCTGGGCCGACGGTATTGCCGATGGCATCGAGCCGGAAATCATCGCCGACGCGGCCTTTGCGCTGGCCATGCGCGAGACCATTCGCATTCATGGCGAGGGCGGAGCGGAAGCGATCCTCGATTCGCTGCGCGCCCGCATGCTGGCCGGAGAGTTCTCCCCCGAACGGCGTATGCAGTAAGAGATCCAGAGCTGTCATGCAAAGCAGGCCGAAGCCCTCATGGCGCGATCGCCCCGCGCGCCTTTTCTCCGTCGTCCTGGCGCTCGGCCTGACGTTGGGCACCGTCGGTTCTGCCCTGGCGCTTTCCGACATCCCGCCGCTCCCGGCGCCGCAGCAGAACCCCGCCACACCGCAAGAGCCTGTCGAGGGCGAGGATACCGGGGAGCTTCCCGACCCCGGGCCGGTGGGCATTCCCGATCCCGATCCGCTGATCAACAAGCCGACCGAGGATGCGCCTGCCGGTGAGGTTCAGGCCGATCCCGGCGAGCCGCCCCCGGACGTAATCTACGACCTTTCCAAGGCACCGGAGCCGGTGCGGCGCATGCGGGACCTGCTGATCGAGGCCGCGACCTCCGGCGATATCGAACGCCTGCGCGTGCTGATGAATCCCGGTCCGAACCAGACCCGCATCGTTCTGGAGAGCAGCGACACGGATCCGGTCGCCGCGCTCAAGCAATTGTCGGGGGACGAGGAAGGTCTCGAGATTCTCGCAATCATGATCGACATCCTGTCGACCGGCTTCGTCAGGGTCGATGCCGGGACGCCGGACGAGGCTTATGTCTGGCCCTATTTCGCCGAGAAGCCGCTGGCGCTGCTCACCCTGCCGGAGAAGGTGGAGCTTCTGCGCATCGTCACGGCCGGCGACGTGGCCGAGATGCAGGAGCTGGGCAATTACAACTTCTTCCGCATGGGCATTTCGCCCGACGGACAGTGGAAATTCCTGACCGCCGGCGACTGAGCCCTTGCCGCTGGAGCCGTCGTCCGGTCCCTTCGTCGGGGATGATTTGTCCTCAGCCGCCGGGAATCGATTCCCTTTTTCGATGCGATGCTCTAACTCTCGGGCATCGACCATCCGGAAGGGAACGACGATGCCAGAAGCCTCCTTGCCCGACCGCGCCCTGATAAAGGTGTCCGGTGCCGATGCCGAGCATTTCCTCCACAATCTGGTGACCACCGACATCGCCGCCCTGCCGCAAGGCGAGGCCTTTCCCGGCGCGCTTTTGACACCGCAGGGCAAGATCCTGTTCGATTTCCTCGTCTGGCGCGACGGCGACGGCTTCGTGCTGGACACCTCCGTTGGCCAGCGCGACGCGCTGGTGAAGCGTCTCCTCATGTACAAGCTGCGAGCCGCCGTCGAGATTTCGCCTCTCCAGCCGATCGGAGTGACCGTCGGTTGGGGCGAGGATGCGGGCCGCGACCTGGGCGCGACGGGCGTCGTCGACCACCGCTTCGCGGTCGCAGGGATTCGGGTGACGCGCAAGCCGGGCGGCGCCGACACCGGATCGTCGCAAGGCTACGACGCGTTGCGCGTGCTTTCCGGCATTGCCGAATCCGGCTTGGACTACGCGCTTCAGGACGCATTTCCCCATGATGTCCTGTTCGACCTTGCGGGCGGTGTCTCGTTCCGGAAGGGTTGTTACGTCGGCCAGGAAGTGGTGTCGCGCATGCAGCATCGCGGCACGGCGCGGCGTCGTCTGGTTTTGGTGACGGCGGATACCGTCCTGCCCGCGACCGGAGCCGAGATCCTCGCCGGCGGCAAGCCGATCGGCACGCTCGGCACGGTCACCGGCAATCGCGGTCTGGCGATCGTGCGCATCGACCGTGCCGGTGAGGCCATCGCGGCAGGCGCGTCGATCCGCGCCGAGGAGACCGAGCTGAGCCTTCAGCTTCCCGGCTGGTCCGGGCTGGCCTTTCCCAGCAGCGCCGCCGAGGAGGGCTGAGCCATGGTCGAAGCCGCCCCGCCTTCGGGCCGCGCCTGGCAGCGCATGCTCTCCGGGAGGCGTCTCGACCTGCTCGATCCCTCGCCGCTCGACGTGGAGATTTCCGACATCGCCCACGGCTTGGCGCGTGTCGCGCGTTGGAACGGCCAGACCTCGGGCGCCCATGCCTTTTCGGTCGCACAGCACAGCCTGATGGTCGAGGACATCTTCCGCCGCCTCAATCCCAGGGCAAGTGCCGAGGAATTGCTCATGGCACTTTTGCACGACGGCCCGGAATATGTGATCGGCGACATGATTTCGCCGTTCAAGGCGGCCGTCGGCGGCGGCTACAAGCTGGTGGAGAAACGGCTGGAGGCGGCGATCCACCTGCGCTTCGGCCTCCCGGCCCATCCGAGCCGGATACTCAAGGACCAGATCAAGAAGGCCGACAGGATTTCCGCCTATTTCGAGGCGACCGAACTCGCCGGCTTTTCCGAAACGGAAGCCCGCAAGTTTTTCGGCCAACCCCGCGACATATCCCGCGACATGCTGCACACGGCGCCGCTGCCGGCCCTTCAGGCACAGGCGCTGTTCCTCGAGCGCTTCGAGGCCATCGAGGCTTCCCGCGCGGTGCGCCCGAAGGTGAACGCATGAGCTTCATCATCGTCTCGCCCCTGTCGCGCATCGCCGAAATCGCCGTCCGCCACAAGGCGCGCGAGATGATCACGCTGATGGCCGAGAAACAGGATTTCCACCGCCCGGCGGTCATCTCGGCCGACCGCCATTTGAAGCTCGGCGTCAACGACATTACCTTTGCCGGCACCGGCGATCTGATCGCGCCGCAGGAGCGGCATGTGCAACAGGTCATCGATTTTGCCCGCACATGGGACCAGAGCGCACCGCTGCTGATCCATTGCTGGATGGGCGTGTCGCGTTCGCCGGCGGCGGCGCTGATCGCCAGCCTCGCCGTCGCCCCGCATGACGACGACGAGGCACTGGCGCAACGGCTGCGGTCCGCCTCGCCCTTTGCCTCCCCCAATTCCCGGCTGGTGGAGATCGGCGACAGCCTGCTTGGCCGCGGAGGACGGCTAAAGGCCGCGGTCAAGGCGATCGGACGGGGGGCGGATGCCGACGGCGATGCGCCCTTCGTGCTTCATCTGCCAGACCCGGCGCAGACCCGATGACGAACCGGACCACATCCGTCGAGATCGGCCTCAACGCCGCGATCGTCGCGGTCACGGGCGGCACCCCGCGCATTCTGGTGGTGAGCGATCCGACCAGCACGCTGGAAAGCCTGCCATTTGGCCCTTTCGACCCCGTCCGTCATCGGACGATGGAGATGTCGCTGCGCACCACGGTGACCGCCCAGACCGAACTGCACATGGGCTATATCGAGCAGCTCTACACCTTCGGTGACCGGGGCCGGCACAAGATGGCCGGCGATGTCGGACCGCATGTGGTGTCCGTCGGCTATCTGGCGCTGACGCGCATGGACCCGGCGCGCGAGGCCGGCCTTGATGCCGCCGGCGTGCATTGGCGCGACTGGTACGGTTATCTGCCGTGGGAGGATTGGCGCCACGGCCGACCGGCGGTAATCGACCGGGTGATCCTGCCGGCGCTCATGCAATGGGCGGGCGAAGACCCCGCCGAGGACAAGGCGGAGATGCGGCCGTCGCGCCGCTCGCGGCTGAAGCTCGCCTTCGGTCTCGATGATTTCCCCTTCGACGAGGAGCGGGTTCTGGAACGCTATGAACTGCTCTACGAGGCGGGACTGGTGGAGGAGGCGGTGCTGGACGGCCGGGTCGCGGCGCGGCGCGTGTCGGCGCCGCTCGGCATTGCCATGCTTGCCGACCATCGGCGGATCGCCGCGACCGCGCTCGCACGGCTGCGCGGCAAGATCAAATATCGTCCGGTGGTCTTCGAACTGATGGCGCCGGAGTTCACCCTCACCGAATTGCAGGCGACCGTCGAGGCGATCTCCGGCCGGCACCTGCACAAGCAGAATTTCCGCCGACTGGTCGAAGGCGCCGAACTGGTCGAGCCAACCGGCGAGACGCTGGCGACCGGGGGGCGGCCCGCGGCCCTTTTCCGCTTCCGCCGACAGATTCTCGAGGAAAGGCCGGCGCCGGGCCTGAAGCTCGGCGGACGCTGATCCCGACGCATTGCGCGGGCCAATGCCAGAAACGCCCGCTTGACCCCGAGGCGCCCTGCCCCATCTAGCCCCTTGACGAAGCTTGACGTGAAGGAGTGACCCGTTCGATGGAGCAGCAGGCCAGTGAATTCATCATCGCGACGCGCACGGCGCTCAGCCAGGCAAGCGCGCTTGCCGTGCAGTATTCGTTCTCGATCGTCGGCGCCGTGCTGCTTCTGGTCGTCGGCTGGACGCTCGCCTCGCTCCTCAGTCGCTGGGCTCATGAAGGACTGCTGCGTGTCAGGGGCATTGACGAGACGCTTGCCCGCTTCTTCGCCAATGTCATCCGCTATGCCGCGCTGCTGCTGGTGTTCGTCACGGTGCTGGGCCAGTTCGGCGTCCAGACCGCATCGATCATCGCCGCGCTGGGTGCGGCGGGCCTTGCCATCGGCCTTGCCCTGCAGGGCACGCTGCAAAACATCGCCGCCGGCATCATGCTGCTGGTGCTTCGGCCGTTCCGGGTGGGCGAGTATATCGATACGGGCAATATCTCCGGGACGGTCCGCGAGATCGGCCTGTTCGCCACGGAACTCAAGACACCCGACGGCCTCTACCGGCTGGCGCCGAACTCGACCTTGTGGAACGTGCCGATCACCAATTTCAGCCGCGAAAGCACGCGCCGCTTCGAGTTGAAGGTCGGCATCGGCTACGACGACGATATCGATCTTGCCCAGCGGTTGATGCGGGAACTGGCGGAGAACGACCGGCGCGTTCTGAAGCAACCGTCGGTCGACACCTTCGTCGATGAACTGGCCGACAGCGCCGTGGTGCTGACACTGTGGTACTGGACGGCTGCCGGGGATTTCTGGCCGACCTCGCGCGACATGATCAAGTCAGTCAAGCAAGCCTTCGACAGGAACGGGATCTCCATCCCGTTCCCGCAGGTGACCTACAACGCCCGCGTGCCCGGCCTCGCGCAGCCTACCGCCAGAGCAGAGCCGGAAGACGCATAGTCACGGCGCAAGAGCGAGCATACTGCCGATCAGATCGTGAGCTTGATATCTGACGGCGCCTCGCCTTCGCTCTCCTGCTGCTCCGTAAAGGCCGAGTAGGCCGCGATGACCTGCTTCATCTCTTCCAGCACATCGAACAGGCTGACGGTGTCGTCGTCCTCGGCCGACTGGTCATCGACCGGCGGCGGAGGCGGCGGCGGGCCTTCGGGTCGCAGTTCCTCCATCGCGGTGACGAACTGGTCTTCCGTCAGCGATCCGGTGCCTTCTCCGTCGAGCTTGGCAAAGAGGGCCGTTGCATCGTCCTCGCTCATGTCCTCGGGCCGGGCTGCAATGAATTCGGCTTCGGTCACCTTGCCGTCGCCATCGACATCGATCTTGGCGAACAGATCGGCGGCGGACTGGCGATCATCCGCCTGGGAATCGGTTTCTCCGCCGGAATTGGCGAGCAACATGGCCATGACGCCACCGGCCACCTGGGAGGAGACACCGCTTGCGGCGTTCTCGTTCTCGACCGTCGGATCCTGGGTGCGCTGCCGACCGCTCGCCTTTTCCGCGGCGGCCAGTTCTTCCGCACTGACGATTCCGTCTCCGTTGGTATCGAGGCTGGAAAGCGATGTCGAATAAAGAGAGTTGCCGCTGAGCGACGAAGATATACTGGTCATGCAAATCCCCTCAAGTATCGGCTCAATATGGGTGTGTCCCAGTACGCAATACTCAATCAGCGGGATGCCTTCGGGCTAAGGGATTCGCGCAAATCGGTCAAAAGCCAATAATGATCTACGATAAGTAGTTTGCGTACTTCCTAACATAGTTCAACTGTTTGAACGCATGGAGTTTCCCACGGCCGGTGTGACCAAGCGCACGAAGGCGCAAGGGTAGCGACCGCGACCAAAGAACTGATTTTCGTCAGTCGATGACCACATCCAGCCCGATATCGAGGGTCGGCGCCGCCATGGTCACCTTCGAGGTGGAGATGTAATCGACGCCGGTTTCCGCTATCGCCCGGATCGTCTGGATGTTGACGTTGCCGGACGCTTCCAGCATGACGCGGCCCTTGGCTGCGGGATAATCGGCGCTCGAAAGGCCATGATGCTGCCGGTTGATCTCGACCGCCTCGCCCAAGAGGTCCGGCCCCATATTGTCGAGCAGAATCGCATCGGGTCGCGCGCCAAGCGCCTCGCGCATCTGGTGAAGATTGTCGACCTCGACCTCGACCTTCACCAGATGTCCGGCATAGGCCCGGGCCGCCTCGATGGCGGCGGCAACGCCGCCGGCAACCGCGATATGGTTGTCCTTGATGAGGATGGCATCGTCCAGGCCGTAGCGGTGGTTCGAGCCGCCACCGAGCCGCACGGCGTATTTCTCCACCGCTCTCAGGCCCGGCAGGGTCTTGCGCGTGCAGGTGACGCGGGCGCGGGTATGGGCGATCTCGGCGGCGAAGCGTGCCGTATAGGTCGCGACGCCCGAAAGATGCATGAGGAAATTCAGCGCGACCCGTTCGGCCGAAAGGATGGAGCGCGCCGGGCCTTCGACGCGGACCAGTGCATCGCCGGGTTTCACCCGATCTCCGTCCGCGACCCTGGCCTCGAACACCACCGAGGGATCGACGAGCCGGAAGGCGGCGCGCGCCAGCTCGATGCCGGCGATCACGCCGTCCTCGCGGCTGTTGAGCGCGGCCTGCGCGCGCTTCTCCGGTCCGATCGTCGCATAGGTGGTGATGTCGCCGGCGCGGCCGAGATCCTCGATCAGCGCCGCCCGCACCTGGTCCTCGACCATCAGCGGGAGCAATACGGGGCGAAGGGGCTCGGTCATCGGATACTACCTCTGTCTTGGATCAGCCGGCGATTTCGGCGGCGATGCGTTCGGCATCCTTGAGGGTCATGAAGGTGCGATGGCGCAGGGCCTCCACCGGTTCCGGGAAGTCGGAGCGGTAGTGGCCCCCACGGCTCTCCTCGCGCTTCAACGCCGCCGTCGCGATGAGTTTGGCAGCCGTCGCCATGTTGGAGAAGCGGACCCGCTTGTTGATGCCCTCGAGACGGACGATCTCGCGGATCAGGTCCTTCAGCCCTTCGGCATCACGGATGACGCCGGCATGGGCCGACATCCCGCGGCGCAGCGCCTTGAGTTCGGCGCTGTCTTCCAGCGTCACCAATTCGTCGTTCTCGCCGGCATCCTTCGGCCATTCGTAGAGCGAGGATTCGGGCAGCATGCCCTTGATGTTCTCGGCAATCCGGGCGGCGAACACCACGGCTTCCAGCAACGAGTTGGAGGCGAGCCGGTTGGCCCCGTGCACGCCGGTCGAGGTCACCTCACCGGCCGCCCAAAGCCCGTCGACGGTGGTCTTGCCATCGGCATCCACCAGCACGCCGCCCATGTGATAATGCACGGCTGGGACGACCGGGATCGGCTGGGTGACGGGGTCGATCCCCGCCGCCATGCACGAGGCGTAGACGGTCGGGAAGAGATCGGGGAAATGCGCGCCGACCGCCTTGGTGCAGTCGAGGAAGGCGCCGCGGCCGGCCTTGACCTCGGCAAAGACGCCGCGCGCCACGATGTCGCGTGGAGCCAACTCGGCATCGGCATGCAGGTCGGTCATGAAGCGATGGCCGGCCCGGTTGATCAGGATCGCGCCGTCGCCGCGCAGTGCTTCGGTCGCCAGCGGCGCCGGGTCCTGGCCGATGTCGATGGCAGTCGGGTGGTACTGGACGAATTCCGCGTCGGCGATCATCGCACCCGCCTTGGCCGCCATGCCGAGCCCGGCGCCGCGCGCCTCGGCGGGATTGGTGGTCACCTGGTAGAGATGGCCGATGCCGCCGGAGCAGAGCACCACCGCGCGCGCCGGAAAGGCGACGCGGGTCTTCGACTGGCCGGCATCGGGGCGGGCAATGACGCCAGAGACGAAGCGCCCCTCGGCCACCAGCTCCTCGACGACATAGCCTTCCATCACCCGGATCGACGGCGTCTTGCGCACGGTAGCGATCAGCGCCTCCATGATGGCGCGGCCGGCCTGGTCACCCTTGACGCGGACGATGCGGCGCTCGGAATGGGCGGCCTCGCGCGACAGCAGCAATTGTCCCTCGAGGTCGCGGTCAAAGGGGACGCCATAGGCGAGAAGATCCCGGATGCGGTCCGGGCCTTCCGAGATCATCAGCCGGGCGATACGTTCGTCGACAATGCCGGCACCGGCGGCCAGCGTGTCGGCCAGATGCTTGTCGAAGGTGTCGCCGGGGCTCATGGCGGCGGCGATGCCGCCTTGCGCCCAGGCGGAGGACGCCCCCTGGCCGATCGGGGCTGCGGCAAGCACCGTCACCGGACGCGGCGCCAGTTTGAGGGCGCAGAACAGGCCGGCAAGGCCTCCACCGATGATGACGATATCGTCGACGCCCTGCCAGGACTGCGGGCGCATGGATTCCAGTTTCGTCGACATTCAGTCCATCTCCACCGGCGACAGGCCGGGCCTCGTCAATGCTTCAGATTGATCATCCGCTCCACCGCAAGGCGGGCGCGGTCGGCGATCGCCGCATCGACGGTCACCTCTTCCGTCATGAACAGCAGGCTGTCGAGGATCTTCGGCAACGTGATGCGCTTCATGTGCGGACAGAGATTGCACGGCTTGACGAAATCGACGTCTGGCACTTCGGCCTGGATATTGGAGGCCATGGAGCATTCGGTGACGAGAAGGACGCGGCCCGGACGCTTCGTCTTGACATAGTCGATCATGCCCGAGGTCGAGCCGGCATAGTCCGAGACCGCCAGAACGCTTGGATGGCATTCCGGATGGGCGACGATCTCGATCGACGGATCGGCCGCCTTGTATTCCATCAATTCGTCCGCAGTGAAGCGCTCGTGCACCTCGCAATGGCCCTGCCAGGTGAGGATCTTTTTCTTCGTCTGCTTGGCGACGTTCATCGCCAGATATTCGTCCGGAATGCAGAGCACCGTGTCGGATTCAAAGCTGTCGACGACGGCGACCGCGTTGGATGAGGTGCAGCAGATATCGGTCTCGGCCTTCACGTCGGCCGAGGTGTTGACATAGGTGACGACCGGCACGCCCGGATAGCGGGCCTTGAGCGCCCGCACATCGGCACCGGTGATCGATTCCGACAGCGAGCAGCCGGCGCGGCTATCGGGGATCAGCACGGTTTTCTGCGGATTGAGCAGTTTCGAGGTCTCGGCCATGAAGTGCACGCCGCACTGGACGATGATCTCGGCATCGACACGCGTCGCATCGCGGGCAAGCTGCAACGAATCGCCCTTGATGTCAGCGACGCAGTGGAAGATCTCCGGCGTCTGGTAATTGTGCGCGAGAATGACCGCGCCGCGCTCCTTCTTGATGCGGTTGATGGCATGGATGTAGGGCGCGAATACCGGCCATTCGATCGCCGGGATGAATGCCTTCACCTTTTCATAAAGATGCGCGGTTTCCTTGGCGACGGCCGGCGTGAAGGACAGATCGGGGCGCTCGATGACGCCGAAGCGCTGCGCTGCGGTCTGAGGCCGGCGCGCCTGCGCGAGTTCTCCGCCTTGGGTAAAATGTGCCATGCCGAAACCTCCCCGACTGGGCACCACTTATGCTCAACTTGAGCAAAAATGGGATCAAAGAAAACCGGCGGATGCCGGTGCCGTTGATTTAGAAAGTTTTGTGACGGATTGCAAGGGCCATTGCCCGGCCGGCCAAAAAGCCGCGCAGGGGCCGCGTCCGTCATGACGGGCATTGACCTTGAACCGGGCCGCCGCCAAGAATGCGCGCCATGAATGACAGCCCCTCGCCCGCCGCCCTCGGGCCCGCCCATTTCGCCCCGCAGGCGGCGCTTGCCGAGGCGCTCCTGCCCCATGCCGTATCCGGCGACGACGGATCGCACGACCTCGCCCATATCCACCGGGTTTTTCGCAATGCCATGCGCATCGCCGAGCGAGAGGGCGGCGATCGTCGCATTCTTGCGGCTGCGGTGCTTTTGCATGATTGCGTGGCGGTGGAGAAGAGCTCGCCGCTTCGATCGCAGGCTTCACGGCTTGCGGCGGACAAGGCGACCGACCTGCTCACCGCCCTCCACTGGGAGGCACCTGACATCGCCGCCGTCGCCCATGCCATCACCGCGCACAGTTTCTCCGCCAATATCGCGCCGGAAACGCTGGAGGCGAAAATCCTGCAGGACGCGGACCGGCTCGACGCAATCGGCATGATCGGGGCGGCGCGCTGTTTCTATACCGCCGGCCGAATGGGCTCGGCGCTCTATGACCCCGTGGATCCGCTGGCGGAGCGTCGGCCCCTGGACGACCGGGCCTTTGCCATCGACCATTTCGCGGCGAAACTGTTCAAGCTCTCCGACAATTTCCAGACCGCTGCCGGCGCCACGATCGCGCACGAGCGGCATGAACGGCTCCAGGCCGTCCTCACGCAATTCATCGACGAGATCTGAGGCAAAAAATGCACGTCAGCGAACTTCACATCTATCCCTTCAAGAGCGGGCGCGGGATTGCGCTGCCGGCGGCGAAGGTCGACGCGCGCGGTCTTGTCGGTGACCGGCGGATGATGCTCGCCGACCCGTCCGGGCATTTCATCACCCAGCGGGAACTGCCGGCGCTCGCGACGCTGACCGCCCTTCCCCAGTCGACCCACCTCCACCTGTCGCTTGCCGACGGCCGCGAGATGATGGTTGCCCCGCCGCATCCCGAGCGTCGCATGAGCGTGGCGATCTGGAAATCGATCGTCGACGTCGCGGTCGCGGAGGACAGCGTCAACGAGCGTCTCTCCGGATGGTTTGGCCGCCCGGTAAAGCTCGTCTTCTTCGACGGCGAGGCCGAGCGTACGGCCAGCAGCGAGTGGGCTGGCCCCGACGCGCCGGTCACCTTTACCGACGGCTATCAGGTCTTGGTCACCACCACGGGATCCCTTGCCGCGCTCAATGCCGACATGGCGGGTCACGGCGAAGGCAGCGTCGGCATGGAGCGCTTCCGCCCGAACATCGTCATCGACTGCGCCGAAGCCTGGGCCGAAGATCGCTGGGCGGCGATCGAGATCGGCGGCATCCGCTTCGATCTGGTCAAGCCTTGCGCCCGCTGCATCATGACAACGCAGGATCAGCAGACGGGATCGCGCGAAATCGCCAATCCCATGCCGGCCATGGGGCGCATCCGCATGTCGGCCGACCGCCGGGTCCCCGGCCCGTTGTTCGGCTGGAATGCCGTGCCGCGCGGCGAAGGCCGGCTCTCGCTCGGCGACACGGTGCGCGTGGTGGAGGAAAGCATGCAAGGATGGGCGATCAAAGCCCGATAGGATGGCTTGTCCTTCGTACCGCCGGCAATCCGACCGCGCCTCCCCCTCCAACTGTGGCTCTGCCGAGCCGATGGCCTTGTCTCCCTTTCAAATTTCCTGTCGCAGAGCCGAGTCTCGATCAATTTCCCTGATGAGCGCTTCACGAAAAGGCGCTTTTCGCGCATGGATCCGCGGCATATCGTCCGGGTTCCAAGAGGAGACGATTCCATGGTCACGACTGCCCGCAACCCCATGCCCTGGCTGATCATCATCAGCGGATCGCTGATCGCCATGCTGACCTTCGGGCCGCGTTCGGCCATGGGCTTCTTCCAGCTGCCGATGCTCGCCGATACCGGCTGGGACCGCTCCACCTTCGCGCTGGCCATGGCGCTGCAGAATCTGTGCTGGGGCCTCGGACAGCCGCTTTTCGGAGCGCTCGCCGACAAATACGGTACGGCGCGCATTCTGACGCTGTGTGGCCTGCTCTATGCGGGTGGCCTGCTGATGATGGCGAATGCCGGCGCGCCGCTTTGGCTGCACATCGGCGGTGGTGTGCTGATCGGGCTTGCGATCGCCGCCGGCTCCTTCGGCGTGGTGCTTTCGGCCTTTGCCCGCAACGTGACGCCGGAGCAGCGCTCACTGGCGTTTGGCATCGGCACCGCGGCCGGTTCGGCCGGCATGTTCCTTTTCGCCCCGCTCAGCCAGGCGCTGATCTCCTCCTTCGGCTGGTCGGACAGTCTCGTCTACATGGGCGCGCTGATGCTCATCGTGCCGCTGCTCGCCTACCCTCTGCGCGGCAATGCCAATTCCGGGACGCAAGGACAGAGCCAGTTCAAGCAATCCGTCGGAGACGCGCTGAAAGAGGCCTTCGCCCACAAGAGCTATCTGCTTTTGACCAGCGGCTTCTTTGTCTGCGGCTTCCAGGTCGCCTTCATCACCGCACATTTTCCCGCCTATCTCGGCGATATCGGCATCGACGCACGCTATGCGGTGATTTCCATGGCGCTGATCGGCTTCTTCAATATTATCGGCTCGCTTGCCTCGGGCGTGATCGGTCAGCGCTATTCCAAGCCCTATTTCCTCGCGCTGATCTATATCGCCCGCTCCGTCGCCGTGACGCTGTTCCTGCTTCTGCCCCAGTCGCCGACCTCGGTGGTCGTGTTTGCCATCGTCATGGGTCTGCTGTGGCTCTCCACCGTGCCGCCGACCAATGCGCTCGTCGCCATCATGTTCGGCACACGCCATCTCGGCCTGCTCGGCGGGCTGGTCTTCCTGTCACACCAGATCGGCTCTTTCCTCGGCGTCTGGATGGGCGGCTATCTCTATGACCGTCTCGGCTCCTATGACAGCGTGTGGTGGTTTGGCGTGGCACTCGGCATCTTCGCCGCGATTGTCCATTGGCCGATCCGCGAAAGGCCCGTCCAGCGGGCGGTTCCTGCGGGGGTCTGAAACGCCTGTATCAGGAGCATTTTTTAACGATTGCGGCAGGACGGATTATTTTTGCCGCAATGCACACATATTAAAACCGTCACAGAATATTATTTTGCTTTTCACTGAAGGTCGGTTGACGCGGGTGACCTGCGCACCTACCTTGATGCAGCCGGTTCGAACCGGAAGAAACCGGGTCTCGGAAGAGAGGCCCTTGCCAAAAAGGAGGTCAGCGAAATGCGTGTTGTTTTCCATCATGCCGCCCGCCCTTGGCAGAAATCCCCGCTCGGTGTGGTGGCAATCAATCTCTGCCGTCGCTTCTGTCGAATGTGACGCTGCACAGGCACTGAATTCTACAATCGACGCAATATTGTATGTCTGCGCGACCGCGCAGGCGGGGAAATCGTTATGGAAAAGCAAGTCATCGAATATGCCGGGGTTCCGGTCGGGATCACCATTCCGGATGGTGATCGCCTGAAGTTCATCGCCGTCAAATATCCGGTCATCGCGCTGGACGGTGGCACCTATCGCAACATCGGCGAACTCCAGAACGCCATCCACCGGCATATCCAGGAAACCAGCGACGATCACGAGATGTTTCGGGTTGCCGCCAATGGCGGGCCGGCTTCCGGCGCCCGCAAGGTCTTCAGCGCTGCCTGACAGAACCCCTCACGCGCCGCGCCGGCCTCGAGCCCGCGCGGCTCGTAGACATGGCGGTTGAGGAAGAACCCGGTCAGCCGGAAGGCCGCAGCAAGGCTGTCGCTGTCGGCCGCCTTGGAAGCACCGGACCTCAGAAATGGCGGCAGCACCAGCATCCTGTCCGCCCAGGGCAATCCGGCATCGCGGCTCACCGCCCGGCCCGTCTTGGGCGACACGAAAGCCAGATCCTCGCGCTGGCCCGTGGCGGCGCATCGCTCCAGATCCAGCCCGTAGCCGAGATCATCCAATATCGCGAGTTCGAAACGAATGAACAATTCGCCGGCCGTCGCCGGGTCATCGAGATGTTCCAGGATGACGTCGAGAGCCTCGAACAGATGCGAATGCGGTTCGCGCTCCGGCAGCAGGCGCAACAGCGCCGCCAGCGCCTGTACGCCATAGACGGCGGTGGCGCTTTCCATCAGCCGCGCCGCGCGCTGGGTAATCGGCTCCACGCGGAATTCGCCGAGATGGTCTTCCAGCCGGGCCCGCCAGACCACCTCCACCCGATTGCCGGGCTGGAGCACCGGCTGCATGGTGCGCGAACGCCCGCCCCGCACCATGCCGAGATGGCGGCCGCGGGTGCGCGTCATCACTTCGGCGATGACACTCGTCTCGCCGTGGCGCCGCGCGCCGAGGAATATTGCTTCGTCCGTCCACTGCATGGTCCTGTTCTAGCCGATTTGAACGCTCGCGGACAGACGAGACGCCGACCCGCCGTGGATCAAAGGTCAGATGGAAATGATATTCGCCAAGTTTTCACACGGGGCCTGAGCGAATCGGTATAGTCGAGGCCGACACCCCTCCCGCGCACGCGACCCTCAGGCTTCCCGCCATGCAGCCATCGCCCTCCGGCTCCCCCGACCACACGCCCGATCCCGGCTTCCTGACCGGACTGCCGGCTCCGGCGCGTTGGCTGGTCCTGGTCTGCGCGTCGATCGGGTTTTCGCTGGTGCTGCAGCTCCTGCACCTGCCGGGCTCGCTGCTGCTCGGCCCGATGGTCGCCGCGATCCTCGTCGCCACGAACGGCGCGCGGCTTTCGGTCCACCGCATCCCCTATATCGCCGCCCATTCCCTGCTCGGCTGCGTCATCGCGCGCTCGCTCGATGCCGAGATCATCAAGACCTTCGCCGCCGACTGGCCGATCTTCCTGGCGATCGTGCTGGCGGTCATCGGTGCCAGCAGCGTGATGGGATATCTGATGGCCAAGGGTGGCACATTGCCGGGCACCACGGCGATCTGGGGCACTTCGGCGGGTGCGGCCTCGGCCATGATGCTGATGGCCGAAGCCCATGGCGGCGATGTTCGGCTCGTCGCCTTCATGCAATATCTGCGGGTGGTCTGCGTCGCCTCCGCCGCCTCGCTCGTCGCGGCCCTGGCCTTTCATGCCAGCGGCGGCCCCGCCCCTCAGATCGTCTGGTTTCCAGCCGTCGACTGGATTGAACTCGCCAAGACGCTGGCCGTATCCTTTGCCGCGAGTGCGCTCGGCGCGCGCCTGAAGATACCGGCCGGCACCATGCTCTTGCCGCTGATCGCCACCGCCACCCTGCATTCGGCGGGCATGATCACCATCGACCTTCCGCCATGGCTCTTGGCCATCGGCTATGCGACGCTCGGCTGGAAGATCGGATTGAGCTTTACCCGCCGCATCCTGCGCCATGCCGCCCATGCGCTGCCGCAGATCCTTGCCTCGATCGTCGTGCTGATCGTCTTTTGCGCCGGGCTCGCGACACTGCTGACCTACCAGTTCGGCATCGACCCGCTCACCGCCTATCTGGCGACCAGCCCCGGCGGCCTCGATTCGGTCGCCATCATCGCCGCCTCGACGCCGGTCGATCTGTCCTTCGTCATGGCGCTGCAGACGGCGCGGCTGTTTCTGGTGTTGTTGCTCGGCGGGCCGATCTCGAAATTCGTCGCCCGCCGCATCGAGCGCTAGGACGCGCTCAGTTCCTCGGGAATTCCAGACCCATCTCGCGGAAGCGCTCCGGATCGTCGCCCCAGTTCTCGCGCACCTTGACGAACAGGAAGAGATGTACGGGCTGCTCTAGGATTTCAGAGAGCTCCTTGCGCGACGCCGTCGAGATCGACTTGATCGCATCGCCGCCCTTGCCGAGGACGATCTTCTTCTGGCTGTCGCGCTCGACATAGATGACCTGCTCGATCCTGACCGAGCCGTCCTTGCGCTCTTCCCACTTTTCCGTCTCGACATGCGACGAGTAAGGGAGCTCCTGATGGAGCCTGAGGAACAGCTTTTCACGGGTGATTTCGGCGGCGAGCTGGCGCATGGGCAGGTCGGAGATCTGGTCTTCCGGATAGTACCACGGACCTTCCGGCAGGCGCTTGGCGAGGAAATCCATCAAGTCGTCGCAGCCGGAGCCGGTCGTTGCCGAGACCATGAAGGTTTGCTCGAAGGCGATGGCCTCGTTCGCCTTGGCGGCGAGCTTCAGCAGATCTTCGTGGCGAACCCGGTCGATCTTGTTGAGCACCAGGATCTTCGGCTGGTGCACGTCTTTCAGCCCCTCGAGGATGGCTTCGGCATCGCCGCGCAGCCCCCGCTCGCTGTCGATCAGGAGCAGGATGAGGTCGGCATCCTTGGCGCCGCCCCAGGCGGAGGTGACCATGGCGCGGTCGAGCCTGCGGCGCGGCTTGAAGATGCCGGGCGTGTCCATGAAGACGATCTGGGCATTGTCGTGGATGGCGATGCCGCGCACGATGGCGCGGGTCGTCTGCACCTTATGGCTGACGATCGACACCTTGGCGCCGACCAGGCGGTTCAGCAGCGTCGACTTGCCGGCATTGGTCGGACCGATCAGGGCCACGAAGCCGGAATGCGTGGGCTTGTCGTCAACGGCTGCGCCTTCGACGGTCGGGTTTTCGGTATCAGTCATGGTTTCCAATCAACCTGCGTCCGTAGACTTCGTCCAGACGCCTTCGCGTTCGAGAATTTTGGTGGCGGCGACCTGCTCGGCGGCCCGCTTGGAGCGATCCGCCCCGCTTTCGGGCGCAATGCCGGGGATTTCGACAATCACCGTGAAGAGGGGATCATGATCCGGTCCGACGCGTTCGGCAATCCGGTAAGCCGGAGTCTTGGCGAATTTTGCATGCGCCCATTCCTGCAACTCGGTCTTGGCATCCCGCCGTGCGCCATCGGCACGGCTCGCCTTTTCCTGCCAGAAGCGCAGGACGAAGCCGCGCGCGGCCTCCAGCCCGGCGTCGAGATAGATCGCCGCGATCAGGCTTTCCACCACGTCGGCCCGGACATTGAGCATGGCCTTTCCGGTCAGTTTCTTGACGTCGGAGCCGGTACGGATGAAGCGGTGCAGTTCCAGATCGTCGGCGATCGCGGCGCAGGCCTCGGCGCTGACCAGCTGGTTGAAACGCACGGAAAGCTCGCCTTCGGTGGCATTGCGGAAGGTCTTGAACAGCAGTTCGGCAATGCACAGACCGAGAACCCGGTCGCCGAGAAACTCCAGGCGCTCATAATCGCCGCCCTTGGCCGAGGGCGTCGCACTCGAATGGGTGAGTGCGCGGTCAAGCCTTTCCTTCTCGGCGAAGGTGTGGCCGATCGCGGTTTCGATCCGCGTCCGGTCCTCCTCGCCGAGCCCCTTCGGTCTTCTCATTCGACCACCTTGAACAGGCGATCCCAACGCATGTTGGACGGCCATTTCCACACTTCGCGGAACGAAGTGTCATTGCCGAGCGAGAAGAAGATCACCGAGGCGCGGCCAATCAGGTTTTCGGCCGGCACGAAACCGACGTCGAAACGGCTGTCGAGCGAATTGTCGCGGTTGTCGCCCATCATGAAATAGTGACCTTCGGGCACGATCCGCTCGGGCGTGTTGTCGCCGCGGGTGTTCTGATGCTGATCGAGCGTGTCGTAGCTGACGCCATTGTCCATGGTTTCGCGGAAGACCGGCACGTCCGTGCCCGGATCGAGGCTGTAGTCCGAGGTGAAACGGCCATCCTCGGCGCGCGGCACCGGCTTTCCGTTGATGTGGAGGATGCCGTCGATGACCTGGATCCGGTCACCCGGCAGGCCGACAACGCGCTTGATGTAGTCGATCTTGGGGTTGGGCGGGAAGCGGAAGACGGCAATGTCGCCGCGCTCCGGTTCGCTGCCGAAGATGCGGCCTTCGAACAGGTCCGGCGAGAACGGCAGGGAATATTTCGAATAGCCGTAGGAGAACTTGTTGACGAAGATGTAGTCGCCGACCAGCAGCGTCGGCATCATCGAACCCGACGGAATGGTGAAGGGCTGGAACAGGACCGTGCGGATGACCATGGCCAGGAGCAGGGCCTGGATGATGACCTTGATATTCTCCCAGAGAACACTGTGCTTCTTTTCAGCTTCCACGCCGTCAATTCCTTTTCTGGCAAATCCTGCCCTGTCTAGTCGGTTCGCGTCGCTGCGGCAACGGCAGAGGCGCGGAAAATGCCCTGTCCGGCGGGGTGCTCAGTCGCGCACCGGCCGCGCCTCGATGATGACGAAGGCCTGGGCCAGCGGATAGTCGTCGGTGATGGTCAGATGGACCAGCGGCTCATGGCCCGCCGGCATCATACCCTGCAGGACCTCGGCTGCACCGCCGGTCAGGTGCATGGTGGGCTTGCCACTTCGGGCATTGACCACGCCCATGTCCTTCCAGAACACGCCCTGGGCCATGCCGGTCCCGAGCGCCTTGGACATGGCTTCCTTGGCGGCAAAGCGCTTGGCATAGGATTCGGCGCGGTTCTTTCGGCCATCGGACCTTTGTCGCTCGATCTCGGTGAAGCAGCGTTGGGTGAAGCGCTCGCCGAAGCGTTCGAGCGATTGCTCGATGCGGCGAATGTCGATGAGGTCGCTGCCGATGCCGATGATCATAGGCGATCACCCGCCAGCACCAAATGCTCTGGCGAAGCCGGATTCCGGCAGGATGAACGGGGATCAGGGGCTTCAGCCCGGCAGCGAAGGGTCAGCATGGACCACATGTAGTGGATGCCCCCATCTTCCGACAAGTCAGGCGGGCGAAAATCGTCCGCAGACATTCGCAACGGTGCGCAAGAACCCTGCGCACCACCTGTGGGTCGCGTCCGCGATCAGAAGCGGCTGCGGAACAGGCCGCGCTCGATTTCGCGCTGGCGGAATTCCAGGTCGACCATGTCGCGGGCGCCGTTGAGATAGGCCATTTCGCGTTCGGAGGAGGTGGGAACGCGAAGGGCGTTGGCAATCTTGCGAAGGGGCTTGAACATTTTTCGTTTCCTCAGATCATTTCTCTTATCTGAGTTGAGTATAATTGTGCAGCGCACAAACGACCAGATCCGAAAGAGGAACGCAGGCATGCGGCCTTTGCATGCCGGCTTAAGGAAGGCTTAAATCGCCGTAAACCACGTTAATGGCTGGCCAGCCTACTGCCCGGCAGCCCGGAGCAGCCGCGGACGGATCTCGTCGTCCCAGATCAGATCCCGGCAATCGGCCAAATCCGTCCGATCGAGGCGGAAGAGCTTGTCATCGGCGGCAAAATCCGCCCCCTCCCCGTCGTTGCAAAGGCTCGGTGGGGCGGGCATGTCGACCATGATGGCCCCTCCCCCGGCCTTCCTGAGGGCAAAGGGGCCACCATCGCATTCCATGCCGCAGGCGAGCACATCACCTCGACCCTCTTTGCACTCTCCCGAGAATTCGGCCAATCCTCCGTCCCGGAACCGGGCCTTGAAGTTGAGGATGCTCGCCCCCGCGCCCGGCCAGTCCGGACGATAGGCGAGCATGGCTATTTCCGAGACGTTCTGGCCGGGATGGCTGCGCAAATGAGCGGGATCGTATCGCCTTGAATAACAGGCCCAACCAAGTTCCCGGTCTTGAAGGACGCGGCCATAGAGAAACCGCTGCTCGACGTCGCCGGCATGAGCGATCCGGCCGGAAAAGGGTTCGGCCAGCAAGACCAAAAGCAAGACGGAGAACACCTTGATCACGGCTGCCACTCCTCGCAAGGACTTCGCTGCTGAGTGAACCGTATTCACGGCACTCCACAGCGCATGGTCAGAGTGAAGCATTGGCGACGGACAATCAATTGGCCTCGTCTTCATTGCCCCATCGCGGGGACGATGCGGCCCCGTCAGTCGTAAACCCGCTTGACGGTCGAGATGCAGTCCAGTTCCTTCATCTCGACCAGCAACTGGTTGAGTTGGCGCAGGTCCCAGACTTCGACATCGATCGCCATCTCGGTAAAGTCGGTGGCGACCCGCATCATCGACAGGGTGCGGATATTGATGTCGAGCCGCGCCACCGTCTGGGCCACCGTTGCCAGCGTCCCCGGTTCGTTGATCGCGTTGATCAGTATGCGGGCCATGAAGCGCGACTTGTTGGCCTCGTCGAGATCCCAGCGCACGTCGATCCAGCGTTCCGGCTCGTCGTCGAACTTTTGCAGGGCGGACGCCTGGATCGGGTAGATGGTGATGCCCTTGCCGTCCTCCATGATGCCGACGATGCGATCGCCGGGAACGGCGCCGGCCGGCCCGAAATGCACACTTGCATTGCCGCCCAGGCCGCGGATCGGCAGTCGCTCCTCGCCGTCGGCTGCGTCGCCCTCGACGGGGCGCGCCTTGCCGGGGATCTTGAAGACCATGCCATTGGCACTGTTCATCGCGAACCAGCCTTCGTCGCTCGAAGGCTTCACCGTGACCCGTTCATCCTGGTAGTCGGGATAGACGGCGCGCAGGACGTCGATCGACGACAGTTCGCCGCGACCGACGGCGGCAATGGCATCCTCGACGTCACGCTGGCCGAGACGGTGCAGGACCGGCCGCAGGCCGTCGCGCGAAAAGATCTTGCCGGCGCGCTCGAAGGTTCGCTCGAGGATGCGATGGCCAAGGCCGGCATACTGCTTGCGGATCGCCATGCGCGTGGCGCGCCGGATCGCGGCACGGGCCTTGCCGGTGACGACGATCTCCTCCCAGGCCGCCGGCGGTACCTGGACGCCGGAGCGGATGATCTCGACCTCGTCGCCATTCGACAGGCGGGTGACCAGCGGCATGATCGAACCGTTGATCTTGGCGCCGACCGTGGTGTCGCCGATATTGGTGTGGACGGCATAGGCGAAATCGATCGGGGTCGCGCCGCGCGGCAGGGCGATCAGCTTGCCCTTCGGCGTGAAACAGAAGACCTGGTCCTGGAACAGCTCGAGCTTGGTATGCTCGAGGAACTCCTCCGGGCTGTCGCCCTCGGCCAGGGCCTCGATCGTATGGCGCAGCCACGAATAGGCATTGCTCTCGCGCGACAGAAGTTCGCCGTCGCCCCCGCCCTCGCCATCCTTGTAGAGCGCATGCGCGGCAATGCCGTATTCGGCGATCTCGTGCATGCGCTTGGTGCGGATCTGCAGCTCGATGCGCTGACGTGACGGACCGACGATGGTCGTGTGGATCGAACGATAGTCGTTCTGCTTGGGCGTCGAGATATAGTCCTTGAACCGACCCGGCACGACACGCCAGCGGGTGTGGACGATCCCGAGCGCGCGGTAGCAGGAGGGAATATCATCGACGATGATGCGGAAACCGTAAACGTCGGAGAGCTGTTCGAAGGACAGCGACTTCGACTGCATCTTGCGGAAGACCGAATAGGGCTGCTTCTGGCGCCCCTTGACCCAGGCGTTCAGCAGTCCGTTGGCGACCAGCAGTTCGCGCAATTCGTCCTCGATCTTCTTGACCAGGCCTTCATTGCGCTGGGAGAGCTCGGCGAGCCGCTGCGTGACGGTCTCGTAGGCTTCCGGATTGATGTAGCGGAAGGACAGGTCTTCCAGCTCGTCGCGCATGTCCTGCATGCCCATGCGACCGGCGAGCGGCGCATAGATTTCCATCGTCTCTTCGGAAATGCGGGCGCGCTTGTCGTCGCGCATGTGCTCGAGCGTGCGCATATTGTGCAGGCGATCGGCCAATTTGACCAGAAGGACACGCACGTCGTCGGAGATCGCCAGCAGCAGCTTGCGCAGGTTTTCCGCCTGCTTGGCCTTCTTCGACACGAGGTCGAGCTTTTTCAGCTTGGTCAGCCCCTCGACCAGACGGCCGATGTCCTCGCCGAACAGTTCGTCGATTTCCTGCCGCGTCGCGGAGGTATCCTCGATCGTGTCGTGCAGCAGCGCCACCGCGATGGTCGACTCGTCGAGATGCATGTCGGTCAGGATGGCGGCGACTTCGAGCGGGTGGGAAATGTAAGGGTCGCCACTGGCACGCGTCTGCTTGCCATGCTTCTGCATGGCATAGACATAGGCTTTGTTGAGCAGAGCTTCGTTGGCATCGGGCTTGTATTTCTGAACCCGCTCGACGAGCTCGTATTGCCGCATCATGCCCAGGTGCTCCATAAACGAAAAGCGCGCCAATCGACAGGGATTGGCGCACAACGGCGGGTTTCCGAGACTTTAAAGCCCTATTGCTTGACGATTAGTAATCGTCGCTCTTTTCCGGCGGAACAAGCCCTTCGATACCGGCCAGAAGATCTTCTTCCGACATCTGGTCGAAGCTGACGGCCTCCGGCATTTCATCCTCGTCGTCGCTCTTGGCGGCAACCGCGCCGGCGCCGATGAGGGTGCCCGTATCCTGCTCCGGCTCGTCGACCTCGACATGCTTCTGCAGCGAATGGATCAGGTCTTCCTTGAGGTCGCCGGGCGAGAGCGTCTCGTCGGCAATCTCGCGCAGAGCCACCACCGGGTTCTTGTCCTTGTCGCGATCGACCGTGATCGGCGCGCCCTGCGAGATCTGGCGGGCGCGATGGCTGGCGAGCAGAACGAGCTCGAAGCGGTTATCTACTTTGTCGATGCAGTCTTCAACGGTGACACGGGCCATTGCCTGTCCTTTGCGCTCGGGAATTTAAGGATTTAGCAGCCCGATACAATCAATGGAAGGCAATTTCAAGTTTTTCGTCACCGAAGCCTCGTCCACACCGGGACCGCCGGGCAAAAAATCACCGCCGGACCGGCCTATTTCAACCTCTGCGTGCTTGGAATATGATATTCCCTGCCCTAGATAAATCGTATATGAATATTTCATAATTTAAGTGGACTATTCATGAGTGAAAAGGCAAGGTTTTGTTTTGATTGTCTTTTATCACTAGTTCTGTATTTCCGACAAAGGAATTTGGCACGATGTTTGATCCCCGGGAAAAAATCGCACTCTTTATCGACGGCGCGAACCTCTATGCGGCATCGAAGAGCCTCGGCTTCGACATCGACTATCGTAAATTGCTAAAGGCGTTCCAGAAACGCGGCTATCTGCTACGCGCCTACTACTACACCGCACTGATCGAGGATCAGGAATATTCCTCGATCCGCCCCCTGATCGATTGGCTCGACTATAACGGCTACAAGGTCATCACCAAGCCGGCGAAGGAGTTCACCGACTCGATGGGCCGCCGCAAGGTCAAGGGCAACATGGACATCGAATTGGCGATCGACGCCATGGAACAGTCCGAGACGGTCGACCATCTGGTCATCTTCTCCGGCGACGGCGATTTCACCACCCTGGTCGAGGCATTGCAGCGCAAGGGCCGCAAGGTCTCGGTCGTCTCCACCATGGCGACCCAGCCGCCGATGATCGCCGACGACCTGCGCCGGCAGTCGGACCATTTCATCGACCTGATTTCGCTCAAGGCCGAAATCGGCCGCGATCCGAGCGAACGCCCGGTTCGCCAGGTCGAGACCGCGCCCGCCTCCGAAACCGAGGCGTGATCGAGGTCAGCTTCCGCTGACGGCCAATGCGCGACGCCTGAAAGGGTGCGGCCGCGGACAACGCCCGGACAAGCCTGTCGCGCCCATTACCTTATTGAAAAGACTCAACAAACAGACGCCTTGCCGGAACCGGTCGGGGGCGCTGTCGAGGCCGAGTGCCTTTTCGGCACAGCTTTTTTTGATCATTGCCAACTAATTTACGCGTTTCGATTGGCTGCTTCATCCTTCCTTAATCACGGCGAAGCTACGGCCGCGTCTCGTGATTTACCGCGGCCTCCGACGAGCCTATCACGGCCGCCAATATCAATTTAATTATAGGTCATAAACATGTCCGCCTTTGATCGCCAGACCGCCCACCTGCACGACCGTTTGCATTTCCTCGGTCTCGGCAATGCCGAAAGGCAGCGGCTCGCCAGCCTGCAGCCGTTGATCCGGCAGGCCATCGGCCCGGCCCTGGACGCGTTCTACGGCATGGCGAAATCCCATGGGGAAACGGCACGTTTCTTCGCCAGTGATGCCCACATTGCCCATGCCAAACAGAAGCAGGAGCAGCACTGGTCGCTGATCAGTTCCGGCAAGCTGGATGACCAGTATGTGGAGGCGGTGTCGAAGATCGGGCGCACCCATGCGCGGCTGGGGCTCGAGCCTCGCTGGTACATCGGTGCCTATGCCCTGGTCCTGGAGGGCATCATGGAAGCCCTGATCGCCGATGAGATGAGAGGTTTTCTCCAGAGGCGCAAGGCAAAGCGCCTGGCCGAGAACCTGACGACAATCGTAAAGGCGGCCATGCTGGACATGGACTATTCCATATCGGTCTATCTCGACACCCTGGCCGCAGAGCGGGCGCATGCCGAGGAGGAACGCCAGCGGCTTGAACATGAACAGGACGTGGCGCTCGACGCTCTCGATGCCGCGCTCGTGCGGCTCAGCAACCATGACCTGACGGCCACTGTCGAAGGTGAACTGGCGCCGCGCTTCGACAAACTGCGTATCAACTTCAATAGCACCGTGCAGACGCTCGGCGCTGCCTTTGCCGAGATTTCCGGCGAGGCTGCCCGCACGGCCGCCAATACGCGCGAACTGACCCGGGCGACCGACGAAATGGCGCGGCGGACCGAGCAGCAGGCGGCGGCGCTCGAGCAGACGGCGGCAGCACTCGACGAGATCACCACGGTTGCCCAGCAGACCGCGCAACGCACACGGGAAGCCCGCGAGGCCGTCACGGCCTCGGCCGACGAAGCCGTGCGTTCCGGTCTGGTGGTCGACGAGGCGATCGAGGCCATGGGCGACATTGAATCCTCATCGAAGAAGATCACCCAGATCATAAGCGTCATCGACGAAATCTCGTTCCAGACCAATCTGCTGGCGCTGAATGCCGGGGTCGAGGCCGCGCGGGCCGGCGAAAGCGGTCGCGGCTTCGCCGTCGTCGCCCAGGAAGTGCGCGAACTGGCTCAGCGCTCCGCGGCCGCGGCAAAGGAGATCAAGGTCCTGATCGATCGTTCGTCACAGGACGTGGCCCGAGGCGTCGGCCTCGTCAACAAGACGGGCGCAGCTCTCAAGACGATCGGCACGCAGGTGCAGGCCGTCAACACGCATATCGCGGCGATCACGACGTCGTCCCAGGAGCAATCGGCGGGCATTGCCGAGATCAATACGGCCATCAACAGCATGGACCAGATGACCCAGCAGAACGCCGCCATGGTGGAAGAAACACACGCCTCCACACAATCGCTCCTGCAGATCTCCCAGGAGCTCAATCATCTGGTGCAGCGCTTCACGCTCTCCCGGACCATGCCGGTCGCCGCACCAGCGCAGGACTACCGGCCGCGCTACGCCGCCTAGGGTTTGTCAGGGAGAAGCGGGATCCGGTTTCTCCGAAGAGACAATGCCGTGCCCCCCCTCGGGGCGCGGCTTGTCAGATCGCTTCGAAACGGATCGGCTGGGCGCCCTGCCACAATACCATCCGGCCCATGGCTTCCAGGTTCTCAGCTCCATCGACCACGGTAAGGAAATGATTTCCGGCAAGCGCCCCCATCTTGCTGGCGAAATGTGAACTGCCATAGGCGAAGAGAAGTTCGGTTTCGCTATAGCCGCCCGGATAGAGCAGGATGTCGCCGCGTGACGGGTGGCAGGTGTGGTTCTCATACCCGGCACCGAACTGGAAGTCGCCGAGCGGCACCCAGACGGCCTCACCGCTCCAGCGGGAATGGATCGTCTGGTTGCTGAAAGGCAGGAAGGTCTCGAATATCCGGCAGGTCTCCGGTGCCTTCTGCCGCTCGAAGCGCGCGGTGAAAACGAAGGGGCCGACACTGACTTTCAGTAGATCAGTCATTCTCACTCAGCCGCCGGTCTTCAGCAGTCGCGATTTCTGCCGGTTCCAGTCGCGTTCCTTCTCCGTCTCGCGCTTGTCGTGCAGCTTCTTGCCCTTGGCGAGCGCCAGTTCGAGCTTGGCGCGACCCTTCTCGTTGAAATAGATCTTGAGCGGGACCAGCGTCATGCCCTCGCGATTGATCGCCTGACGCAGCCGGTTGATCTCGCGCTTGTTGAGCAGAAGCTTGCGACGACGACGCGGTTCATGGTTGAAGCGATTGGCCTGGAGATATTCCGGCAAATGCGAATTGATCAGCCAGATCTCGTCGCCCTCGTCCGAGGCATAGGATTCGGCGATGTTCGCCTTGCCTTCGCGCAACGACTTGACCTCGGTGCCGGTCAGCTGAAGACCCGCCTCGTAGGTGTCGATGATCTCGTAGTTGAAGCGGGCCTTGCGGTTCTCCGCGACAATCTTGTTGACGGTGCGCTGGCTGCCTCTGGGTGCCATGGTGATGATCCGATCCGCCCGGAATGCTTGTTCTTGGCCGGGCGGCGGGCATCCGTCCGGCTCTTGTCGTCATTATGTAATATAGCGCCTCTGGCAAATAAAGAAGCCGGACGGAAAACCGCCCGGCCTCTTCACTTCAAGGGTTTTCCCGCTCAGCCGAGAAGGCCGGCGTGCTTCAGCGCCGCATCGATCGCAGCTTCGGTGGAGGCTTCCAGCGTCGGCAGAAGCGGCAGGCGCACCGCGCGGTTCATCCGGCCGAGCCTGGACAGCGCATATTTCGCCCCGCACAGACCCGGCTCCAGGAAGATCGCCTTGTGCAGCGGCATCAGCCGATCCTGGTAGGCGAGCGCCTTCTTGTAATCGCCGGCAAGCGTCGCCGCCTGGAACTCCGCACAGAGCTTTGGCGCGACATTGGCGGTGACCGAGATACAGCCGACGCCGCCATGGGCGTTGAAGCCGAGGGCCGTCGCATCCTCGCCCGAAAGCTGGATGAAGTCGTTGCCGCAGGTGATGCGCTGCTCGGAGACACGCTCGAGCTTGCCGGTCGCATCCTTGACGCCGACGATGTTCCTGTGGGCCTTGGCCAGCACGCCCATGGTCTCCGGGCTCATGTCGACGACCGAGCGGCCGGGAATGTTGTAGATGAAGATCGGCAGCGTGACGGCGTCGGCGATTGCGGCAAAATGGGCGACGAGGCCCTTCTGCGTCGGCTTATTGTAATAGGGCGTGACGACCAGCAGCGCATCGGCGCCGACCTTTTCGGCATGCTGGGCAAGCTCGATGGCTTCGCGGGTATTGTTCGAGCCTGCGCCGGCGATGACCGGCACGCGCTTGTTGGCCGCTTCGATGCACAGTTCGACGACCCGTTTATGCTCGGCATGGGAAAGCGTCGGCGATTCACCGGTGGTGCCGACCGGCACCAGGCCGCTGGACCCCTCGGTGATCTGCCAATCCACATGGGCGGCAAAGGACTGCTCGTCGACGGCGCCGCTTTCGGTGAAGGGCGTGACGAGTGCGGGAATGGATCCCTGGAACATGCAGTAAAACTCCTTCAGGCCGACATCCATGCTTCGGCCGCATTCCTTGGCTACAAAGCGCGCACATTACTTGGCGGATAAGGGCGCGACAAGCCGAGCGGCGGGGCTTTTGTTTCGGTTTCCCGCGCTTGGCAGATCATATTTTGCCTGTCCGCTAGGATTTCGTTAATCTTGCGAATGACGAATGGAGGACATGCGCATTTTCCAGCGGGCAATCGAGATGAGGAAGACCATTCTCCTCGCATCCGTCGTCGGTTTCAGCCTCACGGCGCTCGCCTGCGCCAGCGAGCCGCGTGACCTCGCGGACCTGCCCGTGCCCTCCCCCAAGCCCTCCATGCCCCAGGCCGCCGTGGCCCCGCCGCCTTCGCTGGAAATCACCGGCACCATCCCGCGCGGTGCCAGGATCAATTCGGCAAGCCCGCTCCTGAAGGCGGGCCTCGACGCCCTGTCCGACCGCAAGGCGACGGAGGCTGTTGCCATTCGCAACCGCATGCCCGCCGGCCTGGACAGGCACATGCTCACCTGGTCGATCGCCGTCTCCGGCCTGCCCGGCGTCGCCTCGTCGGAAATCGCCAGGGCGCAGCGGGAACTGCAGGGCTGGCCGGGTCTCAATGCCTTTCGCGCCGGTTCCGAGCGGGCGCTCTACCGCGAAGATCCCCCGGCCGAAGAGGTGATCGCCGCCTTCGGTGCGACCGCACCGGAGACGGCGGAGGGAGCGATCGTGCTCGCCCGCGCGCTGCTCGCCACCGGGCAGAAGGCAAAGGCGGCCGAGGTCGTCAAAAAGCCGTGGCGCGAAGACCTGCTCGACACGGCCATGGAAGACCGCATCCTGAAGGCGTTTTCCGACCTGCTGACCGTGGCCGACCATAAGGCCCGCATGGACTACCTGCTTTATCGCGGGCGCACGGCGCAGGCGAAACGCTTCTCTTCGCTCGGCGAGGCGCAATCTCTCTATAATGCCTGGGTCGCGGTGCTGACCAGATCGTCGAAGGCGGCGGCGCTGCTTGCGGCCGTCGATCCGCGCTGGCGCGCCGATCCGGGTTATCTGTTTGCGCGCATCGAACACCTGCGCCATCAGGAAAAATATGAGGAAGCGGCAAAGCTGATCGCCGCTGCACCGCGCGATCCGGCGAAGCTGATCAATACCGGCGAGTGGTGGAACGAGCAGCGCATCGTCGCACGCGGGCTTGCCGACCGGGGCAGTTTCAAGGCGGCCTACGAAATCACCTCAAGGCACTCGGCCACCGAACGCGTCGACGTCGTCGACGCCGAATTCCATGCCGGATGGTATGCCCTGCGTCATCTGCAGGACCCCAATGCGGCTGCCGGCCATTTCGCCAAGATCCTGCAGGTGTCCGACAGGCCGCTTTCGGCGTCGCGCGCCTGGTACTGGCTCGGCCGCACGTCGGAGGTCACTGGGGACGGCAAGGCGCAGGAACATTTCACCCAGGCGGCACGCTTTGCCAGCACCTTCTACGGTCAACTGGCCGCCGCGCGGCTGAAAAACAGCCGGCTGGACATTCCCTATCCGATGCCGAGCGCCGAGGACAAGCAGAGCTTCGCACGACGCGAGGCCGTGCAGGCGATCGCCCGCTATGAGGCGGCCGGACACGCCTGGCGCGCCGAGAGCCTTTACCGCGCCTTGGCCGAACAACTCGACCGGCCGGGCGAACTGGCGCTCCTGACCGCGAGGGCGGAACGATCCGGCGATCACCATTTGTCACTGCAGATCGGCAAGATCGCCTATGCCCGCGGCATCAACGTGCCGGCGCTGGCCTTCCCTGTCGGCGTCATTCCGGCCTCGGCCAATATCGAGGGATCGGGCAAGGCGTTGGCCTATGCGATTGCCAGGCAGGAAAGCGCATTCAACCCTGCTGCGGTCTCGCCGGCCGATGCGCGGGGCCTTCTGCAACTGATGCCGGGGACGGCCAAGGCGGTGGCCAAACGCCATGGCCTTGCCTTCGCACCGGAGAAACTGACCCGCGATGCAGGTTATAACGCCACCCTTGGCGCCCATTATCTCGGCGAGCAGATCGACGCCTTCGGCGGGTCCTACATCCTGACCTTCATCGCCTACAATGCCGGACCGCGGCGCGTTCCGGAATGGATCGCCCGCTACGGCGACCCCCGGGGCAAGCCGATCGACGAGGTAGTCGACTGGATCGAGCGCATCCCCTTCCCCGAGACGCGAAACTATGTCCAGCGGATCATGGAAAACTACCAGATCTACAAGAGCAGGCTTGGCCAGACGTCGGATATCGTCGCGGATCTGCGCTTTGGGCGGTGAGTTCTGCTGCCGCCCCGCTGAACTCCGGCTTTGGCCACCGGCAAAACTGCGCTAGATCTGGCTTGTGACACCGAACCGGAGGGCGGGATGACAGGCAGGGACAGGCAGGATTTCGCGACCCGTTTCATTCAGACCGCGGACGGTCTTTCGCTCCACATCCGGATCTATGGCGAGGGCCTGCCCGGCCCCCCGGTGATCTGCCTGCCGGGCCTCACCCGCAATTCCCGTGATTTCCACCAGCTTGCGGTGATTCTATCGCGATCCGCCAATCCGTCGCGGGTGATTACCGTTGATTCGCGCGGCCGGGGACTGTCCGATCGCGACAGCGACAAGAGCCGCTACATGCTTCCCGTCGAGGCGCTAGACGTCGTCACCGTCCTCGACACATTGGCCATCGACCGCGCCGCCTTCATCGGCACCTCGCGCGGTGGGCTGATTCTCCACCTTCTCACCGCAAGCCACCCCGAACGCCTTGCCGCCGTTGTGCTCAACGATATCGGCCCGGTGATCGAACGGGAAGGGTTGGAGCAGATAAAGGCCTATCTCGGGCGTGAGCAGAAGGCGCCCAACGACATGGACGAGGCCGCCGCCGTGCTGCGCGCGATCCATGGGGATGCCTTTCCGGCGCTTCAGCCGGAGGACTGGCGGGACATGGCGGATGCGATCTACCGCGAGATCGACGGCCGGATTGTTGCCGATTTCGACCCGGCCATCGCCGCGCAGATGGCCAGCGCCGACCTCAGCCAACCGGTTCCCGATCTATGGGTGAATTTCGAGGCGTTTGGCGACACGCCGCTGATGGCGATCCGCGGCGAGACGTCAAAACTCCTGTCGCCTGAGACGCTCAAAGAGATGACTTCGCGGCATCCGGGACTGGTCAGCGTCACGGCCGCGGGACAGGGGCACGCCCCGATCCTGCATCTGGATGGCCTGGCGGCGCGCATCGGCGAATTCCTCACCGCCGCGCTGGCCTGAGCTCGACACCGCGGCGTCCGACGCCACGTTTCAATTCCCCGACAGAGCCTGCCCCACCGCCACGACACGCCGCGTGCCCGAGCGAGCCACATCCTTGGCTCAGCCCAAACGGAAAAAGCCCGGTCTTGCGACCGGGCTTTCCCTATAAAATCCGGAGATCCTATTAGAACGAACGCTGCAGGCGAACGTAACCGGTCCAGACGCCATCGGCGGCTGCATCCTGGTCGAAGTAGTTGGCAGTCGTCTTGAATGCCAGACCTTCGGCAACCTGGTAGTCGAGGGTCACGCCAGCCTTCCAGGCGTCGTTGCCGTCGACGAAGCCGTAATCCCAGAAGTACTGGGCAGCCGGGGTCAGCTTGAGCTTGTCGGTCAGCTTTGCTGCGTATTCGGCAGCAACGGTCCACTCAGCTGCGCTGTAGTACTGGTTGATGCCGGTCGAGTACACGCCAGCAACGCCGAGGGTGCCCGGGCCGAGGTCAGCGGTGACGATCAGGCGAACAGCGCCTTCTTCGTTAGCGAAGTCATAGGCGCCGAGCAGGGCAGCGTTGGCAACGCCGAACGAGCCGGAGACCATGCCTTCGATGCCGATGCCGTCATTTTCGCCAGGAGCGGTGGCGTTCAGTTCGTCGATGAATACACCGGCGGTGAAGGCGTCGGAAGCATATTCGTAACCGACAGCGTTCAGACGGTTAGAACCGAGCACGTCGGTTTCACCCGACAGGCCGAGGTCCCAGTAGTTGTACATGTAACCAACCTTGAAGCCGCCAGCCGTGATGAAGGCTTCTTCGAGGTAGGCAACGCCATTGGTGTAGTCTTCGTTACCGTTGGCCAGGATCGAGATGTAGGAACCGATCGTGCCGATTTCCGAGTCGTTCTTGGCGCTGACGCGCAGTGCGCCGCGGGTAAACATGTTGAAAGCGAACTCCTCAGGAGCGCGGCCTTCTACGTGCGACCAGTCGATCTGTGCACGAACGTAACCGCCTACCTTGAGGCAGGTTTCGGTGCCGGGGATGTAGAAATAGCCGGTGCCGAAAGCGTCGCAAACGCGAACGTATTCCATCGGCTCGGGTTCAGCTGCAACGATAGCGTCGGCAGCCTGTGCGCCGGTTACTGCAACGAGAGCTGCAGCGGAGCCGAGAAGAAGGCTCTTGATGTTCATATTGACCTCCAGTCAAGTTTCGTATGGGTCTGGGTTCTTTGGCTGAAGGACAGCATTCCCTGCCCCATCCCCTTCGGTTTTCAGAAGACGGACGATCCACCGCCTCGCTTCCGAAATCGAAAATACAAAACGCCGCCGGTCATGCAATCGCCAAACGGTCAAAAGCCACACAACCCATCGCCCTTCCCATCGCCCTGTTGCCGAAAGGACACAAACACGCCCTCGAGACCGGCTTCGCGTTTACCTCTTGTTAAGAAACCCCTTATGAAAAAGGCACTTAGCACGCGATAGCGAAAGATCGTCGCGGCTCATTCACCGACTCACATCCCGAAACGGGACAACAGGAGAGCGCCCTCTGTGGCTGCCTGCAGGGCTGATCGTGTCTCGCCGAATGGCGCCGTTGGACGGATGGGAGCCTGTCTCGACAGAATCGCAAAGGTACCCAGACCTTCGAATCGAAGTCTCAACGAGATTTCGCAGAATCACAAACCATCCTGGTGGCCGGCCATCCCGAAGACGATAGCGAGCAAGGCAGCAGCCTCCTTCCTTATATATGGACTCGGGTGAGAGACAGCGTCCGGAAAATGCGGGCCACGACGAAAAGACCTTGCATTCACCCCATCAAGCAAATAATCAGGCCGCACCGGAGAGGTGGCCGAGTGGTCGAAGGCGCTCCCCTGCTAAGGGAGTATACGTCAAAAGCGTATCGAGGGTTCGAATCCCTTCCTCTCCGCCATCATCAAATTTCCTCCACCATCGGAACTTCTGCCGGGATCATGTGCGTCCACCCCATAGGCCGCCCACCGGACAGCCCGCGAGTGCGCGTTTTCGGCAACAGCTTGGGGGAAACAAGACGAACCGTTTCCCTTTGCGTGTTTTTGACACTTACATGACGGTCGCATTTGCGTATTCTGTTTGCAGGAAGCGAGGCGGTGGATCGTCCGTGTTCCTTAAACCAGAGAATGGGTTTCAGGAGCGGCCTCCCAGCGTTTCCCCTTGACCCATCCGAACTTGACCGGAGATCATTATGAACATCAAGAGCCTCCTTATCGGCTCCGCTGCAGCTCTCGCTGTAGTATCTGGCGCGCAGGCTGCCGACGCCATCGTTGCAGCTGAACCCGAGCCGATGGAATACGTTCGCGTTTGCGACGCTTTCGGCACCGGCTATTTCTACATCCCCGGCACCGAAACCTGCCTCAAGATCGGCGGTTACGTTCGCGCGCAGATCGACTGGTCGCATGTAGACGGTCGCGTTCCTGAAGAATTCGCCGTCAACATGTGGACCCGCGGCGCACTGCGCGTCAGCGCCATGAACGACTCGGAAATCGGCACGATCGGCTCCTACATCTCGATCCTGGCCGAAGGCAATGAAGACTACACGAATGAGGCTGCCTACCTCGAAGAAGCCTACATCACGGCTGGCGGCTTCAAGGTCGGTTACATGTACAACTACTGGGACAACGATCTGTCGGGTGAAACCGACGTGCTCGGTTCCAACCGTCTGAACGCAGTTGGTTACGAGTACTCGTCCGACGCCTTCACCGCCGGTGTATTCATCGACGAACTGCGGGCCACGGCTCCTGGCGAAAATGACGGCGTTGGTGTTGAAGCCCAGATCGCTGGCACCTTTGGCGTTGCCAATGCCGCCCTTCTCGGCGCCTACGACTTCGCTCGCGAAGAAGGCGCTGTTCGCCTGATCGTCACCGCTGACCTCGGCCCGGGCACGCTCGGCGTTGCCGGCGTCTACTCGACCGGCGTCAACCAGTACTATGACGTTGCCGAATGGACGGTTGCTGCCGAATACGCAGCGAAGCTGACCGACAAGCTCAAGCTGACCCCGGCTGCCCAGTACTTCTGGGATTACGGCTTCGTCGACGGCAACGACGCCTGGAAGGCTGGCGTGACCCTCGACTACCAGGTTGCCGAAGGTCTGGCATTCAAGACGACTGCCAACTACTTCGACGAAGATGCAGCTGCCGATGGCGTCTGGAGCGGTTTCGTTCGCCTGCAGCGTTCGTTCTAATAGGATCTCCGGATCTTATAGGGAAAGCCCGGTCGCAAGACCGGGCTTTTTCCGTTTATGACTTCGGGTTCTGCGCCGGCCAAGGCGCCACGCCTGAAGCGAGGAACGTATCCGATCTGGGGATTATGTGGAGGATGATCAGCCGAGCGCGTGCACAGTCGGTCCGTTCACCTCGTCCACATATGATCGACCGAGGGGGGAACTGACTGAATTCACCGGCGCGGTCCTGTCGACGGTCAGGTCTTCCGCCATTTGACTCCCCGTCTCCCGGCCCCCCTTGCCCGGTTGCAGCCTTCGCTGATCAGCGTCGGACAGGCCCATAAGGTCGCCAAACCGCGACGAAAGGATCGGTAGGCCTGGCCTGCTTTGCGAATCATCATTGGTGACGCGAATCGAGCGGCAGCGATGAACGTCCGGGAGGGACGGTCGCCGCACCGGTTTGCCACGGGGGGTGGCATGAGGATCTTGAAGGGCCGGGGCGCGATCAGCCTTTCGGCGATCGCATCGACGCTGCTGCTGGCCGGAGCGACATGTCTCGGTATCGTCCTCTGGACCCTGGTTCCAGCGCTTGGCGCCCGGCTGGGAATGACCGCCTTTGCCGGGCGGGCGGGCGCGATCGCCGCCATCCTGTTCGCTGCGGCGGCGCTCGTGCCGACCAGCAGGCGACTGGCCGGTGCGGGTGGCACGTCGCTTGACGGAATGGCAAAGACCCTGACCGAAACCGCGTCCCGCGCCACGAACATGGAAATGCTGGCGCTGGCCCAGCAAAGCCTGGACAACAACCTGCAGATCCTCGAAGCCGAACTTCGCCAGCGCGGCGAACCCCGGGTCCGCGACAATGCGCTCTACTATGGCGACACGCGAATCAATGACGATACCGCCATCGTCGATGCGGTCCGCGCCAAGGCCGGGGGAACGGCCACCATTTTCCTCGGCGACCTGCGAATCGCCACCAATGTGACCAAGCCGGACGGTAGCCGGGCGACCGGCACGCGCCTGACCGCCGAGAGCGTGATCGACACGGTCTTGCACCAGGGCAAGGCGTTCCGCGGGGAGGCAGAGATCCTCGGCGAGGCCTATTACACCATCTATGAGCCGGTACTCAGTGACGGCCGCGTGGTCGGCATTCTCTATGTCGGGTTGCGCAAGGCGGAATTCGCCGCCCGCCACGGCGAAGGCGCGGGCGGCACGGGCGGCACGGGCGCCGACGACCCGGCGGCGGCAATCGCCCGCGCGCTTTCCGCGCTCGACCGCTCCGCCCGGACGCAGGAGGAGATGGCGCGGGCGGCGATCGTCCAGCGGCAGGAGGCGGAGGACCTGCGCCGTCAGCACGAAGCGCGACGCCAGGCGCAGGCCGCCGAGCAGCGCCGCGTGGTGGAGGACCTCTCGACCGCGCTCGAACAGCTGGCGCAGGGCGACCTGACCCGCCCAATCGCCGCGCCCTTCCCGCCCGACTACGAATCACTGCGGGTGAACTACAATGGCGCCTTGAAACGCCTGCACGACGCCATCGCCGATATTTCCGGCGGCGTCAGCAGCCTGCGCGAGGGATCGAACGGCATCAGCAGTGCCGCCGACCAACTCGCCCACCGCACCGAACAGCAGGCGGCCAGCCTGGAAGAAACCGCCGCCGCGCTGAACGAGATCACCGCGACGGTGCAGGCCACCTCGGCCGGCGCCAGCAAGGCCCGGGAAACGGTCGAAAACACCCATGCCGATGTGGAGCGCAGCGGCCGAACCATGAGCCAGGCGGTTAGCGCCATGGAGCGCATCGAGGCTTCGGCCCGCCAGATGGAACAGATCATCGGCGTCATCGACGAAATCGCCTTCCAGACCAATCTGCTCGCCCTCAATGCCGGGGTCGAGGCGGCGCGGGCGGGCGAATCGGGGCGCGGTTTTGCCGTGGTGGCGCAGGAAGTCCGGGCGCTCGCCCAGCGGGCCGCCGACGCCGCCCGGGAAATCCGCCAGCTGATCTCCGGCTCGAACGAGCAGGTGGCGCTCGGAGCAAGTCTCGTCAACCAGACGGGCGAGGCCCTCACCAAGGTGGTGGGCCAGGTCGGCGAGATCGCCCGGCTCATTTCCGAGATCGCCAACTCGGCCGTCGAACAGGCCAACGGCCTGGAAGAGGTCAACGGCGCCGTCAACCAGATGGACCAGTTCACCCAGCAGAATGCCGTCATGGTCGAGGAGAGCAATGCCGCAAGCCATGCGATCCGAATGGAAGCCGATCGCCTGAGCAACAAGGTCTCCGTCTTCAAGGTCCAGGCGCAGGCGTCCTCATCGAAGGATACGGCAGCGGCCTGATTGACGAAGAAGCTCGGCCGTGCCGACAAATATTCAATGAGCTCAAACCTCTGGCGACTGAAGGAAACGCAACGCTAGTGGGTGCCCACGAAACGCGGGGGCCATTCAGCCGCGCCCAAGACTTGACCCAATTTTCAGGGAAAATGGATGGAGTTAAGGGCAGATTTGAGTTTATGGTCGATCGGCCAGGGAACTTAACCTGTCAGAGATCCATGCCGAACGGCACGATCATGTAACTTCTCAGCATGCCCTGAGGTCACAATGAACATCCCATTGAGCTTTTCGATGAAAAGAGCGCCATTGACATGGGGCGATGTTGTTTGGGCATATCACAAGAACATACTTTCCTGGAAAGACCTCGTATCGTTTGCCGATTTCCGATTATCGTCTGGATATTTCAACGATAAAGAAATGGAGATTTCGCTCCTTGGGAAAGAGAGAATCGCTGACATCTCGGCGGCCGCGGATTCCCTTGCCGAAGAATAGTTTCGCGGAGGTGGCGCGCATATTGGCGAACGTGGAGGATTATCAGCGCGCAAATGGACGGCACATCGGCTTCGGCGAGACGATGGGTCTCGATGGCACATGGCCATCCCTGTTGACCCAAGAGGCTTCCGCCGTCATTTTTCTGCCGTGCAGCGTTTCTTTGGATCTACAGCCGCTCACCGATGAATTCCTGCTTGACGACGAGAAGGTGAAGTTTGCCCTGGTCGTTCCGATCACTGACGACGACATACGGATTCGTCACGAACAGGGGCTCGATGCCCTGTTCAGCAGGTGGGATGAGGTGGGTAAGAACGTAATGATGTGAAGTCGAAGACCCGCAGCATGGAGTAGAGTTTCGATTTACGTCCCAATTCACAATAGGGCGGACTCACAGGCCGTAAGTGCGTTAAGTATGCTTCAAGAGAAAGATGCTCAACCGCCGATAGTCAGGATGAACTATGAAGGAAATTCGGCAGGCTTTATTGAACGCGGTTGGATATGGGATTCTTGAATTTGGCTTTGGTCGAAAAGCTGCTGGACAGTCATTTAGACGAGAATTTCCTGGCGGTGAATGTCGCCTTCACCTTGGTTTTATTAATCACAGGGCGGACTTTGACGTGACTGCAGATGTAGCAGTCAGATTTCATGCCCTTGAAGAGTTGGTAAATAAAAACGTCAGATCTATTTCTGACCGAGAGCAACGATCGACGAGTTCCTTGGGCGCAGAATTGGGAAATATTGCGGGTGTCGGGCAGATGCGCTGGCATGCGGCAACAATCGACGATCTGGATTCTGTGACCGCTGGTATCTTGAACGCCTTTAAGGAGATTGGACTTCCCTATCTGGAGGTAGCATCAACCATGGAAGGTGCATACAAGCTACTAAGCGCTCACGGAAGGGACTCCTGGCTCCATAACCCGATACACTCGGCACGGGCGAAGCGTGTCGTCGGACTTGCAAAGCTCCTCAAGAAGGAGGACGAGATTCCTCTCAAAACGGCCGAATATGTGAATCTGCTGGAGAGTAACGGGAGCCTGGCTCTTGCAGATTTCCGCGATTTTCTGTCACGACTGGCATGAGTGACCTGGAAGAAGCTGAGTTTTTAGGTTCAACGAGTATTTGAACTCAGACCTAGTTCCACCGAGCCTCCTGATATTTTCGAGCAGAGGACGAACGCACCGGGGCGTTCGCCGCTCAATTCTGCCTCCCGATGCAGCCAATCGTTCCTAGCGCAGAATCTTGCGCAAGCTTCAAAAGCCAGTCGCCATGAGGGTGGTCACGGCGGCCGCCAGCGGCAGATTCCGCCCCCCCGCTCAGACCCAAACTAAGCCAGCAAGAGCTTCAACTCGCTGCCGGGATCGGCGATTACGGCGCGGTCGGGAGTGCGGCCGATGTCCAGCAGCTTCTTGCCGGTCACATAGGCCTTGGCATCGTTGATCGCATCGACGGCGATGAATTCGCCCTTGGCGAAGTACCAGATCGACAGGCTGCCCTCGCGCCCGCCGGGGCGCACCACGGTCTCGTCATAGCCGAGATTGAAGCCGGCGATCTGCAGCTTGACGTCGTACTGGTCGGACCAGAACCAGGGCTTTGGCCGATAGGGCTCGACGCCGCCGGCCATGGCGGCGGCGGCGGCTTCCGCCTGGTCGACGGCGTTCTGCACCGATTCGAGGCGAATCTTCTGGCCTTTCCAGTCGAAGACGGCGCAGTCGCCCATGGCATAGACGGAGGGATCGGAGGTGAGGCCGAAGGCGTCGACGACGATGCCGCCGGCGGTCTCGATACCGGCGCGCGCGGCCAGCCCGTCATTGGCATTGACGCCGATGCCGGCGATCACGATGTCCGCATCGACGCGCGAGCCGTCGGACAGTTCGGCTGCGACGACCCGGCCGTTTTCGCCGATCAGCCGGCCAAGCCCGGTCTTTTCGCGGATGACGACGCCGTGGCCGATGTGGATGGCGCGCATGGCGTCGGCTGTTTCCTTCGCCGCGACCCGGGCCAGAATGCGGTCGGCCATTTCGATCAGCGTCACCTCGAGCCCCAAATGGCGGGCGACGGCGGCGGCTTCGAGGCCGATGTAACCGCCGCCGACGATCAGCAGACGCCGGCCCGGCTTCATCTCGGCCGCCAGGCAATCGGCATCGGCCTTGTCGCGCACGGTGTAGACGCCCTCGAGATCGCCGCCGATCGCGTCCGGCAGCCGCCGCGGCGTCGCGCCGGTGGCGATCGCCAGCGTGTCATAAGATATGGTCGAGCCGTCGAACAGGCGCACGGTCGTCTCTGCCCGGTCGATGTCCTCGACAGGGGTCGACAGGCGGATCTCGACGTCGTTTTCGCCGTACCAGGCCTCGGGACGGAACAGCAGTCGGTCGAAGCTCATCTCGCCCAGCAGGTATTTCTTCGACAGCGGCGGGCGCTGGTAGGGAAGGCAGTCTTCCGCGCCGAGGATGGTGATCGGCCGGGTGTCCTTCAGGCTGCGCAGTTTTGCCGCCAGTGCAAAGGCCGCCTGCCCTGCCCCGATGATGACCAGTCTGCCTGTCACGTGAAGCTCCCGATGCCGGTTCTGGAAGGTCGCGCCGATCGCCGCTTCGGGCCGCGCGAGAAGGAAGGCCAAGGGGTAACGCGCCGATACCGGCCCGTCAAGCTGGACGGCGAGCTCGAGCAGGCCGCATGCGTTTCATGACAACGAACGGCCCGGCCGGCACATCGAGCGTGCCGGCCGGGCCGGGTGACGGGTCAGAGGTCGAGCACGAGGTGCGGCCGACCGTTGGAGGTGTGGCGGGGCGAGACACCCTTACCGTCGATCGTCGCGGTGACGCGCTGGCGAAAGGCCGAGAAGCTGTCAAACGTGACGACATCGACCGGATCGTCGAAATGCAGCGTGATCGCGTAATAGCTGCTCTGCGACAGCCGCGACAGGCTGAGCACCTTGCCGCGAAACCGCTGGCCGAGATATTCGCCGGAAACGACCGCGCCGACGGCAACGGGGGCCGGCTCTGCATTGTCGCTGCGGGCCGCGAGCGCCGATATGGTGTTCCAGTCCCGCGCGCCGTGGCTCTTCGCCACCAGTTCGAGTGCTGCGCTGTGGGTGACGGGGGTTCCGCTGCCGGACATGGCGTCGCGCAGACGCCGGGCCTGGGATTTCAGTTCGTCAATCGTCAGTGTGGCCATGGACATGGCAAACCTCTTCTCTGATGGCATGCGAAAGGATCGAAGGGAGCCCGCATTGCCCCCATCGCGCATGCGCGAAAAAGGGTTCATTCCATGTCTCAAGAGGACTTCACCAAGGGCATATCACCCGCGGGCGGCCGGCGCCTCGAACCGGGACCACATATGGAAAGCGGTAGGGCGTCTGTCAAGTCGGCGGAGCGAGCCAGCATTGGCACGAAGTCCTGCCCCTGGCCGCTGCGGCGAAGCGCGCACTCCATTCGTCTTTTACATATGTCGTTCAGAAAGCGTCAGGGAAGTTGCGCTAAAATGAGACCCTAAAAAGCAATCTTGGGGAGGTTGTCATGCCGCTGCAGGTCATACCGGACGCCAAACAGAACATTCCGCCGGACAAGGTCTACGAGAAGTTCACGATCGATCGCCCCGGCAAGATCATTTTCGTCGGCCGTCATCTCAGCACCAAGAACAACCTGCGCTGCCTGATCCATTCCATCTCGCTCTACGGTGCCGAACTCGAAGTCAGCCCGCATGTGCCGGTTCCGAGCAATTTCTTCCTGGAAATCCTCGGCATTCACGACGAGATCGGCTGCACGCTGATCCGCCGCGAGGAAGAGAAGGTCACCGTCGGCTTCAACATGCTGATCGATGCCGAATTCCTGCACCACGTCGTACGCTTGTCCTTCGAACTCTGAAACCTGACGACTTCAGCGACAAGAGGCCTTGCGCGTTCTCGCCCAAGGCCTCTTGTCCGTTCGCTTGGCCGCAGGGCGGACTATTTCAGCGCTGCCAGATGCTTCTCGATCTCGGGAACCGTCATTTTCACAAGATCCTTGTCGACCTCGGCGCGAAGAACGCCTTCCGGCAGAGATGCGAGTTCCGGCCGCAGGATGCCGAGCGCCTTCGGCGGCGCGACCAGGATCATCGCCTTGATTTCATGCGATTGCACGAGTTTCTCGATCTTTCCGGCGACCTCTTTCAGGAAGTCCGCCTCGGCCTGCTCGTGCCAGTCGGTATCCTCCATGGCGCTACGGCCGGCGCCCTGCGACTGGTGCACCCGGCCCGGCCGATCGGAGCCCAGATCGCGGGTGGCCTCGTCCGGCTGGGACTGGTGGTCGACGACCGTCAGGTTGACCAGGCCGGCATCGCCATCATTGCGCAGGAAGAGTGCCTTGGCACCGTCGCAAACGATCACCCAGGATTTGTGGCCAATATCGAAACGGCTCATGACTTTCTCCCTTTTTTGGCGAGGCGGTTCCGCCTCTCTTTTAATACTAGGCCCCTCGGACCGCCCATTCAAGGCGCACCACTTGCCTTGGGGTCGCAGTCATGGCGCGGCGGAAAGCCTTGCCACCGTGGGCGCATCGAGCGGATGGTGGTCGACCGCGGCGCCGCCGTCAATGGCGCGCCCGGTCTCGGAAATGCCGTCGCCGTTTGCGTCGGCAAAGCCCTCCGCCGTTTCATCGAAATCGTCGTAGTGATTGCCATGGGCACCATCGTCCCATCGGTTCGAGGCGGGAACGAGGCTTTGCAGCATGGCGCCCAGCATCGCCTCGCGCACCGAGCGGTTGGCGCGCAACTGCTGCTTGACCGGTTCCGGATAGGGCAGGCTGTCGATCACGCCGGAAAGGTCGTCGACCGTCAGCCGGCGGCCGGAGGAGTCGAAGGCGTTGACGCCGTTCCCCGCCATGTCGTTCAGCGTCAGCAGATTGTCGGACGAAGGGGTGGCAAGCGGATTGCCGCCGCCGATGCGGATGCCATGGGTCTTGTGGTCCGCGACCGTGTTGCGGTTGATGCGGTTGGCGCTCGAACTGACGAGAAAGATGCCGATCGCGTTTCCCGTCACCGGATTGGCCCGGATCTCGTTGCGATCTGAACCGCTTACAAAAATGCCAGCGCCGAGATTGTCAAACACGCGGTTGCGGGCGATCAGGCTGTCCTCGGTGCTGCACAGGATATAGATGCCACTGCCGATTGCCTCGCGGTCGATGACCCCTACGCCGGAGAGGCCGAGGCTGGCCGCCACCGTCTTCTCCATCAGTTCCATCTGCGCGACATCATGCCTGCGCTCGATCCCCGTCGCGTGGACGACATTGTCCTCGATGGCGATGCGGCGGCTGTGCCAGGTGACGGATATGCCGTAGCTGCCGTTGCCGCGAACCTCGTTGCGGGTGATGAGCAGATCTTCGCTGCGTTGGGCCTTGGCATTGTCGGCGGCGATCCTGGCGACCGAAGCCGGATCGCCCAGGCTGGCGAAGGGCGATCGGCGATCCGCATGCAGGACGTCGATCGAGACGCCGGTCTCGTTGCGCAGGATCGTATTGCCGATGACGCGGTGTTCGCGACCGCCGAAGATTGCGATGCCGTCGCGGGCATTGTCCTCGACCTGCGAGGCTTCGATCGTCGAGCCCCGGCCGCCCAGCATCACGACGCCCCAGTCATTACCGGTGAGATGCAGGTTGCTGAGCGTCGCGCCATCCGCGGCTAGGGTTATTCCGGCATCGCCCCAGAAGAAGAAGGGATCGTCGACCTTCCCGGAATTGCGGATCTCCAGGTCTTCGACCGTCACGCCTTCGGCGCGGATCGTCAGCACCGTTCCTTTGCCGCCGCCATCGAGAACCGGACGCTCCGCCCCCTGTGGCCGTCCGCTCAGCATTACACGTCGTTCGATGAGAAAGTTGCCCACGTATGGCCCGCCGGAAACCTCGATCGCATCGCCGTCGCGGGCGCTGGACAGGGCATCCTGCAGGCCGTCGAAGCTCTGTCCCGTCGTTACGTTGCGTATGGCGCCCGAAGCCGCAAGCGCGACCGGTCCGCAAGCCGCGCCTGTGAGCAGGCAAACCAGAGCAAGGGCCAAGCCCAAGAACGGCTTACGCATTCGCGACATCTCCTCCATCCCTCACATCACCCTAGATGAACGCGGACCCGCCAAAATTGATCAGGATCAACAGGAACACCGGACCTGGGGCCAAGGCGTGCAGGTGGCCACCTGAGGCTCGAAATCCGATTTCCGTTGGAAAACGTGGGAATTCATAAAACCTTAGCGTTCCCGTTGACCCCACCACAATGCTTTTGCTGCAGCCTCCCCTTCAAGAAACCGCCGCAGGGCGCAAAAAGGGGAATGCCATGCAGGATGGAACACATCTGGCGGCAGTGAGCTCGGAAATGTACGAGCGCAAGTGGGAGCGGTTCTATGTGCGCCGGCCGGCCCGCATCATGGCCGTCAGCCCGGGCTTGAGCGGCATCACCATGCGCAGCGGCGAAGTGGTGGACATCTCCCAGGGCGGCGCTGCGCTCGAGATCACCACGACGATCGGGCTGTCATCCCACTACTATATCCAGGTCATCGGGCTCGCCGACCGGATCGGTTGCGCCGAGGTCTATCGCAACGGCAGCCGTGTGGGGGTGAAGTTCATCTGCCCCATTCCAGAACATGTTCTGCACTCCATCGTGCGCGCCGATTTCATCATGGGCGAGAGGGTCAGGCAACCCGCTCCGGCCTATCGCTAGGCGCGGCCCTTCACAGGGGAAAGATATGCCCGCGGACGCGGCACTTCCGGCAAGGCCTGCTCTTGCGCGGGGCGCAATTGGACCTATTGTGGGCCGGATTTCAATTTTCCAGGATTCTCAAGAACAGCATGTCCGGTTTTTCGCGCTTCACCCCCTTGATCAGCGCCCTTCCCGCAACCGTGCCCTTTGTCGGGCCAGAGGCCATCGAACGGCAGCGTGGCCTGCCGGTCAAAGCCCGGATCGGTGCCAATGAAAGCGGCTTCGGCCCTGCCCCGTCCGTGCTCGCGGCGATCCGCGAAAAGGCCGGCGAGATCTGGAAATACAACGATCCGGAAAACTTCGCCCTGAAGACGGCGCTCGCCGCCCATCTTGGGCTCGCCCCGGCCAATATCGTCGTCGGCGAAGGCGTCGATGACCTGCTCGGCCTGATCGTCCGGCTGATCATCGAGCCCGGCATGCCGGTCGTCACCTCGCTCGGCGGCTATCCGACCTTCAACTTCCACGTCAGCGGATTTGGTGGACGGCTCGTCACCACACCCTATGTCGACGACCGTGAAGATCTCGACGGCCTGCTGGCGGCTGTGAAGCGGGAAAACGCGCCGCTCGTCTATTTCGCCAATCCGGACAATCCGATGGGCAGTTGGTGGGATGCCGACAGCATCGTCGCCTTTGCCCGGGCGCTGCCCGAGACGACGCTGCTCATTCTCGACGAGGCCTATTGCGAGACGGCGCCCGCTGGCTCGGCGCCGCCGGCCGATGTGCTGATCGACCTGCCGAACGTGCTTCGCATGCGCACCTTTTCCAAGGCCTATGGGCTGGCCGGCGCGCGCGTCGGTTACGCCTTCGGCACGCCGGAGACAGTTCTTGCCTTCGACAAGATTCGCAACCATTTCGGCATGCCGCGCCTTTCGACCGAAGCCGCGCTCGCCGCCCTTGCCGACCAGGCCTACCTGACGGACGTGGTTGCCCGCATCGTGGCGGCGCGCGAGCGGATCGCCGCGATCGCCACGGCCAACGGGCTTGTTCCCTTGCCCTCGGCCACCAATTTCGTCGCCATCGACTGCGGCCGCGACGGTGTTCACGCTCGCGCCATCGTCGACGGACTGATGCAACATGGCGTGTTCATTCGCATGCCGGGCGTTGCCCCGCTCAACCGCTGCATTCGCGTGTCGACCGGACTGCCCGCCGACATGGACCTGTTCGAGGAAGCCCTGCCGAAGGTGCTGAAGGCGCTCTGATCGGGTAGGCATAGGCGCAAATAAAAAGAACCGCGCCGGCCTTGTTCCTGCCGGTCGCGGTTCTCATGTGTTGGCCAAGGCCCCGTCCAAAGGTCCCCCGCCACGCTCCCCTCTCCCAGGGTTTTTCTTGTCTGTTGAACCCGGTATCATACCGGGAATTGATCGAGACGATCAGTGCATCGTCATCCATTCGCGGGCGGCGCGCAGCGCCTCGGCGAGTTCGCCCTTGCTCATCGTCTGGGCCAGATCGGCGCGGAGTTCCGCGGCGCGCTCGCAGCCCTTGATGGCGGCGATGTTCAGCCACTTGTGCGCCGAGACGAGATCGATGGAACAGCCGCGGCCGGTTGCATACATCAGTCCCATGTCGCAGAAGACATCGGCGCGGGTTTCGCCACCCATCGTGGCCATTTCGGAATTGTGCATTTCAAAGCGTGCCATCGGTTTTGTCCCTGTCTAGCCTAACGGTTTAAACTGTCCCTGTTTTGGCCCTTGAGAGGCCTTCCTTTGGAACCCTGGCCGTCTGTCGCGGCGTCTTATGGGTCCCTCCGGAGCGGCGGGTTTTCCCTGCTCGTTTGATGACTTCACTATGCCAAAGGGCTTTCAACGGGCGCTTAAAATCCATGATTAATTTGCTGAAAACAAAGTACAAATGCTTTGTAAACTTGGTTTTTCGTTAAGCATCGGGGCGCCTGCATTCCAAGGCTTTCGGCTCAAAATTTACGAAAGTTTCAGACATGGATTTAAACCGAACGATAACCACGAAAACGACTGGGCTTTTGCGCCGGCGCGACTTGAGACGCGAAAACCATCGTTTTCCAAGCCGCGCAAAAGCCCGCGACGGCTATTTACCTTTACGTTTGCGTAAGATAATTTTCGCTGGCTGACCCATGGACGGCCATCTGGATGGTTTCGACATGCCGGCATTGGAGCGCCGGTCGGTCAGCATTGGGCTCATTTCGGGAGGAGAGTTACACAATGCGCATGATTATCGTCGCCGCGGTTGCGGCCCTGGCATTTTCGACCGCCGCGGTTCAGGCTGCCGAACCGATCGAAGGCAACTGGAAGACGGCAAGCGGCGCCACCGCGCAGATCGCCCCTTGCGGCGGCAGCTTCTGCGTGACGCTGAAGAGCGGCAAGCATGCCGGCAAGCAGATCGGCAAGATGGCCGGCGCCGGCGGTGCCTACAAGGGTACCATCACCGATCCGGACGCGGACAAGACCTATTCCGGCTCCGGCAAGGTATCCGGCAATTCGCTGAAGATGCAGGGCTGCGTCATGTCGGTCTTCTGCAAGACCCAGACCTGGTCGCGTCTCTGAGACATCGCAATCGCCAAGAATGAGGAAAGGCCCGGCAAGCGTTTGCCGGGCCTTTCTCTTTAAGGACAATTGTTTCAGCGCGCCTTCTGGCCGAACAGAACCTTCTTGGCCTCGTCATCCTGGGCGATGTTCTGGCGCTTCTCCTGACCAACCGCAATGCCGCGCTCGACCGCGGGGCGCGCCATGACACGCTCGAACCAGGCCTTGAGATTGGGAAAATCGTCGAGGTCCTGGCCCTGGTTCTTGTGCGGCACGACCCAGCCGACGCAGGCGATGTCGGCGATCGAGTAGTCACCCGCCAGGTAATCGCGATCGGCGAGGCGCCGGTTCATCACGCCATAGAGCCGGTTCACCTCGTTGGTGTAGCGATTGATGCCGTATTCGATCTTCTCCGGCGCATACTGGCGGAAGTGGTGCGCCTGGCCGGCCATCGGACCGAGCCCGCCCATCTGCCAGAACAGCCACTGGTCGACTTCCGTGCGGGCTCGCTCGTCGCTCGGATAGAGCTTGCCGTATTTGCGACCGAGGTATTGCAGGATGGCGCCGGACTCGAAGATCGAGATCGGTTCGCCGCCCGGGCCGTCCGGATCGATGATCGCCGGCATGCGGTTGTTCGGGGCGATCTTGAGGAAGTCCGGCTCGAACTGCTCGCCCTTGCCGATATTGACGTACTTCACCTCGTAGGGAACGCCGAGCTCCTCGAGCATGATGGAGATCTTCCAGCCGTTCGGCGTCGGCCAGTAATAGAGTTCGATCGGCTTGGTCATGGTCTCTCTCCGGTTCCTCGGGATGATGGTCTGGTTGTCCCCAAGAGTTAGACGCAGCCGGCGGATCTTCAAGTGAATTCCCCTTAACCGATCTGAATGCCAGATGAACCACCGCCTCAGGACGCGTTCAGGCCCGTTCGTTCATAAAGGCATCATCGAAACGACGAAGCGGGAGACACGGGAATGACCAAGGTAGCAAGACGGATGACGATCTTCAGCCTCGCCATGACGATCTTCGCCATGCTGGTCGCGGGTCTGGTGACCGCCGGCAGCGGTGCGGCCGGCCGCCCCGTCTCGGTGTCATCCGCGTGCCTGTCGTCGACCGCCGCCTTCTGCAACGCCACCTTTTGACCGCCAGCCCCGAGGACACCACCATGAGCGCAGCCATCAGCCCCCTCGCCGCCCTCTGCCTGCGCTGCACGCTGGCCGTCGGCCTCTTTCTCGGACCGCTGGTCGCGGTCGGCATTGCCCGGTCGGAGGAGATCAAGCTGGCCAAGAACGGCGCCGGCCTGGTGCTCTTCGTCAGCCTGCAGCGCCAGTCGATGAGCTGATCGCGGGCGACCCGACCGACAGCATTTTTCCCGCCGTAGTTCTCATGAATTCAGAGCTTGTAGCGTCGTTTGCTTGTCAACAAGTCTTCACTATAATGCCTCATGAGCAAACGAATCCATTTCCACTCGCCAATCAATTTCATCAGTCCAGAGCCCTTTGAGCCGCAGGTCTTCACCGATGCCGGGGCGGCGGTCGATGCGCTGACCGCGCTCTACGAGCGCAACACGGCCTTTCTGATCGACGGCTTCTCCTCGCTTGCCAAGGGTGCGCCGATCTCCGCCCGTTACCGGGCCTTCTATCCGCAGGTCGCGATGGAAACGACCAGCTTCGGCCATGTCGATACGCGCCTCTCCTACGGCCATGTCACCGCCCCTGGGCGCTACACCACGACGATCACGCGGCCGCAGCTCTTCCGCCACTATCTCGAGGAACAGCTCGGTTTGCTGATCCGCAACCACCAGGTCCCGGTGGTCGTATCGGAATCGGAAACGCCGATCCCCCTGCATTTTGCCTTCGGCGAGGGCGCGCATGTCGAGGCGGCGGCGACCGGCCTGATGGACATGCCGCTGCGCGACCTGTTCGACACGCCGGACCTCACCGTCACCGACGACGAGATCGCCAATGGCGAATATGATCCGCGGCCCGGCGAACCGCAGCCGCTCGCGCCCTTCACGGCGCAGCGCATCGACTACTCATTGGCACGCCTGTCGCACTACACCGCGACGAGTGCCGCCCATTTCCAGAACTTCGTGCTGTTCACCAACTACCAGTTCTACATCGACGAGTTCTGCGCCTATGCCCGCAAGCTGATGGCCGAGGGTGGCGAGGGCTATACCGCCTTCGTCGAGCCCGGCAATCTCGTGACGCTGCCCGGCGACAGCGAGCCGAGCGAAGGCGTGGCGATCGGGCGGCTGCCTCAGATGCCGGCCTACCACCTCAAGGGCAAGGGCCATGCGGGCATTACCATGATCAATATCGGCGTCGGTCCTTCGAACGCCAAGACCATCACCGACCATGTGGCGGTGCTGCGGCCGCATGCTTGGCTGATGCTCGGCCATTGCGCGGGCCTGCGCAATTCGCAGCGGCTCGGCGACTACGTTCTGGCGCATGCCTATGTGCGCGAGGACCATGTGCTCGACGACGATCTGCCGGTCTGGGTGCCGATCCCGGCGCTGGCCGAGGTGCAGTTGGCGCTGGAAGACGCCGTCGAGGAGATCACCGGCTATGAGGGCTTCGAGCTGAAGCGCATCATGCGGACCGGCACCGTCGCCACCATCGACAACCGCAACTGGGAACTGCGCGACCAGCGCGGCCCGGTCAAGCGCCTGTCGCAGTCGCGGGCGATTGCGCTCGACATGGAATCGGCGACCATCGCCGCCAACGGCTTCCGCTTCCGCGTGCCCTACGGCACGCTGCTTTGCGTGTCCGACAAGCCGCTGCACGGCGAACTGAAGCTGCCGGGCATGGCGACCGCCTTCTACAAGACGCAGGTCAGCCAGCATCTGCAGATCGGCATCCGGGCCCTGCAGAAGCTCGGCGCCATGCCGAAGGAGAAGCTGCATTCGCGCAAGCTGCGCAGCTTCTTCGAAACGGCGTTCCAGTAAGGTTCGCCCCCCGATCCGCCAACCATATCCGGGGGCTGTTTGAAAATCAGGGCGGGCCGCTCAGCGGCCGGCCCTGAGACGCCTCAACTCGTTGAGCGCCAGCGACAGCACGGTGCCGGTCAGCGCCGAGAGAATGATCATCAGGTGCATGTTGATGCTGGCGCGGGCCAGCATGTCCATGGCCGCCCCGGCGGTCGGCGCGCCGAGCGCAACGGCGCCGGCGACGATGCCGGCCGAATAGGTGCCGACACCGGCCGGGGCATGGAAGGGCAGAACCGAGGATAGCTCCCCGCCGAGCGCCCCGCCAAAGGTGGCGGCAAGCGGCGCGACCCCCATCAGGCCCAACGCCCAGGCGAAAACCAGCACCTTGACGCCCCAGTTGATCACCGTCGCCAGCCAGGCGCGCAGCAGCGCGGCAAGGTCGGCCGGCAGGCCATCGACGATGCCGTCGAGGATGCGGGCCAGCTTGCCCCTGAGGCGCGGGCGAAGGGCGGCCAGCACCGGCCCCTTCAGCAGGAAGGCCGGGATGGGCGCGACGAGGAAGGCGAGCCAGACGACGACGGGCAACAGCTTCGCTTCCGACGCCAAAACGAGCCCCAGCCCGCCGGCGGCCAGAAGCGCATGCAGGTCGAGCAGCCGCATGACAAGCAGCGCCGAGGTGCCATGCAGCAGCGGCACGGAAAACTCCGAGCGCATCAGCAGCGGAAAGCTCGTCTCGCCGCTACGGAAGGGCAGCATGATATTGAGGAGATTGTGCACCTGGGCAAGATGGAAGAGCTCGACGAGCCGGCCCGTCGTCTCGCCCGGAAAATAGTCGTAAAGCCGCCAGGCGCGGACGAAATAGGTGGAGACCAGCAGACCGATCACGGCTGCCACGGTGCCGTAGCCGATGGTGCGCCACTCCGCGACGATCGAACCCCAGCCCCAGACATAGTGCACGAAGGCGGCATAGGCGAGGATCGCGGCCGCTGCGATCAGCGACAGCCGATGGCGCACCAGCGCCGACGGCCGGCGGTTCTGCTCGTCTGTCTGCATGGGGGTCCGAGAAGTTCCGAATTGCGCTCTTTGCTTGGTTCCTATAACAACCGCGACAGCAAAAGCCAGCCATTTCCGGAGTATCAAACCCGTGTCGTTCGAGCGCCTTTCCCCACCCACCCAGGACGGCACGGCCGTCTATGAGGTCGAACTTTCTCTCGTCATTCCGGTGATGAACGAGGAGGAGAGCCTGCGGCCGATGATCGACCGGGTGATCGAGGCGATGAAGGGCTTCGACAAGAGCTGGGAACTGATCCTGATCGACGACGGCTCGACCGACAAGACGCTCAGCATTGCCCGCGACTATCTCGGCCGTGAGGGGCTCGACCTGCGGATCATCGAATTCCAGCGCAATTTCGGCAAGGCATCCGGCCTGCAGGCAGGCTTCGACGCGGCACGCGGCCGGCTGATCGCCACGCTCGACGGCGACCTGCAGAACGACCCCTATGACATCCCCTCCATGGTCGCCGAGCTCAATGCGCGCGACCTCGACCTGCTCTGCGGCTGGCGCAAGGCGCGTCAGGATGCGCTGGTGCTGCGCAAGATCCCGTCCTGGTGCGCCAACCGCCTGATCGGCGCGGCCACCGGCGTCAAGATCCATGACAATGGTTGCGGCCTGAAGCTCTACCGCTCGGAGGTCATCCGGCAGGTCCGCATTCTCGGCGGCATGCACCGCTTCATCCCGGCCTGGGTCGCCTCCGTCGTCCCGAGTTCGCGGATCGGCGAGTGCGTCGTGACCCACCATGCCCGCCAGTTCGGCGAATCCAAATACGGCATTTCGCGCACCATCCGCGTCTTCCTCGATCTGCTGTCGGTGCTGTTCTTCATGCGCTTCAAGCAGCGGCCGGGACATTTCTTCGGCACGATCGGCCTTCTGATCGGCGCGATCAGCTCGCTCATCCTGCTCTATCTCGCCTGGGTCAAGTTCGGCCTCGGCGAAGACATCGGCACGCGGCCGCTGCTGCTCGTCGGCGTCATGCTGTTCCTCACCTCGATCCAGATGATCACCACCGGCATTCTCGCCGAAATGCTGGCGCGTTCGGACGATACGACGAAGAACTATATCGTCCGGAAGACCTATCAGAAGGACGCCTGACATGGTCGCCGCGCTTCGGGAAAGGCCTTATCTGGTCTTCGCGCTGCTCGGCGCCTATTTCACCGCCAATGTGATCGTCCGCCTCTCGCTGCCGCATTCGCTCGAACTCGACGAAGGCCAGCAGCTCTTTCTCGCCCAGTGGCTCTCGGTTGGCTATGACAGCCAGCCGCCCTTTTACAACTGGCTGCAATACGGCGCGGAACAGCTGCTCGGCCCGACGCTCGCCTCGCTGTCCGTCCTGAAGAACCTCGTCCTCTTCCTCTCCTACCTGTTCTTCGGGCTGACCGCCTTCTCGTTGCTGCGCGCGCGCGACCTGGCGATCATCGCCACGCTCGGCCTTCTCACCATGCCGCAGGTCAGCTTCGAGGCGCAGCGCGACCTGACCCATACGGTGGCGGTGATCTTCACCGCCTGCCTCTTCCTCTTTTCGCTCGTCAGAGCGATCCGCGCACCGAGTCTGTTTACCTATGCACTGACCGGCCTTGCCATCGGCCTTGGCCTGATCGCCAAGTATAATTTCGTTCTTCTCCCGGCCGCCGCCCTTCTCGCCATGCTCGCCGAGCCGGAATTCCGCCGCCGCGTGTTCGACTGGCGCATCCTTTTGACCGCAGTGATCGCGCTGGCCGTGGTCCTGCCGCACGGACTGTGGTTCCTCGATCATCTCGACGCCGCCACCGGCCGCACCATCGGCAAGCTGACGGCGGAGGAGACCTCCAGCCGGCTGTCGCAGATCATGACCGGCCTGTCCTCGCTGGCGCTGGCCTTTGCCGGCTTTGCCACGCTCACGCTCGTTCTGTTCGCCATCGTCTTCGGCCGCGACATGATGGCGGCGTGGAAGGCCTCCAGTCCCTGGAGCCGGCTGATCGGGCGGATCATGCTGATTTCGGCCGTTGCCTTGGTCGCGGTGGTGCTGTTCGGCGCGAGCAATATCAAGGATCGCTGGCTGACGCCGATCTACCTGGTCCTGCCGCTTTATCTCTGCCTGAAGATCGAGGCCGCCGGTTTCGCCTCTGAACGCCAGCTCAAGCGGTTTCTGCCGATCGGTCTGACGCTCATGGTGCTGATCCCGCTCGTGCTTTTCGTGCGCATCCCGCTGCATGGGCAACTTGGCAAGTATGAGAAGCTCAACGTACCCTATGAAGCGGCCGTTGCGCAGATCCTGTCGTCGGAGCCGAACCCGCCTTCGCTGATCCTTGCCAGCGACCAGCAGATGGCCGGCAATATCCGCCTCAATGCGCCCGAGATCCCGGTGACCATTCCCGGCTACGAGGCCTTCGAAGAGCCCTTCGCCTTCGATGCCACGCATCCGGTTCTGGTGGTCTGGCGCAATCGCGGCCGCGAGACCATGCCGCTGCCGGAAGACGTCGCCCAATGGCTTGCCGCCCACGGCAACCTACAGGTCGGCGAGACGAAGACGATCGCCCTGCCCTATATCTTCGGGCGCGAGGGCGACCTCTACCACTTCGCCTACGCCTTCCTCTACCCGCAGGCGAACTGAGGGGCTGATCGCCCTGTTCACCCCAGGATGATCACCGGCTCGCAACGCACCGGGAAATTCACCGAATTGGCGATGAAGCATTTCTCATGCGCGTCATCGTGCAGCTGTTCCGCCCGCTCGGCATCGCCTGCCGAAATGGTCACGCGCGGCCGCAGCACCACGTCGGTGAAGCGGCCGCCGCCGGTGTCGTCCGTCACCATCGTGCCCTCGGCATGGTCTTCATAGGCCGTCACGACGACACCGTTGACCGCGCAGAAATGCAAGTACCACAGCTTGTGGCAGGCGGAGATCGAAGCCACCAGCAGATCTTCCGGGTTCCACCGCTCGGCGTCGCCGCGGAAGGCGGGATCGGCCGAGCCGGGAATGTCGGGTTTTCCCTCACAAGAAATCACATGGTCGCGCGAATAGTCGCGGTAGCCGGACGTACCGGTGCCGCGATTGCCGGTCCAGGTGACGGCAGCCCGGTATTCGTGGTGATGCCCTGCCATGATCTTCCTCCCGAAGCTTGATTCTGTTGCAGTACGATAGGTCAATGACCACACCTCTCCAAGGCAGCCGCGCCGAACCCAAACTCTAGAACTACGAAAAAAAGTAAAAATGGCCCTTGTAACGACCGGTCTAAGATATATCTTAGATACAGTTTCATTTCACAAACAGAGGAACGCAGATGACACACACGAATTTTGAAGGCCATGGCCGGGGTTTCGGCCGCCGGGGTTGGCATGCCATGCGGGAAGGCGCGCCCGGCGGCCGCTTCGACGGTCCGCACCGGGGTCGCGGCCACGGCGGCGAGCGCCGCCGCATGTTCGAGAGCGGCGAGCTACGGCTCGTCCTGCTCAAGCTGATCGAGGAACAGCCGCGCCACGGCTATGACCTGATCCGCGAGATCGAAAACCGCTCCGGCGGCGCCTATGCCCCGAGCCCGGGCGTGGTCTATCCGACCATGACGCTGCTGCTCGACATGGGCCTTGCCGAGGAAGAGGCGAGCGAAGGCCCGCGCAAACTGCTCGCCATCACCGAAGCCGGACGCACCCATCTTGCCGAGAGGGCCGACGAGGTGGCGACCGCCATGGAGCGGCTGGCCGCCTTGGCCAAAGTCAGCGCACGCACGGATGCCGCGCCGGTCCGGCGCGCCATGCAGAACCTGAAGGCCGCCCTGCAGGACCGCCTGTCCCAAGAGAGCGTCACCCGCGAGGTCCAGCTCGAAGTGGCCCGCCTGATCGACGAGGCGGCCGGCAAGATCGAGAGGCTCTGACCATGACCAAGGCAATCGCGGTCGTGCCGACCGAGAACGGCTGGAAATACCTGCAGCAACTCTGCAAGCACTGGAGCCACAAGCTCGACGTCGAACTCAGAGAAAAGAGCGGCGTCGTTCGCTTCGCCGAGGCGGTCGCCACCATGAGCGCCGACGACAAGGCGCTCACGGTGGAAGTCGAGGCGGCCTCGGACGAGGTGCTGGAGCGGATGAAGGGCGTGGTGTCGAGCCATCTCGACCGCTTCGCCTTCCGCGAGGCGCCACTGCCGTTCGAGTGGCAGGGCGCGTAGCAGGAACACTCGGCGCATCCGGATAAGGCGGGAGCGCGATCCTCAGCTCCGGCCCGCCTATCCATTCCCCCGCAAGCGACTTTCATCAAGGGCGATAGGTGATCAGTCGGTCTCCGGAAAATGCTGGTAATGCGCACCGGTCACTCCCGCCGCATCCAGCTTAGCTTTCAGCGTCTCGCTTATGGCTGGCGTCGGCGCCGCAATGAACTTGTCGATCCAGACATGATGATCGCCGATCTGGGCCCGGCTGAAAACCAGGTGTTTCGTCTTGTCACCCTTGAGATGCCAGAGATTCCTGAATTCGAATGTCGTCATCTGGCGGTCAACGGTGTCAAGCCTGTTACAAGGAACAAACCAGAAGCGATGAGCGGCATGGCTCCCATCCTTCCAGACGAATTCCACCGGGAAGAACTGATGGATACCGGGTTCCAGCCTCTCGACGGCCGCCTTGAATTTTTCGTCCACGAACAAGCCGAAACCACCGTAGATGTCTGTAATCTTTCGCTTGGGTCCCTCAAGCTCGATGCACGTCGGTATATGGTCTGCCTCGAAGGCACGCCCCCTATAGGCGTAGCTCTGCGTGATACGAGCACCTTCGTCCCGTGACAAGTCTATCGGCTGGATCTTGTCGATGTCCCCGTCCAACGCCTTCATGCCGTAGCTGTAGGTTTCCTCATTCTTGTGGCTCAAGAAGTAGACCATCAAATCCCCCGCGAACGAATGGCTGCTCATCCTGCCAAAAATACGGTCCAGCAGACCCGTTTCTGACGCGTCACATGGATCCAACCCGATACGCACCAAAGCAAGATAGCCCGCATTGGTTGCGGCTGAGTCTACAACACAGGGAATGGGTCGTTAATTCGAAGGAACCAGTACGAGCGGCGGATCCGCGAAAAGGGCGGATCTGCATGCTGCACATAAAGAGCGGTAGCCAAAAGCTCTTGTGGGAGGCCTCGCGCCCGCGCGCCTTGCCGTCCGCTATTCCTTGTGATTGTCCTTCAGCCAGTCGAGCCCCTTGCGCAACGTATCGACCGCCTGGTCGACCTCGGAACGGGAAATGATCAGCGGCGGCGAAAACAGCATGCGGTCGCCGGTGGCGCGCAGGATCACGCCATTGTCGACGCACTGGTTGCGCACCAGCGTGCCGACTTCGTCCGGCTTGGCGAAACGGCGACGGGTTGCCTTGTCGGCGGCGATCTGCACTGCGCCCATCAGGCCGACGCTGACGGCCTCGCCGACAAGGTCGTGATCCGTGAGCGACTGGAGCGCCTGTTGCAGATACGGTCCGATATCGTCGCGCACCCGCTCGACCAGGCCCTCTTCCTCGATGATCCGCAAATTCTCGATGGCGGCGGCGGCCGCCACCGGATGGCCGGAATAAGTGTAGCCGTGGTAGAAATCGCCGAGTTCCTCGATCATCACCTTGGCCACCCGCTCGGAGACCAGAACGCCGCCGATCGGCAGGTAGCCGGAGGATAGGCCCTTGGCGATCGGCGCGAGGTCCGGTTCGAAATCGTAATACTGATGGCCGAACCAGGTGCCGAGGCGACCGAAGCCACAGATGACTTCGTCGGCGACCAGCAGGATCTTGTATTTGGCGGCAATGCGCTTGATTTCCGGCCAGTAGGTCGAGGGCGGAACGATGACGCCACCGGCGCCCTGGATCGGTTCGGCGACGAAGGCGGCGACATTCTCCTCGCCAAGCTCGAGGATCTTGTCCTCCAGTTCCTTTGCCACCTTGAGACCGAATTCCTCCGGCGAAAGGTCACCGCCCTCGGCATACCAGTAGGGCTGGTTGATGTGGTGGATGCCCGGGATCGGCAGGTTGCCCTGTTCGTGCATCCATTTCATGCCGCCGAGCGAGGCGCCGGCGACCGTCGAACCGTGATAGGCGTTCTTGCGGGCGATCACCTGGGTCTTCGTTTCGTGGCCGAGCGCCTTCCAGTAGACCCGCGCCATGCGGAACCAGGTGTCGGAGGCCTCAGAGCCCGAATTGGTGAAGAAGACATGGTTGAGCTTGCCGCGCGTATGGCCGGCGATCTTCTGGGCCAAGAGCGTTGCCGGCGGGGTCGTCGTGCCGAAGAAGGTGTTGTAGTAGGGCAGTTCCTGCATCTGCGCGTAAGCTGCATCGGCGATCGACTGGCGGCCGTAGCCGACATTGACGCACCACAGGCCGGCAAAGGCGTCGAGATACTGCTTGCCGTTGGAATCCCAAATATGCACGCCGTCGGCCCGGTTGATGATCTTGGTGCCGGCGTCGTTGAGCTTCTTCATGTCCGAGAAGGGGTGCAGATGATGGGCAGCGTCAATGGCACCGAGATTGGAAGGGGCAACGGCAGTCTTCGTCATGGCAAAAATCCTTGCGCAAGGTGCACTCGCAAGGACGGGCGCGCACCGGCGGCTCAAGGCCGGTCCGAGACGTCCTGCTTTTCCTTGCCTGATTGAAAGGCGGAAGTTTATCGGCTACGAACATGGCCTTCCAAAAAGCGTTTGGCAAGGGCGTCGAAAAGCCGCCGTCCCGGCCGCAATCGACCTTTCCGCCAGCCCAGCGAGAGCCCTTTTCATGACGAATGCATCCAAGGCCGCCGAACCCCTCGCAGCCGATCCCTCCGCGCGTATCGAAGTCCTGCTCGTCGGCATGAACGGCGACTTGCGGGGCAAGATGATCCCGATCAAGGCCGAGGACAAGGTCTGGAAGAACACGGTCAGGCTGCCTGCCTCCACCCAGTCGCTCGACATCTGGGGCGACGACAATGACGACATCACCAAGATCTCGCTGACGCTCGGCGATCCGGACGGCATCTGCGTGGCCGACCGCAATTCGCTGACCACCCTGCCCTGGGGCCCGGCCGGCTCCAAGCAGGTGCTGGCCACCATGCATACGCTCGACGGCAATCCGCACTACATCTGTCCACGCGCCATTCTCGCCAATGTGATGAAGCGCTTCGAGGCGCGTGGCCTCACGCCGGTCGTCGCCACCGAACTCGAGTTCTACGTGGTCGAGCCGGACTTCCGCGAGACCGGCAAGCCGATGCCGCCGAAGGCGCTGGTGATGAACGGCGAGGCCGAGGGCTTCCAGCTCTACGACATGCGCGCGACCGCGGCGATGGAGGATTTCCTCGGCACCGTGCGCCGCTATTGCGACGAGATGGGCCTGCCGGCAGATGCCACGACCGCCGAGTTCGGCGCAGGCCAGTTCGAGGTCAACCTGCTTCACAAGCCGGACGCCATGGCAGCGGCCGATGACTGCATCTACCTCAAGCGCGTCGTCGATTTCGCTGCACGCCGCCATGGCTTGAAGGCCACCTGCATGGCCAAGCCCTATGCCGACCAGGCGGGCTCCGGCCTGCATGTCCATGCCTCGATCCTCGACCGCGACGGCAAGAATATCCTCGACGCCAAGGGCGGCGATCCCGTCAAGCTGAAGTCGATCACGGCGGGCATGCTGAAGTCCATGCAGGACGCGCAGCTGATCTTTGCGCCGTTCGCCAATTCCTACCGGCGCTTCCAGCCGGGCTCGTTCGCGCCGGACAAGGTCGACTGGGGTTTCGGCAATCGCGGCACAGCGATCCGCATCCCGGACAGCGAAGGTCCGGCCGCCCGTGTCGAGCATCGCGTGGCCGGCGCCGACGCCCATCCGCACCTGCTGCTCGCCGCCATCCTCGGCGGCATCCTGCTCGGCCTCGACGCGGATCTCGATCCGGGTCCGGTGACGACGCCCGACAGCGCGCCGGAAAACCCGGCCATGCTGACCCACGATTTCCTCACCGCCGTCGATCGCTTCCGCAACTCGCCCTTCATCGCCGACGTCTTCGGCGCCGAATACCAGCGGATCTACGGAGAGACCAAGCGCAAGGAGGCGATCACCTACCTGCGGACAGTGTCGAGCTTCGACTACCAGACCTATCTGCCACGGATTTGAACGCTAAGGTCCCAGGCTCGTCTCCGGGCCGATCTGGTGCCGCCAAGCCCGCTGGCCAGGAGAAAGTGCATCTCCGGCGGTGGGCGGATGCACCCGACTTGACGCCGGTCAAGTCCACACGCGCTGGTGTTACTTTTCGGCTACTCACTCGCCAAATAGATTCTGTCGAATTGTGTTTTCACTCATCGTGATATAACAATACAACCTCATTCAATGAGGGGATTCGAGTGATGGTCAAGCATCTCATCAGCACCGCTTTATTCGCGGCCTTAGTGACGCCGGTCGCGGCTGCGGATATGTCGACACCTCTGGACACAACAGTCGTCAGCGACTGGACCGGGTTTTATGTCGGCGGCCACTTAGGCGGCGGACGGTCTATCATCGACTGGACGTTCGACCCCATTGGTACCACCGCCGACCACGAGGGCGACGGTGTCCTCGGCGGCGCGCAGGTCGGATACAACTTCCAGTCCGGCGCCTGGGTGTTCGGTGCGGAAGCCGACATTTCCGCATCCGGCATAGAGGGCGACACTGACTGCCCCAACCCGGTCTTCACCTGCTCCAGCGAAGCGCAATGGCTTTCGACCGTTCGCGGTCGCATCGGCTATAGCTTCGACAATCTGCTGGTTTACGGCACCGGCGGTCTCGGCATCGGCCGCTTCGAGATGAGCACCGACGACGGAGCGGGCGACGACGGCAGCGACAGCAAGACCGATACCGGCTGGGTTGCCGGTGCGGGTGTCGAATACGCTTTCTCGCCGCGGTGGTCGGTCAAGGCGGAATACATGTATTACGACTTCGGCAGTTCCAGCTATGAAGTCTACCCGGGCTCGGACGCTGACATCGATCAGCGCTTCCACACCGGCAAGATCGGCGTGAATTTCAAGTTCTGATTGATCACTGTACGAACGCACATTCAAAAGGGCTGCCCGCGGGGCGGCCCTTTTTGCCTTTTGCGGGCCGGTTCAGAAGTCGCCGATGCTCAAGTCGGCCGGACGGCTATTGTCAACGACCAGCCGTGCATTGGGCAGGTCGTTGCCGTTGAGCTTCCAGTCGATGCCTGCGGCGTCGAGATTGTAGCCCTGCCAGCGGGCCGTCAGCCGTCGCTCCAACTCCTCCATGGAGGGGGAAACGAAAATCGAAAAATCGAGAAGCGGCGCCAGGCCGGACCACGGCGCCCGGTCCAAAAGCAGGTAATTGCCCTCGACCAGCACGATGCGGTCCTGCGGCGCGATGCTGCGGGCCGAAGCGATGGCGATCTCCCGGTCGCGATCGAACACCGGCACCAGAACCTCCTGGTCCCCTGCCCTCACTGCGCGCATGATGTCGGCAAAGCCGCGCACATCGAAGGTTTCCGGCGCGCCCTTGCGCGGCAGGAGGCCGCGTTCCGCAAGGATGCCATTGTCCATGTGGAAGCCGTCCATCGGCAGGACGACCGCCCGTTCTTCGCGCGCGCAGAGTATCTCGGCCAGTCGCTCGGCGAGCGTCGACTTGCCGGCGCCCGGCGGACCGGCGATCGCCACGAGAAAACGGCGCGCCCCTTCGGCGCGCCGTATGATGGTTGCGGCAATGTCGTCAGCCTTAAGGCTCATGCGGCGAGTGCCTCACTCGGGGCTTCCTTGGCGCCGGTCATGAAGGCCACGGCGTCGGACATGGTATAGTCCTTCGGATTGACGACGCAAAGACGGCGGCCGAGCCTGTGAATGTGGATGCGGTCGGCGACTTCGAAGACATGCGGCATGTTGTGGCTGATCAGCACGATCGGGATGCCGCGCGAGCGCACGTCCTGGATGAGTTCCAGCACGCGGCGGCTTTCCTTGACGCCGAGCGCTGCGGTCGGTTCGTCGAGAATGATGACCTTTGAGCCGAAGGCGGCCGCACGGGCCACGGCCACGCCCTGGCGCTGGCCGCCCGACAGGGTTTCCACCGCCTGGTTGATGTTCTGGATGGTCATCAGGCCGAGTTCGGAGAGCTTGTCACGCGAGAACTTTTCCATCGCCGGACGATCGAGCGAGCGGAAGACGCTGCCCATGATGCCCGGCTTGCGCAGTTCGCGACCGAGGAACATGTTGTCGGCGATCGACAGCGCCGGCGACAGGGCAAGGTTCTGGTAGACGGTCTCGATGCCGGCCTTGCGCGCCTCGATCGGCGAGCGGAACTGCACCGTCTGGCCCTCCAGCCGGATCTCGCCTTCGTCCGGCGCAATCGCGCCGGAAATCGCCTTGATCATCGAGGACTTGCCGGCACCGTTGTCGCCGATGACAGCGAGGATCTCGCCCGGGTAGAGGTCGAAGTCGGCATTGTCGAGGGCGGTGACGCGACCGTAGCGCTTGACGAGGCCGCGAGCGGTGAGAATGGGTTCCTGAGCCATCAGCCTGCTACCTTTCTGATCCACTGGTCGATTGCCACGGCGGTGATGATGAGGACGCCGATCAAGAGATAGGTCCACTGCGGATCGGTGCCGATGAGGCGAAGGCCGAGCGAGAAGACGCCGACGATCAAAGCACCGAACAGCATGCCGAGGATAGAGCCGCGGCCACCGAAAAGCGAGATGCCGCCGATCACCACGGCCGTGATGCTCTCGATATTGGCGAACTGGCCGGCGGTCGGGGAAACCGAGCCGATGCGGCCGATGAGGGCCCAGCCGGCGAGCGCGCAGATCAGGCCCGACAGCGTGTAAACCGAGACCAGCATGCGCTTGACGTTGACGCCGGCGAGCTCCGCCGCATCCGGGTCGTCGCCGACGGCATAGACATGGCGACCCCAGGCAGTGCGGTTGAGCACGTACCAGAGCAGTGCCACGAGCAGGACCATGAAGATCACGCCATAGGTGAAGACGGCGCTGCCGATGCGCAGGTTCTGGCCGAAGAACTGCAGGATCGGCGCGTTGGCCGCGATGTCCTGGCTGCGGATCGTCTCATTGGCCGAATAGAGGAAGTTGGAGGCGAGCACGATCTGCCACATGCCGAGCGTGACGATGAAGGGCGGCAGCTTCATGCGGGCGACCAACTGGCCGTTGATCCAGCCGCAGGCCGCGCCGACGGCCAGGCCGCAGAGAACGGCGAGGGCCGGCGGCAGGCCGTAGCGGAAGGTGAACTGGCCCATGACCACCGACGACAGCACCATGATGGCGCCGACGGAAAGGTCGATGCCGGCGGTGAGGATCACCAGCGTCTGGGCGGCGCCGACAATGCCGACGATCGCCACCTGCTGCAGAATGAGGGTCAACGTGAAAGCGGAGAAGAATTTCCCCTGGAGCACCACGCCGAACACGACGAGCGACAGCACCAGCACGATCAGCGGCACCGCCGCCGGGCTCGAATGCAGGAAGTGCTGGAACTTCTGCAAGGGTGTCTTGTCATGGGTATCGAAGGAGGCGACCTGGGTCGAACTCCCGGTCAGCACCTTCTCGAATTCCTGGCTTGGTTGCGAAACCGGATCTGCAGACTGCATCGCATCGTCCTCCCTGGCTGTCCCGCGCGTGTCTCTGCTGGATTTGAGCGACCGGCCCTTAGCCCTATGGGCCGATCGCGTGAACCGTGATCGCGCGTTGCGGGGGACCTGACGTTCCCCCGCGCCGCTTTGCCGACGCGATCACGATCAAGTCAGGGCTTAGCCCCAGCACTTGTCCTTGCCGGTCTTGGTGTCGATCGACTCGACGCCGGCGGCCGGCTTGTCGGTGACGAGCGCCACACCGGTGTCGAAGAAGTTCTTGCCTTCGGTTGCGGCCGGCTTCTCGCCGGTGTCGGCGAACTTCTTGATCGCCTCGATGCCCATGGAGGCCATCAGCAGCGGATACTGCTGCGAGGTCGCGCCGATCACGCCTTCGGCGACATTCTGTACGCCCGGGCAACCGCCGTCGACCGAAACGATCAGCACGTCCTTCTCGCGTCCGACGGCCTTCAGCGCTTCATAGGCGCCGGCAGCGGCAGGTTCGTTGATGGTGTGCACGACGTTGATCGTCGGATCCTTCTGCAGGAGGTTTTCCATGGCGGTGCGGCCGCCTTCCTCGTTGCCGTTGGTCACGTCATGGCCGACGATGCGCGGATCGCTCTCGTCGCCGATCTTGTTGATGTCGGCAACGTCGATGCCAAAACCCTTCATGAAGCCCTGGTTGCGCAGCACGTCGACCGACGGCTGCGACGGGGTCAGGTTGAGGAAGGCGATCTTGGCGTCCTTGGCGGCGTCGCCGAGCGTGGCGGCAGCCCATTTGCCGATCAGTTCGCCGGCCAGCAGGTTGTCGGTGGCAAAGGTCTGGTCGGCGGCGTCGATCGGCTCGAGCGGGGTGTCGAGGGCGATGACCAACAGGCCGGCGTCGCGGGCCTTCTGAACGGCCGGGACGATGCCCTTGGTGTCGGACGCGGTCAAGAGGATGCCCTTGGCGCCGTCGGCGATGCAGGTTTCGATGGCGGCGACCTGGCTTTCCGAATCGCCGTCGATCTTGCCGGCATAGGACTTCAGCGTCACGCCGAGTTCAGCAGCCTTGGCGGTCGCGCCTTCCTTCATCTTGACGAAGAAGGGGTTGGTGTCGGTCTTGGTGATCAGGCAGGCCGAAACGTCGGCGGCGCTCGCCGGAGCCGCAAAAGCGGTGCCGAGGGCAAGGGCAGCAAGCGAGGCGGCGAAAAGAGACTTCTTCATGTGATTCCTCCCGAAAAACGACAGATCCGGACCCTCCGGACCGTGAACGTGGACCCGATGCGCTCCCACGCCGGGTGGGCGATCCTCTTCGAGCCCGCCATTCCTCCACGCCCCATTAAGAACATCAGGGTTTCCTTATTGTCAATAAATAAATCCAGTTGAATTATTAATTCGCTGTGACATGCTGGCAGCCACGATCTATAAGACAGCCGGGAGCGACCGAAGGAGGAGCGGCCATGGCAGTGTCGGAAAGCCCAGGCGGGGCCAGCGAGCAATCGCCGTCGACCACTGCCGGCGGTGCCAACCAGGTGCGCGTGCGCGCCTATAACGAACGGCTGGTGCTGTCGCATGTCCGGCGCAACAGCGGCATATCGAAGGCCGAGATCGCCAGGCTCACCGGTCTATCCGCCCAGACCGTGTCGGTCATCATGCGGGCATTGGAAAAAGACGGCCTGCTGGTGCGCGGCAAGCCCGTGCGCGGCCGGGTCGGCCAGCCCTCGGTGCCGATGCATCTCAATCCCGATGCGGTGCTGTCGTTCGGCGTCAAGATCGGCCGACGCAGCGCAGATCTCGTCCTCATGGACTTCGTCGGCGCGATCCGCCTCAACCGTCACCTCACCTATCCTTATCCCAATCCGGCCGAAATCCTCGATTTCGTGGTCAGGGGGATCGGCGAACTGCAGCAGGAGCTTTCAGCCTCGCAGCGCAGCGCCATCGCCGGGGTCGGCATTGCCGCGCCCTTCGAGCTGTGGAACTGGGCGCGCGAGGTCGGCGCGCCGGACGGTGCGATGGAGGCCTGGCGCGGCTTTGATCTGCAGGCCGAGGTGGCGAGCCGCCTGCCCTATCCGGTCTACCTGCAAAACGACGCCACCAGCGCCTGCGGCGCCGAACTGGTGTTCGGCGTCGGTCCTCGCTATCCGGATTTCGTCTATTTCTATGTGGGTTCCTTCATCGGTGGCGGGATCGTGCTCAACTCCTCGGTCTTCGTCGGAAGAACCGGAACCGCCGGCGCGATCGGCCCGCTGCCGGTGCGCAACAAGCATGGCGAAACCCGGCAATTGCTGGAGATCGCCTCGATCTTCGTCCTCGAAAAACTGCTGCGCGAGCGCGGCATCGATCCGCAGCCGCTGTGGTATGCCGCCGATCAATGGATCGATTTCGGCGAGCCGCTGGACATCTGGGTCCGCGACTGCGCCGCAGCGCTGGCCCAGGCGATCGTCGCGGCCTCGTCGATCATCGACTTTTCCGCCGCCATCATCGACGGCGGCTTCCCGGACTGGGTGCGCGCCCGGCTCGTCATGGCGACGATCGAGGAGATCGGCAAGCTGGACCTGCAGGGCATTGTCTTTCCCGACATCATCGAGGGCGCGGTCGGTGCACAGGCGCGCGCCATCGGCGGCGCCAGCCTGCCGATCTTTGCCCGCTATCTCATCGACCAGACCGTCTTGTTCAAGGAAATCGACCATGCTGAAGGGAATTGACCCGCTATTGAGCCCCGATCTGCTGGCGACGCTGCGCGCCATGGGCCATGGCGACGAGATCGCCGTCGTCGACGGCAATTACCCCGCCCTCGAGCATGCCAGGCGCCTGGTCCGCCTCGACGGCCATGGGATCGTCGCCGTGATCAACGCCATCCTCACCGTGCTGCCGATCGACGATTTCGTGCCCGAGGCGATCTTCCGCTCGACCGTCGGCGCGGACGCCGAGCGGCTCGACCCGATCCACCAGCAGATGATCGCCTGCTGCGCCCGGCATGAACCCGAACGCCGGGTGATGCCGCTGGTCGGCCAGGATTTCTACAAAAGGGTCAAGACTGCCCATACGGTGGTCCAGACCGGCGAGCCGGCCCTCTATGCCAACATCATCCTGCGCAAGGGTGTGATCTACCCGCAGACATAGCCGGGAACGACGGTTTGCGATCAAGCCGAAGGCGGAGCCGCCGCGGGCACCAGGACCTTGAGTTCTCCGGCATGCACCCGGATGTCGACATCGCGCGGCATCCGCAGCAATTCGCCGTCGACGACACAGAGCGCCCCGTGGCGGCGCTTGGGGAAATGCAGTCTCACGCGTTCGGCGGTGGTGGCGTTGACGGCCTCGTTGTCCTTCAGCCGACCGCGAAGAATGTCGAGCGCCAGTTTGGCAACACCGACCGGCTTCAACGGATCCGCCAGATAGACGCCGAGCTTGCCGCTGGTCAGGTCGTCCGCGAAGAAAAGCGGGTTCTCGCCGAACGGATTGTTGGATACCGAAATCGCCGAAACCACGCGATGCTCGTTTCGCCCGTCATGGTCGATGTCGAACACGACCTCGAAACGCGACGGGCGGAGCATGACGCCGAGCGCGGCGCGCGTGCTCGCCCGCATCTTGCCCAGTCGCGATGCAAAATCCATGGCATTGCGCATGCGCACCATGCGGGCATGCAGGCCGGCGGAAAACTGATGAACGAAGGGACGGTCATTGACCGTTGCGATATCGACGGACTGAACCCGCCCCTCGGAAAGCGTCTCAAGAACTGCGTGAATATCGAGCGGCAGCTTCAGCGAGCGGGCAAAAAGGTTCATCGTTCCTGCCGGGACGACGCCGAGCGGTATCCCCGCCTTCCAGGCGATGCCGGCGGCCGCCGAAATCGTGCCGTCGCCGCCTCCGGCGATCAGCGCGTCCAGCCCTTCTTCGCGTGCCGACGCCTCCAGCCGCTCCACCACGTCGCGTCCGGCCACCACGTCGAAGGAGATGTCATGGCCGGCGGCGCGGAAGATCTCGTCCGCGCGGGCGCAATAGGCGTCCATGTCGGTGGTCTTGAACGTGCCGCCGTCCCGATTGAATACCGCTTTGAGTTTCATGGATCCTTTTCCGCTCCGCCATTCGGCAGGAATTCCGCAGTTGCGGGCAGCACAACTCAACGCGGCGCACAGGGAATGGTTTCGCCGCCACCCTCAAAATCGGGATCCTCAGGGCGAAAATCAAGCGGTCGCGCACGTTGCCTTTGCCGCGCTGCACAAAAACATGATAGTCGTCAAATCACGTCCACAGAGATTCCCGCAACCGGCACGCCCGGATGCCTTCACACCAGACCGCTCCTCCCTGTCCTTCCTCGACCGCAACGACGCGGCCGACTCATGGTGATCGCATGACCGACTGTACTGCCCTTCGCCCCGCTATCGGAACCCGCGGCGAGACGGCTGCCGCAACGCCGGCGCTGACGCCGCTGATGATGATCCTGATCGAGATCGCGCTTGCCGCGGGCGGCTTCGGCATCGGCACCGGCGAATTCGTCATCATGGGGCTTTTGCCGGAGGTGGCGACGACCTATGGCGTGAGCGTTCCCGAGGCCGGCCGGGTGATCAGCGCCTACGCGCTCGGCGTGGTGATCGGCGCGCCGATCATTGCGGTTCTCGCCGCCAAGCTGTCGCGCCGCACCCTGCTCCTGGCCCTGATGGGCGTGTTCGCCATCGGCAATGTCATGAGCGCGCTGGCGCCCGACTTTCTCTCCTTCACCGCACTGCGCTTCATCACCGGCCTGCCGCACGGCGCCTATTTCGGCGTGGCGGCCCTGGTCGCCGCATCGATGGTGCCGCCGCATCGTCGCGCCCGCGCCGTGGGCCGCGTCATGCTCGGGCTCACCATCGCCACCCTGATCGGCACGCCGATCGCCACCTTGCTCGGCCAGATGATGAGCTGGCGGGCCGCCTTCCTGATGGTCGGCGCCATCGCCGTGCTAACCGTCGTGTTGATTGCGCTCTATTTGCCGAAGGACAAGGTGGCCGACGGCGCCAGCATCCGCCGCGAACTCGGCGCTTTCGGCCGGCTGCAGGTCTGGCTGACGCTTGGCGTCGCCGCCGTCGGCTTTGGCGGCATGTTTTCGATCTTCAGCTATATCGCCAAGACCACCACCGACACCGCCGGCCTTCCGGCCAGCATGGTGGCGATCGTTCTGGCGCTGTTCGGCATCGGCATGAATGTCGGCAATGTCGTGGGCAGCCGCATGGCCGATTATTCGCTGAAGGGCACGATCGGCGGCATGCTGGCCTTCAATGTCGTGCTGATGAGCATCTTTTCGCTGACGGCGCATGATCCCGTCATGCTGTGCATCTGCGTGTTTCTCACCGGCTGCGGCTTTGCCGCCTGCCCGGCCGTGCAGACCCGGCTGATGGATGTCGCGGCCGATGCCCAGACGCTCGCGGCGGCGTCCAACCACTCCGCCTTCAACATCGCCAATGCACTCGGCGCCTGGCTCGGCGGCCTCGTCATCACCTGGGGCTATGGCTATGGCGCGACCGGTTTTGTCGGCGCCGCATTGTCGGCGCTCGGGCTGGTGATCTTCCTGGTCTCGGTCATGATCGAAAAGCGCAGTTCAGGCCGCTGAGCGCGCAACCGCATCGACAGCATCCGCCGCCTCGTCCGGGAGGGCAACGGTCTTCACCCCGTTTCGGCACTTCACGTGGCTCTTGCCCCAGGTGTCGAGCGCGAGGATCACCGGCTCCAGGCTCAGGCCGAGCGGAGTGAGCGAATAATCGACCCGCGGCGGCACGACGGCAAAGACCTTGCGCGCGACGATGCCGGCCTCCTCCAGCTCGCGCAGCTGCTTGGTCAGCATGCGCTGGGTCACGGCGGAGAGCCTGCGCCTGAGCTCGTTGAAGCGCAGCGTGCCGTCGTTCAGCAGGTGATAGAGGATCACGCCCTTCCACTTGCCGTCGAGCAGGCTCAGGGTCGATTCGACCGGACAGCCGGGGAAATTGTTCGTCAGTTTGGCGCGCGGGCGGGACATTTACAGTATCCTTTTTGATACTACATACATTTTATGCCCCTATAGACAGAAAATGTGCATTCTTGCATCGTGAGAATATACGTAGCAATTGAAGGACGTGCAAACCTTCAAGGAGACTGTCCATGCGCGCCGTCGGCTACCAGACACCCCAACCCATTGCTGCGGAGACCTCGCTGGTCGATATCGACCTCCCCGTTCCGGAGGCCAGGGGCCATGACCTGCTGGTCGAGGTCAAGGCGGTTTCGGTCAATCCGGTCGACACCAAGGTCCGATCCGCCGCACAGCCGGAACCCGGCCAGCACCGCATTCTGGGCTATGACGCCTCGGGCGTGGTCAAGGCGGTCGGCGAAAACGTCACCCTGTTCAAGCCCGGCGACGAGGTTTTCTATGCCGGCGTCATCAACCGGCCCGGCACCAACAGCGAATTTCACCTGGTGGACGAGCGCATCGTCGGATTGAAGCCGAAGAGCCTGAGCTTCGCCGAAGCGGCAGCGATCCCGCTGACCGCGATCACCGCCTATGAAATGCTGTTCCATCGCCTCAAGGTGCGCGATGAAGTGGTCGGCGCCAATAACGCCCTGCTGGTCACCGGCGGCGCCGGCGGCGTCGGCTCGATGGCGATCCAGCTCGCCCGGACGCTGACCGATCTCACCATCATCACCACCACGTCGCGGCCCGAGACCAGCCAGTGGGTCAAGGATCTCGGCGCGCATCACGTGCTCGACCACAGCAATGCGCTGGCGCCGCAATATGTAGCACTCGGCATCGGCGCACCGGCTTTCGTCTTCTCGGTCACCCGCAGCGACCTGCATGCCGCCGATCTCCTGGCGATCATCGCGCCGCAGGGCCGCTTCGGCATCATCGACGAAATCAAGGGCGGCTTCGACGTCATGCCGTTCAAGGGCAAGGCCGTGTCGATCCACTGGGAATCGATGTTCACCCGCGCCGTCTTCCAGACGGCGGACATGATCGAGCAGCACAAGTTGCTGACCCACGTCGCCGAACTGGTCGACAGCGGCCAGATCCGCACGACGCTGACCGAAACGTTGGGCACCATCAATGCCGCCAACCTGAAGAAGGCGCACGCCCTGATCGAGTCCGGCCGGACCAAGGGCAAGATCGTGCTCGAAGGCTTCTGACCACGGGAACGAGGCGGGGTTTGCTCCGCCTCGCAACCTGTCCAGCAATGTCAAATATTGCGTCATTTCTGTTATCGATATAGGCTTTCTCTTGCAATCGGAGAGCCTGCCATGAACGTCTCGCTGGGCGAACGCTGGGAAAAATTCGTCGAAAACACTGTAAAATCGGGGCGTTACGGCTCGGCGAGCGAAGTTGTGCGCGAAGGGCTGCGACTGGTCGAGGAACGCGAAACCAAACTGTCGGCGCTGCGTGAAACACTTGATCGCTCGATTGCTGCCGGCGGCGACATCAGCGACGAGGCGCTGGACGCTGAACTTGACAAGAAGGCCGCAGAACTGACCGCCAGGGACGACTGATTTGGCCCGGCTCCGCTATCTCGACAGCGCCAGGGCCGACTTCCTTTCGATACTCGACTATGTCTACCGCGAAAGCGGGGACGTCGCTCTGGCCAGGCAGTTCGTGGAAAAGCTACGGGGACATTGCCGACACTTGGCGAGCCTGCCAGGCAATATGGGTCGGCCACGGCCGGAACTGCGTCCCGATGTTCGTAGCGTCGCCTTCGGCTCCTATGTGATCTTCTTCCGCTATGTGGGCGACGACTTCCAGGTGATCAATGTTCTGGAGGGACACCGCGACATCGACGCGTATTTCGGTAAGACGGAATAGCTCACCCCTTGACCGCCGGCAACTTCAGCGGGCCGCCGGTCTTGACGGAGCGGATGGCGAAGTTCGACTGGATGTCCGTGACATGCGGCAGGACCAGCAGCTTGTCGGTCAGAAGCGCCTCATAGGCAGCGAGATTCTCGACGACCACCTCGGCCATGAAATCGGAATGGCCGGAAATCATGTAGCAGCCGACCACTTCCGGCAGATCCTGCAGCGCCTGCTGGAAGGCCTGGGCATGTTCACGGGTGTGGTGTGCCACCTTGAAGGCGACGAAGACCGTCAGTTCCAGGCCCAGCGCCCGCCGGTCTATATCGGCGCGGTAGCCGCGGATGATGCCGGCCTGCTCCAGCATGCGGATCCGCCTCAGGCAGGGAGACGGCGACAGATTGACCCGTTCGGCGATCTCGACATTGGTCGCCCGCGCATCGGCCTGCAGCGCCGCGAGGATGGCAAGATCGAATTTGTCGAGTTTTGGCATATCTACAACTTACGTTACCCTTCGACGCAATTTTGTGCCAATCGAGACGATCCGGCAAGCGCAAATGGCAAGGACACGCCAAGGGCGCCGAGGCTATTCTGGACCCGTCTTTCCAGGAGTGCCTCATGACCGCTGCCAGCCCAGCCACCCGACCTCCGCTATCCGCCGGCCTCGGCGCCGCCTCTGCCCTGTCGGTCGTGCTGATCTGGGCGGCCTGGCTGATTTCGACGCGCCACAGCGTCGGCACCTCGCTTACCCCGCTCGACCTCAGCCTGATGCGCTACGGCGTGCCTGCCCTCCTGCTTGCGCCCTTCTGGCTGCGCACCGGGCTCTGGCCCAGGGGCACGCCAAAATGGACGCTGATGCTGATGGTGCTCGGTTCGGGCGCGCCGTTCTTCCAGCTCGTCGGCTTCGGCATGAAGGCGACGCCCGCCTCCGCCGCAGGCGTGCTCTTGCCCGGCGTCATGCCGCTGGCCGCCGCGCTGATCGGCATCCTGCTTCTCGGCGAGCGTCCGGACCGGATGCGCAAGCTCGGCATGCTGGCGATCCTGGCCGGTGGCGTCCTGCTGCTGGTGGACAATCTGTCGTCCGGACGCCTGTCCTGGGTCAGCTACACGGTCCTGCCGGCCGGCGCGACGCTCTGGGCGATCTATACCCATGCCTTCCGCAAATCGGGGCTTTCGGCCTTCGAGGGCGGCGCGCTGATCTGCGTCTGGTCGACGATCATCAACCTCGCGCTCTTGCCCGTCCTCGGCACGCATCTCATGACCGCGCCGATCACGGAAACGGGGCTGCAATTCATCACGCAGGGTCTGCTCTCCGGCCTGCTGGCAACCGTTCTCTATGGTACGGCGGTGCGCAGTCTCGGCGGGACGCAGGCCGCAGCTTATACCGCCGTCACGCCGGTCGCGGCGGCAATCGGCGGCGCGCTTCTGCTTGGCGAACCCTTGGGCGTCGTGACGATCGTCGCAACGCTGGTCACCGGTGCCGGCGTCCTGTTGTCGACCGGCCTGCTCTCGGCGCGGGCCGGCCGTTGAGGCTTGCTTCAATCGCGCAAAGGCCTCAGGCCTGCAACACCACGACCCGGCCGCCGACCTTGGCGCGCTCGTAGAGATCGATTACGTCGTGGTTCATCATGCGAATGCAGCCGGACGACATGGCCTGGCCGATCGACCAAGGCTGGTTGGTGCCGTGGATGCGGAACATGGTGTCGTTGCCGCCGCGATAGAGGTAGAGCGCGCGGGCGCCGAGCGGATTGTTGATGCCGCCCGGCACGCCGCCGGCATATCTCATGTTCTTTTCCGGATTGGTGCGCAGCATGTTGGGCGACGGCGTCCAGCTCGGCCATTCCGCCTTGCGGCCGATATAGGCGACCCCGGCCAGCGCATAGCCGTTGCGGCCGACTCCGACACCGTAGCGCATGGCGCGGCCATTGCCGAGAACGTAATAGAGCCGGCGCGCCGGTGTGTCGACGACGATCGTGCCCGCCGGCTGGCTCGTCTCATAGGCGACCTCCTGGCGGCGCAGTTCCGGCTTGATCTTGTCGATCGGCACCTTCTTCAGCGGATGCGGTTCATTCGGGCGCGCGTCATACATGGATTGCTGGCTCGGTCCAGTCTGGCAACCGGCAAGCAAGAGCGGCAGGCCGATCAACAGGCTGCGGCGGGAAATCGTCATGTCTGGGCCCCCAGAAGAAGTGTCGAATATCGGGGGGCAGACTAGGTAGTTTATGGTTAACGCCCGGTTAAGCCGGTGCGGGAATGGTTAACCATGTTCAAGGTCGCAGCCGGTCTCTCCCCGGCCCTTATAGCCGCTGCGACACGTTTCGGACTGCACAGCAAGGCGAAGCCGCCGCGAGACTAGGGGAAAACGACGGCAACATGCTAAATTTGACCATTGCCAATACTTGAGGGACTGGCAGACTGCGCCCCGCAATCGAGGGGGATATTTTCATGCAAAATTTCGTTACTGCGATGACTGCCACGACATGGTTCGGTTATCTCGCCCGTGTCGTTTTGACCTACATGTTCTGGGCGAGCGGTATTGCCAAGCTCGTCGATTTCCAGGGCGCCGTCGGGGAGATGGCCCATTTCGGTCTCAACCCGCCCGCCGCCTTCGCCGTCGCCACCATTGTCGTGCAACTCGTCGGTTCGGCGCTCATCATCCTTGATCGCTGGACCTGGCTCGGGGCCGGCATGCTCGGCGTCTTCACCGCTCTGACGATCCCGATCGCCCACACGTTCTGGACGATGGAAGAACCGTTCAAAACGATCGAGTTCTACGTGGTGATGGAACATATCACCGTCATCGGCGCGCTGATGGTGGTCGCCTGGAAAGCGGAACGGTAGCGTCGCAGACACCCGCCGCAGACACCCGAAAACGACAAAGGCCCGTTCGCGCTGCGAACGGGCCTCATGTCTTCAGGCGATTGCCCCCGCGGGATCAGACGCCGTCAATGACGTGGATCCAGCCGTGGCGGTCATTGCTCTGGCCGCGCTGGATGCCGACCAGCGCGTCGCGCAGCCGGGTCGTGACCGGACCGGTCTCGCCGCCGCCGATCTGGAATTCGCCTTGCGGATACCGGACCGTGCCGATGGCGGCGACCACGGCGGCGGTGCCGCAGGCAAAGGCCTCCTTCAGCCTGCCGCTTGACGCGTCCGCCTTCCACTCGTCGAAGGAATAGGGCTTCTCGTTGACGGTCACGCCCTCTTCGCGGGCGAGCGTGATCAGCGACTTCCGGGTTATGCCGGGCAAAATCGTTCCGCCGAGCGGCGGGGTGACGATCGAGCCGTCGTCCATGACGAAGAACACGTTCATGCCGCCCAGTTCCTCGACCCATTTATGCTCGGCGGCATCCAGGAAAACGACCTGATCGCAGCCCTTGGCATAGGCTTCGGCCTGGGCGACGAGGCTTGCGGCATAATTCCCGCCGCACTTGGCAGCGCCGGTGCCGCCGGGTGCGGCGCGGGTATAGTCCTGCGACACCCAGATGCTGACCGGCTTGGCGCCGCCCTTGAAATAGGGGCCGACCGGGGATGCAATGACGCAGAAGATATATTCCTTCGACGGCCTAACCCCGAGGAAGGTCTCGCTGGCGAACATGAAGGGGCGCAGATAGAGGCTACTACCCTCGGCCTTGGGGATCCATTTGGCATCAAGCTCGACCAGCTTTTCGACCGCCGCAAGGAAATCGGCCTCCGGCAGTTCCGGCATGGCCATGCGCCGCGCCGATTCGTTGAAGCGCCGGGCGTTTTCCTCCGGGCGGAACAGCACGGCGCGGCCGTCGGCGGTGCGGTAGGCCTTCATGCCCTCGAATATTTCCTGGGCATAGTGCAACACGCTCGAAGCCGGGTCGATCGCGAACGGCGCGCGGGCGGTAATTTCGGCGGAGTGCCAGCCCTTGCCTTCGCTCCAGCGGATCACCGCCATGTGATCGGTAAACAGCGTACCGAAACCGAGGTTCTCGAAGGCCGCGAGACGGTCTGCCTCGGGCATGGGGTTGGCGTTGGGCTTGATGTCGAAGGAAAGCGGCGCGGAATTCGATGGCATGAAGGGAAGCTTTCAACTGATCCTGAACATCGGCGCAAACTGCCCCTTTGCTGGGCATTTTTCAAGCCAGAACGACCAAGGATCGGTACGCCCGAGCGCGGCTCAACGGCAAGCCCGCATCGTGCGGGGTCAATTCCGGCGAGAGGTGGAATATGATACCATCTGATGGCCGCGCGGACGGGCCCTCCACGGGCGCATCCGCCCCTCGCATTGAAGGGCGCATCGCTTGATGCTATTTTTGACGCAAAGGAGAGCGCCATGCGGACGACAATCACGATTGACGATGAGTTGCTCAATAATGCGCGCGAGTTGTCCGGGATCAATGAGACAGGGCCCCTCGTCAAGGCCGCGTTGACCATGCTGGTTCAAAGGGAAGCAGCGCGCGCCCTCGCACGTCTTGGCGGAAGTGCTCCAGATATCGTAGCACCCCCACGCAGGCGCTTCGAACCCGACGAATGATCGTCCTTGCCGACACATCCATATGGATCGATCACCTGCGCTCGCCGGACGAGCGTCTTGTCGCGCTTCTGGAAGAGGGACGCATCCTTTTGCATCCCTTCGTGATCGGCGAAATTGCCCTTGGGACTATGCCGAACTACGCATTCGTTCTCAAGCGCCTGGCTTTGATGCCAAAGGCACTCAAGGCGTCCGACGATCAAGTGCTGCATCTCATCCGACGGCATAGGTTGAACGGAGTGGGCATCGGATATGTCGACGCCCATCTGATTGCTTCAACTTTGCTGACGGCGGAGGGACTCCTTTGGACCCGTGACAAGCGCCTGAACAGAACCGCAAATGCCATGGGCATCGCTTTTCAGGATTAGCAAACCGGAACTTGTGCCAAAATGCCTGCCGCATGCCCTCAACTTGGGACATGCGCTCGCTCGGCCGACGCCACTACATATTCGGATAAACCGGACCTTCGGCGCCCTGCGGCGGGACCCAGTTGATGTTCTGGTTCGGATCCTTGATGTCGCAGGTCTTGCAGTGGACGCAGTTCTGCGCGTTGATCACGTAGACCTGTTCGCCATCCTTCTCCACCCATTCATAGACGCCGGCCGGGCAGTAGCGGGTCGAGGGACCGGCATAGACGCCGAGTTCCGAACGCTTCTGCAGATCCATGTCCTTGACCTGGAGGTGAACCGGCTGGTCTTCCTCATGATTGGTGTTCGACAGGAACACCGACGACAGACGGTCGAAGGTGAGCACGCCATCGGGCTTGGGATAGGCGATCGGCTTGTGCTTGGCGGCCGGTTCAAGCGACTCCGCGTCGGTCTTGCCGTGCTTCAGCGTGCCGAAGAAGGAGAAGCCGAACAGGGTATTGGTCCACATGTCGAGACCGCCCAGGCCGACGCCGAGCGCGGTGCCGAGCTTCGACCACAGCGGCTTCACGTTTCTGACGCGCCTCAGGTCCGTGCCAATATCGGTTGCGCGCCATTCGTTCTCGATCTCGACCGGCTCGTCATTGGCGCGGCCGCTCGCGATCGCTTCGGCGATCTTGTCGGCCGCCAGCATGCCGGACATCACGGCATTGTGGCTGCCCTTGATGCGCGGCACATTGACCAGGCCGGCGGAACAGCCGATCAGCGCGCCGCCCGGGAAGGAAAGCTTCGGCACCGACTGGTAGCCGCCTTCGGTGATGGCGCGGGCGCCATAGGACAGGCGCTTGGCCCCTTCGAAGGTCGGGGCGATCGTCGGATGGGTCTTGAAGCGCTGGAACTCCTCGAACGGGTAGAGGTAGGGGTTCTTGTAGTTCAGGTGGACGACGAAACCGACCGCCACCATGTTGTCTTCCAGATGGTAGAGGAAGGAGCCGCCGCCGGTCTTCATGTCGAGCGGCCAGCCGAAGGAGTGCTGCACGAGGCCCGGCTTATGATGCTCCGGCTTGACCTGCCAGAGTTCCTTGAGGCCGATGCCGAATTTCTGCGGCTCGCGATCCTTCTGGAGGTCGAATTTGGCGATCAGCTGCTTGGCGAGCGAGCCGCGCACCCCTTCGCCGATCAGCACGTACTTGCCGAGCAGTTCCATGCCACGGGTATAGGCCGAGCCCGGTTCGCCGTTCTTCTCGATGCCCATGTCGCCGGTGGCGACGCCGATCACGGCGCCCTTGTCGTTGTGAAGCAGTTCGGTCGCGGCAAAGCCCGGATAGATCTCGACACCCAGCGCCTCGGCATGGGTGGCGAGCCAGCGACAGACATTGCCGAGCGAGACGATGTAATTGCCGTGATTGTTCATCAGCGGCGGCATGAACATGTTGGGCAGGCGGATCGAGCCGGCGGGGCCGAGGAACAGGAACTGGTCGTCCTTTACCTTGGTCTTGAACGGATGATCGGCCTCGTCGCGCCAGTCGGGCAGCAGCTTGTCGATGCCGACCGGGTCGACCACAGCGCCCGACAGGATGTGCGCCCCGACTTCCGAGCCCTTCTCCAGGACCACGACGGTGAGCTCGGGATTGACCTGCTTCAGGCGGATTGCCGCCGACAGGCCGGCAGGGCCGGCGCCGACGATGACCACGTCGAATTCCATGCTCTCGCGTTCGGGCAGTTCCAGTTGCTCGCTCATCGTCTCTCTCCGCTCGGCCGATCCCAGTCTTCGGCCTCTTCCTTGTCAAAACACAAGCGCCTTGTCGAGCCGCGATGCGACATGCCGTGGCTCGAAATAATGGCTTGGCGATATTCCCGGACAGAATATCTAACGCTTACGTTAACGTCAATGTTTCGTCCGAAGATCAACGCTCCGGAGCCGATCCGGCTGTGGCCAATTCGGCCCCTGCGCGGCTTGGTGATTGTCCCCGGCGCCGCTGCAAACTAAACATCGCCGGAAGGGGCTCGAACCGCGCGACGCCCGACGACACAGGATATGCACGAATGCCCCAAAGACCAGGAACCCGGTTCACCGCGACGGAACTGCTGGAGAGGCTGGCCGGCCTTCATCCCGATCTCCTGATCCTTGGTCCGGCAGACCTGCAGGGCCGGCATCCGGGCGAACATGCCGAGAATTTAGCCGGCGGCGTGATGGCGCAGCCCGGTTCGACGGCGGCGGCAGCCGCTCTGGTTTCGTGGTGCGCCGCGCATGACGTCGCCATCGTGCCGCAGGGCGGGCTGACCGGTCTCGTCGGCGGCAATGTCAGTCATGCCGGCGAGGTGATCCTCTCCTCTGCCCGACTGAACCGGATCGTCGCCATCCATCCGGAGGAAATGACGGTCGTGGTGGAGGCCGGCGTGCCGCTCGAGACGCTGCAGCAGGCGATCGCCGCCCATGGGCTGACCACCGGCATCGACCTCGGCTCGCGCGGTTCGGCCACGATCGGCGGCATGGTCTCGACCAATGCCGGCGGCATTCTCGCCTTCCGCAACGGCGTGATGCGCCACCAGGTCCTCGGCCTCGAGGCGGTGCTGCCGTCCGGCGCCGTGTTTTCCGACCTCACCCGCGTGGTGAAAGTCTCGGCCGGACCGGACCTCAAGCACCTGTTCATCGGCGGCGAAGGCGCCTTCGGTTTTGTCACCCAGGTGGTGCTGAAGCTGGAGCCGCAGCGGCCCGCCCGCGCCACCGCCTTTCTCGGCGTGGCCGATGCGGCCGCAGCACTTGCCGTCATCCGGCATTTCCGCAGCCTCTCCTCCGTGACGCTCGAAGGCGCGGAAATGATGTGGCCGCGCTATATCCGCGACGGCGCGGCGCTCAAGGGTTTCGATCTCTCCTGGCTGGAAGACGGCGCCGCGGCCCTGCTGATCGAGGTCTCGGCGGAAACGGTCGAGGCGGCGACGGCAGCCCTGGAACAGGGACTTGAAACGCTCTGGGAGCCGGCCGGCCTCAAGGGCGGCGTGATCGCCCAGTCGCTCGACCAGGCGAAAAAGTTCTGGGACATTCGCGAGGATTCAGGCTTCTACTATCCGGCGATCCCGCACGCCCCTTCCTTCGACATCTCGGTGCCGCCGACCTATCTCGACGCCTATGTCGCCGGCCTCGACTCCCGGCTGAAGGCGATCGATCCGAGCTTTGAGGCCTATGTCTACGGCCATGTCGCCGACGGCAACCTGCATCTCACTCTGATCAAGCCAGGCCCGTTGCCTGTGGACGAACTTCTGGCCGTGGAAAACGCCATCTACACCGGCATCGTCGAGGCCGGCGGCTCGTTTTCCGCCGAACACGGCGTCGGCACCGAAAAACGCCACGCTTACGAGACCTTCGCCTCGCCGGAAAAGCAGGCGCTGGCGCGGACGATCAAGCAGGCGATTGATCCGAAAGGGATCCTCAATCCGGGCAAGGTGCCGTTCTGACTTTGCATGCGGAACTGGCCGTTCCGAGAAAATAGCTGTCCTTTACGCGTTGGCGCGGCTGGTCGTCGTCTGGCAATCATGGGTTTCGGGAAGATATGCCGTTAGCACTTCCCCTCATTGAAGCGAGACACCGAAAGGACTGCCCATGCTCGTCGCCCATGTGCGCTTCCGCGTATCCGAAGACGACCGCCAGCAGGCGCTCGATATCCTGATGACGAACGCCCCCGCCATCCGCGCCACGAAAGGTTGCCTGGCCTTTGTTCCATTCCTCGATCCGACCGACCGGCAGGGTCTTGGCGTGCTGCACGAATGGCAAAGCGGTGAAGACTTTGCAGCCTATGTCGCCTCGCCCGCATTTGTCGAAACAGCCGCGATCCTGCGTCCCCTGATGACGGCGGCGCCGGTCAGCCGTCGCTTTGACGCGAGGCTGATCGAGACGGTAAACTGAACGCATGAGACCGGACGCCTATTGTTTTCACCAGAGTTTCGAGCCCGCCGGCCCCTCCGAATTCCGGATGGACCGGCACTATCTGCTCTATGCGATGGAAGGAACGATCCGGCTGGAAGCGAACGGCCGGCGCTGGACCCTGCCGCCAGCGCGCGCGGCACTGATTACGGCCGGCCATCCAATCACGATTTCGATCCTGTCCCGGCTGACCTGCGCATCGGTGCTCTATACGCACGCATTTGCACCCCCTCCACCGCAGGTTCTGTCGGTGTTCGATGTCTCGCCGCTGGCCCGCGAACTGATCGCCGAATGCCGCGAATGGGGTCTGGAAAGCGGCCCGCTGTCGCCCTATGCGCAGAGGATCTTCGAAACGCTGGTGGCCGTTTGCATGAGACTCGCCGAAACGCCGAGCCCTTGCGTGCTGCCGGCACCGGCGAGCCCCGCCCTTGCCCGGGCGCTGGCACTGACCGAGGAACTGGCTGACGGCACCCCCGTTTTTGCCGAAATCGCCAAGGCCACCGGCCAGTCTCCCCGCGCGCTCGCCCGCCGTTTCTCGACGGAGATGGGGATGACCTGGCGCGAGGCGCTTCGGCGCATCCGCCTGATCCGCGCGGTCGAGGCGCTGGCCTCCAGCGACGCGCCAATCACCGAGATCGCGCTTGGCGTCGGCTACAATTCTCTGTCGGCCTTCAATACCGCCTTCCGCGACCTGATGGGCAAGGGCCCGCGCGAGTACCGCGCCAGCTTCCGGGATTGACAAGACCCGCCGGGACCGCTCCTGCCGTCTGCCTGCCGCGCGGCGCTCGCACCATGACGGCTCTACAGGGTGTCCGAACCAGGCGACGCCCTCGCGCTTTTCCCTTCCCAAACCCGCCGGTCCCCCTATAACCTTCCCCCGACACCGCATGCGGCGGACAGGAAAACACCAGGGAAGGAGACAAACAATGGATCTCGGAATTTCGGGCAAGCGGGCGCTTGTGCTCGCCTCGTCGCGCGGGCTTGGCCTCGGTATCGCCAGGGCGCTCGCCGATGAGGGCTGCCACGTGCTGCTCTGCGGCCGCAGCGCCGACAAGCTGAAGGCCAATGCCGACGCCATCAATGCCGAAGGCCGCGGCAAGGCCGACTGGGTCGAGGCGGATCTGTCCGACGCCAATTTCGTCGACACCATGCTCGCCGCCGTCCATCACAAGCTCGGCGGCATCGACATCCTGGTCAACAATACCGGCGGCCCCACCCCGGGCACGGCCGAGGAGATGACGGCGGAAAAGCTCTACAATTTCTTCCAGTCGATGGTGGTGCGCGTCATCACGCTCACCAATGCACTCCTGCCGCTGATGCAGACGCAAGGCTTCGGCCGCATCCTCACCGTCGCCTCGTCCGGCGTCTTCGAGCCGATCCCCAACCTGGCGCTGTCCAACACGCTGCGCGCAGCTCTGGTCGGCTGGAACAAGACGCTTGCGACCGAGGTCGCCTCCTACGGCGTCACCGCCAACATGCTGCTGCCGGGCCGCATTCATACCGACCGGATCGATGAACTGGACGCCGCCAATGCCAAGAAGGCCGGCAAGACGGTCGACGAGGTGCGTGCCGCATCGGTAAAGTCGATCCCGGCCGGCCGTCTCGGCAAGGTCGAGGAATTTGCCGCCGCCGCCGCCTTCCTGTGCTCGGTGCCTGCCTCCTATGTCACGGGCACGATGATGCGGGTCGATGGCGGAGCGTCAAAGTCGATCTGAACGACGCCAGCACACCCGGCCGATGGAGCCCCGCGACACCCTGTGTTCGCGGGGTTTTTGCTTTATTAGCCCCCCAAGTATGAGCGGAGGGATTTCGCTGGTGTCCGGCTCAGACTCGACTATAGTGGGTGCGACAAATTGTTCCATGGGAGGAGAGACTATTGGGGCAGATTCGCCAATTATTCACCGTCGTCGGGGCCCTGACGCTGCTTGTCGGAATAGCCTGGGTGGCCCATGGTACCGGCCTGTTCCGCCTGCCCGGCACTGACTTCATGCCAAACGAAAGCGTGTGGACGATCAACGGCTTGCTGGTCGCAGCCTTCGGCCTGGTGGTCTTCGTCGGCGCCCGCTGGTTCCTGCGCCGGGAGCATTCGACGGCAAACTGACGGTCGTGCCCGGCCAGGTCGGACCTAGATTCACGGCCGCGCCGCCGGCGCGGTCGGTTGCGCTTCAGAAGGATCACGTGCCATGCCGATGCGACGCATCCTCACCCTGCTCGGCGCGCTCGCCGTGCTGATGGGCCTCATCTGGATGGGTCAGGGCAGCGGCTATTTTCCCTATCCCGCGTCCAGCTTCATGATCGACCAGAGCCCGTGGATCGCCTATGGCGCCGGCCTCGCCATTGTCGGCATGGTGCTGATCGCGATCGCGCGGCGCTCGGGGCGGTAGGTCGGTCGCAGTGACGGGAAGCGCGGCGTGCGGGGCCTCCTCTCCCTTGGTGGGAGAGGAAGCGATTTCGGCATCTTAGGCCGAAGGCGTAAGTGCCAGAAATCGCAGGTGAGGGGGAAACCAGGTGACCACCCCCTCTCTTGGAATTTTTAACACTTAGCTTTCAGCTAAGGTGTTGAAATTCCATTCTCCCCCACCAAGGGGGAGAAGAAGCCATCATCGCCTTACACCCCCTCCCCTTTAGGGGATAGGATACGAAACCACGAACTTGGCGAAAGCCACGTCCTGGGGTTTGTTAGTGAGGGGTGAGGAAACCCGCGTGATCACCCTCACCGCTCGCCCCTTGCCTTCCCCCTCCCCTTCATGGCAATAGGCGCCCTCTCCACTGCGGGCGCTCATAGCGCCCTGTTCATCTTCGGGCTCTGCCCGGCTTCACAACCGACAGACGACGAGGGAGCGCGGCGATGGCTCATGCGCTGGGGCTTGATTTCGGCACGACCAACACGGTGATGGCGCTTTCCGATAGCGTGGGGGCCGACAGCGCAGGCGCCGACCGTCCGGGGGCCACCCATTCGATCCGCTTTTCCTCGCCGGCGGGGACGAGCGACAGCATGCGCACGGCGCTGTCCTTCATGAAGGACCGCCAGCTTGGTGCCGGCGCGCTGAAGGTCGAGGCCGGACAGGCGGCAATCCGCGCCTTCATCGACAATCCGGGCGACTGCCGCTTCCTGCAGTCGATCAAGACCTTTGCCGCCTCGGCGCTGTTCCAGGGCACGCTGATCCATGCCCGGCGCTTCCAGTTCGAGGACCTGATGGAGGTCTTCCTCAGGCGCCTGGAAGCCTATGCCGGCGAGGGCTGGCCATCGGGGGCGAAACGCATCGTCGCCGGGCGCCCTGTGCATTTTGCCGGCGCGAGCCCCGATCCGCAGCTGGCGATCACCCGCTACAACGAGGCGCTTTCGCGCTTCGGCTTTCCCGAGATCCACTATGTCTACGAGCCGGTGGCGGCCGCCTTCTATTTCGCCCAGCACCTCAAGCAGGATGCGACCGTGCTGGTCGCCGACTTCGGCGGCGGCACCACCGACTATTCGCTGATCCGCTTCGAGACCAGCGCCGGCAAGCTATCCGCCACCCCGGTCGGCTATTCCGGCGTCGGCATTGCCGGCGACCAGTTCGACGCCCGCATCATCGAGCATCTGGTGGCGCCGGAAATCGGCAAGGGCAGCCAGTTCAAGAGCTTCGACAAGGTGCTCGACGTGCCGAGCAATTACTACACCTCGTTCTCGCGCTGGAACCAGCTCTCGGTGTTCAAGTCCTCGCGCGAATATGCCGACCTCAAATCGCTGGTGCGCCAGAGCCTCGAGCCGGACAAGCTCGAACTGTTCATCGATCTCGTCGAACATGACGAGGGCTATCCGCTCTACCAGGCGGTCTCAGCCACCAAGATGGCGCTGTCATCGGCCGACGAGGCGGAATTCCGCTTCGCGCCGCTCGGGCGGGCCGGGGAAAAGTCGGTGAAGCGCGCCGAATTCGAGGGCTGGATCGCCGAGGATCTGGCGCGCATCGAAGGGGCGCTCGACGAGGTTTTGACCACGACCAACACGGCGCCGGGCACAATCGACAAGGTCTTCCTCACCGGCGGCACGTCGTTCGTTCCGGCCGTGCGCCGCATCTTCACCGACCGCTTCAACGCAAACCGCATCGAGACCGGCGGCGAACTCGTCTCGATCGCCCACGGCCTGGCGCTGATCGGCGAGCGTGACGACATAGCGCAATGGGTGGCATGAGACGAGATCGTCGCCATCCCTCCCAAACCCTCCCCACAAAGGGGAGGGCTTAACCCGCCGAGCGTGACATATCTCAGTCATCCCCGGTGACTATTGCCATCCGTGGCAACTATTGCTGAATCCCGGTGGCTAATTGCCGATCCCGGTGGCTGCTTCCAAAACCTGGCAGCGGGTCTTCTCCCCCCCTTGTAGGGAGATGGCCGGCAGGCCAGAGGGGGTTCTCTCCCCCCAGGTGGGGGAGAATGGAATTTCAACATCTTGGCGAAGCTAAGTGTTAGAAATTCCAAGAGAGGGAGTCGGTCGCCTCGTTTCCCCCTCACCTGCGATTTCTGGCACTTGCGCCTTCGGCCCAAGATGCCGAAATCGCTTCCTCTTCCACCAGGGGAGAAGAGACCGCCGCATCCACCCGCCCGGCTTCGCCCCCTTATCCGGCCCTGCGGGCCACCTTCTCCCCGACGGGGAGAAGAGCGCCCGCCGCGACGCTTCCGTCCACCCCGCAGGAAACAGTTTCCTTCCGCCGATCCCTGCACTAGAACGGGGACATGATCCTAGCCCGCGACATGACGCCCGCCGAACTGGCCGCCCTTCTGCATTTCCATGCGGATGCCGGCGTCGAATGGCTGGTGGAGGACGAGCCGGTTGACCGGGTCGCGGAATTTGCCGCCGAGCGCGCGGCGCGCAATGTCCGGGCACCGGCCGCCGTCGCCATGGCGCAAGCCCAGACCGTGCAGACGACCTCCGGCCGCACCCGGCCCGAGGCGCCGCCGCCGGTGCGAGGCCCCGCCCCGTCGGCCCTGCCGGCCATTCCCGACGAGCACGCCGTCACCGAGGCGCGCTTTGCCGCCGAAAGCGCCCGTTCGCTGGCCGAGCTGAAAACCGCGCTCGAGGGTTTCGCCGGCTGCAACCTGAAGACCAGCGCCCGCTCGACCATCTTTGCCGCCGGCGATCCGTCAAGCCGGATCATGGTGATCGGGCCGATGCCGAGCGCCGACGACGACCGCGAGGGCGTCGCCTTTTCCGGCCGCGCCGGTCTCCTGCTCGACCGCATGCTGGGCGCCATCGGCCTCAAGCGCGAGGCGGTCCTGATCTCCACGGTGATCCCCTGGCGCCCGCCCGGCGACCGCGCCCCGTCCGTGCCCGAGGTGGCGATCTGCCGGCCGTTCATCGAGCGGCAGGTCGAACTGGCCGAGCCGAAGGCCGTGCTTTTGTTCGGCAACCTGACCGCCCGGTTCTTCTTCAACGAGACCGGCACGATCCATGCCCTGCGCGGCCAGTGGCGCGACATCGCCTGCGGCAATCATGCTGTTCCGGCAATCGCCACCCTGCATCCGCAGGAGCTGTTGACCGCGCCGGCCAGCAAGGCGCTCGCCTGGCGCGACCTGCAGGCCTTCGCCCACAGGCTCGCTGAGGGCTGAACGGCCCTTAGACGAAGTTCGTCCAAAAATTCGGCATTTGTGACATTCGTGCGACCGAACCATGCGTATTGCGCATGGCTGCATCGCGTCCACGCGCGCTTGAATCGTTCATGCTGCACTGCGATATATTGAGTCGCTCATGGGGGGAGTCGCAAGACAAGGAACAAAGGTCATGACCGTTCGTGCCCGCCCCATGCACTGCAAGTTCGAGACGCTGCGCCTTGCCGCCGAGCCGCTGCGCAGCGGCCAGCCCTATCATCGCTTCGGCTCCGCCACCTGCGAACAACTGACCGCCCGGGTTTTTGCCCGCCGCGGCATGATCACGCGGCCGGCAACCATTTTCGCCGACTTCCGCGAGGCGTGACGCCGGCCCCGCGGGGGCTACCAGACCTTGTGCGCCGCACAATAAAGGCGACACAACGGTCCACCAAGCGGCTTCACACGTTGATCTTTTCGCCGTTTCCCGGCCATGTCGACAATGCAAAGGAAGACCTCCATGACCACCATGTTCCATCCGCTCCGCAGCCTCAAGGCGGCCGTCAGCCAGATCGGAAGCGCCATCGATGCCTCGGAAGCCTATAGCCAGGCCGCTTCGGGACGCTCCAGGCGCACGGCGCGCGGCGAAAACGCCCTGGTCCGCCACATCCCGCTGTAACGGCTTACCGGGCGCAAGCGGCGGGACGGCTCAGCCGTCCACCTTCGCCAGCAATTGAACCGGGGCCTCGCGCGTCTCGGCGGGAGCCACCAGCCTCAAGGCATGGTCGAAGGCCTCGTCGATGATCGAGAACTTGATCGCCTGCCAGCCGCAATATTCTTCCAGCAGGTCGGCCATGAACCAGAGATGGGTCTTCTTGCCCTCGTCCTGCCATTGCAGCCCCCCGGCCTCGACGGCGCGGCGCAGCAGCCGTTGCAGATGGGTGCGCGACATCATGAAATGCTCGGCCATGGCGCGGGCATCGACCCGGCCGACGTCATAGCGCCGGGCAGCCGGATCGGTTGCCTCTATGCGCCGCACCAGTTCGTCCATCACCAGGCCGCCGGCCTCCGTCCACAGGAACATCGCCACGCGCGGCGGCGGTTCGCGCCAGCCGTCGTGCGCGAACGAGCGCCGGGCCGCTTGGGGTTGGATCAGCTTGAACAGTTCCGGGCGTGCCACCAGCGTCTCGGCCCGGCTTCCGCCGTCGACCCGATCAAGCGTCGCCAGATTGGCAAGGATCCAGCGCATCATCGCGGCCTGGGTCACTTCCGTCGCCTCGAAGCGGCGCGGCCGTCGCGTCGCCTCATCGGCAAGGCGGATGAAGCGATAGGAGAGTAGCTGGTCGAGGAAGTTGAGAACCGTGTTGCGGCTCGCGGCATTGGAGGCGGTAATCATGTCGCGCAGCCGCGACGCCGTCAGCCCCGATCCGGGCACGTCCGGATCATGTTCGATATGCAGCGCGAAGGCGCACTGGCTGAGCAGCCAGCGCTGGTGCGAGGAAAGCAGCCGCGCCAGACGCGGATTGCCGTCATATTCGCCCTGCAGGTCGCCCGCATAGACGCGCAGTGCCTCGCAAAAGGCGGGACTGGAGCGGAGATGGTCAGCCGAGAGCGCCAAGGCGTGCCCTCCCCTTCGCCTTGACGCATCGATCGCGCATCAACCGTGGCCGGCTGTCGGCGCCCGGCCGCGCTGTGCGGTCCGGATGGGTCATTTCGCAGTCCAGGGTCATGAAATTCTACGTCGATCGGGTTGGGTTTGCTCTCGGCGGCGCCGGCTAGACTAGCCACAACCTTCCCCCTGTTTCAATCTTTATCGCCCTGACGCAAGAAAAGAAAAGCCGGAACGGTAAAACGGACCGATCTTGTCGCCGCGGTCAGCCCTGCGGGGTCGCCGCCTTGCGCGCGGCGCGGCGCTCCAGGCCGAGGCGGTGTTCGCGGTAGATGATGAATATCCCGGCCCCGACGACGATCGCCGCGCCGACCAGCGTGGTCAGGGTCGGCACCTCGTCGAACAACAGATAGGCGATGACCGAGCCGAGGATGATCGAGGTGTATTCGAACGGCGCCACGGTCGAGACGTCGGCATGGCGGTAACTCTCGGTCAACAGGATCTGGCCCAGCCCGCCGAAGAAACCGGCCAGCGCCATCAGCCCCAGCGCCTCCCAGCTCAGCACCTGCCAGCCGAAGAACCAGGTGACGGCCGAGAGCAGCGAGGCGGTGAGCGAGAAGAACAGGACGATGGTCGCAGTCTTTTCCTCCTGCACCAGCTGGCGCACCTGCAGCATGGCGGCCGCGCCGAGACCGGCCGAGACGAGCACGGCCAGCGCGCCGGTCGCCGCGGTCGAGCCGAAGCCCTGCTGGCTGAACAGCGTCAGCTTCGGCCAGGAAATGATCATCACCCCGATCAAGCCGACGAAGACCGCCGTCCAGCGATAGGCCCTGACCGTCTCGCCGAGAAAGAGGGCGGCAAAGACGACCGCCAGAAGCGGCATGGCATAGCCGATGGCGATCGCATCCGGCAGCGGCAGAAGCACCAGGCCGTAAAAGCCGACGCCCATGGCGGCGACGCCGATCAGGCCCCGCTTCAGGTGGCCCAACGGATTGCTGGTCTGGAAGGCGGACCGCAGTTCGCCGCGAAGCGCAAGATAGACCAGGATCGGCACAATGGCGAAGGCGGAGCGGTAGAAGGTAATCTGACCGGAGGGCATGCCGGAGCCCGCCAGCTTGATCGAGGCCTGCATGCCGACGAAGACGGTGACGGAGGCAATTTTCATCAATATGCCGCGAAGCGGATTTGTAGCGGCAACGGCCATCGGCGGAACTCGGTATCTGGGAGGCGGTGTCTGGGGGCGATGTCTGGGACGCGGGGAAGGGAGCGGAGGAAAGGAAGACGCCAGCGCTCGCGCGCTTGACAGAATCCTGTTTTGCCAGAGTGGCACTTCCAAGGCGCCCGGACAAGGCCATGTTGCGCAGGCAGACACTCAATCCCTGCCCGCAATATAGGCAATTGCACAAATAATGCCACCAGAGATAACAAGCAAATCAGATTTATATACTTTTGGATTTATACATGATTAACCAATGTCAAGGATTATACTTCAAAGACCAATCCCTGTATTGCCTTCGCCCGCTCGGTCGTCTCTCGACCTCCGGACGCGCGATCAACTTGCCCGCGGTGAATCTCCGATGTCCGATCTCGCGCCGAAGCAGAAACCCGCCACCGTCGAAGCGGCCACGCCGCGCTCCATGCGCGTCGTCACCGAGGGGATCGGCGTCGATCTCGAGCGGTTCAGCGCCGACAATACCCATGTCGTCCGGCAGATCCGGCTGCTTGCCATCAATGCGCTGATCGAGGCGGCGCGCGCAGGCGAGACCGGCAAAGGTTTTGCGGTCGTGGCCCACGAGGTGCAGCGCCTGGCCCAGGGTGCCGCCGAAATCGCCGCCCGTTTCCAGGAAAACGTGCTTGGCCGCATCGGGCTGGGCCGGGAGATGGCCGACGCCTTGGTCGGCGAGATGGAAGGCGTGCGGCTGACCGACCTTGCCCAGACGCTGGTGCAATTCATCGTCCGCAACCTGTTCGAGCGCACCGCCGATGTGCGCTGGTGGGCGACCGATCCCGCGCTCTGGCAGGCGCTTGGCGATCCGACCGCCGAGCGCCTTGCCTATGCCGCAGAGCGGCTCGGCGTGATCAACCGCTTCTATACCGTCTATCTCGATCTGGTCATGACCGATCCGAGCGGCCGCGTCGTCGCTTCCGCCAATCCCCGCTTCCAACGCGGTCTGAAAGACCGCAACCTTGCCGGCGATCCGTGGTTTGTCGCCGCAAAGAACTGCGCGAGCGGCGACGACTATATCGTCGACGAGGTCAAGCCCAGCTCGCTGCACGACAACTGCGACGTGCTGGTCTATGCCACCGGCATCCGCGAGGGCGGCCAGACCGACGGTCGGCTGGTCGGGACGCTCGGCGTCTATTTCGACTGGCAGGCGCAGGGCCAGGCCATCGTCGAGAAGGAGGCCAATCTGCCGCCGCAAGTCGCGGAGAAGACGGAAGTCCTGCTGCTGGACGGAGCGCTGCGGGTGATCGCCTCCAGCAACCCGGCGCGACGCTACACTCATTTCGCGCTCGCCAACCCGGATCAGGCCATGCGCGGCAGCTATTACGACCATTCCGGCTCGATCGTCGCCTTTGCCAGGACGCTCGGCTACGAGGATTATGACGGGCTCGGCTGGTACGGCGTCATCATCCAGCAGACCGAAAACGAAGATGCCATCCGCGCCCGGCTCGGCATCCGGTAGGCGCTTTGAACAAGACTTCGGCAGGCGCGAAGTCGCTGCCACATGTCTTGGTTATTACTGCCAAGCGCGAGCACATATCCAGCAATGCGAATAGAATTGCTCAGGTCCGCGCCCTCGACAGGGACGGTTTATTTCTTGGCTTTTTAACAATCGTTCAGAAATGTGTGTCAGTCTCTGCGACGAAATCACATCCTTGCAGGCGCATGTTCGGTTATCATGATCACGCAAGGCGGCTCACGGACGAGATCAGGATAGACAATGCGAACAGACACCGGCCGGATCATCCATCTGGCAGACTACCGCCCCACCGACTTCGTCCTGGAACGCGTGGATCTCACCTTCGAACTCGATCCGACCGAGACCAAGGTTGAGGCGCGTCTGATCTTCCACCGCCGCGAAGGTGCCGACCCCAATGCCCCGCTGGTGCTCGATGGGGACGAGCTGAAGATGACCGGCCTGCTGTTCGACCAGATCGAGCTTGCGCCCGAGCGTTATACCGAGACGCCCGACAGCCTGACGATCCGCGACCTGCCGGCAAGCGTCCCCTTCGAGATCACCATCACCACGCTGATCAATCCGGAGGCCAATACCCAGTTGATGGGCCTCTATCGCTCGAACGGCATCTACTGCACCCAGTGCGAGGCGGAAGGCTTCCGCCGCATCACTTTCTTCCCCGACCGCCCGGACGTGCTCGCCGTCTATACGGTCAACATCATCGCCGACAAGGCCGCCAACCCGCTGCTATTGTCCAACGGCAACTTCCTCGGCGGCGCCGGCTATGGCGAAGGCAAGCATTTCGCCGCCTGGTTCGACCCGCATCCCAAGCCGTCCTATCTGTTTGCCCTGGTCGCCGGCGATCTCGGCGTGGTCGAGGATACCTTCGTCACCATGTCGGAGCGCGAGGTGGCGCTGAAGATCTATGTCGAGCATGGCAAGGAGGCCCGCGCGGCCTATGCCATGGACGCGCTGAAGCGCTCGATGAAATGGGACGAGGACGTGTTCGGCCGCGAATACGATCTCGACATCTTCATGATCGTCGCCGTTTCCGACTTCAACATGGGGGCGATGGAGAACAAGGGTCTCAACATCTTCAACGACAAATATGTGCTGGCCGACCCGGAGACCGCAACCGACCAGGACTATGCCAATATCGAGGCGATCATCGCCCACGAGTACTTCCACAACTGGACCGGCAACCGCATCACCTGCCGCGACTGGTTCCAGCTGTGCCTGAAGGAAGGCCTGACCGTCTATCGCGACCACGAGTTCTCCGCGGACCAGCGCTCGCGCGCCGTCAAGCGAATCGCCGAGGTCCGGCACCTGCGCTCGGAGCAGTTCCCCGAGGATCAAGGTCCGCTCGCTCATCCGGTGCGTCCGACAAAGTATCGCGAAATCAACAATTTCTACACGACGACCGTCTACGAGAAGGGCTCGGAAGTCACCCGCATGATCGCGACCATTCTTGGTCGCGACGGGTTCAAGAAGGGTATGGACCTCTATTTCGAGCGCCATGACGGCGATGCCGCCACCGTCGAGGACTTCGTCAAGTGCTTCGAGGATGCGAGCGGCCGCGATCTCACCCAGTTCTCGCTCTGGTACCACCAGGCCGGCACGCCGCAGATCACCGTCTCGTCGTCCTACGACGCGAGCGCCAAGACCTTTTCGCTTTCGCTCGAGCAGATGGTTCCCGCGACCCCTGGCCAGACGGCCAAGGAGCCCATGCACATTCCGCTGAAATTTACGCTGATCGGCGAAAACGGCGCGGAAGCACAACCGAGCGCGGTGAGCGGCGGCGAGGTCACCGGCGACGTCCTGCACCTCACCGAACGCAGCCAGACCTTCGTGTTCGCCGGCATCGGCGCGCGGCCGGTCGTTTCGCTCAACCGTGGCTTCTCCGCACCGGTGAACCTGCACTTTTCCCAGACCACCGAAGACCTCGCCCATATTGCCCGCCATGACAGCGATCTCTTTGCCCGCTGGCAGGCGGTCACCGATCTCGCCCTTCCCAACCTCACCGCCGCCGCCACGGCAGCCGCGGGTGGCAAGCCGGTCGAATGCGACGCCTCGCTTTGCGATGCGCTGCTGGCGATTGCCGCCGACGACAGTCTCGAGCCGGCCTTCCGCGCCCAGGCTCTGGCGCTGCCGAGCGAATCCGACATCGCCCGCGAGCTTGGCGCCAACAACGACCCGGACGCCATCCACCAGGGACGCCAGGCGATCCTGTCCGCGATCGCCACGGCCGGCGCTTCCACGTTCCGCAGCCTTTATGACGGGCTTGCTACATCGACCCCGTTCAGCCCCGATGCCGCCGGTGCCGGCCGTCGGGCGCTGCGCAATGCCGCCCTCGGCTTCCTGGCGCTCAGCGACAACAGCCCGGCCGGCGCGGCGGAAGCCTATGCCAAGGCCGACAACATGACGGACCTGTCGCAGGCGCTGACCGTGCTCGCCCATCGCTTCCCGGATGCGACCGAGACCCATGCCGCGCTTTCATCCTTCGAGAGCCGTTTCGCCGCCAATGCGCTGGTGCTCGACAAGTGGTTCTCGATCCAGGCGACCATTCCGGGCGAAGGCGCGCTCGACCGCGTGATGCGCCTGATGCAGAACCCGCATTTCACCGCGTCCAACCCCAACCGGGTGCGCGCGCTGATCGGCACGTTTGCCTTTGCCAACCCGACCGGCTTCAACCGGCCGGACGGCAAGGCCTATCACTTCTTCGCCGAAGAGATCCTGTCGATCGACAAGCGCAATCCGCAGCTTGCCGCCCGCCTGTTGACGGCCCTGCGCTCCTGGCGCCTGCTCGAGCCGGTGCGCGCCGACCAGGCCCGCGAGGCGCTGATGACCATCGAACGGGCGCCGTCGCTGTCGTCCGACGTCGCCGACATCGTCGAGCGGATGTTGAAGGGCTGACTTTTCTAAAATCACGTCCGGAATCGGTGCTCACCGGTTCCGGACGCCATGCCACACCCGGCAAGCCCATGCGTCGAGCGAGGTTCTCCGGCGGACGCGGCGTCAACCGGAGCGCGACCCTCCGGCCCGGGGCGACCCGGCATCGCGCTCACGCGGCGGGCTCGGCTGTCCGGTGTCCCGGTCTTCGACCGCTTCCTCGTCTTCGACCGTGTCGTCTTCGCTCCTATCCTCTTCCCCGTCCGGATTGTCGATATACCACTGCGCGTCGAGCTCGGCGCTGTTGAGCAGATCCTCATAGCACAGCGTCATTTCCCGATCGTCCGGGCTCCAGAAGGCATTGGCCTCGCCGCATTCGGTCGCCGTCAGCTTGATCCCGTCCTTGAGCTTGTAGCTGCCGGAAAAAGCCGCGGCGACCATTTCCATGACGCCCGCCGTCTTGATCAGCTCGCGGAAATGGGCGAGCCGCGGGTCCCTGGTCGGTGCATAGGTGATCTTGAACGCGGTCTTGTCGCCCTTGGCCGCCTCGTGCGGTCCGAGCACCTTTTCCCAGCTTCGCAGCAGGCTCTGGTATTCTACAAGGCATTCCTCGAAGCGGTAGTCGGGGTATTCGATGGATTGGGCGAAGTCGTGGAACCGTTTCTTGTCCTTGCCGACCATCAGGCACACGGTCGAATAGGCGCGCTGCTCGTCGAGACCGTGGCTGTCCCAGAACGCCATGTCCTCCTCGTCTTCCTTGGCGCCGGCAGTGAGGAACCAGACATTGGCCCAATCCTCGACCACGCTGTTGAAATCCTCGTCTTCCGCTTCCAACAGGAGCAGGACCGCCAACGCATCGACCGCGTCCTCCTCCTTGCCCAGTACGGGAAGCGAAAATTCCGAAATGAGCATGTGGCCCGCCTCGTGAAAGACGGTGGCGATGGCGTTGTTGAGGGCAAACTGGTCGGCTTCCGCGGCCTGTTCCGCGGTGATCTCGCCATAGAGTTCCGGCGGCTTCGGCTCGACGGCGAGGACGGGCCGAGCGCCCAGCAGCAAGGCCAGGACGGCAAGGGCCGTCGCGGCCCGCGACGGTGACCGGCGAAGTGGTGTCGAACCCATGTCGGAAACTCTCCTTCGGGCCCTGCCCGCATTGATCGGCGGCCCTATCGATAGGCGACGGAGGGGGATGTTTTCAATCAGATTCAAGCGTTTGGCACGGACTGCACAAAAAAAGCCGATTCGGATTAAGGGCTTAAGATTTTGTTCACCAAACCCGTCTGGACAAGGCGAATCACGGATGATTCATTGAGTCAGATTCGGGCGAGCGGCGCTTCGGATCACGCGAGGGATCGAGGCAGGGACAATGTCGAACGTGCGGCGGGCAACCGCAGCCGATGAGCGGTTGCGACTCAATTTTGCAGTCATTGTGGCATTTTTCAACCGCCTGCGCGATCGCATCGCGGGCATGAACAATCCCGACAAGGGGCCGTCCCGGTGGATCGAGACCGCATTGCGCCGGTCGATCCCGGTGCTCATCCTTGCCTTCCTGTGCGTCGTGGCGCTGGCGCGGCTGGCCGGCATGATCAACGAGCACGGCCGCCTGGAAGACAATGTGCGCCAGACCACGGCGCTGGTCGCCACCACCGCGAGGGCCGCCCTTCACGGGCATGAAGCGCTGTTTATCTCCGCCGACCGCGCGGCGGCGCAAGCCGCCCTGCAGGCCCTGCTGCCGAATGAACGCCTGGTGGGCCAGGCCTTCGTGCTGATGGTCGAGCCGTCGGGCCGCATCTTTGCCTCGTCTTCGGCCGGCGCCGGCTATGTCGGCCTGCCGCTCGCCAATCTTCTGCCGCAGGTCGCCACGATCCGCCGCTTCGCCGACCAGGGCGGCGGCATCGAGACCGACATTGGCGGAGAACGCCATTTCGCCGTGCTGACGCCGATCGGCGCCGATGGTGCGCTCCTGCTCACCGCCCATTCGCTGCAGCCGGGCATGGCCTTCTTCCGCAGCGAGATCGCCCTCAACGTCACGCTGTTCGCCGGCATATCGCTGATCCTCAGCGTCATTCTCTATGCCTATTTCCAGCAGGTGAAGCGCGCCCGCGACGCCGACGAGATCTTCCTCGAAAGCAATATGCGGGTCGAGGCGGCCCTGTCGCGCGGTCGCTGCGGCCTTTGGGATTTCGACCTCGCCAACCGCAAGCTGTTCTGGTCGCGCTCGATGTACGAAATGCTGGGGCTTCCCCCGTCGAGCGAGGTGATGGCCTTTGCCGACGCGGCGCGTCTGATGCATCCGGACGACGGCAATCTCTTCGCGCTCGCCCGCGCCGTCGGTCGCGGCAAGTCGAAGCAGATCGACCAGATCTTCCGCATGCGCCATGCCCAGGGCCATTATGTCTGGATGCGGGCCCGCGCCCAGGTCATCTGCTCCCACAACGGCTGCATGCACGTCATCGGCATCGCCATGGACGTCACCGAGCAGCATCGCCTCGCCCAGCGCTATGCCGAGGCCGATCAGCGTCTCGCCGACGCGATCGAATGCACGTCGGAAGCCTTCGTGCTGTGGGACAAGAACGACCGCCTGGTCATGTGCAACGGCCATTTCCAGCACGTCTACGGCCTGCCGGACAGCATCCTCGTCCCCGGCACCGAACGTGCCGTGGTGCAGGCCGCCGCCCAGCGGCCCATCATCCAGCGCCGCGTCGCCGATCCCGACCAGAGCGGCTCGTCGCGCACCACCGAGGTGCAGCTCGCCGACGAACGCTGGCTGCAGATCAACGAGCGTCGCACCCGCGACGGAGGCCTCGTCTCCGTCGGCACCGACATCACCCTCTTGAAGCGCCACCAGGAGCGCCTGCGCGAACAGGAACGCCGGCTGATGGCCAATATCGGCGACCTCTCCTCGTCGCAGAGGAAGCTGGAGCTTCAGAAGGCCGCACTTTCCGTCGCCAATGCCAATTACCAGGCGGAGAAGGAGCGCGCCGAGGCCGCCAACAAGGCGAAGTCGGAATTCCTCGCCAATATGAGCCACGAACTGCGCACGCCGCTCAACGCCATTCTCGGCTTCTCCGAGATCCTGCTGGCAGGCATGTTCGGGCCGATCGGCTCGCCGAAATATTCCGAATATGCCCGCGACATCCACGAGAGCGGCAAGCACCTGCTCAATGTCATCAACGATATTCTCGACATGTCGAAGATCGAGGCGGGGCAGATGAAGCTTCGCTGCGAGAATATCGACCTCGACGCGCTGATCGAAGAAAGCCTGCGCCTGACCGCCATTCCCGCCGAGGAGAAGAATGTCCGCATCGAACAGCGCATCACGTCCGGGCTGTCCATGACTGCCGACCGGCGCTCGATGAAACAGATCCTGCTCAACATCCTGTCGAATGCAGTCAAGTTCACCGAGCCGGGCGGACGGGTCGCCGTTCGCGCCCGCAAGATCGGCGATCAGTTGGCGATCACCATCGCCGACACCGGCATCGGCATTCCCAAGTCAGCGCTTGGCAAGATCGGCCAGCCCTTCGAGCAGGTGCAGAGCCAGTATGCCAAGAGCAATGGCGGCTCGGGCCTGGGCCTTGCCATCTCCCGCTCACTGGTCAACCTGCATGGCGGCAACCTTCGGATCCGCTCCTGCGAGGGCAAGGGGACCGTCGTTTCGGTCCGCATCCCGGACGTCCTGGTGATCGAGACGGCCCGCAAGCGGGCGTGAGAATAGAGCGGGATTGCCCAGGATGCGTCCCGACACCGCTCAGGCCCTGCCCCTCGGGCGGGCAAAGTCTGGAACCTTGAAGCGCCTTCGATATGCGCCGGGCGTCAGACCCGTCAGACGCTTGAAGAGCCGGCGAAAGAAGGCCGGTTCCTCATAACCGACCTGCCAACTGATCTCGTCCACCGGAGCCTCGGTCCGTTCCAGCCGGCGTTTGGCATCCTCCACCCTCAGTCGCTGCACATAGCCAAGCGGCGCGAGGCCCGTGGCAGTGGTGAAACGCCGCTTGAAGGTGCGTTCCGACAGACCGGTCAGCCGGACCATCTCGCCGAGGGGATCGACGACCGAGAAATGCGTGGCGAGCCAATCCTGCGCGACACTGATCACCTGGTCGCCATGATCCATTCGCCCCGCAAAGACCATATAGGGCGCAAGTCCGTCCTGGTGCCATTGCAGGGCGAAGAAGCGTGCGACCGCCTGGGCAGCCGTCGCTCCGGCATGGCGGCCGATCAGGTAGAGCGCCAGGTCGTGCCACGTCATGGAAGCACCCGAGGTAATCAGTTCATCCCGCTCGCCGGCCACGACCAGCACCTTCTCCGGATGTACGCGCACCTCGGGGAACGCGGCAGAGAAGGCCTTGGCGTAGTCGAAATGCACCGTGGCATCGACGCCGTCGAAGAGCCCGGTCTCTGCCAGCAGGAATAAGCCGGAGCAAGCCGAGCACAAGAGCGCCCCGCGGCGATGCATGGCGCGCAGCCATTCGACCAGTTCCGGGTGTCGCCCCTTCGCCCAGCCGCCGGGTCCCACGACGACGGAGGGCACGATGACGATATCCGTGGTGGCAAGCTCGGCAATGCTGCGCTGGACGGTGATCGGCACGCGGCTCGCAAGTTGCAGCGGGCCTGTTTCGAGGCCGACGATCTCGACCCGGAACGGCGGTGCCTGGTCCGGAGCACGTCCCGGTGTCGGCAGGATGGCGAAGGCGCTCATCACGTCGAACATGCCGGTAAGCGTCGATATCCCGGCCTCCGGAATGGCGACAAGGCTCACATGCAGCGGCGCAGATCCCGTCTGGTCAGGCTCAACCGGCATCTCCCCTCCTCCCGGATGCTGAGCGGCAAAGATAACCCGGATGGCCTTACCGTGCCATCGGGGCAATCCGTTTCGCCCGTATCCTCATGGCGCAAACGACCCGATTGTGGACAATCCCGCTCTCCCGTCTCCCCGCGCCGCCTGCGATCCTTTCCTCAGCCTCGGATCCCCGCAGGTTTCAAGGAATGGAGAGAAGAAATGGACCACATCCACAAGAAAGCAATCGACCCGGCCAAGCTAGATGCTGTCATCGGCCGCGCGGTCGCCGATCTCTCGGCCGGCTATGGCGGCGTGATGGTCAGCCTCGGCAACCGTCTCGGCCTCTACAAGGCGCTGGCCGAGTCCGGCCCGCTCACCTCGCGCGAGCTGGCAAGCCGCACGGGCTGCGCCGAGCGCTATGTGCGCGAATGGCTGGGCTCGCAGGTCGCGGGCGTCTATGCCACCTACCATGCCATCAGCGACACCTACGAGCTGACGCCGGAACAGGCCTTCGTGTTCGCCAACGAGGAAAGCCCCGTCTTCATTCCCAATGCCTGGGCGATCCCCGCCTCGATGTGGGCGGACGAGATGAAGGCGGTCGAGGCCTTTCGCACCGGCAAAGGCATTCCCTGGGGCGATCATGACGGGCGTCTGCAATGCGGCATCGCCGCCTTCTACGGCAATGCCTACAAGGCGAGCCTGGTGCCGGAATGGCTGCCGGCGCTGACCGGCGTGGTCGACAAGCTGAAGGCCGGCGCGCTGGTCGCCGATATCGGCTGCGGCTATGGCCATTCGACCGTGCAGATGGCCGAGGCCTTCCCCGCCTCGACCTTCCGCGGCTTCGACACCCATGGCGAATCCGTCATCGCGGCCCGCAAGGTCGCCGCCGAGGCGGGCGTTGCCAACCGCGTCTCCTTCGAGACCGCAAGCGCGAGCACCTATCCCGGCACCGGCTACGACCTGATCTGCTTTTTCGATTGCCTGCACGACATGGGCGATCCGATCGCAGCGGCGGAACACGCCGCGAAGGCGATAGCACCCGACGGAACCGTGATGCTGGTCGAACCCTTCGCCAATGACCGGGTCGAGGACAATGTCTCGCCGATCGCGCGGATGTATTATGCCGCCTCGACGACGATCTGCTGCGCCCATGCGATCTCCGACGGCGGCCGACTGGTGCTCGGCGCGCAGGCCGGCGAGGCTCGCCTCGCCGACGTTTTCCGCAAGGCCGGCTTCACCCGCTTCCGCCGCGCGCTTGCAACGCCGTTCAACCTGGTGCTGGAGGCGAAGCTGTAGGACGCAGCCCGGACAGAGACCTGCCTTCCTGGCCCCAGTTCCATCGCCCTGGCGATGCGCCCGGTCCCGGCCCCGCCGCTATCTCCCCGACATGCGGCAGGTCCGGGACCGGGCAGGAGCGTCCTGCGCTCATTGCAAGGACGAAGCCGCTTTCAAGATCGTCTCCGATACGAAGGGCACGGACGATCTGCCGTCCGCGTCTCCGCCCCGCCCCCCTACCCCTTCACCACGCCTTGAAACACCTTGCGCACCGCCTTCGACAACCTTTTCACCTCAGCCTCCAGCGCCTTCAGGTCCGGGCTGTCGCCGGCACGGCAGACGAGGTCGACGAGGCCGGCCGGAACCGTTGCGGGATCGAACCCGCCGTCGACGCAAAGCCGGATCACCTGCGACAGCTCGGTATAAAGCCTCAACGCCACCAGGCAGAGATCGAGGTCGTTCGGATCCATCAGGTCGGCACCGAGCCGCTTCAGCGCTTCGGCTGTCGATAGCCCGTCCACCTCGGCGGCGACGCCGCGCCCGCGGGCGATCAGCGCCAGATGCTGGGCGATGAATTCGATGTCGATCAGCCCGCCGGGAATGAGCTTCAGGTCCCAGATGTCCTTCGGAGGCTTCTCCTTGTCGATCATCGCCCGCATTTCGGCGACGTCAGCGGCGGTCTTGGCCTCCTCGCGCGGCTTGGCGAGCACGGCCGAAATCACCGCCCGGGTGGCGTCCTTCAGTTCCTCGTCACCGGCAATTAAGCGGGCACGGGTGAGCGCCATGTGCTCCCAGGTCCAGGCCTCCTCGAACTGGTATTTCTCAAAGGCTCTGAGCCGGGTCGCCACCGGCCCCTTGTTGCCGGAGGGACGAAGCCGCATGTCGACCTCGTAGAGCACGCCCTCCGCCGTCGGCGCCGAGAGCGCCGCGATCAGCCGCTGGGTGAGCCGCGTATAGTAGCGCACCGGATCGAGCGGTTTTGCCCCGTCGGACTCGCCCGCCTCGTCGGCATGCTCGTAGAGCAGGATCAGGTCGACGTCGGAGCCGGCGGTGAGTTCGAAGGAACCCAGCTTGCCCATGCCGGCCAGCGCCACCTTGCCGCCGGCAATCCTGCCGTGCACGGTTTCCATCTCGGCGACCACGGCCTTGAGCGCCTCCTCGATGATCAGGCCGGCAAGGTCGGTAAAGGCATGACCGGCCTGCGCGCCGCCGATCGTGCCGGTCAGAAGCCTAATGCCGATCAGGAAGCGCTGCTCGGCGGCGAAGATGCGCAACCGGTCGAGGATTTCCTCGTAATGGCGGCTGCCCTGGAGGAACGAGGCCAGCCGCTTCGCCAGATAATCGCGCGTCGGCAGTTCGACCATCAGGCCCGGATCGAGCATGCCGTCGAAGACATGCGGCCGCCGGGCAATGATCTCGGCCAGACGCGGCGCGGACGACATGATGTTGACGATCAGGTCGAGCAGGGCCGGATTGCTGGTCAGCAGCGAAAACAGCTGGATGCCGGCCGGCAGGCCCGAAATGAAGCTGTCGAAGCGCAGCAGCGCCTCGTCGGCCCGCCGGCTCTCGCCAAACGTCTTCAGGAGCTGCGGCGTGAGTTCCGTCAGCCGCTCGCGGGCTTCGACCGATTGCGTGGCGCGATAGCGGCCATAATGCCAGGTGCGGATGACGCGGGAAATGTCCTCAGGCCGCTCGAAGCCCAGCCCCTTCAACGTCTTCAGCGTATCGGGATCGTCCTTCTGGCCGGTGAAGACCAGGTTGCCCGAGGCCGAGGACAGGACCTCCTCCTGCTCGAACAGCCGCGCATAGCGCTTCTCCACCGTCTTCAGCACGCTTTCCAGCCGGGCGGAAAAGCTCGTCGTGTCGCCAAAGCCTGCCATATAGGCAATGCGGCGAAGCTCGGTCTCTGTTTCAGGCAGGAGATGGGTCTGCTCGTCATGCACCATCTGGATGCGGTGCTCGATATCGCGCAGGAACCAGTAGGCCTCGATCAGTTCGTCGCGGGTGGCGGCGTCGATCCAGCGGGCGGCGGTAAGCGCATGCAGCGCGGCTTCGGTCGGTCTCAGCCGCAGGTCCGGCATCCGCCCGCCGGCGATCAACTGCTGGGTCTGCGCGAAGAACTCGATCTCGCGGATGCCGCCGCGGCCGAGCTTGACATTGTGCCCCTTCACCGCGATCGCGCCGTGCCCCTTGTGCACGTGGATCTGCCGCTTGATCGAATGAATGTCGGCGATCGCCGCATAATCGAGATATTTGCGGAAGACGAAGGGCACGAGTTCGCGCAGGAAATTCTGCCCCGCCTTCAGGTCGCCGCCCACGGGCCGCGCCTTGATATAGGCGGCGCGCTCCCAGTTCTGCCCCCTGCCCTCGTAGTAGAGCAACGCCGCCTCGACCGGTACGGCGAGCGGCGTCGAGCCCGGATCGGGACGCAGCCTCAGGTCGGTGCGGAAGACATAGCCGTCACCGGTGCGGTCCTGCAGGATGCGCACGAGCCGCCGCATCATTCGGCCATAGGTTTCCGTCGCATCCTCGGGCGAGACAAGAATGCCGGCTTCCGCCTCGAAGAAGACGACGAGGTCGATGTCGGAGGAATAGTTGAGCTCGCAAGCGCCGAGCTTGCCCATGCCGAGCACGATCAGCCCGCTGCCGAGCGAGGGCGCCTGCCGGTCGACGAGTTTGAGCTTGCCCGTGTCTTCGCCGACGATCAGCAGGTGATCGATCGCGGATGCGACGCAGGCGTCCGCCATCGCCGACAGCCATCGCGTCGTGTCGCGGGCGGTAAAGATACGGGCGAGATCGGCGAGCGCGGTGATGAAGGAGAGCTTGCGCTTGGCGGTCCTCAGCCGCGTCATCACCTGCGCTTCCGTGGCGACCGCCCCTCCGTCTTCGCCGCGCCAGGCATTGCGGGCATCGGCGACCAGGCTTTCCAGCAGCGGTTCGAGCGGTTCTTCCAGCGCCAGCGCCAGCGTCGCCGGGTCGAGCATGGCCATGTCGCGCAGATAGGGCGAAAGAGACAGCGCCGAGGTCACGAAGGCCCTGAGCGGTCCTTCCTGGGCCAGTAGTTCGGCGATCGCCGGCTGCTGCTTGGCGGCATCTTTCAGCAGAGAGACGACCGATTTCTGTTCCGTCTGGTTGAGCGGACGGATCACCCCGTCCGCGACCTCGGCCAGCCTTTTCGTCGTCGTCTCGTTCATCGCCAGCCTCCCCGCACGCGCCGTCTGCAAGATCGTTCTTAGCGAATCTCGCCGCCCGTTGGAAAGTTAGGCCTTATGCCCGGCAAAGGCCATGCTCGCGATCAGCGTCCGATCCGCCATGCCCTGCGTCAATTTGTTTGTTGAAGAACAAACTCATATTTCGGTAGGTCTATACAAACAGAGCGCGGAGTGCGCGTCCGTCAAGGTGGCGACGTCCTTTCGCCAGTTGGGAATGATACGCATTTGCATTGTCATCTGGTGCGGAACCCGCTCCGCAATGCCGAAACGCCGTGGAGAACACAATGACGACAGCATCGCTTTCCTATCCGCTGGCCATGGCGCGCCCCGGCGAGAAAGTCAGGATCGTCGGGCTCGGCGGCGGACGAAACCTCGACCGCCGCCTGAGCGACCTTGGCCTCGCCGTCGGCAGCGCCATCCGCGTGGTGCAAAACCAGATGACCGGGCCGATGATCGTCGCCGTGCATGAAAGCCGGGTCGGGCTCGGCATGGGCATGGCGCAGAAGATGACCGTCGAGCCGATGGACGAGTGACCATCATGACCCTGCTCAACGAACTGCCGATCGGCACGATTGCCCGTGTCACCGGTTATAGCGACCGGAACGACCCGTCACGGCGCCGCCTTTTGTCGATGGGTCTCACGCCGGGCGCCGTCGTCACCGTCACGCGGCGGGCGCCGCTCGGCGATCCGGTGGAACTGACGCTGCGCGGCACGGCCCTTTGCCTGCGCCGCGAAGAGGCGCGGATCGTCACCGTCGAGCCGCTCACTGAAACCCTTCCCGCCTAGCCCCTGGGCTCCCCGCACCAACATCGCGGAAGCAATCGATGAAACAGATCACCGTCGCCGTCGTCGGCAATCCCAATTGCGGCAAGACCACTCTTTTCAATGCGCTCACCGGCTCGCGCCAGAAGGTCGGCAACTGGCCGGGCGTAACGGTGGAGAAGAAGACCGGCACCATGCTGCTCGACGGCGTGCCGGCGACGCTGGTCGATCTGCCCGGCACCTATTCGCTCGGCTCGCTCGAAACCTCGCTCGACGAGCGCATTGCCCTCGATTACGCCGTCTCCGGCGCCGCCGACGTCCTGGTCAATATCGTCGACGCCTCCAATCTGGAGCGCCATCTTTTCCTGACGACCCAGCTTCTCGAAATGCGCGTACCGATGCTGGTCGTCCTCAACATGATGGACGTCGCCCGACAGAACGGGGTCGAGATCGACATCGACGCGCTGGCCGCCCATCTGGGCTGTCCGGTCGTGCCGGTCATCGCCGCCAAGGGCACCGGCCTTGACGCCATGAAACGCGCCATTGCCGAGGTCGCCGCATCGCGGGCCGTGCCGCATGCCTTCTGCCGCTATGACGTGGCGGTCGAAAGGACGATCGAAAGCTTCATCGACCGGATGCCGGAAAACGCCGCCGACAGACGCTGGCAGTTGGTGCAGATCTTCGACGGCGACCGCAGCCGGCTTGTCGCCCTGCCCCCGGCCCTCGTCGCCGACATCGACGCCGCCATGGCCGCACTGGAGGACGAATGCGGCGAGGATCTCGACATCCTGATCGCCGACCGCCGCTATGCCTTCGCCGGCAAGGCAGTCGCCGCTTCCGTCGAGCGCCCGCGCGAGGCCTCGCAATCGCTGACCGACCGCATCGACCGGATCGTGCTGCACCGCGTGCTCGGCATCCCGATCTTCCTTGCCGTCATGTATCTGATGTTCATGTGGACCATCAATGTCGGCTCGGCCTTCATCGACTTCTTCGACCTTGGCGTCGGCGCGGTCCTGGTCGACGGGCTCGGCCATGCCATGCGTTCGGCCGGTTCGCCGGAATGGCTGGCGGTCCTGGTCGCCGACGGCATCGGCGGCGGCATCCAGACGGTCGCCACCTTCATTCCGGTCATCGCCTTCCTCTACATCTTCCTGTCCATCCTCGAGGACAGTGGTTACCTCGCCCGCGCCGCCTTCGTCATGGACCGCTTCATGCGCATGGCCGGGCTGCCGGGCAAGGCCTTCGTGCCGCTGATCGTCGGCTTCGGCTGCAATGTGCCGGCGATCATGGGCACCCGCACGCTGGACAATGACAGCGACCGCAAGACGGCGATCATGATGGCGCCCTTCATGTCCTGCGGTGCGCGGCTTCCCGTCTATGCGCTGTTTGCCGCCGCCTTCTTCCCGACCAACGGCCAGAACCTCGTCTTCGGCCTCTATCTGACCGGCATCGCGGTGGCGATCATGACCGGCTACATCATGAAGATGACGATTACCCGCGGCCATGTCTCGCCGCTGGTGATGGAACTGCCGCCCTATCACCTGCCGACCTTCCGCAATGTCGCGCTCCACACCTGGGAGCGGCTGAAAGGTTTCGTCCTGCGCGCCGGACGCGTCATCGTGCTGATGGTCGCCTTCCTCTCCGTGGTCAATTCCATGGACACGAGCGGCAATTTCGGTCACGCCGAGAGCGATTCCTCGATCCTCGCCTTCGTCAGTCGCACCGCTGCTCCCGTCTTTGCCCCTATGGGCCTCGACGAACGCAACTGGCCGGCGATCGTCGGCATCGTCACCGGCGTCTTCGCCAAGGAAGCCGTCGTCGGCACGCTCGATTCCCTCTACGGCGCCCTGGCCAGGGATGCCGCGAGCGAGGCTCTGGAAGAGCCCCGCACGACGCTCGAGATCATCGAGAGCGGCCTCAGAGACGCCGTCGCCTCCGTTCCCGCCAATCTTGCGGATCTCGCCGGAAAGATCACCGATCCGCTCGGCCTCTCCATCGGCGACGTCACCTCGCCCGATGCCGCAGCCGCCGAGCTGGCGGTCGAGCGGGCGACCTTCGCCGAGATGCAGGCGCGCTTTGCGGGCAGCGCCGGCGCCTTCGCCTACATGCTGTTCATCCTGCTCTATACACCGTGCGTCGCGGCAACCGGCGCGATCTACCGCGAGGCCGGCGCGCGCTGGATGACGGCCGCCCTCGCCTGGACGACCGGCATCGCCTATGGCGCCTCGATCATGGCCTACCAGATTGCGACCTTTTCCGAGGCACCGGCGCACGCGGCCGGCTGGATCGCCGGCGTGCTCGCCGCTTTCGCCCTCACCATCGTCGCCTTGAGGCACAATTCGGCGCGACATCACCGCTCGATCGCGTTGGCAAAGGCGGGAGGCCGCTGATGGCAAGCCTGATCGAACTGCGCAATATCCTGCGCCGCGATGAGCACGCCTCGCTGCTCAGCCTTTCCTTGGAAAGCCACAGCGAACTCGGCGCGGTCGAGGCCATGATGCGGGTTTGGGAACAGAAGGGCCGCGTGCGGCGCTCAGCTCCGGCGGCAGACGCCTGCGGCGGATGCGGCGGATGCACGAAAGGTTGTCCGCCCGCCCAGATCGTCTTCGAATGGCTCGGAGATTGAGGGAGCCGGATCAAGGGCGCGACGCCGTCTCGCGCTGGCGCTCAGGCCCTCTGTCCGGGAAAGACCATGCTCGCGGTCAGGCCGCGCGCGGCGCCGCCATCCGGGTTCGTGTCGGAAAGCTCCAGCCTGCCCCCATGCAGTGCCATGATCGCCTCGACCAGCGACAGACCGAGCCCGGTGCCGGGCTTGCTGCGGCTGGCGTCGAGACGGACGAAGCGCTTCACCACCGCCTCGCGCTTGTCCGCGTCGATGCCGGGGCCGTTGTCGGCGACCGATAGTTGAAGCGCACCGCCCGCCTTGCCGACTGTCACGACGATCTTTCGCTCGCCTTCGGCTGTCGCACCGTATTTGATGGCGTTGTCGATCAGGTTGGAAAGCGCCTGGCCCACCAGTTCGCGGTTGCCCCTGACCGACAGGCCTGGCGCGATCCGCGTTTCCAGTTCCAGCCCCGCCTCCTCTGCCACCGGTTCGTAAAGTTCGGCGCTGTCGGCAGCGATCGCCGAAAGGTCGATGTCGGACAATTCGGCGGCGATCGAGCCCGCCTCGACGCGGGAGATCATCAAAAGCGCGTTGAAGGTGCGGATCAACTGGTCGGATTCGGTAATGATGCCTTCGAGTGCTGCGCGCCGCGCCGTCTCGTCGTTTTCCGCCAGCGCATCGGATGCCTTGTTGCGCAGGCGCGTCAGCGGCGTCTTCAGGTCATGGGCAATGTTGTCGGACACCTGGCGCAGCCCCTCGTTCAGCTTCTCGATCCGCCCGAGCATCTCGTTGAGCGAGGAGGACAGCCGGTCGAACTCGTCGCCGGAACCGGACACCGGAAGACGCTGCGACAGGTCGCCCGCCATGATCTTGTGGCTCGCCGCCGAAACCCGGTCGATGCGTTTCAGCGCATTGCGGCCGATGGCGAACCAGATGATGACGGCGCCCAGCCCCATGATGGCGAGCGCCACCATGAGCGCCTGGCGCACCAGCAGACGCAGCTTGCTCGGCTCGCCGAGGTCGCGCCCGACCAGCACCCTGAGCTTGTTGTCGAGGAAGAAGACGTGGCCGGCCGCCACGTGCCGCTGCACGTCGCCACTCTCGTTGTAGCGCTCGTAGCGGAACGGATGGTCGGTCCAGCCCTCGTGGTCGAACAGGCCGGGCTCCACCGAGGCGACGTTGCCGGCGAGGATTTCCCCGTTCGGACCGGCGATGACGTAGAGATTGGCGCCGGGCTGGCGGGCGCGCCGCTCCATCATGCCGAGCAGGCGGTTGATGCCGCCGCGCTCGAAGGCGGTCTCGATCTCCTTGACCTCCTCGTTGAGCGTCTCGCGCGTCTGGACATAGAGGATGCGCTCCGACATCGCCGTCACATAAATGACCAGCAGTGCCGCACAGAGGGCGAACAGCGCGATATAGAGTGCCGACAGCCGAACCGCGGTCGACTTGAACAGGAGCTTGGCGCGGGCGTTCATGGCGGGCTCAGGCCTCGTCCTTGATCATGTAGCCCGCACCCCGCACCGTCTTCAGAAGCGGCTTGTCGAAATCCTTCTCGATCTTCGAGCGCAGCCGCGAGACATGCACGTCGATGACATTGGTCTGCGGGTCGAAGTGATAGTCCCAGACGTTTTCGAGCAGCATGGTGCGGGTCACCACCTGGCCGGCATTCTTCATCAGATATTCGAGCAGCCGGTATTCGCGCGGCTGCAAGGGGATCTCCTTGCCGGCGCGGCGCACCTCGTGCGACAGACGGTCGAGTTCCAGGTCGCCGACCCGATAGACCATGTCCTGCTCGGGCTTGCCCTTGCGCCGGCCCAGCACCTCGACGCGGGCCAGAAGCTCGGAAAAGGCATAGGGCTTGGGCAGGTAGTCGTCGCCGCCGGCGCGAAGGCCGGTGACCCGGTCGTCCACCTGGCCGAGCGCCGAGAGAATCAACACCGGCGTATCGACGCCGCGTTTCCTCAATTCGCTGATGACGGAAAGCCCGTCGCGACGCGGCAGCATGCGGTCGACGACCATCACGTCATAACCGTTCTCTGAGCCCATGAAGAGGCCGCTTTCCCCGTCGCTGGCGTGATCGGCGACAATGCCCGCCTCGCGAAAGGCCTTGGTGATATAGGCGGCGGCTTCGAGATCGTCTTCGATGACAAGTATTTTCATGCGCGCGACATTACCGCCTGCTGTGGTCGTGGCACAACCGGAATCGCCCGGCTGCGGCCCTTGGCCCTGCCCGGTGTTCATGATGGACGTCCTTCTCGGCAAAAGAAAAAGGGCGCCGCGTCGACTAAGACTGCGGCGCCCCTGGATCAGGTCGATTTAACGCCGTCAGCCCTGTTCGATCGGCAGGGCGACGAAGCGGCTGCCGTTCTCGGATTCGATCTGGAACAGCGCCTTGGTGCGGCCGTCCTTCTTCGCCTGTTCGAGCACCTTCAGAACGTCATCGGCGGTGGCGACCGACTGGTTGTTGACCGAGGTGATCTTCTCGCCGGCCTTCATGCCCTTGTCGGCGGCATCCGAGTCCGGATCGACATCGACGATGGTCAGGCCCTTGCCGTCCTCGGCCGGGGTAACGGAGAGACCCATGCCAGCCAGCGCCTGTTCGGTCGCCGGAGCCTGGGGCTCGCCGTTCTGGCTTTCGGGTCCGGCCAGCGCCTGCTCGCTCGGCAATTGTCCAAGCTCGACCTTGAGGCTCGACGCCTCGCCTTCGCGCCAGATCGATACGTCGACCGTGGTGCCCGGATCGAAGGCGGCGATGCGCTTGGCCAGGTCGCGCGGATCCTTGACAGGCTCGCCGTTGACGGCGGTGATGACGTCACCCTGCTTGATGCCGGCCTTGCCGCCGGGCGAGCCCGCCTGCGGGGCGACCACGAGGGCGCCGCTTGCCTCCGACAGGCCGAGCGAGTCGGCGATATCCTGCGTGACCGGCTGGATCTGCACGCCGAGCCAGCCGCGCTCGACCGTGCCGCCATCCTTGAGCTTTTCGATCACATCCTTGGCGACCGAGGCCGGGATGGCGAAAGCGATGCCGACATTGCCGCCCGAGGGCGAGAAGATCGCGGTGTTGATGCCGACCACTTCGCCGGCCAGGTTGAAGTCCGGACCGCCGGAATTGCCGCGGTTCACGGCCGCGTCGATCTGGATATAGTCGTCATAGGGGCCGGAGCCGATGTCGCGGCCGCGGGCCGAGATGATGCCGGCCGTCACCGTGCCACCAAGGCCGAAGGGGTTGCCGACCGCCACGACCCAGTCGCCGACGCGCATGTTCTCATCCTCGGCGAAGGTCACATAGGTGAACTTCTGCTTCGGGTTGTCGACCTTGAGCAGGGCAAGATCGGTGCGGCTGTCCTTGCCGACCAGCTTGGCGTCGAGTTCCTTGCCGTCGTTCATCACGATGGTAAAGGCGGCGCCGTCATCGATGACGTGGTTGTTGGTGACGATATAACCGTCCTCGGAGATGAAGAAGCCGGACCCTTGCGAGGTCGGGCGCAGACGCCCCTTGCCGCCATGCGGCATGCGGTCAGGGCGGCGCTCGCCGTACTGTTCGCCATCAGGGCCGCCGAATTCCTTGAAGAAACGCTTCAGCGGATGATCGTCGGGCAGGTCTTCAAAACCGCGGCCGCCGAAACCGAAGGAGAAATTGCTGCTGTCGGTGGTCTGTTCGACATTGGACTGGACACGGACCGAGACGACGGCCGGAGACACAGCCTCGACGACGTCGGCGAAGCTCGGCACCTGCGCCGCCTCGACCTTCACGGCCTCGGCATAGGCGGGCGCCACGGCAACCGGAAGCGCGCCGGCCAGCATTGCGACGGCCAGACCCGCAGCGGTCGAGTTCTTCAGGATTGTCTTGAGCTTGGAGCGACCAATGGGTGCGGACATGTGTTCTACCTTCATCTGTTCTTCTGACTGGAGCCCCGGAAAACCCCGGGGGAAGCGGTGGATGATGTAGATATAGGGCGCCTCACCTTACTGCGAACTGTACGGGAGATGAAATCTTTGTAATCTTTCGGGACGTCGAAACCAGCGGCCGCTCACTCGTCGAGCAGCTTGCCGAGCCGGGCCTCTTCCTCGTCCGAAAGCCGCTTCGACTCCGGCCTGCTGCGTCCGCGTGCATAGGCGACGGCAACGACCAGCCCGACCACGAACAGAAATGCCGGCGCGCCCCACAGGATCAGCGTCTTGGCCGACAGACGCGGGTTCAAAAGCACGAATTCGCCGTAGCGCGACACGACATAGCTGATCACCTGCTCGTCGCTGTCGCCCGCCACGATGCGCTCGCGCACCAAAAGGCGCAGGTCGCGCGCCAGATCGGCATTGGAATCGTCGATCGACTGGTTCTGGCAGACCATGCAGCGCAGATTGGCCGAAAGATCCCGCGCCCGCTGCTCCAGCTTCGGATCGGCAAGCCTCTCGCTCGGATCCACGGCGAGTGCCGGAAGGGGGGCGAGGAGGAGAAAAATCAGAAGGAACGAACCAAAGCCCCCTCTGGCCTGCCGGCCATCTCCCCCACAAGGGGGGAGAAGACGCACGGCAAGGCTCCGCGCCCACATTGACAGCCAGCTGAGACGAAAAAGCCCCTCCCCCTTGTGGGGAGGGGTTGGGGAGGGGTTTGTACCGTGATGAGTGTCTTTCATTCCGCCGCCTCCAACGCCCCAGGTGCGGCCGTCTTGGCATGCCGCTTCGGCACGCCGACACGCAGGCGCCGGTCGGAGAGCGAGACGAAGCCGGCGACCATCATGACCAGCGCACCGTACCAGATGCACAGGATGTAGGGCTTCCACCAGATGCGCACGACGATGCCGCCGCTGTCCATCATGTCGCCGAGCGACACGTAGAGCTGGCTGACGCCGAAGGTGCGGATTCCGGCTTCGGTGGTCGGCATGCGCCGCGCTGTATATAGCCGCTTCGACGACCAGACGTCGCCCTTGTCGATGCCGGCCTCGCGGATGGTGAAATGGCCGCGATCCTCGGTATAGTTCGGGCCGACGGCCGACTTCATGCCGTCAAAGGTGACGGTGTAGCCGCCCGCCTCCACCGTCATGCCGGGCTTCATTTCGACCACGGTCTCGGTCTCGAAGGTCGTCACCGCGACGATGCCGAGCACGGTCACGCCGAGGCCGAAATGAGCAAGCGCCGTACCGATCGCCGAGCGCGGCAGGCCGTTGAGGCGCCGCAGCGCCACCCCGGTTCCAACCTTGCCGAAGCCTGCGCGATACCAGAGATCGGAGAGAGCGCCGAAGATCAGGAAGAAGCCGGCGGCAAGGCCGAACACGGCCAGCACCGGGCCGCCGTTCTCGACATAGTAGAGCGCCACGGCGAGCACGAAAGCGATGCCGGCGGCAAAATAGAGCCGCTGCAAGGCTGCATATAGATCGCCGCGCTTCCAGGCGAGCATCGGACCGAAGGGCACGGCGAGAAGGAGCGGTGCCATCAGCAGGCCGAAGGTCAGGTTGAAGAACGGCGCGCCGACCGAAATCTTCTCGCCGGTCAGTGTTTCCAGCAGCAGCGGATAGAGCGTGCCGATCAGCACGGTTGCCGTCGAAACCGTCAGGATCAGGTTGTTGAGGACAAGCGCGCCCTCGCGCGAGATCGGATGAAAGAGACCGCCGGATTTCAGCAGGGGCGCGCGGAAGGCGAACAGCGCGAAGGCGCCGCCGATGAACAGTGTCAGGATGCCGAGGATGAAGATGCCGCGGCTCGGATCGGTGGCAAAGGCATGGACCGAGGTCAATACGCCGGACCGCACCAGGAAGGTACCGAGCAGCGACAGCGAGAAGGTCATGATGGCGAGCAGCACCGTCCAGATCTTCAGGGCATCGCGCTTTTCCATCACCAGCGCCGAATGCAGGAGCGCCGTGCCGGCAAGCCAGGGCATGAAGGAGGCGTTCTCGACCGGATCCCAGAACCACCAGCCACCCCAGCCGAGCTCGTAATAAGCCCAGTAGGAGCCCATGGCGATGCCTGCGGTCAGGAAGGTCCAGGCGGCGAGTGTCCACGGGCGCACCCAGCGTGCCCAGGCGGCGTCGATCCGTCCGTCGATCAAAGCGGCGATGGCAAAGGAGAAGCAGACGGAAAAGCCGACATAGCCGAGATAGAGAAGCGGCGGATGGATGGCGAGCCCGACGTCCTGCAGGATCGGGTTCAGGTCCTTGCCCTCGGCCGGGATCGGCGACAGGCGGACGAACGGGTTCGAGGTCAGCAGGATGAACACCAGGAAGGCGGAGGAAATCCACGCCTGCACGGCCAGCACATTGGCCTTCAGCCGGTCCGGCAGGTTGGCGCCGAAAAAGGCGACGAGCGCGGAAAACAGCGTGAGGATCAACAGCCAGAGCATCATCGACCCTTCGTGATTGCCCCAGACTGCGGAATAGCGATAGATCGCCGGCATCATCGAATGGGAGTTTTCCCAGACGTTCTTCACCGAAAAGTCCGAGACCACATAGGCCCATGTCAGCGCAGAAAAGGAAAAGGCGACGAGCAGGAACTGCGCCATGGTCCCGGTGACTGCGACCGCCATCAGGGCCGCGTCGCCGCGCTTGGCGCCGATCACCGGCAGGATGGCGATGATGATCGATGCGGCCAGTGCCAGCACCAGGGCATAGTGGCCAAGTTCGATGATCATTGGGTCTTTTCCTCTTCCTGCCAGACACCGTCTTCCTTCAGCCGGTCGGCAACCTCCTTCGGCATGTAGTTCTCGTCATGCTTGGCCAGCACGCTGTCGGCGGAAAAGACCGTGCTGCCGGCCTCGAACTTGCCCTCGGTCACCACGCCCTGGCCCTCGCGGAATAGGTCCGGCAGGATGCCGACATAGGTGACGGGAATGGTCGCGGTGCCGTCGGTGACGGAGAACTTGACGGTCGATCCCTCGCCGCGCACCACCGAGCCCGCCTCGACGAGGCCACCGAGGCGAATGCGCGTGCCCGGCCCGACCGCCGTCTTCTCGAGATCGGCCGGCATGTAGAAATAGGCGACCGACTGGCCGAAGGCGAACATCACCAGAAGCACTGCGGCGATGATGAAGCTCATGCCGCCGGCGATCACGGCCAGTCTTTTCTGCTTGCGGGTCATTTCAATGCCTCCTCAACCGGCAGGCCGAGTTCGCGGCCCATCGCGATCAACTGCTTGCCTTCGTCCTTCTCCGCCGGAAAGGCCTGAAGGGCTGTCTTCAGGGCCGCGAGCGCCTTGTCCTTCTCGTTCAACATCGCATAGGAGCGAACGAGGCGCATCCAGCCTTCGAAATTGTTCGGGTCTTCCTTGAGCTTGGCGTCCAGCCCCTCGACCATGCCACGGATCATCGCATTGCGGTCGCCCGCCGACATGCCGGCCGCGGCCTCGACATCGCTTTGGCTCGGGCCGCCCGGCGCCTTGGAGGTGGCCTGCCCGGGCGAACCCGCAGTCGGCGCGCCGCCATTGCTGGCGATATGCTCCTGCACCAGCGGCAGCCAGGGCGCGTCGGCCGGCGAGGCCTTGGCGATCGCCTGGAAAGCGATCAGGGCCTCGGCCTTCTTACCGGCCTGCTCGAGTGCAAGCGCCAGATAGAACTGCGCACGCGGATCGCGCGGATCCAGCTTCAGCGCTTCGGCGAAGGCCGAGCGCGCGTCGTCGGTGACGATCCCGTCATTGCCGGCGACCAGCACCTCGCCGATCCCGTTCATCCGCGCCGGGCTCGTGCCCAGCAGGCGGATGGCGTTGCGGTAGGCCAGTTCGGCGTCACCAAGGCGCTGCATCTTGAAATAGATCGGCGCCAGCACGTCCCAGCCCGAGCCGTCATTGGGATTTCCGGCCAGATGGCGTTCGACCTTGGCGACCAGGAGTTCGATATTGCCTTCCGGATTTTCCAGCCGCGCAGCCAGCGGTGCGGCCGGCATGTCGGGATTGCCGGTCTTCAGGTAGAGCCCGAGCCCGACCGCGGGAAGACAGAGAATGACGAAGGCCTGCGCGAGCTTGTTCAGGCCGTTCGTGCGGCCGATCGCCCCGGGAACCTCGCCCTTTCCCGAAACCGCCAGCAGCCGGCGGCCGATCTCGGCGCGGGCATAGGACGCGTCCTCGGCGGAGATCATCCCTTGCGCCTTGTCACGCTCGAGTTCCTTCAACTGGTCGCGATAGACGGCGGCTTCGCCGGCATCGTCTATGGGCGCGGGCTCGGCCCCCTTGAGAAGGGGATAAAGGAGGGCGACGGCCACGGCCACCGTCAGCAAGGCAGATACGATCCAGAACAACATGATGCCCAATTACTGCAAGCCGAGGCTCGGCGCTACAAACAAACTGCCTATGACGCAAAGTTGAGGCGTTTGGCCGCAAGCCGATCGTTAAGGCAGCGCATCCCGGCCGGCCCTGACTTACGTCAAGGGTGTCCAGGTACCGTTCGGGTTGCGGCAGGCGGCGCCGCGCGCCTCGATCTGCCTGCCCTTGTCGTTCAGCTTGTGGACATACTGGCGGCAATTCTGCTGGCCGACCTGATAGGGCGCGGCCGCAACCACCTGGCCGCTGACGCTCTGCCCGACCCAGGCCACCGGCTGGAAGCCCGGCGCCGCTTCCAGAGCGCGGTACTCGGCCTCCAGCGCCCGCTGCAATTCGCTATTGCTCAGCTTCACGCCGGCGCGCGAGACGATGCCGCCCTGGAGTGCCGAAATATAGAGCGCAGAGGAATTGGTCTTGTCCGAAGACAACAGCCCGCCCTTCGATCCGCCGCCGGTCGTGCAGGCGGAAAGCGCGAATGCGGCCAGCGCCGTCACTACCACGCCCTTAAAGCGAGAAAACCCCATCGGAACAGCCCCAGTCCCATCCTTGGAACGATCGATCATAACGCCTGTCCTCGCCGTGCTGCGGTACACCCATGGCATCTTTATGGCCGCCCTTGTTTTTTCACAACAAAATTGATCATGCAGTGTCCCGTGTCACAGCCGGCAGCAATAAAGTCGCCTTCAATCCGCCGATCTGGGCGCGGGAAAGGCCGAAAGCCCCCTGATATTCGCTGGAAATCTCCTTGACGATCGACAGGCCGAGCCCGGTGCCCGGCTTGCTCTCGTCCAGCCGCTTGCCGCGCTTCAGCGCCTCGCCGATCTCGTCGGGCGCCAGGCCCGGCCCGTCGTCCTCGACGGTCACCTCGATCCAGCCGCGCCGCGCGCCCTCGCCCACCGTTTGCGGTTCGTGGGTCGCTGCCATGGCAACCAGGACGACCCGCGAACCGGCAAAGCGGGCGGCGTTTTCCAGGAGATTGCCGACGGTCTCCTCGACGTCCTGCTGCTCCATGGCAAAGGCGAGGCCAGGCGCCACCTCGAGCGTGAAGTCGACCTGCGGATTGAGCCGCCGCATGACGCGCACCAGCCTTTCCAGCACCGGCTCCGCCTCGCAGCGCGCCAGCACCGAATCGCGCTGGGCGGCAATGCGCGCCCGGTTGAGATAGGTGCCCACCTGCGCCTGCATGGCTTCCGCCTGGCTGCGCACCACCTCGCCCTGCGCCTTGTCCAGCCCGCGCGCCTCATTGAGCAGAACGGCGATCGGCGTCTTCAGCGAATGGGCAAGATTGCCGACCTGCATGCGGGCCCGCTCGACGATGCGGCGGTTGCTTTCGATCAGTGCATTGATTTCGTTGGCCAGCGGCTGGATCTCGCGGGGATAGTCCCCCTCGATCCGCTCCGCCTCGCCGCCGCGGATCTTCTCCAGCGCCCGGCGCGCCCGGTCCAGCGGCTTCAGCCCGATCAGGATGGCAAGCCCGTTGACCACCAGGCCGCCGATGCCGAACAGGGCCAGTCCGGCATAGAGCCTTGTGGAGAAAAAGCCGATCTCCTCCTCGACCACGTCGACATTGCCCGATACGCGAAAGCGCGCCGCCCGGTCTCCGCCATCGAGCACCACCTCGGTCTCGGCCACCAGAATCTTGTTTCCTGCCGCGTCGACCATCGGATAGAAGCGCTCGTAGTGCTCGTCGAAGGGAACCTGCTCGAGGCTTGGAACCGCAAGCTCGGCCATGCCGAGCGAGGTCGAGGCAAGCGGCGCGGCGGAGAAATCACCGAGCGGCTCGACCAGCCAGTACCATCCGGTCTCCGGCTGGGAAAAACGCAGGTCGCCGAGTTCGGGACTGCCCGACAGGCTGTCGCCGTCGCCGATCGAGACGGAATTGATGACGTTGTAGAGCTGGGCGCGCAGGAGATTGTTGAACCCCCGCTCCACCCCCTGCCGGTAGAAGGCCGAGATCACCAGCGCGATGGTGATCAGCGAGACCGCCGACCACAGCGTGGCCATCAGCAGCACGCGGACGGTCAGCGACCGGGAGACGGGAATCATTTCGCCTCTTGCGGGGCTTGGATGCGATAGCCGAGGCCGCGCACGGTCTCGATCATGTCGATGCCGATCTTCTTGCGCAACCGGCCGACGAACACTTCGATGGTGTTCGAATCGCGGTCGAAGTCCTGGTCATAGAGATGCTCGACCAGCTCGGTGCGCGACACGACCTCGCCCATGTGATGCATGAGGTAGGACAGCAGCCGATACTCGTGCGAGGTGAGCTTCAAGGCCTTGCCGTCGACGGTCGCCTTGGAGCTCTTGGTGTCGAGCCGGACCGGACCGCAGGTAATCTCGGAAGAGGCATGGCCGGCGGCACGGCGGATCAGCGCCCGGATGCGGGCCAGCACTTCCTCGAGATGGAATGGCTTGGCGACATAGTCGTCGGCGCCGGCGTCGATGCCGGCGACCTTGTCGCTCCAGCGGTCGCGGGCGGTCAGCAGCAGCACCGGCATGACGCGACCGGCGGTCCGCCATTTTTCCAGCACGGTGATGCCGTCCATTTCCGGCAGGCCGATATCGAGGATCACGGCATCATAGGGCTCGGTATCGCCGAGAAAATGCCCTTCTTCGCCGTCGAAGGCCTTGTCGACGACATAACCCGCCTCCTGCAACGCTTCGACGAGCTGCCGGTTGAGGTTGACATCGTCCTCGACGACCAGAATGCGCATCTATCCCGCCCCTTGTTCTCGCTCGAGCGCCGCGGTTTCCCGCGGCACGGATCAGTTGGAAACCCGCATGGTGACCTTGCGCGGGCGCTCGTTGCCGCTGCCCGGAATGAGCACCGTGATGACGCATTCATTGCCGGATTGGCGCACCGAGAGCAACTGCCCGCCGACCTCTTCGACCACGCGATAGGCGGCGCTGCGGCAGTCCACCCCGCCGCCACTATCACCGGACGATTGCACGAGCACGAGCGGCGGCGTCATGGCACCGGTGCCGACGCGTTCTGCGACGGGCGATGCCGCCAGTCCGACCGCCAGGCCTGCGATGATCATGATGGATGCCATTGCTTCTTCTTCCACACGACGTCTAACTCTCGCTATCTATCTATCGCATGCCTTCTGAATGGCAAATGAATGCGCCCGATCAATTGCGCCGGCCGCCGAGATCGATCGGACCGCTCGCCCGGATCCGACCGTAGATCGCCAACACTCCGCCCAGCGCCCCGGCGATTGTCGCCAGAGCATCGGCGAGGTTCGCCTGTTCGGCAAGCCCCATTTCGACACCGACATGCTTGAAAAGCGGCGCCGCCATCGCAATCAGCGCGCCCCACACCGTCTTCGACTGATACCACTGCTTCATGTCGAGCATCTCGCTCTCCCTCTTTTCCTGGATTTTCGATGAACATGGATGGGGGCGACGAGATCCCCGTTTCGGCTGCTGGGCGTGCCGACGGGATGCTGTCCAAGCGTTCCGTCGTTGCTCTTGGCTACCGAAAACAGCCGCCAGAACCTGAGCAGATGCCCCTCACCCTGACCCTCTCCCCGCAGGCGGAGAGAGGGGTCGGCAAGGCGGTGCCGCTTGGTCCTTCTCCCCGTTAACGGGGGTGAGGAATGGTCGGCGAAGCCGACGAAACGATCCGGCGAATCGTTTCGAATGACGAACGCCCTGAGCCCAAGCGAAGGGCCGGCAGAGGTGCCGGCAGGCGGATGAGGGGCAGCAACGCCTAGGAAAACGCGGCAGTGGCCCTGGGAGCCCTCACCCCACCACCAGCTCCGCCTCGCTCGCAATCCCCTCGGCCACGCGCCCCAGCTGTCGCACCCGCACGCGAATACTTGCCTGCAGACTGCCAAAATCCGAAAGCTGCTGCGCCTGCGAATAGACGAACCGCGCCTCGCCGACTTCCACCGTCCGCCGGACCGCGGCCCCGTCGAGGATCTCCAGCCGATGGGCCTCGGCTAATTCATCGAGCGGCACCTCTGCCGGCAGCCAACTGTCTGCATCGACGCGGGACCTGCGAACCCAGGAGAACTCGACGTCGCCGTCGCCGGACCGCCGGGCACTCAGATGCACCGGCGACAGCGGCGTCTGCGCTCGCACCCCTCCGGCAAAGCTGCCGAGCGCGACCATCTCGGCGGCCATGCCGAGCGGCTCGGCGATGTAGTCGCGCGACAGCCCCGCCTCCTCGGCCGAAAGCCCGAGCGGCTTAACCGCCGCGTCGAGCACAACGACGGTCGCGCCGGCATCCGCCCCAGCGGCCATCGCATCCTCGGTCCCCGCCAGACCGCGCAGCAACGCCGTCAACCGCCAGCGCCCGGCCGAGATTTCCTCCGCTCCGGCATAGCCGATCACCTCCCACGCCCCATTCAGCGCGCGCAGCGCCAGTCTGTTTTCCCCCTCGAGCACAGCGAGCGGACTTGCCGAGGCAAGGCTGCCGAAGGAGAGATCCGCCACCAGCGCCTGCGAATGGTCGAATCGGCCGGAGACTCCGCCGGACAGTGCGACCGCAAGCCGGCCCAGTCTCGCCGGCCTGTAGAGCGTGGCGCGCGCGCGAAAAACCCCATTCCCGGCAGAGGACGAGATCGCCATGCGCCGCCAGGGCCGCGCCAGGCCCGCCATGCAGGCGAAATCCGCGGCCTCGCCGACCGTGTAACGCGGCAGATCCATCAGGGTGACAACGGGATCAAAGCCGACCGAGCCCGGCCGGTCCGGCGTGCGTCCCGTCCCCGCACTCGCCGTCGTCGCCGAGACCGCCGCGGCCATTTCGCGCAGGCTCAGCCGCCGCACCAGCCCGTCATCGATCTCGCCGACCAGAAACCGCCCCTCCGGCCCCTCGGCAAGCGAAAGCACATCGCCCGGCTGGACCGAAAGCTCCGCCGGCCCAAGCAAAAACTCCAACCGCCGCCGTCCGATGCGATGGTCGCGCAGCATGCCCTCGGCGAGCGACAGCGCCGTCTCCTCGGCCAGAACCGCCGGCAGGTCGCGCGCCATCTGCCTTTGCGTTTGTGCCTCGATCCGCCGCGAGCGGGCCGATGCCTCGCCGTAATCGCTGGCCGGGTCGTAATAGGTGAGCGAAGCTTCCGCGGCAAAATCGCTGTCATGGCCGCGCGTCTCGCGCCACAGCGGCTCGTCCTTCACATCGGCCAGCACCTCCACGGTCCGCGCCGGCAGGCTCGCCTCCATGCGCGACCGGAATTTAAGCCGCGCCCCGTCCTCGACGATGTCGATCAGGAAGCTCTCCGCCAGCGGCTCGATCAGGCTTCTCGCCGAGGCGAGATCGCCCTGCACATAGCCCGTGAGGTCGCTGCTCACTTCCGACACGTCGTAATCGGCAAAGCCATGATCCTCGAGCAGGGCTGCGAGAACATCGGCGAGCGTGCCCGCCCCCAATCTCCCGTTCAGCCAGTGGCCGGTGCGCCAGTTCGTGCCGTCGGCCCAGAGATCGAGATCCTGCGGAAAGGTCGGCTGCGGCCGCGCATCCCAGGTCCACAGGAAGATCTGAGCCGGATCGACCATGCCCGCCGGCGCTGCACCGCCCTGCCAATGCCCAAGATGCGCTTCGAGAAACCGCCGCTGCTGGCTGTCGGACCGCGCCCCGCTGGAGAAATAGGGCAGCGCGCTTTCCGCCGATTTCGGATCGCCGAACACGTTCGGCTGGTTAGCCCCCTTGTCGACCGCGGCGCAGCCGAGTTCGGTGAACCAGAGCGGCTTCATCCCCGGCGTCCAGGCGCTCGGGCTCACCCGTTCCGCCCCGCCGATCCGGTCGAAGTGGAAATTGCTCCACCACCCTTCGATATCCTTGAAGCGAAACACCCAGGGCTTGCCCGCCAGCCCGTCGCTGATCGGTGAGCGCACGCGCCCCGCCCGGTCGGCCTCGCTCGCATAATACCAGTCGAACCCCTCGCCCGCCGCGATCTGCCCGGCCATGGCCTCCCCGTCGTCGGAAAGCCGGAACCCGTCCGGATTGGCGTTCTCCAGATCCGCATCCCGCCAATCGGACAGCGGCATGTAATTGTCGATCCCGACCGCATCGATCGCCGGATGAGCCCAGAGAGGATCGAGATGGAAGAAGACATCGCCCGAGCCGTCCGCCGGATGATGGCCGAAATATTCGCTCCAGTCGGCGCCGTAGGTGATCTTCGTCGAGGCCCCGAGGATTGCCCGCACGTCCGCCGCGAGATCCGCCAGCGCCGCAACGAAGGGAAAGCCGTCGGCTTCATCGCGGAGCGTGGTCAGACCGCGCAATTCCGAGCCGATCAGGAAACCATCCACCCCGCCCGCCACCTCAGCCAGCAACGCATAATGCAGCACCATGCGGCGATAGCCCTCGTCGCTGCCTTGATACGAAACCGTGGTGCCGGACACCTCGAAATCGGCCGCCTCGGCCGCCCCGCAAAAGGCCTCGACCGCCGCCGTGACCGCCGCCGACCGGTCGGGCGACCCTGGTCGCCCCGGCGCCGGATCGCAGGTGATCCGCCCGCGCCAGGGATAGGCCGCCTGCTCCGCCCCGCCATAGGGATCGGACAGGCCATTGCCGACCGGAATGTCCATCATGACAAAGGGATAGAGCACCACCTTCAGCCCGCGCGCCTTGAGGTCGGTAATCGCCTCGACCACGCTTCTGTCGTCCGGCGTGCCGCCATAGGCCGGGCCGCCGTCGTGGCGGCTGACCAGATAGGCCGCATTGCGCGTCACGCCCGACACCCGCCAGTCCCGGCTCTCGTTGCGGCTCCCAACCTCGACGCCCGGCACCACCCGGCACTCTCCGGCGCGCAGATCGGTGCCGAACCAGGACACAACCAGCGCGACAGTCTCGAGATTGGGGCAGAGCGCCTGCAGTTCGTCGATCGAGGCCTGCCAGTCGGTATGGGCGACCAGCGTATTGCGGTTGAGAATGCGCGAGGCGCCCTCGCCCGTCCGTTCCCTGACCTGCACCGTCGCATAGCCATGCTCGGTCGAGCCGGGAATGACGGTCACCGCCTTCACCATGCCCTCCAGCCGTCCCACGGGCCGGATCACCTCGAATTGCAGAAGCGGAATACGATTGCCGAAATCGTCGAGCGGCAACCGCTCGAACACCACATAGGAGAGCCCGCGATAGGCCGGCGCATTGCCCGCCCCCTGCTTCGCCTCGATCAGCGGATCCGGCAACTGGTCCTCCGCCCCGGGGTAGACGCGCATCTCGATCTCGGTGAGGTCGATCTCCTGCCCGTCGGCCCAGACCCGCCGGACCAGAGCCACCTCCCCTTCGCAGAGTCCGACCGCCAGATTGGCGAAATAATGATAGGTCTTCACCCGCGTGCCGGTCGCCTTGGCGCCGGTCCGCTCGGTCGTCGCCTCCTCCTCGAAGCGCGTCGCCCAGATCAGCGTGCCGCCGAGCCGCGCCGTGCCGTAGAGCCTCGGGATCGCCGTGCCCTCGGCCGCCCCCGGCAGCCTCGCCGCCGAAAGCCGTGCGCCCGAGAGCGTCGTTCCGCCGCCGATCAGCGCCCGGTCGAGCGTGTTGCCGACGAGCGCACCCGCCGCCCGGCCGATGACGGCGCCCAGCGGCCCGAACACCGAACCCAGCGCCGCGCCGGCCGCCTGGAAGAGGATTGTCGCCATGGATGCCCCTTGCGGCACCCGTCTGGATGCTCGCCTAGATTGTGATAGGATGCTGAGGTTCGGGAGCAGAAGCAGCAAGCGCCGCGCCAGCCGGCGCGTCGGCGAAGACGGGCTCCGCCGACCGTGGCAAAGGCCTTGCTCTCGAATGTGGAGGTAGTGCTATGAGGTCTTGGCCAATTGGCATTACGCTGATCTTGAGGATAACCCGGACGGGCTGGTCTATGACCGTCCGGGTCAACTTCAAACATTAGCAAAGGGTGGGCGAGTTAGCAGCCTCGTCCACCACTCCAGCAAGATACGGCAAAACCCGCCCGTTTTCAAGAAATCTCCGGGAACCGGTAGATCCCGGCAACGCGCCTGCGCCAGGCCGGCACCAGCGCAGAACGGATGACGGCTGCCTGCTCATAGGCGTGGATGAAGGCGTCGGCGCCGTCGAGAATGCCGGCATGCTTGGCGGCAAATTGCGGGCGAAAGCGGAAGACCAGCAGATCTCCCGGTCGCGCCGCAACAAAACCCGGCACCGCCGCGCAATGCCGCCCCGCCGCCTCCAGCAACCGCTCCTGCCCGCCGCGTTCCGCCCAGTCCGCCGCATAGGGTGCCACCAGCTCCGGCTCCGCCCCATAGATTTCCCGCCAGATCCCCCGCACCAGCCCCAGGCAATCGCAGCCGACACCCTTCGTCGATCCCTGATGCCGATAGGGCGTGCCGATCCACTGCCCGGCGATCGTCACCACGCGGTTTCCGATGGCGGTCATGGGTTGTGCTCCTTGGAACGCACGAGATCACTCGCGACGGCGATAGCACGACTTGGCGGCAGAGCGTCGGCGGCCAGTCTTCTCCCTTGGTGGGAGAAGAAGCGAAATCAGCATCTTAGCGCCATGGGGCGTCATTCGGCCCCCTGACCTGCAATTTCTGGCTTGCGCCAAGACGCTGAAATTGCTCCTCTCCCAAGGGGAGAGGAGTCCGTACCCATCACCTCACTCGAACAGCGCCGTCCCGTCATGCGTGCTCTCGCCCTTCACATAGGAATAGGCGAAATCGCTGCCCGGCATGTGCGGAAAGCCGCGAAAGTTGAGGCCATTGGCGAACCGGTCGCGACAGGTCGAAAACCCCTTGTCGCAGCCGACCGTCACCGTCACCGCATCGCCGACCGAGGCCGCGCTCTCCAAGGGCAGCCAGAGCGTCAACCGCGTGCCGTCATCCACAGCGGCGTTGCCGTCGATCTCGACCGTCAGCCCCTCGTTCACGCCCACGTCGAACCGCAGCGTGCCGAGCCGGAAATGTCCGTCCTCGAACCCGCCGAGCCCGGACACCAAAACCCGGTCACGCCCCTCGACCGCCGTCACCATGCCCGTCGCCTGCCGCCCGGCGATGGACAGGTCCACCCCGCAGCGCCCGTCGCCGAGACTCGCATCGCAGCGCCGGCCATAAATCCGACCCTGCTCCTGCGACAGGCGGTGGGCAAAACTCCTGAGTTCCGCGGCAAAGGCCCCGCCCGCCCGCGACACCTCGCCGATCTCCTGCACCTTCAAAAGCAGGTGCTGCGCCTCCGGCTCTTTCCAGTTGACGGTAAACACCTCGACCCGTGCGCCGTCATAGCGCCCGGCGACCAGGTCCGCCTCGCTGATCGCCGCACTCGAAAAGCCGCCGGTCACCTCGGCGCCCGGTGCCGCCAGCCCGTTCACCGCCCGCGTCTCGGTTCCGGCAAAGCCGCTCGCGGCAAGAAACTGCGTGCCGGCAAAGGTCAGGTCGCGGTCATGCTCGGTAAAGCCGAGCACCACGCCGTCGCGCCGCGTCACCCGCCAGCAGCGGCAGAGCGTCGTGGCATCGCCGGAAAGATGGGCGGCGAGTGCATCGGGTATCAATCTCATGGCAGGATCTCCACCAGCGGAATGGCCGGAATGCGCCCGGCGCGAAAGGCCTCGAGATTGACGTCGATGCGATCGGTGTCGAAGCGCACCGGCACGTCGAATTCGAATCCTGCCTGCACCAGCGCGCCGGAAGGCGGAATATATTCCTCGAAAAACATGACGATGCCCGTCACCGGATCGCTGCTGAAACCAGACGGCGACAATTCTACCCCGTCGACCGCGACCCTGACCGTCCCCGCCACCGGTTTCAAAATCTCGCGCCGCCATTCGCCGCCCGCATCGCCATAGGTCTTGGCCAGCCGGAATGTCGCCGTCGCTCCGTCGCCCGTGCCGATCGCCTGGTCGAAGGGCGACACCGTCTCGCCCGGCCCACAGGATTTCGCGTCGAGCGGGTCGCGAAAGCGAAAGCCATAGAGCTGCCCGCCGCGCGCCTCGAAGAAGGCGACGACCGCATAAAGGTCGTCGACCGCCCTCAGACCCGACCCCGCGTCATAGACCCGCCGCGAATGGCGCCACCTTGCATTGCGCGCCTCGCGCCCATTGGTCAGGTCAACAATATCGGTCAGCCGCTTAGGCCCGCCGCTGGTCGACAGCGACAACCGCAGCGGAAACCGTACCTCGTGGAAACCATTGCTCATGGTTCAGGGTCCTTTGTTCGAAGGCGTTGGAGGAAGGCCCGGGCGACGCCACCCACCAGCAGCACGCCGGCGCGAGACGCTGCTCAGAGATGCCGCCGCCCGCGCCCGACGCTGCGCGCCAGCATGGCGGTGATCTGGCCCTCGCTGCGTGCAAAACTCGCCGCATCGCTCGCCGTCACCTGGAAATTGATCTGCGTCGTCTGACCAGCGGCACCGGCTGCCACCCCGAGCGATCCGTCCGAACCGCGCTTCAGCGGCAAGATCGCCTCCGCCCCCGCCTCGCCCATCAGGCCGAGATCGCCGCCGAGCGGAAAATAGGTCGGCGCCGACACGACGCCGCCGGCCGCAAACGGCGTCACCCGCCCCGGCACGCGGCCCGTCGCAAACGGCATGATCGCGCCGAACCCCGCCGTCAGCCCGGAAATCAGCCCGGTCAGCGCATTGCCGAGCAGCCCTTCCAGCGGTTTCAGCCCGGCCGAAAGCGCAATGTCGGAAAGCCGCGTGCCGACCGCCCTCAGCGTATCCTCCAACCCCTTGCCGCCCACCGTCGCGCCCTTCAGCGCCGAGGCCAGCGCCGCCCCGAAACTCCGCGACCGCCCCTCCAGTTCGTCCAGCACCTTCAGCGCGTCTGCCGCGTCGAGATCGAGGGACAGCGCAATCATGTCGTCGTCGGCCATGGATAAATCCTCTGTGTCACCGTTGTGTTTCCTTTTTCTCCGCGTCGGGGGTGAGAAGGGTGCGCAGTGCCGTAAGGGGGCGAAGCTCCACGCCTCCCCTCATCCTGAGGCCCCCCACAGGGGCCTCGAAGGATCGAGGCCACCTCGGCGCTGATTCGGATCCTTCTCCCCGTTCGCGGGGGTGAGGAATGGTCGGCGCAGCCGACGAAACGCTCCAGTGAACCGTTTCGAATGACGAACGCCCCGAGCCGAGGTGAAGGGCCGGCAAGGGTGCCGGCAGGCGGATGAGGGCAATTGCATATGGATTTTGAGCGGCGCACGAAGCGGGCTCCCTCTTCTCCCCAGCGGGGAGAAGGTGGCCCGCAGGGCCGGATGAGGGGGGCGCGAAGCGCAAAAGCCGTGCCGTGCAGCCCCCTCATCGCCTCGTCCTGAGCCTGTCGAAGGGCGCTCGGCACATCTCCCCGAGGGGAGAAGAAAGAGCCCGGAGGCGCCGCCGGTATCCCATATGCGATAACCCTCCCCTCGAAGGGGAGATGTCACGCAGTGGCAGAGGGGGGTGAACCGCCGACAGCATCATCCGGAAAAGCCCGCATCAATCCCTCCAGCCCCGCCCGCGAAAGCCGGGCCGACCGCGGCGCAAACGCCCCGGCCATGGCGGCAAACTCGACGAGGCTCAAATCCCAGAACACGCCCGGAGGAAGCCGCAGGCGACAAAGTCCGGCATCGAGCACCGCCTCCCAGGGGAAGGGTCGCGCCGGCGCCTCGCCGCCTGCGGCCCTCAAGGGTCCGACGCGGCTGCCCCGCGCTCCGCCTCCGGCGCAAACGTCGCGACCAGCAGGTCACGCACGATCGCCGCCGCGCCGGCAATGCCGCCCTCGACCGCCATCTCGGCCAGGTCCTCGTCGCTCAATCGGTTGCCGCCGCCGCGTAAGCCCGCGCCGAGAATATGCATCAGATCCTGTGCCCTCAGCCGGCCCGCGGCAAAGCGCTGGCCGAGATCGGCCAGGCTTTCCGCCCCGAACGCCGTTTCCAGTTCGGCCAGTGCGCCGAGCGTCAGGCAGAGGATCCGGCGCTCGCCGCCGATCACCGCCTCCACCTCGCCGCGCCGCCGGTTGGCCCGCCCGAGCACCGCCAATCCGTCGCCCCCGCCGCGCATCACAGCACCGCGAAGGAAAGCGCGCCGGCCGATTCCAGCGCGATCTCGAAAGTCAGTTCGCCGTCATGCGAACCCGCATATTCGAGCGCGGTGACCTGGAACGGCCCGCTCACCGTGCCGAAGTCGGGGATCACCACCTGCCAGGCGAGAACGTCGCCGGCAAAGAAGGCTCCCCGCACCAGCGCATCCGACGCCTGGTCCTTGAACAGCCCGGCGCCCGAAAGTGCTGCGCGCTGCACGCCCGCCCCGCCGAGCAGCTCGCGCCAGCGCCCGACGCTTTCCGCATCGGTCACGTCGACGGTCTGCGCGTTGAAGGAAAGCCGCTTGGAGCGCAGCCCCGCCACCGTCCCGAAACCCGCCCCGTCCTGAACCTTCAAAAGCAGATCCTTGCCCTTCTGTGCCACCATGTCGAAATCCTCTTCTATTTAAGGAGATTGTTCCGTCTTTTGCCGATCGAGGCCGGCGGGTCGCCCTCTCCCCGTTCACGGGGGGCCGGAATGGTCGGCGAGGCCGACGAAACGATCCAGTGAACCGTTTCGAATGGCGAACGCCCTGAGCCCAAGCGAAGGGCTGGCAGAGGTGGCGGCAGCCCAGTGAGCGGCGACACCGGCGCGCAATGCCTCACTCCACCACCGCCCGAAACGCCGTTTCGGCGACGAAAAATCCGGTCTTTGCCTCGCGGCGGCTGACCGTCCGGCGATGCCGGAGGCTCACCAGCCTGTGGCCGGCCAGCGCCAGATCGACGTCGTCGAGCAGGCCCTGCACGGCATCAGCGATCGCCTCCGCCGCGCGCCGCCCCTCGGCAGACCAGGCCTCAAGCGTCAGGAGAATTTCAAATCCCGCCTCGCTGGCCGTCGAATAGTCGCGGCACTCGACGGCGCCGAGCACCAGCGCCGGCAGGTCGAGCCCGCTCGCCCGCCGGTCGCGCATCCCGCCGGCGCCGATCAGGGCGGCAAGCCCGGCATCGCCGGCCAGCCGCGCCTGAATGGCGGCCAGAAACTCGTTCACGGCACTGCTCATGACCCACCCTCGCTTTCTTCAACGTCGCCGCGGGCCTTGCCGACGGACGTGCCGCCGCCCCGTCCGATGGCCACGCCGTCGCCCGAGGACACCAGCCGACGAACCGCCAGAGGCCCATCCGGCCCATGACCGCCCGCGCGCTGCCCGATCTGCAGGTCGATCCGCCGCGCGACCCCGCCCGAAAGCGCGCGACGAAGCGCCAGCCCCAGGTCCTCGCCCGTCTGCGCCAGAGACGCCCGTATCCGGGCCTTCATCGGCTCTCTTCCCGGCAGCGGCAGAGGAGAAGGCGGCCGGTCTCGTCCGGATCGCGCACGCTCTCGATGGCAAACCGCCGCGTACCCTTGATGAGCCGCATCCCCGCCGCCACCTCGGCGCGAAAACGCAGCCAGACCTGGTGCGTGACGATCACCCGCCCCGCGCCCGCCACCTCCTCGACATCGGCCGTCAGCGGCTCGATCCGCGCCCAGAGATCGGCAGCGGTCTCGAAGTCGACCGTCGCGCCACCCTGCCCGTCCGGGCTCTCGACCGGCCGCTCCAGCCTGAGCCGGGCGGTGAAAGCTCCGGGATCGAAATCGACAAGCCCCATGGTCAAAGCCCCCTTCGGCAATAGGGCGCGATCAGCCGTTCATAGCCGGGCGGCATGACTGCCGGCTGTGCCTCGACCGGGATCGCCCCGCGCAGGGCAAACATCGCCGCCACATGCAGCAACATCGCCCGTTTCAGCGTGTCGGGCACATCCGCGCCGCTCGCGCCGAAGCCTGCGATGAAATCGATCTCGATGCCGTTCAGCGCCCGCAAGGGCGCCGGCGGATCGCGCAGCCACAGCCGCGCCGGCCGCGCCTCGCCGTCCAGCAGATGGTCGGCCAGCGGAACCGCCGTGGCATTGCCCTTATCGTCATAGACGGTCACCCCCGTCACTTCGCGCACCGGACCACAGCCAATCCGGATCACCCCGTCCGCCGGCCAGTCATCGAGGCAGAGCCTAAACGGCCGGCTGATCAGCACCCGCGCGGTCTCGCGCTCCAGATGCTCGCGCGCGACGGTGATCAGCTGGCCGATCAACGCATCTTCGTCATTGCCGTCCACCCGCAGGTGCGCCTTGGCCTCAGCCAACGTCACCGCCTCGGCCGCCGGCGGGGCGGTCGGAAATAGGGTCATGAAAGTCTCCTGGAATTGGATTTTTGAAAGTGGCAAGTCGCGGCGCGCCGTCGAAAACCTCTTCTCCCCGACGGGGAGAAGTGCCGAACGCAGTGAGGCGATGAGGGGGCCAAGTGCGCCGACATCTTGTGGCTTCGCCCCCCTCATCCGGCGCTCCGCGCCACCTTCTCCCCGCTGGGGAGAAGAGGAGCCTCGGCCGCATCGCCCCCGCACGCGGCAAGCCCAATCAGCTCGCCGCAAACTTCACCAGCTTGATCGCCTCGAAGTTCTGCACCCCGCCGCCGACGCGCTTGGTGGTGTAGAACAGCACGTAGGGCTTGGCCGAATAGGGATCGCGCAACACCCGCACGCCGACCCGGTCGACCACCAGATAGCCGGAGCGGAAGTCGCCAAACGCGATCGCCGTGGCATTGGGCGCGATCGTCGGCATGTCTTCCGCCTCCGCCACCGGAAAGCCGATCAGCGAGGCGCTTTCGCCCGGCCGCGCCGGCGGCTGCCAGAGATAGTTGCCGTCGGCATCCTTGAACTTGCGGATCTCGCCTTGGGTCTTGCGGCTCATGACGAAGCTGGCATTCTGCCGGTGCCCCGCTTTCAGCGCATAGACGAGGTCGACCAGCACGTCGGACGGTCCAGACGCCGCAAAACCACCTGCGACCCCGGTCGGAAGATAGCCGATCTTGCCCCATTCCCAGGCGCCGTCGGCCACCTGGTCATAGCTCAAGAACCCCTTCGGCTTGTTCACCCCGTCGCCGGTCACGAAAGCCGTGCCCTCCTGCTCGGCAAAGGCAATGTCCACTTCCGAGGCGATCCAGGCCTCGATGTCGACCGCCGCATCGTCGAGCAGCGCCTGGCTCGCCGCCGGCATGGCATAGAGCTCCATGGTCGGGAAGGACAGTTCTGCCAGTTGGGCGTTACCCGTCTGCGGCCGCGCCGCGGTCTCGGCCACCCAGCCGGCGGTCATGCCGGCAGGCGAGAACGGCTTCTTCAGCACCGAGCCCGAGACCTGCCGGACCGTCGACAGCGCCCGGATCGGCGAGACGACGGAAAGCCTGCGGCCGATCTCGGCGTCGGTCTCCGGCGGCACCAGGTATCCGCCGTCGGCCGGCGCGCCCGCGCTCATCGCCTTCGCCTCGAGCTCGCGCAGCCCCGCTTCGTCGCCGCGGCGGATATAGGCCTCGAAGGCCGCCTTGTGCTCGGCCGCCTCCGGCCCGTCCGCCTCCCCGCCGCGGCCGAGCGGCGGGCGCATCTTCTTCAGCACCAGTTCGTCGAGCATGCGGCCCTGCTCGTCCATCGCCTTGTTGATCCGCTCCATCTTGTCGCGGGTCACCACGTCGGCGGAAAGCTTCTGCTCGATCTCGGAGAGCCTGCGATCGTTGACGTCCTTGAACGCCTCGAAGGCGCCCATGAAATCCTCGAACGCCGCCGTCACGCTGTCGGGCACGGCCTTCACCTCCGGTGCCGTCCGCTTGCGCGGGGCATCGGCCGTCTGCTTTTCCATCGCTGCATCGCTCATCTGTCATCCTTTCCTGAAGACATCCATGGCCATTGTCCGCGCCGCCCGGCGCATGGCGCGGACGAGCTCGGTTTCCTTGTCGCGGAAGAACCGCGCATGCTTGACGTTCGAAACCCGCGCCGCCGGCAGCATGGGGAAGGTCACCACCGAGATCTCCCAGAGGTCGGCCTCGAGAATGCGGCGCACGCCGCTCTTCCTGTCGCTCCTAGAGCGCACGGTGCGAAAGCCGATCGACAGCCCGTCGAGCGCCCCCGACTTCATCAGCGCATGCACCTCGCGGGCCCGCGTCACACCGGGCGACAGCTGCCCCTCGACATAGAGCCCGCGCGCGTCCTCGCGGATCAGCCGCCAGGCGCCGATCGGCTCGGCCGGGTCATGCTGGAACAGCATGCGCACCCCCTTGGCGCCGCGCTTCGCCAGCGACTTCCCGAAGGCCCCCGGCTCGATCGCATCGCGCCCGAGATCGACCTCGCCGAACAGGCTGGCATAACCCGAGAACGACCCGTCGCCCTCCACCCCTTTCAACGTCAGGTTGACGAATTTTTCCGTCAGCGAAACGGGCCCGCGATAAGCGTGCATGGCATTCTCCTCGAGATGAATGATGGTTGTCTTGGGGGCCACGGCCCCTCTTCTCCCGTCGGGGGTGAGGAATGGTCGGCGCAGCCGACGAAACGATCCAGTGAATCGTTTCGAATGACGAACGCCCTGAGCAAAAGCGAAGGGCCGGCAGAGGTGGCCCGAAGGGCCGGATGAGGGGGGCGAAGCCAGCCGAGTGCCGCGCACTCGGCCCCCTCACCGCCTCGTCCTGAGCCTATCGAAGGGCGCTCGGCACTTCTCCCCGCTGGGGAGAAGGGGACCCCTCACCCGCCCGGCCGCTGCCCGTAGCGGGCAAACACCCGCACCAGCAGCCCCAGCCCCCACCAGGCGGAAAGGCTTGCTGCTGTCGCGCCGGCGAGCATGGTCTCCGGCGGCGACAGTCCGGCCGCGACATCGAGCTTGCGCACGATCCACAGGCCCGCCGGCCCGCCGAAGATCATCCCGCAGCAGACCCCGGTCAGGAACCGCACCGCCGCCTCGCGCCGGCCCTTGGGCAAAAGGTAGACCAGCGAGATCGCCGACCCCGCCACCGCCCCGATCACGCGGGCGCTCCACACGCCGCCGTCATGGCTGAAGTCAGTCATTTGTTAATCTCTCATCGCTAAAATAGTGATCAGTCTAAGGCCCGCGCCGATCGCCGACCCTCACGCCTCGACCCGTTCGAGACCGCCTCGATCTGCGTCTTCTGACGCCCGATCCGACCTGCGAACAGGGCAGATCCCCCTGCGCAACCCGCTTCACGCAACACTTCAAGCGGCCGCGTTTTCCCGAGTCGATTGAATCGCTTGCAGCCGGTTCTTGAGAGCCTGATTCACGTCCCGCATGTGCCGCTTCAACAGCCTCATCTTCCGATTCAGCTTGAAGTCGCCCGGCCTACTGCCGCCGCGCCCACGTCCCCTCTTCTCCCCAGCGGGGAGAAGGTGGCGCGTAGCGCCGGATGAGGGGGGCGAAGCCAGAGAATGGCGGCGCACTTGGCCCCCTCATCGCCTCACTGCGTTGGGCACTTCTCCCCGATGGGGAGAAGAGGATTTCAACCAGGCACCGCGGACGGCGTTTCGAATGACGAACGCCTGAGCCAGAGCGAAGGGTCGGCAGAATGCCGACAGTCTGGCGTAGAGCAAGGTGAGGCCAAAGCCCCCCCCCTCAATACCCCACGGCCTGCCGCTTCTCCTCCTCGGTAAGGAAATCCGCCGCGCCCAATCTCGCCCAGAGCGCGTCGCGTTCGGCGGCCAGTCCGGCCACCTGGTCGAGGTCGGGCACGAGCCTCAGCGGCTCCCCATAGAGCCCCGAGAGGAAGCCGGAGACACTCGCCGCGGTGCGCGACACCAGCGGCAGGACGGTCAGCCGGTAAAAGGCCCGGTTCGCCTCCTGGTAGTTGGCATAGGTGTTGTCTCCGGGGATGCCGAGCAGCATGGGCGGCACGCCGAAGGCGAGCGCCACGTCGCGCGCCGCCCCGTTGCGCGCCTCGACGAAATCCATGTCCTTGGGCGACAGCCCCATGGATTTCCAGTCGAGCCCGCCCTCGAGCAACAGCGGTCGCCCGGCCCGCATCGGCCCGGAATAACCCTCGTCGAGCTCCACCTTCAGCCGCTCATACTGGTCGACGGAGAGATTGCCGCCCTCCTTGGGCTGGTAGACCAGCGCGCCCGAGGGACGGGCGGAATTGTCGAGCAGCGCCTTGTTCCAGCGCGCCGCGGCATTGTGCAGGTCGAGCGCAACTTGCGCTGCCGCGAGCGGCGGAAAACCGAGGTGGTCGTCGAGCGGATGGAAGAGTTTCAGATGCAGCAGCCCGCCGCCCCGCCCTGCCCCGCCTGCAGCCCCGCTTGCGCCGTCACCGCCCATCGACCCGCCGCCGGCCGGAATCCGCCGCCTTTGCGATCCCGTGCGATAGTCATAGGCCTCCGGCCAGCCATCGGCGCCGGCCACCACCGACACCCGGTCGGGCCTCAGCAAATGCAGTTCGGCCGGCCGCAGGCCGATCGCCAGCGCCTCGACATAGGCATTGCCGGACAGGAGCAGATGGCCGTAGAGCACCTCGAGGAAATCCGCTCCGCCCATGCGGGCATTGGGCTTTGCCAGAAGCGCCAGCGCCGGATGCCCGTCGATCTCCGTCTCCGCCCGATAGGCCAGCCAGGGAATGGCGGCGGCGGCTTCCGCCACCAGCCGCACCGTGCGGTGCGCCACCGGGTTCCTCATGAAGCCCTCGCGCGACAATGAAGCATAGGAGCGCCCCGACCAGCGCGCCTCGCCCTCGCCCGCCACCAGCGACAGCCCCTGCACGCCGACAGCCTTGCTTTCTGCCACGGCGCCTTGCTCCGGGGCGAAGGCCCACGGCAATCGAAACGACAATTTCATCGGATTGATCCTGTTGTTTGCAGTCCGGTGCCGCTCCAGAGGACGGCATGCAAGGTGAGACGGCGCTTCCTCTCCCCGTGGGAAAGGATTCGAAATCGAGGGCTTGGCCGAAGGCTGAACCTCGGATTTTGTCGGTGAGGGGGAAGGATCTTCCCCCACCACACCCGGCCTAGCCCAGTGCCGCCAGGAACGCCCGGCCGTAGCCCGCCACCAGCGCCGCCCGGTCGCGGCCGTTGACGATGCGGCGCGCGCCCGTCCAGTCGGCCTGTCGCCCGTCGAAGGCGTCGGCCAGCTTCACGCCGCTGAACAGCCCGTCGCGCATGCCGATGACCAATATCCTCACCGCCACGTCGAGCTCCATCGCCCGGCCCGGCTCGCCGACCAGGTCGACGCCCGTCACCTCCGCCAGCTTCTCATAATTGCGCCGATGGGTGATCTGCACCAGCCCGCGACCGAACCAGCTCTTGCCTTCGGCGTCCAGGCGCCAATAGGGCCGGCGCACCTGCGGCAGGAGGCCTGCGGCATAGGCCCGGTCCAGCCGGGCGATCGCCGCCGCGTCGCTTTGCGCAAAGGTCTCGCGCACCGGCTGCATGCGCCCGCCCGTCTCGTGAAAGGCGGTCGCCAGGCAATAGGCAAGGCGCCGCGGATCTTCGGCGTCGCCAAGCGCCCGCCAGCCGGCGACGAGCGCCGCCATGCCGGACACCTGGCCCGCCGTCAGCCGGCCGGGAAAGGGGTCGCGACGGACCGCCTTGAAGAATCGCTGATCGTCGAATGTCATCTCGCTCTCCTCGTCGAAATACCGGTTTTTTTATGCCTGCGCGGCCGGCGTGCCGGGCAAGCGAAGTCGCTTCGGCCCGGCGGTTAACCACGGCCAAAATTTTCCTGTTCGATTAAATCGTTTGAAGGAATTTCAATCGTTTAGAGCGAGGCGTCGGCATATTTACAAAAATTTAACACTGTGGAACTTTCCGCCGCATTCGGTGTTTGAGCCCCGAGACGAACCCCCGTGAGGAGTTAGAGCCATGCAGATCAACAGCACGACCCAGACCAAGGCTCCCGCCGCCACCATCCCGGCCCATGTGCTGGAGCGCCTGGAAAACGAATGGCGCCAGATGCGCCAGAGCGCATCCCAGCCGGCCTCCGCCGCCAAGTAAGCGCTCATAGCCACCGCCTCGACCGGCGCCCTTCGGCGCCGGTTTTGTTTTGGCAAGGCACCACCTCTGGTCGCGCTGCCGAAGACCGGAGGCCGATCGCAACGCCGGCCACCCCTCTTCTCCCCATCGGGGAGAAGGTGGCGCGTAGCGCCGGATGAGGGGGGCGAAGCCAACACCGCCAATTCGTTTCCTTCCACGCTCTGAGGTGCCTCCGGAGGAGCCTCGCAGGTTCAAGGTCACCCACGCACCGAGCCTCCGACGCCCTCAAACCCCGCGAATGCGCGGCTCGCCCGTCCCCTCCAGCATCAGCGCCGTCAGCGCCCAGACCAGCGCGTCCAGCCGGTCGGGCGAGCGGCCGGACGACAGACCGTCCGGGCCGAAGTCGCACATCTGGTCTTCCAGTTCGGAAAAGCGGGCGGCATGCACCACCCGGCCCTGCTCGTAGAGCGCCGCCACCGGCTCGGCACGCAGATATTTCCCCCGGGTCGCCCGAACCATAGTCACCGGCAGGTTCGCCTCGATGCTTTTCAACGTCGCCGCCACCATGTCGCCGCCCTGGTTGACCTCCGCCACCACCCGGTCCGCCTCGAACCGGCGATAGGCATGGACCACCGCGCGCGCCCAGTCAGCCGGGCTCTTGCCCTCGACCGATGCGTCGGCCAGAACCGCGGCGCGGCCATTGTCCATCAGTCCGGCCACGACGATGCCGCAGACCGAAGCCGGGCCGCTGCCGGCCGGCGGATCGACAGCCACGACGATCCGCCGCAAGGGCTCGATCAGCCGCACCGTCAGCGCTTCCAGCCGGTCGCGCCGCCACAGGCCGTCCTCGCGGTCCTCGATCAATTCGCCGCCCAGTTCCTGGCGTCCGAGCCGCGTGCCGCCATAGCGTCGCTCCAGCGCGGCGATGAAGCCCGGCGCGAGATTGTCGCGGTTGTCGGCGGTCGAAAGGCGCGTCACCCGCGTCTCCGCATCGCCGATCAACCGCTTCAGCAGCGGCACGGCGCGTGGCGTGGTGGTCACCATCTGGCGTGGCCGCTCGCCCAGCCTGAGAGCGAATTGCAGCATGTCAAACGTCTCCTCGGCATGTTTCCATTTCGCCAGTTCGTCGCACCAGGCATAGTGAAATTGTGGCCCGCGCAGGCTTTCCGGATCTTCCGAGGAGAATATCTGGGCCATCGCCCCGTTCGGCCAGACGATCCGCCGCCGCGAGATTTCCACCTCCGGCCGCAGGCGCCGGGCAATCCGTGCAATGCCCGAGGCCCCGTCGATCATCACCTCGCGGGCATCGCCCAGCGTCTCGGCGATCAGCGCGATCCTCAAGTCCGTGCGGGGTCCGGCGGAAAGCGCCAGCCCGTGCACCCATTCGGCCCCCGCCCGCGTCTTGCCCGATCCGCGCCCGCCCATGACCAGCCATGTCCCCCAGTCCCCCTGGGGAGGCCTCTGCTCGTCGCGGCCGGAAATCTCCCAGCCGCGTCCGATGCGCCGGCTGGCCAGAAGCCCGCGCGTGGTGATGAGGGCGGCAAGTTCTTTCTCCAGCGCCTCAACGGGCGGATTGGCCGTTTCCCCTGCCGCCGTGACCGGCGGCTCCGGATCGCCCGGCGCGGTCGGCGAGCCTGCATCACCCATCGCGACTTCAAGCTCGGCCTCAGCCGAGGATGCCAAGGGCCCTGCACCGCCGTCCGCGGCCTCTGTCAAACTGCCGGAGAGCGTATCGTCGCCAGCGGCGACTTTACCAGGCTCATCATCCCACCCGGCGCCCTTGCCGCAAACCATTGTACCGACGCCCATCGTGACCGCCGTCACCGCCTCCTTGAGGGGATGTTCCACCACGCCGAACGCTGCAGACGCTTCGGTCTGATGAGGCTTCGCCCCCAGCCTGCCGGCCAATTCCTTCCCGCTGCCAACCGCTGAACGGGCAAGTCCCCTCAGCTGCATCTGAATGCGGTCCTCGTGATCACCAAAAATTCCGCCTGCCTGTTTGCCCCGGCGCACGGCGATCTTGGCCTCAGCCTTTCCCTGCATCCGGCGTCGATGCCGGCTCGATTGCCCCACCGATCCCAACGGCGGCGGACCCTTCGGCGGCGTTTTGCCAGGCGACCAGCCGTGCTTTTGCCCGTGCTTCCGCCTGGTTTTCGATGATGCGGAGCAGTTCTTCCCGGATCGCTTCTTCATCCTCGCCCTCGCCGCTCAGAAGCGCCGCGTCCTCGCGGTCGCGCGCCAGCTGGCGTTGCAGACTGTCGATCTTTTCCAGTGTGCGCACGATCAGCGCCATCGCATCGGTCGCCGCCTTGGCGTCGCCACGCGCCGCCTTGGCGGCCGCCTCGTCGGCGCCGCCGATCAGCCGCTCGGCCGTGGCGCGCAGCTTGCGAAACAGCTCGAACTGCGCGCGCATCTCGCCCGTCAGGTCGTCGAGCAGCGCCGCCAGCCGATCGAGCGGCGAGAGCGCATCGCCGGATTTCAACTCCAGCACCCTCCCCGCCCCATCCGCCGCCAAAGCGATCTCTGGCCCGCTCTCACGTCCGCCCTCAGACCCGTAGCGAGGCCCACAGTCAGGCCCGTTTTCCGCCCCACGCCACCCGTCCTCACCCGACGAAAGGCCCAGCAGCCCGAGCGAAAGCTCTTGCACGTCATCCATGATGATCTCCCTGTCTCGACGGGTGCGGCGCCTTCTCTCCCCTGGTGGGAGAGAAAGCAAAATCGAGGGCTTGGCCGCCTGGCCAAACCTCAGATTTTGCCGGTGAGGGGGTCTGACGGACACGGAGGCCCGCCCAGCCCGATCTCCCCCCTTGAGGGGGAGATGTCCCGAAGGGACAGAGGGGGGTGAGCCCGGCACCGCAGGGCCTCGAACATTCAGCCCCGCGCCCACGAAAAAAGGCCCGGTCTCCCGAGCCTTCATCCAAATCCTCGTGCCGGTCCCGCCCGCCGAAGCCCTCCTCATCCTTAGGAGCCCGGCATTGCCGGGCCTCGAAGGATGCGGCCCGGCCGCAGTTTTCCGACTGTGCCTGAACCCTACCAGACGACCGTCACGCCGTCAAGGTATTTATTCCTATTGTGCATATTTTCCTTGCCAGAGCCTGGAGAAGCGCAACGCAGCCGATGAAAGCGCGCTCCCTCACGGAATCAGCGTCTTCTCCTTGCGCACCTTCAAGCCCATGGAAAGCCGGGCGCAGGCCGGCAGGGTCTCGCCCTCCAGCACGGCCACCACGGAGCGGCCGGCCTTCGGGTCGCAGAACAGTTCGACCACGCCGTCCGGCAGGCAGCGGATCACCCGCTCGCGGCCGTCCATGGTGCGGCGGACGATGAAATCGCGGCGGCGCTTGAAGTCCGGCGTGGTGTCGGAAAAGGCTCTTTCGCATTCGCTGAGCGAGGTCGCCGCCTTCTCGTAAAAGGTCGGTTCGCCGGCCATGGCCAGCGCCGGCAGGCCAAGAAGCCCAAGCGAAATCAACACCAGTTTACGCATCGAAAGACCTCCGGGGGATTCGTCGTGCCCCAGTCTAGCGCCCGGGGCCCCGGCGCGAAACCGCCAAATCCGGACCGATCGACGGCCCGGGCCGCGCCGCCCGGTCGCTCCACAAACGGGGGGGACGTCCTGGCGGGCGCCAGGGGGAAAAGGCGTCCCGTTACTCGGCGCCGCCGCCATACTGCTCCCAGGCGGCCATGGCATGCGCCGCATACATCAGCGACGGGCCACCGCCCATGTAGATCGCCATGCCCAGCGTTTCCTGAAATTCGGCGCGGCTGCAGCCGAGCTTGACCAGGGTTTCGGTGTGGAAGCCGATGCAGCCGTCGCAACGGGTGGCAATGGCGATGCCGAGCGCCACCAGTTCCTTGGTCTTCTTGTCGAGCGCACCATCCTTGGTGGCTGCCTGCGCCATGGCGGAAAAACCTGCCATCACCTCGGGAATATCCCGGCGCAACGTCTTGGAATGCGCGGAAATGTCCTTGGTGATGTCGGGATAGAATTTTGCGGTCATGGTAGAGCCCTTGCTTGAAAAAATAGGATGATTGCTATCTATCGCGCGAATCTCGACGCGGCCTTGCGTTAAATCAAGTCTCGCGCGGTTCCGGCGAAAGTCCGCAAGGCTATTCGCCGCTGCATGAAGCCTTGATGAAACGGCCAGATCGACGAGACCGGACAACCTGCATCCTCTGCAGGACCGGGCCTGCCGATGCGGAACGGCACGCCCCGCGACCTCAGCTCTACCTTCCCAGCCCGATCACGCTCGATCGGGAACGGTCGCCGGAGATCGCTCCCCGGCCCCATTCGTTCCCAACAAAAAGCGGCGGCCGGGGATCGCTCCCCGGCCCCTGTCTACCCCACAGAAAAACAGCGGCCGGGAGTTACCTCCCGGCCCCAATCTTCACCCGTAAAAAAACGGCGGCCGGGAGTTTCCTCCCGGCCGCCGGCCCCTTACCCCCCAGGGCCCCACGCCGTCAGGCGCTTTTCCGGACCGGCGTATAGCCGGCCTCGCGTATCGCTTCCTCGGCCTTCGCCGCATCGCCCTCGACCGCCACTTCGTGCGCCTTGAGGTCGATCCTCACCGCAGCACCCGGCAGCGCCTCGCTGAGCGCCCTGGTGATCGCCTTCTCGCAGTGGCCGCAGGTCATGTCCTCGACCTGAAACAATTGGGTCACGCTCATTCCTTGTCCTTTCCTGGCAGACGTTCGCGTCATCCCCTTCATGCACCTTCCCACCAAGGGAAGGTCAAGGGGTAAAACGCACGGCCCGCTCAAGCCCGGCCCGCCAGCCGCGCCACGGACCGGCGCGGCGAAGGCTGCGGCTCCCGCGCCGTCTTGCCACCGGACAGATCGGCGAGAATCGGACAATTCGGGCGCTCGTCGCCATGGCAACAGTCGGCCAATTGCTTCAGCGTCGCCACCATGGCCTGCATGCCGGCAATCTTCTCCTCCAGTTCGCCGACATGGTCGAGCGCCAGCCTCTTCACCTCGGCGCTGGTGCGGTCCTTGTCGGCCCAGAGCTTCAAAAGCTGCTCGGTCTCCTCCAGCGAAAAGCCGAGCGATCGGGCGCGCCGCACGAAGCGCAGCCGGTGCACCTCGTCCTCGCCATAGACGCGGTAGTTGCTCGGCGTCCGATGCGCCGGGCGCACCAGGCCGATCTCCTCGTAATAGCGGATCATCTTCGCCGAAACGCCCGAGGCCTCCGCTGCCTCACCGATGTTCATCCCGTCGATCCTCATTGCCCCTGGCCGCCTGCAAGATCGGTGACCCGTGCCGCCTTGAGCCTCAGTGCATTGGTCAGCACGAAGACGCTCGAAAGACCCATGGCGCCCGCCCCGACCATGGGCGACAGCAACACGCCGAAATTCGGGTAAAGGATGCCCGCGGCAACCGGGATCAGCAAGACGTTGTAGCCGAATGCCCAAAAAAGGTTCTGGTCGATATTGCGGATCACCGCGCGGCTGAGCTCGATCGCGTGCAGCGCCGAGCCGAGATCGCCCCCGACCAGCACCACGTCGGCGCTCTCGATCGCGACATCCGTGCCGGTGCCGATGGCAATGCCGGTATCGGCACTGGCGAGCGCGGGCGCATCGTTGATCCCGTCGCCGATGAAGGCGACCTTGCGGCCCTTTTCCTTCAGCGCGTTGATCACTGCCACCTTGCCGTCCGGAAGCACCTCGGCCACCACCTCGTCAATGCCGGTCGCCCGGCCGATGGCCTCAGCCGTCGCGCGGTTGTCGCCGGTCACCATGACCACGGAAAGGCCAAGGTCTTTCAAGGCCTTGATCGCCGCGATGCTGGTCTCCTTCAGCGGATCGGAGACGGCAAGGGCTGCCGCGAGCTTGCCGTCGATCGCCACGTAGAGCGGCGTCTTGCCCTCGTTCGCCAGCCGCTTCGCCACCGTGGCAAAGGGCGATACGTCGAGCCCGAGCTTGACCATGTAGCGGTCGGCGCCAGCCGCAACCGTGCGGCCCGTGACCGTGCCGGTGATGCCATAGCCGGCCACCGCCTCGACACCCTCGGCCGTGGCTATGGCCAGCCCGCGGGCTTCGGCGCCCTTGACGATCGCCTCGCCGACCGGGTGCTCGGAGCGTGCCTCCAGGCTTGCGGCCAGCGCCAGCACCTCTGCCTCGGCAAAGCCGTCGGCCACCGCGACATCGGTCAGTTCCGGCCGGCCCTTGGTGATCGTGCCGGTTTTGTCCATCACCACGGTATCGACGTCGCGCAGCGTCTGCAGAGCCTCACCCTTGCGAAACAGCACGCCGAGTTCGGCGGCCCTGCCCGTGCCGACCATGATCGATGTCGGAGTGGCAAGCCCCATGGCGCAGGGGCAGGCAATGATCAGCACCGCCACCGCCGCGACCAGGCCATAGGTATAGGCCGGCTCCGGCCCGATGAGGATCCAGACGAGGAAGGTCACGGCGGCGATCGCCATGACGACCGGCACGAACCAGGCGGTCACCCTGTCGACCATCATCTGGATCGGCAGCTTAGCCCCTTGCGCCTCGCCGACCATGCGGATGATCTGCGACAGCATCATGTCGGCGCCGACCTTGTCGGCCCGGAAGCGGAACGAACCCTTGCCGTTGATCGTGCCGCCGATGACGATGGCACCTTCTGTCTTCTCGACCGGCAGCGGCTCGCCGGAAATCATCGCCTCGTCGACATGCGAGGCACCGTCGATCACGGTTCCGTCGACCGGGATGCGCTCGCCCGGGCGGATCACCACGACATCGCCAACCACCACGTCGGCGGCGGCAATGTCCAGCGTCTGCCCGTCGCGCTCGACGCGGGCGGTCTTGGCCTGGAGCCCGGCGAGCTTCCTGATCGCCGCCCCGGTACGCCCCTTGGCGCGGGCCTCCAGGAGCCGGCCAAGCAGGATCAGCGTGACGATGACGGTCGCGGCTTCATAATAGACATAACGTGCCTCGGCCGGCAGCACGGCCGGCGCAAAGGTCGTCACCAGCGAATAGAGATAGGCGGCGCCAGTGCCGATCGCCACCAGCGAATTCATGTCCGGCCCGCCGCGCAAAAGCGCCGGCACGCCCTTGATGAAGAAGCGTCGGCCGGGACCGGCGAGCACCGCGGTCGCCAGCGCGAACTGGATATAATTCAACAGGTTGCCGGGGAAGAGATCCATCAGCGTGTGATGCAGCGGCGGATAGAGATGGCTGCCCATTTCCATGACGAAGAGCGGCAGGGTCAGGACCAGCGCGATCCAGAAATCGCGCGTCAGCCGGCCGATCTCGCGTTCCTTGGCCTCCTCATGCGCGTCCGTCTCGCCGCTCTCTGCCTGAAGCTTCGCCTTGTAGCCGGCCTTCTCGACGGCCTTGACCAAGGCCGGCACGGCCACCTTGCCGCCGAGCACCGTCACCACCGCCTTGGCGGTCGCCAGATTGACCGAGGCGGTCTCGACAGCGGCTACGCTTCTCAGCGCTTTTTCCACCCGCGCCACGCAGGAGGCGCAGGTCATCTCTTCGATGTCGAGGATCACGGTTTCGGCCCTCGCCTCGTATCCGGCATCCTTCACCGCCTTGACCAGCGCTTGCGCCGAAAAGCCCGGCCCCGGCGTCACCGACAGCGTCTCGGTGGCGAAGTTCACCGCACTCGCCTCGACGCCCGCCACCTTGGCCGCGGCCTTTTCCACCCGCTTGACGCAGGAGGCGCAGGTCATGCCCTCGACCGGCAGGATGATCGGCCGGAGCGCCGGGATCTGCGGCGGATTGATCTTTACCTGTTCGTTCATCTCATCACCTCTCGCCCGCGCCGGGCCTTGCGCCTGAATATAGGTCGCAAGAACCGCCAGGACACGGAAATTTCCCATCAGCCCATGCCGCGAACTTCTTCCACGGCGGGCCACTGAACCCTAGATGCACCTTCCCATGATGGGAGGGTCAAGAGGTGGGGTGAGGTTTTGTCGAGATACTTGTCCCTAGTCTCGATCATCGGCCGGGCCAGGCGGCCAGCGTTGGGCTCCGTGAAGGACGCGAAGGATACGAACTCGATCCGACAACACGGCATAGATTGCGATGTATGGCATACCCGCAATGACGAGTTCCCGCGTTCCCTCAACCCGTCCTGGTCGGCCGCTTTCGGGAAAATCCTTCAATTGGTGAAGAGCGGAAGCGATCTTCTCGTCGACAGCGATGGCGGCACGCGGACTGTCCGCCTCGATATGATCGAAGATCAAGGTCCGGTCAGCCAAGGCATAAGCCGACCAGACGAGTTTCATGATGCACCGCCGCCAACTTTGTCCCGGGCCGACGCGCGGCGCTGGGCAAAACGCGCCGCGACCTCGTCATCCGCGACGTCCGGCCGTTCGTCCCGGATGGCTCGCAAAACCTTCTCGCGGAACCAGGCATCATGCTCCGCATCGTCGGCAATGAGTTCGATCGGCAAAACCCCTTCGTTGGCAGTCCGCGTCAACAGGATGCGCACGGCATCCGAAACGGTAAGCCCCATGCGCTCCAGCACGGCCGCCGCCCGATCTCGGACTTCGGCATCGATTCGGGCCTGTACAACGGCGTTGGAAGGCATGGTGTCATCCTCGTTGGCGAGCCACCAACGTAGTTCAAGTGAATGACAGAAACAAGTTTAGCTCGCAAGGCAAGCCCCGGAAAGATGCTGACCGTCACGCGGGCGCTTGCGGCCTTTCTTGGATTCGCCTGCCCCCTCACCCCCGCGCCGCCATGAACCCATCGAAATAGCCGCCAAGCGCCTCATACCCGTCGAGCGGCAAAACATGGGCCACATACTGGTCCGGCCGGACCACGACCAGGCAGCCGCGCTCCCGGTCGATGCCGCGCAGGTCGAAGATGTCGGGGCCGAATTTCAGGTCGGGGCAGAACATCTTCTCATAGTCGGTGAGGCCGTAGCGTCCCTTGGCGGGCTTCAACAGCGCCGGCAGGGAGTCGAGGTCGAGCGTCCGGTGGTCCTGCTGGAAGATGGCGCGCAGGTCGATGACGGAGTCGATGTCGGCGCCGGCCGGCGTGTAGCGGCGGATCGGCGACTGATCCGAATGCTCAAGGAAATCGCAGAGCGCGCGGATCGGCGAGCCAGACGCTGCCGGGTCTTGCCGGTCGGCAAAGGCATAGAGCCGGAACCGGCCGTCGGCGAGGCCCACATGGCCGAGATGAACCGGCCTGGCATCGGCAAGCCGAATGACCGGAGCGGAATGGAAGCGCGTGCCGATCTCAAAGCCTTGCGCCAGATGCTGGTGGGTCGGCTCGCCCTGGATGATCGAGGAGCGGTAGCGCGTCGCGGTGCCGGCGGTAAAGCGGCCCTGCTTGACGAAATAGCGCTGGAATTCGGCCGGGTCGACCGCATCGGTGCCGGCCCCTTCCGTGCCCTTCGGCGGGGCGGAGAACATCTTGGCGAATTCGCGGTCGAAATCGATCAGTTCCTTGGCGATCGCCTGGCGCTCGGCCGAATAGGTGTCGAGCAGCGCCGGGCTGCTTTGCCCTTGGAGCACGGCCGCCAGTTTCCAGCCGAGATTGAAGGTGTCCTGCATGGAGACGTTCATGCCCTGCCCGGCCTTGGGGCTGTGAGTATGGCAAGCATCGCCGGCGATGAAGACGCGCGGCTGGCGGCTGCCGAGCTCGGCCTCGGCCACGTCGTCGAAGCGGTCGGTCAGGCGCTGGCCGATCTCGTAGACCGACCACCAGGCGATCTCCTTCACGTCGAGCGTATAGGGATGGAGAATGCGCCTGGCCGCCGCCACCAGCTGGTCGGCGGTGATGGCGCGGTTTGAGACGCGTTCGTCGGCCTTCAGCTTGTCGAGTTCGATATAGAGCCTGACCAGATAGCCGCCCTCACGCGGGATGATCAGGATATTGCCTTCATTGGCCGAATGGATCGCGGCTTTCAGCCGGATGTCGGGGAAATCGGTGACGGCGAGAACGTCCATCACGCCCCAGGCCTGGTTGGCGGAATCGCCCTTCAATTCGCGGCCGATCGCCTTGCGCACGGCGCTTCTGGCGCCGTCGCAACCGACCACGTAACGCGCCGTCACCGTCTCCACCTCGCCCTCGTGGCCGGCATCGAGCCGTTCGAGGCGGACGGTCACGGGATGGCCCGAGCCGTCCGATTGATCGATGGCCAGATCAACGAGACGACGGGAATAATCCGGCTCCAGCCGGTGCGGCGCGTGGCGCATGACGTCGAGATAGAAGTCGTGCACGCGGGCCTGATTGAGGATCACATGGGGAAATTCGGAAAGCCCGTCCTCGGTGTCCTGGATCCGGCCGTGGCGGACGATCGTCTTCCGGCCCTGGTCGTCCGGCTTCCAGAAGGTCGTCTCGTTGACGAAATAGGCTTCCCTCAAGACCCGGTCGGCGAAACCGAAGGCGTTGAACATTTCCATCGTGCGGCAGGCGATGCCGTCGGCCTGGCCAAGCGTGATCGGGCCGGCACGCTGCTCGACGATGCGGATGCGGATGCCGGGGAAAGCGCAAAGCTGGGCAGCGAGCGTCAGCCCGGCCGGCCCGGTGCCGACGATCAGCACATCGACTTCGCTGGCGGATGCTGTGTTCTTGACAAGCGGCTCGGCAATCGCCGGATCGCCGGTGCGGAAACCGTTTTGATGAAACTGCATGACGTCTCTCCTCCCCAGACTTCAGAGGCGGGCAACCGGCCTCCCCGGCCGTCGCGTCATCCGCCTCGCCCCACCCTCCCGGTGGGTCGATCGATTTAATAAGTATACTTCTTATTGTGACCTGTCAATCGGTCGAATCATGCCATGCGCCTCTACCAGCGCAGGAAGCGGCGGCCGATGGCGTAGCCGGCGGCGGTGACGAAGGCGATGGCGAGCGTATACCAGGTGGCGACGAAAAGCGGGCTGTCGTCCGGGCAGTGCCAGGCATAGAGCGCCGCGCCGATCGCGCCGGAGGCAAGACCGACGGCCGCCCCGGCCCGGCCGGGATTTTCCGGGGCACCGGTGCGTAGCGCCGCCATCAGCGCGACGAAGGGCACGAGCGAGAGCGTCGGGATGAACTGCAGGCAGAAGGCGGCGTGGTGGCCGATCAGTTCCGTCGCCCAGGCCTGCGACGGCAGGACGAAGAGTTCGCTCGCCACGGCAAGGCCGACGAGCAGCACGAGGCCGGCGAGCCCGAGCGCAAAACCCCGCGTCGAGGCCCCCGGCCGACCGATGCGGGCAACCAGACCGAAAGCGGTCGCCGCCAGCGCCAAGGTCAGGCTGATCTTGAAGACGACCCGGACCGTGCCGATCACCTGATCGAGGTTGGAACGGAGCCCGACGGTTGCCAGCAGCAGCACGGCCGATGCGACGATGCCGGCGCCCAGCGCCAGCGCCAGCGACTGCCCGAGGCGCCGGCGAACCGGCGTATCTTCGGCAAGCAGCCTGATCAGGTCTTCCGTCTTCACGTCTCACTCCGATAAAGGGCGGCCAGGGATTTCAATGCCCGGTGCAGCGCCACCCGCACCGCACCTTCGCTCATCTTCAATCGCGACGCCGTCTCGCCGACCCCCGCCCCGTTCAGCGAGATGGAACGGACGATGTCGCGCTGCGGGTCCTTCAGCCGCGCCAGCAGGGTCTCGACGTCCATCCGGTCGGTCGCGTCGGTGCGCTCGGCGGCGGCCAGCGTTTCCATCACGTCCTCGATCGGCACGCTGACATGGCGGCCCCGGCGCCTCAGGCTGTCGATCAGCTTGTGGCGCACGATGGTCGACAGCCAGGGGCCGATCGGCCGGGCCGGGTCCCAGGTGCCGCGCTTCAGGTGCACCGCGATCAGCACTTCCTGCACAATGTCCTCGGCTTCGCCGGCGGGCGCGCCGAACTGTTCGCAACGGCGCTTCGCCATGGTGCGCAGATGCGGCGTCACGGCGGACAGGAAACGCTGATAGGCCTGCGCGTCGCCGTCAAGCGCGCCGCGCATCCAGTCCGCCCACTCGCTTTCCCGCTCCGCCTGCCTCACATATCCCTCTACGTCGCCACACACGTTTTTGTTACCGGCATTGTGCGCCACCCCTGACATTTCAGCCAAATCACTGAAATGTATCGACATTTTATCCGCCCCTCGGACGCTGTCCGGACCCGAGGCGCGAAAAAACCTGCAAAGGGCCGCGTAACGTTTCTACGCCCCGGCCCGTAGCTCCCGATGTCCAGGCCAATTCCGGCCTGTCACTTCAAGGGAGATCCAACCATGAAAAACAGCTTCGTCACTCTGGCGCTTGCCGGCTCGCTTGCAACCGCGCTTGCCTCCGTCGCCGTGCCCGCCGCTGCCCAGGATGCCGCCAAGGAGAAATGCTACGGCGTGGCGATGAAGGGTCAGAACGATTGCGCCGCCGGCGCGCATGACTGCGCCGGCAAGGCGACCATGGACTATGACAAGCAGTCCTTCAAGCTCGTGCCCGCCGGCACCTGCGCCACGATGATGGCGCCCGACGGCAGCCACGGCATGCTGACCCCGGCCTGATCTTCGCGCCCGCAACCGTCTCCATTCTCATCAAAGGACAAGACATGACCAGAAACACCCATGCGCTCGCCGCCTCGCTCGCCACGGCACTCACCCTTGCCGCCGCCCTGCCGGGCGCGGCTGTCGCCCAGGATGCCACCAAGGAGAAATGCTACGGCGTGGCGCTGAAAGGCCAGAACGACTGCGCCGCCGGCCCCGGCACGACCTGCGCCGGAACCTCCAAGATCGACTACCAGAAGAATGCCTGGAAGCTCGTGCCGGCCGGCAGTTGCATGACCATGATGACGCCGGACGGTGCGCACGGCACGCTGGAGCCCGGCCCGGCACCGGCCTGAGCCAGGCCCGCACCCCAAGGCGGCGGCGCGGAGCTTCGCGCCGCCACCTCCCTCCCCCTCGCGCAAGACGGAGAAGACCGATGAAACCCGCAAGCCTGCCGCCCCGCGCCGGGGTCGGCTTCAAGCCCGAGCATTTCTCAGCCATCGACCAAGCGCCGCAGCCGCTCGGCTTCTTCGAGGTGCATGCGGAGAACTACATGGGCGCCGGCGGCCCGCCGCATGCCAAGCTCACCCGCCTGCGCCAGGACTATGCACTCTCCATCCACGGCGTCGGCCTGTCGATCGGCGCCATGCAGCTGCTCGACCTCGACCATCTCGCCCGGCTGAAAAGCCTGTGCGACCGCTACGAGCCGGAGAGCTTTTCCGAACATCTCGCCTGGTCGAGCCATGGCGAAGTCTTTCTCAACGACCTCCTGCCGCTGCCCTATACCGAGGCGACGCTTGCCCGCGTCGCCGAGCACATCGACACCGTGCAGGATCTTCTCAAGCGGCAGATGCTGCTGGAGAACCCGGCGACCTATCTCACCTTCACGGAGAGCATGATCGAGGAGACCGATTTCCTCGCCGAACTGGTGCGCCTGACCGGCTGCGGACTGCTGCTCGACGTCAACAATGTCTTCGTCGCCGCGACCAATCACAATCTCGACCCTCGCGCCTATCTTGCCCGCTTTCCGCTCGCCGCTGTGCGCGAGATTCACCTGAGCGGTCATTCCGAGACGATCGATGATGCCGGTGCGCCCCTCTTGATCGACAGCCACGACACGCCGGTCAAGGACCCGGTCTGGACGCTCTATGAAGAAGTGCTGGAGCGCACCGGGCCGATCGCCAGCCTGATCGAATGGGACAATGACGTGCCGGACTGGCCGGTGCTGCTTTCCCAAGCTGCGGCGGCCAATGCGCGGCTCGACGCCACAGCCCGCCGCCGGGCCGCGTGAGGCCGCCATGATACCCGCCCGCACACCCGCCGCGAAATCTGCCGTCAGGCCCGCCACCCGATGCGAGGCGCCGGCGACCCCGCCTGCGCTCCTTCCCCCCCTTCGGCCCGCCTCCGCGCACCCCTCCCCAACCAGCGTCATGCCGCCTGCCGAGCCGTCGTGCCTGCCCGCGCCCGCCTCCGTGCCCGCCGCCTTCCAGTCCGGCTTCGCCGCCGCGCTCGCCGACCCCGCCCGCCCGGTGCCCGAGGGACTGACGGCCTGGACCGGGAACCGCCCGACGCGCCGCTTCGGCGTCTACCGCAACAATGTCCGCGTCGGCCTGACCGGCGCGCTCACCGCGCGCTTCCCGGCAACCGAGGCAATCGTCGGGCCGGACTTCTTCGCCGCCATGGCGAGCGCCTTCGTCGCCGCCCATCCGCCGCGCTCGCCGCTGCTTCTGGCTTACGGCGACGATTTCGCCGAATTCGTCGAAGGTTTCGAGCCGGCGGCCGGGCTTGCCTACCTGCCCGACGTCATTCGGCTGGAGGCGGCGCGCTCCCTTGCCTATCACGCCGCCGATGCCGCACCGCTCACCGCCGCCAATCTTGCCGCCGTTCCGCCGGAACGGCTGGCCGATCTTGTGCTCGAACCCCATCCGTCCCTTTCCATCCTCCGCTCGCTCTACCCGGTCGTCACCCTTTGGGCGATGAATGCCGGCGCGCTGCCGCTTGCGCCGATCAGGGACTGGGTGGGCGAGGATGCGCTGATCGTCCGGCCGCAGATGACGGTGGATGTCCACCCCCTGCCGCCCGGCGGCGCCGCCTTCTTCTGCGCCCTTTCCACCGGGCTGACGCTTGGCGCGGCGGCGGAAAGCGCCCTCGCCCAAGCGCCGGGCCTCGACCTTGCCGCCAGCCTCGCCGCGCTGATTACCACCGGCGCCTTTGTTCAGCTCGCCTTTTAGGGAGGAAAGCATCATGCCCCAGGATCTCGCCCCAAAATTCACGCCAGGACCGGCTTTCAGCCCGGCTCCGTCACCCGCGATGACGCCTGCCGACACGACGGCTTCGGCATCGGGCCGCCCGGCGGCCGCAGGCGTGGCGATGGCGCCGCCCCCGACGACGGCCCGCACGAGGCCGGCGCCGGCGACCGAGGCCACGCCCATGACGCCGTCCTCCGCGCGGCACCCGGCCCTCAGGGCAATCGACGGCGCCATCGGCCTTGCCGAGCGCATCCCGCACGACCTGATCGCGCTCGTCGCGCGCCTCTCGATTGCCGGGGTGTTCTTTCAGTCCGGCCAGACCAAGCTCGACGGCTTCAAGGTCTCCGACAGCGCGCTCTACCTGTTCGAAAACGAGTTCCGCCTGCCGCTTCTCTCCCCCTTTATCGCCGCGCATCTGGCGACGATCGCCGAGCATGTCTTTCCCGCGCTGCTCGTCATCGGGCTTTTGAGCCGGCTTTCGGCGGCGGCACTCCTGATGATGACCCTGGTCATCCAGGTCTTCGTCTATCCCGGCGCCTGGCCGACCCACGGCACCTGGGCCGCCTGCCTCCTCCTCATCCTCGCCCGCGGCCCCGGCCGCGCCTCGCTCGATCATTGGCCGGCCGGGGTTTTCGGGAGGCGCTGAGGGGCGCGGGGCAGAGGCGGGAACTGGCGGCGACCAAGGCAAGGCGAGCGGCTGCGCCACCGGAAAACCGCCAAGCGGCTCAGCAATCAATGGTTGATCACGATCAATCGGAGCCTGCGACTGTCGCGTTATACTTGCCCATGTGGAGAAGAGGAGGTTCATTGTGATTGAAGAGAAAAAGCACGAAGCAGAGGTTGACCGTGGGTGGATGAACCCGATGGGTCCTGATCCCGGACTTTACCCCGATCCGCCGCCGCCCGAGACAGGGTCGGGAACCCCACAAGTCGGGTCGGGCACCCCCAATGTCGGGTCCGGAACCCCCAATGTCGGATCGGGAACCGCCAATGTGGGCTCGGGAACCGCGAATGTGGGTTCGGGAACCGCCAAGCCCAAGTCCTGACCGCAAGGCTACGGCGACTGTCGATGGCACCTTGTGCCGCATGGCGGAAGGCAAAGTTCCGGCCGTCGGCAGTCGAGACGAGGCACCGCGGTGCCCCGTCCCCCCGCCAGCCCTGCGAAAGCTTTGCCCGCTAAACAAGGAGAGCCTGATTTATCCCCGTCGCGAGGACGCCTGCGTGAACATCAATGCCCACATCGACGGTTCGCTGGAAATCATCGCCTTTCGGCTGAACGACCAGTCCTTCTGCGTCAAGACACGCTCGATCCGCGAGATCCGCGGCTGGGTGCCTGTGACGCCCATGCCGCATGCGCCCTATGAGGTGCTCGGCGTCATCAACCTGCGCGGCATGGTCATCCCGGTCATCGATCTCGCCGCCAAGCTCGGCATGGCCGGCACCGAAGCCTCCGAGCGCAGCGCCATCATCGTCACCGACGTCAACGGCATGACCATGGGCCTGCTGGTCGAGGGGGTCTCCGACATCCTGACCGTGCCCGCGACCAGCCTGCAGCCGGTGCCCTCCAATGCCGGACAGGCGACGCAATTCGTCGAGGGCATCCTGACCCACCAGGACCAGATGATCTGCTTCCTCAACCTGGAAGAACTGTTCTCCGCCGACGGCCTGAGTGTCGGCGGCGGCGGCGGTGGTGGTGGCGGCGCCGGTCCGGGCTGGGAGGAGTTCTGACGGGGCGAAGGCGCTCCGCTGGCCCCGAGCAAACCCGCCCCCTCTGCCCTGCCGGGCATCTCCCCCACAAGGGGGGAGACCGGATGGCCGCCGACCGCTCCGCATTTCGCATGACTTTAGAGCTAGGGCGCCGATTTCCCCGCGTCCGGGAAGGCAATAAGGCACTACTTCCTCAGCCGCAACAGTGCCACCGTGCCGTTTTCATCCTCGCCGACGCGCTCATATACGTATTCCTTCCGTCCGAGCCATTGCAGCGTACAGACTTTGTTCAGAGCGCAGCCGGCGTTGTCTCTGCCTGGAATCCTAGTCCAAAAGGTCGAACTGTCCGAAAACCTTTCAATCCGCGCCAGCAGCGCGCCGTCACGGTCGCAGAATTCCTGGCCGACCCGCAACGTCAAGACCTGCAGGTTCTGCACCGAGGCGACGGGGATGCAGCCGGTGCTGTTGAAGATGTCGGTGCCCGGAAGGGCAACCGGGGCGGCGGCGGCCGTGGAGGCCGACGGCAGGGCCGCCATCTGTTGCTGAACGGTCTGGATCACCAATTGGCGCACGGCCTCGGCGGACATGCCCTCGCCGCCCGAGCCGGGAAGACCGGGAGGGCCCTGTTCGCCGCGCTCGCCCTGAGGGCCGCGAGGGCCCTGCGGCCCCGGCTCGCCGGGATCCCCCTTCGGTCCGCGCGGGCCTTCGCCGCCGAACTGCGCCTTGCCGAGCACTTCGTGCAACTGGGTGATCTGGCCGCGCAGGTTCTGGATCTCGGCCTTGGCCGCCTCGAAGTCGGTCGCATATTTGGCGACGGTATATCCGATGCCAAGCACGGTCGCCACGGTGACCACGCCCGCCATGGCTTTCACGAAAATGTTCTCGGTCACTGAAGTCCCCCAGACAACAACGGCGCAATATTGGCACAGTATTTCCGCACCCGTCGAGGGGGAGACTTTCCGGCAAAGGCGGTTTTCCCAAGACGTTCCGCGTGGCCGTGGTCCCAGCCCGCCCCTCTGCCCCTTAAGCCTGCCCAAGGGCGGGCATCTCCCGCTTTAGGGAAGGGTTATCGCATTTGGGATACAGGTGGCGGCTCCGGGCTCCCTCTTCTCCCCAGCGGGGAGAAGTGCCGAGCGTATGCGAGGCGATGAGGGGGCTGCCCGGCACGGCTTTTGCGCTTCGCGCCCCCTCATCCGGCCCTGCGGGCCACCTTCTCCCCGCTGGGGAGAAGAGGGAACCCGCCTCGTGCGCCGCCCAGAATCCCTATGCAATTGCCCTGCCCACAAGGCGGGAGACCGGCACGCCGCCGGCGCCCCTTCCGGCCGCCCAGCGCTACCTCACCCCCTCTGCCCCTCTGCCCCCGCCCCCTCTGCCCTGCCGGGCATCTCCCCCACAAGGGGGGAGACGGGCACGCCGCCGGCCGCTCCGCGTTTCGCATCGGCTGGAAAGACCGGCCCCCCGACCTTGGGGCTTGAAGCGGGCGCGTCCGGGGCAAGCCCTCCCCCTTGTGGGGAGGGTTTGGGAGGGGAGTTCTTGGAGAGGGTTTGAGAGGGCGTTTCTGGAGAGGGGGGCTCACGCCGCGCGGCGGAAGGCGAAGGTCTTCCCGTCGGCGGTCGAGACCAGGCCCATGCGGTGCAGCGAGGCGAGCACGGCGGAGACGGCGGGCAGTGCCTTGCGGCCCTGTTTGAAGGCCTGGGCGATGGTGGCGGCGTCGACGGCGCCCTCGGCCTCGATCAGCTGGTGCAGCACGGCCGGCGTCTGGTCGGTCTCGTCCTTCGGGAAGCTCGGCTTGGGGCCGGAGACGGCGTCGAGGATCGCCTCGCCGAGATCGGCCTCCAGCTGCTCGGCCTTTTCCTTGTCCGAGCCGAAGCGCGGGATCTGGTAGTCGGGGCGCAGCCAGCGCACATGGCCGCGCTTTTCCTCCTTCGCCCGCTCCCTGTTCAGCGCGACGAGGCGGGACAGCACCTCTTCCTCCGGCAGATCCACCGGCCAGCCATAGGCTTGCGACACGGCGGCATCCAGTTTTTCGTGCAGCTCCTTCAAGATCAGCACGAGCCCGTCGTCGAAGATGCGGCGCTCCTTCGGCTCGAGATCTTGCGGCGCCGCCCCGGCCTTCAGCCGCTCCAGGACATTGTAGAGGCCTGTGAGCGTCAGGTGGTCATGGGCGGCCAGCACGCGCTTGCGATGGGCGTCGAGCTCCTCGGCGATGGCGCCGATCGCGGCCTTTTGTGCCTCCGTGGCGTCGGGGAAGGGGAAGGGGTCGAATGTTCTCGTTTTTGTATAAACGGAGTCGTTGCCGACGCCTAACCAACCACCGGTTCGGAGTGACCACAGGACATGTATTCGCGAACTGAGAACGCCAAGGTGATAAGGATCCTCTGAGGCAATTATTACAATCTTGTCCACGCAAACAATACTGCTGGAAATCAGTTGGAAAACACGATGCTTGGCCGTATCGACTGTCGCAATGACCTTATCTAGCGAGGCGGCTGCACCGCGCAGCTCTTGCCGAGGCTTCCCAAACAGCCACCATTGGTCAAGATACGCTTGGGCATCCTTTGTCGGTGAACGTTCATATTGCGCCGCTCTCTCAACCTTCACGGTCGAGAGAAGGTGTTGGTATATAGATGGAAACCGACTCCTAAGTTCGTCTGCGGTCAGGCCGTAGGCGTCGATGACGAAGTTGTCCTTGCCACGCTGTGCTAGATCCATTCCATTGCGATACGGCTTCACAATCATTGCGATTTCAGGCCGCGTCCCTAGACCCATAAACTCGGCATTTGCGCGACTTAGAACGAAGCCCTTGCCGTGGAGCTTTACCCCATCGTGGCCAAGCCCCTCACTCGCCTTGAGTGCCAACGCCGATGTCACATCCACCCCAACCGTCAAATCCGCATTGATCCGCCCGCGCTTCTCGTCGAACAGGATCACCGGGCTGTCGGTCTCGACCGCCTCTTCCGCCGTCACCTCCATCAGCCGCCCGTCATGCTTTCCCGCTTCCGCCACCGTCATGGCGATGCGCACGGCGGCGCTGTCGCGCGTCACCTTGGTCCAGGGATGGTCGGCAATGGCCATCACCAGCGACAGCGGCTTCTTGGCATTGAGGTGCGGCTCCATCACCCGGCGCTGGAAGACCTGGCTGATGGAATTGGTGGTGACGAAGCCGAAGCGTTTCAGCCGGCTCTTCGGTTTCAGCAGGATGTCGGCCGAGCGGTCCCACCAGTACATGACGAAATCGGCGCTGTCGTTCATGTGTTTGTGTGCCTTCCACAGCGCCTCGGCATAAGCGGACCCCATGCGGGCGCGAATGTCCTTGCCGCCGACGAAGGGCGGGTTGCCGACGATGTAATCGGCGTCGGGCCATTTCGGCCGGCGCGGATTGGGATAGGTCTCGACGCCGTTTTCGACCTTCGGCAGCGGATAGCCATCCCACAGCAGCACCGCATCGCGGTTCTCGATATTGTGGAAGGCTTTGAGGATCGGCTCGGAGGGGGCGACGCCCCTGTTGCGGAAATGCCATTGCAGATGGCCGATCCACAGCACCAGCTCGGCAATGGCGGCGGCGCGCGGATTGACCTCGATCCCCAAGAACTGGTGCGGGTCGACGGTGTGGCTTTCGAGCGCCAGGCCCTCCTGGCCGCCGAGATCGTTCAGCGCCTCCAGCACCTCGCCTTCCAGCCGCTTCATCAGCTCCAGCGAGACATAGAGGAAATTGCCGGTGCCGCAGGCGGGGTCGAGCACGCGGGTGTCGCACAGCTTGTCGTGGAAGGCGGCGACCGTCCTGATCGCCGCATCGGCCTTGCCCTCGGCCTTCTGCCGGTCGGCGGTGGAGCGGGCATTGTCCCATTCGGCGCGAAGCGGATCGATGACGGTTGCGATGACGAGCCGCTCGACATAGGCGCGCGGCGTGTAATGGGCGCCGAGCTTGCGGCGGTCGGAGGGGTCGAGCGCCTGTTCGAGGAAGGTGCCGAAGATGGCGGGTTCCACATCCTTCCAGTCATAGCGCGCGGCGGCGGCGAGTTCGCCGATCTCCTCCTTCGCCAGCGGCAGGGCCCGACGGTTCTTGAAGAACTCGCCGTTGAACCTTTTCACCTGCTCGCGGATGGTGGCCGAAAAACCGCCCTCGTCCATCGCCTTCCACAGATCCTGCATCATGCCGGGGAAGATTTCCGGCTTTTCCGCGCAATCCTGAAGCAGGTCCTTGAAGCTGTCCTTCGGCAGCAGCTCGACATCCTCGGCGAACATGGTGAAGAGCGTGCGCATGAGGAACATCGCCACCTCTTCCGTGGCGTGGCCGGATTTCTCCAGCGCCTGGCTGACCTTGGCGATGCGGGCGGCGATCTCGCGGGTGACGCGGGCGGCATGGCGGGACGGGTCGAGCGACAGCGGATCGGTCCAGATCGCCTTCAGCCGGTCGCGCACCGCCTCGTCGCGCAGATCTTCCAGAAAGATGCGGAAGGAGCGGCGGTCGGGAAACTGGTCATAGGCCTTTCCGTCGCGGCGGAAATTGGCATAGACCTCGATGCAATGGCCGACATCGCAGACCAGCACGAAGGGCGGCGGCTCATGGGCGGCCGGCAGCAGGCGCACATAGTTTTCCGCCTGCGTGCGGGCGTTCATCATCAGCACGTCCCAGGCGCGGGTCGCGCCCGAGCGGCGGCCGCGCGGGGCGCTCTCGCTCGACCGGTCGAGGCCGGGAAGCTGCGGCGTGTCGAGCTTCTTGTCGCCGGAAAGGCGGCTCTGCTTGGCCTCGAGGACGAAGCAGTCCTTCTTGTAGAGGTCGATGCGCTTGGACGAGGCCGAGCCGTCGCGGGCCACCTCCTTGACCACGCGCTCGAACACATAGTCGTTGTTCTCGTGCGCGGCCGAGGCGGGCTCGGCGTGCGGCAGGCCGAGCAAGTCGGTGAGTTCGGTGAGGAACAGCGCGTAATTGGCCCGCTCCTGGCCGCCTTCCTGGCCCTGCCAGCGCGCAATGAAATTCTCAACCTGTGCCTGCACCCGACCGATTCCCCCGCAGCAATGCTCGCGCAACGATCATAAGCACGAGGAAGCGGGTTCCCACAAGCGTCGCCGGTCCGGACACCATCCGCGCCGCCCCTCATGCGCCTGCCTCAACGCAAGCCCGCCCCCTCTACCCTGCCGGGCACCTCCCCCTCAAGGGGCAGGGCAATAACCTATGGATTTTGAGCGGCGCACGAGGCGGGCTCCTTCCTAAGTCCGCCCCCTACTCCGCCGTCTCCCCCACCGTCAGCGGCCAGTCCACCACATAATCCTCGAAATCATCGACCGGTACGTCGTCCTCGCTGACCGTGCGGCCCCGCGCCGAAATGCCGGCCTGATGCACCGTCTCGGGGTCGCCGGAGACCAGGTAGTGCCACCAGTAGAGGTCGCGGCCCTCGTCGACGAGGCGATAGGCGCAGGTGGGCGGCAGCCAGCCGATCTCGTCGACGCCTTCGACGGTGAGCTGGATGCAGTCCGGCACCGTCGCCTGGCGGTTCTCGTAGTCCTTGCAGCGACAGCTGTCGCCGTCGAGTAGGCGACAGGCGACCGAGGTGAAGACCACCTCGCCGGTGTCCCAGTCCTCGAGCTTGTTGAGACAGCAGAGGCCGCAGCCGTCGCACAGGGCCTCCCATTCGGTCGGGCTCATCTCGGCGAGCGTCTTGGTCTTCCAATAGGGCAGATCGTTCATCCGTCGTCACCGGCTTGTCCGCCGGGCCATCCGCTTTGCCTGCCGTTCACGTCCGGCGGCTCGCTTTTCGCTTGTCCTTTGCCGGCAAATCGACAATCTATCAGCATATCGAGAGAAATGCCGCATTGCCGGCGCAAGGCTTGCTCTTGGGCCTTGCCGGCGGCCGCGTCAAGGGCGGCATGCCCTTCTCGCCAAGGGATTGCCCAGGGATAGTCTGCAAGTGACCGAGGATCGCACGCCGGAAGAGAAGAAGCCGAAGCTCAAGCGCCACATCCTGCTTCGGATCGACAGCTGGATCGATTCGACGCTGTGGAATGCCGGTTTTACACTCTCGGAAATCTGGGAGGAGATCACCATCTTCTTCCGCCGTTTTCGCGCGCGCGGCTGGAAGAAGCTGTTCTTCGAAGTGCTCGGCGAAACCATGACGCTCGGCACCGCCGGCGCGGTGCTGATGCTGGCGCTCGCCCAGCCGGCCTTCGAGGAGACCAAGAAGGACTGGCGAAATCACGGCGACTTCGCCGTCACCTTTCTCGACCGCTACGGCAACCTGATCGGCCATCGCGGCATCATCCACGAGAATTCCGTGCCGATCGACGAACTGCCCGACCACCTGATCAAGGCGGTGCTGGCGACCGAGGACCGGCGCTTCTTCGAGCATTTCGGCATCGACTTCCTCGGACTGGCGCGCGCCATGAGCGAGAATGCCAAGGCCGGCTCGGTGGTCCAGGGCGGATCGACGCTGACCCAGCAGCTGGCCAAGAACCTGTTCCTCACCAATGAGCGGTCGATCGAGCGCAAGATCAAGGAAGCCTATCTGGCGCTGTGGCTGGAGGCCAATCTGACGAAGAAGGAGATCCTGTCGCTCTATCTCGACCGCGCCTATATGGGCGGCGGCACGTTCGGGGCTGCGGCCGCCTCGCAATTCTATTTCGGCAAGCCGCTGACCGAGGTCAATCTTGCCGAATCCGCCATGCTCGCCGGCCTGTTCAAGGCACCGGCGAAATATGCCCCGCATGTCAACCTGCCGGCGGCCCGCGCGCGCGCCAATGTGGTGCTCACCAACCTGGTGCAGGGCGGGCTGATGACCGAGGGCCAGGTGATCGCCGCAAGGCGCAATCCGGCCTCCGTCATCGACCGCGACGAGGTGGAGGCGCCCGATCACTTCCTCGACTGGGCCTTCGAGGAGGTGCAGAAGATCGCCGCCAAATACCGCGACCATACGCTGGTGGTGCGCACGACGATCGACATCGGCCTGCAGAAGGCGGCCGAAGAGGCGGTGGCGGCCAACCTGCGCGAATATGGCGAGAGCTACCACGTCAAGCAGGCAGCCCTCGTGCTGATCGAGAACGGCGGGGCTGTGCGCGCGATGGTCGGCGGGCGCGACTATGGCGAAAGCCAGTTCAACCGCGCCTCGCGGGCGCTGCGCCAGCCGGGCTCGTCGTTCAAGGTCTATACCTATGCGCTGGCGATGGAGAAGGGCATGACGCCGGATACGCCGATCGTCGACGCGCCGATCTCCTGGGGCAACTGGAGCCCCGGCAATTACGGCAATTCCTATGCCGGGCGGGTCGACATGAAGACGGCGCTGGCGAAATCGATCAACACCATTCCGGTCCGCCTCGCCAAGGAAAAGCTCGGCCCCAACGCCATCGACCAGATCATGGCGGAGGCGAAGAAATTCGGCGTCGAGACTCCGATCCGCAAGGACGTGACCATCCCGATCGGCACGTCGGAAGTGACCGTTCTCGACCAGGCGACGGCCTACGCGGTGTTTCCGGCCGGCGGCTACCAGTCGCGCCGCCACGGGATTGCGCAGATCATGAACTATGCCGGCGACGTGCTCTACGACTTCGAGCGCGACGCCCCGCCGGCGGAGCGCGTGCTGTCGGAGACGGCCGCCGCCTACATGAACCAGATGCTGACCCGCGTGCCTTATGTCGGCACGGCCAGGCGCGCCTCGGTCGACGGGGTCCTGACCGCCGGCAAGACCGGCACGACCCAGGCCTATCGCGACGCCTGGTTCTGCGGCTATACCGGCAATTACACGGCCGCCGTGTGGTTCGGCAATGACGACTACACCTCGACCAACAACATGACCGGCGGCTCGCTGCCGGCGATGACCTTCAAGACGCTGATGGACTATGCCCACCAGGGCATCGACCTGCGCCCCATTCCGGGCGTGGAAACCCCGGCACCGGAGGCCGAGAAAGCGATCGCCGCGGCCAAGACGGCCAAGCCTGCCGCCGGCGCCGACGCTGTCGCGCCGATGGTCAGGGCCCGCTCGCTGTCGTCCGAGACGACCCGGATGATCCGCGACATCGCCCGGCGGTTGAAGGAGGCCAAGCCGCTGGCGACCGACCCGGACACGGTGGCGAGCATAGACTGACGGCCGGCGGCCAGATTTCGCACCCCTTTCCTTACCCGCGGTTAACCGCGCCGGCCGGTCGTCGTGGGCAAGGGCCGGGAACCCGCCTATTTTAGCGGGGAATCAACTGACGGCATGATCCATACCGCCGCGCCAACCCCTGTTCCCATTGCCCGCTCGATGACCACAGCACGACGCATCCATCCCTGGCTCGGCCTTGCCGCGCTGCCGCGCCTGAGCGCCTCGCAGGCCGACGCCTATCAGCGCTCGCGCACGGCGGAGCGTCGGCGCACGCTGTCGGGCCTGACGGTGACGCTGGCCTTCCTCTACCTGCTCTATGCGGCGGTCGACGTGCTGATCCTCGGGGATGTGGTGCTTTTGTCGCTTGGCCTGCGCTTCGGCCTTATCCTGCCGCTGGCGCTTGTGCTGTTCTGGTACCAGGCGGCGCCGGCCCGGCCGATCCGGGCCAAGGAGATCGCCACGCTTTCGGTCGTGATTGCCGGCAACCTGGTCTGGTGCATCATTCTTGCCGCCAGCGAAAATGTCGCGGTGCTCGACTATTACTACGCGGCCGTGGTTTTCCAGATGGTGGTGACGATCGCCCTTCGGCCGGGCTTCGACCTGGCCTTTCAGGCGAGCCTCGTCGTGGCGGCGATCAATTACGGCTTCATCGGGTTTATCGAAGGCGTGACGCCCGGCTATGTCGCCTATCACCTGGCGATCTACGTGCCCTGCTTCGTGCTGACGCTGATCGGCGCGCACCAGCTGGAAAGCGAGCGACAGCGCGCCTTCCTGCAATTGCATGAGAACGAGACGCTGAAGCGGGAACTGTCGAAGCAGAACGACGCGCTGCTGCGCCTGTCGTCGACCGATCCGCTGACGCAATTGCCCAACCGGCGCGGCACCGAGGCCGAGATCGCCAGGCTGCGGCGGGTGATGCAGCCGCGCGATCTGGAGAACAGCGCACTGCTCGTCATCGACATCGACCATTTCAAGGCCTTCAACGACGCCTATGGCCACGGCGCGGGCGACGAATGCCTGAGACAGGTGGCGGAGGCCATGCGTCGGGATCTGCCCGGCGACGTCCATCTGGCCCGCCTGGGCGGCGAGGAATTCCTCGCGGTCATGCCGGTCGCCGAAACGGCCCACGCCGTCCTGCTGGCCGAACTGCTGCGCGGCGCGGTCTCGGCGCTGGCCATTGCCCACGACCATACCGGCGACGACAACCGCATTGTCACCGTCAGCATCGGCGCCGCCTGCGGCTCGATCGCCACCGAGCCAAGCCTGGCACGCCTGTTCGAGGCGGCCGACGCGGCGCTCTATGCCGCCAAGGCCGAGGGTCGCAACGCCTGGCGGGTCGCCGATCCGCTGGCCGATCCCCTGGCCGGCACGGCGGCAGGCGAGCGAAACCTCGACCGGCCGGCGACCAACGCCGCGGCCTGAGGGCGGACACGCGTCAAGGCACACGCCGCCTGGCAGCCATCACGACCCAAAGGCGTCGAGCATCATTGAACGACAAGCGGAAAGCCCGTACCCAAAGTCGTCCGGCGGTTTTCGCTGCTATTGCGTGGCGACCGGCGCATCCGCCGGCAGGCGCGACTGCTTGAGCAGCACGACATCCTTTTCAGCCGCCTCCTCGTCGATGACGACGCTTGCGGTCGTCATCGACCGGTCGACATCCACGGCGGCCGAGGTCTTGTAAGCGCTGCAATCGGCAAAGGCGAGACCGGCCGGCAGCAACATAAATGCGACACTTGCGGCAAGAGTCTTCATGGCTCATTCCTCCTTGTGACTTCGCAGGCGCAAGGATAGCGCGCTTTTGAGGATGTACTAAATCACGATTTCGAGCGTGGGCGGCGGGGCCGGGAGACGGTTGCCGCCGTGTGCGCTCGCGACCCGCGCCGGCCGGAACGGCCACCTCCTGGCCATCGCCGGGGCGATGGATCAAACCGGCCGGTTCGTCTATTGTCCCCCTTTCAGTCCGGCCCCGCGCGTTCCGCCCGCGATTGCGCCGGCCACCCCTGCCTATTCAAGGAGGAAGTCCAGAGTGAGCGTTGCCTTCGTCAAGGAAGAGAGTGCCGAAGCGGCGGCGGAAACGCTTTTGCCCGACCGCCCCATCTCGCCGCATCCCAACCTCGTCACCGAGGCAGGCCTGAAGGCGCTCGAGCAGCAACTGTCGGACGCCCGCGCGGCCTACGAGGCGACGACGGCGATCGAGGACGTCAACGAACGCCGGCGCCAGGCGGCCGGCCCCTTGCGCGACCTGCGCTATTTTTCCGAACGGGTCCATTCGGCCAAGCTCATGCCCCCGCCGGAGACCGCAACCCACGTCGCCTTCGGCAGCACCGTGACCTTTTCGCGCGACGACGGCAGGGTCCAGACCTATCGTATCGTCGGCGAGGACGAGGCTGACCCCAAGGCGGGCTCGATCTCGTATGTCTCGCCGGTGGCAAGGCTCTTGATCGGCAAGGCGGTGGGCGACGTGGTGACGATGGGCGAGCAGGAGCTGGAGATTGTCGCGGTGGAGTGACGGGGGTAGGCCCGCTTCGCTCGAAAACACGGGAAGATATCTTGTAAAAGTATTGGTTTTTTAAATATGCTAGGCGGAGACATAGGAGCTAGGCTCATGGCACGCGCAAAGACATTTTCTCTCGGTGACGCCTATGACGGCATCCTTGCCGACCTGGTTCGGAGCGGCCGGTTCGGCACCGAAACCGAAGTCGTTCGGGCCGGAATCCGTATGCTGGCAGACTATGAAGTCAAGATGCGCTCGTTGCGCCACGACATCGGCGCCGCCGATGCGGAGATTGCCGCAGGGCAAGGCAAGGCCTATTCTTCGGGTGCGGAAATCCTCGACGAGGTGATGGAGGAGAGCCAGAACCATCGAACCGAAACGCCTGATCATCGCGCCGCTGGCGATTGAAGATCTGAGGGGCATTCGGCGCTACATCGCCCGGACGAGCCCGCACTATGCCCGTGCGTTCCTGGCGGACCTCACCGCCAAGATCGCATGGATCGCCGAGGTCGACTTTACCGGTTCGCCCCGCGACCACATTGTCGAAGGCCTGCGGGGCCTGCCCTACCGCGACCGCTGCATCTATTTCCGCACCTATCCCGACCGTATCGTCGTCCTGCGCGTGCTGCATGGCGCCCAGGACGTCAGGCCGGTGGATTTCGGTACACAGTAGTCGGCGGTTCTTCCGCCTCCCGGCGGGAGTTTCAAATGATCCCGCGAAAATCCCAGGGATTGACGATCAGCGCGCCGGTGTCGGCGAAATCGGCGATGTTCCGGGTGGCGATCGAGGCGCCGCGCGAGACGGCAATGGCGGCGATCTGCGCATCGAACTGGCTGATCGGCCGACCGATGGCCCGGCGATGGGCGGCAATCACCGCATAGCTTTGGGCCGCGTCGCGGTCGAAGGCAAGAACCCGGCCGGCGAGATCCTCGGCGAAGATCGGCCTCACCGCCGCCTCGAGCGCCTGACGCCTGCGACCGCCCGGAAGAAGCGCCAATCCGTAGAGAATTTCAGCCTCGGTCACGGTCGTGGTGAAAACGGCGGCAGCGGGCTGCGCGGCGAGCCAGGCGACAACCGCCGGGGCAGGTGTTGGCGCCAGAAGCTCGGACAGAACATTGGTGTCGAGAACGATCATTCGGGAAAGACCGGCGCATCGCGGATCGGCTCGCGCGGGGCGATTTCCAGTTCGACGCCGCCGAGCGCGGCAACCCTTTGCCGGATCGCCTCGGCCAGATTGGCGGGCCGCCGGCTTTCGGCCGAGAGCGTCGAACGCAGGATGTCGCGCGCCTCGTCTTCCATGGACCGGCCATGGGTCGCGGCGCGCAGCCGCAGCCGCTGCTTCAGGCCGTCATCAAGATTGCGAATGGTGATGCTCGCCATATTCGGCCTCCTGTCATCAATGATTGCATCATAAGCATTGATGACAGGCCGATCAAGCACGCCTCCGCCTCCCCCGGCCCACTACCGCCACCGTCGCTCCGCCCGGCCCCTCATCCGCCTGCCGGCACCTTCTCCCCGTCCCGACGGGGAGAAGGTACATGCGGCGACGCGGTGGCCGTCCCTCTTTTCCAAGTCTCAGCCGTTCGACGCCGCTATCTGTCGGCCGGAACCGTATCCCTCCGCCGCCCCCGGCCCTTCGCTTGCGCTCAGGGCGTTCGTCATTCGAAACGATTCACTGGATCGTTTCGTCGGCTGCGCCGACCATTCCTCACCCTTCACCTTCCCCGGAATCAATGCTACCCGTTCGACCAGCAGATCATGGTTCAAGGCATCACGTGTTTCGGGTTCCTCTCCTCATCGCCGTCGCGCTTGTCATCGCCTTTGGCGGCGGGATCCTGACGACGCTTTCGGCGCTCAATGCCTCGGCGGGCTTCGGCGCCATTCGGCTGGGCGTGTGGAGCGCCTTTCCCGACGTGCAGACGGCCGATGCCGATCCTTATGCGAAATCGCACCGGGCCAAGGCCGGGCGGCTGCTCTATGGCTCGGCCGAGGGGCTGTCATTCACCGCCTCGAGCGACGAGGACGGCAACCTGTTGACCGGCACCTGCAGCTACCGGATCGTCGGGCGCACGCCGGCGGCAAGGCTTTGGACGCTCTATGCCGCCGATCCGGACGGACGGCCGCTCGTGCCCCGCGCCGACCTGCCCTCGGCGCACAATTCGCAGGGCATCCTGCGCCATCGCGACGGCTCGTTCGAGATCAGCGTTTCTGCGACGGCCCGGCCGATGAACTGGCTGGCGCTGCCCGATACCGGGGCGTTTTCGCTGGTGCTGACGCTGCTCGACACGCCGGCGGCCGGCAGTTCCGGGCTGATCGGGCTGGAAATGCCGAAGGTCGAGAGCCTGGGGTGCGGCCAATGAACAGGCTGACCTATGCGGCGCTGACCGGCCTGATCGGCGCGGCCCTCCTGCACATCATCATCATTCTGGCGCTTCCCAATTTCACCGGCAAGGACGCCTATACCCGGATCAAGGCGGCCGGGCCGTCGCATCGGTTCATCGTGCTGCCGGACAGCGTCGGCACCAGGGCCGACAAGTCGACCGACAAGACGGCCAACGGGCGGGCCGAGGGTTCCGATCAAATGGCATTGTCCAATGTCGATCCCTTCCTCAAGGGAGCGGTCTGCCATTTCGACATCAGCCGCGCGCCGCTCAGGCTCTACGCGCCCGCCGGCCCGAGTTTCTGGTCGATGGCGGTCTATGACGCCAGTTCCAATGAAGTGTTCTCGATGAACGACCGCACCTCGGTCGGCGGAGATCTCGATGCGGTCGTGGCGACGCCGGCGCAAGTGGCGCAGATCCGCAAGGCCCCCGGCGCGACGCTGACCCAGTCGATCCTGGTCGAATATCGCGGCACCACGGGCTATGTCGTGCTGCGCACCATGGTGCCGGCGCCGAGCTTTTCGCCCCAGGCCCGCGCCTTCCTCGACGAGGCGCTGTGCGCGTCGCTGACCGAGGACTGACAGCCTTGGCTCCCGCCGACGGCGTGGGCATGGGTCATGGGCCGGGGTCATGGGCCCGTGGCTTCGCTCCGGGCGTCGTGGGCCGCAGGCATGGACCGGCCCGGCTCAACGGCCGAGGCTGTCCTGGCCCTTGCCACCTTTCGGGCGCGGCAGCGCCGGCAGGCGGGCATCCGCCTTGGCCTGCGTCTCGCGCCGCTCATAACGTATGCCGGTAAACAGCAGCACGTCAGCCTTGCCGCCATCGCTGCGCGTCGCGCGGCCGGACAGCGACAGCCGATCCTTGATCTTGATAATTTCCGCCATGCTCGTCTCCTTCAACAGAAATCGAGACGGATGAAGTTTTGACCGATCTCACCCTGCCCTTCCTTGGAAGGACCAGCGCAATCCCCGGCTGCCGGACCGCGCAAAGACACTGCGGCCGGCGCTGGCCGAAGCCATTCTGCGCCTTTCTCCTGCGCGATCAAGAGGGTGTCTGGCAGCCCTCTTAGGCCACGCAATTTGCGGTACACGCGCGGCCTGGCGAATCATTTCTACGCCACCACGCTGACTGTCGATTGAGCCAGAGCTTAGTTAACAGGTTGCTAACAAATTCACTCTAATGTGTGCCAATCGGGTATTGCGTAGGTGTGGGTCTTGTCGTGATCGATCAGTTTCGAGAGCTGGAAAAGCCGGTAAGCGTGAGGAAAAGGGACGTTGTGCTGATGGCGACGGTCACGAGTTTCGAGGCGTTGCAGTTTCCGACCCGGAACGAACTCAGGCAATTCGCCGAGCTTTTTTCGCCGCTGTTCCACGCCTCGACCGAAGAAGCCCGCCGCCAGGCGGTCTCCGCCCTGTCGCAGTGCCCCAACGTGCCGAGCGCGGTCGCACTTTTCATCGCCTCGCAACCGATCTCGATCGCCGCGCCCTTCCTCGTCTCCTCGCCCTGCCTGTCCGACGACCTCCTGATCATGATCGCCCGCACGCAAGGGACCGCCCATGCCCGCGCCATCGTCCGGCGCGAACAGCTGTCGCCGACCGTGATCGACGCACTCGTCGGCCTGCGCCACAGCGAACCACCGAGGGACGCGGCGCGCGCCGGGACGTCCGAGGCTGCCGCCGACGCCGGTGCGGCCACACAATCCCCGGCCCGATCCGCCCATGCCCCTGCCGGGCCAGCTCCTGCCAAACGCTCTTCGGCCCGGTCGGCCAAGGGCGCAGAGCCGCCCAAGGCCGGCGCACCGGCCTCTTCATCGCAACCGCAGGCGGCTCCCGCCGCAAGGGTGGGCGTTGACAGCACGGCCGCGCGCGAGGAAGAACTGCGCGACCAGATCCGCAGGCTCGCAGCCCATGTCAGCCGCCCGGCCTCGGACCGACTCGGCCTTCGCACCATCACGCCGATGCAGTCGGCGCTGCTCGTGCGCTTTGCCCGCAACCGCGAGGGCGGCGCCTTTGCCACCACGCTTGCCGATGTCCTGTCGTCCAGCCGCTGGCTCTCCGAGCGCATCCTCCTCGACATTTCCGGCCGGCAGCTGGCGACCACGCTTCTCGGCGTCGGCATGGAGGCCGAGGAGGCCGTGTTCGTGCTGGAAAAGCTCTATCCGCATCTCGCCAAGCCGGCGACCGGCACCACCCGCGCCGAGCAATTGTGGAACGGCCTCATTGCCGTCGAATGCGAGGAACGGATCGAGACCTGGCGGCGCGCCGACAGCTATACGTTCCGCCCGCAGGAGCAGGAGCCGGCAGCGGCCCAGCCGGCCAATGCCACTGCCCCGGGCGCCAATCCGACCATCCTTCCCACCGGCGACACCCGTAGCCGCCCGGCACTGCGCCAGCGGACGCGCTGATGCTTCATGTTCTCCCCCCGCCGGGGAGAACATCGAGGGCTTGGGCGGCCGGAAGGGGGAGATGCGGGCAAGCATATGCGGGTGGGTCTGCCAGCGCGCGCCTGAAACGGACACCATCTTCGGCCAGTCGGCAGAGCTTGTCTGCGGGGCTTAGGCGACCTACATCCGCCTCGACAGTGATGGAGAGCCGGAATGATCCTTGACGCGGCAGGCCTTGCCCTGCGCAATCTCTTTGCCCCCGAGACACGCTCGGTCTTCTGGAAGGTGATCGGGCTGACGCTTCTGGTGCTGGCGGGGCTGTGGTTCGCGCTTCGCGAGACCTTCGTCGCCTATGCCATGCCCTGGGTCGATGCGCTGATTCCCGGCACGCCGGAATGGGCCGGATGGCTCACCTTCATCTTCGGTATTTTCGCCAGCATCGGCCTGGCGCTGGCGCTGGCGCTGCTCTTGTCCTCGGTGACGGCGATCATCGCCGGCCTGTTCCTCGACGACGTGGCCGAGGTGATCGAGAAGCGCGATTATCCGGGCGATCGACCGGGCACGGCCATGCCGATCGGCACGGCCATGCTCTCATCGCTGAAATTCTTCGGCATCGTGCTCGTCGGCAATTTCATCGCCCTGTTGCTGCTGCTGGTGCCCGGCGTCAACATCGTCGCCTTCTTCCTCGTCAACGGCTACCTGCTCGGCCGGGAATTCTTCGAATTCGCCGCCATGCGCTTCCGTTCGCCCGACGAGGCGCGGCTGTTCCGCTCGCGCCATTCCGGCACGGTGTTCGCTGCCGGTCTGGTGATCGCCGCCTTCCTGGCGATCCCGTTCGTCAACCTCTTGACCCCGCTCTTTGCCGCCGGGCTGATGGTGCATCTGCACAAGATGCTGTCGGTGCGCACCCCGCTCGCCGTCTAGCAGCGGTCTAGGGTGTCGGGCCGAAAAGCTGCGGCGGCAGCTCCACCAACGGGGCCGGCACGTCGCAGGTCTTTTCCGGCGACTTGCAGATGTCGGCGATGACGCAGCGTTCGCATTCCGGCTTGCGCGCCTTGCAGCAATAGCGACCGTGCAGGATCAGCCAGTGATGGGCGTGGAACAGGTACTGCTTCGGGATGATCCGCATCAGCTTGTCCTCGATCTCGTCCGGCGTCTTGCCGGGGGCAAGCCTGATGCGGTTGGCGATGCGGAAGATATGGGTGTCCACCGCGATCGTCGGGATGCCGAAGGCCATGGACAGGACGACATTGGCGGTCTTGCGGCCGACGCCGGGCAGCGTCACCAGTTCCTCGCGGGTCTTCGGCACCTCGCCGCCATAGACGTCGACCAGGCGCTGCGAGAGCGCGATGACGTTCTTCGCCTTGTTGCGGTAAAGCCCGATCGTCTTGATGTAGTCGCGGACCTTTTCCTCGCCGAGATCGAGCATTTTCTGCGGCGTGTCGGCCGCCTTGAACAGGGCGCGCGTCGCCTTGTTGACGCCGGCATCGGTCGCCTGGGCCGACAGCGCCACGGCAACGACGAGGGTGAACGGATTGACGTGTTCCAGTTCGCCCTTCGGCTCCGGCCGCTGGATGGAAAAACGGCGGAAAATCTCCTCCAGCTCGGCCTTCGAATAGGCCGATCGCGCCGCGGGCTTGCGCTTGACGGCTGCGGGAATTGACTTTTTCAAGGTTTGGGTGCTGGATTTCTTCGATGGACTCGTCATGGACAATCTATAGTCGGCCCCAATGACCAATGGCAATGTGAACCCCGTCGCGGAGCAGCCGATATTCGCTGCCGAACTGGTGCCCTACCGCTCGCTCGGCCGAAAGGGCTTCCGCATCCTCCTGATGATCACCGGCACGGTTTGCGCGGTCCATGCGGCGTTCTTCATGTCGACCGGCGCCTGGCCGATCGGCCTGTTCTTCGGCCTCGATTTCCTGCTGCTCTACGGCGCCTTCTGGCTGAACTACCGATCCGGCCGCGCCCGCGAGGAGGTCTATGTCTCGCGCACCGACCTTGCGATCCGCAAGTTCACGCCCTCGGGGCGGATGACCGAATACTGGTACAACCCGTTCTGGGCGCGCTTCTTCGTCAAGCGCCATGACGAGATCGGCATCGTCTCGATGCAGGTGACTGGGCAGGGGAAACGCACCGAGATCGGCTCTTTCCTCAATCCCGACGACCGGGAGAGTTTTGCCAGGGCGTTCAAGGGCGCGCTTGCGACGGCCAAGCAGCGGATCTGAGCGCTTCGTGGGCGGCTACCCCCTCTGCCCTGCCGGGCATCTCCCCCACAAGGGGGGGAGATCCGCTTGGCGCGCCCGCCTGCCCTATCTCCAGCCTCGACAGCAGACGAAAAATGTTGCGTCCGGGACGACTGTGGTAAGGCTCCACATAAGGGGCATCGGTCTTGTTGAGGATTGGGCCGAGCGGCATCCGTGCTGTGTTCTCCCCCCTTGTGGGGGAGATGCCCGGCAGGGCAGAGGGGGCTGGTTTGCGCAGACGGATGACTTCGATCGCCCCGCAAGAAACGGGTGGCGTACCGGCCTTTCGCGTGGTGAAGTCGGGGCACAGATGAGGACCAAGCCATGACCCTTGCCCAGAAGATCGACCTTTCCGTAACCACCGACATCACGCCCGAAGGCTCCGACTACGAGACGGTGCGCCGGGTGATCGAGATGTTGACGCTCGACTACCAGCAGCAGCCGTCGCTGGAGACGATGGCGGCGCGGCTGGGCGTCTCGCCGAGCCAATTGCAGAAGACCTTCACCCGCTGGGCCGGGCTTTCGCCGAAGGGTTTTCTGCAGGCCGTGACGCTCGACCATGCCAAGCGGCTGCTCGGCCAGGAAGGCATGCCGCTGCTTGAGACATCGATCGAGCTCGGCCTGTCGGGACCGGGCCGGCTGCACGATCTGTTCGTCACGCACGAGGCCATGTCGCCGGGCGAATGGAAGGCGAAGGGCGCCGGGTTGACCATCCGCTACGGCTTTCATCCCTCCCCCTTCGGGCTGGCGCTGGTGATGGTGACCGAGCGCGGGCTGGCGGGACTGGCCTTTGCCGATCCCGGCGGAGAGGCCGCCTGCTTCGACGATATGGCCGAGCGTTGGCCGCAGGCCAACTACGTCGCCGACCAGGCCGCGACGGCACCCTATGCGAGCCGCATCTTCGATCCGCAAAAGTGGTCGGGCGAGCAGCCGTTGCGCGTCGTGCTGATCGGCACGGATTTCCAGGTAAGGGTGTGGGAGAGCCTGCTGGAAATCCCGCTCGGCAAGGCCGTCACCTATTCCGACATCGCGGCCCGGATCGGCCAGCCGACGGCGAGCCGGGCGGTCGGTGCGGCGGTCGGGCGCAATCCGATCTCGTTCGTCGTTCCCTGCCACCGCGCACTCGGCAAGAGCGGGGCGCTGACAGGCTATCACTGGGGCCTGACGCGCAAGCGCGCCATGCTCGGCTGGGAGGCCGGAAAAATCTGCGGCTGACCGTCGATGCCGATGGACCTGTTAATCGATTAGGATCGTTTTCCCGCATTCTTGACTTTGCCATCTTCGGCTGGTGATAGTCGGCTCGAATTTTTCGGCCCTGGCAGTTCAGGATCAGGGCCGCTTTGAAGAACAGGGATGACGATCATGACTTCCAAACTCGAACAGCTTCGCGCCATGACCACCGTGGTCGCCGACACCGGCGACATCGAGGCCGTTGCCCGCCTGAAGCCGGTGGACTGCACGACCAATCCCTCGATCGTCCTGAAGGCGCTTGGCACCGAGGCTTTCGCCGACGCCTTCAAGGAAGCGATTGCCTGGGGCAAGGCCAAGGGCGGCGCAAACGAGGCCGTGGTCGAGGCCATCGCCGATCGCCTCGCCGTGTCCGTCGGTGCGGCGCTTGCCGGACTGGTTCCGGGCCGCGTGTCGACCGAGGTCGATGCCGACCTGTCCTTCGACACCAAGGCGTCGATCGAAAAGGCGCATGGGATCATCGCCGCCTACAAGGAGCGCGGCATCGAGCGCGACCGTATCCTGATCAAGCTCGCCTCGACCTGGGAAGGCATCCGCGCCGCGGAAGTGCTGCAGAACGAAGGCATCGACTGTAACCTGACGCTCTTGTTCTCCAAGGCCCAGGCGATCGCCTGCGCCGACGCCAAGGTCTTCCTCATCTCGCCCTTCGTCGGCCGCATCCTCGACTGGTACAAGAAGTCGACCGGCGAGAACTATACCTCCGAGACCGATCCGGGCGTGCTCTCGGTGCGCTCGATCTACAATTACTACAAGTCGAACGGCATCAAGACGATCGTCATGGGCGCCTCGTTCCGCAATGCCGGCGAGATCGAAGCGCTCGCCGGTTGCGATCGCCTGACGATCAGCCCGCAGCTGCTCGATGAACTCGACGCCGCGACCGGCGACCTGCCGCGCCTGCTGTCGCCGGAGAGCGTCAAGGCCGAGCCGCGTGTGTCTCTGGACGAGAAGGCCTTCCGCTGGGCGATGAACGAGGATGCCATGGCGACCGAAAAGCTCGCCGAAGGCATTCGCGGCTTCGCCAAGGATCTTGGCACCCTGCGCGCGCAGATCGCCAAGGCGCTGGCGGCTTAAGGCGTCAGTATCTAGGGCCTGCCCCTCTCATCCGCCTGCCGGCACCTTCTCCCCGTGAACGGCAAGGTAATCGCATAGCGGATGCCTGTGGCGGCTCCGGCCTCCCTCTTCTCCCCAGCGGGGAGAAGTGCCGAGCGTATGCGAGGCGATGAGGGGGCAGCCCGGCACACCTTGTGCGCTCCGCGCCCCCTCATCCGGCCCTGCGGGCCACCTTCTCCCCGCTGGGGAGAAGAGGGAGCCTGCTTCGTGCGCTGCCCAAAATCCATGTGGAATTGCCCTGCCGTAAACGAGAGAAGGGACAAGCGGCACCACCGTGGCCATTCCCTCTCCCCGCTTGCGGGTCCGAAGGACCGGTCGATGCACGCGGCTCGACCCTGGTCGGGTCAAGGTGAGGGGCAGCTTCTCCGCCGGGCGGGATCGTCCTCACCACCCCATCACGACATCATCGGGAATGTGGAATGTCTCCTCGCCATTGACGGTGACGACGGCGACGCCGCCCTGTTTGTGGCTGCGGACCTCTGCGCCATCCTTGGCGGCAAAGCGGCCGGCGCGGTAGGTGAGCGAACGGGTATAGCCGTCGGCAAAGGTCAGGTCGATTTCGGCGAAGGGGCCGTTGCGAACGATGCCGAAGGCGCAAGGGGCGATGCGTGTGTCGCCCAGCCTCTGGCAGCGGATCGTGCCGGTGGCGTGATAGGCCGTTCCGGGGATCACGCGGTCCTCGTCGTCCTCAGACTCTGCACCGGCCGGCGGGACCCATTCGTCGGTGATGTAGCGGCCATTGACCCAGCCGCTGATGCTCGGCCGGTCATAGGTGGAAATCCGGCACCAGAAGCCGCCGTCGCGCTCGCGGCAGCCGAGATTGCGCACCGGCTGGCCCTCCTGCAGCGCGCCGATCACCCGAAAGGCCGGGCCGGCGCCGGAGCGGATGTTGAGCATGTCGCCGGGGATCAGTCCGTAGACATGCCAGATCGCCGCGTCGTCGGACGGATTGCCGCCCATGGTCGGGGCCGGGATCACCAACGGTTCCTGCGCCGGCGCGACGGCTGGCCAGGAGAGCGCCGCCAGGGCGATCAGGACGGGCAGGATGCGATGCATGGGGGACTCCTCTGTTCGCGGCGACGATAGTACAGCGTCCGACGCGTCGCCAGACTATCTCGGGCGAAGGTAAACGGGTGCTGGCTACCGGCTGGATGGCCTTGCTTTTCTCCTGGGGAGACAATACCGGCGCCAGTCATCCAGCCGCAGTCACCCACCCGCCATCGGCAAGAGCGTGCCGATGTCCTCCAGCTCGACCTCCAGCACCCAAAAATCGGGGTCGAAGCGGCGTTCGCGCTCGAGCAGGGTGTCGACGGCAATCGCCTCGCCGCGCTCCAGCCTCACCTCGAACATGCGAGCATCGCGGCCCTCGTCGATCACCAGCGCCTGGGGGGCCGGGCCGAACAGGGTTTCGCTGCCATCGCGAAAACGCTGGCGCACGAAGATGGCCCCGGCTTCCTCGACGCCCTTCTTGGCCACGGCGGCAAAGCCGCCCATGGAAAAGACGCGACGGACGAGGGCGGAGACGAAGAGATCGGAACGGACACGCATGGCCAAGGTTTACGGCAAAGGCTGAGGGATGGGAATGGGGCTCGGGCTCTCCGCGCGGATGCGGGCGCCGGGCTCCAGGACCTGCCGGCGCGCCAGGCTATCCCCTCCCCGCCTCAGGTCCGGCCGGCGTTCAGCCATTGATGCCAGTCGCCCTCGCTGCCGGAAAAGACGTTGAGGTCGATCTTTTCCTTGACGCCATGCGACAGGCCCGAGCCGGAATACTGCCAGAACAGCCATTTGCGGCCGGGATAGACCCTGGACGGGTGGGCGGCGACGGCGCGTAGCCAGAAGGGGTAGTCGAGGAAATGGCCGCGCAGGTTGTCCTTGTAGAAGTCGGGCGCGGTATAGATGACCGGGCGCTTGCCGTAGTGGCGCTCGAGCCGGTCCATGAAGACCTGCATTTTTTCGCGCGCCTTTTCCGCCGACAGCTTGAAGCGGCAGCTCGATTCGCCGTTGTATTCGACGTCGATCACCGGCGGCAAAGCGTCGGGATCGCGCGGTACGTTGCGGATGAACCAGTCGGCCTGTTCGCCGGCGGTGCGGCACCAGTAGAAGAAATGATAGGCGCCGCGGCGGATGCCCGCCTCCTTGGCACGACGCCAGTTGGTCTTGAACATCGGGTCGAGATGGTCGCCGCCGTCGGTCGCCTTGATATAGGCGAAGTTGGCACCCTGCGTGCGCAGCTTCGGCCAGTCGATGTCACCCTGCCAACGCGACACGTCGACACCGTGGACGGCATATTTCTTCGGCGAGACCTTGCCGAAATTGATCGGCTTGGCGTCGCGGAACTGCTGGCTGTAGACCTTCGAGCGCGTGCGCTGGCCGTTTGCCGCGGGCGGCTCGGGCGTGATCATCGCGGCGATCGGCTTGTCCGATGGCACCGGCATGCCGACCATCATCGCCGTCGTGGCGAAGGCCTGGGGCTGGGGCACATTGCCGGCCCAGGCGAGTTCATGGGTCTCGCCGGCGGCGGAGGCGGCCATCGGTGCCTCGGCGATCGCCGCAGGCGGGACTGCGGTGGCGCCGATATCGGCTGCCGGCACAAGGCGGGAGGTTTTCGCCACCGCGCCGGTCGTCTCGCGCGAGGGTGCGGGCGAAAGGACGGCTTCCGGATCGGAACCGGATATGCAGCCCGACAGGGTCAGGCAGGCGAGGAAGATCGCAGGAACAACCGAAAAACGCATCACGAACCCATACGCACAACAAGGGGATGACCGGATCTCGCACCCCTGGAGATCACCCGGGTGCGAATTGCTAACGGAAACTTACCGGAAAAGACTTAATTCAATCTTTACGGATTAGGATCTGCTGCACGACAGGGCGATTATCCGCCCTGCCCTGCTCCGACCGAGCCCGTCCCGGCCCGGCTCGTCCGACCCGCCAACGTCACCTGCGGCCGCACGCCGGCTAGACGCGGATCGCCAGCCTGAGGCCGCCCCAGTGGCGGCCGGAGACGATGATCGGGGCGGAAATGTCCTTCATCACGACGAAATTGCCGCCGCCCATGTCACGCCGATAGGTCTGGACGAGGAAAGGCGCGGTCGAGCGGCCGGCGGACAGGCCGACGCGATCGGCGAAGATGCGGCGGTTGCGGCAATTGGCGGTGTTCCATACCGGATCGCCGGGGCGCTGCGGGGCGGAGAACTTCCTGTTGTGGGTCGGCAGGTAGCCATTGGTGTCGACCGCGGCGCAGAAGCCGACGCGATCGGACAGGCCGAGCACCGGTTCGAGAATGGCGGGCAGGACCTGGTCGGTGAAGTCGGTGAAGGCCGCCATCATCTGCACCGGGTCGGTGCCGGGGATCGGCCGGTAATTGCGGTCGAACAGCGCGCTCATGCCGATGCGGCCGCTATCGACGCCGCGCTGGAAGGTGGCGGAGATCTGTGCCGCGACGTCGCGGGCGGCGTTGATCCACGGACTGTCGTGCGTCTCGATGCCGGCCGATGCGGTAAGCTGGATCAGCGTTTCCGACAGCGCGACGACGCGGTCGACGCGGGTCGCGGCATTCTGCAGGGCGGTGTCGGATTCCGACACCTCGGCGGCCATGACATTGAGCGTGCCGACGAATTCGGCGCATTGGCGGTCGACCGTGTCGGTGGTTCTGGCCATGACGCTCGAGCCGTCGAGGATGCGGGTGATGACCTGTTCCATCGTGCCGAAGGAATTGTTCATCGCCTGCGAGGTCTCGCGCACGGCGAGCGCGCTTTCGCTGGCGCCCTGGCCGGCCTCGGACAGGCGGGTGATCTTGCCGCGGATCTCGTTCAGCGTCTGCTGGATCGAGCCGGTGGCCTGCGAGGTCTGCAAGGACAGGGCGCGGATCTCGGCGGCGACCACGGCAAAGCCCTTGCCCGCCTCGCCGGCGCGGGCCGCCTCGATCGCGGCATTGAGCGCGAGAAGATTGGTCTGGCGGGCGATCGCGCCGATCTCCTCGGCGACCTTGTCGACATTGGCGAGAGAGACGGAGAAGGAACCGATCTCGGTCGAGATCTCCTGGGAGGCCTCGACCATCAGGTCGATCTTGCCGACCGCGCCGGAAAGCCGCGTGGAGGATTCGCCCAGCATGCGGCGAGCCTCGACGGCGGTCTCGTCGGTGGCGCGCAGCGAGGAAGCGACCGTCTTGTTGGTCTCGGCGATGGAGAGCGCGGTGCGCGTCACCTCGTCAAAGGTCGAGGCATGGCGCTTCGACATGGCGGCGACGTCCTGGATCGCGCCGGCGATATCGACCAGGTCGATGCCGAGCGTCGAGGCCTCGTCGGCGAGCTTGGTGACGATGCGGCGCAGCGTCTCGGCGTCGGCCGCCTCGTGTCGTTCGGCCGGCTCTTCGGCAGGCAGCGCCTCGGTGAATTCTTCTGGCAAAGCCAGACTGTTGCTTGCATTCATTGCAGATCCTCCCCCGGGAATGCGCGATTGTGACGCTTCACGGTTAAGGATTCGCAAATCTGAACATATGCGAATTAACGATGTCCCGGTGCGACGCCGCCGGACGCCTCACAGCGCGCCGATGTCGCGGAGCTTCTTCAGCACGGCCTCGCTCGGCTCGCCGGTTTCCGGCAGGCGGTAGTGGCGCTCGAAGCGGCGGATGGCATTGCGGGTCTGCTCGCCAGCCACGCCATCGACGCTGACATCGGTATAGGCGATGTTGGCAAGCCCCCGCTGGATTTCCATGATCAGCGCCGCATCGGCGGCGGTGCCGCGAAGGGCGACGGGAAGCGCCGGCGGGGTTGTGTTCCTGGAAACCGGGGCGGTTGCGACGACCTTGGAGGCATTGCGGATGGCGGCGGCGACCGGGTCGGCGGCAGCGGGGCTCAGATCCTCCGGCGGGCGGCTTTTCGGCACGGCGGCGGTGACGCTGCGGTCGGCCTTCAGCGCAGCCAGCAGTTCCGGACCGACAAGGCCGTTCGCCTCGACGCCGATCGACTTCTGGAAGACGGTGATCGCGGCCTCGGTGCGCGGCCCGATCACGCCGTCGGCAAGACCGTCATAGAGGCCGCGCCGGGCAAGTTCGTTTTGCACGGAAACGACCAGCGCGGCATTCTCGGCGGGCGCGTCCGCAGCGGACGGTTGAGCGGAGGTCGCGGCAGCGCTTTGCGGCGCAGCGGCAGGCTTGTCCCCGGGTGCGGCGGCCAGGTTGCCCTCGGCCGAGGCCTCAGTCGCGCGCTCGATCTTGAAGCTGGTGACTTCGGCCGGGTCCGGCTCGACCTGTGGATGGCGGGTAATGCCGGCCAGCGCATTGAAATCGCTCACGTCGCGGGTCGAGAAGATCGGCGACGGGTGATGGCCCGGCTGATACCAGAGCGCATTGGCGGCGACGAAGCCGAAGGCGACGGCAAAGGCGGAAAAGCCGCCCACCGACCGCGGATAACGGCCGACGAGGCGCGCCACAGCGCCAACGCCTTCGAGCAGAAGGCCGGCCACCTTAAGGGCCGGCTTTCTCTCAGGCGATTTTCGCTTTCGCTTCGTCATAGGCAGTCTCTCTCTCACTTTCCATCGCGGCCGGCCAATCCGCAGGCTTGAGCCGCGGCGGGAATTCGACCGTGTTGTGTCCTTCGGCGGCGTCGATCAGCGCACCGGACCCATCGGCCGGCAGGCGGACGGTGACGACGGTGCCGACGCCCGGCAGGCTTTCCATCTGGAACGTGCCGCCATGCAGCGCGGTCAGGCCCTTGACCAGCGACAGACCGAGCCCCGAACCTTCATAGGCGCGGCTCAGGTCGGCATGGACCTGGGTGAAGGGCCGGCCGATCAGCGCCATCTTTTCCGGCGCGATGCCGATGCCCGTGTCGGAGACGACGATCTTCAGGTCGTCGCCCTCGCGGCTGGCATCGACGATGACGGCGCCGCCGCCTTGCGTGAACTTGATGGCATTGCCGACGAGATTGATCAAGACCTGTCTGACGGCGCGTCCATCGGCGACGACCTCGCCCAGCCCGCGGGCAACCCGGCTGGTGAGCCTCACACCCTTGTTTTCGGCCTGCAGCGACAGCATCTGCTCGCATTCGGTCACGGCATCGCCGATCATGAAGGGCTCGAGCACCAGTTCATAGCGGCCGGCCTCGATCTTCGACATGTCGAGCATGGCGTTGACGACCGACAGGAGATGGGCGCCAGACTGGCGGATCAGCTGCACATATTCGCGCTGGCGATCGTTCTCGAGCTTGCCGAAATACTCGCCGGCGAGGATGTCGGAGAAACCGAGGATCGCATTGAGCGGCGTCCTGAGTTCGTGGCTCACGGCGGCGAGGAAGCGCGACTTCGCCTCGTGTGCGGCCGCGGCCTCGTCTTCCTTTTCCAGGGCGACGGTGCGGATCGACATTTCGCCGGCGATGTCGAGCAGTTGGGCAAAGACGAAGGCCAGCTGGCCGTCCCGGCCGCGCGTGGCGGTCATGTCCATGCGCACGTTCATGAACTGTGCCTGGTCGAGGCCGATCACCGTGCGGTCGAGGCGCAGGTCGATGACGACGGCATCGGCGCCCTGGCGCAAATCGTCGAGCGCCTGGATGAAGGCGATCCGGTCGGAGACATGCACCTGGTCGACGAAGGGTCGGCGGAAAGGATCACGCAGGAAGGACAGGAACATGTCGCGGTCGCGTCCGGCTGCCTCGCATACCTGCCCGGCCGTGTCGAGGCGGAGCATCAGGCCGGGGCAGACGTCGAAGGGCGACGGTGCCGCTTCCTCGCTGCCGTTCTCGGCGGCGGTGCCCGTCTCCGCGCGGCGCAGGGTGACGAGCGCCACGGCGCTGACCAGGAACAGCGAGACGACGACGGCAAAGCCGAGCGGCAGGGCGACCGCCGGACCGTAGTGAAAGGAGAGTGCGACCGGCACGGTGGCGAGCATCAGGGCAAAGCCCGCGGCCAGGCGGCGCAGGGCCGCGATCTCGCGCGGATCGGCTTTCCTGCCATCCGCCTCAGAGGCGAGGCATTTGCCGGCCATGCGATCGAAAATCGCCTTCGCCCTGTCAGCCATGTTACGCAATACTTGCACGCCAAAAATCCGCGAAACTGTTCGTTTTCGAGGCCCCGACCTTAGGCCCGCCGCGCTTAAGGAAAAGATAAGGCAAGGCCCTCCGAAGGCCCCGGAACACCCCCTGAAGCCCCATAACGGGACACATGGGGGGAGCTTTCGAAAACGTGGTTAACGGGGCGTAAGCGTCGGATTTGTCAGTGTTTTCCTGATCGCGTTAAGAATTGTGTCCGGCCCGCCGGCCGAGAAGCGGTGGATTGCCGGGCGGTCGCCACAATTATGCTTAACGACGGTCGGTAAAGTTTGATGGAAATGCCGGATGAAGGGTCGCCAGACTTTCATTCGTTCAAATTTGAGACAAATCCGAGCGGGTTTTGCAAAGCGATCTTTGCACCGCGGCGATAGCTTGCCCTCACAAGTCCGGGAGACAACCCGGCACGACCCGACAATGACCGGAAAACGGTTTTGGGACGGGCAAAACGGGATTGGTGAAGACGATGTGGTTTCTGATCAAGGGAGCTTTCTGGTGCTCGATGACGCTGGTGGTGCTGTCGTTCTTCGGCAGCCAGCCGGCACAGGATGCCGCCGAGGGCCCCAGCCTTGAAATCGGCGATGCGATCGTGGCGGCGACCGACGCCTATCACTATCTCTCCGCCATCTGCACGGAAAAGCCGGACGTCTGCGAGAAGGGCGCCGAGACTTTCAAGCTTCTGGGCGAACGAGCCCGCGAAGGCGCGCTGGTCGCCTACCAGATCCTCGACAGCCAGTTTGCCGACGACGGTGAACAGGCGGTCGCCGAAGACGAGCCCGCCCGGCCGTCGCTGAGCGCGGATGCCGCGCCCGCACAGGCCGAGCCCGTCACCGATATCGTCACCACGGGCACGGTCATCCCGGCGAGCCGCCCGCGGAAGGACAACCTGCCGAAACCCTATACCCCGCCCAAGTCCTAACCCGACCCCGGCACGGCCGCCACAGCCGAAAGGCACGCGGCGCCGCCTCCCGACAATTCCCCAGGGCCGATTGGCGGCCCCGGTTCTCCGCTTGCAGCGGAGCATGCCTTGCCCATCCGGGCCATGCTCGGTTGCCTGTCTGCCTGTCTGTCTGCCTGTCCCACAGGAAACTTCGGCCCTTTGCCGAGCCGCGAGGAACCCCTTGTCCTCGCGGCTTTTTCTTTTTCCCCGCCTGCCGTCCGCCGCAAAGGTTCAAATGCCCGCCCGGATCGCCTATACCGGGTCACCCCATGCTTGAACCGGATGTGACACCCATGACGACGCTTGCGCAGATGACCGAGGATTTTGGCTTCCTGGACGACTGGGAGGACCGGATGCGCTACGTCATGGAGCTCGGCAAGGAACTGCCCGAGCTTCCCGAAGGCGAGCGGACGGCGGAAAACAAGGTCAAGGGCTGCGCTAGCCAGGTCTGGCTTTCGACCCATCCGCATGAGGGTCCGGACCCGGTCATCGACCTTGCCGGTGATTCGGACGCGCATATCGTGCGTGGCCTGGTGGCGATCGTGCTCGCCGCCTATTCCGGCAAGCGCGCCTCGGAAATCGTCGCCTTCGATGCCATCGAGCTGTTCTCCAGACTCGGGCTGATCGAGCACCTCTCGGCCCAGCGCGCCAACGGCCTGCGCTCGATGATCCAGCGCATCCGCGAGGAGGCGGCGCGGCATCTGGTGTGAGGCTTTGAAGGCCGGAGGATGATGCTCCGGCCGATGCGGAAATGGTCCCCCATTTGATCCATCCTGTTAAGCCGGTGTTAACCGCCGGTGGCAGTGCCCCCCTGCCGGCTCCCGTTGTCGTGGTATGTTTCCAGACGCCACAACGCAGGAGTCCATGATGGGCCGAAATCTCGACGGCTATGACTTCGCCGCCAAAGGCAATGGGAATGCAGCCTCCAACCCACCCCTTCCCGTCGTCTGCGCGGCTTCGCCCACGCGATACGGGGGGCCATTCCCAGCATGAGGTCGATCAAGATCATCGCGGGGCTGACCTTCGTCTTTCTCGCCCTGTTCGTCATCTTCCGGGAACAGACGGCGGGGGTGAGCGCAGATGCCTTCGTCAATGCACGGGTCACCACGATCCGGGCGCCGATCGCCGGCACGTTCCAGCTCGTGTCCCGCCCACTCGGCGCGCGGATCAGCCGCGGCGATACGCTTGGCGCACTCTCCGATCCGCTGGTCGACACGATCCGGCTTTCCGATCTCCTCCAGGAAAGGGCCGAAACCCTCGCGGAGATCGACAGGCTGGACCGGACGGCAAATGCCATCCAGAGTGCGATCGAAGAGCTGCGCGCGCAGGCCGCGTCCCATCGCAAGGAAAGAACCGAGCAGTTGCGTGCCATGGTCGAGAGCGCCGAAGCCGGCCGTTCCACTGCTGAGGCGCGGCTGCGCTATGCCGAGCTCAGCCTGGAGCGTTCCAGGCGGCTGAGCAAACAGGGCATCAGGACGGGGGAATCGCTCGAGGAAGCGCAGTCATCGGCGGAAGTCGCGGCGCTCAACCTTAAAAACGCGGAGGAGACCAGCCGCGTCGCCCGGATCAATCTGGGGGCCGCCGAGCGCGGCATCCTTCTGGGCGACGGCTATAACGACACCCCCTCTTCCGGGCAGAGAATATCGGAGCTTCAGGCGCGCAAGGCCGAGATCGATGCCAATGCGGAGGCACAGTCGGTGATCTTCAATGCCCTGGAGGCGAGGATCCGCACGGAGCGGCTGCGCGTCAACCTGCTGACCTCCTCGGCCCTGCAGGCCAATGTCTCCGGCCTCGTCTGGGACTATCTGGCTGTTTCCGGCGAGACCGTCCAGCGGGGCCAGGACCTGCTGCGGCTGGTCGATTGCGATTCGGCGATCGTCACGCTTTCCGTGACCGAACGGGTCTATAACGGCATCGAGCCGGGCAGTTCGGCCTCGTTCCGCATGAACGGCAGCGGCCGGCTGCTGCAGGGGACGGTGACCCGTGTCGCCGGCTCCGGGGCCGCCGCCGTCTACGACAATCTGGCGATTGCCCCCAGCGAGCGTCATCTCGGGCGTTTCGACGTCACCCTCGACGTGCCGGCGCTGCGCGAAGACGAAGAATTGCGCTGCCTCGTCGGCCGTACCGGGCGGGTGTTTTTGGAAAACCGTCCGCTGGACTGGCTCCGGCGGCTCTGGAACTGACGATGGAAAGCCTCCTCCTCGGCAGCGAGGTCCAGTCCGTGGCGATGCTGGCGCTGCTCCTCGTCGGTGCGGCCCTGCTGCTGGACGACGTGCTGGACCCGAGGAACAGCTGGCACCGGGCCGGCCTGTTTTCCGTCGCCGCCCTGCTCACGCTGCGCTATCTCTGGTGGCGCGCCACCGAGACGCTTGCCCCTGTCGGCCTGACCTGGGACTGCCTGTTCAGCTGGTCCTTCTTTCTGTCCGAGGCGGCGGCCGGCCTGTCCTCGCTCAGCGCCTTCGCCATCCTCAGCCGCACCGGCTCGCGTTCGCAGGAGGCCGATCGCAATCTGGCCTGGTGGGAGCCTGATCCGCCGAAGGTGGCGATCCTGATCGCGACCTATAACGAGCAACGCGACGTGCTCGAGCGGACGATCGTCGGGGCGAAGGCGAGCCATCATCCGAACTGCGACGTGCTCATCCTCGACGACGGACGGCGCGACTGGTTGCGCGACTTCTGTGGAGGCCAGCGGGTGCGCTATCTGCGCCGCGCCGACAACCTCGGCTCCAAGGCCGGCAATATCAACCACGCGCTGGGCGTGCTCGCCTCCGATCCGCATCCGCCGGATTTCGTCGCCGTTCTCGATGCCGACTTCGTTCCCCATGCCGATTTCATCTCGCGGGCGCTGGCGCTGTTTCACGCACCGGACGTCGGTCTCGTCCAGACCCCGCAACACTTCTTCAATCCCGACCCGATCCAGCACAATCTCGGGCTGAGCCGATCCTATCCCGACGAGCAGCGCTTCTTCTTCGATCACCTGCAGCCAAGCCGGGACGCCTGGGGCATCGCGTTCTGCTGCGGCACCTCGTCGATCGTCCGCTGGCAGGCGGTACAGGCCGTCGGCGGCTTTCCGACGGAGAGCGTGACCGAGGATTTCATGTTGACCCTGGTGCTCCAGGAGGCGGGGTGGCGGACGGTCTATCTGAACGAGGCGCTGACCGAGGGCCTGGCGCCGGAGGGCCTCAAGGAATATGTGACGCAGCGGGCGCGCTGGTGCCTCGGGCTGATGCAGATCGCGCGCAGCCGCGTGGGCCCCCTCGCCGAAAGCCGCCTGAGGCTGCGCGACCGCTTAAGCGTCGTCGATTCGGTGATGTTCTGGCTGACGAGCTTTTCCTTCCGCATCGCCTGCATGGTCTTTCCGCTGCTCTACTGGTTCTTCAACGTCACCGTCGTCGAGGCGAGCCTGGCGGATGTCGTCTTCTATTTCGTGCCCTATTATTTCTGGGTGCTGTTCGCGCTGAACTTCGTCTCGTCCGGGCTGATCGTTCCGATCGTCAACGATGTGAGCCAATTGCTCGGCGCGATCCCGATCACGCGCGCCGCCGTGGTCGGGCTGATCCGGCCCAAGGGGCATCCGTTCAGCGTCACCGCCAAGGGGGGCGACCGGACAAGGGTCGTCATCCAATGGCGGATGATGATGCCCTTTCTCATCCTGCTGTCGCTGACGGCGCTGGGCCTGCTGCTCGGCATCGCCTTCGACAGCTTTGCCTTCTCCGATTCCGGGGACGGCAAATATGTCATCCTGTTCTGGACGATCTACAACCTTTTGATCCTCAGCGTGGCGATCACCGTCTGTGTCGAGCTGCCGCGGGTGGAGCAGCACCTGGCCGACCATCCGGAACGCTGCGTCATCCTCGCCGACGGCCGGCTGAAGCGGGTCTGGCTCACCGACCTCACCGAGGGGACCGCGCGCATTCGCGGCGTTCAGCTATTGCCCGGGGCGGCGGTCGAGCTCAAGATCCGCGATATCGGCGATATGCAGGCCTTCGTGCTCGAGACCACCGGCGACGGGGCCGTCCTGTCACTGGAACTGGACGAGCATCAGTACGAGGCGCTGCTGCGGCGCCTCTACGCGCAAGGGGCGGTGCCGAGCGTCACCTCGACCCGGCTGTCCGCCGTCTTGGGCGAGGCTCTCTCGCGTCTCGAGCGTCGCTAGCGCGCTCCTCGTTCTCGCCGGCATGCGGCATTTCATGCGGATGGGCCGCCGATTGCAGGCGCGCCAGCGCCGCGCCGATCATGCCGAGCTCGCGCGTCCGGTGGCTTTCTAGGGGATAGACATCCCTGCCCTCGGCAATGTCGGCGGCATTGCGGGCAAGCTCGGCAAACGGCCGGATGAAGGCGACGATGAACAGCAGGGTGAGCAGTGCCAGGATCAGGGCAAAGCCGACAAGGCGGAGCATCAGATCCCGCGACAGGATACGCGCCGGCAAGGCGGCGTATTCGCCATCGATCCGGGCCACCAGGTTCCAGCCGAACCGCGGCAGGTCGGCATAGCTCAGTTCGGGGACCGTGGTGGTGAAATAGGTGCGGCCGTCCGGCCAGGTTTCGACACCCGAGCCGGAGAGGCCGGAACGGGCCATGCGGAAGCTCGGCAGGTCGAGGGTCGGCGGCTGTTCGCCGGTGGACGAGGCGACGACAGCGCCATCGGCGCCAACGACGAAGATATCCACCGCCATCGACGCGGCCAGTTCGTTCAGGAGGCGCTGGGCCCAGGCGACGTTGAGGTGCAGCCCGAGCACGCCGATGGCCGAACCATCGGCATCCACGACGGGCGCGGCAAGGTCAAGGAATTGCGGCGGGGCGCCGTCGGCCTGCGGCGGCAGCTTGGCGGCGAGCAGAAGGGCCTCATGGGCATCGCCGGCAAAGGTCCCCCTCAGGCCCTCCCGGAACCAGGGACGCTGCTCGACACTCTCTCCCACCAGCAGACCGCCGGACGCGGCGACGACCGTCCCGTCGCTTTGCGCATAGCCGGCCCAGGACACCACGCTTCCACCGCCGACGAGTGTATCGAGCTGCGTCTGCAGGTCCTGCGGCCGCAGCACGGCCAATTTCCGGCGCACCTCCAGGAGATGACGCCACTCCCGGTGCAGCGACTGCGCCACGGCCGTCTGGACGCCGCGCATGCGGACCTCGACGGCACTCGTCAGCCGCGCCGCCTCGTAGGCGCTGCCCCGCTCGTTGATCAGCACATAGGCCATGGCGAGACCGATGACCGCGCCCGTAAAGACAAAGGCCATGGTGATGAATGCCAGGGAAGGGCTCAAGGCGGTGCGGATGCGAAAGGGCATGGATGTCTTCCGACGGTCAGTGGTTTGTCAGGCGCTGAGGGGCCCGCGGGTGCGTCGACGGGATGGACGGCGCAAGGCGCGCGTTTACCGCTTATTTAGCATAATGTCACGTAAATGCGGAGCCGCAGTGGGTTGCTTGCCCAAAGTTGCCAAAAAGGTCACCCGCGCAACCTGCCCGATGCGAGGCGACACATCAGCCGATTTCCGGGCGGAAATCTTGCGTGCCCCAGTGATGCCGGCGGCGGCCGCCCTTGGGTGGCGGCGCATAGTGGCGGGCGAGTGCCAGAAGGGCGGCGCGCAGCATCAGCTTGGCGGAGCGGGCCGGCCATTGCCGCTCGCGCTCGACCGTCTCCAGCCCCTTCATGAAACAGCAGACGTCGAGCGCCACGCCGGCAAGCTCCGGCCCCATGGCCTCGATCGCCGCATTGACCCGGGCGCGGGCGCCCAGCGCCGAATCGGCGATCTCGACCGAGGCGGGTGCCGCCCCCCGCACCCGCCCGGCTAGGCGCGGCTCGAAGGACGACGTGATGCGCGGCTGCAGGCCGGCGCGCTCGAAATCCACGGCGAGCCGCTCTCCCGCGGCGATCGCCTGTTCGTCGTAATAGGCGGCACCGTTGCGGTCCTTCAGCCGGGCGAGGCCGGACAGGGGTGATTCGGCCAGATTGCGCCGGACCGGCCGCCTCCGGCCGTTCTCGACCAGGGTCTCGTCGGCCATGTCGCGGTGCTGCTCGAGAAAGGCCTCGTCGCCGGGGGCGACCATGGCCCGGCGCAGATAGGTGGCCGTCCCCTCGCCTGACTTCAGCACCGCTCCGTCGCGGACGATCAGTCCGCCCGCCACCGCAAAGCGCAACAGACCCGGCGAAACGTCGGCGATGCGGGTGGGCAGGCCGGCATCCGGACCGCTATGCGCGTCTTCGTTCCGGCCCTTTGTCTTGCCCTTCTCCGCGCCGCTCTTCGCGCAGGAGACCGACAGCCGGCCATCCTCGCCCTTCGAGACCTCAAGGGGTCCGCGCAGGGCAAGCTTCAGCAGGCGCAGAAGCAGGCGCCGTTCGGCCGGCGTCGGAAGCGTCTGCATCACGCCGGCCTCCCGGCGACCATGCAGACCGATTCGGCCAGCCGCTCGACGGTGCTGACGAAGGTATCGAAGGCCGGATCGTCGCGTCGGTCCTCGACCACATGGCAGGCATGGCTGACCGTGGTGCGGTCGAGCCCGAAGGCCTCGGCGATCTCGCCATAGGACATGGAGAGCGCGACATGGCAGACATACATGGCGATCTGGCGCACATGGCAGCTGGCCCGCCGGCGCGCGCGCCGCACCTCCTGGCGGTCGCCGACGACGCCCAGCAGTTCGGCGGTGAGCTGGCGCACCACCATGCAGACGATGCGCCGGTCGGCCAGTGCGGCGCGGTCCGCGGCCGGCGCGGGCGACGGGGTCGCGGATGCCGGGGCGGATGGAGAGGCGGAACGGGATGGTGCGGAAAGGGCTTGCTGATGCGGCATATGACTACTCCCAATAGATAGGAATTAATTCATACGCTCATTTCAGAAGACGGGGATGGGGAAAGGCGCGATTTTTTGCATTCCCTTTTTGAAATGACCTGTCTTTTACGTTGTCGGTCAAAATCAAATGGGATTTATTTCCTTACAAATGAAACGGTGGCAGAGTTCACCGCCATTAGCGGTCCCGACCACGACTATTCGAGCAGCAAGACAAGACCAGTTGCAGCAAGCCATATCACTGCCCCCACCGCCCCCCATATGAGACTGGAAACCACCAGGGCAAAGATACGAAGCCCCTTAATCTGGCCTATCGTTTGCGCTCTGGCGATCCTGTCAGAGTTAGCTATTTCTTCGACCGTTTGCATTGCCCGGGCATAGGATTCAGACGTTCTTTTCCATGCCCGAATGAAGCCGAATCCCACGCCTATAACTATCCAGCCAATGAAATTGAACATTCCCCGACGACCCCATAAGTCTGATAATCTTCGACATGGAACCATCTTTGAGACGACCGGACAACAATCGCGAAGCTGAAAAGCGCTGTCGGCTGTTGGATTTTGTAGTTCCGCGGTGCATTAAGACGGCCTCCGCAGGTTCCCGCAACGAAAAAACCGGGCCTCGCGGTCCGGTTTCATTTCACCCTGGCTTTTGCCGGCAGGCCGCGTGTGGTGGGCTTGCGCTTACTTGCCGCGCTTGCGGCGCTGGCCGAGGCCCATTTCCTTGGCCAGGCGCGAGCGCGCTTCGGCATAGGCGGGAGCCACCATCGGGTAGTCCATCGGCAGGTCCCACTTGTCGCGGTATTCTTCCGGTCCGAGATTGTGGTGGGTCATCAGGTGGCGCTTCAGCGACTTGAAGTTGCCGCCGCATTCCAGGCAGATGATCTGGTCGTCCTGAACGGACTTGCGCACGGCGACCGCCGGCTTCTGCTTTTCGACGACCGAGACGACCGGAGCCGGCGACGCGGTATTGCTGAGCGCCGAGTGCACGTCGGAAATGAGGTTGGCGAGGTCCCCGACGGGCACCACATGGTGGCTCACATAGGCCGCAACGATGTCCGCGGTGAGTTCCACCAGCAGATCCTGGCCCGCGACATGGGCGATTTCTGTCATTTCTAGTCTCCTGTTCAACTGTGCTTGCCAAGGCGCCAGCTGACCGGCCGGCACCACTCGTTGAAGCCACGGAACAAAGGCCGCAAACGCAAATCCTGTCGTTGCCGACGTGGAATCCACCCCTAGATTCCGGAATAGCGTTCAGGAATTTGTCCCGACTGACCCTGTAGTCCGGCCTTCTGTGGACTTAACCCCCGGCAGATCAAGCAGTTGCGAATACAACGTCGCTGCGGGAATCAAGAGCGCAAGAAAACCAAGTCTCCAAGGATCGTGACTCTATCAATTCGTTACCACTATTCCGGAAAAAATCCACGTAATATTTTTCCCCAATTATGGGGAGGCCAATGGAACTTTTGCTCAAATTCCGAATCGATTGACTTGCTGCGCTTGCGAAATATGCTGCGTTGCCGGCAAAACAAGACGACAGATCAGCGCTTTACTTGGCTTTTCGACTGCGCGGCAAAAGCCGGGATCGGTCTTCTCGACCTGAAGTCTATGCCTTGACCTTCGACGCCTTGCGCTTCAACTCATCACTCTTCAGTTCATCGCAGACGGAGACCGGCGAGAGCCGGTAACCGACCTGGTGCGCCGCCTTGGCGAGCAGGTGGGCCGAGACCGGGGCGGTCAGGATGAAGAAGAAGAAGCCGGCAACCGCGCGGCTGAAGGTGGCAAGGTCGCCGGCATGCAGGCCGACGGCAAGCAGCAGCAGGCCCGAGCCGACCGTGCCCGCCTTGGAGGCGGCGTGCATGCGGGTATAGAGGTCGGGCAGGCGGTTGATGCCGATCGCGGCGATCAGCGCGAAAAGCGCCCCGCCGACGATCAGAAGGGCTGTGAAAAGGGCGATACCGTAGGCGATCATTTGCGTGCCCCTCCCCTTGTCGCGCCGCCGGACTTGCTGCCGGCGGCCGATGCGGCCACAGGCTTGGCCTTCTTGGCGCCCTTTGTCTTCTGCTTGTCGGTGCGCAGCACCGGTCCGTCCTCCAGCGGCTTCTCGCCGACCACGCCGCGCGCCAGGATGAAGCGGGCAAAGGCGACGGTGGCAAGGAAGCCGACGAGGCCGAGCGAGATGGCGATGTCGATATAGAGCGTGTAGCCGGTGCGAATGGCGATGACGGCGATGAAGCCGATGGCGATGCCGACCAGCATGTCGAGCGACAGCACCCGGTCGGGCAGCGTCGGTCCCTTCACCACCCGATAGACGGTGAGAAGGAAGGAAATGCCGAGGATGACGAGGGCGAAATTGCACGCCGCCTGGATGATGCTTTCCGGAGCAATCATGCGAAGGCCTCCAGGATCTTGCGCTCGAAGCCGTCGGCGATGTCGCGGCGCGCGCCTTCGGGATCGGCGCAGTCGATGGCGTGCACGTAGAGCGTCTTCTTGTCGTCGGAAACATCGACCGACAGCGTGCCGGGGGTGAGCGTGATGAGGTTGGCGAGCAGCGTGATCTCGAAGTCGCGCGTCACCGTCAGCGGAAAGGCGAAGATGCCGGGCTTGATGTCGAGCCGGGGGCTCACCACCATGACGGCAACCTTCCAGGCGGACTTGGCCAGTTCGACGAAGAACAGCCAGGCGAGCGAGGCGATCTTCACCACGCGGCGGATATAGCCGGTGCCGTTGATCTGTTCGCGGATCAGGCCGAGCGCCAAGGTCGACAGCACGAAGCCGAAGATCAGATTGTGCAGCGAGGCGCTGCCGGTGATGGCGGCCCAGACGATCGCCATGAGCAGGTTGATGGCATAGAGGATCATGGCTGACCTCCCGCGGGAAAGACGGACTTGAGATAGGCCGCGGGGTCGGCAAGCCCGATCGCCGCCCGCTGGCTCAGATCGATCAGCGGTTCGGGGAAGAGGCCGAACCAGACGACGAGCGCCGAAAGGACGAGGATCGGCAGCATGGCCGAGGCCGGGGCACGCGGGACAAGCGCGATCGGGGCGGACGAAACGGCGGCGTCAGCGGCTGGCGTCCCCTCGCCGGCTGCCACGGTCGAAACCGGTGCCGGGCGCCAGTAGGCGAGCAGGAAGAGGCGGCCGAAGGCGATGGTGGTGAGGAAGCCGGACAAGAGGATCGAACCCGCCAGCCACCAGGCGCCGATGTCGAGCGAGGCTTTGACCAGCATGGCCTTGGGCCAGAAACCGGAGAATGGCGGCAGGCCGGAGCCGGCGAAGAACAGGGCGAGCGACAGGCCGGCAAAGGCGGGGGCAGCCGCCCAGAGGCCCGACAGGCTTTCCAGGCGATAGGAGCCGCCGCGCCGCGCCGCCTCGCCCGCCAGCAGATAGAGTGCTGTCATCAGAACGATCGAATGCAGCGCATAGAAGATCGCCGCCGAAAGCCCCGCCGTTCCGGCGATCGCCGCACCCGCCAGCATGTAACCGATGCCGGAGACGACGACGAATCCCAAGAAGCGGCGGATGTCGGACTGAGCGAGCGCGCCCATGGCGCCGAGCACCATGGTGAGGGCCGCGGCGATGGCGATGACGAGGCTGAGCGCCTCGCGCTCGACCGGCAGCAGCATGACCATGACGCGCAGCAGCGCATAGACGCCGACCTTGGTCAGCAGGCCGGCGAACAGCGCGGAGACGACGATGCGCGGCGTGTGGTAGGAGGCCGGCAGCCAGAAATTGACCGGAAAGGCGGCCGCCTTCATGCCGAAGGCGAAGACGAACAGCGCACCCAGCGTCATCAGCGGGGCGGTTTCGCGCAAGGACCCGGCCTTTTGCGCAATGTCGGCCATGTTGAGCGTGCCGAAGATGGCGTAGAGATAGCCGACGGCGATCAGGAACAGCGTCGTGCCGATCAGGTTCAGCACGGCATATTTCAGCGCCCCGTCGATCTGCTCGCGCTCGGAGCCGAGGATCAAGAGGCCGAAGGACGAGATCAGCAGGACCTCGAACCAGACATAGAGGTTGAAGATGTCGCCGGTCAGGAAGGCACCCGAGACGCCGGCCATCAGCACCATCAGGAAGGGATAGAAGCCGTAGCGGCGGCCGCTCTGGTTGATGTCGCCGAGCGCATAGACGCTGCCGGCGAGCGCGACGACGGCGGCGGCGAGCGCCAGCAGCGCGCCGGTCAGGTCGACGGTGAAGGCGATGCCGAAGGGCGGCAGCCAGCGGCCCATCATCATCGTCACCGGGCCGTTTGCCGCCACATGCGCCAAGAGCAACGCGTCGACCAGCACAATCAGGGCAAGGCCCGGAATGGCGATGAACGGATGGGCCTTGGTCGAATGCCTGAGCATCATCAGCACGGCGCCGAAGCCGAGGCCGATGGCGACAGGCAGGATGGTCAGCCACTCGGCACCGGTCGACGGCGCCATGACGAAGGCGAGCGAGAGGTCGACGGGGGAAGAAGAAGTAGCAGCCATCAATCAATATCCCATCGGCGGCAGCGGCTCGCCCTTTGGTTCGGCGACGCGCATCTCGTCGGTGTCGTCGGTGCCGAGGTCCTGGTAGGCGCGATAGGTCAGCACCAGCAGGAAGCAGAAGAAGGAGAAGGAAATGACGATGGCGGTCAGGATGAGGGCCTGCGGCAGCGGATTGGCGGCGCCGGCCGAGAGCGTGTCAGAGCCTGCCGCGATGATCGGCGGCGTCTCGCGGGTCAGCCGACCTGTGGTGAACAGCAGAAGATTGACCGCATTGCCGAGAATGACGATGCCGAGCAGGACGCGGACGATATGCTTGGACATCATCAGGTAGAGGGCGCCGGCAAAGAAGATGCCGACCAGGCCGGACAGAAGCGCTTCCATCAGTCGCTCTCCCTTTCTTCCAGTGCGAGCGCGATCGAGGTGATCGCACCGACGACGACCAGATAGACGCCGACATCGAAAGACATGACGGTGGCGAGCGGCACCTCGACGCCGAAGATCTGCGGATAGATCCACAGGCCGGTCATGAAGGGCACGCCGAGGACGAGCGAGAGCATGCCGGACAGCGTGGCGAGCAGCAGTCCGGCGCCGGCCACCGACATCGGATGGAACCACAGCGCCCTGCGGACCGCCGAGACGCCGAAGGCGATGCCGTAGATGGCAAAGGCGGAGGCGGCGATCAGCCCGCCGATGAAACCGCCGCCCGGCTCGTTATGGCCGCGCAGCAGCACGAAGATCGAGAACAAGAGCATCAGCGCGGTGAGGAACGGCGCGACCGTGCGGAAGATCAGCGTGTTCATTTGCGCAGCTCCTTCTCGACATTCTTGCCCTTGAGCGCGGCGACGGTCTTCTGGGCCGGCGCAACGGCGACCACCCGGATGCGGATCAGTGCCAGGATGGCCAGGCCCGTGATCATCACCACCGAGATTTCACCCAGCGTATCGGTGCCGCGGAAGTCGACGATGATAACGTTGACCACATTGGCGCCGTGGGCGATCACCTTGGAGTAGGCGTTGAAGAAATCGGTGAGTGCTGCGTCGAACGGCGCCTGGGTGGACTTCAGCAGCATGAGCGCGAAGCCAAGGCCGGCGGCAATCGCGATCGCGCCGTCCCCCAGAACCTGTGTCCAGGTGCGGTGGTCGGAGGGCGAGAGGCGCAACCGGGTCATGACCAGGGCGAGGATGACGACCGACAGGGTCTCGACCATGAACTGGGTGAACGACAGGTCGGGCGCGCCGAACAGAAGGAAGATGACGGCGACGGCAAAGCCCTGGATGCCGAGCGAGACGATCGCCGTCAGCCTGTCCCTGGCCGCGAGAACGGCGATCAGCCCGACGATGGCGATGACGATGAAGGCCAGTTCATGGAAGCGCACATCTGACGGCCAGGCCGGCATGGCGGGCAGTTCGCCATGGAGGATCGGCGGCACTAGCAGCACGAGCGCCAAGAGCAGGAAGGTGGAGGTCATGTAGACCTCGAGCCGACCGTTCTGCACCAGTTGCGTCACGCGCCAGGAGAGGCGCACCAGTCCGGCGATGAAGTGGTCGAAGCCGCGATCGGGACCCGGACCGAGCGCATCGACGAGGCGGGCAACGAGGCTGCGAGCGCGATCGAGGCCGAGGAAGACGAGAATGCCGAGCACCACCGTCAGTACCGAGAGCGCAAGCGGCAGGCCGATATGCGGGACGAGGCTGATCGTCACGGTTTCCGCCTCTCCCGCCACGGCGCTCGCCATCGGCGACGACACATAGGCATGCGCCACCGGCGAAAACAGCGCGGCGGCAAGACCGATCAGCGACAGCACCAGCGGCCCGAGCCAGAGCAGGACCGGGCCTTCATGCGCATGCTTCGGCGTTTCGACCTTGGGCCCGAGGAAGGGTTTCAGCGCCACGGCAAAGCCGATGACGAACATCAGCGCATTGCCGATGATGGCGACCAGCGTGAAGAGGATGGCGCGCGGATCGGGGCCGGCGAGCGCCGCATAGATCTCCTCCTTGGCGAGGAAGCCGAAGAAGGGCGGCAGGCCGGCCATGGAGATGGCGGCGAAGAGCGCGGCGACAAAGGTGATCGGCATGGCCGAGCGCAGGCCGCCAAGCTTCGTCACGTCGCGCGTGCCGGCCTCATGGTCGATGATGCCGGCGACCATGAACAGGCCGCCTTTGAACAGCGAATGGGCGACGAGATAGAGCACCGCCGCCTCGATTGCGTAAGGCGAGCCGAAGCCGGTCAGCATGACCAGGAGGCCGAGCGAGGCAACGGTCGTATAGGCGAGCATCAGCTTCAAGTCGGTCTGGCGGATGGCGAGCACGGCGCCGACGAGAAGGGTGATCCCGCCGAAGAAGGGCAGAAGGATTTCCCAGGCGGGCGTTTCGCCCATCACCGGATTGAGCCGCATCAACAGATAGACGCCGGCCTTCACCATGGTGGCCGAGTGGAGATAGGCCGAGACCGGGGTCGGCGCCTCCATGGCGTTGGGCAGCCAGAAATGGAACGGAAACTGCGCCGACTTGGTAAAGGCACCGCCGAGCACGAGGAAGAGCGCCGCCGCATAGAACGGACTTTCGCGCAGGATGTCGCCGGAATGCAAAAGCAGCGACAGCTGGGTCAAGCCCGTGATGTTCCAGATGAAAATCAGGCCGGCGAGCAGAAGAAGGCCGCCGCCGCCGGTGACGACCAGCGCCTGGAGGGCTGCGCGGCGCGAGGCCTCGCGGGAATGGTCGAAGCCGATCAGCAGGAAGGAGGTGATCGAGGTCAGTTCCCAGAAGACGAACAGCATCAGGAAACTGTCGGACACCACGACGCCGAGCATCGAGCCCATGAACATCAGGATGAAGGAGAAGAAACGGCCCTGCTGGACGTGGCCTTTGAGGTAGCCGCCGGAATAGAGCACGATCAGCGTGCCGATGCCGGTGATCAGCAGCGCAAAGGTGAGCGACAGGCCGTCGAGAAACCACGAAAAGGACAGGTTCAGGCTCGGAACCCAGGCATAGCCGCCGGTCACCACCTCGCCGGCAGCGATCACCGGCCAGAAACCGGCGAAATGGACGAAGGCGAAGGCCGGGATGAGAGCCAGGAGCCAGGCCGCATTGGCGCCGAGACGGGCGGTCAGATAGGGGGCGACAAGCGCGCCGGCGAACGGCAGGAGCATGGCCATCAATGTCAGACCGGCGACGTCGTTGAGCATTCCCTATCCCTGTCAGCGCGTTTCGGCGCCGCCCCTTCAAAAAAGGGGCGGAAAGTGGGCATGGTGTTAGGACAAAGCGTCGCGCGTCTCAAGGAAAAACGGAAAATCCTCTGTTCAAATAGACGTTTGTCAACGCTTTCCATGGACTTTCACGGACCATGACCCTGTTGCGTCAAAGACGCGGCTGCATATTCGGAATAGTTGTTTTAGTCGTGACTGCGACGCCTCGCCCGTTGCTTGGGCGGCCGGCTCACGGACATGATCCGAGGGATAAGCGTCGGGGCCTGCCGATGCTGCAATTGCCGTCTGCTTGCCGCCACCCTATCTATCGGCCGAGACAATCGGAGTAACCACGATGACCGACATGACGACCGGTGCAACCGGGCCGAAGATCGAAAAGACGGATGACGAATGGCGCGAGCAGCTGACGGCGGAGCAATACCGCATCCTGCGCGAGCACGGCACCGAGCGGCCGTTCACAGGCCCCTACTGGGACAATTTCGACAAGGGGCTTTATCGCTGCGCCGCCTGCGAGACGCCGCTGTTTTATTCCGACACCAAGTTCGACGCCGGCTGCGGCTGGCCGAGCTATTTCGAACCGGTGACGCCGGGTGCCGTGACCGAGCACCGCGACGCCTCGCTCGGCATGGTCAGGACCGAAATCCGCTGCGCCAATTGCGGCGGCCATCTGGGCCACGTCTTCCCCGACGGCCCGAAGCCGACCGGGTTGCGCTACTGCATCAACGGCCATGCGATGGTGTTCGAGCGGGTGGAGTGAAGACCGGCGGCCGCGCCGGTGCTGGGCACCCCCTCTGCCCTGCCGGGCATCTCCCACACAAGGGGGGAGACCAGAAAGACGCGCCCGCTCACCCGACGGAGCGGCAGGATTTTTTAAGCTCGGCTCCCCGAACGCGGACATTTCTTTTCCGGCCGGTAGCATTGGCGACAATTCATCCGCAGTCGGGTCTCCCCCCTTGTGGGGGAGATGCCCGGCAGGGCAGAGGGGGTGATCGGCGGAAACGAGCAGGCGTCGCAGGCCGGCCCGCATATCCCGCCCCCCCATCAGCACTTTCTCAATCTCCTTGCGGCTAAAGTCCGGGCAAAACGATATCAGGAGACTTCCATGAGCAATGTCGTCGAATTCAAGCAGCCGCCGAAGGCGCCGGAGCCGAAGAAGCCCAATCCGGGCCGCGACAAGCTGCTGATCGTGCTCGGCGTGATCGCCGCCTTTGGCCTCGCCTGGGTCTATTTCCAGTTCATCGGCGGCTGATCGGGTGAAGGCGCCGAGCCTTCACGATGGCGCCCCCGGAATCCTGATGTAGAATGCGGCCCCATTGCCGCGGGAGACCGTCATGCCCTTCGATCGCGCCGACTTCTTCGCCGTCTTCGTGCAATACAACACGGCGCTCTGGCCGACGCAGGTCTTCGCCTACGCGGCTGTTTTTCTGTGCCTGTTCCTTCTCCTGCGGCGAAGCCGGATGAGCGATCCGGGCATATTGGTCGTCCTTGCCGCGATGTGGGCGGTCAACGGCATCGGCTATCACGGGCTGTTCTTTTCGGCGATCAATCCCGCAGCCTTTCTGTTCGCTGCATTCTTCGTGGCGGAGGCGGTCCTTTTCGCGGTTTTCGCAGGGCGGGGAACGGAGATCGATTTCGCCAGGCGAAGAGACGGCCGCACGATCGCGGGCCTGCTGCTCATCATCTTCGCGGTCCTCGCATACCCGCTCTGGGGAATGGCAGCCGGGCATCGCTATCCGGCCATGCCGATGATCGGCATCGCTCCCTGCCCGACGACGATCTTCACCATCGGCATCCTGCTGACGGGGCGCTGGGCGGTGGTGCGCTGGTTGCTGGTCATCCCGCTTGCCTGGTCCGCCATCGGCGGGAGCGCCGCCATCATGCTCGGCGTGCCGCAGGATTTCGGGCTTTTCGCCGCGGGCATCATCGCCGCCGTCTTCGCACTCGGCAGTATGTACGATCTGCCGTTTGCCCGGCATGGAGAAGACACAGGGGCCTGACGTCTACGTCCGCTCGCCTCATGTCCGCCCGTGGCTGTGGCCGTGGTGCAGGTCGGGATAATGCGGGTGCTTGTGCCGTAGCGGCGCGTGCCGGTGCCAGTGGGAATGCGGCTCGGTCACCGGGCCGTCGTGGCTATGTTGGTGGTGCTCGTCATGCACATGGGCGTGGTCGTGTTCCAGCGCGTCGTGGCTGTCTTGGCGTCGAGGGCCATATCTTCGCCTGTTCGTTGCGCGGGGTTTCGTTTCGACAACTGTACAAAGATGCCCTCCCCCTGTAGTTAATAGAGCCGGAGGCCGACCTTGGCTTTCCTCGCCGTGCCATCATCGATCAATCCCCCGGTCCGCTTCGCCAATGCGGCGGCCCTCGCGAACAGCAACGGAGATCAACTGCATGTCGCTCGGAACAATCCTCATCATCATCCTCATCATTGCCCTGCTCGGTGGCTTTAGCGGTCGCTTCGGCGGCTATGGCTACGGCTTCGGACACGGCGGCGTCGGCGTGCTCGGCATCGTGCTGATCGTTCTTCTGGTGCTGGTTCTCACCGGCCGGCTGTGATTCCAAACCAAATCCTGCGCTCGGAGCGGCCACCGCGGCGTGGGGCACGGTTCGAGCGCAGGAGACATCCCCCCGCACGGCGGGGGCGGGAAGCATTGTGACCATATTTTCCGTTCGCCACATCACGGACTACCAGTACAAGCGCCCGGTCAAACTCGGCGAACACCGGCTGATGTTCCGGCCGCGCGACAGTTTCGACCAGACGCTGCTGAATGTCAGCCTCGCGGTCGAGCCGGCCTATGACCGGCTGCGCTGGATCCACGATCCGTTCGGCAATTGCGTGGCGCTTCTCAGCTTCAAGGCGAAGACCGCCAGCCTGCGCTTCGAGAGCAATATCCGCCTCGACCATACGCCGCATGCCGCGCTCGATTTCCCCATCGACGCGACGGCTATCGACTACCCCTTCACCTATGACGCGGAAGAACTGCCGGACCTGGCACCGGCGATGGCCCGTCATTTCGACGATCCGGGCGACCTGGTGGGCGCGTTTGCCCGGCAATTCCTCCACAGGGGCCAGCCGACCCGCACCAGCAGCCTGCTGATGAGCCTGTGCTACATGATCCACGACAGCTTCGCCTATGTGCGCCGCTCCGAGCACGGGGTACAGTCGCCGCTCGAGACGCTGGAACTGAAGACGGGCACCTGCCGGGATTTCGCCCTGCTGATGATGGAGGCCGCCCGCTCGCTCGGCCTCGCCGCCCGCTTCGTCACCGGTTACATCTATGTGCCCGATCGCGATGGCTCGACCACGCTTGGCGGTGGATCGACCCATGCCTGGTGCCAGATCTATATTCCCGGCGCCGGCTGGGTGGAGTTCGACCCGACCAACGGCATTGTCGGGAATCGCGACCTGATCCGGGTGGGCGTGGCGCGCGATCCGCGCCAGGCGGTCCCGCTGTCGGGCAGCTATGACGGGCGGGCCTCCGATTTCAAGTCGCTGACCGTGCAGGTCAATGTGACCTCGGACGGCGACGAGGCCGCGCCATCCTGAGCGGATGGCCCGGAACACCAGGACTTTCCGTGCGTTCACCCGAGGCCGGCATGCCGGCGCGTTTCACTCTCCTTTAAAGGATCCACGATGAAGATACGTGCCGGCTTCCAGATTGGCTATGAATGCGAGCGTGACACCGCCATGCTTCTCGTTCTCAACATCCACCCGTCGCGCCGGGCAGACCTTTTGACCGAGCAGGTGTTGAGCTTCGACCGGCCGATCGAGGCGCGCGACTATATCGACGGCTTCGGCAATGCCTGCAGCCGGATCACCGCGCCGGCCGGGCTCACCACCATTTCCACCCAGTTCGAGATCTACGACAACGGCCAGCCGGACGTGCTGCCCGAGGATGCCTTCCAGCACGACATCAAGGACCTGCCGAACGACGTGCTGGTCTTCCTGCTCGGCAGCCGCTATTGCGACACCGACCGGATGGCGGATTTCGCCTGGGCGACCTTTTCCGACACCCCGCTCGGCTGGCCGCGGGTCAAGGCGATCCTCGACTTCGTCCACAACCACATCACCTTCGACTACATGCAGGCGGATTCGACGCGCTCGGCGCATGACGGCTTCAGGGCCCGCACCGGGGTGTGCCGCGATTTTGCCCACCTCGCCATCACGCTCTGCCGCTGCATGAACATTCCGGCGCGCTACTGCACCGGCTATCTCGGCGACATCGGCGTGCCCCGCGATCCGAACCCGATGGATTTCAGCGCCTGGTTCGAGGTCTATCTCGGCGGCCACTGGCACACCGTCGACGCCCGCCACAACAAGCCCCGCATCGGCCGCATCCTGATGGCGACCGGCCGCGACGCCACCGATGTGGCGCTGTCGACCGCGTTTGGCCCGGCGCGGCTTGCCCGCTTCGAAGTGGTGACGGAGGAAATCCCGACAGCCTGAGAGACCGGCTGAACCGACAGACCAACGGAGACAGACAGGAGAACCGACATGAGCTACACGATCGACAGGACCTTCGAGAGCACGGATTTCGCAAGCATTGTCGAAAGGACCCGCGCGGCGCTCGCCGCCAACGGTTTCGGCGTGTTGACCGAGATCGACGTCAAGGCGACGCTGAAGAAGAAGATCGACCAGGATATCGACGACTACCTGATCCTCGGCGGCTGCAACCCGAAAATGGCCCATCAGGCCATAGGCATCGAGCCGAAGGTCGGCGCCATGCTGCCCTGCAATGTCATCGTGCGCCGAACCGGCGCCCATTCCGTCATGGTCAGCGCCATCGACCCGCAGGCCTCGATGGAAGCGATCCCGAACGCGCAGCTGAAATCGGTGGCGGGCGAAGTGCGCGACATGCTCCGGAAGGCCGTCGAGGCGATCTGAGGGGGGCCTCGATCCCTTGATAGCGGCCCTCCCAAGTGATATATACCATTAAAATATATCACCGCGGAGTCCCATGATGGAAACGGCAAAGGTCTTCTGGTCCGGCCGGTCGCAGGCGGTGCGGCTGCCGAAGGATTTTCGCTTCGATGCGAGCGAGGTGCGTATCCGCCGGCACGGGAATGCGGTGATCCTTGAGCCGCTGGCCACCGACTGGGACTGGCTGAAGCAGGTTTGCGGCCCGCTCGACGAGGACTTCACCGCGGCGGCACTGGAAGAGAGCGGCGAGCAGACCCGGACCGAACTGGACTTCTTCAAGTGAGGTTCCTGCTGGACGCCAACGCGGTCATCGCCATCCTCAAGGGCCATGCCGGGTTCATCGCCCGGATGACGCAATACGCCCCCGCCGATTTCGCCATGCCGTCGATCGTCGCCCATGAACTCTACTACGGCGCGTTCAAGGGCCAGCGCGTGGCGGAAAACCTGGCGCGCGTGGAAGCGCTGCAATTTCCGGTGCTCGAATTCGATCACGAGGATGCCCGAAGGGCCGGCATGCTGCGGGCCGAACTTGCCGGCGCCGGTACGCCGATCGGCCCCTATGACGTCCTGATCGCCGGCCAGGCGCTATCGCGCGACATGACGCTGGTGACGCGCAATCTGCGCGAATTCCGGCGCGTGCCGGACTTGCGGCTGGAGGACTGGGAAAGCTGAGATCGCCGGCGGGGCAGAGCAAAGCCCCTCGCGCCTCCCTCAGAGCCGCAGTTCCATCATCGCCAGGTCGAGCCAGCGGCCGAATTTCTGGCCGACCTCGCGGTGGATGCCGACGAGGCGGAAGCCGAGGCGCTCGTGGAGCGCGATCGACGGGGTGTTCTCCGCCTCGATCGCGGCGATCATCACGTGCTTGTCGTTTGCCCGCGCATGGTCGATCAGCGCCTGCATGAGACGCTTGCCGAGCCCCGCGCCGCGGCAATCCTTGTCGACATAGACCGAATGCTCGACCGTGTGGCGATAGCCGTCGAAGGCGCGCCAGTCGCCGTAGGAAGCATAGCCCGCGACCTTGCCGTCCCGCTCGGCGACCAGCACCGGGAAGCCCCGGGCGCGACGCTGCTCCATCCAGGCGCGGCGGTTGTCGGTATCGATCAGCACCTCGTTCCAGATCGCCGTGGTGTGCTCGACGGCGTGGTTGTAGATGTCGCGGATCGCTTCGAGATCGGCCTCGACGGCGTCGCGGATGGTGATGGAGGCTGGCATGGAGAAGGTCCCGGTCTGTGTCTGAACCGCCTGCTTAGACCGCGCCGGGGGAGCCTGTAAAGCGGCGCCAGTGATGCGCCACGGCGGCGGCGCAGCGCCCCGCCCGCCTTTTGCCGGCGCGGACCGTGCTCGTCCGTCAGTGGCCGATGGCGGTGACCACGGCGGAATAATGCACGGCGGCGGCGGTGACGACAAAACCGTGCCAGATGGCGTTCTGAAAGCGCAGGCGTTCCCAGACATGGAAAATCACGCCGGCCGAATAGATGCAGCCGCCGACGATGATGAGAAGCACGGTGATGCTCGGCAGGGTCTGCGAGATCGGCCCGAGCGCCATGGCCCCGCTCCAGCCCATGGCGAGGTAAAGCAGGATGGCCAGCCGGTCATAACGGCCGGGAAAACGACACTTCAGGTAGATGCCGACGAAGGCCGTCGCCCAGATGCCGATGAGCAGCGACAGGATCACCCAGTCATGCGCGCCCTTGACCAGGAAGGGCGTGTAGGTGGCGGCGATCAGCACGAAGATCGCCGAATGGTCGAAGCGGCGCAAAATCCATTTGGTGCGCGAATGCGGCCACATATTGTAGGTGAACGAGACGGCGAGCGCGATGACGAGGCCGAGGCCGTAGATCCAGGCGGCGGCCATTTCGGCATAGCTGGTCCATACCGTCGCATAGAAGATCAGCGCGGTGGCGCCGATCAGGGCGAAGACCACGCCGATGCCGTGGACGATGCCATCGGCCACCAGTTCGTGGAAATCATATTGCCGTCCGAAGCGGAACTGGTCGGTCATGGCAGTCGCAAACCCCTGGAAGAAGATCGTCTCGACGATCATCCACATCATGTGCAAATTTGACGTTACCTTCAAGGGCTGGAATGGCGATTGTAGGGCGGCGTCGGGGCCGGGCCGCCGTTCATCTTGCGCCGCACGCAGCCTTCGCCTAGCATCCACTCTATTGCCGGCCATTGCTGTTTGTCCTCAAGGAATTTCCGATGCGCTTTACCGTGCTTGCCACCTTTGCGGCGCTGGTCGCCTATATCTGGTTTCTGCTGAAAGTCGCCCGCGCCCGCCAGCAATTCGGCGTCGAGGCGCCGAAGACCACCGGCAATGCCGATTTCGAGCGGATTTTTCGCGTGCAGCAGAATACCGTCGAGCAGCTGGTGCTGTTTTTACCCTCGCTCTGGCTGTTCGGCTTTTACGTCTCCGACGCCATTGCCGGCCTGCTCGGACTCGGCTGGACGGCCTCGCGCGTGCTCTATGCCTCGGAATATTATGCCGACGCCAAGAAACGCGGGCCGGGTGCCGCGCTGACGTTTCTCATCGGCATCGTGCTGCTGGTCGGCGGCACGATCGGGGCGTTGTTGAAGATGGGGTGAGTGGGGGCACGCGTTCGCTTGCGCGCGTCGGGCACGCAAGCGGATAGGTCCGCGTGAGCATAGACATGGATATCGGCGCCGCGGCTCACTCCGCCGGCCCGCTTTCAGAAGGGAGACAAGACCATGGAGACCAATCTTCTGCATCGGGGTCGGCTGATCGACCACATCCAGCTCGTCGTCCGGGACCTCAAGGCCAGCCGTGATTTTTACGCGGCTGTGCTGGCCGTGCTCGACATTCCCATCGTCGATACGCCGGACGGCTATTTCTGGGCCGACGAGCTGGTCGTGTCGGCCGCCGACAGCCCGGCGGCGCTGGGCGTGCTGACGGGGCGGCACCACCTCGCCTTCCAGGCGAAGGATCCGGCGACCGTGGAGGCCTTTTATGCCGCAGCACTCGCCCATGGCGGAAGCGACAACGGCGCGCCGGGCGAACGGCCCTACCACCCCGGCTACTACGCCGCCTTCGTGCTCGACCCCGACGGCAACAATATCGAGGCGGTGTATCATGGCGAGGCGAAGCGCAGTGCGCCGTCGGTGGTGATCGAGTTCTAGGGGTGGCGTGCGCGAGAGGGCGCGGCATGCTTCGCCTGGCCGGGTTTCGCCCACCTAGCCATACAGTCCCTGCCAATCCTGCCGGCCATGCAGGACGCGCATGATCAGAATGTCGCCGTCCCGGACGAGGTAGGCGATCAGATAGGCGTGGTAGGGGTGAAGCCGTTTCCGGCTGTTATCGGCCCAAAGGGGTCATAACGCCCGAATTGCTTGAGGCATTGCACTTCGACCACAGGTTTTTGCGATACGACTTCAGCAAGCAGAGGAGTTTGTTATGAAGACCGATCTGGAGCGATTTCAGGGTCTGCGGCGCCAGGTGAGATTTGAAGAAAATGGGATTGCCGATCCAATCGACACTCATGGCGCACATGATGCGGTCATGACAATCGTGGGCGAGACTTTCCATGTGGCGATTCCAGATGGGGAAGCGCTTATCGAAGGAAAGTTCATGATTGACAGCGCTACGTCCCCAAAACGCATCGACTGGATCGATAGCATAGGCAGTGATGCAGGGAAGCAGCTTCCGTCCATTTACACGCTGTCAGATGATGCGTTTGAGTTTGCTGCAGCAGATGCCGATATGGAGCGCCCGCAGGATTTCACAGGCGGAAGCGGGATCACTATCAGAGGGTTTGTCCGTGCCTGAGGCGTGATGACCGCTAATGGCGCAAGGCCGAAGACGCCTGGCGGCCCTATGCGGACACGGACTTATTCTTCTCCACGATCGACGATCATCAGACCCGGGTCACTTGCAGAGCGATAGATGAAACACTCAGGATTTGGCGAGGTTGGGATTCGGCCAATCCGTATGTCACCGGCACTGAGAAGAATCTTGCACCACTCATCAGACCAAACCAACTCTTTGACTATTACTGGAGCATCGTCGAAGGCGATTTCGATTCTGACTTCGGACCAAGCCGTTATCGCGCCATCTTCAAAGACGATCATCGTGTCATGTGCTGCCTTGTGCTGAATTTCCCTCAGCTCTTTCCCGACAAGCCTATCGGCTATTAAATCCATCTGTCAGCCCCCGTGTTAGGTCGCCCATTACCGTAGGCTGGGATGTATTGCCAATGACCGCTTCTGGCGCAACACAGTCCTTGCCTTCCTCTCCTCATCCGCCCGCTCATCACTTCGCCCCGCTACCCAAACAGCCCCTGCCAATCCTGTCGGCCATGCAGGACGCGCACGATCAGAATATCGCCGTCCCGAACGAGATAGGCGATCAGGTGCGCATGATAGGGATGCAGCCGCATGGGCGGGTTCAGTTCGCGGCGTTCGCGCGCCATCTGCGGATTTTCGGCAAGGAGTTCAAATGTGTCGAACAACTCATCGACATATCGCTCGGACTGCGCCACGCCGAAGTGCTGCGCACCGAGAACATAGATCTCGATGATGTCGCGATCGGCCTCGACGGTCGTGCGATAGGTCATCGCCGGGTGGCGGCAAGCCGCTCGCGGGCGGCTTGAAGAATATCGTCCTTCGAGCGCTCGCTGACGCCGCTGTCGAGACCTTCGGTGACAAGGCTCTGCAGTTCTGCCAGCGCGTCGGCGCGCTCCTGGTCGCGGCGGATCAGGGCACGCACATAGTCGCTGGCATTGCTGTAGCGCCCGGTCTTCGTCTGGGCGTCCACCCATTCCTTCATCGGATCGGGCAGGGAAACATTCATCGTCGCCATATCGGTCACCTCGTCGGGATGAAAATGGCATAATTTGGCAAGGTTTGCCAAAACAATTTGACGGTTGCGACTGCCCCTCATCCGCCTGCCGGCACCTTCTCCCCGCAGGCGGGGAGAAGGTGGATGGGGTTTGCCGCCCTGCCCGGCCCCTCGCTTTGGCCCGTAGCGATGGGACGAAACAGTTACGCCTTCCGATACCGCCGCGCCTGATAGACCACGCTGCCGCCCGTCAGTGCCTTGTAGAGCACCGAGCCCTTGGAGCCGGAGAATTCGGTCATGAAGCGGCGCAGCAGGAAGGCCTTGCCGATGCGGGCCTGTTTGCGGGCTTCCGCCGCGTTCAAGGCGGCGACGACGTTTTCAGAGATGTTGCGCTTGTCGATCAGTATGAGGCCGGGCGCGGCGAGCTGTTCGTCGAGCAGGCCAAGCTGGCTCTTCGGGCGCATGTCGGCGAAGGTGAAGATGCCGCCGGGTTTCAGCACGCGGGCGACCTCGCGGGCAAAGGCCGGCACGTCGCCGTAGCAATGCGAGGATTCGATGTTGACGACGATGTCGAAGGCGGCGTCGGGAAAAGGCAGGTTCTCGGCGTCGCCCTGCACGAAGGAAAGGGCTGGCGTATCGGCATTGAGTTTTTGCGCCCGGCGCACGGTTTCCGGCGAATAGTCGAGGCCGGTCACAGTCGCGGGCGCGTGATAGCGGGCGATGTAGCGCGAGCCGCCGCCGCGGCCCGAGCCGACCTCCAGCACGCGGGCGCCCTTTACGGCAAGCCCCTCGACCGCCTGCTGGTAGAGACCGATGAAGGCGCGTTCGGCCTCGTCCTCGGCTTTCAGCGCAAACGGCGCGCCGCTCGGCACGTAGCCGTAGTTCATGAAGCGCCAGTCCTTATCGCCCCAGAAGCGCGACAGCAGATTGTAGATGCGCCGCCAGACCCATTTCTGGATGCGCGGAAACTTGCCGAGGGTGGCAACGTCAAGGACGCTGGAAAACAGGCGGCTGGTCATCGGTGGCCCTTCATTCAGCGGTAGGGGCGGCGGCGGGCCCGGCGGCCGGAGCGGCCGTTGGGGCGGCCTTGGCGGCCTCGAGCGCCATGAATTCATCGTAGAGCCAGGCGCGGCCCTTGTGGATCAGCGCGTGATCGTCCCTGTTCACCGGGTTGAAGCCCGGCAGGTAGTATTTCAGCACCAGCGGCGCGCATTTGCGCCAGTAGCCGGGATTGCCGAACAGCACCCAGACGAGCCGCGCCCAGAAACGCGGGCCGGTCTTGACGCCGTCGGTGCGGGCAAAGCGCACCAGATTGGCGAGCACGATCTTGAGGAAGGTCCAGGCGACCGCGTTGAAGGCCATGGTGCGCAGCATGTAGCGCTTGAAGGGGGAATATTTCGGTGTCGCCGCGGCAAAGACGTCGAGGGCGACCGCCTTGTGTTCCAGTTCCTCCAGCGCATGCCACATCCACAGCCGGCGATAGGCGGGCGCGGCATCGTCGAGGAATTGCGGATTGCGCAACGTCACCGTCGACAGCGTCGCGGTCAGGTGCTCGATGGCGCAGGTGACGGCCAGGCGGAAGACCGGGATCTTGTCGGAGCGCAGCGTCTTGATGACCGGCGCTTCCATCGCCTCGACGTCATAGCCGAGCTTGGCGAGCGCGCGGTTGTAGTCCTCGTGCTCGCGGGTGTGAAAAGCCTCCTGCACCGAATAGCCGTTGATCTCGGCGGCGAGGTGCTTGTCCTTCAGCTTCGGCGCGTAATATTTCAGCGAGCGGATGAAATAGCGCTCGCCTTCCGGCAGGAAGATGGAAAGGCCGTCGATCAGCGCCGTCTTGTGGAAGTCGCCGCCGAGCCAGTGGCGGGTCGGGTTTTCCAGGATGCCGAACCGGATGTCGCGGGGAATGATCTCCTCGTCGTCGGAGCCGGGGGCTGCATCCTTCCACCGCGCCGTCTGGCCGGCCGCATCTGCAATCGCCATGTGTCGTACTCCGTCCTCGGCCGCCGCCCTCAATAGCCGTTCTCAAGCGCCGCATCGTCGCGACGGGGCACTTCGGCATCGGTTTCTACCGCCTCGGACCAGCAGTGGCAACCTGCGGCCGCCCGTGGCCGGGCGCTCAGACAAGAAACGCCCCCTCCCCCGCCGATGGAGAAGAGGGCGCAAGGCCTGTGGCGATCCGATCAGGCTTCGCTCGCGCATTCCTGGCAGAGCGGAGCGTAGGGAACGGCGGCGAGCCGCGCCTCGGAGATCGGCTGGCCGCATTTGGCGCAGGTGCCGAAAGTGCCCTTGGTGATGCGGTCGAGGGCCGCGTCGATCGCCTTCAGCTCCTTCTCGCCGACCTCGCCCAGTTCGTCGAGCACCTCGTCATTCTCGGCCTGGACCGCCTGCTCCTCGCTGTCGGGGTCGCGCCCGGTGGCGATGTCGGCATTGATCTTGTGCAGCCGCGAGAAAAGCTCGCGCTGGCGATCCCTGAGGATCTGTTCGTATTTGTCCGTGTTCATCCGGGTGTTTCCTCGTTCTTCTTGTCAATGCCGGCTAGGGGCTAGCCAGGGGCCGACCAGTGTCGTTCGCCGGGGCTCAGCGGTCAACGAGCACCGAGCACTTGGCGTGGCGCACGACGCGGTCGGCAGTCGCGCCGATCAGGTAGTTGCCGAGGTCGGGAATATGCGAGGCGACCAGGATCAGGTCGGCGCCGTGCTCGTTGGCGGCGGCGAGGATCTCGCGGGCCGGCGCGCCGGTGCGAAGTTCGACGCGGGCGGCGATGCCGGTCTTTTCCTTCAGTTCGACGAGCTTTGCCTTGCCGTCCTTGATGGCGTCCTCGATGGCGTTCACCGGCAGTTCGATGGTGATATAGCCCGGCATGTCCTCGATGACGGTCATCAGGATGATCTCGCCGCCGGCATCGAGCAATTGCGCCGCCTTGCGCAGGATCTTCTCGCCCTTGTCGAGCGCGCCACAATCGACCGGAACCACGATTTTCTTGTACATTCTTGCTCTCCTTGTGGCGTGGCCTTTCACGGCCCGCCTCCCTCTCTTCTAACGCTACAATCGAACGCCGCCGGCCATCCCGCATTGATCAGGATCAATTTTGCCGGCCTGATCGTCAACATATGCCGAACGATAAATCTCCAAAATCCGATCTTTCGTGAACGATGGGGACGGCGCATATTCTGATCCGGAAGATGATAAACCACAAGGGACCGATCATGACCCGGATCACCCGCCGCAGGGTGCTCGCGCTTGGCGCGGGCCTTGCCGCCGGCGCGACACAGTCCCGATCGGCCACAGGAGCCAGTATAATGAACCCTACAGGAACAGCAGACACGGCGCCAAGCTTCGCCTTGACCCGCCCGATCCATGTCGGCACCGCCCATCTCGTCGTCTCCGATCTCGACCGGGTGCGGCAGTTCTATGAGACCATGCTCGGGCTGAAAGTGCTCGAGCAGGGCATGAGCGGCGTCGTGCTCGGCGCCGGCGCCCGCCCGCTCCTGACGCTTTCGACCGGCGCCGACGTGCGGCCTGCGCCGCGCAATGCCGCCGGCCTGTTCCACACCGCCTTCCTGATGCCGGACCGCACCGAGCTCGGCCACTGGCTGGCGCATGTGGTTGCGCGCGGGGTGCGGCTCGACGGCGCCTCCGACCATCTGGTTTCCGAGGCGATCTATCTGAGCGATCCGGAAGGCAACGGCATCGAGGTCTACCGGGACCGCGCGCCGGAGGAATGGGATTTCCACGCCGACGGCACGGTGGAGATGGCCACCCTGGCGCTCGACCTGCAGGGGCTCTACGACAGCGCACCGAAGACCGCCTGGGGCGGCATGAGCGACAAGGCGGCGATCGGCCACATGCATTTGCAGGTGGGCAATATCCCGGAGGCCGACCGCTTCTACGAAGGCGTGCTGGGCCTCAAGAAGATGGCGACCTATCCCGGCGCCAGCTTCTTCGGCGCCGGCACCTATCACCACCACATCGCCGCCAATATCTGGAACAGCCGCGGCGCCACGGCCCGCGAAGGGGCGATGTCGGGCCTCTCCGACTATTCGCTGACCTTCAACGACCAGGCGGCACTCGACACGGCGCTTTCCACGCTGGAGAGCCTGGAGATCGCTGTCGACCGCACGGCGGAAGGGCATGCGCTGAAGGACCCGTGGGGCATCGGGCTGACGCTCAAGGCGGCGTGAGGGCGGCGGGGAGAGCGACGGAAGGTTCTTCCGAGATTACGGCGCTCGAATTGCTTTGCCGTGGAGACGGCGCATGCCTAAGATGCGACTATGCTAGATTCGATCGCCAGACCCTTCGAGCCCGAAAACGCTGCGCCGATAACCTCGGCTCCAGCGGTCGATGAGATGCCGATACAGGCGGCCCGATACCCCGAACTTCGCTACATGGGGTCCAAGAAGCGGCTGTTGCCCTGGATTTATCAGGTCTTGAGCGGACTTGATTTCGAAAGCGCCATGGATCCTTTTTCGGGAACGGGAAGCGTCGGCTATCTCATGAAATCGATGGGGCGGCGCGTCATCTCGTCTGATTTCCTGAACTTCTCCAGCTTGGTCGCGCGCGCGACAATCGAAAACGACGATGTGAAGCTGGATGATCGAAAGATCGACGGGCTGCTCAATCACAGAACGGGCTCGGAGGATTTCGTCGAGCGAACATTCAAGAACGTCTTCTACACATCGGAAGACCTGAAATTTCTCGATCGTATTTCGTCCAACATCCGACAGTTGGAAAACACCCACGAGCAGGCATTGGCCTATGCTGCTCTGTTTCGCTCCTGCCTAAAAAGGCAGCCCAGGGGCGTTTTCACGATTTCCGGCAACCTGGATCGCTACGATGATGGCCGGCGCGATTTGCAGCTATCAATTCAGGAGCATTTCCTCGAGCAGATTCAAATCTACAACAATTCGGTGTTCAGCAACGGTCATGACAATCGCGCGTTCCGGAGTGGCGTGTTCGAATTGCCGGAGCATCAGGTAGATCTGGTCTATCTCGACCCTCCCTACGTTCCTCGTTCGGATGATAACTGCTATATAAAGCGCTATCATTTTCTTGAAGGCCTTTCCTGCTACTGGCAGGACCTTCCGATTGACGAGAGAACCAAGGTCAAGAAAATCGCCAAGCGTCACACTCCGTTCAGCTACCGTAAGACGGCGGTGGACGCCTTTGACAAACTGTTTGAAAAATTCAGAAGAAGCACGATTGTACTTTCCTACAGCTCGAACGGCTATCCGGATCTTCAAATTCTGGAAGAATTGATGAAGAAATACAAATCAAGCGTTCACGTCTTCACCAAGGATCACAGATATCACTTCGGGACCCACAGCGGCGTCGAGCGCTCGTCCGTGACTGAATATTTGATCGTAGGTCGCTAGTGCAAGTCCTTGAACAAGACATCGAAGACGTTGTCGCGAACCTGAGCCCCCTGGCGGTGGATTGGATGGATGACGTCGCGGCATCAGCCATCGCCAAGCTCTCCGCACTGCCTGTCAAGCCTCGCTATGATCGCCACGACCTACAGACGATGTTCGAGGAGCATTTTGACCAGGGCTTACTCTGCGCCAGACTGTTTCTCACCTTGTCAAAGGACAGCATGGAGACCGAACTGCGAGGCAGGTTAGGGTCCGGGGGAATCGGCGCCAGACGATACACTGCTGACCCTCAGGAGTTCTTGGCCGCGCTGGAAAGCATGGGCGTCCTCGATGCAATGACGACGACGATCAACTATAAGCCCGTATGGAGCGACATACTTGTCGAGCGCCTGCGCGCTGGACGCGGGTCGGCAATACAAGGTCAGCGTCGCGGAAGAGGATTGGAGGATTTCGCCGAGGCACTTGTGGCCGAGGTCTTTGGTGAGGGAGGCTATGAAACCCGCTGCACCTTCTTCGGGGCCGACGGTTCCACCGCAAAATGCGACATTGCCATCCCTGACAGAAACAGGCCGCGAATTGTCATCGAATCGAAGGCTTACGGCGCGACGGGTTCGAAGATGACGGATATTATCGGCGACCTGGATGCCATCATAGCGGCAAAGCGGCACGACACGCCGCTATTGTTCATCACAGATGGCCTGACTTGGAATGCGCGACTGTCTGATCTGCGCAAAATTGTTCAACGACAAAACCAGGGAAAGATCATGCGCGTCTATACCACCAAGATGCGAGAGCAATTTCTCGTCGATCTGCGGACGTTGAAATCCGAGTTGGGGATAGGCACCCCCTCCTGAGAGTTGCCTGCGCGATCGGATATCCGACGAGAACCGGAGCGGCCTTTTTCCGGCGTCTTCGCTTTGAGTCGAATCCCGGGACCGCTCCCCCCCTCCCCTTCCCACATGGAACACTCCGTCCATCCCCGCGTTATGGCGCAGTCGTATCGGGGGTTTTCGAAATGAATGACAGGGCGAATGGGTCGAGGACCAGCCGCGAGGCGATGGAGCATGCGGCCTGGACGGCCGAGCGGGCGCGTCGCAAGGCGACCCACCGGGTCAAGGTGCGCAAGACCGCGCTCGACCTGGCGCTGATCTGGTCGGTCATCGGCATCTTTTCGATCATGACCGTGGCCGTCGTCTATCTGGCGTCCAGCGTGCTGATGCCGATCACGCTCGCCATCGTCGTCGGGCTGATCCTCGGGGTGGCCGCGGACCGGCTCGGCGCTCTCGGGATTCCGCCGATGGCGACCGCCGTCATTCTCACCTCGCTGTTTGCCCTCCTGCTGTTCTTCATCGTCAACACGCTGGCCGCGCCGCTCGCAGAACTGGCGGGCGAGGCGCCGGCGATGATCGAGCGGGCCATCGAACGCATGCTGCCCTATCTCGAGCGCTATGAGTGGCTGAACGTCACCGCCGCCACCTTCCGCTCCGGACCGCTCACCTCCGAGGCATTGATCGAGAACATGGGCACCGTGCTCTCGACGCTGGCGACCCGCGTGACGCCGGCCCTGGTGCAGGGTCTGATCTTCTTCGGCGCGCTGGTCTTCTTCCTCGGCAGCCGGCTTGCGCTGCGCCGCGCCCTGATCATCGCCTTCAACGACCGCGCCCGACGCCTCTCGGCGATCCGCATTCTCAATTCGATCGAGCAGGCGCTGGGCTATTATTTCGCCACCGCGACCCTGCTCTATGCCGTGGCCGGCGTGGTGATGACGCTTATCGCCTGGATCGGCGGGCTGCCCATGCCGGCGCTGTGGGGCCTGTTCGCCTTCCTGTCGAGCTTCGTGCCCTATCTCGGTATCGCCCTGATGACGCTTTCGCTGGCGGTCGCCGGCTTCCTCGCCCATGACGGGCTGATCTGGGCGCTGGCGCCGGCACTCGCCTTCTTCACCGTGCATGCGATCATGGAAAACCTCGTGACGCCCGCGGTGATGGGTCGCCGGCTGGAAATCAACCCCTTCATGGTCTTCGTCGCCATCGTCTTCTGGACCTGGATGTGGGGAGCGGTCGGCGCGGTGCTGGCCGTGCCGCTGTCGCTGATCGCCATGACGATCGCGTCCGAAATGCTGCCGCAGACCCGGGTACAGCCCAAGCTGCCGGGCTGAGGCCCGGCGGATCCGCAAGCCTTTTCACGCTTGTGGGACGGCGGATAAAAAATTCACCGATATTGACGAAAATCAAATTATATCTACGAAGCTTCGTACATACTGCTTCTCATATATTTTGCAGCAAATGGGAGGTTGCTTCATGGCGCATATCGTCGTTCTCGGTGCCGGTCTCGGCGGCACCATCCTGGCCTATGAACTGAGAGACAATCTCTCTCACAATGACCGGGTCAGCATCATCAACAAGGGCTCGAAATATTCTTTCGTCCCATCCAATCCCTGGGTCGCCGTCGGCTGGCGCGATAGGGAGAGCATCGAGGTCGACCTGGAGCCGGCCTGCAAGAAGCGCAATATCGGGCTTTATCCGCAGGGCGCCAAGCGGCTGCATGCCGCCGACAACCGCGTGGAGTTGAATGACGGCTCCTTCATCGACTACGACTATCTGGTGATCGCCACCGGCCCGGAGCTCGCCTTCGACGAGATTCCCGGCTTCGGGCCCGAGGCCAACACCCAGTCGGTCTGCCATATCGACCATGCGCTCGCCGCCAAGGACAATTTTGAAAAGCTGGTCGCCAATCCAGGCCCGGTGGTGATCGGCGCGGTGCAGGGCGCGTCGTGCTACGGCCCGGCCTATGAATTCGCCTTCATCCTGGAAAAGGCGCTGCGCGACGCCAAAGTGCGCGACAGGGTACCGATGACCTTCGTCACCTCCGAGCCCTATATCGGCCATCTCGGCCTAGACGGCGTGGGCGACACCAAGGGGCTTCTCGAAAGCGCGATGCGCGCCAAGCACATCAAGTGGATCTGCAATGCCAAGGTGCAGAAGTTCGAGACCGACAAGGTGACGGTCGAGGAGGTCAACGAGGACGGCTCGACCAAGACCATCCACGAGGTGCCGTCCACCTATACGATGATGCTGCCGGCGTTCCGTGGCGTCGAGGCGGTGCGCGACATCGAGGGGCTGACCAATCCGCGCGGCTTCATCCTGGTCGACAAGCACCAGCGCAACGGCAAGTATCAAAACATCTTCGCCGTCGGCGTGTGCATCGCCATTGCCCCGACCGGCAAGACGCCGGTGCCGGTGGGCGTGCCGAAGACCGGCTTCATGATCGAAAGCATGGTGACCGCGACCGCCAAGAACATCGCCCGCCTGGTCAGGGGTGAAAATCCCAATGCCCAGGGCACCTGGAACGCAGTGTGCCTGGCCGACTTCGGCGACGGGGGGATCGCTTTCGTCGCCCAGCCGCAGATCCCGCCGCGCAATGTCAACTGGTCGTCCGAGGGCAAGTGGGTGCATGCCGCCAAGATCGGCTTCGAGAAATACTTCCTGCACAAGATCAGGAGCGGCACGGCCGAGCCGTTCTACGAGAAACTCGCCCTGCAGGTGCTCGGTATCGACAAGCTGAAGGCCGTCAAGTTCGACGACTGATGGTATGCGCATCCTGTCTCCCCGCGGTGGGAGACAGGATGCGGACGCAGATATGTGGAATCACGGTGCGGCTGCCGCAGAAGCACGATCCGGACGTGCCGGACCGGTCGATGGGTCACGCGTCAATCAGTTCGATCTTCAATCTCTTGCCGACCGAGCGGGCTGCTCTGTCGAGCGTGTCGAGTGAAACTGCCAGATTTTGCGGATCGAGCACCCTGTCCACCTGAGTCCGGCTTGTGCCCATTCTCGTCGCCATGTCTGATTTGCTGATCGACTGCTTCTTGCGCGCAGCCTCGATCTGCCAGGTCAAAACCCGCTTGATCGCCTCGCCATAGATCTCCTCTCTTTCGCCGATCTCATCGAGGAAATCTTCAAGGCTCCCGCCGACAGAGGGCTGCAAGTCGTTCATTTCTTCGTCCTCTTCTCGAACTTTCTTAGCCGTTTTGAGCGCTCCAGGTGCTCTTTCCAGCGCTTGACCGCGAGTTTGATCGCCTCCTGCTGACCATCCTTGCCTTCTTCGCCGTGCAGCAGGAGCATTATCCCGTCATCAATCCCAAAATAGGTTCTGGCTTCGACATTTCCGTCCTTGATGCTGGATCGCACTTCGCGAACGCCATCCCTTATCGGCCGGCAGGTGGGCATACCGACGGGCCAGCCGAACTCCACGGTGGCGATGTCGGCCCCGACCCTGTGACGGTCCGCCTTGTCGAGCGACTTGAGCCATTCCTTGACCGGTTCCGCCCCTTCGGCCGTAACGAAGAACTTCGCTACAACGCGCTTCATTCAAGCTCCTTGTACCGTATACGGTGCGATTTTACAAATGCATATTAGAGCGCTCGGTCGAGAGAGTAACCGGCCCGGATCCAATCAAGGATTGTATGAAGCACTTTTTCGCGAAGCGTTCAAATCGCCTTCCGTGGCTGGTACGGTGACCGCCAGGCGACCGGTTCAGAAGGCGCGGCGGCTTTCGCTCGACGCTTGGCCGGCGATCCGCTCGCCCGCCTCCACAATGCCCATCGGCTTGCCGAACAGATAGCCCTGCACGTAGCGAATGCCGGCCGACTGCACGGTGCGCAATTCCTCTTGCGTCTCCACCCCCTCCGCCAGGCATTCGAGGCCAAGATTGGCCGACAGATCGGCGATCGCCCGCAACAGGGTGCGACCGACGGCGTCGTCCTCGGCCAGCCGGGTGAGGAAGCAGCGGTCGGTCTTGATCCGATGCAGCGGGAAACGGTGGATATAGGCAAAGCTCGAATAGCCCGAACCGAAATCGTCGAGCGCGATGCGACAGCCCCTGGCGGCGAGCACGCCGAGCGAATCCCGCGCCCGCTCGAAATCGGTCATTACCGCCGTCTCGGTGATCTCGAAGACCAGCCGTTCGGGATCGATGCCGCTGTCGTCGACGATGCGGGCAATATTGCCGATCGAGCGACTGGACACGAGATCGATCACCGAAAGGTTGAAGGAAAGCGAGATTTCCTTCGACCAGGCCGCCGCCGCGGCAAGCGCCTTTTCCAGAAGGACGCCCGTGACGCGCTCCATCATTCCGGTGCGCTCGGCCGCGGCGATCAGCAGGTCGGGGCTGACCTTGCCGAGCGCGGCACTTTCCCAGCGGGCCAGGGCTTCGAAGCCTGAGATCCGCTGGCGCATCAGGTCGAATTGCGGCTGGAAGGCCAGCGAGAGCTCCTTGACCAGATCGCAGGAGCGCAAGGCCTGCTCGATGCGGCCGAGATCGCTCATCTCCGCCTCGTGGCATTCGGAGAAAACCACCACGTCGCCCCGGGTCTGGCGCTTGGCCCGATAGAGGGCATGGTCGGCCCGCTCGTAGATCTGCCGTACCGTCTGGCCGTTTTCAGGGTAGCGGGCAAAGCCGACCGAGGCGGAGATCGATATGTCCACGCCGGAAACGACGAAGGGCCGCCGCAGCGTCTCGCAGATCGCCGAACCGAGACGGATGAGACCATCTTCTGTCAACGGTCGGCCGATGGCGAGCGCGAACTCGTCGCCGCCGAGCCGGGCGACCAGATGGTCGGGCGGACAGGTCTGGCGGATGCGGCGGCCGACCTCGACCAGAAGATCGTCGCCGACGGCATGGCCATAGAGATCGTTGACCGGCTTGAAGCCGTCGAGATCGATGATGCCGACCTGCAGGCCTGCACTCGGCGCCCTCTCGTCGCCGATCAGTTGTTCCAGGGTGGCGAAGAAGTTGCGGCGGTTCGGCAGGCCGGTCAACGCGTCGAAATCCGCCTGACGTTCGGCGCGTTCACGCAGCCGCTCCGCCAGCAGCCGGGAGCGCACCGCCTTGCTGATCGCCCCACGCATCAGGACCGCAAGGCCGATGGCGCTGAAGGCGCCGGCGAGGCTGACGAAGGAAAAGTAGAAGAAGGCGTGCCTGCCCAGGAGATAGGCGAGCGCCAGCATGGTGGCCAGTGTGATCACGCTGACGCCCGCCACCACACGGTTGCTGATGCCGACCGTCGAGGCGAGCATCATCAGCAGCAGGAAATAGATCAGGTTCGACGGGTGGAAATCGACATAGAGCACGGCACAGGTGTTGAGATAGATCAGCAGCAGCACGCCCGCACCGATCAGTTCCAGCCGGGCAAAGCTCGCCTCCTCAAGCCGCAGCGAGCGGCGAAAATAAAGCGCGATCGCCGCCGTCGACGCCGACAGGGAAAACAGCAGGGCGGCATCGGCGGGTGAGCGCAGCAGGAGATGCGGGATGCCGATGAACAGATAGAAGAGGAAGACGGGAACCAGGAAGGCACGGATGATCGGCTGAAACGCCCGCGCCATCTCGTCGCGAATAGCGCCGGGCGACAGCGCGACGGCTTCGCAATCCGAAGAGGACACGGTTTGCTGCGAGCGTCGAGAAGAGGGCATGAGGACCATGGGCGTTCCAAAAAGTCGGAAAAGCGAAAGCACCGTGTCTGGACCAGCCCTCATGCCACGCGGGACCACAACCGGGTCCATTCAGACAGGCGAGATATAACATTCATGCGTTAAGGGATCATAAACGGATCGCAGGAAGCTCCATTTCGGTTCCCGATGCGAATCAGGGGGCAGCGACTGAGCCCGTGACGGCGGGGCGACCTCCCCACCGCTCGAGCCGGCCATGTCGCCGGCCATCCATCGTTCAATTCGCATATACGAAAATAGGGCTAAAGCCTTTAGGAGCGATGAACGGCGGCCGCAGACCACGCGAATACCCACAAATTCACAGGGGGAGCTACCCACTTATATCTTGACATTAATATTCATGTTTGCAAATTGGACGCATTGAATATGACTTAATAACTCCACTTTGCGAAAGGCCTCCGATGCCCGCTCATCGTCTCCCCCTCAGCCTGGCGACCGTTCTCAGCCTTGCCGGCGCTGCATTCGCCGATCCGATCACCATCACCGACCAGGGGGGACGCACGGTCACGCTGCCGAAGGCGGCCGAGCGCATCGCCTCGATCCCGATCCCGATGGCGTCCACCATCATCGCCATGGACGGCGGCACCGCAAAGCTGGTCGGCATGAACCCGACCGCCAAGAGCGCGATCGTCGAGGGCGTGCTCGGCAAGATCTTCCCCGAGGCCAAGGATATCCCCTCCGACATCACCGCGCCGAACTTCATCCCCAATGTCGAGGAACTGGCGGCGACCAATCCGGAACTGGTCATCCAGTGGGCGGATTACGGCGCCGATCTCGTCGACCCGATCAGCAATGCCGGGCTCAACGTCGCGCTCATTTCCTACGGCACGGAGGAGAAGACCCGCTACTACCACGAGATGGTCGCAACCGCGATGGGCAAGCCGGAACGGGCCGCCGCGATCAACGGCTGGCGCGACACGATCGCCAAGGAAATGGCGGAAAAGGCCAAGGCCATCCCTGCCGACAAGCGCCCGAAGGTGCTCTATCTCGGCCGGGCCATGGAAAACCTCACCGCCTCGGGCAACAAGGGCAATTACAATGCCTGGTACATCGATCTGGTCGGTGGCGTGAATGCCTCGGCCTCCGTCGAGGGCAATGGCACGACGATCAGCCCCGAGCAGATCGCCGAATGGAACCCCGACGTCATCCTCCTGAACAGCTTCGAAGCCAAGCTCGGCATCGACCGGATCTACAACGATCCGATCCTGTCGCTGACCAAGGCCGCGCAGGAGAAAAAGGTCTACAAGATGCCGCTCGGCGGCTATCGCTGGGATCCGCCGAGCCAGGAAAGCCCGCTGACCTGGATGTGGCTCGCCAATCTGCTGCATCCGGACGTCTTCCAGTACGACCTCAGGGCCGAGATGAAGACGGCCTACAAGAACCTCTACAATTATGACCTCGGTGAAGACGACATCGACGGCATCCTGTGGACCGACATGCAGGGCGACGCCACCAACTACGCCCAGTTCAAGGCCAAGTGATGAGTGCGGTGGTGGCGGAACCGGTTCAGCGGAGCGTCTCGGCGCTGAGGATCGGCGTGTTCGGCGCCCTCCTCGTCGCGCTTCTGGCCTCGATGCTGTTTGCCATCGGCGCCGGCCGGTTCTCCGTCAGCGTGCCGCGCATCATCGACATCCTTTTGGCCGGGGCGATGAACCCCGGCCTCGCACCGGCCCAGATGGACGAGCGCATCGTGCTTCTGGTGCGCCTTCCGCGCGTCCTGCTGGCCGCGCTCTCCGGGGCCGCACTTGCCGTCGGCGGGGCGGCGCTCCAGGGCGTGTTCCGCAATCCGCTGGTTTCCCCGCAGGTGCTCGGCATCAGCCAGGGTGCGGCCTTCGGCGGGGCGCTTGCCCTGCTGTTCGGCTATTCCGGCGTGGTGCTTCTGGGGCTCGCCTTCGTCTTCGGCCTGTCGGCGCTGATCCTCGTCGGGGCGCTTGCCCGCATCAACGGGCGCACCGAAGTCATCACCGTCATCCTGTCCGGCATGGTGATCGGCGCGCTGTTCGGGGCGCTGGTCTCGATCATCCAGTTCATCGCCGATCCCAACACCTCGCTGCCGGCCATCGTCTACTGGCTGATGGGTTCGTTTGCCACCGCCACCTGGGCGAGGCTCGGGCTTGCCGTTCCCGGCATGGCGATCGGGCTCGTCATCGTCTTTGCGCTGCGCTACCGGCTGAACCTCTTGGCGCTCGAGGACTCGGAAGCCCGCTCGCTCGGCGTCAATCCCGACCGCGAACGCTGGTACATCTTCATCGCCATTTCGCTGATGACCGGAACCTCGGTCGCGGTCGCCGGCATCGTCGGCTGGATCGGGCTTGTCGTGCCGCATGCCGCGCGCATTCTGGTCGGCGAGGACCACCGGGCGCTGATCCCGGCCTCGGCGATCATCGGCGCCGCCTATCTCACCTTCATCGACACGCTGTCGCGGACGCTGACCTCGGCCGAAATCCCCCTCGGCGTCTTGACTGCGCTCATCGGTGCGCCGGTTTTTGCCGTGCTCTTGCGCAAGCATTTCAAGGAGGCGAACCGCCCATGATCGGCCTCGACAAGGCATCCGTCGCGTTCGGTCCGCGCACGCTGTTCAAGGATATCAGCTTTTCCGTGCCGGTCGGCCGGTCCATGGCGATCCTCGGGCCGAACGGTCGCGGCAAGACCACGCTCTTGCGCGCGCTGCTCGGCTTCCAGCCGCTGGCATCGGGCACGCGCCATGCGCCCAAGGTCGCCGGCTATGTGCCGCAGCACGGCGCCTCGCAGGCCAGGCTTTCCGGCCTCGACGTCGTCGTCATGGGCCGCGCCGTGCAGCTCGGCCTGTTCGGTCAGCCTTCCGCCGCCGACCGCGAGGCGGCCGAAGCAGCCCTCGTGCAGGTCGGCGCCTGCGGGCTGGCCAACCTGCGCTACGACCGCATGTCGGGCGGCCAGCGGCAGATGGTGCTGATCGCCCGGGCGCTCGCCACCGGCTCGCCGGTGCTGGTGTTCGACGAGCCGACATCGGCGCTCGACCTCGGCAACCAGGCGAAGACGCTAGAGCTTCTCGATGCGCTGAGGCTTCGCCGTGACTTCGCCATCATCTTTACCACCCACGATCCCAATCATGCGCTGGCGGCCGCCGACGACGTTCTGCTGATGATGCCGGGCGGCGGCGAGATCCACGGACCGGTCTCGGACTTGATCGAGCCGGACAAGCTCTCCGAGCTCTACGGCGTGCCGATGCGCTGGGTGGAGGTCAACGGTCCCACGGGCGAGACACGCCGGGCGATCCTGCCCGCCTTCGCCGGAATAGAGGCAGCATGAGCACGATCTACCTGAAATCCGCCTATGGCAAACCGTCGCCGGGCATCGTCGAGGCTGCGGCGCGCGGCGAAGCCGTCATCGTCGAGCAGAGCGACCTGACAGCGGAGATCCTGGGCGCGCATGGCGGCCTGATCACCGGCCAGCAGCTCGACCAGGATGCAATGCTCGCGCTCAAGCCGGCGCTCGAGGCCTTTCTCGACCGGGGCGGCCGGTGGTTCTTCAACGGCCACATGGTGCGGCCGCTGGTCGACGACATGGCGCAATATCGTCCGATCGCCGAACCGAAGCGGGCCGACTTCGACCTTGCCGCGGTCAATCCGCACCCGATCTATGACGGCATCGAGCTTACGAAGCTGGAGACCAACAAGGGCGTCGCCGGCTTCTACGGGCGCGGCTGCAATCCGCTGCCAGAGGGTGCCGTGGCCGTCAACGGGCTCGGCCCGGCAAAAGTGCCGGTCGACTGGGTCTGGGCGCGGCCGAAGGGCGGGCGTATCTTCTCCCATTCCGGCAACGACCTTGCCGGCATGGGACTCGAATGGGGCCTGGCGCCGGAGCTTTCGGCCCGGATCCTCGTCTGGACCAATGGTGGAGCATGCCTCGATCCGTGGCCGGCAAACCCGACCAAGCCGAGCGAGGTGCTGCCGCTCTCCGAGCCCGAAACCTATCGTGGCCTTCGCACCTCGACCCGCACCGGTCGGCGCATCGTGGCGCCCTCGTCAGGCACCTATTACAATATCCGCAGCCTCGAAGGGCCGCGCTATACCCATGCCTTCGATGTGATCTGCACGCCGGAACAGCTCGGTGACGTGCTGCGGCCGGACGACATTCTCTGGGTCCCGTGCCGAACGCCGGCGCAGCGCATGATCGCGCAGAAGGACGTGGTTGCCCGCCATCTGCAAGCCGGCGGCACCGTCGTCGCGCTCGGCGAAAGCCGGTCGGATCTCTGGCTGCCGGCCATCCAGTTCACGGAGACGCCGACGAACTGGTGGTGGTGGCTCGATCCGTCGGCCGAACTCGGCGTGAGGATGACCGAGGCCGCCGCGTCCCATCCGCTGATGCACGGTATCGGCGACAAGGAAGTGACCTGGCATCTGCACGGCTGGTTCGTTCCGCCTGAAGGTGCCACCGTTCTTGCCCGAGACGGCGAAGGCCGGCCGATCCTCTACGAGGACAGGGTGTCGACGCCAGGCACGATGATCGTCTCCTCCCTTGATCCGATGTTCCACCACGGCTCGCATTTCATGCCGGCGACGACGCGCTTCCTCGACCGGTTCGTTCCCAACCTGAAGGCCTATGCCAATGTCTAATTCGATCACCGTCCTCGACAACGGACACCCGATCAGCTTCAGCTTCGACAGCATCAACGCCTATCATGGCGGCGGCTTTCCCGGCGGGGTGGCGCATGCGCTGAAAGCCATGCAGGCGGCCTTTCCGCTGCTCTCCCCGACGCCGCTGGAGCGGCGCGAGGTGGAGATCGTCACCGCCTTTTCCGGCGCGGGCGGTCGCGATGCACTGGAAATGGTCACCCGCGCGCTGACCGACGGGCGGCTTGTCGTCGACAAGTCGATCGGCGGGACCCACGTGATCAACGATCCGCCCGGCCCCTACGTCTTCCGTTTTCGCTATCGCGGCAAGACGGTCGAGGCGGTGATCAGGCCCGGTCACGTGAAGGAGGAATTCATCACGCTCGGTGCCAAGGCCGACAAGACCCCCGACGAGATCGTCCGGCACGAGGAGTTGAAGGCCGAAATGGCCTATCGCCTGCTGCCGCTCACCGCCGGCGAGGTCTATACGGTGCGGGTGATCTGAGGGGGACCTTTCCGTCCGGTCGCGGCAGAAAGGTTGCCTAGCTCCGGACACACCTTGAAATTGATGCCCATTTGAGCTACACAATTCTCAATGGAAAAAGGATGCTCACAATGGCGGCAAATGCTTATGTCCGGGCGCGGATCGATTCCGCATTGAAGGATGAGGCGACCGAAGTGCTCGACAGCCTCGGACTGACGGTTTCCGATGTGATGCGCATGATGCTGACGAGGATCGCCCGCGAAAAGGCTCTCCCGATTGAACTGACCCGACCGAATGCGGAGACTGTCGCCGCGATCGAGGAAGCGCGCGCCATCAAGGCAGCGCGCCGGAACCGCTTTGCGACGGCCGAAGAACTGCTCGGTTCAATCGAGGCTGGAAACGGTGCGCCATAAGCAAGGCAAGAGCAAACCGGCTTCATCGAAGCGGGCTTCGCTTCCTCGCTGCTCGGACCATACGAGGCAATTCGTCAGAGACTGGAAAAGTCTCAACGGGTCCGGGCGGTACGACATGGTCAAATTGAAGGCGGTCATGGGCCTCCTCGTTGCGAACGATGCACCTCTTCCGGCGGAATGGAAGGATCACGAGTTGACCGGAGTGAGCGGATCACCGCGAGTGTCACATAGGTGCCGATTTCCTCTTGATCTACACGCTGGACGAAAAGCAGAATCTGGTTGTTTTCACGCGAGCCGGGACGCATTCGGAGCTTTTCAAGTAGAGGTCACTCACGGCCGCCAGTGATTTCGCGCCTGTCACACGACTGTCATGGCCCGCGCCTATGTCCGGCCATCCCTTTCATGACGTGTCGCAAATGCCCTCCCAACAATCCTCCCCCCTTCTCCGCTTCGGCCTGATCGCCGATCCGCAATATGCGCCGATCGAGCCCAATACCCGGCTCAACCGCCACTATGCGCAGAGCCTGGAAAAGCTCGAGGCGGCGATCGCGCAGTTCAATGGCGAGGCGCTCGATTTCGTCGTGACGCTCGGCGACGTGATCGACCGGGACTGGGAGAATTTCGACCGGGTCCTGCCGCTTTACGAGACCTTGCGCCACACGCACCACATCCTGCCCGGCAATCACGACTTTGCCGTAGCGGCCGACAGGTTGGCGGAGGTGCACGCCAGGCTCGGCATGGCGGCGCCGTATCACGACTTCGTCGTCAACGGCGTGCGGCTGATCCTGACCGACGGCAACGAGGTTTCCTTGTTTGCCCCGCCGCTCGACGATCCGCGCCGGGTCGAGGCGGCCGAACGGCTCGCCGCACTTACGGCGGCGGGGGCTGCCAATGCGCAGATGTGGAATGCCGGCATGAGCGCTACGCAGGTCGCCTGGCTCGGCGAACGGCTGAGACAGGCGGATAAGGCCGGCGAGCGGGCGATCGTCTTTGGCCATTATCCGCTCCACCCGGCGAGCGACCACAATCTGTGGGGCGCCGAGGAGGTTTCCGCGCTGATCGCCGCCTCGCCCGCCGCCATCGGCTATTTCTGCGGCCACAACCATGCCGGCAATTACGGCCTGCTGAACGGCACCCATTTCGTCAACATCAAGGGCATGGTCGACACGTTCGACGAGAACGCGTTTGCGATCGTCGCCGTCCATGCCGACCGCATCGAGATCACCGGCTTCGGTCGCGAGGAAAGCCGCGTTCTCGCCCTTTAGGGTGCGCGGCAATCCCGGCCTCGCGAATGACCCCTCGCGCGTGAAGGTGACCACAATCTTCTGTCTGAGCACACCTGACCACTTTACGGGCCACGCCTAGGCAGGTGCGGCGACGGTGCTGCCCGTCCAGCCGGCGGTCCACGAGTCGCGCAGGCGATTGCCCTCGCCAGGGAAAAACGCCTCGAGCGGCTGGCAGTCCTCGACCCGGTCGGCGCGAAAATTGCGGATCGCCTCACGCAGTTCGCACCAGGCGACGATGACGGCGGTGGCCGAATAGTACACGAGCGCCAGCGGCCGCACCGTGCGTTCCGTCGCATTGCCCCATTCGTCGCGGTAGTCGAGGAGCAGTTTGCGCTCGTCGCGGATGGCCGAGCGCACCATGGCGAGATCGATCCCTTCCGGCGCGGGCGCAACCGAGCCCCAGGCCTGCAGCGCATTGCCTTGCAGAACCTGGCGCAGCGGCTCCGGCACGGCTGCGGCGATCTTGGTGTTGACCCGCCGGGCCGCCTGTTTCAGCGCCGTATCCGCCGTGCGCTCCAGCAGCGCCAGGCCGAGCACGATCGCTTCGGTCTCCTCCACCGAAAACATCAGCGGCGGCAGGTCGAAGCCGGGGCGCAGGATGTAACCCAGCCCGCGCTCGCCTTCGATCGGCACGCGCATGGCCTGCAGCGCTGCGATGTCGCGATAGATCGAACGCGGCGTCACTTCGAGCTGCGCGGCGATCTCGGCCGCCGTGACGACGCGGCGCGACAGCCTGAGGATCTGGATGATCTCGAAGAGCCGCGACGCCTTGCGCATGTTTGCCTCCCCGGCCTCAAACGCTACTGACACAAGCATGTCAGTTGGCCCCGCTTAAGGAAAGATCAAACCGGCTGAATTTCCGCGGGAAATGCGCAACTGCCTTTCACGACGACGAAGGATACTGACATGAGCTACGCCGACAATCTCTGGCTTTTCCTGGTGCTGATCGCCGGCATCATCATCGTTCCGGGCATGGACATGCTGTATGTCCTGGTCAGCTCGCTTTCGGGCGGACGACGCGCCGGCCTGGTCGCCACCTCCGGCATGATGACGGGCGGCGTGGTGCACACGCTCTACGGCACGCTCGGCACCGGGCTGTTGCTGGTCCTTGCACCGAAACTGTTCACCCCGATCCTGATCGCCGGCGCGCTCTACATGATCTGGATCGGTTGGACACTGGTTAAAAGCGCGATCACCGTCGACGCAGTCGAGCGGGCCGACCGGGGTGCCCTGTGGCAGACCTTTCGCCGGGCGGTGGCCACCTGCCTGCTCAATCCCAAGGCCTATCTCTTCGTCATCGCCGTCTATCCGCAGTTCCTCAAGCCCGTCTATGGGCCGATCTGGCTGCAGGGGCTGGTGCTGGGTCTGATGACCGTGGCCACGCAGGCGCTGGTCTATGGCGGCGTGGCGCTCGCCGCCGACCGGGCGCGGGCGACACTGACGGGCAATCCGACGGCGACGATCTGGGTCGGGCGGGCGGCCGGCGGGCTTTTGATCCTGGCTGCCGCGCTCACGTTGTGGCACGGGCTCGCCACCCGTTGAGGCCCCAATCGCACGGCAATTCGTGATATTTATCAATTCATTGGACGGCGGCGGCAACTTCACCGGAATGTGACTTCATTCCTGTCGTACAATTTTGCAAACATGCCGAGGCGTATTTCCGCAATCTCAAGCGCCGGTCCGCCGGCCCGCCAAACTGGAGAAACCCGATGAAGCTCAAACTTTTCCTGGCTGCCGCGCTCGTCACCGGACTGGGCCTGACCGCAGCGACCGCCGCCGACGAGCCGCAGGTCGTGCGTCAGGAGATGATGAAGAAGGTCGGCGGCGCGATGGGCGCCATCGGCGCGATCGTCAAGGGTGAAAAGCCGTTCGACGCGGAGGTCGTCAAGGCTTCGCTGACCACCATGGCGGAGGTGTCGAAGGATTTTCCCAACCATTTCCCCGCCGGCTCCGAAACCGGCTTTGAAACCGAGGCCACGGCGAAGATCTGGGAAAACCCGGATGACTTCAAGGCCAAGTCGGCGGAATTGGCCAAGGTGGCCGAAGCCCAGCTCGCCGCCATGCCGACCGACCAGGCGAGCACCGGCGCCGTGATGAAGGCCGTCGGCGCGACCTGTTCGAGCTGTCATGAGACCTACCGCGTGAAGAAATAAGGCGGATTGCCCCTTCCCCGGCACGGCGCCGGCTTGCTGAGCGGCAAGTCGGCGCCGTGCCGGTTGTTCTGCATGGACGCACGAGACAGGATCGGAGGCCGTCATGGCATCGAAATGGCTGAAGAGGCTCGGCGCGCTTCTGGCGCTCGGCGTGGTCGGCGGGGCGGGCTTCCTGTTCGTCACGGAGCCTGAGCGGCAAGACCCGTCCGTCTGGGCCGATCTCGGGGAACCCGACCTCGACAACGGCCGGCGCATCTTCTTTGCCGGCGGCTGCACGAGCTGCCATGCGGCGGCGAAATCCGAGGGCGAGGCAAGGCTCGTGCTTTCGGGCGGCGCGCCGCTCAAAAGCCCCTTCGGCACGTTTCATGCACCCAACATTTCCTCATCCCCGACCGCCGGCATCGGCGCGTGGACGCTTTCCGAATTCGGCGATGCGATGACGCGCGGGGTGGGCCGCGACGGCGAGCATCTCTATCCGTCCTTCCCCTACGGCTCCTATGCGCGCATGGCGCCGAAGGACATCAACGATCTCTACGGCTTCATGAAGACGCTGCCGGCGAGCGAGGCGGTGGCGCCTGAGCACGAACTGCCCTTCCCCTTCAACATCCGGCTTTCGCTCGGCGGCTGGAAATTCCTCTATTTTACCGATGCGCCCCGTGTCGAACTCGCCAATGCCGACGAACCCGTGAAGCTCGGCCAGTATCTGGTCGAGGGGCCCGGCCATTGCGGCGAATGCCACACGCCGCGCAATATGCTCGGCGGCTTCAAGAGCGGCCAGTGGCTGGCCGGCGGCCCGAACCCGGAGGGCGAAGGCATGATCCCAAACATCACCCCCGGCTCGAAGAGCGTCGGGTCGTGGTCGGCCGGCGACATTGCCAGCTATCTCGAGACCGGTTTTACCCCCGACTTCGACAGCGTCGGCGGTTCGATGGTCGAGGTGCAGAAGAACATGGCGGAGCTTACCGCCTCCGACCGCGAGGCGATCGCCGCCTATCTGAAGGCCGTCCCGGCGGTGAAGTGAGCGGTGTGTCTCGACCCGTCCTTCGGGCCCCCGCAAGTGGGGAGAGGGGACGGCCGCCGCGGTCCCGCCTGGTCCTTATCCCCGTTCACGGGGAGAAGGTGCCGGTCGGCGGATGAGGGGCGGACGGCGCCAACCTTAAAGCCGACCTATGTCAGCGTCAGTCCGTCTCCCCCTGCATGAGCGCGGCATAGTCTCTACGCCGTAGAAGATGTTGACGATAACGACGGCATGGCCCTCCAGGCGATAGAGGATGACGGCCCGTTTCTCGAAAGGGACCAGCCGAATGCCGGACCCCAGGTCTTCGCGTGCAACGCCACCATGGGGCGCATCGCCGATGCGCTCGCACCGGGCATAAATGCGGTCGGTAAAAGCGGAGGCTGTCTGAACGCTCCGACTCACCTCAAGAACATAAAGAAAGATCGCCTCGATATCGGTGAGCGCCTGAGGACGAAAAACGACCGCGAAGCGCTCCATTCCGGTCCTCACCCGCGATGGCGTGCATAGAGATCGTCAAGACGACGGCGGACATCGGAGCTGGCAAGACTGGGGCCTGGATCGTCCAGGGACGCCGATATCCTGGCGCGAATGAGATCGAGGCGATCATCCCGCGTGTCGCTGTCACGTACCATATTGGCGATCGCAGCGAGAACGGCCTCCTCGGTAGACGCGCAAACGCCCGCCTTCACCCGACCGCGAAGGACCTCCATCATCTCGTTCGGAACCGTGATGCTCAGTGTTTCAGGCATGACTTTGCTCCGCTACGGCCAAGATAGGCTGGTCTTTCGCAATCGGCAACTCCCTCCCCCACCCCTCCAGCATGGCGCAAGCCTGTGCCGCCAGAGTGCGGTTCGTCACAATGGCCAGGGACCAAAGCATGAGCATGGAACGTCGGCGAATGGAAAGCGCGCTGCGCTCGCTGCTCGACAGCTATCCGGATCCGGCGCTGCACCGCTGGGTGGACGAAACCGTGCGGGCCTTCGAAAAACGGCTCTCCAACATCATCGATCCGCGCGAGCGCGACCATGCGCAGCAGGCAGCGCTGGTGCTGATCAAGACGACGCTGCAGCAGTGGTCGCAGAACCCGCCGGTCCGGCACTGACGCGAAGGCGCTTCCGACCTCGAACATTTTTCGCCCGCCGGAGCCCTTCGTCTCCGGTCGATGCGCTCAAGTTTGCCAGGTTCTGAACCCGCGAGGCTCTCCCCGTTGTTTCCACTTGTCCTATCAGGAAAACGAGCCCCTCCCCACTTTTCCCTGGCAAACGCTAGCGATGCTCGGCGGCAAAAGCCGAGATCTCGGCTTGCGCTTCCGGCGTCCACAGATCGAGGGCCTTCAGGACCTCCATGGCAAAGGTGTCGGGTGCCGAGCCCGGCGCTGTGACCACGCCCTTGTCGCAGACGGCTCGCGGCTGGTCGCGATAATGCTCCGCGCCCTGATAGCCCGGATATTTCCGGTGCGAGGCGAGTGAATTGCCGGTATGGGCGACGCCGTCGAGGATACCGGTTGCGGCGAGCGCGCTCGCTGCGGCGCAAATGCCGGCCACGACCTTCCCCTTCGCGTGGAAATCCCCGGCCAGCTCGGTGAAATCGAAGGCCTCGCCCTTTTCCCAGGCATAGCCGCCGGGGATCACCAGCGCGTCGAAACGCTCGGGGTCGATCTCGGCGAAGCTGATGTCCGGTGTGACCTTGAGGCCGCCCATCGAGACGACCGGCTGGCCGTCCGGCGAGGCGGTCACCACGTCACAGCCGAGATAATAGCGCGCGGCGGCCATCAGGAGCGCGGGCTCCCAATCGGCGAAATCGGCATGCAGGGCAACAGCGATGCGGGGCATGGCAAATCTCCTCGAAACCGAAAGGCAAAGCGTGGCTGCGCTTAAGACAGCGCCTGCATATAGCGCATGCCGGTGACGGGACGCGGCACGAAGTCCATGTGCTCGTAGAAGCGATGGGCGGCAAAATTGCCGGTCGCGGCACTGACCGAAAGGTAGTCGCAACCGGACTGTCGGGCAAGCTCGCGGGCACGCGCGACGAGGTGCTGGCCGATGCCATTGCCGCGCTGGCCGTCGCGCACGTAGAGATGATGCAGGTCCATGCCGCGCTTGCCTTCGTCCGCCCTGTAGAGCGGCACGAGGATGGCGTAGCCGATCAGTCCCTCGCCGCCGTCGGCGACCAGCGCGGTGATCCACGGCAGCGGACCGAAAAGGTCGCGCTCGAGTTTTTCCGGCGTCATGGCCGAGGCGTCGCCATGATGCAGGGCGAGCGCGGCGATCATGGCGTTCAGTTCCGGCAGGTCATGGGGTTTGGCGGCGCGGATGACCACGACGGGCGGTCGCGGCAGGGTGATGTCGGTGTCTTCGGTCATTTCTGACTTCCCTTTTTCGTTTGCGCCGTCAGGGGAAGCTTTTGTCTCGGAAAACAACAAGGCCGCCTGACGGCGGCCTGTTGACATGATGATCTGTCGAGCCGCCGGTTACCGGTAGGCCCAAAAATACGTGCAGGAGACAGGTGCGCGTGCGATGATCATGGCGGCTTCAATGCGCCGATTTCAATCGATTGTCAAGGCGGAGTGATCCGGTGGAACGCGCTTCACGTTTCCCGTTCATGACCCTGCTTCACCTCGTTCTCGGCGACCAGCTTTCCCATTCCCTTTCCGCGCTTGGCGACGCTGCGCGGCATGGCTCTCTGGTGCTGATGGCCGAGGTCATGGCGGAGGCGAGCTATGTGCGCCACCACAAGAAGAAGATCGCTTTCCTGTTTTCCGCCATGCGGCACTTCGCCGAAGAATTGCGGGGGCGTGGATTTTCCGTGCGGTACGTGACGCTCGACGACCCGGACAACCGCCAGTCGCTGATGGGCGAGGTGGAACGGGCGCTTGCCGAGACCGGTGCAGAGGGTCTGGCGGTCACCGAGCCGGGCGAATACCGGCTGATGGACGAGATGCGCGGCTGGCAGGCAAAGCTCGGCGTGCCGGTCGAGATCCGCGAGGACGACCGTTTCCTTATCAACCGGGCCGGCTTCGGACGCTGGGCCGACCGCCGCCGGGAACTGCGCATGGAATATTTCTACCGCGACATGCGCCGGCATTTCGGCGTGCTGATGCGGGGCGGAGAACCGGAGGGCGGACAATGGAACTTCGACAAGGAGAACCGGAAGTCGCCGCCGAAGGGGCTGAAGGGACCGAAGCGCCTGTCGTGGCGGCATGACGCGATCACCCGCGATGTGCTGGACCTGGTGGAGGCGCGCTTTCCTGATCACTTCGGGCAGCTACGTCCCTTTCATTTCGCGGTGACCTCACAGCAGGCCGAGGCGGAGTTCGAGCAGTTCGTCACCGAGATCCTGCCCTCCTTTGGCGACTGGCAAGACGCGATGGTGGCGGGCGAGCCCTATCTCTTCCACTCGATGATCGCCGCCTATCTCAATGCCGGGCTACTCCTGCCGCTCGACGTGATCCGCCGGGCGGAGCGCGCCTATCATGAAGGGGTAGCGCCGCTCAACGCGGTCGAGGGCTTCATCCGCCAGATCCTCGGTTGGCGCGAATATGTGCGCGGCGTCTACTGGCGCTTCATGCCCGACTATGCCGGCCGCAACGCGTTTGATACGCATCGTCCCCTGCCGGCGCTTTACTGGAGCGGCGAGACGAAGATGCGCTGCATGGCATCCGCGGTGGGCGACACGATCGAGCATGCCTATTCCCATCACATCCAGCGGCTGATGGTGACCGGCAGTTTCGCCCTCATCGCCGGACTGTCGGTCGATGAGGTGTGCGAATGGTATCTCGCCGTCTATGCCGATGCCTATGAATGGGTTGAACTGCCCAATACGCTCGGCATGGCGCTCTACGCCGACGGCGGGCTGATGGCGAGCAAGCCCTATGCGGCGAGCGGTAAATATATCGACCGGATGAGCAATTTCTGCGGCGGCTGTTCCTATGACGTGAAGGACAGCACCGGCGGAAACGCCTGCCCGTTCAATTCCCTCTACTGGCGCTTCATCGCCGTCAACGAGGACAAGTTCCGCGGCAATCATCGCATGGCCAATATCCTCGCCGGCTGGCGGCGGATGGACGAGGGCAAGAAGACCGCGCTGCTGAAGCGAGCCGAGGACTGCCTTTCGCTGCTCGAGAAGGACGCACTGTAGGACCGTTTTCCGACCGCCTAACGGCGGACCGGATTGCCGGCCCTGTCGGTCAGCCGCCTTTCGCCAGTGGCGATGCATGCCGGGGACGAGATCGATTCAATGCTCGTTATCGCACAGTCCGTGGTCGGACAGCGCCCGGATGACATAGCAGTCGCCGACGGTGTGGTTGCCGCAATGGGAGACGATCCGGTCCAGCTCCTGCTCCAGCTTCTGCAGACGGCCGATCTTCTCGCGCACCTCGACCAGTTGCTCGCGGGCGATTTGGTCGGCGCGTTCGCAGGGCTCGTCCGGATGGCCGCTCAGCGACAGAAGCTCGCGAATGGCCTCGATCGGAAAGCCGAGATCGCGGGCATGGCGGATGAAGGTCAGCCGCTCGAGCTCGGCGCGCTCGTAGCGCCGCTGGTTGCCCTCGGACCTGTCAGGCGCTGAAATCAGGCCCATCTGCTCGTAATAGCGGATGGTCGGAACCTTGACACCGGTGCGCCGCGACAAATCGCCGATCGAGTACATTTCCTTGAAATACCCCCTTGAACCTCTAGTCACTAGAGAGATTAGGTAAGGGTCACAACGAGTTCAAGACCGAAAGGAATCACCATGAGCGCCGGTTGCGGCCATGAGCACGGCCCCTTCGACGGGATGTCCGACACCTACAAGCGCCGGCTGTGGCTGGTGATCTTCATCAATGCGGCGATGTTCGTCGTCGAGATGACGGCGGGCCAGCTGGCGCGATCGCAGGCGCTGCAGGCCGACGCGCTCGACTTCTTCGCCGATGCCGTGACTTACGGCATTTCGCTCGCGGTGATCGGCGCATCGCTGAAGATGCGCAGCACGGCCGCCGCCGCCAAGGGCGTCAGCCTGTTCTTCATGGGGCTCTGGGTCTTCGGCTCGACCATCTGGCGGGTTTTCTACGACGGCATGCCGGAGGCGCCGGTCATGGGCGTGATCGGCTTCATGGCGCTTGCCGCCAATGTGACGAGCGTGCTCTTGTTGATGAACTACAAGGACGGCGACGCCAATGTACGCTCCGTCTGGCTGTGCTCGCGCAACGACGCGATCGGCAATGTCATCGTCATGATCGCCGCCGTCGGCGTCTGGGGCACGGCCACCGCCTGGCCGGACCTTGCCGTCGCCTTCATCATGGCCGGCCTGTTCCTCAATTCTTCGGCGCAGATCCTCTGGCAGTCCTGGCACGAATGGAAGACGGGTGGCGCGGAGGCGTTGGCCAGGAAGGCCGAGGAAGGCTGCACGTCGTGCAGCGCCGACGCCCACCGCACGGCCGGCAGCCATCATCACGACCACGCCCACTGACAGACGAGGTTTCGGCCGCGCCAGCCTGGCGACGACAACGAGAAAGGGCGCCCATGGCGCCCTTGTTCATGCCGACGAAAACCTGCCTTCGCCGCTCAGGCGTCTTCGCCGAGTTCATATTCGCGGTAGAGTGCCTCGACCTTCTCGGCAACCGAGGGAGCGGATGCCTCTTCGGCGACCGAGGTCAGTTCGGGCTGCAGGCTTGCCGAGGCCTTGCGGCCACCCTCGACGATCCACAGCGCCGTTGCGAGGTTGGACGACAGGAGCGTGCTCGAAAAGGCCGAGTTGCCGGCATTGCGCGGCTTTGCGGCAGCCGAGGTATCGACCGAGGCGTCTTCGCTTTCGCTGACGCTCGGAATGTACCGACTTTGGTAGGAATAGCCGCTAAGGCCGCTATCAATCCGCATGACACACACTCTCGTTCCAATAGTTAACCAATCATTAACCATTGAAGCTTGCGCGAAGCTTGCGTCGCACTGCAGCATGAGGGCGAATGCGCGCCTCGGGCGCTTGACATTCCATTGCGGGCGTGACGCATGTCACACGCCGCGTCCTCCTTTCCTCTCGTTCAGAAGCGATCCTTGGCAAGCCAGGCATCGATGGCGGCGCCGGTGATCCGCTGGTTGTTGCGATACCAGGGATCGGCGGTGTGGAAGACCGGCTCGCGCTCGTCCCAGCCGCTGCAAGAGAAATCGGACTGGCCGGCAAAGAAGGCGACGAAGTCGGTTTCGTCGCCCCAGGCGGCGATGGGATCGCCGGTATATCCGCCGCCGTCGAAGATGTCGCAGAGCACGACGCCGCCGGCGCGGCGGATCAGCCCCTGGCCGCAGAAATCGCGGTGGAACTCGACGATCAGCCCTTCGCCCTCGCCGACCGAGGCCAGCTTACGCCAGAGCGCCGTCGCGCGCGCCTTGCCGAAAGGGGCGCGGGAGAGCCGGTCGCGGAGATCCTTCGCCCGGCGCTCCATCTCCTCGGGGCTCGCATCGATGAGCGGGTAAGACGGTTGCCAGGGCTTTGGCCGGCGCATCGACTGGATCGCAGCGACGAGCACGATGATGACCGCGCCGAGAGCCAGCATTGGAATGAGTGTCGACATGCTGGCGCTACCCCCTTTCGAGGGCCAGCGCGATGTCGCGCAGTTTCTCCACGCTGTTGACATTGCGCGACGTGCCGGTCCTGAGGATCGGCAGCTTGAGCCGCGAACGGCCGGAGCCGATCGGATAGTGGACGAGTATCTCGCGGCCGAGCGCCACCACCTCCTCGCCGTCTGGGGCGACGAGGCCGTGAAGCGCATCCTCGGGAACGGGTTCGGCGAAGAAGCTGACCAGCACGCGGCTCGGCTCCATGGCGGAGAAGGGATTGGCCTTGGCGATCGCGGCCAGTTCGGCGGGCCGGCGCAGGAAGACGCCAGGCGGCTTGCCGAGCCTTTCCGCCAGCGCGGTGTCGAGGCGGGCGGCGATCTCGGCCGGATCGCCGCCGTTGCGAAAGATCACATTGCCGCTCTGGATGAAGGTCGAGACATCGGCAAGGCCGAGGCCCTCACACAGGCTCTTCAGCTCGGCCATCGGCAGCTTGCCGGTGCCGCCGACATTGATGGCGCGCAGGAGGGCGACGTAGACGCGCATTGAATAACTCCAGTTGCGACCTTAGGAGCTTGCCCCCCTTTAGCGTTTTCTCGCCGGGCGGGAGTTCAAGCTCACATCCTCCCCGCCACCTTCACCGCAAAGGCATATTCAAAGGCGATCTCCTCCAGGCGCTGGAAGCGGCCGGACTTGCCGCCGTGGCCGGCGGCCATGTTGGTCTTCAGGAGATAGGGGCCGGCGTCGGGGGCCTTTTCACGCAGCCTGGCGATCCACTTGGTCGGTTCCCAGTAGGTCACGCGCGGGTCGGTGAGGCCGGAGAGCGCGAGGATCGGCGGATAGGGTTTTTGCCCGACATTGTCGTAAGGGCTGTAGGCGGCGATCCAGTTATATTCCTCGATCGACTCGATCGGATTGCCCCATTCGCCCCATTCCGGCGGGGTGAGCGGCAGGGTGTCGTCGAGCATGGTGTTCAGCACGTCGACGAAGGGCACGGCGGCGATGATGCCGGCGAATTTCGCCGGCGCCATGTTGGCGATCGCGCCCATCAGCATGCCGCCCGCCGATCCGCCTTCGGCGATGATCCGGTCGTGAGACGTGAAGCCTTGCTTCACCAGATGGTCGGCGGCGGCGATGAAGTCCTTGAAGGTGTTTTCCTTCTTTTCCATCTTGCCGTCTTCGTACCATGCAAAACCCTTGTCCTTGCCGCCGCGGATATGGGCGATGGCATAGACGAAGCCGCGGTCGGCGAGCGACAGGCAATTGGTGTTGAAGCCGGCGGCGATCGAGATGCCGTAGGCGCCGTAGCCATAGAGCAGGCAGGGTGCCGAGCCGTCGAGGGGCGTATCTTTGCGGTAGAGCAGCGTGACGGGCACGTCGACGCCGTCATGCGACCGGGCAAAGACGCGGCGGGTGACATAGTCATCGGGATTGTGGCCCGAGGGCACTTCCTGGGTCTTCAGCAGCACGCGCTCGCGGGTCGCCATGTTGTAGTCGAAGAGCTGCGTCGGCGTCGTCATCGACGAATAGGAGAAGCGGATGACGTCGGTGTCATATTCGGCGGCCCCCTGAAGGCCGAGCGCATAGGCTTCCTCGGCAAAGGCGATCGAATGCTCCTCGCCGGTCGCGCGGTCGCGGATCATGATTTCCGGCAGACCGTTGCGGCGCTGCAGCCAGACGAGGTGGCGGGCAAAGGCCATGTGGTTGAGGATCAGCCGGCCCGGAACATGGGCGACCACTTCCTTCCAGTTTTCCTTGCCCGGCGCGGTCACAGGGGCTTCGACGATCTTGAAGTCCTTGGCGTCGCCGTCATTGGTGAGGATGTAGAAGACGTCGCCGCCCTCTGTCAGCGAATATTCGATGCCCTCGACCCGCTCGGCGACCAGCATGGGCTCGGCGGCGAGGTTCTTGGTCGACAGGATGCGGTATTCCGAGGTCTCGTGGTCGTGGATGTCGAGATAGATGAAGTCGTCGAGCAAGGACCCGCCGACGCCCATGAAATAGCCCGGATCCTTTTCCTCGTAGACCAGCCGGTCTTGCGACTGCGGCTGCCCCACGATGTGGTGGAAGACCTTGGAGGGGCGGTGGTTCTCGTCCTGCAGCGTATAGAAGAAGCTCTTGCCGTCCGGCGCCCAGGCGCCGCCGCCGCCGGTATTCTCGATCTCGTCGGCAAGGTCCTCGCCGGTCGTCAGATCGCGGATGCGCAGGGTGAAATATTCCGAGCCCTTGTCGTCATAGCCCCAGAGGCCGAAGGCATGGTCTGTCGTGTGGTCGATGCCGGCGAGGCGGAAATAATCCTTGCCGGTGGCCTCCTTGTCGCCGTCGAGCAGCAGGTGGCGCTGGCTTTCGTCCTTGTGGTCGGCGTCGCGCGGGATGCGGAAATAACGCGGCTGTTCGCCGCCGGTGACGAAGGCGGTGCCATAGGCGAAGGGGCCGTCCTTCATCGGGATCGAACTGTCGTCTTCCTTGATGCGGCCCTTCATCTCGGCGAAGAGCTGTTTCTGCAGCGTCTTCGTGTCGGCCATGGCCGCTTCCATATAGGCGTTCTCGGCCTCCAGGTGCCGGCGCAGCTCGGCGTCGAGCAGGGTCGGATCCTTGAACATGGCCTGCCAGTTTTCGGCGCGCATCCAGGCATAGTCGTCGGTGCGGGTGATGCCGTGGCGGGTGTCGGAAACGGGCTTTTTCGGCGCGACGGCGGGCTTCGGCAGATTGGCGAAAACGGACAAGGGGAGGCCTTCCTTCTTCGAGGAAATCGGAAACGATCCTTCGAGAGATAGAGAGGCTACAGCATCCGATCAAGCCGCAATCGCGTTGAGGCTACTACCGATAGGCGCGCAGGTAGTGGCCTTCGAAATACCTCTTCAGCCAGTGGAAGATCTTCATCTTCGGACCGAGGAAGCTGCGCGTCTCGCTGCGATAGACCAGCATGGCGGTGTCGAGCATGTCGACGATGCAGATCAGTTCCGGCTTGAAATCGGTATCCGGCGCCCTGCCCTTCAGCACCGCGGCGATGTTTTCCGCTGCGGCCTTGGCCTGGAGGTCGGCCTGGTGGGCCTGTTTCGGCAGCCAGTCAGGGCCGGGGAAGCTGCCGCTGTCGCCGACCACCCAGACGCCCGGACGGTCCTTGACCCGGCATTTCTCGTCCGCCGCGATCATGCCGCCCGGCGAGAGCGGCAGGTCGGCATCGGCAAGCCAGGCGGGGCCGGTCAGTCCCGGCATGAAAAGGATGAGGTCGGCTGAAAACTCGCCGCCTTCGGTCACCACCTTGTCGGCTTCGAGCCGGACCATCTTGTGACCGAGCCTCGTCTCGATGCCGCGCTTGGCCATTTCCTTCAGCAGGCCGTCGACTGCCTTGTCGCCGAGCCGCTGGCCGGGCCTCGGCGACGGATTGAAGAAGACCAGCTTGAAGCGCTCGCGCCTTCCCTGGCGGCGCAAGAGGCTATCGATGATGAAGAGGAATTCGAACATCGGCCCGCCGCGCACGGCACCCTGTTCGTTGGGATTGGTGGCGAAACCGACGGCGATCGTGCCGCCCGCCATGCCCTCGAGCCGGCGGGCAATCTCCTCGCCAACCGCAATGCCCTCGCACGGCACCAGCCCATGCTCGATACCGGGCAGCTTGCGGATGAAGCGGGCGCCGGTGGCGATCACCAGCTGGTCGTTGGCAAACTCGCCGGCATCCGTCAGCACCACCCGGCCGTCGGCGGAAAGCCCGGTAACCGACGCCTTGACGTGGCGCACGCGATGCTCGGTGAAGAAGTTCGACAGCGGGATCTTCAGTTTCGATCCCTTGCGCAGGCCGGCAGGCAGCCAGATCGAGCTCGGCAGGTAATGCAGCTCGTCGCGTGGCGAAATCACCGTGATTTCATCCTCGACGCCGTTGCGGCGCAGTTCGCGGATGGTGGTGAGGGCTCCGAAACCGGAACCGAGAACGGTGATATTGGCCACAGAGCTCTCCCGCAAAGAAACGTTTCTTCATATATATGAAGATACATCTATTTTGCAAAGTGGCGCTTCGCCGCAGGTGCAGGAAACGGGCAAGGCAGGTGGCGGCTCATCTTCTCCCCAGCGGGTTATGAGCAATAGCAGGCAAGCGGAGGGGTCGTTCTCCCCCCTTGAGGGGGAGATGCCCGGCAGGGCAGAGGGGGGGGCCGCAGGTGCCGAGAGTGGAGGTCACCCCCCTCTGTCACTTCGTGACATCTCCCCCTCAAGGGGGGAGATCGGCCCCGCGGCGACCAGTTCTCAACCCACCCTTGTGGTCCGCGCCCAGTCCATGTAGAGCTCCAGAGCCTTGCGGGCGACCGGGCCTTCCTGCAGTTCGCGGCTGTCGAGCCGGTTGACCGGGGCGACCTTGGAATAATTGCCCGAGGTGAAGATCTCGTCGGCGTCCATGAAATCCTCGACCGAAAGCGTCACTTCGCGCACCTCGTAGCCCGCCTCGCGCAGGAGCCCGATGACGCGGGCGCGGGTGATACCTGCAAGGAAGGTGCGGTTGGCGGCCGGCGTGAAGACCACGCCGTCCTTGACCAGGAAGACGTTGGACGAGGCCGTCTCGACGATATTGCCGTTCATGTCGCGTACCAGCGCATTGTCGAAGCCGCGGGCCCGCGCCTCGAGGATCATGCGACCGGAATTGGGATAGAGGCTGCCGGTCTTGGCATCGGTCATGGCGCATTCCGGCGTCGGGCGGCGGAAGGGCGACAGGGTCAGCGAATGCGGCTGGGCCGTGTGCATCGGCGCCTCGAACAGGCAGAGCGCAAACCGGGTGGATGCCGGGTCGGCGGCGACGACGGAGCCGGGCATGCCGTGTTCGGCCCAATACATCGGCTTGATGTAGATGGCCGTCTTGCCGTTAAACTTTTTCACGCCTTCCCAGGCCAGCCGTTCGATTTCCTCGGCCGAAACCGTGGCCGTCATGCCCATGTTGACCGCCGAGCGGTTGACGCGGCGGCAATGGGCATCGAGATCGGGGGCGATGCCGTCGAACCAGCGCGCGCCGTCGAACACGGTCGACCCCAGCCACATGGCATGCGAGACGGGACCGATCAGCGGCGGGTTGCCGGAGATCCATTCTCCATCGACATAGGTCCAGGTGGTGGTGCGGGCGGAAGTATCGACAGCCATTGGTTCGTCCTCGTTTCTTGTCTTTCGCTTCCTCCGCTTTATCCGGAAAAAGCAGCACTGGGGTGAATAAATCGATCAAAAATAGTCATGCCCCAATCCTCAAGCGCTGCGCTAGGTTTCGCCGAGATTTGCCCCTGCCCTTCGGAGACGACCCATGCGCGCCATGTATTACGAGGCCTTTGAACAGATGCCGGATATCCGGGTCGTGCCCGATCCGACACCGACCGAGAACGGCGTCGTCGTCAAGGTCGAGGCGAGCGGGCTCTGCCGCAGCGACTGGCACGGCTGGATGGGCCACGATCCGGACATCCGCCTGCCGCATGTGCCGGGCCATGAACTGGCCGGCGTGATCTCAGCCACCGGCCGCGGGGTGATGCGCTACAAGGTCGGCGACCGGGTGACCGTGCCTTTCGTGTCCGGCTGCGGGCGCTGCGGCGAATGCCGCTCCGGCAACCAGCAGGTCTGCGAGGCGCAGTTCCAGCCGGGCTTCACGCATTGGGGCTCGTTTGCCGAATATGTCGCGATCGATTTCGCCGACCAGAACCTCGTTCATTTACCGGATGGCGTCGATTTCGCCACGGCCGCCAGCCTCGGCTGCCGCTTTGCCACCTCGTTTCGGGCGGTGACCGACCAGGCAAGGGCGCGCGGCGGCGAATGGGTGGCGGTGCATGGCTGCGGCGGCGTCGGGCTTTCGGCGATCATGATCGCCGCAGCGCTCGGCGCCAATCCGATCGCCATCGACATATCGGAGGAGAAGCTCGCCTTTGCCCGCACGCTCGGCGCCGTCGCCGCGGTCAATGCGCGCGACACCGACGACGTCGCCGGCGCGGTGCGCGAGATCACGAAAGGCGGCGCGCATGTGTCGATCGACGCGCTCGGCTCGCCCGTCACCTGCTTCAACTCGATCAAGAATCTGCGCCGCCGCGGCCGTCACGTGCAGGTCGGGTTGATGCTCGCAGACCATTCGACGCCGCAGATCCCGATGGCGCAGGTGATCGGCCACGAGCTGGAGATCTACGGCAGCCACGGCATGCAGGCCTGGCGCTACGACGCGATGCTGTCGATGATGGCCGCCGGCAAGCTCGACCCGAAACGCCTGATCGGGCGGGAAATTTCACTCGACGAGGCGGTGCCGGCGCTGGTGGCGATGGACCGGGCGACCGACCTCGGGATCAGCGTGATTACGCGGTTCTGAGGGCGAGGGATCCGGATCTCCCAGTCAACCGGAAAAAGCCCGGCGGGGCAAACCGGGCCAGTCACGCGACACCCCGCCTCTCCCCTTGTGGGAGAGGTTACAAAATCACGGTCTTGGCGCGAGCCAAGTCGTAGATTTTGTTGGTGAGGGGGAAGGTATGCAGACACCGCTTATCCCCCTCACCAACAATTTCTAGCACTTCGCTGACGCTAAGATGCTGAAATTGTATCCTCTCCCAAAAGGGGAGAGGAGTAGTCTCGCTCCCCTCACGCCACCTGCATCGCCCCCGGTCCCGGGATCGCGCCCGGCGGGCATTTGCCGAGGATGATCATGCCGAGCACTTCGTCCTTGGTGACGTCCTGGGTTCGCGCCTGGCCGACCACCTTGCCGTTCTTCATGACGAAGACGCGGTCGGCGAGGTCGAAGACGTCGTGGATGTCGTGGCTGATGAGGAAGATGCCGATGCCCTCGCGCTTCAGCTGCTGGATCAGTTCGCCGACCTGGGCGGTCTCCTGGGGGCCGAGCGCTGCCGTCGGCTCGTCCATGATCAGGATGCGGGCGTCGAACAGGATGGCTCTTGCGATCGCCACCGACTGGCGCTGGCCGCCGGAAAGCGCCTTCACCGGCTCCTTGAAACGGCGGAAGTTGGGGTTGAGGCGCCCCATGACCTCGCGGGCCTTGGCCTCCATCGCCACGTCGTCGAGCGTGCCCCAGGGGGTCCTGAGTTCGCGGCCGAGATAGAGGTTGGCGGCAGCGTCGACATTGTCGGCGACGGCGAGCGTCTGGTAGATCGTCTCGATGCCGTATTTCTTGGCGTCGCGCGGATTGGCGATGTCGGCCGGCTCCCCGTCGATCAGGATCTCGCCGGCGTCGCGGCGATAGGCGCCCGACAGGATCTTGATCAGCGTCGACTTGCCGGCGCCGTTGTGGCCGAGCAGGGCTACGACCTCGCCGGGATAGAGATCGACCGAGGCGTTCTCGACCGCGTGAATGCCGCCGAACGAGATGGAAACATTGTTCATTTCCACGAGCGGAGTGCGTTTGTCAGTCATGATGAAATCCTCTTATCTCGCCCGCGCGCGGTAGATCGTGTCGAGCCAGACGGCGACGACGAGAACGACGCCGACGACGATGCGCTGGAACGGCGTGTCGATGCCGACGAGCACCATGCCCGACTGCAGCGACTGCATGACGAGCGCGCCGAGCATGGCGCCGGCGACCGTGCCCATGCCACCCGAGAGCGAGGTGCCGCCGATGACGGCCGCGGCGATGGTGTAGAGTTCGTCGAGTTCGCCCTGGGCATTGGTCGCGGCGTTGAGGCGGGCGGTGGAGATCGCGGCAGCGATGGCGCAAAGCATGCCCATCAGCGCGAAGATCCTGACGGTGACCCAGCGGGTCTTGATGCCGGCGAGTTCCGCGGCCTCCGGATTGCCGCCGATGGCGAAGACGTAGCGGCCGAAGCGCAGGCGGGTCGAGATGAAGGTCATGACGATGCCGACGCCAATGGCGATCAGCACCGGAATGGCGATGCCGTGCGAGATGAACAGGCCGCCGTCGGGCCAGGCGATGCCGTTGGCATCGGCGAACTTGCGGGCGATCGCCACCGGCCAGGGGTAGTTGTTGAAGACATAGACGGTCGCCAGGACCAGGAAGCAGCTGACGCCGGTGAGGAAATATTCGGCCCAGAGCGGGCGCAGCGGAAAGCCGAAGCGGCGGCGCTGCTTGCGCGAATTGACGAGCGTCGCGACGATGGCAAGGCAGGCGATGACGCCGACGATCCAGCTGGCGGTCGCGCCGATCGACCCGTCGGTGCCGCCGCCCATCAGGCGGAAGGTGGCATCCATCGGGGCGACGGTGCGGCCCGAGGTGACGAACCAGGTGGCGCCGCGCCAGACCAGCAGGCCGCCGAGCGTGACGATGAAGGACGGCACGTTGAGGAAGGCGATGATGACGCCGTGCAGCGCGCCGATCGACGCGCCGAGGATCAGGCCGGCGGCAAGCGCGATGACCCAGGTCAGCGGATGGTCGAAGCCGAGGATCTGCGGCAGGAGCTCGGCCTGTAGCACGCCCATGAACATCCCGACGAAACCGAGCACCGAACCGACGGAGAGGTCGATGTTGCGGGTGACGATGACGAGCACCATGCCGGTCGCCATGACGGCGACGGAAGCGGTCTGCACCGACAGGTTCCACAGGTTGCGCGGGGTCAGGAACAGACCGCCGGAAATGATGTTGAAGCCGATCCAGATGATCAGCATGGCGCCGATCATGCCGAGCAGGCGGGTGTCGATCTCGGTGGCGCGGAAAAAGCGCTTTACCCGGTTTTCGCCCGCGCCGGCGCGCGCGGCCTGCGTGGTATTCGTGATATCGGCCATGCCGTGCCGTTCTCCCACTTTTCGTAATCCCTTGCGATGGCGCGCCGCCGCAGCATGTGCGGCAATGGCGGCCGGGCCTCCCTCCGATCCGAAGAGACGCCGCGACCCCGTCCGGGTCGCGACGCATCAAGGTTCATGAGGCCGTCAGGTCAGGCCCGTGTCAATTGCAGGCTGCGACGGAACCCGCGGGGACGCCCTGGCAGGCGGCTTCCTTGGTGATCCAGCCGGCATCGATGACGACGTTCAGGTTGTCCTTGGTGATCGGCAGCGGCGCAAGGAAGACCGACTGCATTTCGACGCCCTTCGGACCGCCGGCAAAGGTGGTCACGCCTTCGATCTCGTTCAGCTTCTTGCCGCCAGCGAGTTCGACGGCGATTTCGGCTGCACGCTTACCGAGTTCACGGCTGTCCTTCCAGACCGATACGGTCTGGGTGCCGAGCGCCACGCGGTTCAGCGCCGCAAAGTCGGCATCCTGGCCGGAGACCGGAACGGAGCCGGCAAGGCCCTGGGCGGTGAGCGCCGCGACCACGCCACCGGCGGTGCCGTCGTTCGAGGCGACGACCGCGTCGACCTTGTTGTCGTTGGCGGTCAGGAACTGCTCCATGTTCTTCTGGGCATTTTCCGGCTTCCAGCCGTCGGTATAGGCTTCGCCGACATTCTTGATCTTGCCGGCGTCGACGGCTTCCTTCAGCACTTCCATCTGGCCGGCGAACAGGAAGTCCGCGTTCGGGTCGGAGGACGAGCCCTTGATGAAGACATAATTGCCTTCCGGCTTGGCCTTGAACACTTCGCGGGCCTGCATGCGGCCGACTTCCTTGTTGTCGAAGGTGATGTAGAAGGCGGCCGGGTTTTCGATCAGACGGTCATAGCCGACGACCGGGATGCCTTCGGCGGCAGCCTTTTCGATCGCCGGGCCGATGGCTTCGCTGTCCTGGGCCAGAACGATGATGGCATTGGCGCCCTGGGCGATCAGGCTCTCGACGTCGGTCAGCTGCTTGGCGGCGGAGGACTGGGCGTCGGCGGAAATATACTTGTCGCCGGAGGCCTCGAGCGCTGCCTTGATGGCGGCTTCGTCGGTCTTCCAGCGCTCTTCCTGGAAGTTCGACCAGGACACGCCGACCACGAGGTCCTTGGCGTTGGCGACGGTATGCAGGCTGGTGATGACGGCGGCGCACGCCATCAGCTTCAAGACGGATTTCATAAAAGCCTCCCTTTGAAAGACGCGGCACGCCGGCGAACCTCCCGTTCACCCCCTAAAGCGGCCCGTCGAAGAATACTGCCTTGCCCCTGGCCATGTGGCCGATGGTTTTTCTCGACAGTCGAGAAAATAAATGTCAGAAGAATCCGGGGCTGTCAACATGGCTCCTCGCGGCTTGCAAAGCTGCCAATCCGGTGATCTTTGTGAAGGGCATATCGAGAAGGACCACGATGAACGGACGCCTGCCATGCTGACGAAATCGAGCACCGAAATGGTGCGTCAGCAAAACAGCGCACTGGTGCTGTCCGCCCTTCGTCGCCAGGGGTCCCTTGCCCATACCGACATCGCCGCCGCCACCGGACTTGCCTCGGCCACCGTCTCGGCGATCACCGCCGAGCTGGAGCGCATCGGCGCGCTGGAACGGCACGAGCAGCCGGCCACCGGCGGGCGCGGACGGCCGCGCGTGCTGTTCGGGCGCAGGCGTGATTTCAGCTATCTGATCGCCGCGCGCATCTCGTCCGACAGCGTTCAATATTCGCTGGCCGACTATACCGGCACGCTGATCGACAGGTTCGAGGAACCGCGCGACCACGCCGCCGGTTCGGGCCAGGGCTTCATTGCGGGCTTCCGCGAGGCGCTGACGCGCATGGCGAGCCGCTCGCGGCTTTTCCCCGAGCGTATCGCCGCGGTGTCGATCAGTTCCAAGGGCATGGTCGATGCCGGCGGATCGCGCCTCCTCTGGTCGCCGGTGTTCGGCCGCGAGGAAATCGATTTTTCCACCGCGCTTGCCGTTTCGCCGCAGACCCGCATCCGCCTCAACAACGAGACGCTGCTGGTCGCCCATGCGCTGGGGCTTCGCGCCGACAAGGATGAGGACCGGCCTTTCCATGCGCTCGCCACCCTGTCGCTCGGCCATTCCATCGGGCTCGGGATCGCCCGACGCGGGCATTCGGGCGAGCTCGAGGTCAGCGCGCCGAACTTCGGCCATATGCTCAACGCCTCCGACGGCAAGCTCTGCCGCTGCGGCTCGATCGGCTGCGTCGAAGCCTCGGCCGGCTTTTACGGCATCCTCCGAACCGCCTTCGAAGTGCCGCCCGACACGATCCCGGCGAAGTTCGTGCCGCTCGCCGAAATGGACAAGATCGCCAACCGCGCCCGCCAGGGACACCGCATGTCGGAATACGCCTTCCGCCAGGCGGGCCTGGCGCTCGGCCAGGGGCTCTCGCGGGTGCTGAGCCTCTACGAGAACATGCCGATCGTCATCACCGGCCACGGCACGCGCTATATCGATCTCCTGCGCCGCGGCCTCGACGAAGGGCTGTCGCAATCGCTGCATGTCCGCATCTACGGCGCGCCTGATATCACCATCGTGCCGGAAGAGGCGACGCTGGTGTTCGAGGGCCATCTCGACCGGGCGCTGACCGAGATCGACCATGATGTCGCGGGCCTCAGGGCCGAAGAGGCGCAGGCGCGCTGAGGGTGCAGGTCGTGAGAGCAGATGGGGTTTGCTTGCTTAGTCACATGGGTCGATCGGCTTCATTCTCACGCTCGCGCGTCGTCGCCTCCTGCAGTTCTTTCCAGAGCAGATAGTAGAACGGATTGCCCGTTGTCTCCCACCATTGCGGGCTTGAAGCATTGAAAAGAAGCGCGGTTCCCAAAGACGCGAGGATCGAGAAGAAGACGAAGATCAAGGCGAAGGTGTTGGCCATGAAAGCCGATAAGAGAAGTGCGCCGACAGCTCCATTTTCTTGCTCGAACACGACCTCGAAGACGTAGCCCAATAGGCAGAGTGCTGCAAAGGACAATATGAGGATCGGCACGGCCAAGAAGGTTTGTCTTTTCGTCAGCATCGCGCCTTCCTATTGCGCGCCAATTTTCGCGCAGTGATTGAATCCAATTCACGTTCACTATTTGAATTCTGCCACTGATTCACGGGGCCATGCAACTATCCGAGCCGAATGGCGCCCTTGCCGCGATGCCGCCCGCGTCCTATCACTGCGGGGAATGCGATTAAGGGAGGCGCGATGTCCACCGCAGCTTATGTCTTTGATGCCTATGGCACACTGTTCGACGTGCATGCGGCGGTGCGCCGTCATGCCGAGCGGGCGGGGGCCGAGCATCAGCGCTTTTCCGAGATGTGGCGCGCCAAGCAGCTGGAATATTCCTGGGTGCGCACGCTGATGGGCAGCTATCGCGACTTCTGGCAGCTGACCGAAGAGGCGCTCGACTACACGCTCGCCCGGTTCCCCAGCGTCGACCGGAGCCTGCGCGCCGATTTGCTTTCCGCCTACTGGACGCTCGACTGCTATCCGGAAGTGCCGGCCGTGCTGAAGGAGCTGAAGAGCCGCGGCGCGAAGCTCGCCATCCTCTCCAACGGCTCGCCGGACATGCTGAAGGCGGCGGTGAAGAATGCGGCGCTCGACGTGATCCTCGACGACGTGTTTTCCGTCGATGCCACCCGCGCCTACAAGACCGCGCCTCAGGTCTACGACATGGTGACGACCGCCTATCGCCTGTATCCGGACGCGGTGTCCTTCCAGTCGTCGAACCGCTGGGACGTGGCCGGCGCGCAGAAATTCGGCTTCCGCACCGTGTGGATCAACCGCCTCGACCTGCCGGACGAATATGCCGATCACGGTCCGGACCTGATCCTGCGCAGTCTCGAAAGCCTCTGACGAAGGACGGCGCCATGGCCTGGTCGGCGACGCAATATCTGAAATTCGAGGAAGAGCGGACGCGGCCGGCGCGCGATCTTTTGGCGCAGGTGCCGCTTCGAACCGCAGGGCGCGTCTACGATCTCGGCTGCGGGCCGGGCAATTCGACCGAACTGCTGATCGAGCGCTTCGGGCCTGCCGCTGTGACCGGACTCGACAGCGATGCCGACATGCTGGACAAGGCGCGGGCAAGGCTGCCGGACACGCATTTCGTCAAGGCCGACCTTTCCACCTGGAAACCCGAGGCGCCGGCCGATCTGCTCTATGCCAATGCGGTTCTGCAATGGCTGCCGGATCATCTCACGCTGATGGAGAGCCTGATCGACCATCTGGCGCCGGGCGGGGTTCTCTCCGTGCAGATGCCCGACAATCTCGACGAGCCGACACATCTGCTGATGGAGGAGAGCGGGGCAGCCGGACCCTGGGGCTCCGCCTTTGCCGGCGGCAGGCTCAGGCGCGCCCGCCTCCCCTCGCCCGCCGCCTATCTCGAACGGTTGTCGCCGAAGGCCGCGCGCGTCGATGTCTGGCACACGGTCTACTATCATCCGATGGCCGATGCCGAGGCGATCGTCGAATGGGTGAAGGGCACCGGCCTTCGCCCCTATCTCGATGCCGCGGGAGAAGAGCATGCACCGGCCTTCCTCACCGACTACACGGCCCGCATCAGAGAAGCCTATCCGCCGATGGCGGACGGGCGGGTGCTGCTTCGGTTTCCCCGTCTGTTTGTCGTGGCGGTGAAGGCGTAACTTCGCTAGAAGGCAATCCCGAACCTTGACGGCACATGCCGACGCCAACCGACTGAAAGCCTTAGCCGATGAGCACCCTTTGGACAAAGCCCGTCACCCTCGCGCTCGGCGAAGAGGGCGAGGACGTGACGATCGACAGCACCGAAGCCGCCTCCTGGGCGATGATCGAGGACTGGCCGACCGAGGACGGACCGGCGCTCGACAAGGCGCTGCTTACCTGCATGGACGTGGTTGCCGGCAAGAAGAAGGACGAGGATGCGCGCAAGGCTTTCATCGCCGCGGCAATCGAGGCGGGGATCGCGATCCGCGACTGAGGCGTGGGGCGGCCTGCCCCTCTCCCGGCGCGCACCGCCCTGGCCGCAAAGGCCGAGTTCTCGCTTGAAGCGCGAAGCAAAAGCCTCATGTTAGGGAGGACTGCGATCACAGGTCCTGCGGCGCGACGCGCGCAGCCCCCGCGCGAAAGAGGAGTTTTCCCATGAAATATGTCACCGCCAACGGCGCGCATATTCCCGCCCTCGGCTTCGGCACCTTCCGCATGCCGGGCGAAGACGTTTTGAAGATCCTGCCGCTCGCCCTGAAGACCGGCTTTCGCCATATCGACACCGCCCAGATCTACGGCAACGAGGCCGAAGTCGGCGAGGCGATCGCCCGCTCGGGGCTCGCGCGGAGCGACATCTTTCTCACCACCAAGGTCTGGGTCGACAAGTTTTCGAGGCGCGACATGGGACCCTCGGTCGACGAGAGCCTGAAGAAGCTTCAGACCGACCATGTCGACCTGCTTCTCCTGCACTGGCCGAAAAGCCCGGTGCCGCTCGACGAGCAGATCGAGGGCCTGAACGCGCTGGTCGACGCCGGCAAGGTGCGCCATATCGGCGTGTCCAACTATAATTGCGCGCTGATGGGCGAGGCCGTCCGCCTGTCGAAGGCGCCGATCGTCACCAACCAGATCGAATACCACCCCTATCTCGACCAGACGGCAGTGCTGATCGCCGCCCGTTCCTACGGCATGTCGGTGACCGCCTATTACGCCATGGCCGACGGCCGCGTTCCCAAGGACGAACTCCTGCAGGACATCGGCGCCCGCCACGGCAAGACGGCGGCTCAAGTTGCGCTCCGCTGGCTGATCCAGCAGCAGAGCGTTGCGGCGCTGACCAAGACCGCCACCGAAAGCCGGCTCGCGGAAAACTTCGCCGTCTTCGACTTCTCGCTCGACGCCGAGGAAATGGACGCGATCTTGGGCCTCGCAAGGCCGGACGGGCGGATCGTCAATCCGGGGCATCTGGCGCCGGAGTGGGATTGAGGGGGGATTGATCGCGGCGGGGAAGGTTGTCATTCTGGTGTTGGGAGCGGGAGAAGGCGATGGCCGAGAACAACAAACCTCAACCGAATGCCGGGCAGGACCCGGACGACGCCCCTGACGTCAGCCGGGCGCCATGGCGCGAAAAGCTGGACGCGGCGGCGGTGCGGGTTGGGCGGCCGAAGGGGGCGGGCAAGAAGGCCTGACCGTTCGGCTCGATCTGCAAGTTTTGAGACATCTCAGCAAAGACCGGCCCCCGGCTGACAGTTGCGGATCGATGCGGCCCTGCGCGACTGGCTGGCCGAGAAGGGGTGAGAGGGGGCGGGAAAAGTCGGAGGTTCGGCCCGGTAACCAGCAACGGGACACCAACAGACTCGTCGAGGGTCAGAAATATCTCTACTAGGGCTTCGCGCCGTCCCAACGCCTCGGGATGCGGGCATCGCGAAGCAATGGGCTGTAGATCGGACATTAAGGCCGTCCGGCGCGAATTTGTGCTTTCCGGCAGTTGAAGGCTGTTGCGTGAAACTGGGCTCCAGGGACCTCTGGAAGCTTCAGTTTAAACGCAACGAAATAAATACCCCATCAGATTCAACGCGATAGCCAAACGGGTCTAGACCAACTTTCGGCGCCACATGCGGCCCCCCACTTGTCGGCCGTCTGCGATGTGATATTTTGCGCAGCAAGCAGCCCGATGTTCTTCACTTTTCTTTTTGGTGAAAGGATCGGCTATGGAACCTGGAGATTCTCTCTTCGTCGAAATTCTTGGCATCAAAGCGCGCGCTCAAGGGAAGTTTGCTATCGTTTGCGTGCTCTTGACTTTTTTGGCGGCTGGGGCGGGTTTTCTGTCGGGGCGGACGCTGGGACTGTGGTGATGCTGTCTGCTTCTTCCGACTGACACGACCCCTCCGATGCGATCTCGGTCCCCAGCTTGGGTTCGGCCGCCGCGCGCTCTCGCGCATCGAGCCATTGAATGATCCCCAATCGCATGGCTCGTCGGCGATTTATCGGGCTTTCTGCAGCCACCAGACGCAGAGCCGCGCCCGCCTTTTCCAAGATTGCAGATACCTGCTCATTCGGATTGCCCAAAGTTAGATATTGGCGCAAACCGTCCACAATATCGGATAGGTCTTGCCCTTCGTGAGACTTCAATGCCCGGTAGTATTCTTCCGCAGGGAGCAGGGACACCGCTTCAAGAATATTCGGATCGTACCCCCTCTTGGCCAGAGATTTGAACAGCTCGTCCGGTGTTAACAGGACCTTTTGGCGGGCCTTCGCCGCTTGCAGTTTGTTGCGAACCTCGTCCGTCAGCTCTTGGCCAAAATGTGCGAGATAGTTCAAATCGAAACCAGAGGGGTTTCCAGCATTCTCCGCCACGTACATATCAATGAATTTCGGCGCCCGTGGGTCATCAAGCTCGCGGAACAACCGCTCAAGCTGAACGGCGTCGTTCAGGCTCATGTGGACCGACAATTTTTTGTACACGCGGAAAAGTTCATTTAGTGCAACATCTGCGGTTGATGTAAATGAGTTATGGTAGAATTGCCATGCTTGCCGCATCTTTCCGTCGGCTACTGCTTGAGCATCAGCGGCGTTGAGGAGCCTGCCGTGTTTGGCTATCTCTGTCTCCACGAAGTAGCCCTGCTTGATGCTATCGAGCAGGAGAAGATCAAAATCCGTTGCTCGATAGAAGCCAATGCTCATGAGCAAGTCACGCCACCGGATGTCGTCATCCATGGCCTCTTTCTGGCCTGCGTAGGTATTCGCTTTCTTCAAGTATTCTACTGAAGGCGCAAGTTCGGGCTGAAGCACGCTCCACCCAAAAATAGCAAGCGTACGAACGGCATCGACCGTCACGCGTGGTGAATAGCTAATGAGAAGCGGAGCTAGGTCGGATGCAAGACCATAGATTTTACGGATGACGCGGATGTTCGTAATACCAAGAACAGCGGCGTGTTCTCGTATCATTTTCCCGATTTCGGTTTCGTCGGGGATCGCAATGTCGGCAATTTCAGCGCTCGTGGGAGCGAAGCGCAGGTTAATGTCGACTACTTTCTCAAGATAGGCCTCGAAATCTTCCTTGTTATCCAGTTGCTGGTCGTTCAGCAGGAGAACAACTTTGCAACCGCGCTCCTCACGAAGGTAGGAAATGTATCCAAGGACATCGGCTGCCCTTAGCTCCTTTCCTTTTCGTTCAAGGTCATCGATGCAGATGATTTGGCGGGAAGAGAGTGAGGATAACGCTGATACGAAGTTGTCGAACATTCCCTCCCCAAAAGTGTTGCTAATCTTCATGACAAAGGCTTTGAGACCTTTCTCGGCGCTCGTGAATTTCGCCCTAACGCTTTCCTCAGATATCTCGTCGCCAATCTGCGAACGCTGGACGGTGTTCTGGAGGATAGAGCCCTTGAGCTGCGTGATGGAGTTGACGCCGAACAACGAGACATACGCATACTGGCCGAGCGCGATTGTCTCCTTCGATCCACGTAGCTCTTTGACGAGTTTCTGCCAGATATACGTCTTACCGGTGCCCCAATCGCCTCTCACACAAAGTACCTGCGGAGTGTCGGTCGCGAGAAACTGTCTTATCGCTGCACGCACATTCTGAACCGACATCACCACCCTCCGCCTGCCGCAAATGAGGAAAGAGTCCAAACTAAACCGCACCGCTTTCTTGGCGGAGATCCTAGCTCATAAGAAGATTAAATTCAGGACAGGCAAGACAAAGAGCCAACTCTCCGCGGAAGGCCGTTCCCGCGAGGTGAGGCATCAGATCGATTGACAGCGGACATAACGACCCAACGGCTATCTCCTCCCCCGCCCCGCCCAACAAAAAAACCGCCGGATCGCTCCGGCGGATTCTTCAAACTCAACGGCTCTCCCGTCTCAGACGAACTGGCTCAACCCCGGGACCGAGGCCACCACTTCGTCGACGACTTCGTCGCCGGCGTATTCGCGGGCGGCGGTCATGGTTTCCTTGGCGAGCTTGGAGATTTCGCCCATGCCGAGGCCCTGGGCCATCAGCTGCTGGCCGAGACCCATGATGCCGCCGCCGCCGATGGCGCTCATCAGGCCGCCGAGCAGGCCCTTGCCTTCGCCTTCGCCATTATACTTGGCAACCAGCTCGAGCGCGCCGGGGACGGATTCGATCATCTTGGCGACCGGGCCGTCGGCAGCCTCGCGCTGCAGGAAGCCGAGCATCATGCCGACCGACTTTTCGGCGACGGCCGGTTCGATGCCGACCTTGTCGGCGATGCGGTTTACGAGTTCGTTCATGGTGAGCCTCCTGGTGCAAAATTGACGTTAACGTCAACGTAATTGAAGTTTCCGGCGAACTCAAGCGACGAGCCGCCCAAGGCCGCATTTCTCCGCAGCGTGTTTCTCCCGCGCGTCTCTGCTCGACGCGTTCTTGCCTCGCGTGCCTCTTCCGGGCAGTCATCCGAGGCCGTCTTCCGAGACCGTCAATCCAGGCCCGGCATCCGCGGCGCGACGCGCGACGGCGCGGTGAGCGCGCTGTTGTCGATGTTTCACACTATCCTTATAACAGCAAGGTGACGATTCAGGGAATGACGGGGGACAGGGCCGGCGCAATTTGCCGCTGGGGGCCCGGTCGCCGAAACAAGGAACGGGAACGCGGTTCATGCTTCAAGACGGAAAGCTCTATATCGGCACCAGCCGCAATCCCGACGACAGCCTCAACAAGGGCGAATATCTCGATCTCAAATACGGCAACCGCCACGGCATCGTCACCGGCGCCACCGGCACCGGCAAGACGGTGACGCTGCAGGTTCTGGCCGAGAGCTTTTCCAATGCCGGCGTGCCGGTGTTCTGCGCCGACATCAAGGGCGACCTCTCCGGCATCGCCGTGATGGGCGAGAAGAAGGACTGGGTAGACCAGCGCGCGGCGCAGATCGGTTTTGACGATTTCGCCTACCAGGAATTCCCGGTGATCTTCTGGGATCTCTACGGCGAGCAGGGCCACCGGGTGCGCACCACCGTCGCCGAGATGGGTCCGCTTCTGCTGTCGCGGCTGATGGATGCGTCGGAGGCGCAGGAAGGCGTGCTCAACATCGCCTTCAAGATCGCCGACCAGGGCGGCCTGCCGCTGCTCGACCTCAAGGACCTGCAGGCGCTGCTGAACTATATGGGCGAGCATGCGAGCGAGCTGTCCAACCAGTTCGGCCTCATCTCCAAGGCCTCGGTCGGCTCGCTGCAGCGCGGGCTTCTGGTGCTGGAACAGCAGGGCGCGGAACATTTCTTCGGCGAACCGGCGCTCGCCGTCACCGACATCATGCGCACCACGAATGACGGGCGCGGGGCGATCTCGGTTTTGGCGGCCGACAAGCTGATGATGAACCCGCGGCTCTATTCGACCTTCCTTCTGTGGCTCTTGTCGGAGCTGTTCGAGGAACTGCCGGAAGTGGGCGATCCGGACAAGCCGAGGCTGGTCTTCTTCTTCGACGAGGCGCATCTTCTGTTCAACGACGCGCCAAAGGTGCTGATCGAGCGCATCGAGCAGGTCGTTCGCCTCATCCGCTCCAAGGGCGTCGGCGTCTACTTCGTCACGCAGAATCCGCTCGACGTGCCCGACACCGTGCTGGCGCAGATGGGCAACCGCATCCAGCATGCGCTGCGCGCCTATACCCCGCGCGAGCAGAAGGCGGTGAAGACGGCAGCGACCACATTTCGCCCCAACCCGGCCTTCGACTGCGAGACCGCGATCACCATGCTCGGCATCGGCGAGGCGCTGGTCTCGACGCTTGGGCCCAAGGGCGTGCCCTCGATCGTCGAGCGCACGCTGGTGCGCCCGCCGGCTGGGCGTCCCGGTCCGATCAGCGAGGCCGAGCGCCGCGCGGTGATGAATGTCAGCCCGGTCGCCGGGGTCTATGACAAGGATCTCGACCGGGAATCGGCCTATGAGATCCTGATGGCCCGCGAGCAGAAGGCGGCCGAGGCCGAGGCCGCCCGGCGCACGCAAGAGGAACGCGAAGCGCGCGGCGCGGAAAAGGATTCGGCCGCCGGCCGCTGGTCGCTTCCGGGCTTCGGCGACAAGGACGATGACGACGACGACCGCCGCACGACCAAGACGACGACCCGCCGGACCTCGGGCTATCAGCGCGAAACGGTGATCGAGGCGGCGATGAAGAGTGCGGCGCGTTCGGTCGCCAACTCGGTCGGACGGGCCATCGTGCGCGGGATTTTGGGAAGCCTGAAACGGTAGGGCGGGAGAGGCCTTTTCTTGCCGTTTCCTCGTTAGCGCGCCCTTACCCCTCACCCTAACCCGACCGGGGCCGAGCCGCGTGTCTCGACCCGTCCTTCGGACCCCCGTAAACGGGGAGAGGGGGATGGCCGCGGCGGTCCCACTCGTCCCTTCTCCCCGTTCACGGGGAGAAGGTGCCGGCAGGCGGTTGAGGGGCTATCGCCTACTGCAGCGTTATGAAAGGCGCCAGCCAACGGCACACGCCCGTGCATCCGCAGCATTCCCGCCCGCCCTCATTCTCCGAAGAGACGCGCTCCCCTGCCCCTGGCCCGGCGGCGGCACAACTTCGCCGTGGATGCGGCCAATGGGTGAATGCAACCCATGGACGCACACAAAAGGAACACAAACAAAAAGTTGACGCCGGACGGGCGAGCGTGTATCTATGGCTGATCGATACTTTGTTTGCCGATATTTGTTTATGGCGCTTGCGCCTCTGGACGAACTTCCCCCTCTCAAAAGTCGAAATCAACCGTCGAGCGTCGTTCGGCGGATCTCAATGTTGCTATGAAAGGGTTCGTCATGACCACCGGCACAGTAAAATGGTTCAATTCCACCAAGGGCTTCGGCTTCATTCAGCCTGACAACGGCGGCGCGGACGTATTCGTCCACATCTCGGCCGTAGAGCGCGCCGGCATGCGCGATCTCGTCGAAGGCCAGAAGATCTCCTTCGAGCTGGAACGCGACAACAAGTCGGGCAAGATGTCCGCCGGCCAGCTGCAGGCCGCTTGAAGCTTCAGCTAGCCGCGACCACGGATGTACTGGCGTGGCGGGCTTAAAGAAGTTGAGAAGGCCAGGCGAATGTCTGGCCTTTTTGCGTTTGCACAGCCTTGAACGTCAGGGATGTAGACAACAATTAAACTCGTTAAAATTGCACTCTCGAGCCGCACGCAAAGACGCGCGCAGCTTCCGAGGAAGCCAGCGCCGGCTCGGCGCGCCTTTGAAACAAACGGATCGGACTACATGAACGCCCACGTCACCATCCACGCACCTACTGCACCTGCCGATGAGAATGTCGGCGCGTGGTTGAAGATCCTGGCGCGCTATCGACAGCCGCGCCTCGGGCGCAGCGCTTTCGAGCTGGTCATCACGCTGGTTCCGTTCGTCCTGTTCTGGACGCTTGCCTATCTTTCGCTGGTCAACGGCGTCTGGCTCGGCCTCATCGCCATCGTTCCGGCCGGCTTCTTCCTGCTGCGCCTGTTCATGATCCAGCACGATTGCGGCCACGGCTCGTTCTTTGCCCGCCGCGGGCTCGACGACTGGACCGGCCGGCTGATCGGCGTTTTGACGCTCACTCCTTACGGCTATTGGCGGCGGGCCCATGCCGCCCACCATGCCAGCGCCGGCAATCTCGACGAGCGCGGCATCGGCGACATCACCACGCTGACGCTCGAGGAATATCGCGCGCTTTCGCCGCGCGGCCGGCTCGGCTATCGCCTTTACCGTCACCCGGCGGTGATGTTCGGCATCGGCCCGGCCTTTCTCTTCCTGTTCAAGCAGCGCCTGCCGTTTGGCATGATGAAGGACGGCGCGCAGCCGTGGATCTCGACCATGGGCACCAATCTCGGCATTGCCGTGGTGTCTGCCCTGATGATCTGGGCGGTCGGCCTCGTGCCCTTCCTCGTCATCCACCTGCCGATCGTGCTGATCGCCGGTGCCACCGGCATCTGGCTGTTCTATGTCCAGCACCAGTTCGAGGAGACGCACTGGTCGAAGGGCGATGACTGGCAGTTTCCCAAGGCCGCGCTGCACGGCGCCTCGCATTACGACCTGCCGCTCGCCCTGCGCTGGCTGACCGGCAATATCGGCATTCACCACGTCCACCACCTCGCCAGCCGCATTCCCTATTACCGCCTGCCGGAAGTGTTGCGCGACCATCCGCAACTCGCCGGCATCGGCCGCATCACGCTTCGCGACAGCTTCGCCTGCGTCAAGCTCGCCCTGTGGGACGAAAAGCGCGGCCGGCTGCTCTCCTTCCGCGAGGCCGAAAGCGCACTCGCCGCCGCCTGATTGGCCAGCGGCCAGTCTGAAGCCGGCCGCGGCACTCGAACCGACACCACGACAGATTTTCAAGGACCGACCATGCTCGAACTCACCCCCGTCCAGATCCGCGGACTGAAACTCGCCAAGGATGGCGACCTTTTTCCCGCCGAAGGCAATAACTGGACCCACCTCAACGCCCAGGTGACCTATGCCCGCACCGACCGCTTCAAGGAGCGGCCGCAGAAGATCAAGTCGATCAAGACGACCACGGTCAACGAATTGCGCGAGCACGGCCTTTTGCAGGCAATCAACAGCGACACCGCCGTCGACCAGTCCGCCCATGGCATTACCATGGCCGGCAAGATGTGGTTGCTGCAGAACAAGTAAGACCGGCGGGGTCCTCGTTCACGACCGCCTCGAACGCCCATTCGCCACGCGACGATCGTTGCCTTCCTTGGCCGAGCGAGCGCTGTCGGGCTGTCTTCTCCCCATCGGGGAGAAGGTGGCGCGTAGCGCCGGATGAGGGGGGCGAAGCAAGGCCGGGAGCATGGCGCGTGGCCGTTGCCTTGGCGCGCGCGGTTCCCCCTCACCCCGCCTCCGCTTCGCTCGGCGGACCTCTCCCCGCTGGGGAGAGGAGGCCGGAAACGTCGCGGCGCGTTCGGCACTTCTCCCCTCTGGGGAGAAGAGGGTGTGATCCGCCGGGGCTCCCCCCCCTCTCCCCGTCGGGAAGAAGGGGAAGTTCCTCTCAGAGCGTCGCGCTGTCGATGACGAAGCGGTATTTCACGTCGCTCTTCAGCATCCGGGCATAGGCCTCTTCGATCTCGCTTGCCGCGATCATCTCGATGTCGGCGACGATGCCGTGCTCGGCGCAGAAATCCATCATCTCCTGGGTCTCGGCAATGCCGCCGATCGTCGAACCGGCGATCGAACGACGCTTCATGATCAGCGGGAAGACGGCTGGCGACGGATGCGGATGTTCCGGCGCACCGACCAGCGTAAGCGTGCCGTCGCGCTTCAATAGGTTAACGAAGCTGTCGAGATTGTGGCTTGCGGCCACCGTGTCGACGATCAGGTCGAAGGAGTTGGCATGGGCCTTCATCTCGTCGGCATTGCGCGACACGACCACCTCATGGGCGCCGAGATCCAGCGCGGCCTGGCGCTTGTTCTCGGACGTGGTGAAGGCCACGACATGGGCGCCGAGCGCACGGGCGAGCTTCACGCCCATATGACCGAGACCACCGATACCGACAATGCCGACCTTCTTGCCCGGTCCGGCCTTCCAGTGGCGCAGCGGCGACCACAGCGTGATGCCGGCGCAGAGCAGCGGCGCGACGGCGGCGAGTTGTTCGGCCGGATGGCGGACCTTGACGACGAACTTGTCCCTGACGGTGATCGACTGCGAATAGCCGCCGAGCGTATGGCCGGGCTTGTCGGCCGTCTTGCCGTTATAGGTGCCGGTGAAGCCGTGTTCGCAATATTGCTCCAGTCCATCGTCGCAGGCGTAGCAGCTCTGGCAGCTGTCGACCATGCAGCCGACGCCGACCGTTTCGCCGACCTTAAAGCCGGAGACCGCCGAGCCGACGGCGGTGACATGGCCGACGATTTCGTGGCCGGGCACGCACGGGTAGAGCGTGCCGGCCCATTCGGAGCGCACGGTGTGCAGGTCGGAATGGCAGACGCCGCAATAGGCGATGGCGATCTGCACATCGTTCGACCCCACATCGCGGCGGGGGATCTGCATCGGCTCGAGCGGTTTGTCGGCGGCATAGGCGCCGAAGGCCTTGGTCAGCATGGCATTCTCCAGTGATGTTGAGGGATGAAACCCCGGAATATCCGGGGTGGGGCCGGCCGCGGGGAGGATCAGCGGCCGGAATACTGGTCGTCGGTCACCTGTTCGAGCCAGTCGACGGTCTTGCCGTCGAGGGCCTCGTGGATGGCGATATGGGTCATGGCGACGGTCGGCGAGGCGCCGTGCCAGTGTCTTTCGCCGGGCGCGAACCAGACCACGTCGCCGGGGCGGATCTCCTCGATCGGTCCGCCCTCGCGCTGGACGAGGCCGAGGCCCGCGGTGACGATCAGCGTCTGGCCGAGTGGATGGGTGTGCCAGGCGGTGCGGGCACCGGGCTCGAACGTGACGGCGGCGCCATTGGCGCGGGCCGGTGTCTCCGCCTGGAACAGCGGATCGATGCGCACGCTGCCGGTGAACCAGTCCGCCGGCCCCTTGGTCGAGGGTCGCGTTCCCACTCTCTTGATGTCCATGATGCGCTCCCGCAAGCCTTGTTGAGCCGGGTGGCTCGCCACCCCTTGCGACAGACCATAGCGGATCTGGTTTAATTCGATTAGACTGCATAAAGAGATTGCACCTATATCGAGGATCAATGAATGCGACGCGAAGAGCTGGGCGACCTGATGGCCTTCCGGCGCGTGGCGGAGGAGCGCAGCTTTACCCGCGCGGCCGCAAGGCTCGGCACGTCGCAGTCCTCGCTCAGCCTGATCGTCAGGCGGCTGGAAGAACGACTCGGCGTGCGGCTGCTGACCCGCACCACCCGCAGCCTTGCCCCGACGGAGGCTGGCGAACGGCTGCTGGCGGCACTCGGTCCGGCCTTCGACAGCATCGAGCAGGAACTCGAGGTTCTCGGCCAATACCGGGATCGGCCGGCCGGAAGTTTCCGCATCACCGCCACCCAGCACGCGATCGACACCGTACTATGGCCGAAGCTCTCGCCGGTGCTGCGGCATAATCCCGATATCAGGGTCGAGCTGTTCTCCGATCTGGCGTTGACCGATATTGTCGCCGAGCGCTTCGACGCCGGGGTACGGTTCGGCGAGCAGGTGGAAAAGGACATGGTGGCGGTGCGCATTGCGCCGGACGCACGCCTCGTCGTGGTCGGCGCGCCGGACTATCTGGCGAACCGCCCGACACCGCTTTCGCCGCGCGACCTCACCCAGCACGATTGCATCACCACGCGCCTGCCGACCTATGGCGGCATTTATGCCTGGGAGTTCGAGAAGGACGGCCAGGAACTCCGCGTGAGGGTCGAGGGCCAACTGATCTTCAACGATGTGGGCCAGGTGCTGAGGGCGACGCTCGATGGCTATGGCCTCGCCTTCCTGTTCGAGGACATGGTGTGCGATCATGTTGCGGCGGGCCGCCTGATGCAGGTCCTGGACGACTGGACGCCGCCCTTTGCCGGCTACCACCTCTATTATCCAAGCCGCCGCCATGCCTCGCCAGCCTTTTCGCTGCTGGTCAATGCGCTGCGCCATCAGAAGCCCTGATACTAGCCACGCGGCCCTTTGCGCCACTCCTGAAAAATGGCAAGGGCCACGCCGATGGCGAGCCCCGGAAGGGCGGCCATCACGCCGATCGAGACGGCACCCATTTCGCAGCCACCCGAATCGCCCGGCGTGCCGCAGCGCGGGTCAAAGGCGTGGGAGAGCGCCAGCACCAGCAACGTCGTTGTGATCGGCAGGCCGACAAGGCCGAGCAGACCGTAGATCACCACCCTTACAATCGAACCGATCATCACATGCTCCGCAAACGGGGTCCAGGACAGCGAGCCGCGGCCAGCATAGGCCACCCGACGCGGAAGGGAAGCGTCCGGCGGGCAAGGAGGGGCGCCCGCTGTCCTATCGACCCGGGACATGCGGGCGTCGCGCACCATCAGATGCAACTTTTAGTATGTGTAATATAGAAATAAATCTCCTTTAAATTGCATTTCGGACGATGTATTATTTACTGGGGCGCGCATGAATGCGCACGGCGGTGCTCGGTGGGCATTCCGCCGCATGGGGGACATGATGTCGGACAATTCAGCATGGTCCTTGATCGGCAAGGTGCGCGGCATCGCAATGCTCGCCGCGATCGCCTGTTTCTCGTCGTGCACGACGGCCGATCAGTTCTATGGCGGGCTACCGCCGGTCCTTGACGCCGCCGATGTCGAGCGTGCGGCCAGTCATCGGGCAAGGATACTCGACGCGTTGGTGCGCGACGCGGGCTATGGCGACAGGACCGTCGACTGGTACGACGTGACGATTGCCGGCTTCAATTATGTCGATGACAGCTGCTCGCAATATTTCGACCGGCTGTTCAAGCTCCAGCGCAAGCGCGACGCGGCACGATCGGCGATTTCCGTCATCGGCCAGACCACCAATGCGGTGCTCGCCGTCACCGGCGCCGCGCAGCTGAGCATGGCCGTGGTGGCGCAGGCCTTCGGACTGAGTTCGAGTCTGACGGACATTGCCGCCGGCACCTATCTCTACCAATTGCCGCCGGCGCCCACCCGGCAGTTCGTCGCCAAGCTCGCCGCAGCCTATCGTGACGGCACCGCGCGGCAGAGGCAAGAAATCGCCGCCTCCCCGACGGTCGCCTACAGCCACATTCGTGGCTATCTCGACCTGTGCCTTCCGGCCGGCATCGAGGCGCAGCTGATCGAGCATATCGGCGCGGCAACGGCGACCGCCAAGGCCAATCCGGGCAGTTCCGGCGTGACGGTCGCGGTGGCGAGCATCAGGAGCCCAGAGGTGGCGCGCGCGCTACAAGAGCCGGCGGGGCCCACGGCGCCGCTGCCGTCGTCGCCGCGCCCGAAGCCGAGCGGGCCTTATGAAAGCATGATCGATCCGGAGGTGGTCGCGCGCATCCAGCGCACGCTCTGCCTGACGCCCGACCGAAAACTCGGGCCGGAAACACGCGCCGCGATCAAGGAATTCTTCCGCGGCCGTGGCGAGGAGCGCCCCGATTTCGATGCGACCGGCCTCACCGAAAAGGATGTCCGGCTGCTCGACAAGGTGGCGCAACTGGCCGGTGACAAGGACTGCGCGGCGCGCGGGGTCAAGAGCGCGTTCGAGGTGGGAGACCTTTCGCGCGACGAATGACGAAGATGGAAGGGAGGATCTGATCCATGGCGGTGATGAAACAGACCCGCATGATGCGGGATGAACGCGGCGGCAAGCCGCTCGGCGTGAAGGCCGAGGCCGGAATGAAGGTCGAGATCATCGACGACACGCAGTTGCCCTGGACCAAGATCAGGCTTTCGACCGGGGAAAAGACCGAGGGGTGGATCAGCGACGACGCGATCGACAAGGCGGCCGACACCCTCGGTCCGCTGGACAAGGACCTGGTGGCACGGCACTGCGTCGAGCAGGCCTCGATGTTCGGCGGCAACGCCTTCTACCTGATGGCCGTCGCGCAGCTGCGCAGCAATGTGCGCGAAACCCCGCCGGTCGGCTCGTCCGGTCACGGCCTCTTTGCCTTTTCCGCAAAGGAGTGGGCGCTGCAAGGCGCCGATCCCAGCTACGGGATCCGTTACAGTGCCGAAGACGTCCTTGACTGGCGCGCACAGTGCACCTTGTTCGCGATCATGGCGGCGCAGGCGCAGGAGGTGCTCGCCGAGGCGCTGGGCCGGCCGGTATCGATGGCGCAGCTGCTGCTGTCGCAGATCCTGGGGCGCGAGGCCGCCGTGCTGGCGATCGAAACGCCGGCCACCCGCAGGGCGGACCTTCTGGCAAAGGCTGCGAGCACGGCGGATCAGGACCGGCGCGACACGGAGCCGCTTTCCGGACGGGATGCGGCGCTGCTCGCGGGGGAGACCGGACAGCAGATCATCGAGCGTATCGCCGGCGCCTTGCAGGACGCCTTCGAGGAAAGCCGGCCCTTCATTGCCAGCGCGGTCGAAAGATATGTCGCGGGAATGCTTCAGTCGAGCGGCGGCGTGCCGGTCTCGCCCGGCGCGATCAATTATGCGTCGTCGCGCATCAAACCCGCACGCCGCAAACATGCCGAGATGATCGCCGGCAAGTTCGCCGCGCACGGCTATGGCACGCCCCAGCAGATCGCCGCCATCGCCAATGCCATCGCCGAATCCGGCCTCGACCCGGACGCGTCCAACCTCAAGGGCGAGCGCAGCTTCGGCCTCTTCCAGCTCAACCAGAACGGCGGCGTCGGCGCGGGCTTTCCCGATCATGTGCTGAGGGATCCGCAACGCAATGTCGAGATCATGCTGGCGGAGATCGCCAAGCCCTACCAAAAGGCGAATCGCCAGGCTTTCGCGACCACAACCAGCCTGCATGAGGCGGTCCGGATCTTCGTCCATCACTTCGAGCGGCCGGCGGAAAAGGACAAGCAGACGGAGGTGCGCTACAAGATCGCCCAGGGGCTGGTGGCGTGAGATAAAGACCGTTGTCAGCGTGGCGTCTCGGCCCGCCTGCCCGCGTGGCATGGGGCGGATTCGATCTCGCGTGAAAATCGAAGTCCCGAAGATTCTTCATTCGTTCATTGCAATCCGTGGCAAAAGGTTTATATTGCCGCTATCGAAGATTGCTAGTGTGTTTGTCTACGCGCCACGGCGCACCGTCAGATTTCCTCTCAACGTCGATCAAGCCGGACGAATATCTCACCGGCGAACCCAACGATTGAAAGGATATCGTTATGAATACTGGCACCGTAAAGTGGTTCAACAGCACCAAGGGCTTCGGCTTCATTCAGCCTGACGAAGGCTCGACCGACGTATTCGTTCACATCTCCGCCGTTGAACGGTCGGGCATGCGCGAACTCGTTGAAGGCCAGAAGGTTTCCTACGACATCGTGCGCGACAAGAAGTCGGGCAAGAACTCGGCGGACAACCTGCGGGCCGCATAATTGTCATTCGCCGCGACTGACCACGGATGTACCGGCAGTCAAGGCTTTGAGTGACAGGAAGAGGTCGGGGTAACGCCCGGCCTTTTTGATTTGTCCCAGGTTCTCGTGTTCCGCGGGACAGGTCGTGAAAGGACCCTATCATGCGTAAATCCTATCCCCGTGTGGGTGATCGGGTCCTGCTTCGGGACGGCATTTCCGGCACCAGCCGGAACAGGCAGGCCTGTCGCATCATTACGGTATTGCCCGCCGAACATGGCGAGCCGGAATACCGCGTCCGTTTCGACGCGGAGAATTTCGAACGCCGCGTCACCCTGTCCGACATCGACGGCATTGAAACGTCGTCGGGAACAGTGGAGAAGCAGCAGCAGGCGACGGTCAAGGCCGAACCCTGGCTGAAGCCCTCCTCGATCCGCGTCGGGCGTTAGTCTTTCAACCCTCTAACACTAAACGGCGCTCGGGCGCCGATGGAAAGGAAATCCCTTGCAGGTTCTCGTTCGAGACAACAATGTCGACCAGGCACTCCGGGTACTGAAGAAGAAGATGCAGCGCGAAGGTCTCTTCCGCGAAATGAAGGCCCGCAGCGCCTTCGAAAAGCCTTCTGAAAAGCGCGTTCGCGAAAAGGCCGAAGCCGTTCGCCGCCTGCGCAAGCTGGCTCGCAAGAAGATGCAGCGCGAAGGCCTGCTGCCGATGCCGAAGAAGGCTGCCGTGCGCACCCGTTAATGGCCTCACCCGCGGCCTGCGCCCGCCATCGGGCGCAAGCCGTCCTCCGTCCCCTTTCGGAAGGCTGATCCCATGACCGCGACCAAAGACAAATTCTTCAAGCCCGGCAGGGTCGACGCGCGCGACAAGGCGGCGACGACCGATCATACCGCCCGCGCCATCATCGCGGCCGAATCGACGGCCCGCGACAAGAAGACCGAAAAGCTGAAGGCGCTGCGTATGCTGCGCGAAGCCGAAACCGCCCCGGAAGAGGCGGCAAAGCCCGTCAAGCGGGCGACGAAGAAGACGGCCAAGGCCGGCTGACGGCACTGTTCGCCAGGACTTCCCCTCGGCCGTAGATCTCCCCTGCCCTGCCATGCCTGCCAGAGCGCGCCAATGCGCGTTCTCCGCTTGCCTTGGTGAAACTCTCGGCGGCAATCTTTCGGCGATTGATGGGGTCACATGCTCCGCGTCGGTTTGTGAAACGGAAGAAGACGACAAATGATCTGGCACAAAGTGGGCGGCTCGACATCCTCCTATGCCGCAGGCGCTGCTCTGGCGGTTCTGCTGGGCGGCTTCGGCCTGATCGCCGACGAGGTGAGCGACGGCGAGACGATGAAGATCGACGAGGCCGTGCTGATGGCCTTTCGAACGCCCGGCGATCCGACCGACCCGATCGGCCCGGCCTGGCTGGAGGAAGCCGCCCGCGACGTCACCGCGCTCGGCAGCTTTACCGTTCTCGCGATCCTGATCACGGTCGTCGTCCTGCATCTCTTCCTCATCGGGCGGAAGCGGACGGGATGGTTTCTGACGGCATCGGTGATCGGCGGCACGCTTTTGAGCAGCGGGCTCAAATCGCTGTTCGACCGCCCTCGCCCGGACCTTACCGGCGTCGCACGCGTCTTCACCACCAGTTTCCCCAGCGGCCATGCGACGGTTTCGGCGGTGGTCTACCTGACGCTCGGCGCGCTTCTGGCGGAAATGACGGAGAGCCGGGGCCAGAAGATCCTCTACCTCGGATCGGCGGTGCTGTTGACGGTCATGGTGGGCCTCAGCCGCGTCTATCTCGGCGTCCACTATCCGACCGACGTGCTCGCCGGCTGGTCGATCGGGGCCGGATGGGCGCTCGCCTGCGCGATGCTTGCGCATCTCTACCGGCAGCGCACCGCAGCGGCGGCGTAGTCGGCGGCCGCGGCCAAGGGCCGGCGCCGCCTGTCTTTGTCACTTGACAGGCTTGATCGACGCGATGATGGCGACGAAGTCGTTGAGATGCTTTTCCTGCTCTCCCTTCGATCCCCAATAGGTCATCAGCAGGAGCTTTCCGGGCCTCGGCGACAGAAGGGTGACGCCGACCGAAACGGGGCCATCCTCGTCTTCGCCTTCCCAGTCGATGGTCGAGACATCCATGCCGTTCAGCTTGTTGTCGGCTTCGGTCTGGGTGGCCGGATCGACCTTCACGCCGTTCTCATCGAGAAAGGCAAAGATGTCGTCGATGATCTTGTCGGTGGTCTTCTCATCCGCCACTTCGATCGACAGATAGACCGCATCGTCCGGCGAGACCGCCTCGACGCCGTGGTCTATTTCGGTCGGGTTCCAGCTGTCGGGAATGGTGACGCTCGCGACCGGTGAATCGGCGGGCAAGCGGATCTCGGCGGCAAGGGCTGCGAACGGCAGGGCGATGACGAAAAGCGCGGCGATCAGGGTCGTTTTCATGAGCCTATCCGTGTCTTGAGCAGAACCATGCCGGGCCGCCAAGGGAGCTTGGTCGCACCGGGCATTCTGCCCATAGCAGAACCGGTGCGGAATCGCAGATCATCGATACGGCTTTCGCCCGGTCCACCCAAAATTGGACCGGGCGAGGCTGAAGTTGACACGCTCAGGACGCGAGACGTCAGCGCTTCGACGCGGACAGCGCGAAATAGGTGCCCTGCGGGTCCTGGCATTGCAGGATGAAGCTGCCGCCGGGCACGGGCTCAGGTCCGAACAGGATCTTGCCGCCGCCCTGGCGCACGCGCTCGGCCGCCGCATCGATCGCATCGACCGTGATGTAATAGCCCCAGAAGGGTGCGCTCACCATGGGCGGCTTGGTCATCATCCCGCCCAACGCCTTGCCGTTCTTGGCAAAGCACTGGTAGGTGCCCATTTCGCCCATGTCGACGGCCATGTCCTTTTCCCAACCGAACATCTTCTGGTAGAAGGCGAAGGCTTCCTCGGCATTTCCCGCCATGAGTTCGGTCCAGCCGAAGGCGCCGGGCGTGCCGAAGGCGGGCTCCGGCGGCATCGGCCCTTCCGGCATGATGACCTTCAGCAGACTGATGACCGCACCCTGCGGATCGGCGACGACGGCGAAACGGCCGACGCCGGGAATGTCCTCCGGCGCGTGACGGACGGTCCCGCCATTGTCGGTAAACTTTTGCGCCATGGCATCGACATCATCGACGGCGACATAGCCCGCCCAGTTCGGCGGCACACCCTTGGCCTTCATCTCGTCGGTGAGCTGCATCACGCCGGCAACGCCCATGTCGTAGCCGGGAATACCAAGGATCGTGTAGTCATATCCGGGCATGCCGCTGTCCTTGGCCGTCCAACCGACGACCTTGGTGTAGAATTCGACGGCAGAGGGCGCGTCGGTGGGCATCAGTTCGTACCAGATGAAGGTTCCTTGCATGGACCGTTCCTTTTCTCTTCGGTTGCGGAATACGGATCAGTGATTGACCACCCGCCAGCCTTGGCCGGCGGCCCGGTTCAATATGCGTCAATGATGCGTCAGCCCCGGGCAGCAGCCTCGAGCCCGGCAATGTCGAATTTCACCATCTTCAGCATGGCCTCGGTGACGCGCTTTGCCTTGGCCGGATCCGGGTCCGACATCAGTTCGCCGAGCCGGGTCGGGGTGATCTGCCAGGAGAGGCCGAAGCGGTCCCTGAGCCAGCCGCACTGCTCGACCTGACCGCCCTCGCTCAACGCTTCCCACAACCGGTCGATCTCCTCCTGGCTGTCGCAGCCGACGATGATGGAGAAACTGTGGTTGAACGGATCGAGCGGCCCGGCTTCGATCGCCATGTAGCGCTGGTCGCCGAGGGTGAAGCCGGCGAGCCTGACGCTGCCGGCCGGACCGCTCGGGGTGTCGGCGGGAACCGCCGATATCCAATCCACAGAGGAACCGGGGATCAGCGAGGTGTAGAAGCGCACGGCTTCTTCCATGTCCTTTTCGAACCAGAGATTCTGTGTGACCTTCATCATGCGTTCCTTTCCTCGGAGCGGGCCCATGCGGGGCATGCGTCGGATGGGCAGGTCGGGCTTTGCACGGACAGGCGACCGCGCTTGTGGCGCGGTTCGTCCCGGCAACTCTGCAAGCTTCAGGCCCGGCGCTGCATCTCGCTGGTCATAAAGGTCTTGAACGTGCCGTCCGGCAGGCGCACGCTGCCGGAGAAGGTGCGCCGGTCATCATCGATGAAGGTGATGACATCATGATAAACGTCGGTCTTCTCCGGGTCCTCGAAGCTCGGGCCTTCCGCCTCGAGCGTCAGCGTCTTGCCGTCCGGCTCGATCCAGCCCTTGTAGATCCAGAGCTTGTCCATCATCGATCCGACCCAGGTACCGACATAGTGGCCGAGCCTGGGGTCGTAGCCGAGCGTCATGACCATCTGACCGGGATTGCCGTCGGGCATGGCGCCCCTGCCCTCGGCGATGAACCACAGCCCGCCGACCGAGCGAACGGTCTCGGTCCAGACCTTCGCCGGATCGTTCGGATCGTAGCCCTCGTGTCCGGTGCTTGCGGTCACCACCCAGTCGCCGACCAGTTTTTCGAGAAAGCGGTGCTCCTCGCGGGGTTTGGAAAATTCCATGACTTCTCCTCCTCGGTTCGGTTCACCTTCAATGGCAACAGGCCGCCGCCTTCGGGCGGGTGTCGTATTCGTCATGGCGCTTGACGAAGTCCATGGTCGAGCCCTCGTTACGGCCGAGCGGGGCGCAGTCGAGGATCATCATCGTGCCCAGCATTTCCTCGCCGCCGCGGGCATAGTTGGAATAGGTGTGGAACACGGTTCCATCGGCGTCACGGTAGAAGGACGACAGTCCGGGCAGTTCGTCATGGGCCTGTTCGGCCGGCGTCTCGCGATAATTGTAGAAGACCGGGCCGGCGGCGAGTTCTTCCCTGGTGAAGGAGACGTGGTAGTCGAAATTGAAGTCGGAGCCGAAGGACGAGACCCAGGGGAAATGCCAGCCCATGCGGCGCTTGTAGGCCTCGATCTTGTCGAGCGGGGCGCGCGACACGCAGACGAACGAAACGTCGTGATTGTTGAGATGGACGATCGCGCCATCCAGGTGATCGGCAAGGAAGGAGCAACCGGGGCAGCCGGCCTCCCAGTCCGGGCCGAACATGAAATGGTAGATCACCAGCTGGCTGCGGCCGTCGAACAGCTCGGTCAGCGTCTTGGCGCCGGCGGGGGTGTCGAAGACATAGTCCTTGTCGACCTTGACCCAGGGCAGCGCCAGGCGCGCGGCATTCACCCGGTCACGCATCCGGGTCATTTCCTTTTCCTTCGTGAGAAGGGCGCGGCGCGCCTCAAGCCATTCCTCACGGGATACGACAGAATGTTCCATTCTCCCCTCCTCCGGGACCGGTTTCATCTTGACATTTAGGTTGATATCAACATATTTGATACATGTCAACCGAGCCCCTGATTCCCTATTCCACCACCATTCATGTGCGCGATACGTGCCTGTGCCTGCATGCCCAACGAGCCGCGCGAGCCCTGGCACGCCGCTTCGACACGGCACTGAAGGCGCTCGGGCTCACCAATGGGCAATTCTCGCTGATGATGGCCCTCAATCGCCCGGAGCCGCCGCCGATGGGGCCGGTCGCGCATCTGCTCGCCATGGACCGCACGACGCTGACGGCGGCGCTGAAGCCGCTTGAGCGGCGCGGCTGGGTGTCGATCGAGACCGATCCGAAGGACCGGCGCGGCAAGCGGCTGCGGCTGACCGCCGACGGCGCCGCCGTTCTCTCGGCCGCCGTGCCGATCTGGCGCGAGACCCATGCCGCCGTCGAGGCCGAACTTTCGTCGGGCGATCCGGACGGTTTGCGGCGGGATCTTTTGGAGATCGGGCGATGATCTTGCCACCTCCCCCTTGAGGGGGGAGGTCGACGCGAAGCGGCGGGTGGGGG